>Ga0310695_10000125_pt1 | contig 196983 bp, 177 predicted proteins | sample RumenRJG_04DNA_FD_203882 | JGI IMG/M metagenome (GOLD analysis project Ga0310695, IMG submission 203882) | Bovine rumen microbial communities from Lethbridge, Alberta, Canada - RJG_04 (v2) (version 2) | ecosystem: Host-associated > Mammals > Digestive system > Stomach > Rumen | place: Canada... | reverse complement strand
TCGAGTCTTTTTTGCAGATCCCCGCGGATTTTCGCAGCTTAACGCGTCCTTCTTCGCTGATGGAAGCCAAGGCATCCTCCGTATGCTCTTAAGTAACTTCTTTTACGTCTTACCTTGGTGAATCATTATTTGATTCGCTCTGGTTATTTTTCAGTGAAACTGCAGTCCCATATCGGACGGGTCTTTCAAAGACCCTCTTCTAATATCAGACTATCTGTTTCTTTAACCTCTTTGTGTCTTTCTCTCATCATGTCAATGAACGTGCGACCCTCTATGGTTGGTTACGGCCGTGGCCGAAACCAACAGGACGCTATAATATGAAGACAACAGCAAAAGAGCCGATCCTTATCTCCCGAGCGGGGAGACTCCAAAAAGGAGGTGTTCCAGCCACACCTTCCGGTACGGCTACCTTGTTACGACTTAGCCCCAGTCACCAGTTTTGCCTTAGGCCGCTCCTTTCGGTCACGGACTTCAGGCACCCCCGGCTTCCATGGCTTGACGGGCGGTGTGTACAAGGCCCGGGAACGTATTCACCGCGCCATGGCTGATGCGCGATTACTAGCGAATCCAGCTTCGTGGAGTCGAGTTGCAGACTCCAGTCCGAACTGAGACAGGTTTTTACGGATTCGCGCGGCGTCGCCGCCTGGCTACCCTCTGTACCTGCCATTGTAACACGTGTGTCGCCCCAGACGTAAGGGCCGTGCTGATTTGACGTCATCCCCACCTTCCTCACACCTTACGGTGGCAGTCTCGCCAGAGTGCCCAGCTTTACCTGATGGCAACTGACGACAAGGGTTGCGCTCGTTATGGCACTTAAGCCGACACCTCACGGCACGAGCTGACGACAACCATGCAGCACCTCGGTCCAGACGTATTGCTACGCTAACATATCTCTACGTTATTCCTGAACCGTTCGAGCCTGGGTAAGGTTCCTCGCGTATCATCGAATTAAACCACATGTTCCTCCGCTTGTGCGGGCCCCCGTCAATTCCTTTGAGTTTCAACCTTGCGGTCGTACTCCCCAGGTGGACAACTTAACGCTTTCGCTACGCTACTGAACCGTATATCGCCAACAGCTAGTTGTCATCGTTTACTGTGCGGACTACCAGGGTATCTAATCCTGTTCGATACCCGCACTTTCGTGCATCAGCGTCAATCGGTGGTTCGTCAGCTGCTTTCGCAATCGGTGTTCTGTGTAATATCTAAGCATTTCACCGCTACACTTCACATTCCGCCAACGGCACCACTATTCAAGAAAGACAGTTTCCATGGCACGATCCAGGTTAGGCCCGGACTTTTCACCACAGACTTGACTTCCCGCCTACGCACCCTTTAAACCCAATAAATCCGGATAACGCTTGCATCCTCCGTATTACCGCGGCTGCTGGCACGGAGTTAGCCGATGCTTATTCACAGAGTACTCTCGTCGGTCCACGCGTGGACCTTATTGCTCCCCTGCAAAAGCGGTTTACAACCCATAGGGCCGTCATCCCGCACGCGGCATGGCTGGATCAGATTTCCATCCATTGTCCAATATTCCTCACTGCTGCCTCCCGTAGGAGTCTGGACCGTGTCTCAGTTCCAGTGTGGGGGACCTCCCTCTCAGGACCCCTAAACATCGTCGCTTTGGTAGGCCGTTACCCTACCAACTGGCTAATGTTACGCGAGCCAATCCGTCACCTTCTTGCGAATTTCTTATAATGGTGATGTCACCTCTATAATCTATGCGGTGTTAGACCACGTTTCCATGGATTATCCCCCTGTGACGGGCATGTTGCTCACGCGTTACGCACCCTTCCGCCGGTCGCCGCCAAAGTATTGCTACCTCGCGCTGCCCCTCGACTTGCATGTGTTAAGCCTGCCGCTAGCGTTCATCCTGAGCCAGGATCAAACTCTTCATTGTATAATGTTATAATTTTCTAAGTCTGTTCCCGCTCGATTCTCAAAAGAATCTGACGCTCTTTTTCCTTGTAAATTTTGGAAAACCTTTAAAGGTTTGCTGCTTGTCTTCAGGATTTCAATGAACTCGTTCCGCACATTTCTTGAGCGAAACGGGCTGCAAAGGTAAACACTTTTTTCTTTCCTCCAAATTTTTTTGCAATTATTTTTCAATTTTTTTTTGGTCTTTTATGCAAATCGCCCCTACAGGCATCTGCAGGGGCGATTTTTCTTTGAAAAAATTTTTGAAAAATTTTTCGTCAATTGTGAAATCCGGCCGATTTTACTCCTTTTTCTCCTTCAAAAGGTCTCTGATTTCAGTCAAAAGTTTCTCTTCTGCGGATGGTTCTGCAGGTGCTTCAGGAGCCTTCTCCTCTTCCTTCTTTCTCTTAAGCTTGTTCAATACCTTGATTACCAAGAAGATGGTGAAGGTAATGATCAGGAAGGAGATAATGTAGTTGATAAACTGGCCATACTTGAACAGCACGGCTTCCTTAACAACCTCCCCGTTTTCCACTACCGCTTCCTTAAGAGTAATGGCCAGGGAAGCGAAGTCCTTGCCACCGATCAGCACGCCTATGCAAGGCATAATCAGGTCATTGACAAGTGAATTGACGATTGCGCCAAATGCGCCGCCGATTACAACGGCAACAGCCATATCAACAGCATTGCCCTTAACGGCGAATTCCTTGAATTCTTTTAATAACTTACCCATACTATCATATATTATATGTGTTATCTATCCGCAAATACGGGATCACGCATCATCATTGTCTCGAAATTGACCCCGTACATTTCTCCTACAACCTTCTCAACCTTTTCCATAGGACTGCGAAAAGCTTCCCTCAGAGTGAATTTTGGATTGATCTCGACGATTACAAGTCCGTTCTGTCCCCTGTCGCCGACAACTTTCTGAGCATCTTCCGCACTATATACGATCACTTCTCCGATAGCCTCCGCCCTGAACTCGCTAAATGAACGGACAAAAGCCTTGCGGTTAAGCGAATCTATTGCAAGGATGGGAGTTACACGATTAGCATTGAAGTACTTGTAATTCCTGAACGCTATATCGTCGGTACCGTAATCCTCCACCAGAGAGGCAACCTTCGAGGCAAAGGACGGACCGTTATCCATATCATTAAAAGAGAACTTGGTAACAAAAGCCTTGCGTGTAAGGTTATCCCCTTCCGGATATATCTGGCTGGTATTCAAATCTTCCCCGTCTTTTAACGTTATTGAGATCAGACCGTTTGGAAAAGATTTCTGGAGTTTCTTGGGAAGTGCGCGGCCGACCAGAAGATGAATACCCTGAATCTTGGCCACATTTATATCGCTGAAGAAGGAGACAATGGAATCCCCTACCATATAGGTTGGCATATTGATACTGTCGCATTCCATTATGGCACTGATGGAAACGATTCCGTCCAACCCGGAGTTATTGTTGTCATATTTTACGCAAAGTACTCTCAGCGAATCTTTTATACCACCCTCGAACTGAGCCTTCGCAACACTCGGGGCGAAAATCGCAGCCAAAAGGAAAACGGCAGCGTATATGTGCATATGTTTTTTCATCAGATACAAATATAACCATTTCTTTTCGTAACTTCGCCTAAAATCAAATTACAAGGCAAATGGCTGAAAACAACACAAAGCAGAAGCCGGAATACAAACCGCTTCTGAAACCGGAAAAATCTTACAGGGAGGCAACCGCCTACAGTGTCACCATAGGATTGGTGATGACAATAATCTTCTCGGCAGCAGCAGCTTACCTCGGTCTTAAAGTGGGCCAGGTGTTTGAGGCTGCAATTCCTATCGCGATTATAGCGGTTGGTCTTTCCACTGCGATGAAGAGAAAGAACGCGCTGGGAGAGAACGTGATCATACAGTCTATCGGAGCTTGCTCGGGAGGAATCGTGGCAGGTGCAATCTTCACGCTGCCTGCTCTTTACATCCTCCAGGCCAAGTATCCTGAGATCCAGGTTGACTTCATCAAGGTATTCCTCTCCAGCTTACTGGGCGGTGTACTGGGAATCCTGTTCCTGATACCGTTCAGAAAATATTTCGTCAAGGAGAAAGACGGAGACTATCCATTCCCTGAAGCAACCGCGACCACTCAGGTTATCAAGAGCGGGGAAGGCGACAGCGGCGGAGCCAAGCTTCTGCTTATAAGCGGATTGATTGGAGGTATCTACGATTTCATAGTAGCGTCTTTCGGTTGGTGGAGCGAGACCATCTACACCACCGCCACCCATTGGGGATCAGTCATAGCAGACAAGGCCAAGCTGATGGTAAAGTACAATGTCGGCGCGGCGGTCCTGGGACTTGGCTACATCATCGGACTGAAATATGCTTTCATAATCTGCTGCGGCTCAATGCTGGTTTGGTTTGTGATCATTCCGCTTATGAGTTGGCTGTGCGGGCCTGATACCGTTACCTTCCTGGGAACCACGTTCGACGGCGTGGCCAATATGGGTCCTGAAATGATATTCAAGACCTATGCGCGCCAGATCGGTATCGGAGGCATCGCAGTGGCGGGTATCATCGGAATCATCAAGTCTTCCGGAGTGATCAAGTCCGCTTTCGGCCTGGCAACCAAGAGCTTCTCCAAGAAGGGCGGTGAGCAGACCCAGGAAATCAGAACCCAGAGAGACCTCAGCATGAAGATCATCGCCTGGGGGGTGATTCTCGCACTGGCCGCCACTTTCATCTTCTTCTACTTCGGAGTGATTCCAGATGGCAACAAGCTTCTGCTGGCAATAATCGCTCTGCTGATTGTCGCGATAATAGCCTTCCTCTTCACTACTGTCGCCGCCAACGCGATAGCTATCGTGGGCAGCAACCCTGTCAGCGGAATGACGCTCATGACCCTGATCCTCGGCTCAGTAGTTCTGGTAGCCTGCGGCCTTAACGGAGTTCCGGGTATGGTTGCGTCGCTGATTATCGGAGGCGTTGTCTGCACGGCGCTTTCAGTCGCGGGAAGTTTCATCACAGACCTCAAGATCGGTTATTGGATCGGCAACACGCCTAAGGTTCAGGAGAGCTGGAAGTTCATCGGAACCCTGGTTGCAGCCGCAACCGTAGGAGGCGTGATGATAGTTCTGAACAAGACCTACGGATTTACCGGAGAAGAAGCTCTGGTCGCTCCTCAGGCAAACGCGATGGCTGCTGTTATCGAGCCTCTTATGAGCGGTCAGGGAGCTCCTTGGCTGCTGTACGGAATCGGTGCGATCATCGCCCTGATCCTGAACTTCTGCAAGGTTCCGGCACTGGCATTCGCCCTTGGAATGTTCATCCCGATTGACCTTAACCTCCCTCTGCTGGCCGGTGGTGCAATCGCCTGGTATGTAGGCTCAAGAAGCAAGGACAAGGCCCTCAACGAGGCAAGGGTGAACAAAGGAACCCTGCTCGCTTCCGGATTCATCGCAGGCGGCGCCCTTATGGGAGTTGTCTCGGCGATACTCAAGTTCGCCGGCAAGGACTTCTTCGCCAAGGAATGGGCTGAGACCGGCAGCGCCCAGGCTGTGGCAATCGTTGCCTACCTGGCAGTTGCGGCATTCCTGCTGTTCTCGTCGCTGAGAGCAAAAAAGCAAAGCTGACGCCCTGCAAGACAAGTGCTTAAAATACAGCATATTAGCAACATTCTAGTGCTGAAATTCAAGCAATAGAGAATACACAAGTAACTGAATAACAAATATATACGTTGCAGAAACAATTATGGAAAAGGTACAAGACAAATTCCTCAGATATGTTGGAGTATGGACTACATCAGACCCGGACTCCACCACAGCCCCTTCCACGGCACGGCAGTTCGACCTTCTGAACCTGCTGGCCAAGGAGCTGAAAGAGATGGGCATAGAGGTAAAGGTTACAGCCAAGGGAGTACTTATGGCAACAATTCCTTCCAACCTCCCGAAACCATCTAAAGCCAAGACACTAGACAAGAAGGCATCCGCCGGAAAAACCTCAGCAGCCCCTGTCATCGGCTTCATAGCTCACGTGGACACCGCTCCTGACGCCGAAGGCAAAGACATAAAGCCGCAGATAATCCCTAACTACAACGGCAAGGACATCATTCTCAACAAGGCAAAGAAAGTAAAGCTCTCCACAACCGTTTTCCCGGAGCTTAAGACCTTCAAGGGACAGACCCTTATCACCACGGACGGTACCACGCTTCTGGGAGCTGACGACAAGGCCGGAGTTGCCGAGATCATGTGCGCCGCAGAATATATGGTTGAGCATCCAGAATTCAAGCACGGGGCAATCAAGATCTCCTTCACCCCGGACGAGGAAATCGGCCGCGGAGTGGAGAATTTCTCCGTCAAGGACTTCGGCGCGGACTTCGCCTACACGATGGACGGTGGAGCCGTTGGAGAGCTGGAATTCGAGAACTTCAACGCCGCCTCAGCCAAGATAGAGATCCAGGGATGCAACATCCATCCGGGCTATGCCAAGGGAAAGATGATCAACGCCATCATCGTGGCCAACGAAATCCTCTCGATGCTCCCTCCTAAGGAAAGGCCTGAGCACACATCCAAGTACCAGGGCTTCTATCACGTTGTGGGCATTAGCGGAAGCGTTGAAAACGCATCGGTGAGCATCATCATCAGAGACCACGACACCAAGATATTCAACGCCAGAAAGAAGCTCTTCACAACCATCCAGAACAAGATGGACAAAAAGTACGGCAAGGGCGTGGTAAAGATCACCGTAAAGGACCAGTACTACAATATGAGAAAGGTCGTAGAACCTAAGTACTACATTGTTGAAAGAGCAATCTCAGCGATGAAGAAAGCCGGCATCAAGCCTAAGATCCAGCCGATCCGAGGCGGCACAGACGGCGCAATGCTGAGTTTCCGTGGCCTTCCTTGCCCTAACATCTTTGCCGGCGGACTCAACTTCCACGGCAAGCTGGAATACGTCTCCGTAGAAAGCATGGAGAAAGCCACCCAGGTAATCCTCAACATCGCCGAGGCAAGATAGCCACCGGCAAGACAAAAAAGAAAAGGAGGCTGGATCAGCCTCCTTTTTCATATGGTCTTAAAACTGTTACCTGTAGATTCCAACTGCGCGGAAGTACCAGCTGTTGGCGTTTGAGTACACGTACTCGAAGATGGAGTTGCCGATAACATAGTATACTGATCCGTCATATACGATTTCCTTGTAGTCGCTTGGCATGTCGTAGAGGACTGCACCGTCCGGAGCGTTTACGACCTGAAGCTCGTAGCTGTTAACCTGTACATAGAAGTTAGCGTAGGAGTCCACGTAATAGGTTCTGGTGTGGATGCCTGAATAAAAGTCGTAGTCAACTTCATACAGGTAAGGAGCTATGTCAGAGATAGGGATCCTGGTTCCTACAGGAGGTCTGTGAACATTGTAGTAACCGTAAGCGTGCCAGTACCAGACGCCGCCCCAGAAATACATGCTCATACCGTTGATCCTGTACTTGTAATAGTTACGAGGACGAACATCGTAACGATAACCGTAATCGTAGTAGATGTGGATCGGAGCCGGGCGATGGATGATTCTGCCGTCGCGGAATGGGTTGTAACCCAGGTGACGGTTAGGGTTGGCCCTGTCGAATCTAGGTGCAGGAGGGAGCTTGCTGGCAAAATTGCCGCCGCGGCCTGCATAGTAGGTTGGACGAGGTCCATCGGTGCCTGGACGGTGGGTTATATTGCCGTTAGGCTTGCGGTCCGGTTCAGGACGGTTGTTGTTAGGCTTGTTATTCGGCTTGTTATCCGGACGAACGTCTGGACGATTGTTATTAGGCTTGTTGTCCGGGCGGTTGTTGGTTACGTTGCCATTGTTTGGACGGTTGTCCTTTCCTCTGGTTTCGATACCGCTCTGGGTGCGGACGTTGCCCATGTGGTCGTTATAGTTCCTGCCGGTATTAACGCCGGAATTGTCTCTCCTGCTTATTGTCGCGTTACGGTCAGAAGAAGAAGTGTTCTTGTTGGTTACCGTAGTGCGGTTCTGAGGAGTGGAAGTTTTCCTGTCCTGCGTATTTACGGTTCTGCGGTCCTGAACAGAATTATTGTTGTTGGCCCTTGGCTGTGAAACCTGAGCCGCTTTCTGCCTGGTGTCCGAAGACCTCTGGGTTGCAGTTGTATTGCCACCGGAGTTGTTTCTCCTGCTGGAAGACTGTGCTGAGGCAACGGAAGTTGCAGTGAAAGTCAGCACGGTTGCAATGGTTGCAACTAAAGCAGTGTAAATGGTGTTGGTTTTCATAGCTGTTTAGTTTAAGTGGTTAGTACTTTACCCTTAGACTATCAAAATGCTTGCCAAAACCAAAAAAACTAGTCGTAGAGGTAGTATTTGCGGCTTTTTTCCTTGAAAGGCTTCTCGTCTTTCTCAAAGAATTCCTTGATGCTTTCCCAAGTGTAAGTCTTGGAGAAAGTCTTTCGGATATAGTCAGATCCGCTTACGATATCGAACATGCGGAAGCGTTTATTGTCGCAGTTCTCGAAGGTCTTCTTTTCCGGATAGAGCTTTGCAAGTTCCTGCATAACCAGGAACTGGATCTCAACCAGACGGGCCTTGGAGTAATCGGTGATGAACACCTGGACTCCAGAGCAGGACTTGCCCTGCTTCTTGCCGAAATACGGAGTCTCGTAGATGGTACGGAAACGGATTCCCGGAAGATTGAGGGCGTTCATCGCATCGCAGAGCTTCTTCCCGTCTATCCATTCGGCCACAAAGAGCTGGAATGGAAGAGTGTAGCCAACACCTTCAGATATGTAGCCGAGCTCTCCCATAATTCCGCTGACAGGATAATAGTAAGCGTTCACAATCTGCGGAACCTGAGGAGAAGGCAGAATCCAAGGGAGTTTGGTGTCTTCATAGAGCATATTCCTGTGCCATCCTTCCATAGGAACTACCGTAAGCTTGGCCTGAACCCCGTTCTTGAGCATCTTCTCGCCATTGAGCATACGGGCCAGCTCGCCCAGTGTAAGGCCGTAAACATACGGAATGCTGAACTGGCTCACGAAGGAGTGGAAACCTTCTTCCACGAGGTTACCCTCCACTCTTTCTCCGCCAAGCGGATTCGGACGGTCCAGGACGATGAACTCCTTGCCGGCCTCGGCGCAGGCTTCCATCATAAGTCCCATAGAGCTGACAAATGTATAGGAACGGCAACCGATGTCCTGGATATCGAACACCACTGCATCCACATTGCTCAGAAACTGAGGGGAAGGCTTGCGGTTCTTTCCGTAAACTGAATATACCGGAATTCCAGTAGCGGAGTCTTTCTGGTCTTTAACCGCAGCTCCGGCATAGATATCTCCCCTTACTCCGTGTTCCGGTGCATACAGAGCCACCAGCTTCACGTCCTTGGCTTTGTGGAGAATATCTATCGTCGAATTCAATTCAGAATCCACTCCCGTAGGATTGGTCAGAAGTCCTACTCTCTTGCCCTTGAGAACATCAAAACCGCGGTCGCGGAGAACCTCAATGCCAGGCTTTACTTTCTGGCTGTGCTTGCATTTATGTTCCTGGGCTGTTATCATCGGCGATGCCATCAGAAAGGCAAGAGCCAAAATCAGTATCTTTTTCATATCTCTTTTTCTTTTCTCAGCGATTATTTCTTTCCGTAAGAGGCGTCAACCTTGCGCTTTGCAAGGAAGGTGACAAACATTGTAGCGATACCGCAGGCAACCACGATCCAGAAGAATGTCTTGTATCCGACAGCCATCTGCAGGTCTCCTGCAAAGAATCCCGGAACCATCATACTTGCTGCCATAAACGCGGTGCAGATTGCATAGTGAGATGTCTTGAAGGATCCTTCGCTAAGATACATCATAAACAGCATGTAGGCAGTGAAACCAAAGCCGTAGCCGAACTGCTCGATTGCTATCGCGATAATGATTGCAATCATATTGGTCGGCTGGAAGATAGCCAGATAACAGAAGGTAAGGCAAGGCAGGATCATACATGCGGCCATAGGCCAGAGAGCTTTTTTCAGACCGACCCTGGAAGCGTAGATGCCACCGAGGATACCGCCGGCCAGAAGCGCTATCACGCCAACGGTTCCGTAAGCTACTCCGATGCTTTCCGTAGGAAGTCCCAGTCCTCCTCCGATGTAAGAGCCATCCACAAGGTTCTCCGCTCTGCCATCTTTGAGGAAAGGCATAATCATCTTGATCAGGAAAGCCTCAGGCAATCTGTAAAGAAGCATGAATGCTATGCCCAGCCAAACCAGAGGTTTCTTGAAGAAGGTGGCAAATGACTGGCCGAAGTCTGACCAGATGCCTTTCTTCTTTCCGTTCTCGTCGTACTGGATATTAGGCTTGTCGTTCTTGGAGCGGGGAACGGCGAAAGTATGGTAAAGTGTTACAAGTCCAAAGATTACAGCCGTGATGACCATAGTCCAGAACCAAGCTCTAGGAATATCTCCCTTCTTCTCCAGAAGGCCGGCGATGAATACCAGGACGCCCTGTCCGAACACGGATGAGATTCTGTAGAAAGTGCTTCGGATTCCCACAAAAGCACTCTGCTGGTTCTGCGGAAGAGCCAGCATATAGAAACCGTCCGCAGCAATGTCGTGAGTGGCTGAAGCAAAGGCCGTAACCAGGAAGATAATCAATGTGGTATAGAACAGACTGATGCTGGTGCTCTTTGCCGCAATCGTAGATGCATCCGGCCTCGGCAGGGTGACGGCAAGCAGGATAAACGCTGCCGACATCAGTATCTGCATAAACAGGATCCACCATCTCTTGGTCTTTACGATATCCACGAACGGGCCCCAGGCAAACTTCAGAAGCCAAGGCAGATACAGAAGGCTGGTAAACCTTGCGTTCTGGTCGTTTGGAACTCCCAGGTTGGTGAACATCAGAACGGAAATGGTGTTCACGATGAAGTAAGGAATTCCCTCGGCGAAATAAAGGGTCGGAACCCAGAGCCAAGGATTCCTCTTTGTCTCTTTCTGAGGATTTGAAGATTTAATCAACTTGTCCATAATTATCAGTATTTTTTCACTATTTCAGCTTTTGGGTAATAATGATACAGGATTGCATCATAGGCATATCCTTTCGCTCCCATAACGGCGGCTCCTATCTGGCAGAGGCCCACTCCGTGTCCCCAGCCTGCTCCCACAAGTTCAAAGCCTGCCGGAACTTTGGTGGAATCCTTCTTGAGAGTCTTTCCGTTTTCATCCAGCCTGTATGCCACAAAGGCAGAGCTGTAAAGATGGCTCGGAGACAGGATTCTTCTGATTTCAAGCTCTTTGCCTATGATCATCGTCTTCTTTGTCCCGACAATCTTCAACCGGATAAGTCTTCCGCTGGTTCCCCTTTCAATCGGAACCAGGTCCAGGATCTGGCCGAAGTCATAGCCGCTCTTGGTATTGACCAGATTCGAGATTTCCTCCTGGGTGTATTTAACTGTCCAGCGGTAGAAATCCGCCGTCTCCTGGTCGTAGTTGTTAAGCACCTGGTCCAGTATCTGGGCGTCCTTGGTATTGCAGAAAGCGTCAGGATTTCCGTGTATCCAGGCAACCGCCTTGTCTTCATCCCTAAGATCCAGAATTATTGCGGCATCCTTGCCGTACTTTCCGGTCTTGGCCTCGGTTTGAGCACTGTCTTCGCTGTCGCGAACCACCTCAAGATAATCGTGATGGGTATCTTCCCAGGCGTTCTCGAACTCTTCCAGCATTCCGCCGCAGCATTTGTAGAAGCGGGCGTCGCAGATCTGCCCTTCATAGGAAAGGATTTCTCCCCAGGTCTGGTCGATAGCCTTCTTCACAGCTTCCGTGGAAGCCCTGGTAAGTCCCTGATATCTCTGGCAATGGTCATCTGCGCAAACGTCAAAGTTGTTATGGTCATCCCTGTCGTACCACTTTATGAGTTCCTCGCAATTATGCTCAGGATTCTCCTTAAGCGTGCAGGAAGGTTGTTTCTCCTTGTCGGCATGCTCTATCTGGGCCAGCAGCCAGCTTCTGGAAATCACTGCGTGAGCCTTCAGCAAATTCTCGTTTGCCGTGGCGCTCATCTCGGAAGAAATCACGCTGGTAAGGTAGTCTTCCACTCCGAGGATGTTTATCGGGCAAACCTGGCCGTTTTCAACGATGAACTTCAGGCAGCCCTCGAACTTCTGGTCTTCCTTTCTCTCCCAGTGGAAGTTCACTCCGATTACAACATCGCGGAGCCAGAAAGTCGCCGTCTTCTGTTTCTCCACCGGCTCAAACATTATCTCCTTATATTTCTGGCCTTCAAACAGAAGCTTTCCTTCTTCCGCCAGTTCAATGGTCAGGTCTCCCTGATAGACAGGACCCTTGATGTTTGTAATGCCGTTCTTTTCAACCAGACGGTACTGGTCGTTCAGCGTGAATCTTATCTGGTCTGCATGCATTATGCCTACGCTGACCTGCGGTTGATTTCTCATCTTTCTTATAAGTTTTTCTTCTATGTCGTATGAAATGGAAACATCGTCGAATATCTTCTTCACATCCTTTGCCTGGAGGCGGTGAAAATCATCTTCTACCGGAGTTATCACCAGTCCGCCCATCTCCACGCAGGCGGGAGATATGGTGAAATGCTCTGCACCTTCTGCCGAATAGCAGGACGGGCGCAACTCTCCGCGGGCGAAAAGCGCTATTCTCCAGAAGCCATTCTCCCACCAGCAAAGGACGTTCATCATCGGCTCCCACATTCCGCCTTCCTGGAACTGGTTCATGTCGGAAGATACGATATCGTCCGGGTCAAAGCGGCCGTCTCCCCTGCCTGTCAGGCCGGAGAGTATCGTGTAGATCTTACCGATATACAGGATAGCCATCTTGACAGAAGCCACATCTATTATGAAAGCTCCTCTGGCATAGTCTGTCAGATGATAGACTCTCAGATAGTTGTAAGAAGCCGTATCCCCAGGTTTCGGCCCGGGACCAAAGGAATGGATTATCTCTTTCCTGTAATTCCTGAAAGAGGTCTGGAGCGGCAGGACACCCTTGTCACCGGCCTGGAAATGGAAATGGTCCGGCACGGAAGCTCCGGCATTAGGGCCGTTGTAGAAGACCACATAATCCGGCAGCATCTTTGCCAGGGTGAGCATATCCACCATCCTGGAAGAATCCAGTTCCTGGCGGGAATGCGTATTGGACTGTATCACAAGGTGATGACGGAAAATAGGATAAGGGTTCACCTGGACCAAATAGCCCGTGGTGACACCCTCAAACCTGATTCCCATCTGTTCTTTCGGCCGGTTCTCCTTGCAGAAAAAGCACTTGCGGTTTTTGATGGTCTGCGCGTCTATCTTGGCGGTAGAGGAAACCATACGGGAAGGATTGAACTGCACCTTCACCTCCACCGGCTTTTCGCCGTCATCCAGAGGAAAAGAGCGCAGTTTCACTCCGTCCAGAGCCGCATAGTTGTCCCTAGCCAGAGCCCACCTCTGCATCTGGTCTTCAAACAGATGGTCGAGGGCAGCCTTGTTGAGGACCGTGTTGCCGAAATACTTCACTCCAGTTTATTTCTTCTTTGCGTTGAGAGCTATACGTGCCTCAAGCTCCCAAGTGCGGATCCTGTCTTTGTAAGTGTTGTTTGTATTCTCCTTCTCAACGCTCAGCGATGCATCTGAGTTCTCGTCGTGGCGGCGGCAGAAGTAGAGCACATCGTAGATTCTTCCGATCTGGTAGTTGCGGCTGACGGCCAGTCCGACTGCATAGTCCTCTCCGTAGTTCACATTAGGGAACATCACCTTCCTTGCAACCGGAGTGAAGAAAGCTCTCGGAGCTCCAAGTCCGTTGATCCTAAGGGCGTTGTTCCTTCCGTTGTCCGGAGTCCACTCACGGTGGTCAACCTTTCCTGGAGGCAGCATCTTCAGGTTGATGTCGGTGAGCATATAGCTTCCGATAACCATTGCGCACTTCTGGGCGTAGAATGCGTCAACAACCTTCTGCAGAGTGTTCTCGTCTGAATAAACGTCGTCTGAATCCAGCTGAACTGCAAACTTTCCGCACTTCGGATGATTCAGGGCCATGTTCCATGCACCGCCTACTCCGATGTCCTTTCTGGTCGGGATCACGTGTACCAGCCTCTTGTCCTTGATGGACTTGATGGCCTCGGTAGTGCCGTCCCAGGAGTGGCATCTAGGGCCGTTCTCCACTACGATAACGTTGAACTTGAAGTTGGTCTTCTGTGCAAGCGCACTCAGGATAGCGTCCTTGATAGTCTTCACCCTGTTCAGTACCGGAATCACTACGGAAGCCTCGTACTCAAATTTCTCCCTTCCGAACGGAACGCTCTTGAACTCAGGCTTCAGATAGCCTCCGATGTCTTTCAGATGCTGGGTGCAGGCCTTCTCCATCTCCACCTGAACCTCACGGTTGCGAGGGTCTACATAGTCGAACAGCTTCTCGCCGGTCTTTCTTGTATCTTCTTCAATCTCTGAGTACAGATATTCGTTTACGTGAACCAGGCGGCCTTTCTGGCTAACTTTCAGACGAAGGTCGTACAGGGCTGCAAACTTGTAGCTTACATTCATCTTCTTTACGGCAGCCTTCAGGGCTGATGCCTTGTAAAGCAGAACTGAACCAAAGTCAAAGTCATTCCTGAGACTTCCGAACTGGTAATCTATAACAGGCTTGTTGGTCCTCTCGCCGTTCATGAAAGCATAGTGGTCCGCATAAATCATTGCGGCATTTGTAGCCTGAGCAACCTCAACCATTCTCTCCAGAGCCAGATATCCAAGGCTCAGGGTAGTCTGCTTGGTGTATATCAAAACATAATCGCAGTTGCTCTTTGCGGCAATCTTCTTCATGGTGGCCGTCTTGGCCATAGGGTCCTTCTTTGCGTCGAGGGTTATAATCTCATTTACCAGAGCGCTTTCCTTCAGGCTCTTGACGGTCTTCTCCACCTGCTTCTTCGAGGTGAAAGGAACAAAACAATTGATCTTTGTCATAATATCTGATGTATAATTATTCTTTCGCTTTTTGAACAAAGTTCAAATATACGAAAAATCGGGGAATAATCCCCGATTCTTCAGCTGCTGCTGAACAAGCTGCCAATAGCAGGTATTTCCTGTTTAACGCAGTACCTAGAACTTCACGGTCAGCTGGACATAGATGCAGTTCTTGTCCTGGAAGCCACCGTTCATCTGGCGATAAGTGTAGTTGAGCTTGAGGTCCAGATTCTTCAGAGGAGCGTAGGTAATACCTGCGGTATAGTCCATCTCGTTGATTTTCTTGGAATCTGTGTCCTCGTCCATATAGTCATACCTTGCCACCAGTCTCCAGTGGTCGCTCAGGTTCGCTCCTGCGGCAAAGTATCCGCCCAGGCTGTGGATACCGCCAGGGATGTTGCCGGTCTTTCCGCCAATGATTTCAGCTCTGGTAAATCCCCAGTTGTCAACATAGGAGAAACCGCCACCGTAGCGGTGCATCTTCAGATATTTGTCGGTATCCTGAGGTATCAGCTTCTGGGTTGCGTCGTCGAATGTAGGGTAAGCTCCCTCGCCCCTCTGGAAATAACCGAAGAGGGAGAGAGGCTTGACAGGATTTACAATCAGTCGGCCGACGATATCTTTGCTCTTGTTGTTGTCGGTGGTGTTGAGCTTGTAGCCGTTGAACACTGCCAGTTCATAGTTGATGATGCTGAATCCGTCGCGGTGAAGAGCACTTCCGAGGAAGGAGAATCCGAGGTCTCGTCCTGATGCGGAAAGTCCGCAGATATCCTGGTCGCTCATCCTGGCAAGTCTCTGTACTGCAAGAGAGTAATTGATGAACTCCAAACTGGTTGGGCTTCTCATGTTATTTTCCCAGGTGAGCGGGCTCTTGAACTGTCCGAACTTCAGGCCGAACTCCTTCACAGGCATATAGGTTGCAAACGCGTCTATAACCTTTGGAGAACCTGCAAAAGCGATCTGGATCTTGTAGTCAACACTTCCGTAATCTCCCTTGTAGAGATTTCCGAACAGGCTAAGGTTCACGTTCTTGAGCTTGAATGTAGAAGTGCCGGCATCGTTCCAGTCATATCCGCCGATTACATATCCGCTGACGGAAACGTACCTGTTGATCTTATTCCAGTCCACAGACTTCTTTTCAAGAGAAGCCACCCTCTCCTCAAGGGTCTTTGGTTCAGTTTCATTCTGCGAATAGGAAACTGCACAAATCATAATGGCAACAGCGGCCAAAAACAGTTTTTTCATAAATATCTTTGTCTAAAAATTTATTATCGCGATAAGCATAACAGCCGCAAAGATAATAAAATTTTATACAGTACGATATTTTACTATTTCTTTTACTCGCTCAGGTCCGGAAGGATACCCTCTTCCATCGTCGACTGGAATTCTTCCTCGGTCGGGTAGCTTACACAAATCCTTCTCTTCAGATTGTCCCACGACTGGAACTCAAACTGAATCTCCCCTATATCGTCCAGGAACAGTGATATCCATCTCTCCTTAGGCTTGAGCTCCTTCTTTTCAAAGTCAAAACCTGCATTAAGTGTGACCCTGATTGCCGGATACTTGTCGGTTGCCTTTGTAGTGAAAACCCAGTTGTAACCTTCAGAATAAACTTGCTCATAATCTGAGAGAGGGACCATCTCGAGCACAACATCATTCTCCCCGCCGCTGAAAGTGATCTTGTTGTCCTTGATAACAACACGGTTTACCGGCCACAGGAAAGACGGAATTTCAGAAGAATCCTTGCGATAAATGTTATAGAACTTGGCGTTCTCCATCAAAAGTTCCGGGAACGGCTTGGACTCGGGATAGTTAGCAAACATCCGCCTCTGGAGATCAAACTCATTCTGGATTTGGAAGTAATGCCCCTCCTTGGTCTTTAAGATGAAACGGTCCATATCCCACTGTCTCTTTTCCCCGAAAATTTCCGTCCTGTATTTATCCACGACAATCGTGTCGCAAGGCAGAGAAGTTTCTCCCTTTCCGGACACGATAAAGTTCCATATGTACTTTTGAATTTCAACCGTCTCATAGCTCTTCTCCTTGTCTATGATGTAAGTGCTGCAAACGCTGTCCTTAACCACAACAATGCTGTCGGGATAAATTGTCGCCGACATATTGAATGGACTCTGTGTATAGATTCTTTCAAGCTGCAGGGCTATACCCTTATCGCCCTCGTTCTCAGTCTGGTTCCCGGTTCCCTGGCCGTTCTCGCCACCGCGGCAGGAAAACAATGCCAGAACCAATGCTGCTGCAAATAGCTTTTTCATAGGTTATTCTGTTAAATGTTAATTACTTGGGAAGGTCAAAGATAGACTTGTCCACAGGGATGTCCACTTTCAGGTCAGTGATATAAGTCTCTACCGTTGTGCCCATTGCGGAAATTTCGCTCTTGATGGTAAATCCCTTCCATACCCAGACCTTGCCATCGGCTTCCACTCCTTGAGACATTGTCCTGAAAGTGTAAACCTCGCATTTGTACTCGTCTACCTGTTCATCATCCAGCTTCTTGATGCTGTACTTCTCTATAACTTCAGGAGTAAGGTTGTTGTAATTAATCTCCGCTTCATCATTAGGCATTTCCTTGAAAGAAGGGGAAATCAGATATCTCTTGCCACCATTTTCGACCATAACGACAGTCTGCCCCATGACTTCCATTTCGAGCTTTTTCAATGCGCCATAGTCCGCAAAGGTGCAGACTGTGGATAATTTCGCCATACCCATGTCTGTCACTATGGTGTAACGGCCGGTTTCAAAGGAATAAACGTGTTTGTCCTGTGCAGAACCAATTACTGGCAGCAATGCCATCGCGATAAATAGGATCAGTCTTTTCATTGTTTTAAGTATTAACGGTAACTTTAGACAAAGATAGCATAAAAAAAAAGAGATGCCTTTTTGACATCTCTTTTTGTGGAGAACAAGGGAGTCGAACCCTTGACCCCCTGCTTGCAAAGCAGGTGCTCTAGCCAACTGAGCTAGTCCCCCAATTTGTAGGCCCGCGCGGATTTGAACCGCGGACCCCCACATTATCAGTGTGGTGCTCTAACCAAACTGAGCTACGAGCCTATTTCAACAAGTCTTGTCAGGTCTGACTGACACCCCACTGTCTCAATGGGGTTGCAAAGGTAAATGTTTTTTCCATTTGTGCAAAATTTTTTTCCAAAACTTTTAAAAAGAGTATTTTTGAGCCTTGCAATGAAGAAACAACTCCATAAAGACACTGACCTGGTAAAGGATAATCCTGAACCTGCCTCTCCAGTAAAGGAGAGGAAGGTATCCCTTTGGAGTCTGGCAACCACCTTCACCAAAATAGGTATGTTTACACTGGGAGGCGGATATGCCATGATTCCGCTCATAGACAGGGAGGTGGTGCAGAAGAGAAAATGGCTGGAAACAGATGAGTTCTACGACATACTTTCCATTGCCCAGAGCTCGCCGGGACTGCTTGCAGTGAACATCTCCATTTTTGCAGGATACAGGGTGAGGGGCAACAAGGGCAGCATAGCCGCAACCATAGGAACCTGTCTGCCGTCGTTTCTGATCATTCTTGCGATAGCCATATTCTTTGCCGGTTATCGCGACAATGTTTATGTGGACAAGATTTTCAAGGGCATAAGGCCTGTAGTGGTGGCCCTGATTGCGGTGCCGGTGGTGAACATGATCCAGAAATCCCGCCTGAACATCTGGAGGGCTCTGATTGCAGCGGGAACAGCAGCCGCCATCATCTTCCTGAAAGTATCGCCTGTGTACATACTGCTGGTGTTCTTCGCATGTTTTTTCTGCGTAAGGTACATTAAGGCGTGCGGTAAGAAAGATTCAGAAAAGGAGGGCGGCGTATGATATTCCTGGAACTTTTCTGGACTTTTTTCGTCATCGGAATATTCTCCTTCGGAGGCGGATATGCCATGCTTTCCCTTATTCAGAGCAAGGTCGTTACGGAACATGCATGGATAACTGCAGAGCAGTTTACGGACATAGTGGCCATTTCCCAGGCCACCCCGGGACCGGTGGGTATCAACTCGGCAACCTATATAGGCTATACCATAACCCATAATATGGGATACAGCGAATGGGGCTGCATCGGGGGATCGGCACTGGCCTCCCTTGCCGTCGTGCTGCCATCATTTATCATCGTGCTGACTATCTGCAGACTGTATCAGAAGGTCAAAAATAGCAACTTGTTTGCATCGCTGATGAAAGAGCTAAGGCCTTTTGTAATAGGAATGATTGCAGCGGCGGCAGGAATACTGGTTACACCCCAGAACTTCTTCCACTGGAGTAGCTGGCTCCTTCTTGCCGGAGCCTTCATAAGCTGTAAATTCTTTAAGGCAAACCCTATCTGGGTAATACTGGCAGGCGGACTGATCGGCCTGCTGATATACTAGACGTCTTCCTCGGAATCACCCGTCATATCCTCTGTAAAAGGTTCCTCTGATGTGGTTTCTGGCTCAGGGTCTTCCTCAGGCTCAATGGCCTCCACCACGATGTTCTGGTTCTCCCTCATACGGTCTGCATCCTCCTGGGCAGCGGCCTGGAGCCTCTTTGCCAGAGCCTTGACCTTGAAAGCCATCCAGATTTCAGAAGCGCCCAGAAGCATAAGGCAGATTCCGAAAACGATGCACAGAACAGAGATGTTGTACCTTGGGAAGAAGCAGAACACAATGCCTGCGACAAAAATCAGGGCCGGAACAAGGAAGAACCAGAACCTGTCCTTGATGCCCTTGGAGTTACGCACGGCAACCACAAGCTGCAGAAGGCCGTAAAGGGCCAGCAGGATTCCGAGCACAAAACCTATGAACTCCATAAAGAAGCCCGTCTTCAGAAGCAGGAACAGGCCGACAACCAGAAACAGGACTGCACTGGCTATGGAAATCAGGCTCATTCCCTTCAGATCCATATAAGAATTGGTTGCCAGACCGTAAACCACGGTGATGACAGAAGAAAGAATCAGGAAAACTCCCAAAGCCTTGAGCAGGATTTCACCTGCCTGGCTGGACCATATTACAAGGCAAAGGCCTACGAGGAAAACAAAAACTCCTCTCAAAATACTCTTTATCATAACTGTCCTTTTTTGTATCAGCAAATATAGTAAGAATATGCGATGTCAGAAAACCTTGGAGGCTATGGCGCGGTCAGTGGCCTTGGCGCACATCCCTTCAGAGCAGATGATATTGCCGCAATGTGCTCGGGAGTCGTACCGCAGCATCCTCCGGCGATGTTGATAGAAGGATTGCCGCCACTGACAGCCATCTCCCTTATGCAGGAAGCCGTATAATCCGGAGTCTCTGAATAACAGCCCATCTCGTCCGGAAGCCCCGCATTTGGATAAACGCTTACTGCACAGCCGGCTGCAAACTCTGCGATATCTTTAATGCAAGAAGCCATGTCCTTTGCCCCGAAAGAGCAGTTCAGTCCGAAGCTCAAAGGATTGTAAACCCTAACCGATGTAAACAGGGAACGCACATCCTGTCCGGTCAGGATACGGCCAAACTTGTCGTTGATTGTAGCAGAGACCATTACGGGAACTTCAAAGTCTTCCGGATATCCTGGCTGGTTTCTCAATTTCCTGAAAACCTTTCTGATGGCATAAAGCGCAGCCTTTGCATTCAGGCCGTCGTAGATGCTTTCCACCAGAAGCACATCCACCCCTCCTTCTATCAAAGCCTCAGCCTGAACCATATAGGCCTGAGCCATCTCATCGAACGATATGTTGCGGAACTCAGGCCTGGATACATCCGGAGACAAGGACAGGGACTTTACCGTAGGCCCCATACTCCCCGCAACCACAGCACGGGCAGACCCCCATTCCTCCCTCCAGCAGGCTCTTGCAGAATCCTCATCGCGGAGGAAACTCAGACCCTCTTCTTCCGCGGCCTTTCTTGCTATCCTGGCACCTTCAAAGTTTATCTGAAAGACTTTATCCTCACATCCGTACTCCTGCTGGGAAACGGAAGTTCCGCTGAAAGTGTTCGTCTCGATGATTTCCGCCCCGGATGCGATATATGACCTGTGAATATTTGAAATGCCCTCTGGATCAACAAGATTCAGCATATCAAGATTACCGCCCACGCCCCTTCTTTCAGACGGGTTGTCAAGGTGGAGCTTCTGGATCATGGTGCCCATTGCTCCATCCATCACAACTATCCTGTCTTTCAGACGAGCCAGTATTTCCTTCCGTGTAACCCTTCTGCTTTCCACTTTAGAAACTGTTGTGGATTTACCTGGTGATGTTGAATTTAGAACCAGATTTAACTTTATGCCGATTTATAAGATAAAGCCCCCATCCAAACGGCAGGGCCAGAACGGTAAGCAGCTTCTTCGGCGATTCCCTTAAAAACCTCCTGTTACGGCTGCGAATGGAGTGGTTCACATAGTGGACATTAAGCTGGAATCTGCGCTTGAGGCTCTTGGCGTGCTGCATGTCAAATTTCCGCACATAAGCCATACCTTTTGGATTGTTCCAGTACTGCTTCCACATGCTGAAGGAAGACCCGTCCGGCTGGTAGTCCACATTGACCATCACCTTGTTGCACACCAGCAGCTTATAGTCTTCGTCTATCATGTTGTACAGCAGAGCCAGCCCCACATATCTCTCACCTTCAAACAGCGGATAAGGCGGATACTTCTTCACCACTTCCGTCCTGTAAACCAGCTTCTTGTCTCCAAGACCCCCAAGCACCTCGTAATAATCGCGTAGGGTAGTCTCCTTCAAGCCGGCAGGAAACTCCTTTCCTATCACCTTGCCGGAAAGGTCCGCGTCAAGCCCTATGATTCCCGCAATGCGGTCCTTGTCTTCATCGCGATAATTGTCCTTCCAGAAAGTGATGATTGTCTCCACAGCATCATCCGGCATATAGTCGTCGGAATCTATGCAGACGTTAAGCTCCGTGGTAATGTTGGCGTATGCGGTATTATGCGCCCCGTGCATACCCTGGTTCTTCTGATATATGTAGTGGATGGGGATCTTTCCCTCTGAAACCCAGCCTTCTACAAGCTGGCGGGTATTGTCGGACGACCCGTCGTCCACCACCAGCCACTCAAAATCCTTGCAAGTCTGCCGAAGCAGGCTCTCGTACGTACGTCCGATTGTGTGAGCCCTGTTGTATGCGGGAGTAAAAACCGTTAAAGTCTTCATACCTGACAAATATACCAAAAAGATTTCTACCGCCCCTCCAGAATCTTCTTCAACTGGCGCTTGGCGGTCTTGCGGTCGTACTTCTTCTTGCTTTTGGCTATGCGCGTAGGACGGGTGGAGATCAGTTTTCCGAACTTCTCGATCTCCAGCTGACGGTCCACCGTCTTGACCGCGGCAATCACCGTTTTCCGCTTAACCTTTTTCATCGATTCATAACCTTCCGGAAACGGAACATCCCTTCTCTCATGCCACCATTGTCCTGAGAAATATCAGGATCATTCGGGTCCGGATGATGGCTGTTGTAAAACTCCACAATGTGAAACCCGCACCGGTTCACATAGAAATGGATGTTGCGGGTTTCAAAATACGGTGTAACCGTCTCCCACACTTCCACTTCCGGGTGAAGATTCTCGATTGCTTTCCACGCTGCATATCCAATGCCCTTGCTGTGAACCTTCGGCGACACAAACAGCAATTCCAGATCTCCGAACTTCCTCTCAGGTTCCAGACGTATAACCACCCCGCCCACTTCTTTCCAGTCAGACTTGCCGCTGGCATCATCAGCGTCAATCCTGCACAAGATCCTGTAAGCCTCTGCATTCTCACCGTCTATAGACCTCTCTATAGTTTCCCGGGAAATAATCTCTCCCTCCTCCTCGAACGTGTTGTCTCTTATGCCGAACTCTTCCAGCGCCCCATACCTGAACGCCTCCTGATTGTCCAGGATGAACTGCTCCCGGCCCTTGTCTGTCAGCCTCACCAGCTCTACATTTACTTTCTTCCTGCTCATAGACTCATTTCATTTCTGCAAATATAAAGCAATTAGCAAAAACTTTTATAACAACATATTTATTCCCAACAAAATGCGATAAATAACTCTTTGTATATTATTAACATCTTTTCTTTGGCGCTGCTCTAAGGTATTGGAAGAGAATCCCGGCACCCCTCCTTCCGCTCTGCTGGAGCGTCTGGAGAAAATGCTGCAAGCTGAGATTATTCTGCTTCCGTGGGATGTCAACGAAGAATTCGGCCACGCAGACGGAATAGTTCGGTTCGTAGACTCAGACACTGTTATCATGACCAACTACAGCCAGTTCGACAAGAAGATGGCAGATACCACTGACCTTATAAAACATGAAGGCTGCCTGAACTGCGCCACCTGGACAATAAATAGTAATCCTTGTGCAGAAGAAGTACAATTGTCCTGAATTGCAAAGGGCAATGCTTTAAATAAAAAACCGATGGGATAGAATAGAGCCGCCTTTCGGCTGAGTCAAGTTTGCTTACTGCAAGTACTTAATACCTCCTGTAATGAGACTTGACTCTGACAACCTTGCCATTCTGAATGCGTTTGTGCGCCTTCACTCTGACAAGTTTCTCAACAACTATTCTTGTTGAGCATTTTATACGAATAGTCTTGCTTGTCTTTCGTTTCATGTGTGTTTATATAATGTTAGTTAAAGAGTGCAAAGACAAAGAGACCTCGTATTTAAGCTACCTCCCATCGGTTAAAAGAAAAAGCAGGCATCTCTACACTTTTCAATGTTTCGATACCTGCTACTTGCTCTTTAACTAACGTCACTCACATGACACTGCAAATATAGATAAAACTTCAAAATCAACAACACTTTCCAACATTATTTACCGCACCTGTTTCACCGAAAAAAAACGCTCCGGAAATCCGAAGCGTTTGGGAGGGTGGCTGGTGGGTCTCGAACCCACGACCTCCAGAGCCACAATCTGGCGCTCTAGCCAACTGAGCTACAGCCACCATATATGTTTGGGGTTGCAAAGATATAATCTTTTTGCCAATCTCCAATCGCTTTTTTTCTAAAGTCAGAACAATTCTTTTGTTATCGGCAATCTTTTGCTAACTTTGAAGTCTGCAAATTAACTGAATACTAATTCACTTTAAAACTATATGGCAAGAGAAATAAAATTCTCCCTTCTGTACAGGGACATGTGGCAGTCTTCAGGCAAATATGTGCCTAAAGTGGCTATGCTTAAGGAGATTGCACCGGTTATCATCGACATGGGATGCTTCGACAGAGTTGAATCCAACGGTGGTGCCTTCGAGCAGGTGAACCTCCTTTTCGGAGAGAATCCTAACAAGGCTGTCAGGGAATGGACCGCTCCTTTCAACAAGGCCGGTATCCAGACCCACATGCTTGAAAGAGGTCTGAACGCACTGAGAATGTTCCCGGTGCCAGATGACGTGAGAGCACTGATGGCAAAGGTCAAGAAGGCTCAGGGAACCAACATTATGCGTTCCTTCTGCGGACTGAACGACCACCGCAACCTCAAGGGTTCCGTAATCCATGCCAAGGAAGCCGGAATGATTGCACAGGCAGCTCTTAGTATCACCTACTCCCCGATCCACACCGTAGAGTACTATATGGGCGTGGTTGACAAGGTTGTAGAGTACGGTGCAGACGAAATCTGCCTCAAGGATATGGCAGGTATCGGACGTCCTGCTTTCCTGGGAAGACTCGTAAAGGCTATCAAGGACAAGTATCCTCACATCAAGGTTCAGTACCACGGACACTCTGGCCCTGGATTCAGCGTAGCTTCCATGCTGGAAGTCGCAAGAGCCGGCGCCGAGTACATAGACGTGGCAATGGAGCCGCTGAGCTGGGGTAAGATCCATCCGGATGTCATCACCATCCAGGCAATGCTCAAGGATGCCGGATTCCTTGTAAAGGACATCAACATGAACGCCTATATGGAGGCAAGGGCACTGACCCAGAAGTTCATCGACGACTTCCTCGGATACTGGATTGCTCCGGGCAACCACCAGATGAGCTCCCTTCTCGTAGGCTGCGGACTCCCTGGCGGAATGATGGGCTCAATGATGGCCGACCTGAAGGGATTCCAGGGCGCAATCAACGCATCGCTGAGAAACCAGGGAAAGAAGGAACTGGATATCAACGAGCTGGTTGTGATGCTGTTCCAGGAGGTAGAATATGTATGGCCAAGACTCGGTTATCCACCATTGGTAACCCCGTTCAGCCAGTACGTGAAGAACACCGCCCTGATGAACCTTATGCATATGCTCAAGGGCGAGCCTAGATGGAAGACCATCGACAAGGACACCATGAACATGATCCTCGGCAAGATGGGTAAGCTTCCTGGAGAACTTGCTCCTGAAATCAAGGAAATCGTTAAGCAGAAGGGTCTCGAGTTCTATACCGGCGTTCCGCAGGACGCATTCCCGGACGATCTGCCTCGCTTCATCAAGATGATGGAAGAGGAAGGCTGGGACAGAGGCCAGGACGACGAGGAACTCTTCGAGTTCGCTATGCACGAGACTCAGTATCGCGATTACAAGAGCGGCATTGCAAAGCAGAGATTCGAGAAAGAACTGGAAGCCAACCGCGCAAAGGCAGGCGCTCCTATCGTCATCACCCGTCCGGTTGTTGAAGTTCCGGCATTTGACGTGGAGAAGATCATGGCCAAGTATCCTGATGCAAAACCTGTACACGCTACCGTCAAGGGAGAAGTTGTATGGCAGTACGATGTTGACGACAAGTCCAGCGCACCTGCAGAAGGAAGCGACGTCAAGATGGGCCAGACCCTGTGCTATGTACAGGCCTTCTACGGAATGGAAGAGATCATCAGCCCGGCAGACGGCAAGCTTGTAGCCATCACCGCAAAGCAGGGCCAGAAGGTCGTAAAGGACGAAATCATCGCATTCGTTCAGTAGAATCTTCTTCCTCAGCGACAAAAAAATCCGCCGGCTTCGGCGGATTTTTTGTTTTGCTGACGTGGCTTGTTAAACCTGCTTTCCGTTAACATAAAGGCAGATGCCCGTATCCAGACGGCGGTTAAGAGCCTTTGCGTCCATCTCGAAGTAATGGATCGGGAAGAGGTTCTTAGGCCTGATCAGATTGGCGGCCTTGATGAAGTCGTCGTCGCTCATCGTGTAAGGCAGGTTCTTCGGCAGGAAAGCTACATCGATTTCTCCCTGGAGGAACTTGGACCAGGAATGTGTCCTTACGGCACCAGGAGCAAGCTCGTTCATTTCAGGAATCGGCTCGGTGTCTCCCGCAAAGTAGATGTCGAATCCCTGCATGGAAATCAGGTAGCCGTTGCCTTCTCCCTTGATGTGGAACGGATGTCCGTTATCTCTCTTGTAGTTGATGTTATATGCAGGAATAGCCGTTATCGTAAGGCCGATGGAAGAAACGCTGTCTCCGTTTTCCAGGGTGATCACCTTGCAGTGGCAGAGCTTTGGAATGTTCAGCATGCTCACAAGGTTGGTGGAAGGATCCACGTTCAGAGGATTGTTGTCCAGATCCAGCTTAGGAAGAGGCTTTCCGTCCGCGTCCTTGGCTGTTCCGGCACGCATTGCCAGAAGGTCGTTCTCCAGGACGGTGCGTACGCCGCGGCTAACTATGAAAGTAGTGTTCGGCATCGCGATCTCTTCAATGGCCTTGGTGTCGTAATGGTCTGTATGAGCGTGGGTCAGGAAGATCAGGTCGGCCTTCTTGCAGCCCGCAAAGTCAAAGAAGTCTGAGCAAGGATCCACGTAGATGTGCATTCCCTCCCACTCCATATGCACGCATCCGTGAGCCAGATGCTCGAAATTGACTAGCCCCATAGGGGTGTAGAACGAATTGTAAACTCCTGTTTTCATATCACATTTTTGTTTTTTGTTTCTTTTCAGCGATTATAAAGTTACGCTTTTTTTTCAAGAATCCAAAAACGCTACAGACTGAATTTGACTCCGGCCATGAACCAGAAGCCCGGTTGAGGGATTGCTCCGTGGTCGAAGTATGTGATATCGGTGAGGTTGTTGCCTTCTACATAGAATGTATAGTCCTTCCACCTGTAGGCAAGGCGGGCATCTACTATGCCGTACGGCTTGTAGCCTTTGACTTCTCCGGATGTGCCGGTGAACGTTCCCACACGGTCCTGGAACCTGTAGAAGAGGCTGAGGGTAAGGTCCGGAACAATATCCACATCCGCGCTGGCCACAAACTTGTGCCTCAGATACTCCAGGGTGTACATGCTCTGGATGCCGGACGTCTCGCGGGTTTTCTGGTCGATGTAGCTGTAGGCCAGATTCACTCTCTTGAGATTGAAGACGCTGGAGTGGAACTGTGGAGTCCAGGATGTCTGGAGCAGGATTCCGGTGGACTTTATCTTTCCGAAATTCACGGACTTCCAGATGGCTTCTTCGCCGTCTTCGGTGCTGCGGATCCAGTCTATGAGGTTGGTCATACGGTTGCGGAAAACGCTGGCGGAAGATGTAACCGTCGCTGAGGAGAAACGGAGTCCCCCTTCCAGAGCCTTTACCTCCTCAGGCTTGAGGTGCTTGTCCGCCTTGTGTCCGCCTACGGAGTAGTACAGCTCTGTTACTGACGGCATCCTCAGCGATGAGTTATAGGAAGCGAACAGGCGCAGACGATTGTCTCCCCGTTTCAGAAGGGCCAGTGAAAGGTCTGCGGAAGGATAGACTTTCATATCCATCTCCGCCCAGCTGTTCTTTATGGCAAGCAGGGCGGCGGAAACGGTGAACCTTTCGGTTATCACATTGTGTTCCAGGAAGAAACTCGTGTTGGTTCGGTTGAGGCCGAACTCGTAGTTGCGGTCCGTTCCCCTGATATGTTTCGGCTTGTCCAGAGGCTCGCCGAGGTTTCCGCTGACAAGGTCCTCGTTGCGGATTTCTCCGCCGAAAGCCGTGGTTCCTCCCGCCCACTTGAAGTAGTTGTTGAGGTTTGCGCCGTAGACATTGGTCTTGTGATAATTGAACGGATAGGCTTCCGGATTGTCACGGAAGAGTTCAAAACGGTCATTGGTATGGTTCCAGTACAGGGACGGGCTTATCGTGAGCCTTCCCTTGACGTTATGGGCCTTTACGGCAGTAAAACTCTTGAAGGTGTGCTCGAACTGCTCGTCGTAGGCGGCCGCGTAGAAGCGGTTGGAACCCCAGTCCTTGTTGCTCACTCCGGCATACCAGTTCACCTGGACGTCATCGTCCCTGAATTCTCCCTCGTAGAAAGCCTTCAAGGCCTTGTAGTCGCTGTTAAGATGCCCTTCCCCGCTTCTGGAATAGCCGTCGCTACGGGTATAGGACGCGGAAAGCGAGTTCTTGAAGGAAGTGCTCCCTGGGGTTTTCCTCAAGCCGGCAAAGTCATATTTCGCACCCACGCTCAGATAGCCGTACGATCCGGTTTCAGCATTTACCAGAAGGCGGTTTACGTCTGATATACGGGTCCTCACGTTTACCGCTCCAAGCAAGGACGAACTGCCGGTAATCTTCCCGGACGGGCCTTCCAGGATGTCTATTCCATCCACCTGAAGCACTATGAACGGAAGGTCGAAGGAATTGTGCGCTGTCTGCGGATCGGATATGTTGATGCCGTTGAGAAGGATTGCCGCCTGCTCGCTGTTTCCGCCCCGGATGCCCACATCGGTCTGTGCCCCTATCGGACCTCTCTGCCTGACATCAATGCTGGCGGAATACTTCAGCAAATCATTTATGCTCTGCGACGGAGAATTGCCTATTGCGGCAGCGTTCAAGGAAGAAACCATCCTAGCCTGCTTATGCCAGACTATCGGCACCCTGGAAGCCAGAACGCTGATCTCGTTCAGAGAAATCGTTGTCGTATCCTGAGCCGCCGCACCTGACATCGAAGTCAAGCTCATCGCGGAGGATAATATGCTTATTACAAATGCTTTATATAAAGTGTTCATAAATACTGCCGTAAAATTGAAGTCCCAAAGATACAAAAAAAGGGCTCCAAATCTGGAGCCCCTTCTGATTAGCTTGAGCTGTTTACTTGCCTGCAAGTTTCTTGTAGCCCTCGTAGCGGAGTTTAGCATACTTCTCGGTGAGTGAGAAGAGCTCCTCTGCCTCCTGAGGGAAGGTCTTCAGCAGTGAGGCATATCTTACCTCGCCCTTGATGAAGTCCTGGAACTTGCTCCAGTCTGGCTCCTTGCTGTCCAGAGTAAACGGATTGGTTCCTTCCGGAACGTCCGGATTGAATCTGTACAGATGCCAGTATCCGCACTCAACCGCCTTATTCTCCTCGAGCTGGGAGTGTCCCATTCCGGCCTTCAGACCGTGGTTGATACAAGGAGCGTAGGCAATGATCAGAGACGGACCGTCGTGAGCCTCAGCCTCCTTCAGAGCATTCAGGTACTGCATCTGGCTTGCGCCTGTAGCTACCTGAGCCACATAAACATAGCCATAGCTCATAGCCATCATTCCGAGATCCTTCTTGCGGATCTTCTTGCCGCTGGTTGCAAACTTGGCAACTGCTCCGGCAGGAGTACTCTTGGATGACTGTCCGCCGGTGTTGGAGTAAACCTCGGTATCCACAACCAGAACGTTCACGTTCTCGCCGGAAGCAAGCACGTGGTCAAGTCCGCCGTAGCCGATGTCATATCCCCAACCGTCACCGCCGATAATCCACTGTGAACGTGGGATGATGCAGTCAATGTACTCTGCGATGCCCTTGCAGTGAGCGCACTTGCAGTCCTTCAGGGCTGCAGGAAGAGCCGCTGCGATTTCCTTGCAGATTGCAACATCCTTCTTGTTCTCGAGCCAGCGGGTCAGAAGATTACGAACCTCCTCAGAGCACTTGTCGTCTGCGATGGCAGCCTTTGCCCTGTCCTCGAGAGTTTCGCGGAGTCTTGCGAATCCGAGCCTCTGGCCCAGACCGAACTCTGCGTTGTCCTCGAACAGGGAGTTAGCCCAAGCCGGACCTCTTCCATTCTTGTCCTTGCAGTAAGGTGATGCAGGGAAGCTTCCGCTGTAGATGGATGTACATCCGGTAGCGTTGGCAACCATCATCCTGTCTCCGAACAGTTGGGAAATCAGCTTGATGTAAGGAGTCTCGCCGCAGCCTGCGCATGCGCCTGAGAACTCGAACAGAGGCTGTGAGAACTGGGAAGCCTTGATGTTGGAATCCTTCTTCATAACCTCGTCCTTGTAGCCGATCTTGCTGTGCAGCCAGTCGAATGCCTTCTGCTGAGCGGCCTGAGTGTCTGCTGGTTTCATAACCAGAGCCTTCTCCTTTGCCGGGCAGATGTCTGCGCAGTTAGCGCATCCTGTACAGTCTGCAGGGTCAACCTGCATCACAAACTTGTAATCCTTGAGGTTAGCCTTTCCGTCTGCGGTCTTGAGACCCTTGAGAACGGCCTTAGGAGCCTTCTCGATTTCTGCATCGGTGAGCAGGAACGGACGGATTGCAGCGTGCGGACAGATAGTGGCGCACTGGTTGCACTGGATACAGTTTGCAGGATTCCATTCAGGAACGTGAGTAGCGATTCCTCTCTTCTCGTAAGCGGCAGTTCCGGCTGGAATGGTGCCGTCAGGGAAGTTCTGGAATGCGCTTACAGGCAGGTCGTTTCCGCACTGTGCGTTCACAGGGTCAGCTATCTGCCTTACCCAATCCGGAGCAAGACGGTTGTAGCTGTCAGGAACAAACTTGCTTGCTCCAAGGTTCTTCCACTCGAACGGAATCTCCACCTTGATATACTCGCCGCCACGGTCAACTGCAGCGTAGTTCATCTTTACGATGTTCTCGCCCTTCTTTCCGTAGCTCTTGTCGATCATCTTCTTCATCTCCTTGACAGCATCCTCGTAAGGAATGATGCCGGTGATCTTGAAGAATGCGCTCTGGAGGATGGTGTTGGTACGGTTGCCCAGTCCGATTTCCTCGGCGATCTTGGTGGCGTTGATGATGTAGAAGTTAAGCTTCTTGCTGACAATCTGGTACTTGATGAAGTCCGGAAGTCTCTTCAGAGTCTCCTCGGTATCCCAGAGGCTGTTCAGCAGGAAGGTACCGCCCTTCTTGATTCCTCTCAGTACATCATACTTGGTCAGGTATGAAGGCACGTGGCAAGCCACGAAGTCAGGAGTGGAAACAAGGTAAGGAGAGGTGATAGGATTGTCACCGAATCTCAGGTGAGAGCAGGTGAAACCGCCGGATTTCTTTGAATCGTAGTCAAAGTAAGCCTGGCAGTATTTGTCTGTTGTTCCGCCGATTATCTTGATGGTGTTCTTGTTTGCGCCAACGGTTCCGTCTGAACCAAGTCCGAAGAACTTGAGCTCGTATGTACCAGGCTTTGCAAGAGAAATCTCCTCCTTCTGAGGAAGGGAGAGGAATGTAACGTCATCAACAATACCGATGGTGAAGGAGTTCTTTGGTTCCTTGGCCTTCAGGTTCTGGAATACGGCCAGAATCTGTGCAGGGGAAGTGTCCTTTGAAGACAAGCCGTAGCGTCCGCCGACGATCTTTACCTTTCCGGCAAAAGCGGTGTCGGCAAGTGCACTCTTTACGTCAACGTACAGAGGCTCTCCGACTGCTCCAGGCTCCTTGCAACGGTCGAGGACAGCGATCCTCTTGGTGCTCTTAGGCAGAGCCCTGAGGAAGTACTGGGTGCTGAAAGGCCTGTACAGCCTTACTACTACAACGCCCACCTTCTCGCCCTTGGCAACAAGGTATTCTACAACTTCCTTTACGGTATCGGTGACAGAACCCATCGCGATAACCACTCTCTCGGCCTCCGGATCTCCGAAGTAGTCGAAAGGCAGGTAGTGGCGGCCGCAGAGCTCTCCAAGCTCGCCCATATAGCGGGCTACGATGTTAGGAACCTCAGCATAGTACTGGTTCCTGGACTCGGTCTCCTGGAAGTAAACGTCTGCGTTCTGGGCAGTGCCCTTGGTTACAGGAGAGTTAGGATTGAGGGCTCTCTTGCGGAAAGCGGCCAGAGCCTTGGTGCTTATCATCTTCTTCAGGCCTTCTTCCGGAAGAACCTCAATCTTCTGGATTTCGTGTGATGTGCGGAATCCGTCGAAGAAATGAACGAACGGGATAGAAGACTTGATAGTGGAAAGATGAGCCACGGCAGCCATATCCATAGCTTCCTGAACACTTGCGGAAGCCAGCATTGCAAAACCGGTCTGGCGGACAGCCATAACGTCCTGCTGGTCTCCGAAAATACTCAGAGCGTGAGTTGCAAGGCTTCTTGCAGTCACGTGGAACACTGCAGGAAGCATCTCTCCCGCAATCTTGTACATGTTAGGGATCATTAGCAGCAATCCCTGTGATGCTGTAAATGTTGAAGTAAGTACACCTGCCTGAAGGGAACCGTGTACGGCTCCGGCGGCACCAGCCTCGCTCTCCATCTCAACCACCTTAACGGTCTCTCCAAAGAGATTCTTGCGTCCGAATGCAGACCATTCGTCCACGTGCTCAGCCATTGGAGAAGAAGGAGTGATAGGATAGATTGCTGCAAGCTCACTGAAAAGATAAGCTACGTGAGCAGCTGCCTGGTTTCCGTCGCAGGTCAGAAACACCTTTTCTTTACTCATGATATTAATAAGTTGTATGCTTTGTTATTGTTCTTTCAAGCGCTCAAAGATAGCAAATTAAAAGGGCTTAAGCAAAGATATTTACTGAATACCGGTAATCTTTGTCTCAGCCGGAGCAAGTTTCTTTGCAAGACCCTGCAGTACAGCTCCGGGACCGAGCTCGATAAACTCGTCTGCACCGTCTGCAACCATCTTTTCAACGATATATGACCACTTGACCGGATTGGTCAGCTGGATAAGAAGGTTCTTCTTGATTTCCTCAGGATCTGTGTGTGGCTGGGCGTCCACATTCTGGTAAACCGGGCAGACCGGCTTCACGATCACTGCCTTCTCGATAGCCTCTGCCAACTCTACCCTTGCCGGATCCATCAGCGGGGAGTGGAACGCTCCACCCACCTGCAGAGGAACCACCCTTCCGCCTTTTTCCTTCAGAAGCGCACCGGCAGCCGCAACAGCGTCGATGTCTCCGCTGATCACCACCTGACCATGGGAGTTGTAATTGGCGGCAACAACCACTCCGGCATCACCCTTAGAGGAAATCTCTGCACAGGCATCTTCAATGACCTTGTCCTCGAGCTTCAGTACTGCAGCCATAGTGGACGGCTTGATCTCGCAGGCCTTCTGCATGGCAAAAGCACGCTTTGCCACCAGCTTCAGACCCTCCTCAAAGCTCAGCGCTCCGGCAGCGGTCAATGCGGAAAACTCTCCCAGAGAGTGTCCTGCCACCATATCGGGATTAAAGCCGGATATTCCGGCCTCAGCCGCCTTCTTCCTGAACTCGCTCTCTGGAGAGCACTCGGAAAGGCACTTTGCCAAAACTACTGAGTGTATAAAAATAGCGGGCTGGGTAACCTTTGTCTGCTTGAGATCCTCTGCGCTGCCCTCAAACATCACGTCTGAGATCCTCCATCCCAAAATCTCGTTGGCTCTTTCAAACAAATCATGGGCAAGAGCCTCGTTTTCATAGAGTTCCTTACCCATTCCGGTAAACTGGGCACCCTGGCCCGGAAAAACAAATGCTTTCATTCTGTATAAGGTATTAGTATTGGGGCAAAGATAAGAATTTTATACCTTTGCACCACATCGCCCCCGTAGTTTAACGGATAAAACGATGGATTCCGGTTCCATTGATAGGCGTTCGATTCGCCTCGGGGGTACAAAAAAAGGCTGTTGAACACAGCCTTTTTCTTTTCGTCTCCCCAAAACCTACTGGACAAACGGCTTGAGGTCCTTGGCGGCCTCGGCGGCGGTGATTTCCTTTCCGCCGTTGTCAAGGTCGATGAGCTTATAGCGGGTATTGCCCATTCCAAGCTCCTTCATGTAGGAGAGCTGCCTCAGTCCGTGGCGGGTTTCCATACGCTCCACCATCGCCGCATGCTCTTCCGCTGTCATGGCGTAGATGATGTCCACGCAAGCCTGATCAACTGCCAGGATGTCCCTGGATGAAAGTATTCCCACGTTTGGAGTAACCACAGGCTCTGCCGCAACGCCCTCGCAGTCGCAGGAAACGGACATGTTGCGCATCACGTTAACGTATGTCACGTGCTTGCCGAAATGGTCTATCGTAGCCTTGGTGGACTCTGTCATCCTTTCCATAAACTCTTCCTCAGCGATGCTCCACTGGTCGTCTGAGCCCTTTACGGTATGTATCCAGGCCTTTCCGACCCTTCCGTCCGCGCAACCGATTCCGATGTTCTTGTTGCTGCCTCCGAAGCCTCCCATCGTGTGACCCTTGAAGTGAGTCAGCGCTACCAGAGACTCGTAGTTAAGCATATTCTTTCCTACGGACATCTTGTCAAACCACTTTCCACCTTTAACCGGAATGGTAACGGTATCCTCGGCATCCATAATGTCTACCGGACAGAAAGTCCATCCGTTCACCTCCAGAGTCTTGCGGTGCTGCTCTGTGGTGTAGCGGTCCCCCTCATAGTAAGTGTTTGTCTCCACGATTGTGGCATCCTTGAGATCCTTCTCCAGAAGGGCCTTCACCCACTCTCTCGGAATGATGTTCGGTCCGTTCTGCTCTCCGGTATGCAGCTTAACAGCCACCTTTCCCGTGATATCCTCACAAACCTGCTCGTATGCCTTGATCAGTCCTGCCGCGGACAAATCGCGAGTAAAATACACTACAGACTCTTCTCCTGTCCTTTCCTCATACGGCACATACTTTTCGCCGCCGGTTCCTGCCACAGGAGCCTTAGACTCAGCATTCTCTGCCTCTTTGGCTCCTCCGCCGCCACAACCTGCTGCAACAGCGGCACAGAGCATCATTGCTCCAAAACATGTTTTCATATTCATATCTATCTTTCTAATTATTCTCAGCGATTACCTACAAAAAAAGTTTTGAGCCGAAACTCAAGACTCTTACTTCTAATAGCTCTTGAACGTTGACCAGTTGGTATTGGTTTCTGCAGTAGCCTGAAGATTCTCAGGCAAGTTTGCGAAAAAGTCGAACCCAGTCCAAGTTTCTATCTGATCTACACTCTTTACGTATGCAGAGTTGGAGTAATCTTGGGTCGTATACTGCTTATGCTCGTACCAGAATCCGATAGCCAGGGCTCCTGTAATCGAACCTCCGCTTCTCTTTACTTTCAGCAGCACCTTCCAGTAGTAGTTAGGAACAGGAGCTCTCTTGGTATCGTGCTGAGGCTGTATGTAGCTGATGCTCTCGCTTCCTCCAACCTTGCGGAAACATGCTCCGGTCACAACATATACCGTATCCTTTACAGACTCCCTTACGCCATCTTCCAGCTTGCCCCAGATGTACCCGTTGAAGCGGTTCTGGATCTGAGGTGTAGAATTGGTTGCATAGTAAGTCTGGCTCTGCATGGTTCCATTGTTGGAACGATCTGCATTCGGGATCTGATGACCTCTTGCATATATGTCAGACGGATTTGCATTAGGCACGCTAACTCCATAGCTACCGCTCCAAACATTAATCTGCTTTGACTTGTCTATTTGAGGATTTGCGGCCCAAGTTTTTCCTCTATCCTCAAAGCTTGCCATCTCCATTGGATCTGGGCTATAAGGTCCTGGAATCGCCTCGCTGCTTCCCATTGTTGACGAATACAACGGATATGCCACCCATAGACAGGTATACATGCTGTACTGATACATATATGTGTAGTTGCGGGCATTGCCGGCAAACAGCGTACTGGTGAAGAAATCAGAGCCTGTTGTTTTGGCTGGAAGTTCCAACCATCCGGTAACTATCTGGCTTCCCCCCTCGCCTGGATCCTGATTCACAATTAGATTTACGGATGTGGCTCCAGAGTATTTAAGCGTAATTGAGCCCATTCTCGCACTGGCTCCGGAAGCCTGAGCAGCTACGTCAAAAGTTATATTTGACCCACTTACACTAACATTTGTAATCCAATCATTATCATTGGAAACAGCCGTCAAAGACTGACCTGAAACAGGATTAGTAATGGTAAACGATGCCGTCTGAGAACCGCCAGCTTTCCCTACCGTCATAGGATTAGTGGAAGTAATGCTAATGACAGGTTTTGTTGAAGGCGAAGAATTATCTTTCTTATACAGCGCTATCGTATGGTAAAAACCTGTTGGAGAAAGAACTGTTGGGAGGTAACAAGAGAATATTTTATTATTGCCGTTATAGAAAATAGTGTTTCTTTCTATATCGTCATTAGCATTAACTATGGACGCTATTCCCTCAGAGATGGTAATATCCCAACGATTATTGCCCGAGGCAGCCTCTTTAAGATAATTATTGCTTCCTGTGTAAGCAACTAGATATTTTCCAGAATAAGTGTTATTCTGAGCAGCATTTTTAATGGTCCAGTAAGATCCGTTTTTTTCTAACAAAAGAGGCTCCACTGTAATTGAATTATCAATGGTTATCGTATTCCCATCTTTTTCAATATTAACCTGAGGATGATTGTTTCCTCCTGTGTATAAGCCCATTGCCAAGTTGTTGTCAGATGCGGCGATTATATAAGTTTCTCCGGAAACAAGGTCATCCTCATTTTCTACAAGGGTATAAATATCCGCTGTTACAACAGGGGTTGAGTAGCCGCTCATGTTCATTCCGAACCTAGTCATCTTCCCAATAGTAAAACTTATCTTCTTTGAGAATGCACTTGTCGGCTTGTTGTATGTGTATTTATCTGTAGCAACAATCACGCTAGCAAAACTTGCATCCGTTACAGGAGCTGCAGTAAAGTATACATCAAATGTTCCATCCGACGGCACTACTTCATCATCATAAGACAATGTCAGTTTCTTTCCCCCATATGAATATGTACCCGCATCATCGCCATAAATAATGTAATAGCCCGCAATACTCTTGTCAAACGAAATCTCCACCATCTTGATCTTCTCCCCTGGAACAAGCCCCTTCAAAGTCATTTTATTAACCGTAATAGGACGATGCAACATAAAGTTCAAAGAAGTCAGAGGTGATGCTGAAACAATCTCATCTGAATACATTACCTCTGCATCTGGATCGTATGAAACAATGCCAGGGCTTTGCTCAGCTGGAATTACCAAATTACCTTTATTGCTGAACGAATTGGCAAAGCCCGCTAAATATACATACTCATCCGCCTGCTCAGTATCAAACTCCACAGTAAGTGAGATTTTCTTCATATCAGCACTGTAGTCTATCTCCGTAACGCTTCCCACCTTCCCGTTTTCAGTTATCCTGAAGTACTCCTCATCTCCCTCCGTCCAGACATAAGATGCCATGTCTTCCTCTTCTACCAAAGCTGTCTTAGTATCAACACCTTTAGTAAAAGATACCTTAACTGTCCTCTTAAAAACCTCCTGCTGAGGTTCAGATTTATCCTTTGCGCATCCCAGCACCATAGCCAAGACAGCAGCAAACAAACTTATTTTATATAATGATCTTTTCATAAAGCAATCTTATTAATAGTCTCTGTCAATATCTTCATATTCATCGTCCGGAATTGTATTCGGACTCTGGGCTATGCATTTTTCAGTGCAAACGGCAAAAAATCTGCACTCTGGCGCGGAGTATTTCTTCCGCTCCGCAATGTTTAGACTAACTGTTTCCATCAACTGAATAATTCTTAATCTATTCCCCATCTCTCGAAATTCAACCCTGCATAATTGATGCAATTTAATAAAAATTCTTTTTGTTCTTTCTTTTCTCAGTGACAGAATGCAAGAAGTCCGGGCCAAAGACCCGGACTTCTAAGCTACCAACATTAAATATTATTTAGGGACACTACAGTGGTGCTGCGTATTCCTTTTCTGTGTCGAAATTGTACTTCATTTTGACTAAATATTATTTGTTTCTCTATTTCCTTCTAAAAAGCGAGGACAAGTCCTCGCTCAATAATTCTCGCCTTACAATTTACATTATAAATATTACAAAATCTAAATAGTAAGGATATGGGCACCAATAACGCATTGGCGCATAATCGCTGTAAAATTAGTCCAAAAATCGTTTTCTCCAAGAAAAACGCTGTATTTGTTACGATTAGGTGTATTTCACAGAACCGCTGTTTAGGTTTTGGCAGAGGAAAAACACGAATCTATGAAACACACTACTCATCACAACAAGAAAAGCCAGGCGGACAAGGGGGCGGACAAAGGCCGAATCCCCTGTTGGACTGGATGCGCATCCAGTCTGAAAATGCCGAGCAAATAGCCCTGGAGGACGGTCGGAGCCGGGCTGTCAATGCAAAAAGCTTCTTGTCCGCCTCCCAACATCTGGCTATATATAAGTAGTATAGGACAGAAACGGTCTTTTTCGCTTCAGGAGGTGGACAAAACCTTCTGCATGGGCTTTACACAGTACCTGGGACAGGCCAAAAACCGTCGCGGAGGAAAACTGAGCTCAAATTCCCGGTTCTTGTACTTCTCCAAGTTTGTGGCAGCCCTGAATGCGGCGGTCCGGGCAGGGTATATCCCATCCAACCCCACCACCTTGCTGGACAAGGGGGAGAGGCCTCGATTCCGGCAAACCGAACGGAGCTACCTCACGGAAGAGGAGCTTCAGACACTGATCGATACTCCAAACACCCATTCTGGAGGTGATGTGGCCAGGGCTTTCCTGTTTTCCTGCTTCTGTGGACTTAGGTGGAGCGATATCTCAACCCTGGTCTGGGGAGACATCCGATCCCAGGGAAGCTGTCTCCAGATAGAGAAGCGTATGGTCAAGACCCGGGAACTGCTCTACCTGCCTCTGAGCCGGGAAGCGGTGTTTTTACTCCCGGAAAAAGGAGGCAAGAGACCATTGGACCTTGTTTTTAACCTCCAGAGTTATGCCAGTTCCAGCATTGCCCTTAAAAAGTGGCTCCGCGATTCAGGTATCTCCAAGCCCATAACATTCCATTCCGCCCGCCATACCTTTGCCACCCTGCTCCTAAGCCAGCAGCAGGATCTTTACACCGTGAGCAAACTTCTAGGCCATAAAAGCTTCAAGGTAACCCAGATTTACGCAGAGGTCGTAGACCGCAAAAAAAGAGATGCTGTAAACTCCCTTTCCGGGATTTTCTCTTTCCCTTCTCGTTAGCCGCTCTATCCCAGAGCATTACAGCGAGTTAATATTTATAATGTAAATATAATTAATTTGTTATGATTTCCGTTTCAAAAACAAATGATTTTAAGAGCCCATATGAGGCTCCTAAGTGTAAGACCTACTCGATTTCAGTCGAGTCTGTTATGCAAACCGGTAGCGGAGAACTACCTCCTGCACCTATCGAGGAGGATGAATATTAATATATTGAGAAAATGAGACGTTCCATTAAAATATTGAGTCTTCTTGTAGTAGCTGCAATGACTCTTCTCGGGTGTTCTAAGTCTGATGAGATTAATATTACAAAGGAGTCAACTACTCACAGAGTAACCATTAATGCTTCTCAGCCATCAACAAAGACCATGATTGTTGAAGACGGTTCTTCTATTGCTACTTTCAAATGGTCAACTGATGATGCTAGCCGCTTTGTCGTTAAGGAAAATGATGTAGTTGGAACAGATGTAGAACTTACGACAACTGATTATGTAAAGATGTCTCTTAGTGCTACTTTCGAGGATGTAGCAGCATCGTCTTATGTTTACACGGCTTCTTTAGCTAAGAATAGAACTAGTGCCGGTTTCCCTAAGATTCCTGCTGAGCAGACTAGTTCAGCTATTTCTTATGACCCAGATGCAGACATCATTATTGCGGAGCCAATGACATTTAGCGTTCCTCAAGAGTCTTTGTCAATGATGTTCCAAAGACCTGCCGCTATAGCTAAGATGATACTTAAGGGTCTTACTGAAGGTGAGACGGTTTCAAAAGTTGAAGTATCTGCAGATAAGCAAATCACAGGTTACTATGATAATGGCACTTGGACTGGAGAGTCTTCTACAATTTCAGTACTTACCAACCAAATAGTTTCTTCTACTGGACAGATAGCAGTGTACTTTATAGCTATGCCTGCTGAAGCAGCAACATTAACCGTTACGGTTTACACAGATCAAAACACCTATGGCAAGACCTTCTTAAAGACCGTTACTTTCAAACAGAATACGGTTGCTTCAATGAATGTTTCCAACCTCAAGAAGACTATTACAACCACTTTCACCGTAGGTCAGAATGAAGGTGAAAACATTTATGAGATTGCCTCAATCTTCCCTTCTGTTAAGAATGGTGTTAAGTTCACTTGCGAACAGGGAGAGGGAGCCCAGCCTGTGTTCTATTCTCCATTTAGATGGTATAGCAATAACACCGTTACCATAAGCGCTGGAACAACAGCTCTTACTGGCATTACATTTACTTTTACTCAAACTCAGGAAACAGCAATTACCGCATCTACTGGAACTATTACTATTGACAGCGATGCAAAAACTGGAACGTGGGTTCCTGCTGGATCAGAGAGTAGTGTAACCTTCACCAACGTAGCTGGTGGACAATATAGATTTACCAGTATTACTGTTACTTCCGTTGGCGAGGGAACAGAGAGTGTTGTGCACCCCAACTCTTGATTTCCCTACCACACTTTCTGTTCACCAGGGATCACATAAGTCAGTAATTGCAAGTTCAAATTTCAATAATGGAACATTTGAATATGCTTCAAATAATACTTCTATCGCGACTATAAACGAAGAAGGAACTGTAACTGGCGTTGCTCAGGGCAATACTACCATTACTGCCACTATTCTTGGTATGGAGACAGAGTTCTATATCATCGAAACTGTTTCACAAGATTGCGCTCTTACCGTTCTGGAACCTGCAACATTTGATAACCTAACTAAAGATTTGATAGGAGTTACCAGTACGAATAAATATGTCTCATGGTCAGATATAGGAGGTACTGTTTCAGATGCAGTTTATGCTGGAACGACTTGTGCTGGCAATAATTCAATCCAATTGAGGTATAGCAAAGTTAAAGATGGTAGTCTAGAGGAGCCTTCAGGAATTATTACTACAGTTTCAGGAGGGGCAGCGCAAAAGGTAGTAGTTGAGTGGAATAGCAACACTAAAGATGGTAGAACTATTGAGATTTATGGAAAAAATACTCCTTACGAAAGTGTTCGTGATATGTATTTTATAACGGGCGATACTATAGATAAGAGAGGAACTTTACTGGGCTCAATTGTCAAGGGAACTTCTACAGAAGTAGATATTTCCGGCAACTATAGTTATATCGGTATCGTTGTCAAAAAAGATGATGGCGCTTGCTATCTTAACGAAATACATATTACTTGGGAATAAACGGTTAGAATAGATTTTGAAAAAGGGCCAGGTATTAATACCGGCCCTTTTCATTTATGAAGAGAGCTCACCAATAAGACCACGCGCCATGGTACCCCTCTGCTACCCCTCTCGTAAGTCAGCACCTCTTATTCCCTGTAGTGGTCCCAGAAAATAGGACCACTACACTTTTTCGAGGCGCAAAAAATCAGCATCCGTATGCCGATTGGCTTTTCTATAATTCATGGGCAATACTTTCTTGCGTTGCAATCCCTCAAGGCCATGTTCTTCTACAATATGCCTCCATCGTCCAATTATCGACGGGCTTAAATTATATTTGAGGGCAGCGGCCTTGTAAGATAGTGAATTATTGATGATGTCTGTTACTACCTCTACTTTCCCATCAAATGAAATACGGCTTCTGCCTTTCAGTTTTAGGCCTTGCTTACCATATGCCCTGTAGTGTCGCAACATCCAACCGACATAGTCGCGAGTCAATCCAAGAATAGAAGAAATCCTTTTTGAACCATAGCCTTCATCATGCAATTCGCCAATTCTCATTCGAAGTTCATCTGGAACATAATACTTTGACATATACCTTTTATTGCGTCCAACTTTTGGGAGTCTATCAGAACGGGGGAGGGCATATTTTACCGGATATAAACAAAGATGTAATACATCATCATTCCGGAGGCGATGAGCTTTAGGCCGGTGCCGCAAAGGAAGCCGGCGAAGGCGCCGAGGGCAGGGACGATGGATTGGCCGGCGGTTTTTTGGCCGAAGATGATTTCGCAGAGGAAGGCGCCAAGCATAGGACCGAGGACGATGCCAAGAGGGCCGAAGAAAAGAAGGCCGATGAGAAGGCCGGCAAGGGCGCCACGTGAGGCATAGACGCTGCCACCGGATTTCTTGGTAAGGTAGGATGGAACAAGGTAGTCCAGAACGGTAACCACGGCAGTAATGACGCACCAGATGATCAGAAGACGGGTGGACATAGGTTCCCCGGAAGAGTTGGTGCCATGGCCCCAGATGTAGAGAATCAGCATTCCGACCCAGGAAATAGGAGGGCCGGGAATGACAGGCAGGACGCAACCGATGATGCCTATGATTCCAAGGAAGATTGCCAGGGTTATGATTATGACACTAACCATTTCGGTTGGAGTTGCTTGTTTTGGGGTATTGGGTTCTGGGCTTGGATCTTGGGTTTGAGGTTTGTTTATATCTAATCTCTGCCTTTGTATGGATAATCCTTGAGGTTGATGTTGCACCAGGCATCGATGAGCTCGTTGTCCTTGGAGTTGAGGGCTTTTTTGTAGAGGTCCCTTATTATTGGGAGGAAGTTAAGACTTCTTCCTTCACGGAAGGAGCTTGTACCAACATCTGTTGTGCCGCCCCAGCTGTAGTACATTTCCCGGGTGGTGGAACAGATTCTGGCAAATGAGCCGGTATAAGGCTTGAGGTCTTTATCGGTGAGGTGGAGGTAGAAATCAAGCTGCTCCTCTGTGCACTCTGCGAGCTGATCGTCGCCAGCTTTCATCTTGGGATCTGCTACATAGACGGTTATGCCATCCTTGAAGACATAAGGCTCGTAATAGCCGGCCGTGTACATAGCTTCATAGACAACTCCACGGACGGCAAACTGGGCACCACTCTGCCAGCGGATGAAGCGGAGGAGAGTGTTGGTGTACTGGTAATCCAGGCTGTGAACGGTTTTCCAGCAAGCGGAAATGGTCCAGTAAGCAAGCTGCTCGGCAGTTGGCATAAGGAGATAGACACGGCCTTTTTTGGGTTTGCCGGTCTTGACGTCCTTGCCGGTGTAATAGGTATACTCCTTAACAGGATAACCCTCCCAGCCGGGAACGTCATAATGGGTGGTAACATATTCCTCAGCCATGTAGGCAGCCTTTAGGACAACCTCACAACGCTGGATAAGGGTCTGGAGGCTGTCTTTGACATATTGCTTTACGATTTTGTCCTTGAAAGGGTTGAGCTTTCTGAGGGTCTCAACCTTCTCTCCATTGGAGGCGAGGAGATCCTTGCTGGACTGGGCGTTATTTGACTGGGCGTTTGCAGTGGTTGCAAATGCAGTCAGCAGGCAAAGAGTTGCAGCTATGAGGATATGTTTGCCAGGGGTTATCATTACGTTTGTTTACGTCTTATTGTACGTCTTATTGTTTGCCTAGTTGTTATCTATCCTTCTGAGGATTATTATTTATCCTTCTGAGGGTTGTTGGGGTTGTCCCTGTTGTAAATCATCACAGGGCCGTCGTTGTCCTTGTCAATCTCCATCTGATGGCGGCCCTCTTCGTCAAGGGCTTTGCGGCGAGCCTCTTCGTCTAGAGGTTCATTAGGGTCCTGGCGCTGCTCCTTTTCCCTTCTTTCCCTTTCCAGGCGTTCCTGGTCTTCCTGCCTGATCTTCTGGGTGATAGAGCTGGAGATGGCCAGGATCTCCTTATAGGAATCAGAGAAGAAATCACGGGTCTGGTTGTAGGAAGGGAAGCGCTGTCTTTGCAATTTACCTCTGGTGGAAGGATGAACCTTGCGGGTGGTAAGTTCGCTTCTGGACTTGATAAGCTGGTCCTCTCTCCAGTTGAAATCCCTGAGGCGCATCTTTTCCTGAGGAAGCTTGTATGTAGGGGTGACGTCGCTCTTTACGTTTTCTATGTAACGGACACGCTCGATGGTCTGGTTGGCAATCTTGGCGGTGAGCATGCGGCACTCCTTCTGGTTCAGAAGGGTGATGACGCTGTCTCTTTCCGCAAGGAAGATCATGGCCTGGACGCCACCCAGGGCATCGAAGCGGTAAACATCGTTATCCTTGAAGTAGGCAACCATTTCCGTACTCTTGATCTGATGGAAATGGATGGAGTCCTCCTTTGAAATGATGAAGGCGTTTTCTATGAGGTTGGCCTTGTAGATCTCGTTGTTGCGGATGGAAAGCTGGATGCTGTCCGAGGTGAACTGGGTCTTCTCCTCGTTCCAGAGTATAGGGTTGCGGTAGAAGCGGGCGATGCTGTCTATTGTGGTGTATATCAAGGAGTCGCAACGGCCCCTAAGATCGCTTCTGAAAAGCTTTACCTTATGGTGGACGCTCAGGAAAGTAACCGCAGTGGTATCCGGCGGGGCGATGCTGTCAGTCTTTATGCTCAGCGAATCGGCCGCAAGGGAATCTATTGCAGTTTTCAGGGAATCGGTTTGTCCCGGGACCAGAGGCCGGGAGCGGTCAAGCTGCTTATCGAGCGCAGCCTGGTCGAACTTAGGCTCTGTATCAGGGTTTGATTCCGGATTTTCCTTTTTCTTTTTTGGAGGAGGAGGCAGGATCTTGCCCATATTCTCCTTATTGCGCTTGTAGGCATCGAGGTAAGCCTTGTTCTGGCGGTTGATCTCATCCATAGGATCGGTATCGGCCAACTTCCTGCGTTGCTTTGCCTGGGCAACCTCGCTGCTGTCCACCTGGTTCATCGGGATCTGCCACATCTTCAGGGTATCACCAGCAATGAACAGGGTATCACGCTTGTAGATAGGCTGGTTGGTGAGGGTGTCGATACCGGTCTTCTCCTCGGAGTACATACCTGCGGCGGCATTTTCAGTCATGTAGAGAAGCATCGGGCGCTGGACATAAACACCCTTGTCACCCATGATGATGGCACTCTGGGCCTGGTCCCTGACCTGGACGTTATCGTAAAGTTCGGCGTTGCCGCTCTCGCGGTGATAATCTATCCAGCCTGCCCAGAGCTCCTGGTCCTGGGTGGCGATGTAATTGTCTGTCTTCAGGATGAGGGTCTTGCTTTTGGTGGCGTACTCCATGTTGTTGGAGAAGAGAGTGTCCCTGCCTTTCCAGGCCACCGTATTCTCCCCGAATATCGCAACTTCCTGGTTAGAATGGTATTCCACCATCTCGGACTTTAGGAAGATGGAGTCTGAATACATGTTGACGTCATCGTTGAACATGAACATCCTCTCGGCCGAATCATAGATTCCCTCAAGGCCTTCAACGATGTCTCCCTTGGCGGAACGCATGGCACCTCCGTTATAGAATGTGGCCACGCTGTCTGCGGTGTTGTAGTCCAGGAAGCGGGTTTTCAGCTGGTCTCCCTTCTTGTTGTAGAGCTTTACCTCCGTACCACGGAACTGGACGATATTGTCATCAGCGATGTAGGTAGCGAAATCGCTGACCAGATAAGTGTCATTCTGGATGATCTGCACGTGCCCCATCGCGTCAATGACGTTGGCATTGACATCCCAGGCAGCACTGTCGCAGAGAAGATAAGTGTTGTTGTGAAGGAAACGTGCCGGGCCCATCACAATCCTGAAAGGCGACCCTCCTATCTCGGTGAGCTTGATGGACTTGGCCTCGATCAGGCGGACAAGGCTGTCGCGATCCTGGCCTAAATCCTGTGCGGTGGCTGAGGATGACGCCAGAAAGAGGAAGAGAACGGATAAGAAAGCACCGCAGAGGGCTTTTCCTCTGCGATTACAAATTGCTCTTATGACTCTTCCGGAAAACATAACGGGTTATTTCCCCTATTTGGCTTCCTTGATCCAGCCCTTGCTCTCGAACGGACAATCGCGGAACATCTCGTCTATGCGGATGAAGGTGGTCTTCTGCTTTTCCTCAACAAACTTCTTGAGGGCTTCCTGCTGCTTGATGTTCTGGGCGAAATTCTGGACAACCACGAAGTCGCGGTCCACGTCTGCGGTATGGGACGGGATGATTTCCTCCAGACGGATGATCTTGAAGATGGTCTGGCCTCTTCCCTCGTTGTCCTGGCTCTCGAACGGAGCGGAGATGTCTCCGATCTTCATATCCTTAAGCACCGCATAGTCAGATGGTTTGAGCATATCCTTCTCAAAGAAGGTGCTGCCTGTGTTCTCATCTACCATCTGGCCGCCGTTGAGGTAGGACTTAGGGTCCTGGGAGAACATCCTGGCTGCCCTTTCAAAAGTCATGGTGTCGGTCAGAATGGCCGTGCGGATACTGTCCAGACGGGTAATGCACCTTTCCTGCTCAGCAGTAGTAAACTTTGGCTTGAGGAGGATGTGGCGGGCGTTGAACATATCGCCGTTCTTCTCTATCATCTGGATCAGGTGGAATCCGTCCGGGGTTTCCACGATCTGGGAAATCTGTCCTTCCTTAAGGCTGACGGCTGCATCTGAGAAGGCCGGCCAGTACATGGCCTTTGGAGCCATTCCCAACTCTCCACCTCTGATGGCGGTCTCCTTGTCGTCTGAGTAAAGTGCTGCAAGTGAAGAGAATCTCTCTCCGTTAAGCACCCTCTGGCGGAACTCCAGAAGTCTCTCCTTAACCGCCATGACAGCATCTTCCTTGTTCGGATAGAGAACTATGTGACGCAGACGGTACTGGGTCGAAATCATAGGAAGGGAATCCTTGTCCACCTTCTTGTAGAAACGGCGCACCTCGCTTGGAGTCAGGTTAGGGACCTTGGTGATGATTTCCCTCTGCTCCTGCTGGATGAGGCTCTGCTCGCCGAGGATATTCCTCCAGTCTTCCTTCAGGCGGAAGAGTGGCTTCTTGAAGTAAGCCTCGGTCTGCTCCTGGCCTCCCATACGGTAGAGGACATTGTCTACCCTCTCCTGAAGCTGAACCTCCACCATATCTGAAGCAATGGTCAGGGAGTCCAGCTTTGCCTGATTGAGGAAAAGCTTCTGCTGGAGGGTCTGCTCCAGGATATTGCACCTCATCTTCTTCTCGTCTGTAGGCGCCACTCCGCTGGCCAGCATCAGCTGAACCTGCTCCTCTATCTGGGAGAGCAATATGGATTCGTTGCCGATAAGGGCTACCGTCTTGTCTATGAGTCCGTTCTTGTAAACCTGGGCTTTAGCCGACGAAAGCGTAAGCACCAGTATAGCTGCAACAACTGCAGAAAATCTTCTAAGGAACATCTGTTATAATTTTTTCAACTTTTTCATTAAAGCCCGCGGCTGTAGTTAGGAGCCTCACGGGTGATGGTCACGTCGTGAGGATGGTTCTCCCGCACTCCTGCGGAGGTGATTCTCACGAACTTGGACTTGCGGAGAGCCTCAATGTCCTTTGCTCCGCAATATCCCATTCCGGCCCTCAGTCCGCCAGCCAGCTGGTAGATGACCTCGCCGAGGTTACCCTTGTAAGGCACCTGGGCAACGATTCCTTCCGGAACCAGTTTCTTGATGTCATCTTCGGTATCCTGGAAGTAGCGGTCCTTGCTGCCCTGCTGCATGGCTTCCAGAGATCCCATTCCGCGGTATGACTTGAACTTACGTCCGTTGAGGATGATGGTCTCGCCCGGAGATTCCTCCACTCCTGCAAACAAAGACCCTGCCATTATGGTGCTTGCTCCGGCGGCAAGAGCCTTAACGATATCTCCGGAATAGCGGATTCCTCCATCGGCGATTACCGGAACTCCCGTTCCCTTGAGGGCGTCAGAAGCCAGCATCACTGCCGTAAGCTGCGGAACTCCAACTCCCGCCACAACTCTGGTGGTACAGATGGAACCTGGGCCGATTCCCACCTTGACGGCATCCACGCCGCAATCCGCCAGAGCCTTCGCTCCCTCTGCGGTAGCCACGTTTCCGGCAACTATCTGAAGGCCAGGGAAGGCATCCCTTACGGTCTTGACGGTCTTCAAAACTCCCTCTGAATGGCCGTGGGCGGTATCTATGACGACAGCGTCCACACCCGCCTCCTTAAGCATAGCCACCCTGTCTGCCACGTCTGCGGTCACACCCACTGCGGCAGCCGTCATCAGGCGTCCCATGGAGTCCTTGCTGGCGTTAGGGTTATCCTTGATCTTGGTTATGTCCTTGTAGGTAATCAGTCCCACCAGTACTCCCTGCTTGTTAACCACAGGAAGTTTCTCTATCCTGTACTTCTGCAGCAGGCGGGTTGCCTCCGCCAGGTCGGTACGTGTGGTGGTTACCAGGTTCTCGCAGGTCATCACCTTATGGATAGGAGTCTTCTTGTTGGAGACAAAGCGAAGGTCGCGGTTAGTCACGATTCCTATGAGCTTCTGGTCTGCGCCAACTACAGGGATTCCACCTATGTGATTGTCCGCCATAAGCTTGAGGGCATCAGCCACCAAGGCGTCAGGAGAAATCGTCACCGGATCGAATATCATTCCGTTCTCGGCCCTCTTCACCCGGCGTACCTGGTCTGCCTGAACCTCGATCGGCATGTTCTTGTGGATGACTCCGATGCCACCCTCACGGGCAATGGCGATTGCCATCTTGTAATCCGTAACGGTGTCCATCGCCGATGAAACTATAGGCACCTGCAAAGTGATCTCCCTTGTAAACTTGGAAGCAATGTTCACATCCCTCGGCAGCACGTTGGAGTGAGCCGGTACAAGCAGTACGTCGTCGAACGTCAGACCTTCGAATGCAATCTGGTCTCCTGGATTGTTGTTAATGACTTTCTTCTGCATAGGACAAACCGTTTGATTACCTTAAACAATAATTTGGCGAATATACTCATTTCTGCCCAAATGCCCAAATTCAACTTTCAGTTGAAACTTAAAGCCCGAGGTAAAATGTCAGCCCATGCGTTTGCGGAGCATAGCCAGAAGTTCCTGGTAACGGACAAGGCCCCAGCTCTTCTGGAGCGGAGAAAGGAATCGCGGAGGAACCTCACCGGCAAAGCGGTCTATGTATATGTCAGGCCTGAGACGGCCTATGAAATCTGCCATGAAATCCAGATACTCTTCCAGCGTGAACTCGTGGAAATCTTCCCTGTGGGCGGCAAACTCTTTCTCCATCCTTGTGCCGCGGATAATCTGCAGCTGATGGAATTTGACTGCCGTCACGGGCATGGAGTTGATAACCTGTGCCTCGTCTCTCATCATGCTCAGCGATTCTCCCGGAAGCCCGAAGATGAAATGAGCGCACTGCGTCAGCCCTCTTCTGGCCGTCTCCTCCACCGCCTTGACCGCGCAATCGAAGTCGTGCCCTCGTCCTATCCTTTCCAGCGTCTTGTTGTAGCAGCTCTCGATCCCGTACTCCACTATCACAATCTTCCCATCATCCTGGATGCTCTGCAGCAGATCTAGCTTCTCATCATCCACACAGTCCGGACGGGTACCTACTACAATCCCCTCGATCAGCGGATGAGAAAGAGCCGTAGCATAAAGCTCCCGAAGCTTTTCCACAGGAGCATAAGTGTTGCTATATGGCTGAAAATATGCAATATATCTCTGAGCATGGCGGTAACGTACAGTGTGAAACTCTATCCCCTCGTCTATCTGCTGAAACAGCGGCTTGTCCGGAGTGCAATAGTTCGGATGAAAGGCATCGTTGAGGCAGAAAGAGCATCCCCCCACTCCCTTTGTCCCGTCCCGGTTCGGGCAGGTAAAGCCGGCATCCACGACCACCTTCTGCAGCCGCGCCCCGTACTTCTTACGGAAATAGTCCACAAACGAATTCAACTCTGCCATCGCTGATAAAGAGACTTAAGGAGTCGGAATGAAGCCGCAGTCTAAGCCGTCTTTTGAAACCTTAATGACTTCATAGCCGGAATAACCGCGGCCAAGTGGCATCCCAACCGGTCCGGCAGTCACGAAGCGGATTCCTTCAACTGTCGTGTCATAGTCCATGTGAGTATGCCCGGCGAAGACCGCATCCACACCGTACTTCTTGAAAAGGGCTATATACTTTTCCCTCGTACCTTTATGAAAGTTGAAGTAATCGTTTTCCTCATCGATGCTTTCCCGGATCACAGGGCAATGCAGGAAGACGAAGACGTATTTGTAGCGGCGGGCTTTCCTAAGCTCCCATTCCAGCCACCTGAACTGTTCTTCCTCAGCCTTTTCCTGTCCGTCCTTGATGCAGTTGGAGTCAAATCCGATGAAAGCGCAACCGCCCAGACGGAAGGAGAACCGTTCATAGCCTCTTTGCTGAAGATAGCGGGAGTGGTTTTCCGGAGTCCACGGGCGGATGTCGTGATTGCCGGGAATTTCATACACCGGAACTTTTATCTTGGCACGGTTGGCTCTGTAGACTGAATCCTGGCATGTGTCAGAGGCATCATTGATGAGGTCTCCGGTAATGACCACGCACTTGGGATTCAAGATATTGACAGCCTCAGCCGCTCTGTTGAAAAGAGAGTCGGACTTCACAAAGCCTGGAGTGGTGTCCCTGAACCCGATCTGCGGGTCTGTCATCTGGACGAAAGTGAACTCCGAGAACCTAGGGCTGCACGACGCCAGAAGGCAAAGTGTCATGAATAAGCTGAGGACTGTATGCTTTCTCATACGAGAATTATTTGACTCTATAGTAGAGGGTGCCGTTCACATAGAGGGCGTCCTTATCCCCTATGTATGCAACGGAATAGGTCATAGGAATATCCACCGTCCTTTCCAGCGGAACCAGAAGATTTCCGTTTTCGTCATAGGCGGATTTCTTGTACTCCCAGTCGGCTTTTATATACCATCCGTTCTCAATGGATCCGGAATATACAGGGTTTGCCGCATCCTCTTCATATTGGTAGAGCTTGATGATATCCCCCTTGGTTTCCAGCGGCTCTTCAAACAGCCCGTCAGTGAAATGGACACTGATTACATAGCAGCTGTCATACTTTTTCAGGAACTCCTCTGGGGCTGGTTCAAATTCCCATTTCTCATGATTCATTATGTATAAAGGCTGACCGTTTCTGTTTGATTTGAATATGGTGGCCAGGTTGCCGTCTTTGTCTTTGAAAACAGCTCTGTCACCCACGAGTTCCGTTGTCAGCTGGTTCTGGTTGTAGACCACCTTTTCGGCCTTGGACTTAGGGAAGATGAATGCGCCATAAACGTTGCCGTCTTCGGCTTCTTCCGGCTCAAATTTGTAGTTGTCCGCATCGTAGTCAAGGATAGAGATGAATTCGTTATTGTCATCACAGATAAGATCTCCTTTCTCAAAATGGTAGCTGCTGGTTACATCGCTGAAATCTTCAGTGGCATAGTAGGCCGTCAATGTTCCGGCTGAAGGAGTGTTTACCGAAGCCGGCTGTGCCTGATTCCGGGTGTTGGACTTGCAGCAAACGGACAATGCTGCAACCGCAAAAATCGCCGAGAGGGAAAGTATTCTTTTCATAGTGTATGTGTGTTTTTACAAAGTTATAAAATTTGTATATTTGTTATCTGTAAATATTCATCGCGATGAAAAAATTCTTCCTGCTGCTTTCCGCAGCCCTTATGCTGAATGTTTCTGGTTTCTGCCAGAACGTTAACCAGCTGTTCAACAAGATCAACAACGAAGTGCGTGACACCTACGCCCCGGACGAGAGAGACAAGACCTACGAGGTTGCCCTGATCGACAACAAGGGCAAGCTGACTCTTGTAGGCTCAACGACTGAAAAAGAGGCTGTGGACGCCCTGCTTGCAAAACTTTCCAAGGCCGGCATCAAGGCTGAGAACAAGATAGATGTGCTGCCGTCCAAAAAGCTCAACGGCAAGACCTACGGAATCGTATGCATGTCAACCGCCAGCTTCAACTGCGGCGGAAGTTTCAGCGCCGAGAGCGGAACGCAGGCCCTGATGGGTATGCCGGTCAGGATCCTGGAGGAGAACAATGACGACTGGTACCGCTGCATCAATATGGAGGGCTACACTGCCTGGGTGATCACCCGCAGCGTAAAGGCAATGACCGAGGAAGAATACAAGGCCTATCTGGCAAAGCCGAAGGTTTTCGTAAAGACCAAATACTCAACCCTGTATTCCGAGAAGAATGTCAACAGCCTGCCGGTGAGCGACCTTGTCTGGGGATGTATCCTCATCGACGAGGGAAAGAGTGGTACCTGGAGGAAGGTTTCCGTGGCTGACGGAAGGACGGGATATGTTCCGGCATCTGATGTCGTTGACCTCAAGGCCTGGATAGACAGCGCCGTTCCTACAGAGAAGAACATCGTGGAAACCGCCAAGCAGTTCTGCGGCTTCCCTTACGTTTGGGGCGGAACCAGCATCAAGGGCGTGGACTGCAGCGGACTTAGCAAGAGCGCATACTTCCTCAACGGATATGTCCTCCGCAGAGATGCGTCCCAGCAGTGCAAGACCGGAGACAGCGTGGATGTACACAAGTTTGTTGCAGGAGACTACACCAAGGAGGCTCTTTCCAACCTCCGTCCAGGAGACCTGGTGTTCTTCGGACGCAAGGCCGAGAACGGAAGAAGGGAGAGGGTTACCCACGTAGCCATCTACATGGGTGACGGAATGATAATCCACTCATCCAACATCGTCAGGATCAACAGCCTGATCCCTGGAGAAAAAGACTACTATGCCGGATCCAGGAGAATGCTCAAGGCCCGCCGCATCATAGGAACCGCGGACCAGGGCAAGGGAGTGGTGAGTGTCAGGAACATCGGCCTGACCGAATAATCGCAGAGAAATAACTGATAAACATTTAAACATACACAAGATGACCGACAGAAGAACTTTCTTGAAGAGCGCAGGACTGCTCACAGCTGCAGCCGCTCTTCTGAGTCCATCACAGATTTTCGCCCGGGCAAAGGGTGTTTCCAAACCGAGCGGAAAGAAAGAACTCGAACTGGAGTGGTGCCCTTTCACCGCCAAGATGAAGCACGTATTCACCATCTCCAATAGTTCCAGAACCACAACCCCTATCGTTCTGACAAGAATCACCTATGACGGATATGTAGGATACGGTGAAGCCGCCATGCCGCCATATCTTGGAGAGACCACAAACTCCGCGATCGACTACCTGAAGAAGGCAAGGCCGGTTCTGAAGAAGTTCAAGGATCCGTTCATGATCGGAGCAATCATGGCCGAGATGGATGCCATCACCACCAACAACACCGCCGCAAAGGCTTCCATAGACATCGCCCTCCACGATCTGGTAGGAAACATCTTCGGACAGCCTTGGTGGAAGATATGGGGATTCGACCCTGCAAACTGCCCTTACAACTCCTTCACCGTAGGTCTGGCAGAAAGGGCTGAGGTTCTGGAAAAGGCAAAGGAAGCCGCTTCCGAAGGCCATCTTATCAAGGTTAAGCTTGGAAGAAGCGAGGAGCAGGACAAGATGATGATCAACACCATCCGCGAAGTCACCGACACCACTATCTGCATCGACGCCAACCAGGGATGGAAGGACAAGCACTATGCCCTTGACATGATCAACTGGCTCGCCACCAAGAACGTGAACATGATCGAGCAGCCTATGCCTAAACTGATGCTCGAGGAAACCGGATGGCTGACAGAGAGAAGCCCGCTGCCAATCATGGCCGACGAGGCCTGCCAGAGGCTCACCGATGTCCGCAAGCTCTACGGCCACTACTCCGGAATCAACATCAAGCTGATGAAGTGTACCGGTCTCCACGAGGCAAGGGAGATGGTATCCCTGGCCCAGGCTCTGGGAATGAAGCTGATGATCGGCTGCATGACAGAGACTTCAGTAGCCATCGCCGCCGGAGCACAGATCGCTCCTGTCTGCGAATGGACTGACCTGGACGGCAACTGGCTGATTGCAAACGACGTATTCCACTCCTCAACCGTAGTTGACGGAAGAATCGTTCCTTCATCCAAGCCTGGTCTCGGACTCGAGATGAACAAGGGCGTAGACCTCAAATATGCCGCAGAGGAATAATCATTTATGTCCCAAGTAATAAAAATGAAATTACGCCTTTTCATCTTAGCTGCCCTTTGCGGACTGTTGACAATGTCCTGCGAAAAGAATGACGATTGTTCCAAGCATAAGCACGTTACCCTTAACTGCAGGAAACCGGACTATCTGAAAAAGGGCGACAAGGTCGCGCTTATTTCCCCGTCCTTTTTCACGCCGATGGAGAATGTGGAGAAGACTGCCGAACTGCTTCGCACATGGGGCCTGGAACCAGTCATCGGGCCGAACGTGGGCAAGAAGTATGACGGCCAGTATGCAGGAACCGTCGAGGAGCGTGTAAGCGACATCCGCTGGGCCCTTAACGATCCTTCCATCAAGGCCATCATCTGCAACCGCGGCGGATACGGAACCATCCAGCTCATCGACGAACTGAAGCTCAAAGAACTGTCCGCTCATCCGAAATGGCTCGTAGGCTTCAGCGACATCACCACCCTTCACGGCCTGCTGAACCGTGCCGGCGTGATGAGCATACAAGGTACGATGAGTTCATTCCTTGCCAAGGGCGGCCAGGATCTGACCAGCACTCTGATGCGAGATCTGCTTCTGGGCAGTGTGCCTCAATACGAAGTACCGGCGCATCCCCAGAATATCGAGGGTTTTGCTCGCGGAGTCCTGGTAGGAGGAAATCTCTGCACCTTTGCTCCTAATCTGGGTACGCAGGCTGACGCTACCGCCGGCCGTGACCTGATCCTCTTCATCGAAGAGGTCGAAGAGTCTATGCACAACATCGACAGGCAGTTTACCATACTTATGATGAACGGGGTCCTGAATCGCTGCAAGGGCGTCATCCTTGGCGAGTTCACCGACTGCGGCAAGGAATTTACCGACGAGAGCGTGGAAGCAATGCTGCGTAAATACTTGACGTCCTATAATATCCCTGTCCTGTGCGGCTTTCCGGCCGGACACGGAGACGTGAACCTGCCACTGGTGATGGGCGCACCTGTCACCATGGAAGTCCGCAGTAACGGCGCATCGCTGCGCTTCGACATCAGTGGAGAACAGCGCAATATACCTGCCGTAGGCATCGCAGCTTCAGTAACCCCGCTATCCGAGCGTCTCCGCCTTTCCGGCAAACGACCGTGGTGATTCACTCAGGACTGATTTTTCTTATTTTTACATAGAACAAACAATCAATTAAAACATTACAAATATGAATCTTCGTGATATAAAGAAAGACGTTGAATTCCTTGTTGCAGAGCTTGTAGACGACTGCTTCATTTATCTCGAACTCAACGGAGAAGAGAAAATGGACAAGGTTGGTGAAATCATCGGCGACGCCCTGGACCTCCAGGACGACACCATGGACATGATCAACCATCGGCCTGAAGGAGAGAAAGCCGACAAATACTATAAGGGCATAACCAAAGAGTTCTTTGCAGGCATCGACGCTCTCTACGAGAGGCTCAGCGACCTGAGCAAAAAATAATTAACGATTATGAAAGCAAGATTCCTGATGGTTGCCGTTTGCCTTGCCGCTATGCTTGCAGGCTGCAAGGGCAAACCGGGAGAGGCTTCCAATGCGGATGCCGACTCCACACAGATTTCCGCCGTCCCGACACTTGAGGCTAAAGCTGAACCAGCCCAGGCCTACACCGGTCCTGACTATGCCCAGGAAGTTCTCTGCCTTATAGACCGCAGCCTGATTCCGGAAAGAATCAACGACTCCATCTACAAGGAAGCCACAGAGACGAAGCGTGTCTTCGACGAGTACACTTCTCCAAACAGAATCAGCTGCATGAACGGCGAAGGAGGCATTTACAACATTGCTTATGTCGACTGCTACCACATGCTCAACGATGACGGCCTCTTTGTGATGTACTACACGGAAGCCGGAGTGGACGGCGCCGTGCTGGACATAATGAAGACTTACACTTACAAGAACGGCCTGCTGACAGAGGTTGAAAACCCTATCAAGGCCCCTGACTTCAACGAGTTCTTCGAGGGAGTTGATGTTCCGGCAGACCTCAAGTCCTCTCTCAAGGAGATGAAGAGAGAGTATGACAGAGAGAAGAACACTCTCCGCGGCATAGACCTCAGGCACGGAGAGCAAGATGACAATGTCCTTTTGCTCAGACCTAGCTACATCGCTGATGACAGGCTTTGGGAACTGGCAAACCCTGTTGAATACCAGTTCAACGGCACCACCTTCGTAAAGATGCCACGCAAATAGTTTCAGAGTTTGATCTTTCTAAGACGGGCGGCAAGGGCTTTTTCTTTGCCGTCCGTTATTGCATTCAGAAGAGTGTGGAACCTGTCGCTGTGGTTCGGATAGACCAGATGGCAGAGCTCGTGGGCTATTACGTAGTCCATAAGTTCTTCCGGCAGTCTTACCAGGTTCATGTTGAGATTGATGTTCCGCTTGGTGGAGCAGCTGCCCCAGTTGGATGAATTGTTCTTTATGGCTACACGATTATAGCGGAAAGGGTCATTTACCACCATGCCCCAGCGGTTGCGGATTGTGACCTTTTTGGTCATCATCTCATACATCTGCCTTGTTCTCAAGGGCAGTATCTTGTGTGCAAGCTTGTTTATCTGGTATTCAGACGGAGCGCCGCCTTCTGCCTGCTCCATCTTCCGCTTGAGAATCTCCTGCCTTCTTGCAACCATCTTCCCGCCTACAGAAAACAGGAACCGCTCCGCCTCCTCGTATGACGCAAACGTCGGCAGAGTGACCTTGACCTCCCCCTTGGAGGACACGAACACCCTGATACAGCGGCTCTGAGGATATTTGGTATAGGTCACTTCCCCCAGCCCGTTGTCATATTTTACCGTTCTGCTCTGAAGACTCATAGACAAATGCAAAAGTAAAAACTCTTTGCATTAAAGAAAACTTTTATATCTTTGCGTCCCCGATGGCAGGAATTACAGTCCTGTATCGGTGAGCAAAAACAATTATTAACCACAAAATCTTAAGCAAATGGCTGAGTATTTGAATTCAGACAAGAAGCAAGAGATATTTGGCAAGTACGGAAAGTCTAATAAAGACACTGGTTCTGCTGAAAGTCAGATTGCTTTATTTTCCTACCGTATCGCTCACCTTACCGAGCATATGAAGAGAAACAAGAAGGACCACGCAACACAGCGCGCACTTCTGATGCTCGTAGGTAAGAGACGCCGCTTCCTTGATTATCTTAAGGAAGTTGACATCGAGAGATACAGGAACATCGTCAAGGAGCTTAATCTTAGAAAGTAAACTCCTTCAAAGTTGGCGGTGGCGGCTAAATGCCTTAAACACTGCTAAATACGAAAACACCCTCCCGGAAAACCGCAGGAGGGTGTTTTGTTATTTTACTGATTGTCAGCGATTTATTCGCCACCGCAAGATTCTGACTGCGGCCGGCTGAGCTTGAGCCAGATGCGCAGGCCGTTGATGGAGTTGAGCAGGTAGAACGAGTATTTGATCACCATCACGATGGTGTAGCTGTCGCTTCCCGCGCTCATCAGGCGGTTGGTCCACAGCAGGATCGAGAAGACGTTGACCAGGTTCCAAAGATACCACTGGTCCATATAGGCCCAGGACATCAGTATCTGGCCGATCAGGTTAAGCACCAGGACAAAGGCGTCCAGGAAGAGCTTGGCCTTGTCTATCTCGGCGATCTTTCCGGCCTCGAGAAGCTTGAGGTCCACCCAGTACAGTATGCCGTAGCAAATGGCTGTTCCGGCTATAATCGCGATGGAAACATATACCCACTGCTTTCCCGTAAGCCTTCTGGCCCTGACCTTGGAGGTTCCCCCATCTTCCGTCTTCTTGCCGGCTCCGCGTTTTCTCCACTGCCAGTAGCCGATGAACTGCATCGGGAGAAAAAAGAAGGCGTGCTGGGCGAACTGGCCCATATTGCCGCTGTCGTAGTTGGCATAGGCTCCGATGCTCACGTCCAGCACTCCGAAAAGGAAGGTCCAGATGTTGCCATTGGCACTCAGGACAGTGTTCACCACTCCCATTATGGCACCCACAGCCACAACGATCTGCTTAACGGTAATGGCGTCCTGGGCTCGGATCTTCAGCACGTTCACCACCACAACGGCGGTTATCATACCCACCAGGATGAACATGTTGAACCAGAGGTTGAACTTAAGGTCCCTTTCGCTGAGTAAAGATTTCTCAGATGACATTTATATCGCTTTCAAAAAGTCGTGGGGCATGCTTTCACACACCCCACTAATCTTCATTTTTCCTTAGCCGTGTTATTCCTGGCTGTCCTTATGGTTGTTGTGAGGACGGTCAGAGTGTGGACGGCTGCCGTTTGGACGGTTGCCATTCTGGCGGTTTGAGCCTGGACGGTTTCCTGACGGACGGTCTCCGGTTGGACGAGGACGCCTTACAGGCTCAACATAGCCCTCTGGCTTAGGAAGAAGAGCCTTCATAGAAAGGCGCATCTTGCCGGTCTTCTCGTCAATCTCGAGGAGTTTGACGTCCACCTCGTCTCCAATCTTGACAACATCCTCGACCTTGTTGGTCTTCTGCCAAGCCATCTCGGAGATGTGCAGCAGACCTTCCTTGCCAGGAAGAATCTCCACGAATGCTCCGAAATCCTGGATGGAAACAACCTTTCCGTGATAAACCTGTCCGGCTTCCGGAACGGTGGTGATACCCTTGATCCAGTTGAGAGCCTTCTCCATAGACTCCTTGTCTGTTCCGAAGATGTCAACAGCTCCGATGCTGGTTCCGTCGTCCTGCTTCTCCTCGGTGATGGTAACGGTGGTTCCAGTCTCCTTCTGGATCTTCTGGATAACCTCTCCGCCCTTGCCGATAACGGCTCCGATGAATTCGCCAGGGATTCTGATCTGGACGATCCTTGGAGCATATGGCTTGAGCTCAGGACGCGGTGCGTCGAGAGTCTTCATCATCTCGCCCATAATGTGCTGGCGTGCCTGGTTGGCCTGTGCAAGAGCCTTGGCCATAATCTCTTCAGAAAGACCGTCGCACTTGATGTCCATCTGGGTGGCGGTGATACCGTCTTTGGTTCCTGCAACCTTGAAGTCCATATCGCCGAGGTGATCCTCGTCGCCGAGAATATCGGAAAGGATGGCGAACTTGCCGTCCTGCTCGATCAGTCCCATCGCAACACCTGCCACAGGCTTCTTGATCTGGATACCTGCATCCATAAGAGCAAGGCAGCCGGCGCAAACGCTGGCCATGGAAGAAGAACCGTTGCTCTCCAGGATGTCTGAAACCACCCTGATTGCATAAGGATTCTCTTCTCCGGTAGGGATCATTGGCTTCAGGGCTCTCATTGCAAGGTTACCATGCCCGACTTCTCTTCTGGAAGTTCCTCTGGAAGCCCTTGCCTCTCCGGTTGCGAACGGAGGGAAGTTATAGTGGAGAACGAATGGTTCTGTCCTCTCGATCAGAACCTCGTCCATCTCCTTCATGTCCAGCTTGGTGCCCAGGGTTACGGTTGCAAGGCTCTGGGTCTCGCCGCGGGTGAAGATTGCGCTGCCGTGTGCACAAGGCAGATAGTCAACCTCGCACCAGATAGGGCGCACGTCTGTGGTTGCACGACCGTCCAGACGGCGGCCTTCGTTGATGATGAGGTCTCTCATGGCCTTCTTCTCGACGGCTGCATAGTAACGGTTGACCATTGCGGTCTTTTCCTCTCTCTCCTCCTCAGGGATGGTCTGCATGAACTCTTCCTTGAGGGCGTCGAAAGCCTCGGTCCTTTCCTGCTTAGGCAGAGCGCTCTTTGCTATCTGGTAGCAGCGGTCATAGCAGAACTTTGCACAAGCCTCGCGGATTGTCTCGTCGTTGACCTCGTGGCAATACTCTCTCTTTACGCGCTTTCCAACAGCATCGGTGAGCTCCTCGAGAACAGCGCAGTGCTTCTTGATTTCCTGATGGGCGAACATGATGGCTCCGAGCATAACATCCTCGGAAACTTCCTTCATTTCTCCCTCGACCATCATTATGTTCTGGGCGGTTGCTCCAACCATAAGTTCCAGGTCTGCTCTCTCCAGATCCTTGAATCCAGGATTGATGCAGTACTGGCCGTCTATGCGGGCAACCCTGACCTCGGAAATAGGTCCGTTGAAAGGTATATCGGAAACTGCCAGGGCGCTTGCTGCGGCAAGACCTGCTAAAGCATCCGGCTGAGTGTCCTTGTCTGCTGAAATGAGGTTAACCGTAACGAATACGGCTGCGTGGAAATCTTCCGGGAACAGAGGTCTGAGTGCACGGTCTATAAGTCTGGCAATCAGAATCTCATAGTCGCTGGCCTTTCCCTCTCTCTTCATAAATCCGCCAGGGAAACGTCCTGCGGAATAAAACTTCTCCTTGTAATCTACCTGAAGAGGGAGGAAGTCCACATCCTCTTCTGCTTCTTTGGCGCAAGTAACGGTGGCAAGAAGCATTGTGCCACCCATCTTAACTACGGCCGAGCCATCTGCCTGCTTGGCCAGTTTTCCAGTCTCAATTTCAATTGTACGTCCGTCTGCGAGCTGGATTGTTTTCTTGATAATATTCATAATCTCGTCTAAATGTTCTTCTACCAGATGTTGAGAGGACGGCCTGCCATAAGCTGCTCAACCTGATGGCGTACATCCTCAAGAACCTTCTCGTCAGTAAGGTTATTGAGAACCTTGTCAATCAAGCCTACGACAAACTTGATGTCATTCTCCTTGAGGCCTCTGGTGGTAACGGCAGGGGTTCCTACCCTTATACCTGAAGTCTGGAACGGAGAGCGGGTGTCGAACGGAACCATGTTCTTGTTCACGGTGATGTCTGCCTGAACCAGGGTGTTCTCCACTACCTTTCCTGTAAGGTCAGGGAACTTGGTTCTCAGGTCGATAAGCATCATGTGGTTGTCTGTTCCGCCACTGACTACCTTGTATCCTCTTGCCATGAACTCCTCTGCCATTACGACTGCGTTCTGGTGAACCTGCTCAACGTAGGTCTTGAACTCAGGCTGCAGGGCCTCGAAGAATGCAACTGCCTTGGCTGCGATGCAGTGCTCCAGCGGCCCCCCCTGGATGCCAGGGAATACTGAGGAGTTGAGTATGGCGCTCATCTTCTTGATTTCTCCCTTAGGGGTCTTCTGTCCCCAAGGATTCTCGAAGTCCTTACCCACCAGGATGATACCTCCGCGAGGTCCACGAAGGGTCTTGTGAGTTGTGGAAGTAACGATGTGAGCGTACTTTACAGGGTTCTTCAGCAGACCCTTTGCAATAAGTCCTGCAGGATGGGCCATGTCAACCCAGAGGATTGCTCCAACCTTGTCTGCGATGGCTCTCATCCTCTCCCAGTCCCACTCTCTGGAATATGCGCTGGCGCCGCCGATAATCAGTTTCGGCTTGTGCTCCAGAGCCTTCTTCTCCATATCGTCGTAGTCGATCAGTCCGGTCTCCTTGTCAAGTCCGTAAGCAACAGCGTTGTACATCTTTCCTGAAACGTTCACTGGGGATCCGTGGGTAAGGTGTCCGCCCATATCCAGGTTCAGGCCCATGAAGGTGTCACCAGGATTGATGCAGGCCATCATGACGGCCATGTTAGCCTGTGCTCCGGAGTGAGGCTGAACGTTTGCGTATTCAGCGTCGAAGAGCTTGCAGATACGGTCGATTGCCACCTGCTCGATCTTGTCAACTTCCTGGCATCCGCCATAATATCTGTGGCCAGGATAACCTTCGGCATATTTGTTTGTACATACGCTACCAAGGGCTGCAAGCACCTGGTCACTTACAAAGTTCTCAGAAGCAATCAATTCAACGCCTCTGGACTGACGATTTTCCTCTCTTTTGATGAGTTCGGATATTTCGAGATCTTGTTTCATATTGTTAAATCTGTATTAATATTCATTTTTCTGTCTGCACAGATGGGCAAATATAGCAAATTAATCGTAACGGGCGGAAATTAACGGACAAAAAAAGATGGCCAAAAGCCTTGGCCATCTTTTTTCTTTCTGAAAAACTCTCCTAGTCTTGTGCTGGAGCTTCTACATCGTGACATACGATACGGAAGCCTCTGTAGCCGGCGCGTCTCTCAGGGGAGTTGTGTCCGCGATAGGATACGCGGCAGCGGGATGCAGGATTATGCCAGCTTCCTCCTCTGAGAACTCTTTCCTCTCCTACGTAAGGGCCTTCAGGATTGATGCTCTCGTTTTTGTTGTATGCTCCATACCAGTCATAGCACCATTCCCAAACGTTTCCGCTCATATCGTAGATATCCAGCTCGTTAGGTTCTTTCTGTCCTACAGGATGTGCAGATCCGCGGTCATACCATGCAACTCTGTCTATCAAGTTGCTGCCGGCATACTTTGAGCGGAAGCGAGACTCGCTCTTGTTGCCGCCCCTTGCAGCATACTCCCATTCTGCTTCAGTTGGGAGAGTGTATTTCTTGCCGGTCTTCTTGCTGAGAATACGGCAGAATTCCATTGCCTCTTCCCAGGTGACATAGTACATAGGATAGTCTGGACCTACTCCATTGAGCTTGTCCAGAGTCAGCTTGGCGTCTGCCTTCTTGCTCTGCTGCACAACGCTTGTCTCCATAACGGCCTCCCACTGGGCCTGGGTAATTTCAAACTGGCCGATGAAAAAGTCGCCAACGGTTACTCTGTGGATAACTTCATCATTGTCAGCTTCCTTTCCCTGCTCTGAAGTACCGCCCATCATAAACTCACCTCCCTCAACATAGATCATGGAAATCTCTATTCCAAACACGGATTCCTTGAAGTTCTCTCTCAGTTTACCCTGCGAAAACATAGGCACGGAAATCAGGAGAGCCAATGCAATAGCTAGAATTTTTTTCATATCGTTTGTTTTTAGGGTTAATAATCGGATGTTTAGGTATTCAAATATACAATCATACCGATAGTTTTCCAAATTTTTTATCTTTGGACTGATATTTCCTTTAATCGAGATGACTAACAGAAAACTGCTTAACAGCGAGTTGGGAAGGGCTACCGTGGAAGAATTCAAGCAAAGGGACAAAATTCCGGTAGCCGTTGTCCTGGACAATGTCCGCAGCCAGCACAACATCGGATCGGTATTCCGCTCCAGCGACGCTTTCATCGCGGAGAAAATCATACTCTGCGGAATAAGTGCCACACCCCCTACTCCAGAAATCCACAAATCCGCCCTGGGTGCCGAGTTCTCCGTTAACTGGGAATACTTCAGGGAAACGGTGGACGCCGTCCGCAAACTCAAGGAAGAAGGCTACAGGATTATCAGCATAGAGCAAACGGAGAATTCCGTAATGCTCCCCGATTTCAAGACCGTAGAGGGAGAAAAGTATGCCCTGGTATTCGGAAACGAGGTGCACGGAGTCCAGCAGGAAATAGTCGATCTCAGCGATGCTTCTATAGAAATTCCGCAGTTCGGCACCAAGCACTCCCTCAATGTTTCCGTTTGCATCGGAGTCGTGCTTTGGGAGTTCCTGGCAAAGCTCGGCAAGGTCTGACTTTAAGGGCAGGTTGCAGCAGCTATTGCTTTTTTTAATATCTTTGTGAATAGTCCTAGGAATTTTAACTTTAAAAACTGAATATTATGAGAATGGAAGGCAGAAGGACCAGCTCCAATGTGGATGACCGCAGAGGAATGTCTGGTGGAAAAGCTGCAGGACTTGGAATCGGCGGTCTTTTGATTGCCGGACTCGTCATGTATTTGCTTAACGGAAACATTGACCTCGGCGGATTGCTTCAGCAGGCTGGAGGAATGGGTGGCACGGAAGTAGCCCAGGACTATCAGCCAACCGCACAGGAAGAGGCTCTTGCAGAATTTTCAAAGCAGATTCTCGCTTCTACGGAAGACGTATGGACCAAGGTTTTCAGAGAGCAGGTCGGCGCAGAATATGAACCGCCGAAGATGGTGCTCTTCACAAGTTCAGTCCAGACCGGCTGCGGCGGAGCTACAGCATCCGTAGGCCCGTTCTACTGCTCTGCGGACAGATCCCTCTATATAGACTTGTCCTTCTTCAGCCAGATGAAACAGCAGCTGGGAGCTGACGGCGAGTTTGCATATGCTTACGTTATCGCCCACGAGGTCGGCCATCACGTGGAGAACCTTCTGGGAACCCTCGGACAGGTACACCAGAAGATGCAGCAGTCAGACAAGACTACCGCCAACAACTGGAGCGTAAGGCTTGAACTCCAGGCAGACTTCCTGGCAGGCGTTTGGGGTTATCACGAAGACAAGATGTTCAACTCTATCGACGAGCAGGACATCGCCAACGCCATCAGATGCTCCAAGGTCATCGGCGACGACTATCTCCAGAAGAAGTCACAGGGCTACACCGTTCCTGACGCCTTCACCCACGGCACCAGCGCCCAGAGAGAGAAGTGGCTCAAGCGTGGTCTCCAGACTGGAAACCTCCGCTACGGAGACACTTACAACATCCCTTACAGCCAGCTGTAGTCATATGGCGATGGCCGTTAAGAAAAACACTATGAAGAAATTTATCACTCTCGCCGCAACGGCATTGGCATTGATGTTTGCCACCGTTTCCCACGCTCAGGTAATCGGAAAAGACATCGTTACCAAGAATGAAATATCCGTTTCATACGGAACACTTTCCAACTCCGAGTGGATTGAAGTATTCCAGGAGGTAGTAACTGTGATGTTCGGAGGAAAGACAAAACAAAAAAGTGCTGTGGGTCCGATTTCCGCTGAATATTTCTACAGGGTATCACCTGTTGTGGCTGTCGGTGCAGTGGGAAGCATTGCTTCTTACAAAGATGACATTCTAAGCAAAGAAGTGCCTGACGCAACAGACGCTACAGGCGCAACTGTTGAGATCAAAACCGGAGATTACACCAGGACTTATTTGTCATTTATGCCAGCAGCCAAGTTCAATTGGCTGAGGAAAAAGCATTTCGGAATGTACTCCAAGATTGCAGCAGGTATCAGCCTCTTGAATACAAACATGAAAGATGTTGATCCAACAGTTGCTACTGAGAAAAACAAGGACGTGGCCTTCAACTTCCAGGCATCGCTCCTCGGCATTGAGGCCGGCGGACAGCTCCGCGGTTTCGCCGAGTTCGGTATGGGAGAGCAGGGAGCTATCCTTATCGGTATACGCTACAACTTCTGATAACCGGTGGCGGATAACACACTGATTATGACGTATAAAGATATAAGGTCCTGCGGCAAAAAGACCGCAGGACCTTATATTTAATGCGCTGTATTTCAGGCGGCTGCCCGCCACAGGCATTTATTCCCCGAGGATGCAGGCGGTGCCGAATTCTTCCTCAGCGATGAAAGGCATGGCTCCTGCTGATGGAGATGAAGCCTTCTGCCTCTGGTCGGTGATGGCACGCCTTACCCTCTCATAGAGGAAGCGGTTGTGCGCTCCATTGAGTGTGGTGGTGTTTGCAGATGCTGCCTTGAACTTGTTCTGGAGCATCTCCAACTGGCCAAGTATCATTGAAGAAACATCTGAATTACCCCTTTCCCTAGGAGTGTAGACTGGGGTTGATCCGCGAGGGATGGCACTGCCGCCGGTGTACATGTCGCAGAGTTTCTGGACATATATCTTTTGCATCATTCGGCGGAAAGCTGCCTCCTGAGGATCTGCAGGAATTGGGGCAAACACTATGCTGTTAAGGTCAGCGAAATAGTTCTCGACGGTGTAGGCGCTCTTGCCAAGAGCTTCTTCTGCCAGGAAGAGGTTACCCAGCACACGGCTGTCCACCAGCTTAGTGAAGGTCCCGTTGTAGATGCCCTGCATTATGTTGAGCTTGTCTTTCTTGGTCTTGGTGAAGATCTCGTCCTTGAGCAGCCACTTAGGGGTGGTGAAGAAATGCCGCTTCAGGAAGGCAAGGGCTTCCTGCTGCTTTGCCTTGCTTACGAAGGTGCGGATGTCGCCAGGCTCCCCGGATAGTTTCTCTTCTGTCATCACTCCGCCGATGTACTTGGCAACGTGGTTGATGTACCTCTTGTACTGGCTTACAACCTCGTCGTAAATTTCGCTGAGGTTGGTGTAAGGCTCGTTAGGAGTTGCGGTCCAGGTTTCGATGTTTTCCATTACAACCTTGAGGTTGCTCATTCCGATCTCGTTGCTCTCCATATGGTTTACGCCGAGGTCTTCGCTCTGGTAGCGAGGGTCGGACGGGTCTAATTCATCGCCGTATTTATAAATTCCCGTAGGATCCTTGAGCTTTTCGGTCACGATCTTTTTCAGGTATTCGCTTTCCTCCTCAGGAGTCTTGAACTGAGGATAGTATCTGTAACCCCACTCTATCGCCCACTTGTCATAAGGGCCGATGCAAGGGAACAGAAGATCCTGAGGTATGTTGTCATTCTCCTGGGCAAGATACAGGAAACGGGCATAGTCCATGATTGAGGATGCGTGGCCGTACTTCTTCAGGAACTCGACATTCTTGAGGTTGTCAACTGTGTAGATCGGGCAGCTGCTGCCGGCAAAATTATGCATCAGTCCAAGGGTATGGCCTACCTCATGGGACGAGACGAAACGTATAAGCTGTCCCATAAGCTCGTCAGGAAGCAGCATGTTCCTGGCCATAGGGTCAGATGGCGCACATTGTATAAAGTACCATTTGCGAAGCAGGTCCATAACGTTGTGATACCAGTTGATGTGGGTCTCGATGATCTCTCCGCTTCGCGGGTCGGATACGTGAGGGCCGCTGGCATTGGCAACGGTGGACGGCTTATAGACGATAGCGGAATGGGTGGCGTCGTCCAGGCTCCAGGTCGGGTCCTCTTCATTGGTCGGGGCCACCTTTGCCATGATGGCGTTCTTGAATCCGGCTGCCTCAAACGCTGCCTGCCAGTCGTTTACACCGGCTATCAGGTAAGGAATCCACTCCTTAGGAGTTGTAGGGTCTATGTATATCACGATTGGCTTTGCAGGCTCGACAAGTTCTCCGTTGATGTATTTCTGAAGGTCTTCCGGCTTTGGCTCCAGCCGCCAGCGGGCTACAAGACCGACTTTCTTTACTCCCTGAGGGTTCATGTCAAAGTCCGTGTACCTTTCCGTGAAATAGCCTACCCTCGGATCCACAAGACGTCCCATCATAGGCACCTTTGGAAGCAGGACCAGAGAAGCGTTGTACTCGTAGGTAGCGTTCTGGCCGTTTTCCTTAGCGTAGGTTATGACGCTGCGGAACTCGGTGTTGATAGGATAAGTCTTGATATCTGACACATAGCAGCGGTCCTTCATGAAGTTCTGCAAGGTTAAGGTCCTCTTCAGGCTCTTGTCGAAATGCAGAAGGGAGTTTTCCGTAAGAAGGAAGTTTGTAACGTCTATCAGATTATCTGACTTGTCGTCATTCCATGCAGCTATGTCGAAGGATGCCACTATAGCCGCTGTGTTGGAATTCTTCACATTTTCCGCCATGCTTCCCGAGGCTCTTTCCTCAAGCATCACCTCATGCAGGAATATCTTGTTGCCGGGACCCTTGGAGAATCTGACCATAGAATGACGGACAAGATCCCCGGCATAGCCTTCGGATCCCCTTCTTCCGCCTTCCGCACTCTTGCCGATTCTGGAAACCAGCGCGAGGTCTCTTCCGATTATGGAATCGTTGATGGTAATATACCATTTGTCTTCCTGATTGTAGACAGTGGTGAAACCTTTCATCACCTTGGCGTCTTTCTTAACGAATTTCTCGATAGACTCAGGAGCTTTCTTCTTTGGAGACTGACCAGGAGCCTGTCCGTCCCTAGGAGGAATCTGGGCAGAAGAAGGCATTGCACTAAGGCATATTACAGCAGCGAAGCAGAGGGCTGACAAAAGAATTGATAGACGTGATTTCATAGTTAAACTGATATCTTGTTCAAATATACAAAAAAAGGGTTTCGTTCTGGAAACCCTTTTTTTTAAAACTAGAATATCATTCTGTTATTCCCCGAGGATGCAGGCGGTGCCGAATTCTTCCTCAGCGATGAAAGGCATGGCTCCTGTGGATGGAGTGGAAGCCTTCTGCCTCTGGTCGGTGATGGCGCGCCTTACCCTCTCATAGAGGAAGCGGTTGTGAGCTCCGTTGAGAGTGGTGGTGTTGGCGGATGCTGCCTTGAACTTGTTCTGGAGCATCTCCAGCTGGCCAAGGATCATTGAAGAAACATCGGAATTGCCTTTCTCTTCCGGAGTGTAGATCACTATCATTCCGCCGGTTGAATTGCCGCTTCCGCTGCCGGTATACATATCGCAGAGCTTCTGTACATAGATCTTCTGCATCAGGCGGCGGTAAGCTGCCTCCTGAGGGTCTGCAGGCATAGGAGCGAAGACTATGTTGTTCAGGTCTGTGAAGTAATTCTCGATGGTGTAGGCGTTCTTGCCCAGAGCTACTTCTGCCTTGCACATATTGTCAAGCACGCGGTTGTCCAAGAGTCTGCCGAGAGTTCCGTTGTAGATGCCCTGCATTATGGAGAGCTTGTCCTTCTTCGTCTTCTTGAAAATCTCGTCCTTGAGCAGCCATTTAGGAGTGGTGAAGAAATGCTTCTTGAGGAAGGCAAGGGCTTCCTGCTGCTTTGCCTTGCTTACGAAGGTGCGGATGTCGCCAGGCTCTTCGGCCAGTTTCTCCTCGGTGGTGATTCCGCCGATATACTTGGCAACGTGGTTGACGTACCTCTTGTACTGGCTTACAACCTGGTCGTAGATGTCGCTGAGGTTAGTGTAAGGCTCGTTAGGAGTTGCAGTCCACTTCTCGATGTTGTTCATGATGACCTTGAGGTTGTTCATTCCAATCTCGTTGCTTTCCATGTGGTTTACTCCGAGGTCTTCACTCTGGTAACGAGGGTCGGAAGGATCGCTCTCGGTTCCGAACTTGTAGATTCCGGTTGGATCCTTCAGCTTTTCGGTGACAACCTTCTTCAGATACTCGCTTTCCTCCTTAGGGGTCTTGAACTGAGGATAATACCTGTAACCCCACTCGATTGCCCACTTGTCGTAAGGGCCGATGCAAGGGAAGAGAAGCTCCTGAGGGATGTTGTCCTTCTCCTCTGCAAGATAGAGGAAGCGGGCATAGTCCATAATGGAGGATGCGTGGCCGTACTTCTTCAGGAACTCGACGTTCTTGAGGTTGTCCACTGTGTAGATAGGGCAGTTGCTGCCGGCAAAGTTATGCCTCAGGCCAAGGGTGTGGCCTACCTCGTGGGATGACACGAAGCGGATAAGTTCGCCCATAAGCTCGGTAGGAAGCTGCATGTTCCTGGCCATCGGATCGGATGGGGAGCACTGAACGAAGTACCAGTTCCTCAGAAGGTTCATAACGTTGTGGTACCAGTTGATGTGGGTCTCGATGATCTCGCCGCTTCTAGGGTCGGATACGTGAGGGCCGCTGGCGTTTGCAACGTCGGACGGCTTGTAGACGATGGCTGAATGGGTGGCGTCATCCAAAGACCAGGTAGGATCTTCTTCCTTGGTAGGAGCCACCTTTGCCATGATGGCGTTCTTGAAGCCTGCCTTCTCGAATGCAACCTGCCAGTCATTTACGCCGGCTATCAGATAAGGAACCCACTCCTTAGGAGTTGTAGGGTCGATGTAGATAACGATAGGTTTCTGAGGCTCGACAAGTTCTCCGTTGATGTATTTCTGAAGGTCTTCCGGTTTTGGTTCCAGTCTCCAGCGGGCTGCGAGGGCAACGCTCTTTACGCCCTGAGGGTTCATGTCGAAGTCTGTGTACCTGACGGTGAAATATCCTACTCTAGGGTCAACGATACGGCCCATCATAGGCTCCTTAGGAAGCAGCACCATGGAAGCGTTGTACTCGTAGGTTGCGCTCTGGCCGTTCTCCTTGCCGTAGGTTATCACGCTGCGGAACTCGGTGTTGATAGGATAAGTCTGGATGCCAGAAACATAGCAGCGGTCCTTCATGAAGTTCTGAAGGGTGAAAGTCCTCTTCAGATATTTGTTGAAATGCAGAAGCGGATTCTCGGTAAGGAGGAAGTTGGAAACATCGATCACGCTCTCGGTCTTGTCCGCATTCTGGGCAGCGATGTCGAAGGAAGCCACGATAGCCGTGGTGTTGGAGTTCTTCACGTTCTGGGCCATGCTTCCGGTTGCCCTTTCCCTGAGCATTACCTGATGCAGGAATATCTTGTTGCCAGGGCCTTTTGAGAATCTTACCATAGCCTCGCCGACAATGTCACCGGCATAGCCGTTGAATCCCCTTCTTCCGCCCTCGGCGCTCTTGCCGATTCTGGAAACCAGCTCGATATCTCTTCCGATTATGGAATCGTTGATGGTGATGTACCATTTATCTTCCTGATTGTAGACAGTGGTGAAACCTTTCATCACCTTGGCATCTTTCTTAACGAATTTCTCGAGAGACTCCGGACCTTTCTTCTTTGGAGGCTGGCCAGGGGTCTGTCCGTCCTTAGGAGGAGCCTGGGCAGTTGGAGCGTCCTTCTTGGCGTCCCTGTTCCTTCTCTGTGCTGAAGCCTGGGATACGCTCAGGCACATAACAGCAGCGATGCAGAGGGCTGACACAAGAGTTGTCAGACGTGCTTTAGTTGTTGATCTCATATTGACAGTTAATTTTGGATTGATTATTTGTCGCGATTAAGAATATTCAAATATACAACTTTAGATTCAATTTTCAGCTAAAAGAAAAACGGGGCGATTGCCCCGTTTCTTTCAACTCTGGAGAGACATCTGCTCCACCACCCAGTCCACTGCCGAAGCGGCTGGCCCGTCAGGTTCCAGAAGCTTGGCGTTGTTGTAGGCTTCGAGGGCCTGTGGATAAAGCTTCTGCCGGCTGTAAAGGTTGCCGAGAAGATACCACGCGTAGGCGTTCTTGGGCTCTTCCTTGAGGAGGGAGGAAAGGTTGGAGTGAGCCTCCTCGTTCCGCCCCTCTCTCATTAGAGCTTCTATCTCCACGGCGGTTATCAACCGCCCCAATATTTTCTTCTTGTCCTCCAATTACAGTCTCATCGCTGAGTTAGACGATTCCCTGGAATCCCATGAACGCGAGAGCCAGAAGACCTGCGGTTATAAGGGCGATAGGTGTGCCCTTGAGAGACTTAGGAACATTGCTCAGTTCCAGCTGCTCCCTCATTCCGGCAAACAGGATGATGGCTACTCCGAAACCTATGGCAAGGCTCATGGAATAAACCACGCTCTCTGCAAGGTTCATCATATGAGGCTCTCCTCCAAAGGAGAACTCCTTGGTTACAACTATCAGGGCTGCACCCAGAACGGCGCAGTTGGTCGTGATCAGCGGCAGGAAGATACCCAGAGCCTGATACAGCGTAGGGTTGATCTTCTTGAGGATGATTTCCACCATCTGAACCAGGGCGGCAATCACCAGGATGAAGACGATGGTCTGCATGAAGGTGATATTGATTTCCCTGCCGAACCAAGTGTTGACAAGAACATAATTCTGGATCAGATAGGTAACCAGGGTTGCAAGTCCCATGACCAGAATCAGCGCAAGGCTCATTCCGAAAGCGGTGGAGATCTTCTTGGAAACACCCAGGAACGGGCAGATTCCGAGGAACTGGCTGAGTACTACGTTGTTTACGAATACAGCCGTTATGATTATTATCAGATATTCCATAACCTAGTCTTTTTATTTGTGAGCCTTAAGCTTGTTGAATATTACCATGAGATAACCCAGAACGATGAAGGCTCCAGGAGCCAGCACGAACACGAGCATACCGTCTGAGGATGAGAACTTGTGGTCGAAAGCGGAAAGGTTTCCGAGGACTTCCCTCACCAGACCGATGCAGGTCAGGGCGATGGTGAAGCCGATTCCGGTTCCGATTCCGTCCAGGGCACTGTCTATCACTCCGTGCTTGTTGGCGAAAGCCTCGGCTCTTCCGAGCACGATGCAGTTAACCACAATCAGAGGAATGAAGATACCCAGTGTCTCGTAAAGTCCTGGCGTGAAGGCCTGCATAACCAGCTGAACAACGGTTACGAAGGCAGCTATCACGACGATGTAGCAAGGTATCCTGACCTTGTTCGGGATTGCCGGAGCAAGGAGAGAGATAACTATATTTGAACACAGCAGAACAGCCATTGTGGCCAGTCCCATACCCATACCGTTGATTGCAGACGTGGTGGTTGCAAGCGTAGGGCACATACCCAGGACCAGAACGAAGGTCGGGTTGTTTTTGACAATACCGTCTATCAGATATTTGAACTTGCTCATAACTTACTTCTCCGTAGAAATATTGTTAAACACGTTTGCAGCAATCTGCATTGCATCGCAGAAAGCCCTTGAAGATATGGTGGATGCGGTGATGGCGTCAATATCTCCGCCGTCTTTCTTGACGGAAACGTTCACGCTGCCGTCCGTAAGGTTCTTTCCGTTCCACTGGGTGATGAAAGCACTCTTGGAGTCTGTTATCTTGGCACCCAGGCCAGGAGTCTCGGAGTGTGAGATCACCGATGTATTGTAAACCGCACCGTCAGGGGTGAATCCTACCATAATGGTGAAAGGACCGCCGAATCCCTTGGTGGTAGTGCTTTCGACTGCATAGCCGACGATTTCTCCGCCCTTCTTTGCCGGGTAAACCTTATTGGTCTTTTCCGGAACGGAAAGATCGGCGATGATATCCATAGCCTCTTCATATGGGTTGTTGTCGAATTCCGGGACAACTTCCTTGATGGCGCTGTTTTTCTTTGCCACCTCAGCGGCATTTATAGGATCTTTGGTTACAGCGTAAATAACTGCAACAGCGGCGGATGCGCCCAGGCAAACCAGCGTGAGCACAAGCACCATGTTCCTGAGAGATGATTTGATGGCCATTACTTTTTCTGCGCCTCCTTCGCAAATCGTTTAGGTTGGAACTTGTTCAGAAGAGGAACGGTAGAGTTCATGATCAGTATCGCGAAGGAAACTCCTTCAGGATAAGCTCCAAATGTTCTGATGAGAACGGTGATGATACCGATGCCGATACCGAAAATCACCTGTCCCTTGGTTGTCATAGGAGAGGTTACATAATCAGTAGCCATGAAGAATGCACCCAGCAGCAAACCTCCGTTGAGAACGTGGAATACAGGATCCAGATACTTGGAAGAATCGCCGAGGTAAAGGGCTCCGGCAAATACAAATACCGTAATAAGGATGCTCAGCGATATCCACGGCTTGATAACCCTTCTGCAAAGCAGATAAATGAAACCGAGAATAAGGGCTACGGCAGAAAACTCGCCGGCGCTACCTCCCATATTCGCAAACAGCAACTGTGTGTAGGAAAGACCAGGATTGGCCATAATCTCTTCCATAGCCACACCCTTTGCCAGCTGCTCCTTGACGAATCCCAGAGGAGTAGCTCCGGATGTTGCGTCCAGGGCTGCGGTTGCAAAGTCGGAGTTGCCGAACAGATATCCGCTCTCAGGAGCGTGGAATGCGGTTCCCGTCATCAGGACAGGGAAAGAAACCAGCAGAACCACGCGGGCTACCAGAGCCGGATTGAACAGATTCTGTCCCAGGCCGCCGAATGTCATCTTGGCGATGCCGATTGCAACAAGGGCGCCGATAACGATCAGCCACCAAGGAGAGCAAACCGGAAGGTTCAGGGCCAGAAGGACTCCCGTAACCACTGCGGAAAGGTCTCCGACGGTGCTTTTGCCCTTGAGCAAAAACTTCTGTATCAGGTACTCGAAAACGACACAGGCAAGTACGCTAACGCATACCAGGTGTATCGCGCTCAGACCGAAGAACCAGATTGATACCAGAACGGCAGGAAGAAGTGCGATGATCACATCCCCCATCAGCCTCCTGGTATTATCCTTCCCGTGAACGTGAGGGGAAGGAGAGACAATCAATGTATTCATTTGTCGTACAATTTTAATTCATTAACAATCCGCCTCCCCAATTACTTCTTAGGACGGCTCTTCATAATCTTCATTACGGCTGCCTTGCTCTGACGGATGGTATCCAGCAGAGGAATGAATGCCGGGCAGGTGAATGAGCAGCATCCGCACTCGATGCAGTCGTAAACGTGATGTTCTTCAAGTTCATCCATACGGGATGCCCTTCCCAGCTTGTTCAGAAGGTAAGGCTCCAGACCCATAGGGCAGGCACTGACGCACTTGCCGCAACGGATACAGTTGCTCTCAGCCTTTCTCTTTGTCTGCTCTTCAGTAAGATAAAGTATGGAGGAAGTTCCCTTGAGTGTAGGAGCGTCCACATTCACGATAGCCTTACCCATCATAGGACCTCCGCTTATAAGCTTGGAAGCCTTCTCTGGTACTCCGCCGCTGTACTCCATTATGAAGCTCAGAGGAGTTCCAACCCTGTGGATGAAGTTGCGCTGATGCTCCAGGCAGTCTCCGGTCACAGTCATAATACCCTCGAACAGAGGCTTGTTCTTCTGAACGGCCTCATAAACAGCAAAGGCGGTTCCGACATTCTGAACCACGGCACCGGTATCAACAGGAAGTCCCATGGAAGGAACCTTCTTGCCGATTACGGCATCGATGAGCTGCTTCTCACCACCCTGCGGATATTTCTTCTTGAGGGTAACTATTTCAACTCCCTTGTACTGCGGAGCCAGAGCCTTGAGCTTCTTGATCGCCTCAGGCTTGTTTTCCTCTATTCCTATGTAGCACTTGTCAACTCCGAGGGCCTTCATAAGTATGGTTCCTCCGATGAGCACCTGCTCAGGCATCTCCATCATCACCCTGTAGTCGGAAGTAAGATAAGGCTCGCACTCTGCACCGTTGATAATCACGCATGTAGGAGTTGCTGTAGGAGGAGGGGAAAGCTTTACGTTGGTAGGGAACGTGGCACCGCCAAGTCCTACGACTCCACAGGCCTTGATCCTGTCCACGATTTCTTTCTTGTCGAGCTTGATCTCACGCACGATATCCTGGGAGCGGTCTATGTCTTCCATCCACTCGTCTCCCTCGACATCTATAACGACAGCCTTGCCAGCTCTTCCGGCAAGGTCCTTTACCATTTCAATTGATTTTACGGTACCGCTCACCGATGAATGCACCGGAGCGGAAACGAAACCGGTCGGATTGGCAATCAGCTGGCCGACCTTAACCTTATCTCCAACTGCGACACATGGCTCGGCAGGAGCGCCAAGATGCTGTCCCATAGAGATATAAACAGTCTTTGGCAGAGGCAATCTTTCTATTGCCGCATCCTTGCTGATCTTCTTGTCTGCAGGATGAACGCCACCCATTCTGAATGTTCTCATAGCCTATTCTGTTTTTTGAACCGGAATTTCTACTTTCTTTTCTTCTGGCTTTGGAGCCTGAACTGCCGGCCTAGGAGGGAAGTTTACCTCGTGGATTGCTCCAGTAGGACATTCAACCACGCACTTGCGGCACATGCGGCACTTGGTGTAATCGATGTAAGCCAGGAAATTCTCGACTGTAATGGCCTCGAACGGACAGGTCTTTGCGCATTTTCCGCAGCCGATGCAGGCGGCCAGGCAGGCCTTCCTTGCTACGGCACCCTTGTCCTGATTACGGCAAGCCACATAAACCCTTCTGCCCTTAGGACCCTTGTTGCGAAGTTCTATGATCTGCTTAGGGCAAGCCTTTACGCAGGCGCCGCAGGCAGTACATTTCTCTTCGTCAACTTCAGGAAGACCAGTGTTAGGGTTGATTTTGATAGCATCGAACTTGCAGACAGCTTCGCAGTCGCCCCTGCCGAGACATCCGAACCGGCAGTCTGTATCTCCGCCGTACAGTGACGCAATCGTGGCACAGGTGGCCAGACCGTCATAAACGGTGGTTTTCTTTCTCTTGTCGCAGGATCCGGAACATCTTACGACAGCAACCTGCGGATCTTTGGCCTCTATGGTCTGCCCCAGAGCTTCGGCGATCTTCTGCATTACAGGATTGCCTCCAACTGGGCAGTGAATAGAACCAAGTCCTTCTTTTACAGCTGATTCTGCAAAAGCCCTACAACCTGCCTTGCCGCAACCTCCGCAGTTGGCGCCAGGCAGCAGAGACTCTACGGTGTCGATCCGGGGATCTTCTTCCACCTTGAATTTCTGCGCAACAATGTAGAGCACAATCGCCAGCAACAATCCCAGGATTGCCAATGTGGCGATAGTAAAGATAATTGTTGTATTCATTAAGTTAATTGTTAGTAGTCGGGTCTAACGGGGATAGGGTAAAGTGGATACGGCGCCCTATTTTTCCCCTGAAAAGATACAGCACGAAGAAATAAACCGCTATAGCTCCCAGGATAACCAGGCCCGTAACCAATTCGCTCATTCCCAAACGTTGCAAATATAACAAAAAGGTTACTAAAATGATTGCCGGAACTGCATAAACTATCCAGACAGCCTTCATTCCGGCAGATTCCTTTATGTTGACGTTGACTTTGTCTCCGGTTTTATAACGCAGAGGTCCGGAATCTTTTACCTCTATGACCTTGTCCACCATCTCGGAGGCCGAGCAAAGGCCTCTTGCATGACAGGCCGAACAAGCGCTGCGGGAGGTGATGGTAACCTTATACCCGTTCTCCAGAACAGCGGAAACCACTCCTTCGTGACCTATAACACCTTTCTGCATTCTATTTGATCTTGGAAGTCAGGGGATATTTGTTGCCGGTAACGGAAGACATCCTGCCCTGGACCCTGCCCACGAGAATCGGTGACTCGAAGAATACCGGGAACTTGTTCTGGTCATCGGTGATCCAGATATTCATGTCCTCCCTGCCGTCGAAAACGTTTCCGGCCACCACCTTGACGGCGAATTTCATGGTCCTGAAAGTTCCCAGGCCTTGGATCTTCTTGCTTTCCTTACCCTGGTATATGAAATAGATATTGTAGATTTCCTTGTCTATTGCAAACTCCAGCGGAACCTTCTTGCCTATCTGGCCTTCGTCGAAGGTAAGCGTCCTGCTCTTGAACAGCAGGGTGAGCATATCCATGGTATTGGCCGTTCCCTTGAGCAGGGTATCGAACGGAACCCTGTCGTACTTCTGGGTGCTGGAGTTGACCGTAAAGTCAGGGTTGAACTTAAGGGTATTCTTCATCCTGTACTTGCCTTCGGCGGCCTGGCGGTAAAACCTGACCGGGCGCAAGTTTTTCTCGGTGAATCTGGATTCGAACCTCTCCCTTACCTTGAAGAACATGTCGAAGAACTTGAATGTCCTTCCGGTAACAAGTACATTGTATCCCCCGTTGGAATACTCCAGGGTACAGGTGGCCTCCCCCACATCGGTAATGACTCCGCCCCAAGTGTAGTTCAGGACAAAGTTCATTTTCTCCCCGTCCTGGAAAGGATAGTTGTTGCTTTCCTGGGCAAAGGCCTGGAAAAAAACTGCAATCAAGAATGTGAGAGCGACAAACCTTTTCATTTCATTATGTTTTAGTTAATGTCGTATTCGTCTTCAGCGGTGATACCGAAGTCGTTGAAGTCTCCGTTGTTTATCCTGGATCCGAAAGACAGGGTTCCCGGGATGGAGGAAGGTTGGGCGAAATTATCGTTGCGGTCCACGAACTTCATCTGGTTTGCAAGGAACTTCAGTTCAACCTCGCCCGTAGGTCCGTTACGGTGCTTGGCGATGATAACTTCGGTAAGTCCTTTCTCCACGTTCATGTCTTCAAGTCCGTAATACTCCGGACGGTGCAGGAAGAGAACGATATCCGCATCCTGCTCTATGGCACCGGATTCCCTCAAGTGGGTAAGCTGAGGTTTCTTCTGCCCGCCGGTGGAGGATTCCGCCTGACGGCTGAGCTGTGCCAGAGCTATGACCGGAACGTTCAGTTCCTTTGCTATCGCCTTCAGGGAACGGGAGATTTCAGCAACCTCCTGCTCGCGGTTTCCCTTGAGCTCCTTGCTTCCCGTCATAAGCTGGAGATAGTCTATTATGAGAATCTTCACCCCGCTGGTTTTCACAAGACGGCGAGCCTTCGCCCTGAGGTCCGCGATGGAAAGGGACGGGGTGTCGTCTATGTATATCGGAGCATCCACAAGAGACTTCAGGCTGTCTTCCAGCTGGGTCCAGTCTGCCTGGGTCATCTTCACGCTTCCCTTTATCTTGTCTGAAGGCAGTCCGGATTCCGCAACCATAAGTCTTTCAAGGAGCTGAGTAGGAGCCTGCTCCAGGGAGAAGAAGGCTACCGGGATCTTGAAATCCACCGCCATATTCCTGGCCATCGTCAGCACGAAGGCGGTCTTACCCATACCAGGACGTCCGGCTATGATCACAAGGTCTGAAGGATGCCATCCGTAGGTAACCTTGTCCAGGGCCATGTATCCGCTCTGAAGACCGGTCTGCCCACCCTTGCTCTGCATTTCCTCCAGACTGTCCAGTTTGGTCTTTATGATCTCGGCGATAGACTGTTCCTTGCGGCTCATGTTTTTCTCCGAGAGCTCGAACAGCCTCTGCTGTATGGAATTCAGAAGGTCGTCCACAGACTCGGACTCGTCGTAGGATTTTCTCAGCGAGTCGTTCGTAATGGATATCATCTCCCTCTGGATGAACTTGTCTACCAGAATCTTGGCATAGTAGTTCACGTGGACTGCCGCTCCGATATCCGATGTAAGTCTTGTCAGATAGTCCAGCCCTCCGGCAGCGTCAAAGTCTCCGTTGAACTTCAGACGGTCTGCCACAGTCATCATATCCACCGGCTGCGAAGAATTGCTCAGGTTGCTGATCGCTTTGAATATCAACCTGTTCTCAGGCTTATAGAAGCACTCCTCCTGAAGCACTGTCATAAGCTCCTCCACAATATCCTGGTCCAACATCATGGCTCCAAGCACGGAAGCTTCCACTTCCGGCGCCTGAGGAACCTTCATTCCCTGCTGCAGAGCCGAAACCTCGAGATCTACCTCTCCTTTCCTGTTTTTGACTGTCTTTGCCATAAAATCCTATTCTGCCAGTTTGTCCAACGCCCTCCTTACCGCCTGGATTCCAAGTTCCAATTCCTCATCGGTGATGCACAGCGGAGGAGCTATCCTGAACGATGTCGGCTGAAAGAGGAACCAGTCCGTAATCACGCCTTCATCGAGTAGTAAATATAGCACTTTTTTCGCTAAATCTTCTCTGCCCAAATCCACCGCTATAAGCAAACCCGCCGCACGTATCTCCTTTACAGCGGGATGTGACTTTAATCCATCCACCACTTTTTTGCTTTTCCTTTCCACATCCCCCACCCAGTCTTTTTCAAGGAGCAGCCTCAGCGACGCCAGTGCTGCCGCGCAGCATACCGGATGTCCTCCAAATGTGGTGATGTGCCCAAGGGGCGGATCAGTCTGCCAGGCGCTCATCCTTTCTGGAGATGTAACCATAGCTCCCAGAGGCATTCCCCCGCCAAGCGCCTTGGCCAGTGTAAGGATATCCGGCCTCACTTCGTATTTCTGGAATGCAAACATCTTGCCTGTTCTTCCGAAGCCGGTCTGAACCTCGTCAAATATCAGCAGGGCACCCGTTTTGTCGCACTTCTCCCTCAGAGCCTCAAGGAATCCCGGAGCCGGGATCTGCACTCCCCCTTCTCCCTGGACGGGCTCCACGATTACGGCGGCGGTTTCCTCCGTTATGACTGAAAGGGAATCGATATCGTTGAAGGAAAAATGGTCCACCATAGGAAGAAGCGGGCGGAAAGCCCCCTTGAAATCCTCACTGTCCATAAGGCTCAGGTTTCCCTGAGTGCTGCCGTGGTAGGCGTTGCGGCAGGAGGCGATCCGACGCCTTCCGGTAATTCTCTTCGCCAGCTTCACCGCGGCCTCGTTGGCCTCGCTGCCGGAATTCACATAGTAAACGCTCTGGAGATTATCGGGAAGGATAGAGCACAGAAGGGTGGCATGCTCCACCTGGGGACTTTCGATCATTTCCCCATAGACCATCAGGTGGGCATAATTCTCCATCTGCGCCTTGACGGCATCTATGACCTCTCTTCTTGCATGCCCCACGTTGGAAACGGAAACACCGGATATGAAATCAAGATATCTTTTGGTCTCCGAATAAAGGAAAACACCCTCTGCCTTCACTATACTTAAACCTAGCGGGGAAGAGGATGTCTGTCCTACGTGCTTGAAGAAGAGGTCCCTCAAAGTGTAGGGTCCTTGCTTCATCGCTGATTATTTTTTCTTTGCTGTTTTCTTGGCTGGCTTTGCCTCCTCAGCCTGAGGGTTATCCTCCTCGGCGAAACGGGAGCTTACGAGGATCCTTCCGCAATACTCGCAAACCACGATCTTGCGGCTCTCGTCAATGTCTATCTCCCTCTGAGGCGGAATCTTGTTGAAGCAACCGCCGCAAGCGCCCCTTACAACGGTAACCACGGCCATCTTGTTGCGGACGTTGGTCCTTACCTTGTTGTAGGCGGCAAGCATCCTGGCGTCTATCTGGTCCTGATATCCCTTGCTTTCCTCCTGAAGCTTCTCGACTTCCTTCTCAGTCTCTTTCTCTATGTTTTCCAGTTCCTTGCGCTTTGCCTCAAGGTCTGCCTCGCGGCCCTTGATCTCAACGGCGATAAGTTCCAGCTCCTCCTTCTTGGCAACGAGGTTCTTGGTTCCGTCATTGGCCTTCTTCTCTGCCAGCTGGCTCTCCAGCTGCTGGAATTCTATCTCCTTGGAAATGGACTCGAACTCACGGTTATTCCTTACGTTGTTTCTCTGCTGCTCGTACTTCTTGATAGCCATGCGGCACTCCTCGATCTCGTTCTTCTTGGCTGTGATGAAGTTCTCTATATCCTTGATGTCCTTCTGGATAGCTGCCTGTTTGGTCTTCAGGCCCGCAACCTCGTCCTCAAGATCTCTAACCTCCAGAGGAAGCTCTCCGCGGAGAAGGTATATGGAATCTATCTTGGAGTCTGTCTGCTGGAGCTTGTAAAGAAGATGAAGCTTCTTTTCCATTTCCAGCGCGTCAGCGTTCTTTGTGGAAATCTGCAGGGAGGTAAAGGTCTCCCCGCTCAATGCAGGATTTTTCTTTGTTGTTGCCATATTAAAAATAAAATATCGGGCTCTTGTCGGCCTCACTCAATAGGACGGCAAATTTAGGAAAATTTTTCTTAACAACGGACTGAAGCAGCCCGATTGCCGGGAGTTCGCTGAAATGATGACCCAGGTCCACAACCATAAAACCGGAAGGGCAATAGAAATTATGATGGGTCACATCCCCTGTCAAAAGCACCTGGGCTCCCTTTGCAACTGCTTCAGGAATAGAGCCTTGCCCACCTCCACTGCTGACAGCCACGCGGGTGACCTTCCCCTTCAGAGGCTCGGAAGTCCGAAGATTTGAAACCCCAAACGCCTTTTTTACCTCAGCGATAAGACCAGCCGCACTTACCGGCTTCGGAAGGTTGCCCACAACTCCGAATCCGTCATCGCTGAGAGGAATGCAATCCTTAAGCTTCATCTTTGCTGCCATGATATCGTTGAGCCCTCCCTTTGCCCTGTCCAGAGGGGTGTGGGAGGAGTACACGGTTATCCCGGAACGGATCGCGAGCATTATGGTATCTGACCTGACGTCCCCTTCCAGAATCGAAAGGCACGGCTTGTGCACTATCAGCGGATGATGTGTGATTATCATGTCACACCCTTTCTCCACCGCTTCCTTCACAACCTCCAGAGAACAATTCAAGGCGATGAGGGCCTTGTGAACCTCAGCGCTTGGATTGCCTACGGTAAAACCACTGTTGTCCCATTCCGCCTGAGTTGAAAGCGGAGCAAATCCCTCTATAGCCTCAGCGATGTCAGAGGCTTTGATTTTCTGTGTTTTCTGCATCTTCCGGATAATCTGAATCTGAATCTGTATCAAGGTCTTCCGAAACCGCAAGAAGCTTTGCCTTGATAGAACGGAGCCTTTCGATGACCTCCAGCTTGCGGTCTGTTGGAGACAGGTTCTGCTTCATCCTCTGGCGCGCTCCCTCAAGCGTCATTCCGCTTTCCTTCACCAGGTGATGGATCATCTTGAATGTCTCCACGTCTTTCTGCGTAAAGAACCTGTTGCCCTTCTTGTTGCGCACGGGCTTTATGAACTGCGGAAACTTGTCTGACCAGAACCTGACCAGAGATGTGCTTTCTCCAAGGATTTTGGAAACTTCCCCGATTGTATAATATAATTTGCCGCCTTCTTCCATACCCTGCAAAAATAATCAAGTTGGAAGATTAATCCAAAGACTGACCGCTGTTTTCCGCCTTGTGGAGGGCCCAGGTATATTCTTTTGGCTTCAGCGATGCAAAAAACCAGCAGACAGGATTAACCCTCTTGCCGTCGAAAAGAACTTCATAGTGAAGATGCGGGGCGATGGTCTTTCCGGTCATACCAACGCAGGCGAACCTTTGGGCGCGGGAGAGAGTGTCTCCCCTTTTGACCGCAATGCTGTCCAGATGGCAGTAGCGGGTGGTGTAGCCGTTGAGGTGGTCAAGTTCCACAATGTCTCCGTCAGAGCGGTCTCCACGGATAACGGATGTGACAACTCCTTCTGCCGGAGCAATTACAGGAGTTCCTGTCTCGGCTTCAATGTCAACGCCGGAATGCCACTCCACAACCTTAGTCAGAGGGTTAATCTTGCGGCCTATGGACGCGCCAATGCTTTCCTTTTTGCAGCCTTGTACCGGAATGATTGAAGGAATGTTCTCGGAGCTTGATCCGAGATATTTGAGATTTCCCTTTATGGTATCTATGGAAACTTCAACGCTCCTTGCCATAGCCAGAGCGGTCTTAAGGTCTATGTCCTGGCCCATTTCTTCCTTGTAGAGGTCCTTTGCAGGATCGGCTCCGAAAATGGAACGGTAGATACCGGCATCGCGGCTCTGGAGGGCCTTGAGTTCATCGCTGAGGATGGAGAAACGTGTTTCCAGCGTGTCCAGAGCCTTGGTGCGGCTGCGGTTTTCCTTAAGCAGACGGGCCTCGTCGCCGAAATAAACGATGTTGGCGAGCAGGATATAATATATCACCGCCAGCACGACGCTTCCCAGGAAGTACCATATTATCTTGCTCCGTTTCATTTTGCCCCCTCCCTTACAAGACGTTCATATTCTTCCGCGCTCATGCCGGAGTCGAAGAAATTGAGCGGATTTACCTTTCTTCCCATATATTCAACCTCATAATGTAGGTGCGGGCCAGTGCTCTTTCCGGTGCTGCCTACAAAGCCTATCTGGTCTCCTCTCTTTACGCGGTCTCCCACGTGGACGATCGTGCTCTTCAGATGGGCATAGCGGCTCTTGTAGCCAAAGCCGTGGTTGATTACAATCTCGTTGCCATATCCTGTGAACTTGATGTCCACTTTCTCCACGACTCCGTCTCCTGTGGCAAAGACGTGAAGCCCCTCGGGCCCTGCCAGATCCACTCCGGTATGCACCTTTGCATCCCCGCTCATTGGATCGCTCCTTACGCCAAACCGGCTGGTCATATGGATTTTGTCCAGATACAGAGGCGGAATTCCGGGAACGCAGGAAGACATCTTGCCGGCACTCTCGGAAAGCGGCTCCAGCTTGTCGTAACTCTCCGCCTGAGTCTTTGCCAGGGAGAAAAGTTGTTCGATCCCTCCGGTAAGGGAGCCAGGGAAATCCTCTGCCTCCACTCCAAAGGCCGGACGGTAAATGTTGTTGTCCCTCTCTTGAAGCTCGTCCAGAATGGAAAATGCGTGGCGGAGCTTTCCGTCCAGGTCCTTCTGGCGGATATCCAGCATCGCACTCCGCTCTTCCAGCTGCTTTCTCCGGGGAGTCTTTATCCCTATAACATAAAACAGCAGAACGTAGTACAGCACAAACGCCGCTACGCTCAACAGGAAGAACTTGAGTATGTCTTTATTGAATTTCGCCAATAAATGTTATTTTTGTACGATTTGCACTAACTGCAAAAACCGTACTAATGGAATCAAGACAGATTAGACAGGCATTCCTGGATTTCTTCAAGGAAAAGGAACATGCGATTGTGCCGAGCGCACCGATGGTAGTAAAGAACGACCCTACGCTGATGTTCACAAACGCGGGAATGAACCAGTTCAAAGATATTTTCCTGGGCAATGCCGCCCCGTTTGCAAAGAGAGCGGCTGATACTCAGAAATGCCTTAGAGTCAGCGGAAAGCACAACGACTTGGAGGAAGTTGGGCACGACACCTACCACCATACGATGTTTGAGATGCTGGGTAACTGGAGCTTTGGAGACTACTTCAAGAAAGAGGCTATAGAATGGAGCTGGGAGCTGCTGACCAAGGTATTCAAGATAGATCCTGAAAGGCTCTATGCAACCGTGTTTGAGGGATATGAGCCGGACGGACTCGGCCTGGACGAGGAAGCCAGGGACAACTGGCTGAAGTTCCTCCCGGCAGACAGGGTGCTGATGGGAAACCGCAAGGACAACTTCTGGGAAATGGGAGAGCAGGGACCGTGCGGCCCTTGCAGCGAGATACATATAGACCTCCGCGATGACGCCGAAAGGCAGAAAGTTCCGGGAAGGGAACTGGTAAACAAGTCTGACCCTCTGGTGATCGAGATATGGAACCTGGTGTTCATGCAGTTTAACCGAAAGGCAGACGGAAGCCTGGAGAAACTCCCTCACAACAATGTGGATACGGGAATGGGGTTCGAAAGGCTCTGTATGGCCCTGCAGGGAAAGAAGAGCAACTACGACACCGACGTGTTCACCCCGCTGCTTTCAAAGATCGGCGAGATTGCAGGAAAGGACTATGCAACCGCAGACGAGAAAGTCAGGATTGCAATGAGGGTGGTTGCAGACCACGTAAGGGCAATAACTTTCTCTATCGCTGACGGACAGCTTCCGTCTAACGTGAAGGCTGGTTATGTAATCAGAAGGATATTGAGAAGGGCCGTAAGATACGCATACACATTCCTGGGAGTGAAAGAACCGCTTCTGTTCAAGCTGGTGCCTGTACTGGTAGAGCAGATGGGAAGCTCATACCCTGAGATTGCAAAACAGGAAAGCCTGATTTCCAAGGTAATCAAGGAAGAGGAAGACGCATTCCTCAGGACTCTGGATAGAGGAATCCGCCTGATGGATGACGTTGTGGCAAAGTGCAAGAGCACCGGCTCTTCGCTTGTCAACGGAACTGACGCTTTTGTACTCTACGACACCTTCGGATTCCCGATAGACCTTACTGAGCTCATCGCAAAGGAAAACAACCTGGAAGTGGATCTTCCAGGCTTTGAGGCCGAACTCAAGAAGCAGAAAGAAAGAAGCCGCAACGCAGACGCCAAGAAAGAGGGAGACTGGGTGTATGTTTCCGATCCTGAAGAAGAGTCTGTGTTCACAGGCTATGACAACACCTGCGAGAAGGACGTTAAGATACTCCGCCACAGAGAGGTCAAGACCAAGGGCAAAGACCTGTTCCACATCGTTTTGTCCAAGACTCCGTTCTATGCCGAGAGCGGAGGACAGGTGGGAGACAAGGGATGGCTCTGTTCTGCCTCCGGAGAGAAAATCCAGATAGTGAATACCGTAAAGGAAAACGGCCTCTCCATCCACGTCACCGAGAAGCTTCCTTCAGATGTAGAAGGAGTGTTCACCGCACAGATAGATGAGGAAAAGAGGCTTGCAACAACCGCAAACCACAGTGCCACCCACCTTCTGGACTATGCGCTGAGAAAGGTGCTGGGAACCCACATCGAGCAGAAAGGCTCGTATGTAAGCCCTCAGAGTCTGAGATTCGACTTCTCCCACTTTGAGAAAGTTTCCCCTGAGAAACTCCGCGAAGTGGAAAGGCTTGTAAACTCCCTGATCCGCAAGGATATCAGGAAAGAGGAAATGAGGGATATGCCTATCGAGGAAGCAAAGAAACTCGGAGCCATCGCCCTCTTCGGAGAGAAATACGGAGACAAGGTAAGGGTTATCAAGTTCGGCGACAGCGTAGAGTTCTGCGGCGGAACCCACATCCCATCCACCGGAATGATAGGTTATTTCAAGATCCTCAGCGAGAGCGCCATCGCCGCCGGAGTAAGAAGGATCGAGGCCACCACCGGAAAGACCGCGGAAGACATAATCTACGCGGCCGAAGATTTGATGCTCAGCCTGAAGGAACTGTTCAAGAACGCCCCTAACCTGATGGACAGCGCAAAGAAGATGATCATGGAAAACGACCAGCTCCGCAAGCAGGCCGAAGACATGATGAAGGAAAGAGCCGTAGCCCTGAAGGACAAGGCAAAGGAACTGGCGGTGAAGATAAACGGAATAGACTATATCCAGGCAAAGGGACCGTTCTCTGCAGAACTGATGAAGACCGTGGCATTTATGCTCAGAAGCGAATGTACGAGTACGGTATTTGCAGGCGGCATAACAGACCCGGCCAAGCCTGGTCTTGTGCTGATGTACACAGACGACCTGGTTGCCAAGGGAATGAACGCCGGAAAGGATATCCGCCCGGCTGCCAAGTTCATTAACGGAGGCGGCGGAGGACAGCCGTTCTTTGCAAGCGCAGGAGGAAAGAACGCGGAAGGAATAGACGCCGCACTTGATTGTATCAAGGAAACCATAAGCAAGTAAATGGAAGACCAGACCCAGAACCAGCTGCCTCTCGGAAGGAGGATTAAGGAAGCCATTAAAGGTTTCCTGCGGAAGCTTGGCGTAAAGACTTTGGACGGCTATATGCTGAAGTCTTTCCTGGGTCCTTTCGTTGCCGTGTTCGCCATCGTGACCTTCATCCTGATGATGCAGTTCCTTTGGCTGTACATCGACGAACTTGTCGGCAAGGGACTGGGATTCCGCGTCATAGCCCAGTTCATGATGTGGGGATGCTGCACGCTGATTCCTTACGCCCTACCGCTTGCCACTCTTCTGGCTTCCATAATGACAATGGGAGGACTGGGAGAAAACAGTGAGCTCCTTTCCATGAAAGCTGCCGGCATATCACTTCAGAGGATTCTCCGTCCGCTGAGTTATGTTGCTGTCTTTATCGTTATCGGAGCCTTCTTCGCTTCCAACAACCTTATTCCGGTAGCCTACAACAAAATCTACACCCTCAGGGAAGACATCACCAACACCAAGGAAGAAATCAAGATTCCGGTGGGCATCTTCTACGATGGCATAGACGGCTATTCCATAAGGGTTGGAGCCAGGGACAAGAATATGCTGATGCACCAGATCATGATTTACAACCACTCCAAGGAGAGCGGAAACACAGATCTTACCATCGCCGATTCAGGAAGGTTCTCCATTACCCCGGATAAACAGGGACTCCTTATAACCCTCTATAATGGAGTAAATTACCAGGAGACCAACAACCGTACATATACAGACACTTCACTGGCTCTTCAGAGAATCAGGTTCTCCTTCCAGCAGATTGCCATCCCTCTGGAAAACTATGCATTCAAAGGTTCCAGCGAGGGCCGTTACAGCCAGGAGGTTATGGCTAAGAACATAACCCAGCTTAGAAAAGACAGGGATTCCCTGACAATAGCCAACGACTCTTCTCTGAACATACACACCAGCAGGGCTATGACCGCAGACTGGCTTGGACACAAGGAACAGCTTGACACCGCCCGCAATAAAGGATTTCGGAAAAGCCTGACAGAAGATGAGTTATATAACTGGAAAACTCCTTCAGACAAGGCCGAGGCCCTTTCCACGGTTTACGGAACCCTCAACAACGAACTGGTTTCCTACAGTTTCTACCACGCCCAGATTTACCAGACGGCCTATCCTCTGAGAAGGACCGTAATCGAGACTTACAGGAAGTTCACCCTCAGTCTGGCCTGCCTGATCTTCTTCTTCATCGGAGCCCCTATCGGAGCCATCGTGAGGAAGGGAGGACTGGGAACTCCGGCCATAATTTCAATCCTGTTCTTCGTGCTTTACTGGGTTGTGGACATAAGCGGAAAGAAGCTGGCGAACGACGGAGCCATAAGCCCGTTCCTTGGAGCCTTCATCTCCACCCTGGTTCTGGCACCTCTGGCAGCATTCCTTACCTGGAAGTGCACCCAGGATTCCGCAGTATTCGATCCTGACAACGCGATGAAGAACGTGAAGAATTTCTTCGGCCGCCTGTTCAGCAAGGAAAAGAGGGAACTCTACCGCCAGAAGATGGCTCAAATCCTGAAGAAAGAAGCTGAAAACAACCAATAGCATGGAAAAACATCCCAGAATAATATATATGGGCACGCCGGAGTTTGCGGTTGGTCCTCTGAAGGCGTTGCTTGACGCCGGATACGACATTCCCGCGGTAGTAACCGTTCCCGACAAGCCGAAAGGCAGAGGGCTTCAGATGGCCCAGAGCGATGTCAAGAAATTCGCTTTGGAACGCGGAAATATCGACATTCTCCAGCCCGAGAAACTACGCGACGAGACCTTCCTCGCCCAACTGAAAAGCTACAGTGCAGACCTTTTCATCGTGGTGGCTTTCAGGATGCTGCCTGAAGTCGTATGGAAGATGCCGAAGATGGGAACCTTCAATCTCCACGCCTCTCTTCTTCCAAAATTCAGGGGAGCCGCCCCTATCAACTGGGCCATAATCCAGAGAGAAAAGGAAACCGGGGTTACCACTTTCTTCATCGACGATAAAATAGACACGGGAAGCATCCTGCTGCAGAAAACCACCCCTATTTCAGAAAGGGAAACCGTGGAAACCCTTCACGACCGCCTTATGGAAATGGGAAGCGGCCTTGTGGTGGAAACCGTGCAGGGTCTTGAAAACGGTACAATTACTCCTTGCCCTCAGGACGCCTCCTCTCTTACCGAGAAAACATCTGCCGCCCCTAAACTCAACAAGACAAACTGCCGCATAGACTGGAGCAGGACCGCCGAAGAATGTGACGCGCTTGTAAGAGGCCTTTCTCCATATCCTGCCGCCCTTGCCACAATGCAGACTGGCAGCGGGGAAACCATCGAGATGAAAGTTTTCGGCTCAGAGATATCAGACAAAAAATCAGATAGAGTCATCTTCACAGACAAGGCCATCTTTGTTCCTTGCTCAGACAGAATGCTGGAAATCACATCCTTGCAGCCAGCTGGCAAGAAGAGGATGGGAGCCAGGGACTTCATAAACGGCCACAAAAACCTCATCGGCGATGAAAACATCCGCTTCTTCTGAAAAGACAATCATCATTCTCTGCGACGGGAATTTCCCGACCAAAGGGCCGGCTCTGAAAGCGCTGAAAGACTCCCGGAAGCAGAAATCAAGATACACACTGATCGCCTGTGACGGGGCCATCCTCAACCTTCTTAAAAACGGGATGGATGCCGACTGGATAGTGGGCGATATGGACACTCTCCCCAAGAAATACCAGGCCAGATTCAAGGACATAATCCATAAGGAAGCCGAGCAGGATTTCAACGACCTGGCAAAGGCTTTCCGCTTTGCACTTGGCCTTATCGCTGAGGATGATAAAAACACTGCATATTCCATCATAATCCTGGGAGCAACCGGGAAAAGGGAAGACCACGCCCTGGGCAACATTTCCTATCTTCCGATGTTTGCGCAGACCCTCAGGGAAAGTTTTCCTAAAAGAACGATAAGCGTCTCCGCCGTAACGGATTACGGGGTGTTTGTCCCGATTCTTGATACTACCCGCCTGAAAGGAGAACCGGGAGACAGGATATCCATCTTCGCCTTTGACCAGACTCTGAAAATCAAGTCAACCGGACTGGAATACAAGACCGACGAGGTAACCTTCGACCTGTGGTGGAAGGCTACCCTCAACACATTTAAAAAGCGGGATGTGCTGCTTAGATTCAGCCATCCCGCCAAAGCCTTGCTTTATTTTCCTTTCTAAGCCAGGAACATTCCTACCATTGCGGCTGAAACCAGTGCAACGAGGGCAGATCCGAGCAATGCCCTGATTCCGTATTCGCCGAGTATGGACTGCTTGTTAGGAGCCATACCTCCGACACCTCCGATTATGATACCGATAGAGGCGAAGTTTGCGAATCCGCAGAGCACGTAAGTTGCCATCACGATGGACTTAGGAGAAGAGAATACGCTGTTCTGGAGCATCTCTGTCAGAGAGCCGTAGCCGATAAACTCGGTGAGGATGAGTTTCTCTCCGAGGAGTCTTCCCACATAACCTATATCCGCGCTCGGAACTCCGATGAGCCAGATGATCGGATAGAACAAGTATGAGAGTATGCACTCCAATGAAAGGTCTGTGTATCTTCCGTCAGTGGCTGCGGCAATCCAGCGGTCCATAGCCGGGAAGCTTATGATGTTCAGAATGTAATTCACACCTGCAATCAGAGCATAGAACACAAGCAGCATCGCTGCCACGTTTGCGGCGAGCTTCAGACCCTGGGTTGTTCCTATTGATATGGCATCCAGCACGTTGCTTCCGAGTTTTTCCTTGGAAACCTGTACGGAGTTATCTATCTTCTCGGTCTCTGGCTTGAGGATCTTGGCCATTGCGATTGCTCCAGGAGCCGCCATCACGGAGGCGCTCAGAAGGTGCTTTGCAAATTCTACTGTCATCACCGGATCTCCGCATCCAAGCATTCCGATATATGCCGCCAGCACTCCACCACTCATCGTGGCCATACCGGACACCATAATCAGCATAAGTTCGCTTCGGCTCATTCTAGGAATATATTCCTTGACCATCAGCGGAGCCTCGGTCTGACCCAGGAAGACGTTTCCGGCGCAAGACAAAGACTCAGCACCTGAAATGTTCATAAGCTTGGTCATTATCCATCCCATAAACCATACGACCTTCTGCAGAATGCCGAGATAGAACAGCAAGCTAGTCAGGGCTGAGAAGAATACGATGGTAGGAAGAATCTGGAACACGAAAATATATCCTATGCTCGTGGTGTCCATCAAAGGACCGAACAAAAAGTCTGCACCCGCCTTGGTCCAGCCCAAGACGGCCACGAAGCATTTGCCGAATACCTCGAAGAATTTCTGAACCGGAGGGAACATCAATACGCAGAACGCAATGATGAACTGCAGCAGCAGAGCCATGCCCACAGTCCTCCAGTTAACCTTCTTGCGGTCAGTTGAGAACAGCCAGGCTATCAGCACGATAACTGCAATACCAAGGATTCCCTTTCCTATTGCTCCGGCACTGAAATGAAGTTCCTTTTCCTGCAGAATCCTGCTGAACATCTCCTTTCTCTTGGCAAGAGCCTCTTCCTTGGAAACCTCCTCTGAATTTGTTTCCGGCTGGACAGTTTCTGCCGCAGACGTGGATATAGCTTCCGCTGCGGAATCGACTGCCTGGGCTACCTGCTCAGTTGCCTGAGGCTGTGGATCGGTCTGAACGGCTGCGTTAACCATTCCGCAGATAAATCCCACGGCTATGATCACCAGCGCAACCTTCAGAAACTTAGGCCCCATGAATCCAATCCTGGGACCGCTTTTCTTTGTAGTTTTCTTCATATGTTGTTTGTTTTGATTTCCGGTTTACCCGATTAACTACAAATATACAATTTTTCGTACTTTTGCCGTGTATGTTTTTTGAGCTGATTAAGAATAATCCCGACAGTTACGCTAGGGCCGGAGTCCTCCACACAGACCACGGAGACATTCCTACCCCTATCTTCATGCCTGTAGGCACTGTTGGAAGCGTAAAGGGAGTTTATCATAGAGACCTCAAGGAAGACATTAAGGCAAAGATTATCCTGGGCAACACTTATCATCTTCTGCTCAGGCCCGGTACGGAGCTGATCAACAAGGCCGGAGGGCTACACAAGTTTGTCAGCTGGGACAGGCCTATCCTCACGGACAGCGGCGGATTCCAGGTGTTCTCACTTGCTTCAAGAAGGAAGATTACGGAAGAAGGATGCACCTTCCAGTCCCACATAGACGGCTCAAGGCATATATTCACCCCAGAGAACAACGTGGATGTGCAGAGGATGATCGGGGCGGATATAATTATGGCCTTGGACGAATGCACCCCGGGAACTGCTGATTTCCAGTATGCCAAGAAGTCTATGGAAAGAACCCACCGCTGGCTGAAAAGATGCATCGCAAGGTTCAAGGAGACTGAGCCTCTATATGGTTACAGGCAGTTTTTCTTCCCGATAGTCCAGGGATGCGTCTATCCAGAGCTTAGAAGAGAAGCGGCCAGGATCATCGCCGATGCAGATATGGACGGATGCGCCATCGGAGGACTTTCAGTGGGAGAACCTACGGAAAAGATGTACGAGATGCTGGATGTGCTCAAGGAGGAACTTCCGGTTAGCAAGCCGAGATACCTGATGGGAGTTGGAACTCCTGCAAACATACTGGAAGGCATAGACCGCGGAGTGGATATGTTTGACTGCGTGATGCCTACAAGGAACGGAAGAAACGGAATGCTTTTCACCTGGGAAGGCACAATAAACATAAAGAACAAGAAATGGGCTGAAGATTTCTCCCCGATTGACCCTCAAGGCACGTCGTTTGTAGACCATACCTATACGAAGGCGTACCTGAGGCACATGTTCGTCGCGGGAGAGATGCTGGGAGCGGAGATAGCAAGCTACCACAACCTGGCTTTCTACCTGGATCTTGTCACAAAGGCAAGGGAGCATATCGTTGCGGGAGACTTCAAGAAATGGAAAGAAGAGACCGTTGAGAAACTGTCGAGGAGAATAAGCTAAATGAAACTGAGCAAAGAGGGATTCAAAAACTGGGTGCGGGACTTCAAGCCGCAGATCACCACCATAGACCGGTACATCATAAAGAAGTTTATCGGCACCTATGTTGTGGCTCTGCTGCTGATCATCGGCATCGTGATAATCTTCGACCTCAGCGAGAAGGTGGACAAGTTCGTAACCAACCAGGCACCGCTTAAGCTGATCATTTTCCAGTATTACGCCAACTTTATCCCGTATTTCGTGAACATGTTCAGCCCGATGTTTGTCTTCATCACCGTGATTTTCTTCACCTCCAAGATGGCGGCAAACACTGAGATCATCGCGATACTTGCGGGAGGCATTTCATTCAAGAGATTGATGTGGCCTTATTTTGTGTCCGCAGCGGCCATCGTGGCTTTCTCCCTGATACTCAATCTTTACGTCATTCCTCCTTGTAACAAGGGAAGATTGGCGTTCGAGCAGAAATACGTAAAGAAGAAATACGAGAATTTCGCCCGCAACGTCCATTACCAGATAAGCCCCGGCAACTTCCTCTATGTTCAGAGTTTCGCTCCGAGCAACAATACCGCCTACGGCTTTTCGCTGGAAAGCATCGAGGGTCACGACATCGTTTCCAAGCTCAGCGCCACCGAAGCCCGCTGGGATTCTACCCTTCAGGGATGGAAACTCAGGGACTATGTCCTCCGCACTTTTGAGGACGGAGTGGAAAACGTTAAAACCGGCGGACACATGGATACCGTAATCGCAGTAACCGTGGAAGACTTCTACCGAAGGCGAAACACCGTGCAGACCCTTCCGGACGGGCAGCTAAGGAGGCTCATCCGAGACCAGAAAGTCCGTGGAGACAAAGACGTGATGTTCTCCCTGATAGAGCAGAACGAAAGGTGGGCCATGCCGTTTGCGGCATTCATCCTCACGCTGATCGGAGTGTCGCTTTCATCCGTCAAGCGAAGGGGAGGTATCGGCCTTAACCTGGGTATAGGAATAGCACTGAGTTTCTCTTACATATTGTTCCTGAGATTTGCCCAGATGTTTGTCTATAGCGGAAGCCTTCCGCCGTTCATAGCCTTATGGCTCCCGAACGTGCTGTATCTGATTATCGCGATATACCTCTATAGGATAGCTCCTAAATAAAAAAAAGAGGAGTTTAATACTCCCCTCTTTCAACTTTCTGCTTGCAGACCTTAAGCATGTCGTCTATCATTTCCTGAAGCCCCCATTTCGGGTTCCAGCCCCATTCTTCACGGGCGCAGCTGTCGTCCATCACATCCGGCCAACTGGCTGCGATGGCTGCCTTCACAGGATCTATCTGGTAGTCCCAGGTGAATGACGGTATTCTCTTCTTTATCTCGATGAAAAGCTCTTCAGGAGTGAAGCTCATGGAAGCGATGTTGAAGGAGTTTCTATGGACAAGCTTTGATGGATCGGCCTCCATCAGCTGGGTTGTAGCCTCCAGAGCGTCAGGCATATAAACCATATCCATATAGGCATCCTTTGGAACGGTGCAGGTGTAGCGTCCGTTCTTTACAACCTCGTAGAAAACCTCCACTGCATAGTCTGTTGTGCCGCCGCCAGGAAGGCATCCGTTGGAGATGATTCCAGGGAAGCGCACGCTGCGGGTGTCAACTCCAAATCTCTTGTGATAGTAATCGCTGAGAAGCTCTCCGCTTACCTTGCACACTCCGTAGATGGTGTCAGGCCTCATTATAGTGTCCTGCGGAGTCTTGTAATGAGGGGTGCTGTTTCCGAAAGCGCCTATGGATGAAGGAGTGAACAGGGCGCACTTGAATTCTCTTGCAAGATTCAGGGAGTTCAGAAGGGCTCCCATATTTATCTTCCAGGCAAGGTCCGGATTCATCTCTCCCTTTGCGGAAAGCAGGGCTACAAGATTGTAGATACCGTCTATTCCGTATTTCTTTATTGCCGCTCCGTAACCTTCAAAATCAAGAGCATCCAGCTGTATTGCCTCGCAGGTCTGGGAAAGTCTCTTGACCACCTCAGGCCTTACTTCTGCCGCAATGACGTTTTCTTTTCCGTATGTCTTCTGCAGGTGCGGAACCAGTTCTGTCCCGATCTGACCGCCTGCACCTACAACCAATATCTTTTTCATATGACTTTCGTACTTTATCTAAAAACCTTAAAGCATTTTTTGCTTTAGGAGAACAAAATTAATAAAAATCTTTATTCTTGTCTTAAATAATTAGAAAAATACTATTCTGCTTAATTTCTTAAATTTGTTGTGCTGTGGGAAAATCCGGAAACAATATAAGCGCTGAGGAACTGTGGGAAGGCATCCAGAAGATGGCTGCCGGGCTTGGCTTTGCCGATTGCGGATGCGCTCATCTGGCTCCCCTTTCCGGAAGCCGGGAAGAAAAGCGCTACAGGGAGGCTGAACAAATGGGGCACTTCGGCAAGATGGAGTATCTGAAGCGCAATGTGGACAAAAGGATGGACCCAAGTCTTCTTCTCCCTGACGCCAAAAGCGTTATTGTGTTCCTGGCCCCTTACTCGGCAGAAAGCGTCACCACACAGGACGGGCTCCGGTTTTCCTCATACGCTCTCGGGGAAGACTATCACAAGATAATAAAGGACAAGCTTTACCGCATAGTATCGTTCATTGAAGAAACTTCCGGCCAGAAGAAAATCTGCAGGGTGTTCACCGATTCCGCTCCAGTTATGGAAAGGGCCTGGGCGGTAAAGGCCGGACTGGGATTCATCGGCAAGAACAATTTCCTGGTAAGCCCCAGGGCGGGCATAAAGAACTTTCTGGGCATCATTATCACTGCCGTGGAACTCCCGTATTCTGCCAAAACGGCGGAAAACGCCTGCGGACAATGCACCCGCTGCCTGGACGCCTGCTCCCGTAAAGCCCTGTATGAGCCGTTCCGCATAGACGCATCCAAATGCCTGTCGTACAAGACGATAGAAGAACCTATAGACGAGGCGGACAAGGGGCGGACAGACACCTCCCGGGTGGAAGTCTCTCAAAAATGGGTGTTCGGGTGTGACGACTGCGCCGATGCCTGCCCCTACAACCGCTTCAACAAGCCCGGATGGGCGGAGTTTTCCTCCAACAGGGAGTTCCTCAAGACCTGCACAAGGGATTTCTGGAACAGCATCACGGAGGAGGAATTCCAGAGCCGGTTCAAGAATTCCCCTATCCTCAGGGCCGGCCTTTCCAAAATCAGAAAAAACATATCGCGATGAAAATACTTACTCCAGTAGATATTCCGAAACCGGAAAGACAGATAGACTTCTCCAGCAAGATCCTTTGCCTGGGAAGCTGCTTTGCAGACAGTATGGGAGAGAAACTCACACAGTACGGCTTTGACTGCCTGGTGAACCCTTTCGGCACGCTGTACAACATCTGCTCGGTTTTCAACACGCTGATGAGGCTGGGAGCGGTATCCGGCCTTCTAAGAAGCAGCGACAACCCGCTGTTTAGCAAAGAAGACGTAATCCTGCGCCCGGACGGGAAGTTTGTCACCTGGAGCCACCATTCAAGATGCGGCCTTAGACAGACAGACGGAACAGCGGAAGATTTCCTCAAAAAAGCCAACCAGGACCTCAACCACGCCGCAGACTTCTTCTGCCAGGCGGATACGGTAATCATCACTCTCGGAACATCTTTCGTCTATAAGCTCAAGGGCACGGAGTTCGTGGTTTCCAACTGCCACAAATTCCCCGCTAAGGATTTTGAAAGAGTGTTCGTCCCGACGGAAGACACCACAGAGATGATCGCCCAGATAAAGGCGATGTTTCCAAAGAAACGCTTCATCTTTACCGTGAGCCCTATCCGGCATCTTGCAGACGGAGCCCACGGCAACAACCTGTCAAAGAGCGCCTTACTGCTGGCAATAGAAAATGCCGGAGCGGAGTATTTCCCGTCCTACGAGATAATGCTGGATGAACTCCGCGACTACCGCTGGTATGCGGAAGACATGACTCATCCTTCCGAAGCCGCAATAAAATATATCTTTGAAAAATTCACGGAGGCCTTCATCGCCGAGTCCTGCAAGGACCAAATGAAAGAGAACCTCAGAGCTTTCAAGGCATCACAACATCGTAACAAATAAAACCAGACAATATGAAAAAGATTTTTTTATCACTGATTATGCTGCTGGGCATTGGCGTTTCTGCCTTCGCCAGCAAGATCGTTACAGACAGCATCTATTCCAAGACGCTGAACTTCACCCACAAGTACAATGTCTACCTGCCGGACGGATATGACAAGGGTGACCAGAAGTATCCGGTAGTTTACCTTTTCCACGGAATGTACGGCGGTTATTCCGACTGGGTCAAGATGGGAAACATGAAACTTGTTGCAGACGAGCTGATTGCAAGCGGCGAGGCCTGCCCTATGATTATAGTTATGCCTAATGCCGGAGACTGGGACATCTACAAGGTCCAGAACGGCTATTTCAACATCCCCGGATGGAACTATGAAGACTTTTTCTTCAACGAATTCATGCCTGAGGTGGAAAGCAAATACCGCATACAGGCAGACAAGGGTCACCGCTCAGTAATGGGCCTGAGTATGGGTGGCGGCGGATGCGTGGTCTATTGCCAGAAACATCCTGACATGTTCTCCTCCTGCTACGCGATGAGCGCCTGGCTGGACACCAAGCAGCTTAACGACGAAAAGGCCGACAAGGGAGACATGCTCTATACTCTCAACCGCAGCGTAAGGCAGAATTCCGCCCTTGACTTTGTGGAGAATGCAGACGAAGCTACGGTAAACAAACTCAGGAGCATCAAGTGGTTCATAGACTGCGGAGACGAGGACAGCCTCCTGGACCAGAACGTGATCTTCTACCAGAAGATGAGGGCCAAGAAAATCAAGGCAGAATTCAGAGTACGCAACAGCGGCCACAACTGGGAATACTGGCATACCGCCCTCAAGATAGCCCTGCCGTTCGCATCGCGGAGCTTTGCCAAATAAATTGTGCTATCTTTGATTAAAATTATCGCGATTATGAAAAAGTATTTCCTCTCTCTGATTGTCCTGCTGGCCTTCTCTGTCGGTGCCACTGCAAGCAAGATCGTAACAGACAGCATCTACTCAAAGAAACTCAATTGCTGGCAGAAGTACAACGTGTACCTGCCTACCGGGTTTGAAAAGTCTGAAAAGAAGTATCCGGTGGTCTATCTTCTGCACGGCCTGTACGGCAACTATTCCAACTGGGACAAGTCCGGCGGCATGAAGCTGGTGGCAGACGAGCTGATTTCCTCTGGCGAGGCCTGCGAGATGGTTATCGTGATGCCGAATGCAGGAGATTCAGACGTAAGAAACTATCAGAACGGCTATTTCAACGTGGAAGACTGGCCTTACGAGGACTTCTTCTACCAGGAATTCCTGCCTGAAGTCGAAAAGAAATACAGGATCATCGGCGACAAGGAGCACCGCGCGATAATGGGCCTCTCGATGGGCGGCGGCGGAAGCGTGGTTTACAGCCAGAGGCACCCTGAAATGTTCTCCTCCTGCTATGCTATGAGCGCATGGCTGGACAACAAGATGGGTGAGGTTGGAGGAAAGAACCTCAAGAAAGACAAACTTTATATAGTAGCCAAGAGCGTGTCAGACAACTCCGCCGTTGACTTCGTGGAAAAGGCAGACGAGGAAACCGTAAAGGAACTGAAGACCGTAAAATGGTTTGTAGACTGCGGGGACGACGATATCCTCTTTGACGTGAACGTGCTATTCTATCAGAAGATGAGGGCAAAGAGAATCAAGACCGAACTCCGCATCCGTAACGGGGTTCACAACTGGGAATACTGGCATACGGCACTCCGCACGGCACTCCCGTTCGCCAGCCGCAACTTCAGCAAATAGGATCTCCCGGAGAAATAAAAAAGCCGCAACCTTTTGGATTGCGGCTTTTTTGTGTAGGCTTGGTTTTATTCAGCCTTCTCTGCCTTAGGCTCTTCAGCCTTTGGGGCGGCTTTCTTTGCGCGGCTTCTTCTTGTGGTGGTCTTCTTCTCGGCCTTAGCCTCCTTCTCAACAGGAGTAGCGGCAAAGTCAACCAGTTCGATGTAAGCCATATCGGCAGCATCGCCGGCACGGAAGCCTGTCTTCAGGATACGGGTGTATCCGCCTGGACGGTCTGCAACCTTAGGGGCAACTGTTCTGAAGAGCTCGGTAACTGCCTCTTTCTGCTTGAGGTAGCTGAATACGACACGGCGGTTTGGTGTAGTGTCGTTCTTGCTCTTTGTGATCAGTGGCTCAACATACTCCCTCAGGGACTTAGCCTTTGCAAGCGTTGTCTCGATGTGCTTGTGAAGGATAAGGGAAGAAGCCATGTTGGAGAGCATAGCCTTGCGGTGACCGCTCTGACGTCCAAGATGATTAACTGCTTTATTGTGTCTCATTTCTCAATCTATTTTTCGATGTTATACTTGCTGATGTCCATTCCGAAGTGCAGGCCATGCTTTTCAACGAGAGCCTCGATTTCAGTCATAGACTTCTTTCCGAAGTTGCGGAACTTCATAAGTTCACTCTTCTGATGGGATACGAGGTCTGCGAAAGTCTCGATATCGGCTGCCTTGAGGCAGTTGATAGCCCTGACGCTCAAATCCTGATCGGTGAGCTTGTTGTTCAGGAGCTGACGCATTCTCATATCGTCCTCGTTGAGAGCAGGATCGTCGTTCTTACCAGGATCGTCGATCTCTATCTTGTCCTCGGAGAAGAGCATAAAGTGATATATCAGAATCTTTGCGGCCTCCAGAAGGGCATCCTTAGGATTGATGCTTCCGTCTGTGGTGATTTCAAGGGAGAGACTCTCATAATCTGTCTTCTGTGCAATACGGCAAGGAGCCACTACATACTTGACATTGATTATTGGAGTGAAGATGGAATCTATCGCGATAGTTCCGAGTGGAGCGTTCTCAACCTTGTTTTCCTCTGCAGGCACCCAACCCCTTCCCTTTCCGATGGTAAGGGTGACCACCAGCTTCACGGATTCCTCCATTGAGCAGATGTGCTGCTCAGGATTCAGAACCTTGAATGCAGAAAGCTTCTTTGATATATCGTCGGCGGTAAACTCTTTCTTACCCCCAATCGTAAAGGTCACGGCTTCGCCCTCTTCAGTCTCAATCATCCTCTTGAACCTGACTTTCTTGAGGTTGAGGATAATATCAATCACACCCTCGATAACGCCGGGGATGGTGGCAAACTCGTGGTCTACGCCCTCAATCTTCACGGAAGTGATCGCAAAGCCTTCGAGGGAGGAGAGCAGTACTCTTCTGAGTGCGTTGCCAATGGTAATACCGTATCTTGGCTCGAGAGGTTTGAACTCGAACTTTCCTACGGTATCCGTAGACTCAAGCACCAGAAGCTTTTCGGGTTTTTGAAATGCTAATATCGCCATATTTTCAGTTTTTATTTAGAGTAGAGTTCGACGATGAGCTGCTCGTTGATGTTCTCAGGAATCTCAGTTCTGTCTGGCAGGTTGAGGAACTTGCCTTCCAGTTTCTCAGGATTCCACTCGAGCCATGAGTAATGAGCTGGTGAAGAAGCCAATGAAGCCTGTACGACCTCGAGGCTCTTAGACCTCTCTCTTACTCCGACGATATCGCCTGGCTTAACGTGAGCGGAAGGAATTCCCATTACGTTGCCGTTGAGGACAATGTGACGGTGGCTCACCAGCTGGCGGGCAGCTGCTCTTGTAGGAGCGATTCCGAGACGGTAAACGATGTTGTCAAGTCTTGACTCGAGGAGCATGATCAGGTTCTCACCCTTAACTCCCTTCATTCTTGATGCCTCGGTATAAAGGTTACGGAACTGTCTCTCGAGAACGCCGTAGGTGTACTTTACCTTCTCTTTCTCTTTCAACTGAGTACCGTACTCTGATACTTTCTTTCTCTTCTTTGCGGCACCGTGCTGGCCTGAAGGGTAGTTCTTATTGTCCCTTACCCTCTTTTCATAAGCCTTGTCAGGTCCGTAAATCGGCTCGCCGAACTTGCGGGCGATCTTTGTCTTTGGTCCAGTATATCTAGCCATATTCTTATACGATTAATCAGTTAAACTCTGCGGCGGCCCTTTGGACGGCAACCATTGTGAGGAAGCGGAGTAACGTCGATGATCTCGGTTACCTCGATACCTGCGTTGTGAATAGCCCTGATGGCAGACTCACGGCCTGCGCCAGGACCCTTGACATAAGCCTTAACCTTGTGCAGTCCTGCGTCAACAGCAACCTTTGCACAATCTTCAGCAGCTACCTGAGCTGCGTAAGGAGTGTTCTTCTTGGATCCCCTGAAGCCCATCTTTCCGGCTGAGGACCAGCTGATAACCTGACCCTTTGAGTTGGTCAGGGTAACTATAACGTTGTTGAATGTAGAAGAGATATGGGCCTGACCCACTGCATCTACCTTTACAACTCTCTTTCTGTTTGATACTACTTTCTTTGCCATAATCTAAGTCCTCCCATTATTTGGTTGCCTTCTTCTTGTTAGCAACGGTCTTCTTCTTGCCCTTGCGGGTACGGGCGTTGTTCTTAGTGCTCTGACCTCTTACAGGCAGACCCAGTCTATGACGGATACCTCTGTAACATCCGATATCCATAAGACGCTTGATGTTCAGCTGAGTGGCGGTACGGAGCTCGCCCTCAATCTTATACTCGTCTGCAATCGTCTTTCTTATTGCAGCAATCTGGTCATCTGTCCAATCCTGCACCTTGATGTTACGGTCTATGCTGTTCTTATCAAGGATTTTTTGGGCAGAGCTGCGACCAATTCCGAAGATATAGGTAAGACCTATCTCTCCCCTTTTGTTTTTTGGTAAATCTACACCGGCTATACGTGCCATATTCTATTGATTGGTTTGATTTGATAAATTATTATCTGTTTTACAATCCTTTACAGGGATCCATTATCCCTGACGCATCTTGAACTTAGGGTTCTTCTTGCAGATGATGTAAACGCGTCCCTTGCGTCTAACGATCTTGCAATCTTCACTGCGCTTTTTTACTGAAGCTTTGACTTTCATTGTATCTTGATTTTTTTGATTTATTCCTTATAAGCCGATCACATTATTTGTACCTGAAGGATATCCTGCCTTTAGTCAGGTCGTATGGAGACATCTCCACCTTCACCCTGTCACCCGGAAGAATCTTGATGTAGTGCATCCTCATCTTACCGGAGATGTGGGCGAGAATTACCGGACCGTTGTCCAGTTCCACTTTGAACATTGCGTTGGACAGAGCTTCCAGTATTACGCCGTCCCTTTCAATAGCTTCTTGTTTTGCCATATCAGTATTCCTTGATCTTTTTAATGTAATCGAATGTAGTCAATATATCCGGCTTGCCTTTCCTTACGGCTACGGCAAACTCGAAATGGGCGGATTTCTTTCCGTCAACGGTTGCTATTCCCCATCCGTCTCTCTTTTCATAAACCTCCTTAGCACCCGCGTTTATCATCGGTTCTATGCAAATCACCATTCCTTCGCGGAGTTTCTTTCCTGTTCCGGGCTTTCCGTAGTTGGGAACCATAGGATCCTCGTGCATGTCCCTTCCCAGTCCGTGACCCACGAGCTCTCTCACTACAGAGAAGCCCTTGGCCTCACAATATGACTGGACGGCATATCCGATGTCTCCTGTCCTGTTCCCTTCTACGGCCTTTTCGGCGCCCAGAAGAAGACTCTCCTCTGTTGTCTTGAGAAGGAGAGCTGTCTCCTCATCCACTTCTCCTACAGGAAAAGTGTAGGCGGAATCTCCATAGAAACCTTTATAGACGGTACCGCAATCCACCGAGATGATATCACCCTCCTGAAGTACATAGCCATCGGGAATCCCGTGCACTACCATGTCGTTGACACTCAGGCAGAGCGTAGCCGGAAAACCTCCGTACCCCAGAAAGCCTGGCACCGCTCCGTGATCTCGGATAAAGGTTTCGGCAATCTTGTCGAGCTGCTTGGTTGTTACGCCAGGAGCGACATGCTTGCCCACCTCTGCCAGGGTTTTGGACACCAGGATGGCGTTCTCTCTGAGAATCTCTATCTCTTCCGATGTCTTGTAGTGAATCATCTTATATCGGCTTCAATGACTTATAACTGTCTGCTATCTTCCCTTCAACCTTCCGGTCTTGGTAAGTCCGTCATAATGCCTCATCAGCAGATGGCTTTCAATCTGCTGCAGCGTATCCAGCACAACGCCCACCATAATCAGCAGGGAAGTGCCGCCGTAGAACTGTGCGAACTGGTTGTTAACTCCAACTATCATTGCCAGTGCAGGAAGGATACCTACGATGGCCAGGAAGATGGAACCAGGCAAAGTGATACGGGACATTATAGTATCTATGTACTCGGCTGTCTGCTTGCCAGGCTTTACGCCAGGGATGAAACCGCCGTTCTTCTTCATTTCTTCCGCCATCTGGGTAGGGTTGATGATAACGGTAGTGTAGAAGTAGGTGAAGATGATGATCAGGAATGCGAATACCGCATTGTACCAGAATCCCTTCACGTCAGAGAACGTGGCTGCAAAACCTCTAGTGGCCTCAAAGCGGGAGAACATCAGCGGGAACATCATAAGAGCCTGTGCAAATATGATAGGCATAACGTTGGCAGCATTGATCTTCAGAGGGATGTACTGTCTTACGCCACCATACTGCTTGTTGCCCACGATCCTCTTCGCATACTGTACAGGAACCTTTCTGGTACCCTGGACGAGAGCGATGGTAAGAGCGAAGACAACGAACAGGAGTATGAATTCAACGATCAGCATCAGAGGACCACCCACGCTTGCGTTCATCCTTGTTCCGATTTCAGCAATCAGAGCGTGAGGCAGTCTGGCTACGATACCGATCATAATGATCAGGGAGATACCGTTGCCGATACCGCGGTCCGTGATTCTTTCGCCGAGCCACATGATAAACATGGTTCCTCCGATAAGCACCAGTGTTGCAAACAGGTTGAAGGAGAATCCCTGAAGCAGGAACGCCTCCTTAGGAAGCTGGTTGTGGAGGTTGGTAAGATAAGCCGGGCCCTGGATTGCCAGAATCACGATGGTCAGGTAACGGGTCCACTGGTTCATCTTCCTTCTTCCGCTCTCACCTTCCTTCTGAAGCTTCTGGAAGTAAGGAACCATAATGCCGAGGAGCTGGAGCACGATAGATGCGGAGATGTAAGGCATTACACCCAACGCAAATATCGAAGCGTTACCGAACGCTCCTCCGGAGAACATATTGAGCAATCCCAGAAGACCCTCTGATGTCTGAGCCGCAAGATCAGAATCTGCGATCATGTTAGGGTTGATTCCCGGCATCACTACAAAGCTTCCAAGACGATAGACCAGAATCAGCAGAAGCGTGTAGACGATTCTCTTCCTCAGATCTTCGATCTTGAAAATGTTCCTTATAGTTTCTATAAGTTTCTTCATTGTTTGTTAGATTACTGTTGCTGTTCCGTTCAATGCCTCTATCTTGGCAACCGCGCTCTTGGAGAATGCGTTTGCAGATACGTTGAGCTTGCTCTTGAGCTCACCGTTTCCGAGAATCTTTACCAGGTCGTTCTTGGAAACAAGACCGTTCTGGATGAAAGTCTCGCGACCGATGGAGTCAACGCCCAGCTTCTCGCTCAGAGACTGAAGGGATGAAAGGTTGATAACCTTGTAAACAACTTTCTTGGTGTTGGTGAAACCGAACTTAGGCAGCTGCCTCTGAATAGGCATCTGACCTCCCTGGAAACCAAGCTTGTTGGCATAACCGCTGCGCTGCTTGGCACCGTTCATACCGCGTGTAGCTGTTCCGCCGTGTCCGCTTCCTTCTCCGCGACCGATTCTCTTTTCCTTTCCCAAGGAACCCTTTGCAGGTTTTAATGTATTGAGTTTCATCTGTTATCCTCCTTAAATTTCCTCAATCACTACAAGGTGACGAACCTTCTCGATCATACCTTTGATGACTGGGGTCAGTTCAACTTCTACGGAATGGTGAATCTTCTTGATTCCTAAAGCCTCGAGAGTGGCGATCTGCCTCTTGGTAGCGCCGCTTCTTCCTCTTACCTGTGTAACTTTTACTTTAGCCATAATGAATCTCCTTATCCGTTAAATACTTTATTCATAGGAACGCCTCTCAGACCTGCTACGGTATAAGCGTCTCTCATCTGTGAAAGGGCTGCGATAGTAGCCTTTACCAGGTTGTGAGGGTTAGACGATCCCTTGGATTTTGCAAGCACGTTATGGATACCTACAGACTCGAACACGGCACGCATAGCACCACCGGCCTTTACTCCAGTACCAGGAGCGGCTGGCTTCATGAATACCTCTGCGCCACCGAATTTAGCGGTCTGCTCGTGAGGAATCGTGTTGTTGTAAACAGGAACCTTAACAAGATTCTTCTTTGCATCCTCGATGCCCTTGGAGATGGCTGTGGTAACCTCATTGGCCTTGCCAAGTCCGTAACCTACGACACCTTTCTCATCTCCTACAACTACTATGGCTGCGAAGCTGAAGTGGCGGCCTCCCTTTGTTACTTTGGTCACCCTTCTGATAGCTACCAACCTGTCCTTGAGTTCAAGGTCTGTAGTCCTGATGTCTTTGTTCTTATTGTTCATCTCTGCCATAGTCCTTAGAATTTAAGACCGCCCTTGCGTGCGGCGTCTGCCAAACTTTTAACTCTTCCGTGATAGAGGTAACCTCCGCGGTCGAAAGCAACTTCGGAAATGCCCTTTGCTGCGGCAACCTTTGCTGCGGCTGCTCCAACCAGAGCTGCAACCTCTGTCTTGGTCTTTCCTTCGGTCTGAGCTGCAACGTCCTTATCCAGGGAAGAAGCGGCTGCCAAAGTAACGCCATTAACATCGTCGATGAACTGTACATAGATCTGCTTGTTGGATCTGAACACGCTCATCCTTGGTCTTTCCGGTGTTCCGCTGACAATCTTGCGGATACGGTAACGGATTCTCTGTCTTCTTTCTATCTTATTCATAACCTATCCTCCATTATTTAGCTGCGGCTGTCTTTCCTGCCTTTCTGCGGAGCACTTCGCCCTCGAACTTGATACCCTTGCCCTTGTAAGGTTCAGGCTTACGCAGTGAACGTACCTTTGCGGCAACCATTCCGAGCAGCTGCTTGTCTGCACTCTTGAGAATCAGAATCGGGTTAGCTCCCTTCTTCACCTGAGGAACCTCAGCGGTAACCTCGCTCGGAAGCTGGAGATAGATGTCGTGAGAATAACCGAGGCTGAACTTCAGAAGCTGGCCGGCTGCCTCTACACGGTAACCTACACCCACGAGTTCCTGCTTGGTCTGGAAACCTTCAGAAACTCCTACAACCATGTTGTGAATTAAAGCACGATAAAGACCGTGCATGGATCTGTGGCGCGGCTGATCTGTAGGTCTCTTTACAGTAAGCACGCCTCCCTCAACGGAGACTTCCATATCTGGATCTACCTTCTGGCATAGTTCTCCCTTAGGGCCTTTAACCTTTACCACATTATTCTCTACGGAGACTGAAACTCCTTGTGGAAGGCTTACAGGTAATTTTCCTATTCTTGACATATTCTAAAAATATTATCTGTTAGTAAACATAGCAAAGCACCTCGCCGCCTACGTTCTGCAGCCTGGCTTCCTTGTCTGTCATAATACCTCTTGAGGTAGAGAGGATGGCGATGCCCAGTCCGTTGAGAACCCTTGGCATATTCTCCACTCCCCTGTACTGCCTCAGACCCGGACGGCTTACCCTGACAATCTTCTTGATAGCAGGAGTCTTGGTCTCAGGATGGTACTTGAGCGCGATCTTGATAGTTCCTACGGGCTGACCCTCCACAACCTTGTAGCTGAGAATGTAACCCTTCTCGAAGAGTACTCTTGTCAGCTCCTTCTTCATTCTGGAGGCAGGAATTTCAACCACCTTATGGTTGGCCCTGTAGGCATTCCTGATTCTTGTCAAAAAATCTGAAATCGGATCAGTCATTGTCTTGTGTTTTTAATAATCGATATCCTTTAGTTAACTATTTTACCAGCTTGCCTTGCGTACGCCAGGGATCAGACCTTTGGAGGCCATCTCTCTGAACTGTATTCTGCTGATTCCGAATACTCTCATATATCCCTTCGGTCTTCCGGTCAGGGAGCAGCGGTTGTGAAGCCTTACAGGAGAAGCGTTCTTCGGAAGCTTGTCCAGAGCTGCATAATCGCCAGCGGCCTTGAGAGCCTTGCGTTTCTCAGCATATTTGGCGCACAGTTTCGCACGTTTAACTTCACGTGCCTTCATTGATTCTTTTGCCATATACTATCTGTTTTATTATTTCTTCTTGAACGGAACTCCGAAGGCTGCCAGGAGGGCACGTGCTTCCTCGTCCTTGGTTGTGCTGGTAACGAAGGTGATCTCCATTCCGAGAACCTTTGATACCTTGTCTATATCAATCTCCGGGAAGATGATCTGCTCCTTAAGTCCGAGAGTATAGTTGCCCTTGCCGTCGAACTTCTCCTCAACGCCCTTGAAATCGCGGATACGAGGCAGGGAAACCTTGATAAGTCTCTCCATGAACTCGTACATCTTGGCTCTGCGAAGAGTTACTTTGCATCCGATAGGCATGCCTTTTCTCAGCTTGAAGGAAGCGATATCCTTTCTTGAATAAGTAAGGATAGCCTTCTGGCCGGTGATCAGAGCGAGCTCCTCGGCTGCGTTCTCGACAATCTTCTTGTCAGCAACTCCGGCTCCGACGCCCTGGTTGATGGTTATCTTCTCGAGTCTTGGAATCTGCATGGCGGAGGTGAAGCCAAACTGCTTCTTGAGCTCACCAGCTATTCTTTCCTTGTACTCCTTCTGCAGGTTAGGAATCCATCCCTTAGGAACTACCTGCTCGCCGCCCTGCTTCTTAGCCTTGCTTTCGCCCTTGGCCTGCTTTGCGCCCTTGGCGGCCTGCTCTTTCTTAACTTCCTTTGCCATTATTTGATTTCCTCCCCTGATTTTTTAGCGTAACGTACAAGCTTGCCCTTATCGTTGAGGCGGCGTCCGATTCTGGTTGGACCACCCTTTGAAGGGTCTACAAGCTGCAAATTGGAAATATGTATAGGAGCCTCCTGCTTGATGATACCACCCTGAGGGTTGTTGGCATTAGGCTTTGTGTTCTTGCTTACCATGTTGAGTCCCTCAACGATGGCGCGCATGTTCTTGTGGTCTACTCTGAGAACCTTACCGGTCTTTCCTTTCTCGTTACCGGCGTTTACGAAGACCATGTCACCTTTCTTAACGTGGAATTTTGCATTCATTGTCAATCCTCCTATGATTAAAGTACCTCAGGGGCAAGTGAAACAATCTTCATATAGTTATCGCGGAGCTCTCTTGCAACAGGACCGAAAATACGGGTTCCCCTTACCTCACCCTGGTTGTCCAGGAGGACGCAAGCGTTCTCGTCGAATCTAATGTAAGAACCGTCTGCACGGCGGATCTCTTTCTTTGTCCTAACAACTACTGCCTTGGATACTGAACCCTTCTTGGCGTCAGCTCCAGGGATAGCACTCTTAACCGCTACCACGATCTTGTCTCCTACACCGGCGTAACGGCGCCTGGTACCACCAAGCACACGGATGCAAAGAACTTCCTTTGCACCGCTGTTGTCGGCTACCATCAATCTTGATTCCTGCTGTATCATAGCTTATTTAACTTTTTCAACGATTTCAACTAATCTCCAGCGCTTTGTCTTGGACAGAGGACGGGTCTCCATGATCCTTACGGTATCACCCTCGGAGCACTCGTTCTTCTCGTCGTGCGCTACGAACTTTGTGGTTTTATTTACGAACTTTCCGTAAATAGGGTGTTTCTCTTTGGTCTTGACAGCTACAACGGCACTCTTGTCCATCTTGTTGCTGACTACAACACCTACTCTTACTTTCCTAAGCTTCCTTTCCATTATTTGCTCTGTTTTTTATTCTCGATTTCAGTCAGGATAGTAAGCATCCTGGTGATATCTTTCTTGGCCTTTTTAATCTGAGATGTATTCTCTAATGGAGAGACAGCGTGGTTGAGAAGCATCTGGTTCAGGGCTGCACGACTGGTTTCAATCTTCTCCCTGAGCTCCTTCTCGCTCATTTCGCGTATTTCTTTGGTATCCATAATCTAAATCTCATTTACTGTTTAACATAATCCCTTCTTACTACAAACTTGGTAGAAACAGGGAGTTTCTGGGCTCCGAGTCTCAGGGCCTCCTTGGCAACTTCCATAGGAACGCCTTCAACCTCGATAAGCATTCTACCAGGGGTTACAGGGGCAACGAATCCCTCAGGACTACCTTTACCCTTACCCATACGTACTTCTGCAGGTTTCTTTGTGAATGGCTTGTCAGGGAAAATACGGATCCAAACATATCCTTCACGCTTCATATAACGAACTACTGCCTGACGTGCAGCCTCTATCTGCTGACCGGTCATCCAGCAAGACTCGAGGGTCTTGATGCCGAAAGAACCGAATGCAAGCTGAGTTCCTCTGTGGGCCTGTCCTTTCATACGGCCCTTCTGCATTCTTCTGAATTTGGTTTTCTTTGGTTGTAACATAGCTAAAATTGCTTTATCTCGTTAATTCTCAACACTTTGGCTGTAACGGAACCGAAATGTTGGGACGCAAAGGTAAAACAAATATCTGAATCTGCAAATTTTTTCGCTAAAAATTTTTAAAGTTTTGGCCAAATTTTTTTGATAGTCAAAACCGGCAATCTCAGCGATTTACAAATTTGCAAACTTTCGACTGAAGCTATGTTTTGGATTTCTGCCCGAAAAAATTTTCCTATTTGAACCGGGCGGCGTAGTCTTCGCAGGCTTTCCAGACGCGCAGGAGGTTTCCGCCCCAGAAGGCCTTCAACTCTTCTGCGGTCCAACCTCTCTTGAGAAGCTCCACGGTCAGGTTCTTCATCTGGGCGGAGTTGTCAAGGCCGATTACTCCCCCGCCGCCGTCAAAGTCGGTTCCCAAGCCGACGTGGCGGTAACCTACAAGGTTCTTGATGTGGTCAATGTGGTTTGCCAGAACGGCAACGCCCACTTTATAGTAAGGAAGGTCATCGCTGAGGAAGAACCTTCCGGTTCCCACCTGGATCACGCCGTCAACGGCGGCTATGGCGCGGATTTCGTCATCGGTGAGGTTCCTGGTCTGGGAAGGCTTGAGGGCCTTGCAGGATGAATGGGAGGCCAGTACAGGGGCTTTGGTTACCTTGAGCACATCGACAAGGGATTCTGAAGAGATGTGTGAAACATCTACCATTATGCCCAGCTGCTGCATCCTCTCCACAACCTTGTAGCCGAACGGGCTCAGGCCGTGGCCGGTGTTGGGATACCAGTAATATGTGTTGATGTATCTTGAGCCGTCGCAGATCTGGTTAGGAGTGTTGTGGGAGAGGGTTATGTACTTTACGCCCATCTTGTAGAACTCGTCCAGGTCCTCAAGGGTGCGGACAGGATAGCCGTTCTCGATGCAGAGGACCACTATTCTCTTGCCTTCTTTCTTCAGGCGATAGACATCGTCAGTGGAATAAGCCACCTCGGCCTCGTCGCTGTGGAGAGACACATAGTCCTTCCAGCTCTGGAGCTCGTTGTGGCACCAGTTGTAGGCGGAATCCAGAGACTTCTGGTTCTGCCAAGGGCCCTGGTCAAGGTAGATGGCGAAGAAAGCCCCGTCCTGGCCGCCGCGTCTCATCAGCTCGAAGCTTACCTGGCCTTTTGCCACGGTATAGTGGCCGTCCGGATGGAGAGTATAGGTTGGAGTGTCTACGTGGGTGTCAAAGGATATGGCAACCTTGTGTATACTGTCTGCAAGAGCCATGTACTGGGCATCGGTAAGGTTGAGGGCTCCGCTCTTTTTGCATTTTCCGCAATGTTCCTGAGCCTGTGCTCCGCATACACACAGCAGAGACAAAGCTGCGACTAAAACAAGTATTCTTTTCATAAATCCGTTAATTATCTCTTTCGCTTCCACCACTTCATGGTAAAGGCCAGAAGTATCAGGACAGCACTGAATAAAAGGCAAATCCACATCAGCAGACCACCCCAGCCAGCTGAAAAGGCGATCGGGACAAGGGTGATGAGGATGATTTCCACGGGAGCAATCGGAAGATAGGCCAGGGCGTAATCGTCCATAGTCTTGCTCTTCATCTCAGGATCCACGATCCTTTCCAGGGCGATTCCCATAGCCATAGTGCCGGTCCACCAGCCCCAGGAGAAGATGGAGCGCTCAAACCAGTAGGACGGACTGAGTCTCCTTCCGAAGTAGAACGTGATGCAGAACACCACGGCCACACCCACGAAAACAAGGACCAGCAGAGGCAGCCAGTACTGTACCACGACTCCGAGCTTGATAGAAGCCACACCGCAGGTAACCAGCAGGTCCGTAAAGAAACTGCCCTCTCTCTGGATGGTCTGATGGCTTACATATTCGGTAACCTTGGTAAGGTCGAAAAGTTTCTTGAGAATCAGACCTGCCACGAAGGCGCAGGAGAAAACAGGAAGTTCCAGTCCGTTATAAGGAGCGGGAAGGTCGCTGCACCAGTTCTTTACGGCAATGCTGAGAACATATCCCATGAAAGCCACCACGAATACGATGGCAAAATGGAAAGTCAGATGTTCTATGGAAATGGATGAGGTAGTGGCCTGTCCCAGGGAATTCCTCTTGCCTTCCGGAAGAAGGCCTGTCCTCAGCTCCGGAGGAAGGTCTTTAAAATCGGCGATGAATCTGGTGTGCTTGTGCCTGGCTCCCCATTTGATTATGAAAAGACCGAATATTATGGCCATGATCACACCTACGGTGGCGGTGGTCATGCCAAGGGTCATGGCATCATCCCACTTGAGGCCGCCATCCAGGTTCTCGAAAGCGCTGCCGATGGCAGCAGCAGTTCCGTGGCCGCCATAGAAACCTGTAGGGAGCATGGCTCCGAACGCGCTGTTAAGGTCAGGCCAGATCGTCTTGAATAGATATATTCCCAAAAGACCCATGATGCCCCACTGGAGAAGCATTCCAAGCTGAGCGTAAACCCACATCGGGCCCACCCTTGTGACAATCTCCTTGACGGAAGCCTTCTGGGCGGAAAAAGGAAGGGTGGCGAACACCAGGGCTATCAGAACGGCGGCGTAGGAAGAAAGGTTTCCTGAAAAAGGAATGATTTCCAAGCCGTACGGACCCAGGGCAAGACCCAGCAGACCGGCTATCAGACTCGGCGGTATGAACAGCTTCTGTACCAGTTTGACCTTTACCCTGATGAACTTGCCAACCAGCATAAGGGCGAAGATAAAGCCCATATCCACCAGAAATGTCCACGGCGTAAAGCCCTGAAAATGGAAGAAATCGTTCATTGCCCAATTATTAAGACAAACACAAATATACAAAAATGCACAAGTTTTGCAGTATTTTTGAATCGTGAAATTATTCGTTCGCATATCTGCGGTGTTTGCTGTGGCGGTGCTGATGGCCGGCCTGCCCCATGCGGGAGCTTTCGCCCAGGGCAGGGACACCATAAAGAAATCGCTGAACGAATTCGAAAGGATCCAGAAAGACAAGAAAGCCATAGAGGACAGGATACGCCGGCGTCAGGAGAGGCTGAACCGCCTGGAGGCCGAGAAAAAGAAGGCTGGTATCACGACAGGTCCTTATTACGTGATGAACATACAGGTAGTGGACGGCGACACAATTTTCCTTGACAGGCTGCCGGCCATCTTCAAGTTCGCCAGGATGAAAGGAAACCGCAACCGTCAGAACTGGAGACAATACCGCCGCCTGGTCTATAACTTCAAGAAAACCTATCCATATGCCCTTCAGGCAAGGGAAATCATCCAGGAGGCAGATAGCGTACTCGCAACCAGCGACTTCTCGGAAGCGGAAAGGGAGAGATATATCGCCGAGTATCAGAAGAGACTCTTCAAGCAATTTGAAAAACCGATGAGGGATCTCACCATTTCCCAGGGTGGGCTTCTGCTCAAGCTCATAGACAGGGAAATGGGCCGTACCTCATTCTACATTATCCGCGAATACAGGGGAAGGCTCTCCGCCGGATTCTGGCAGACGGTGGCCCGACTGTTCGGAAACGACCTCAAGAAACCTTATGACAAATTCGGGGAAGACCGCCAGGTTGAGGACCTGGTGATGCTGTACAATATGGGGGCTTTCGACTCCCTGTATTATTCCATGTTTTCAAAGTGAGGCTTCTCCCTTTTCAGAGAAACCCCGTCGAAGACCATATAGTCAGGATTATGGATCCAGTCTCCCAGAATGGAGAAATCCCCGCTTTCCAACTTTACGGTTAATGGCAGATGATAGTGCCCGAATATGAAATGGTCCGCCTTCTTCTCCCCTTTTTTCTCAAGGTCCTTCTGGAAAGACTCCGCCCAGGCCGAGCCATCCCTTTCAATCGCCTGCCTGTACTCGGCGATGGTCTTTTCGTCCTCGCTCTTGAAATGAGTCAGCCGGTTGTGACGGCTCCAGCCATGCCCCAGAAGCATTGCCCATCTCGGATGGAGAGCACTGAACAAAACCTGGAGGAACCGGCATTTGAAGCAGGCTTTCATCAGCCTGTACATACGCGTGCCGTGCCAGATATCATCTCCGTGGCCTATGCAGAAACGAACCCCGTCGAGCTCTATGACAGATGGCTGTGGAAGGATCTGTATCCCTATCTCCTTCTGAAGATAGCTGTATGTCCAGACATCGTGGTTGCCATTTATGAAAAAGAGTTCGACACCGCGGTCCGCAAGATGGGCCAAAGCCCCGAGGGTGCGGGTGAACTTTCTGGGGATGACATCCTTGTATTCGTACCAAAAGTCAAATATATCGCCGAGCAGATATACCCGGGAGGTTTCCTCCGGCAAAGACTCCAGGAAAGAGGCAAACTGCCTTTCCCTCTTTACCGGGTCCTGATATTCCAGTCCCAGATGAGTGTCTGCTATGAAATAACTCAGGGCCATTTAGCCGATGCAATACGGAAGTACTATGCAGAGCACACCAACGATGAAGCAGTAAACCGCAAAGCCCCAGAGGCGGAACTTCTTGAGGATCTGCACCATGGTTGTACAGGCAAACAAACCGGCGATAAATGCGGCGACAAACCCGCAAAGAACGGGAACAGACAGGAAATTACCCATATCCACACCCCGGACACCCTTGATGATCTCCAGGAAGGCTTCTCCCAGGATTGGAACAATTACCATAAGGAAAGCGAACTGCGCTATGGAAGTCTTCTTGACCTTGCTCATAAGACCTGTGGCGATGGTGGCTCCTGAACGGGAAAGGCCCGGAAGGACTGCAAAGGCCTGGGCCACGCCGACAATAAATGCCTGCCAGTAGTTGATTCCGTTCTGAAGGGCGTAGATCTTGCGTCTTTCAGGACCGCCCATTTCGCTGGTTACGGACATCCTGTCCGCAATCTTCTGGGCCTTATCCTCGGCATCCTTACCGTGCTTGAGGTCCCTGACAGCGGAGATTATTTCGCTTACCAGGAGCAATATGGCGGTCACTATCAGCATAATGCCCACAACCAGAAGCCCGTTTCCAGTATGGCGCGCAACCCTCTCGGTATCAAATATCCTCTCAACAAGATCCTTGAGCAGAAAGCCCACGAACAGGATCGGAATCATGGAAACAAGTATCTTCAGGACATAATCCTTCTCCTTGTTCATTCCTTTTGTCAAACATCCTTTTCCTATTCTGGATATAGGTTTCCAGAACACCACCAGGGTACTCAGCACAGTTGCCACGTGAACGGCAACGTCAAAGGCAAGGTTGCCCTCTCCGCTGATTCCCATAGTTTCCTGCATTATGGTCAGATGTCCGCTGCTGCTGATTGGAAGGAATTCTGCAATTCCCTGAACCAGGCCCAGAATCAGGCCATGCCACCATTCCATCATATTGTTATTTCTTTATTTTAATAATCGCGACAGTTGTCCCTACAGCGCCGGCTATGATAACTATGGGCGCCAGCACCAAACGTCTGAAACTAAAGATTTCCGGGGAGAAAGCGGACGGGTCCTGGCTACCTCCGCCGCAAAGCAGCAGGTATCCGGCAACCATTACCAGGAATCCCACGATCATCCATATCAGGTTCTTCTTCGGGAGAGCGAAAAATCCTTTATTCTCTTCCATATCTGTTTTCCGCATTGTCAATAATTATACATTCTGTCCACGGACATGGAGGTCATCCTCCTTACTGTCGCCAGCGTGCAGAAATAGCAAAGCATTATTCCCAGCAACAGCAATCCGAGGCCGCAATATAGGAAAGATTCCGTTCCGATGATAGACCAGAGCTGCGGAATCTGTCGTTTAGCCACCGACAAAAAGGCAAACAATCCGGCTGCCGCAATCAAGGCGCTCAAGGCTCCCTGAAGCACCGCGTTTCCCAGGAACGGCCTCTGGATGAAGGACCTGGTGGCTCCCACCAGTTGCATTGTCCTAATAGAGAAGCGACGGGAGAAGATGTTAAGCCTTACCGTGTTGTTTACCAGCACAATGGATATAAGGGCAAGCAGCCCCACGAAGAAGGCGAATATGATTCCCACACGCCGGAGATTACGGTTGATGGCAGAAATCAGCCCCTCTTCGTACTTAATGTCGTCCACCAGAGGATCCTCGCACAAAATCTCCTTCAGACGGGCGATACTGTCCGGCTGGAAATACTCGTTTTTCAACTGTAGGTCCACTGATGCGGGGATGGGGTTGGATTCGAACACGTCCAGGAAATCCTCGCCGAGGAAATCCTTCATCTCCTGGGTTCCCCTCTCTTGAGTAATGAGTTCTGAGGAAGCCACTTGAGGCATCTGCGCCAGGTTTTGTGCGAACTGTTCCGCCTGTGAAGGAGTGGCCTTGTCGGAGAGCATGACGGACAGTTTCACATTTTCCTTGAAATATGCTGAAACTTTCCGGGCGCTAAGAAGAAGGATGGCAAACAAACCGGCAATGAAAAGCACCAGGGCGATGCTTATCACTGAAGAAATGTAAGAGCGCCAAAAACGCCTTCGCAGAGTATTCTTTTCCTTCCTGTCCATATAGATACGACTGCCAAAGTTATAAAAATGAAGCAAGAGTTAAAAAAAATTGTTATCTTTGCATAAACTATTTTACGGATGAAAGCGCCTGTCAGGATTTTATACATAAGTTCGGAAATTACCCCGTACATTCCGGAGACTCCTGTAGCCCTTGCCGGCAGATTCGTGCCGCAGGCCGCACAGGAAAGCGGAATGGAGATCCGTTCGTTCATGCCGAAGTATGGCTGCATAAACGAGCGGAGAAACCAGCTGCACGAGGTCATCCGCCTATCCGGAATGAATATCGTGGTCAGCGACGTGGACAGGCCGCTGGTTATAAAGGTAGCATCCATTCCACAGGCCCGTCTGCAGGTCTATTTCATAGAAAACGAAGACTATTTCAAGAGGAAATTCATCTTCCGCGACGAAAAGGACGCCTTTTTCCCGGATAACGACGAGAGGGCCATACTGTTTGCCCGCGGAGTGCTGGAAACGGTAAAAAAGCTCAGGTGGCAGCCTACAATCGTACACTGCAACGGTTGGCTGGCAAACCTTGTTCCTCTCTACCTGAAGAAGGCTTACAAGGCAGACCCGATATTCACGGACTGCAAGGTGATAGTCTCCCTCTATGACGAAATCGCCAAGGAACGCTTCAGCGGTTCTTTCGCAAAGAAAGTCCTTACCGGTAACCTGAAGCCGGCAGATGTGGAACTTCTGAACACCCCTACTGGCATAAATCTTGCAAAACTTGCCGTCAAGTATGCAGACGGCGTGATTGCCGCCAGCCGCACTCTTGGCAAGGAGATTCTGGATTTTGCCGCAAAGGAAAAAGTTCCGGTCCTCTCCTTCTCCGAGATTACAGCAGGCACAGACGCTTCATACGCAAACAGATACATTAAGTTTTACGGAAAATTTTTGAAAGAGTAATGCATTCAAGATTTCGTGCAGTTGCCTTATCCTTTATGATATCCCTGGCCTTTGCGGCCTCTTCCTGCATAGATGTAGACAACACTTTAGGTGTAAACAATATTCCTGACGAATACGCCCTCAAGCTTCAGACTGTCACCCTTGGTCTTCCCCTTCAGACCAAGATGTTGGACAGTATGCAGAGCCTTAATACCAGCAATGCCGTCCTGGGAGCGTTCCGCACAGAAGAATTCGGCCTGACCACACACAGTTTCGCAACAAACTATTACTTCTATTCCACCAAGAAAGTGGATCTGGGATCAGACCGCAGGATAAAGCACGCCTATCTGACATTCACGAGATCCTCCAACCTGATCCTGGACCCGAGCCAGCAAGGTCTTCCCCAGAACATCCACGTTTATCAGATGAACAAGGTTGTAGATACCACCTACAAGTATAATTGCGACCTTAAAGACTCGGATTACAACCATATCCCTATAGACACCAACGGAGTCGTATATACCGGTGGAGATACCCTCAGGCTGTACCTGAAAAACAGTTATGCCAAGAAAATCCTCACCGCTACCCAGAGAGAACTGGATTCATCCGCAGCTTTCATGGACAGGTTCAAGGCGATTCTCTTTACCTGCGATGCTCCTGAAGAAGGCACTATTGGAGGCAGGCTCAATATCTTCAAAACCTCTGATGCATATATTTACCTGACTTTCAATTTCCAGCCTACCTGGAAGAGCGGGCTTCCAAGAAAAGACACCACCATTGTCCTGCCGCTGGGAAGCAACACTTACACCCAGAATTTCTCCACCTACTCATCCAAACCTCTGGAGAAAGTGGAACCTCAGGAATATCTCACCGTAGAAGGACTCGGTGGTCTTAAGGCCTACACAGATCCTCTCGCCCTGAAGGACATGCTGGATCATTGGATGTCTTCAAACGGATATGACCCTAAGAAAATCTTGATTTGCAAGGCCCTTTACAAGTTGCCTTTCGTTACTGATAATTCCACCGTAAACAACATAAACAGACGTTTTCCTGCTTCCCTTTATCCTAACAACAAGGAAAAGGACACCAGCAGTCATTTCTATTATGCCCCTCTTGAGGATGTTTATGCATCAGGAAATGCCGTAGGAGCTGCAAACAGGTCTTTAAGTTATTATTCGGGAGACATCTCCAGTCAGATTCAGCAGATGTGCAACAAGGACAGGAGTGAGATAGCCGCCAACTGGAAGAGATACGCAATGTGGTTTTCCACTGTGGCTTCTTCAACGACAAGCAATTTTTACACTTCCGCCACCACCACCAGTTATACCCTCGACCGTACGGCTTACTCGGTAGCCAGGATCAACGGTCCGCTTCACGCCAACCATCCTACCCTTGAAATTGTTTTCGCTCTGATGAACGATGAAGAATAAGGCAGTGTAACGGAACAGGAAAAAGAAACGTTTAAGTAAACACATAAAAGAAGAGGATGACCAAAGGGCCATCCTCATTCTTTTTGGGTTGAGAACTTCTCTTAGAAGAGGAGTCTCAGTCCGAACATCATTCCCCAGGTAGAGCTTGTTGAAACAGTCTTCTTCCAGGAGTTTGCACTGTAGAAGTTGTCAATTACGCTAGCCGGATCATTGGCTGTTGCATTGGCATTCAGTCTGTACTTAGGAACTCCACCACTGTTGTTCACGAATGTCAGAGGACGAAGGTTGTCGTAGCTCTGGTTGGTCATGCTCTTGTAAGCACCCCACTTCTTGTTGAGAAGGTTGCCGACATTCACGATATCCAGGCTGGCCTGGAGGGTGAATCTACGGTTAGTTCCGAAGTTGGAGAAGATATCCTGCATGATCTTGAAATCCCATCTGTTGTGCCAAGGAGCAACATAAGCGAATCTCTTTGCATACTCTCCCTTGTGCTTGCGCAGATACTTGGTGTCATTTACATACTGCCAGAAAGCAGCCTGTGCCTGATCTCCGGTAACAAGTACGTTGTGGGAAACTCCACTTCCATCAGTCCACTTGTAAGTGTAATCAGTGAATTCGATGTCCTTAGGATTTCTAGGGATATACATAAGGTCGGCACTGTAGCCATCCTTATTCATATCGTTTGAATACATCCAGTTGCATCTTCCCTGTGCGCTTCCGGTGTAGAGGAGGGAAACGGTGGTTGCAAAATGTCTTGCCCACTCGAACCTGTAGGAAATGTTACCTACTACCCTGTGAGGAACTGCGAAGTTAGAGTAGCTCAGTTCAGGATCGTTGAGGTAATTGATGACAGGGTTGGAGCTCCAAGCGGATGCTGCGGTAGAACCAGGGTTGGAAGTAACGTCCTTAGCTACAGTATAGGTGTAGGCGATGCTTCCGCTGAAACCTCTGCTGGCGTTCTTGGTCAGCTGGGCGGTCAGAGAGTTCTGGAATCCCTTGTTGGTATTGGAAAGGAGCATTGCTGAACTAACCTTGGAGTTTATCTTCTGGGTTGTCCAGTAAGCTCTGCGGTCTGAACCTGAATAGAAGCCGGCTGGATATTCCATATTGATATTCTTCTGCATTACTGCGTTGATATCCTTGGTGAATATTTCCTCAAGGGTGAATACCATGTTCCAAGGAAGCTCGAAGTCTACAGCGAGGTTGGTTCTCCAAACCTGAGGCATGCGGAAGTCCTTGTCAACCTCGCAAAGAGCAGGGCTGTTAGGAAGCTTACCCGGGGTTGTAGGCAGCAGGGTTGGATTAGCGTCGATAACCTTGCGGAAATCAGGATTGAAGGTAATGTGGTTTGCTGCAAGGGTATTCACATCGGTGATCAAAACCTCAGGAGACTGGATCATACCGGCACCGTTAGGCTGGTTGGTATACCATACGAAAGGCAGGAATCCGGTGAACAGACCTGTACCTCCACGAACCTGGACGCTGCGGTCTCCGAGAACGTCCCAGTTGAAGCCGATTCTTGGTGAGAACTGCACTCTGCTCTTTGGCCACTTGCCACTCTCGATGCTGTAGTTCTTTTCTGCAGTACCGATTCCATAATGGTCTCTCCAGGAGTTGTTCCACTTGTTGAACTTGAATGCATCAACCTCGGCGTTTGAGTCAAGCTTGTTATGATAGAGAGGAAGTTCTGCTCTCAAGCCGTAAGTCAGCTTGAAGTTGTCAGAAGGTTTCCACTCGTCCTGAGCATACAGTGAAGCCATTCCGAATGCCAGCTCAACACCTGGCTTCTCGCCGGCGGTGTAAGCGTACTGGATAGCGAATGCTGTAGGAGTTGCTCCTGCATAGAAAGCCTCCATACCGTCTGCATAGGTGATTCCTGTAGCAGGGTCCTTGGTTCCGTTGTAATTGTATCTATAGTAAGAAGTACCCTCCCTCATGTAGTTGTTCTTGAAGTAGAGCCTGTCATATCCAGCACCTACGGTAATGTTGTGGTTGCCGAGAGAGAATGTCAGGTTATCCTTGATGGTAAGGGTATTGTTCTTAACGTCATTATTATAGGTGAAGAGCTCGTATCCGAATGACATGTACTGGTCACCGCCCTTGTAGATATCTACAAATGGGAACTCGTCAGAATCGGAAGTTCTCTTGTCCTCGATCATGGTGTAGGAAGCCAGGAAGTTGTTTGAAACCTTACCCCAGTTGGAGTTCAACTCGGCGGTTATACTTCTTACTGTATTCTCAAAGCCGTACCATGCGTTCTGGAATGCAACGGACTGGGCGGAAATACGACCTGAACCTCTTGGATTTGGAGCTGAGGTAGCGTTGGTCAGAACGTCAGAAGTTCCTACAACCTCATTGTAACGGAGGGTGAACTTGCTGGACTTGGAAACGTTCCAGTCGAGTCTTGCCAGGATCTTGTGGTTCTTCTCCTCGAAGTTGCGGAAGTTCTCGTAAGGGCCGGCCTCATATCCGTAGGTAGAGAGCAGATAGTCATGCATCTTCTGAAGGTCAGCGACGGTTGTACGGGAAGTTCTGGTGGCGTTGTCTGCAACACCGCTTGTGCTAGGCTCCCAAGCGCCTGAAGGCCTGGTGGTCTTCTCATACTCACCGCTTACAAAGAAGAACAGCTTATCCTTGATGATAGGGCCACCGAAAGTAACACCGTAAGTCTGGGACTTTGAATCGTGAGCTCCTGCAACCTTGCTGTTTCCAACCTTGTCTCCTGTAAAGGACTTAGGACGGAAATAGGTGTAGACACTTCCTGTGAACCTGTTGGTACCACTCTTGGTAACAGCATTGATGGAAGCGCCGGTGAACTGGCTCTGACGGATGTCAAACGGTGCCAGATTAACGGTGATTTCCTCGATAGCGTCCAAAGCGATAGGCTGAGCCTGTCCGCCAGGGAGAATCTGGGTGGTGCTAAGACCAAAGTTGTTGTTGAATGCAGCACCGTCGATGGTGATGGTGTTCATTCTGTTGTCCCTACCGCCGAAGGAAGTTCCATTGGCCTGAGGAGTCAGCTTGGTGAAATCGGTGATACCCCTGCTGATGGAAGGGAGCTGACGCAGCTGGGCAGTGCTGATGTTGGTGGAAGCACCATCCTTGTCTGAGTTCAGCATCGGATTCACTACACCGCCTTTAACAACGATAGCGTCCAAAGCGACAGCCTGCTCGTCCATTGTGATGTTGCGGACGAAGTTCTCACCCAATTTCAGGTAAGCTCCGTCTGTCTTAGCATCTGCATAGCCAAGAAGGGTTGCTGTAACTTCGTAAGGACCGCCGACCCTCATGTTAGGGATACGGTAATTACCGTTGTTGTCGGTTGTAGAGTAGTACTTTGTTCCAGAAGGAGTGTGCGTTGCAATCACAGTTGCACCCGCAACAGCACTTCCGTCCTTTTCGGTTACCCTACCGCTCATTGATGATGTCGTAACCTGAGCGTAAACGCTTGAAGCCACGAACATACCAAGGATTGCCAGGGCAAACAGCTTGATAGTTTTTCTCATAAAATTAAAAATATAAGGTTTTGTAGTTTTTGTTCTAACAAGCGAAAATACAAAATGTCGAAGACATTTCCCAAGAAGAAATCAAGGAAAACCCATAAAAAACAAAAAAAATACGTTTTGCTTGTTTGATGTACAAAAATATGATACTTTTGCGGCCGATTATAAACACAGGTGGACAGATTTGACTGCTTGCAACCACGCTAAAAAATGCTAAAACGAACCGGGGACGGAGTTTCTTCCTTCCCACATCAGCACAAAGTCAGATCATCCGCCATAGACAAATTATTGTTATGGCATATTTATTTACATCAGAATCAGTGTCTGAGGGACATCCAGACAAAGTTGCGGACCAGATTTCAGACGCTATACTCGACCAGTTCCTGATCCAGGACCCTAACAGCAAGGTTGCCTGCGAGACATTCGTCTCCACAGGCCTTGTGGTAATCGGCGGAGAAGTCCGCTCGGAAGCTTATGTTGACATCCAGCAGACAGCGCGAAACGTCATCAACCGCATCGGCTACACCAAGGCCGAGTACAAGTTCGACGCCAGCAGCTGCGGCATCCTTTCCGCCCTTCACGAACAGAGTGACGACATCAACCGCGGAGTGGACCGCAAGAATGAAGAAGACCAGGGCGCCGGCGATCAGGGCATAATGTTCGGCTATGCCTGCCGCGAGACAGAAGACCTTATGCCTCTGCCTATATGGCTGAGCCACAAGATTCTGGTCACCCTCGCCGATATCCGCAAAAACACCAAGCTGATGCCTTATCTCAGGCCTGACGCCAAGAGCCAGTTCACCATCGAATACTCAGATGACAGAAAGCCAATCAGGGTTCATACCATCGTTCTTTCCACCCAGCACGACGAGTTCGACAAGGATAGCCAGATGCTGAAGAAAATCAAGGAAGATGTCCAGAACATCGTCATCCCGAGGATGCTCAAGAACATGCCTGAGAACATCAAGAAGCTCTTTGCCAAAGGCTACAAGCTCTATGTCAACCCTACCGGAAAGTTCGTCATCGGCGGACCTCACGGAGATACCGGCCTGACCGGAAGGAAAATCATCGTCGATACCTATGGCGGAAGAGGAGCCCATGGCGGCGGAGCCCTCAGCGGAAAAGACCCGAGCAAGGTGGACCGCAGCGCGGCCTACGCCGGAAGATACATCGCCAAGAACCTGGTTGCTGCTGGAGTTGCAGATGAAGTCCAGATTCAGATTTCATACGCCATCGGAGTGGCAAGGCCTCTTAGCATCTTCATCAACACTTTCGGCACTACCAAGGCAAAGAAAAACGGCAAGACTCTGACAAACGGCCAGATCGCCGAGGCTGTCGGAAAAATATTCGACCTGCGCCCGGCCAAGATAATAGAGAAATTTGGTCTGAAGAACCCTATCTACGAGCCTTGCGCCGCTTATGGGCACATGGGAAGAAAACCTTATACAAAGGAGGTTACGCTTCTCCGCGATGGAAAGAAGATTCGGAAGAAACTTCAGTTCTTCGGCTGGGAGCTGACAGACTCCGTGGAGAAGATCAGGCAGTATTTCGGACTTAATTAAACTCCACAACGGTTATTCCGGCTCCACCCAGACGGACATCTTCATCCGTGCAACTTGCAACGGCAGGATTTGTCTTGAGCCATTTCCGGATTTCTTCCTTGAGAACACCGGTGCCTTTACCGTGGAGGATTCTCACCTTTGAAGCTCCCACAAGGGTTGCATCGTCGATGAATTTCGATACACTCATAAGGGCTTCCTCCAACCTCTGGCCGCGGATGTCTATCTCATCCTTGAAAGAAAGCTTGCGCTTTGAGATGCTCTCGTCTATGTTCACGCTGTAATTCCTCAGCGATGCTGCCGGTTTCGCTCCGACCTGACTCTGGAACTCCTTGTTGGAAATTACGGTCACGGAGTCTTTCTTCACGCGGCTGGTTATGTCTCCAACGGAGATGGTGACATTCTTGCCCTCGATCTTGATGACTTCCCCTATCAGGCCGCTGCCCTGTACCTTGACCTTGCAGCCCGGCTCAAGCTTGAGGACTTTCGGCTCTTCAGCTTTTGGCTGAGGCTGCAGCTTTTCTCTTTTGGCCTTCCTTTCTTCCCTTCTGGCCTGGCGTTCCTGAAGAGATTTCATCTTGGCCTCGATCTTCCTGTCCTGGTCCGTGTCCGGTTTGTTCTCTATCTTCTCTCCGGCATCCTTGAGGGCCTGGCGGGCTTTCTTGGTGGCCTCCTTCTCCGCCTGGGCTTCCTTGATCTTCTTGATGGTGGACTCAACCTTCCTGTTGGCCTCGGCGATGATCTGTCTCGCCTCCTCCTTGGCCTGCTCGATTATCTGCTTCTTGGTCTGGCGGATATCTGAAAGTTCCTTGGAATATTTCTCGGTAACACTCTCCAGGGTCTTGTCCGTATTGCGTATACGGGCAAGCTTGTCTTCCAGTTTCCTGCGGTTTTTGGAAATCGTGCGGAGCTGTTTTTCAAGGTCTATGAAATCTTCTCCGGCCTTCTCTTCGGCTTTCTTGACAATATGTTCAGGAAGGCCCATCTTCCTTGCCAGGTCAAAGGCGAAGGAATTGCCCGGAACCCCTATCTCCAACTTGTACAGAGGAGCTATGTTCACGCTGTCGAACAGCATTGCGCCGTTGACAACGCCCTTGCTTCCCTCTGCATAGACTTTCAGGTTTGTGTAATGCGTGGTAATGACTCCGTAGGTTCCCCTTTCCTCAAGTTCCTCGAGAATGGTCTGGGCGATAGCGCCGCCAGCCGCAGGCTCGGTTCCGCTTCCAAACTCGTCTATCAGTACTAGCGTGCGGTCCGAAGCGGCCTTGAGCAGGTTCCTCATGTTCAGAAGGTGGGAGCTGTAGGTGGAAAGGTCGTTCTCCAGGCTCTGCTGGTCGCCGATGTCTATCAAGATGTTGTCGAATACAGGAAATTCGCTTTTCTGGCTGCAGGTGGTAGGCATTCCCCACTGGAACATATACTGAAGGATGCCCACTGTCTTCAGGGCTACAGACTTTCCGCCGGCATTCGGACCGGAAATCACGAGAATGTGCTTGTCTTTTGTAAGCACGAGATCCGTAGGGACAATCTTTTTGCCCTCCTTTGTAAGGGCGGACTCCAGAAGAGGATGCCTTCCCTCGTAAATCCTCAGCGACCCGTCCTCCGACAAAACCGGCATTCCGGCCCTCATTCCTCCGGCACACTCAGCCTTGGAGCGGATGAAATCCACCTCTCCGATGAACTTTGCCCCGTCCATAAGTTCCGGAATATAAGGCCGCAGGAAATCGGTGAACTCCATAAGGATGCGGGCAATCTCCCTCTGGCGGTCGAATGTCAGGCGGCGGATACGGTTGTTGAGTTCCACCACTTCCATAGGTTCTATGAAGAAGGTCTTGCCGGATGCGGAAGCGTCCTGGACGATACCCGGAATGCTTCTCTTGCTGGTGGCGTTCACCGGAATGAGCATCTTGCCATCCCTTACCGATATGGTTGCATCCTCATCCGCCAGATTGTCAGCCTTTGCTTTTTTCAGAAGGGATTCTATCCTTCGGCTGACGGAACTCTGGGCCTGGCGGAGCTCGGAGGATATTTTGTGAAGTTCAGCGGATGCCGTATCCTTTACCAGCCCGTTCTTGTCCAAGATGGAATCTATCTTGGCATTGACTGCCGGATAATACTGGATGGGAAGAGCCAGAGCCTTAAGGAAAGGATATTTCTCCTCCTTTGTGGAAGAAAGGAAAGAGGTGACGCTCCTGAGATTTCCCATAAAATCGGAGAGCTTCTTCATGTTTTCCACCGAGATGGCGCTGCTCTCCTTCTTCAGAGAAGGGAGAAAACCCGTGCAATCCGTAAAGCCCCCCTGTGGGAACTTGCTCTCCATAATCGAGATCTGAATCATTTCATCCACCAATCCCTGACGACGGAGGATTTCTTCCGGATCTGAAGAAATAGTCTCGTTCTCAGCCCTTTGCGATGCGTATGCCGTTGAGCATCGGCCTTTGATCCTTTCTCGCACGAAGCCGAATCCTATCTTGTTTTCCAGTTGGGCGGTATCTTTCATCTCTTTCTGTTTTTCTATTTTGGAGAATAAAGCCTCGGGGCCCGGCCTTCAAAATATGTCAGGCGCGGAAAGCCGCAGCCAGCGCATAGCTGGGCAAACTTTCCGAACTTGTCGCAGAGCCTGCTTTCCTCATGGGAATCTGAGGCCAATGTCACGAACTCTCCTCCAAGCTCCTTGAAACGACGGAGAATATCCTCATCCAGAACCTGAAGATGGCTTCCGTGATAATCATAGGTCTTGGTGTTGATTTCCAGCGCCTTGCCATTTTCCGCCAAAAACCTCAGCAAAGTATCCATCTCATCAGGGAAATCCTTGTAGCGGATATCTTTAACCTCGTAAGGGGCATAGCGGGCAACATAGTCAAAGTGACCGATTACGTCAAAATCCCCGAAATCCCTGGCTGTCTCAAAAATCAGTTGCAAAACCCTGGAATAGGCCTGGCGGAAGTTCTTTCCTTCATAATAGTTTCCGTAATAAGGATCTTCCCCATCCACAAAATGAATGGAGGCTATTATCTGGTCAAAATAATGTCCGGAAATGAATCCACGGGAATGTTCCAGGTTTTCAGGAGTAAGGCCTATCTCAATGCCTTTTAGAACCTTGCACCCGCCATCCGGAAAAATTTGGTGGTTTTTTTCTTTTATCTCCTTCTGCTGAAAATCTATGTTGAACTCAAACAGGCCGGGATTTCTCGGAGCATCCAGGTCAAGATGGTCCGTCAGGCAAATGCCACCGGCTCCGGTGCTTTTGGCCCGGAGCAGAAGATCCCCCACCGTAGTCTTGCTGTCGGGAGAAAATTCCGAATGGGTATGCGTGTCAACAAAAAAGCTCATGCAAAAGAGTCAATTTTACCGGTTGGCGTGCAAAATTACTTATTTCTTGCAAACTTTCCCGAATGAAGCTGAAAGAGAGACTGAAAAAAGACATCCGTCTGTGGATCCGAAGCCTGGCGGACCTGTTCCTCAGCAGGGAATGCCTATGCTGCGGAAGGCAGTTGGAAGCTTTTGAAGACGGAGTATGCACATTCTGTCTTGCCGAACTACCCGCTTCCTATACCTGGACCTCTGAAGAATCGCCTGCGGACAAGACCTTCTGGGGCAGAACCCGGATCGAGAAGGTCACCAGCCTTTTCCTCTATAACGGGAACTATCGCAATCTGGTATATTCCATCAAGTACGAAGGCAATATCAGACTTGGCCTCAGGTTGGGAAAGATGTTGGGAGGGTTCATCGCAGAGAATGATATAGACCTGATTCTTCCCGTTCCTCTGCATCCCCGCAAAAAGAGGAAAAGAGGTTACAACCAGTCTGAGGTTATAGGCCGGGGCATACTGCTTGCCCTTAAGGAAAGGGGCCTCTGTGTGAAGATGGAAACAAGGCTGCTGAAAAGGAGTAGTTTCACCCTTACCCAAACTCGGAAAGACAGGGCGGACCGATGGACAAATGTGAGAAATGCTTTCCGGATCAATCCCAAAAGGGCGGCAAGACTGACCTCAAACGGGAAAGTCCCCCATTTTTTGATTTGCGATGATGTTCTGACAACAGGTGCCACTCTGGACGCCTGCGCCAGTCTTCTTCACGAGGCCATCAACTGCAGGATAAGTATCGCGACCCTGGCCTACGTCCCTTAGTTTCATCCGTTTTTATTACATTTGCTGCGCAAAATGATTACAGGTTATGCTGGATTTCATCAACATACATTGGATAGACATCATCGACATCCTGCTTGTCGGGCTGCTCATCTATCAGGTTTACAAACTGATACGTGGAACGGCCGCAATGAGCATCTTTATCGGTATCATTATCCTGTATTTCATCTGGATGGTGGTCAAGACTATCCATATGGAGCTCCTCAGCGCCATAATGGGACAGGTTCTCGGGGTCGGAGTGCTGGCCCTGATCATAATCTTCCAGCAGGAAATCCGCAGATTCCTCATCCATCTTGGTAACAACTCCTTCCAGCGCAACAGTAATTTCCTGACCAGGACACTGTTCGGAAGCAGCAACAAGACCATTCCGCTGACAACCCTGGACGAACTTACCCAGGCCGTAAGAAAAATGTCCGAGACACAAACCGGAGCGCTGATAGTTATGGTTCACCGTTCCCCGCTGGAAAGCGTCACGGAAACCGGAGACAGGATAGATGCCGTCATAAACCGAAGGCTCATAGAAAACCTGTTCTTCAAGAATTCCCCTCTCCACGACGGAGCTCTGGTTATGAACACAAACCGTCTGATCGCAGCCAGGTGCACCCTTCCTATTTCTGAAAACCAGAACATTCCGCCTCAGTACGGAATGCGCCACAGAGCTGCTGCGGGCATAACCGAACAGACAGACGCCACGGCAATCGTAGTCTCCGAGGAAACCGGAGGAATCTCTTTCGTCAAAGACGGGGAAATCAAGACCATTAACTCCATCACGGAGCTAAGGCTTGCTATTGAGAGTTCTTATTCTGCTTCTTGAGTTCGGACTTCAGATACCATTTTCCGTCCTTGCCCTTTTTGTAGTCCTTACCCTTGCCTATATGCCGCAGATATCCGATGTACTGCTGCTCGTCCAGGACTTTCTTCATTGCATCCAGATTCTTCTTCTGCCACTGTTCGTTTACCAGGCGGTAAGTTTCGGGATCCTGCATTCCGGACTTCTGGAGATCTTCCATTGCAGCCATGACTCCAACATAATTGGCTGTGAGGATAGAGTCAACGTAAAACTCTTGAGAATCCGTAAGGTTCAGTTTCTTGACCAGTGTCTTTGTATCCTTTTCAGCTATCTCCTCAGGGGTTGGCTGCTTTTCATTATGCTGGGCAAAAGAGGTGACGGTCCCCAATGCCAGGAACAATATCGCCGAGAGAACAAAAATCTTTTTCATATCGAAATTTAGTATCTTTACTCCGCTTAATGCAAAAATAATGCGAAACAAAGTTATTAAAATTATGAAATACAGAAGCAGTATTATCGCGATGGCTGCCGCCCTGCTGACTTTCGGGTTCTCCCAGATCGGCGAGGCATGCACCAACATCATCGTAACCAAAGGGGCTTCCAAGGACGGAAGCGTGATGGTAACCTATGCAGCAGATTCACACACCCAGTACGGAGAGCTTTACCACCACAACGGAGGAGTCTGGCCGAAGGGCACAATGATCAAAGTCTATGAGTGGGATTCCGGACGCTATCTGATGGATATACCACAGGCATCCAGAACCTATTCCACTATGGGCAACATGAACGAGTATCAGCTCATCATCACGGAAACCACCTTCGGAGGTCGTGAATCCCTGGTTGACACCACCGGCGGAATAGACTACGGATCCATCATATACCTTACTTTACAGAGGGCGAAGACCGCCAGGGAAGCCATCAAGACAATAGCCTGGTTCGTGGAAACCTACGGCTACTGCTCAGAAGGAGAGACTTTCTCCATCGCTGACAAGGACGAAGCCTGGATTATGGAAATCGTGGGCAAGGGAGTCAAGAAAGGCAAGGACGGGCGCAATCTTAACAAAGGAGCCAACTGGGTGGCCATCCGCATTCCGGACGGCTACATCTCCGGCCATGCCAACTGTTCAAGGATTTCCACCTTCCCTCTCAACGATCCTGAGAACTGCCTATATTCCAAAGATATCATAAAGTTCGCCAAGGAAAACGGTTATTATGAGGGACCTGACAACGAGTTCAGCTTCTGCGATGCCTACGCTCCGGCTTCATTCGGAACCCTGAGAGGATGCGAAACCAGAACCTGGAGTATATTCAACATACTTGGAGGAGGAAAGATCGGAGACAAGGACGCTTATTTCTATGTAGACTACGCATCCGGAAAGAATCCGGCAAACAAGATGCCTCTGTACATCAAGCCTGCACATCCTCTCACAGTAAAGGATGTCGCCGATGCCATGAGAGACCACTTCGAGAATACTCCGTTCGAATTCCGCTATGATCTTGGAGCCGGTCCTTACCAGAACCCTTACAGATGGAGGCCTATGTCTTTCATTTCAAACGGTCAGAAATATGAATTCGAGAGGTCCATAGCCACACAGCAGACCGGATTCTGGCTGCTCGGCCAGGCAAGGGGATGGCTTCCTGATATCGTGGGAGGTATCATCTGGTTCGGCGTAGACGACACAGCCACCAGCTCCCTCACTCCTGTTTATTCCAGCGGACTTGAGGCTCCTCTGTGCTTCAGGGTCGGAAACGGAAGTATGGTCAAGTATTCGGATTCTTCAGCTTTCTGGCTTTTCAACCGCATAGCCAACTTCGCCTACAGCCGCTATATGGACATAGCACCGGAGGTTAGGGCCGCCATCGACGAACACGAGAACGGAGCTCTGAAGATAATTCCGGAGATCGACGCCAACGCCACCAGGATCCTGGCGGAAAGCAAGGATGAGCAGAAGGTCAAGGCTTATCTTACAGACTGGTCTAACATGTTTGCCGACCGCATGTTCCGCAAGTTCAAGAAACTTGACGAATATCTCCTTGTGAAATACATTGACGGAAACATTAAGAAGCAGAATCCGGACGGAAGTTTCAAGACCATATACAACGAGGACAACGCCGTGATGCCGGATCAGCCGGGTTATCCGCAGAAATGGCTCGATGCCATCTCTAAAGAAATGGAACCGATACCGGTGAATGAAAAGACCTATTAAATAAAAAGCCCTGCCGTTCCCGACAGGGCTTTAATTTTATCCGCTTGGTAAATTACAGGATGTTAGCCTTGTTAGGGTTAACGGAAGTACCCTTGTCAACCCTTACCACGATGCAGTCGATCGCAACGTAAGCCGGAGTATTCAGTCCATAAACTCCCTTGTCTGAACCATCCATGTCTATCTTGAGGGTATGGATCCTTCCGAGGCTTGAAAGGGCTACAGGAACCCACTTGTCGAGCATATATCTTCCGCCATCCTTGTAGTTGGCAAGATAAACCTCAACCTTTCCCTTCTCGTTGCCGGCAGCATCCAGACCGATGAAAATAACCTTGAACCATCCGTCCTTGATCGGAACACCGCTTCCAAGATCCGTCGTCATCTGGGCAACGGCATAGGAGGTGTTGCAGATGTAAAGACCTTCGATAATCCTGGTGGTGGTATCTGAATCGGTGAAATTCATTGTAGGAGCATGATTCCATCCGTCCGGGTCAGCCCATCCGAAGGAAACCAGGCAGTGCTCGCTGTTGTTGTATCCAGGGAAATCCCTGAGGTTCTTGAAGTTTACTGCGAGCTGCTTCTTGTACCAGTTGGCTGCGTCATCTGGCCTGAGTTCCTCGGCGGCGAAATTGCCGGCTGCAATTCCTCCGGAATAGAACTGGTCGTCTACAGGCTTTGAGCCAAGGCCGGTGTTCTTGTCCAACCAGTAATAACCCTTGCCGTAAAGGTTTTCTCCATAAACATCAGTAGCATACATCTCAGGAGAGAGATCGTCGAACATTGCTACTGCCTGATAGAAAGGATACTCGTGGTTTGAGCTCTTGTTGCAGGAAACCATTACGGCCGCTGCAAACAGAACCAACGCTGAAAGAACAATCTTTTTCATAACACTCGTATTTTTAATGATTAATTTTCCATTAGCCGGTGCAAATATACAAGATATACCGAAAAATGGGTATGGACACCGGTGGTTAATTACACTATCTTTGCCGCCGGAAAATCATGGCAAAGCTTTCTGAACTGAATACGGGAGAAAAGGGCGTCATCGTCAAGATCCAGGGTCACGGAGGTTTCCGCAAGAGGATCATAGAGATGGGCTTCATCCAGGGGAAAATCGTGGAAGTGCTCCACAAGGCTCCCCTGCAGGATCCCGTTGAGTACCAGATACTCGGTTATCACGTATCCCTCAGGCTCAGCGAAGCTTCCCAGATAGAGGTCATTTCCGTGGAAGAGGCAGAACATCTTGCCAGGGAACATAATCCGAGAACCGGAAATTTCATGCCTACCTGCATCGGATGCTCTGAAAGCAGCTGCCGGTTCCGAGACTCGGTATCCAAGGCAACGGAGGAAGAAGACGCGCTATATCGTGGTGCCCGGGAAAAGAGCAAGGAAATCACGGTAGCTTTGGTCGGAAATCCCAACTGCGGAAAGACCAGCTTGTTCAACCGCGCCAGCGGAAGCCACCAGAGGGTGGGCAACTACAGCGGGGTAACCGTGGATGCCGTAAGGGGCAAGATGTACTACAAGGGTTACCGCATCACGCTGATAGACCTCCCGGGAACCTATTCCATTTCCGCTTACAGCCCTGAGGAAAAATATGTCCGCCATACCATAATCCACGACAAACCGGACGTGATACTGAACGTTGTGGATTCTTCCAACCTGGAAAGGAACCTCTTCCTGACCACCCAGCTCATCGACATGAACCTTAAGATGGTGATTGCCCTGAATATGTATGACGAGCTGGAAGAAAAGGGAGACGTTCTGGATTACGGTGAACTTGAGAGACTGCTCGGCGTGCCTATGGTGCCTACGGTATCTGTCAAGAACCGTGGCATCGCCACATTGTTCGACACCATCATAGACGTCTATGAGGAAAATGAAAGTGTCAGCGGCATCATCAAGCACATCCACGTAAATCACGGGCCGGTCATTGAAAAAAGCATAAGCAGGATAAGGGAGGAAATCTACAAGAATCCAAATGCTACAGACGAGTTTACTCCGCGATATGTCGCCATCCGTATCCTACAGCGCGACAAGGAGATAGAAAAAGTGCTGGACAACTTTTCCAACAAGGATGAAATCCTCAGGGTAAGGGACGGCGAAGCCCTGGCGATTGAAAAGGAACTCCACGATTCTCCCGAGAACGCCATAATGGACGCCAAGTACGGCTTCATAGACGGAGCCCTCAGGGAAACTTATCGCAGAGGAGAAAGGAAACCAGGCAAAACCCTTACGGAAAAGATCGACAACATTGTTACCGGCAGATGGCTCGGATTCCCGATATTCCTGATCGCGATGTACCTCATTTTCCAGGCCACCTTCACCTTAGGGCAATATCCTATGGACTGGATTGATTCCGGAGTCGGATGGCTGGGAGAGAGAGTGGGATCGGCTATGAGCGACGGATGGTTCAAGGCCCTGGTTGTCGACGGCATAATCACCGGTGTGGGCGGAGTACTGGTATTCCTTCCAAACATCCTGATACTCTTCTTCTTCATCAGCCTTATGGAAGCCAGCGGCTATATGGCCAGGGCAGCTTTCATAATGGACAGGCTGATGCATCTCATCGGTCTCCACGGCAGAAGTTTCATTCCGCTGATGATGGGATTCGGCTGCAATGTTCCGGCGGTGATGGCTACCAGGACCATCGAGAACCGGAATGCGAGGATGATCACCATCCTTATCAACCCTCTTATGAGCTGCAACGCCAGGCTTCCTATCTACTTGCTTCTGGCCGGAGTGTTTTTCCCTAAGAGCGCGGGTCTTGTAATCTTCTGCATTTATCTGGGAGGAGTCCTGCTCGCCGGCCTTATGGCAAAACTTTTCAGCAAGGTGCTCTTCAACTCTGACGAGACCCCGTTCGTCATGGAGCTTCCGCCATACAGGATCCCTACCCTTAAATCTCTTTTGAGAGACACCTGGGACAAAGGCAAGCAATATCTTCACAAGATCGCCACGGTAATCCTCATAGGAACACTCATAGTATGGGCCCTGAGTTACTTCCCGTCCTGCGATCCGGACCCGGTGGCCCGTCTGGAACATTCCTGGCTTGCCGCAATCGGAAACTTTATAAGTCCCGTTCTGGCGCCTCTGGGATTCCACTGGCAGGAAAGCGTCTCCCTGCTGAGCGGAATGGCTGCCAAGGAAATCGTGGTCAGCACGATGAATATGCTTTACACCGTTGACGGACAGCTTATAATCAGCAACGTCCTTACTCCGGCAATAGCCCTTGCTTTCATGGCCTTCACTCTGATCTACTTCCCTTGCGTGGCCACCATCGGAGCCATCAAGACAGAAACCGGAAGCTGGAAATGGGCCTTGTTCACCGTATGCTACACTCTCGTCCTGGCTTGGATTGTGGCATTCATCGTATCAAAATCCTTTGCGTTCCTTTAACTAAAATCGCAGGCCATCCTTGCAGATTTGAAACTATTTCATATCTTTGCAGTCCAAATCTGCTGGGAGATTCGTCTAACGGTTAGGACAAGGGATTCTCATTCCCTAAATAGGAGTTCGATTCTCCTATCTCCTACAAAAGGGAAAATTCTTCGGAGTTTTCCTTTCTTTTTTTATCTGGTAAAAAGGTTATCTTTGCGCCAATTATAATTAAAAGAATATGAAAAAACTGTTTTTGACCGTTCTGGCTGCCTTTGCGTTTGCAAGTCTCCAGGCACAGATTGTAGATGTTGACGTGCTTCCCGTATCAGATGATGACAAGACATCTGAGTTCAACTTGGCAGTGGGAGAGAATTTCTATTTTGGTTCCCTTACAGCTCTGGATTCTCCAAAGGAGATGGGTTTGAAGGCTTTCAAGTCCTGGGAACTCGGATTTGACATCGTTAATCTCAGTTACAAACCGACTGAAGTGCACAGTTTTGATTTTGCATTGAATTTCGGCACAAGGTTTTTCAAGACCCGCCACAAGAATATTATCGCCAATGTGGATGGCTACTATGTAGCGGCACCGTTCCCTGTAGAGTCTCTGACCAAGAGCAAGAGAAAGTCCAGGCTGGATGTATTCGAGCTCGGAGCTTCACTTGGTTATCAGATAAAGGTTATGGATGACCTGAAGCTTGGATTTGACCTGATGGGCAACTATAACTTCTCCGCAAAGAGCGTCAGCAAGTACAAGATCGGCAGCTCAAAGGAAAAACTCAAGATGAAGCACTGGAAGACCAAGAAGTTCACTCCAGAGTACCGTCTGATCATTGGTCTGCCGGAAGTGGCTCTGTACGTGAAGTATGCTCCGCACTCACTCTTCCAGAAGGAGTACGGTCCGAAACTCAGCTATATTTCTGTAGGTATTATCCTGTAGTTCCCCCTACGGTCAAGGCTGTTCTTCCATGAACAATTCGCCTTTGATGTAATCCAGGTTCTCCTTGGCGAATTCATAGCCTTTTGTTCCCGGGCGAACAAGTTTCAGGTACTTTTCATACCATTCGATTGCCTGTTTGTAGTCTTTCTTGACCTGATAGCAATAGGCAATGGTGGACAGGGCTGGTAAATACTTCGGATTATACCGGTAGGCTTCCTTGTAATGCTCGATAGCCTTGTCCCAGGAGTTCTGTTTACGGTAATATCCCAACCCGTACAGCTGATGCACGCGGGACACCATAGCCGGGTCCGGCTGAAGCATATCCATTACCTTGTCCAGCCAAGGCTTCACGACTTCCTCGAATGGATACAGGAATTCTGATTTAAGTGAGGCAATTGTATAAGCAAGGTTCACGTCACTGGAATCAATCTGCCAGGCTGCGTGAAGTTCCTGCTCGGCCCGGTACTTTGCCTGGGTGTGCCAATAGCTCTGCCCCAGGAAGAAGTGGATGGGGTAAGAGTCGTTTCCCAGATCCTCCTGTCTCTGGAAAACATTGATTGCGGCATCATAATCTCCCTTCCTGTAAAAGGCTACACCTTGAAGGGGTGCAATGGTTGGATTGTCGGGATCTTCCGCCAGGAAAGGCTTGCTGATGGCTATTACCCCTTCATAATCCTTAACGTCCAGAAGAAGGCCCATCGCCTTGGACAGGACAGTCTCGTTCATAGGCTTCATAGCCAAGGCCCTGCGGTAGTACCAGAGGGCTGAATCCGTCTGTTTTATCTGACGGTAGCCGTCACCGATATAGCTGACCACGGCTGGAATGGAGTCCAGCTGCAGCACAGCCTTCCCGGCCTGGATGCTCTGTGGATAGGCCTTCAGGCGGTAGAAGGTTTGCATCAGCCTGACCTTGTAGAGTATATTGTCCGGCTTAAGAGACGATAGCAGGAAATATGTCCCCGACGCATTTTCAAAGTCCCCGCTCTGGAAATGGCAGTCGGACAGCTCGGCCAGCACACCCTCGTCCATAGCCTCCGGCTGCACCAGTTCAGACAGTTTTTCAATGGCGTCGTCCGTGCGGTATATGCTCTTGAGGTACCTGGCTTCGGCAAGAAGGGAATCGCGATGGGAGGTCTGCGCCCACAGCGGAACGCAGGCCATCATCCATATCGCGATAAAAAGGATTTTTCTCATTATTGAAGCTTGAAGACTACCGGGAAGGAGTAAGTGACAGGAACGGCTTTTCCGTCTTGAGAGCCCGGCTTCCATTTCGGAGAGGATTCAACCACTCTCAGGACTTCTGCATCCAGGTCATCACGCACTCCTTTCTGAAGTTTCACATTGCGGACAGCACCATCGGTTCCTATGGTAAACTCTACCAGAACCCGTCCCTGAACTTTGTCTTTGAGGGCCTGTTCCGGATATTTGATCTGGCTGTAGAACCATTTTGCAAACTCGCTGTCATCACCTCCGTTAAATGAAGGCTTGATCTCGATGGTGTTAAACGGAAGACCCTCTTGTTCAGAGGCTTCTGAAGCCTGGGCTTCAAAGTTTCCTTGGGCTTGTGGTTCAAAGGTCCCCTGTGCCTGAGGTTCGCTTTCGGCAGCCGGAGTCGGCTCGGCCGTGTTCTTGGAAGGGTTGCAGGCGAACATGAAGGCAGCCAGTACAGGGATAAGTACAAGATACGACCAGCGCATCCAGATGGAAGAAGAATGTTTGAGCATCATTTCAATTCGGTTTTTGAGTTTGGTGTGCTGGAAGCCGCTGGCCAGGGAGAAACGATGTTCCCCCACGGCTTTTCGCACAAGAAGTAGTTGATATTGAGTTGCATCGATGCCTTTTTTAATAACACCCTCGTCGGCCTCGTATTCGTGGACCAGGCGGAGTTCTTCGTTGATTATCCAAACCAGCGGATTCCACCAGAAGATAATCTGGAGGGGCAGGAAGAGGAGCAGATCAAGAGAATGCCTTCTCTGCACGTGCATCAGCTCATGGGTGAAGATTGCCGGGTTTTCTTGCAGGTCTTTCCGGCTTATGACAACCTTTCTGCCCCAACTGAAGGACGGTACATCCTCTTCCAGGACTATCAGGTTGCAGTCTTCACGTTTAGTGGATTTCCCTTTTCTGATTATCTGGCGCATCTTCAAGGCCGATACCAGATAGATGGAAAGAGTGACGGCCGCTCCGATGGCAAATACTGCCAGGAGGACCTCATTCCAAGGGAAAGGCGCCTGGGTTGCCTCCGGTTCCGTTCCCACTTTCACCATAGTCAGTTCCGTGGCACCGCCGACAAAAGCCGAGACTGTCCTGACCTTTATAAGCGGCAGCAGAAGGCAGAGATAGCTTAATGAAAGCAGCAGCCCGCGGTTCAGCCTGAAGAACGTGGTCCGGCGCATTGCCAGCAGATAAAAGGCGTAGAACAGGCTCAGATAGAGCCCTGCCCTGGCGATATATAAAAGGAAAGGTGTCATTTCTTGTTCTTTTCTATTTGGGCAATGAGGTTTTTGAGCTCCTGCAGGTTCATCTTGTCTTCCTCCACGAACTGGGAAACCAGACGCAGATAAGAATTGTCATAATAGCGGGCAACCACCTCGGAAACGGTATCCCCGTGGTACTGGCTTTCACTTATTTTTACCTTATAGCGGAAAGAGTTTGCCATCGGTTCCCTTTCCAGAAAACCTTTTTCCTCCAGGAACTTCACAAGCGTGGCCACTGTGTTGTAGTGGGGTTTCGGGTCTGGAATATAACTGATCAAATCTCTGATAAACAAGGGTTCATGAGCCCAGAATATGTTCATCAGCATCTCTTCTTTTGCCGTCAGTTTCTGTTTCATCGTCAATCGGACAGTTGGTTTTACAATGCAAATATAGCAATTATTTTCATATCTCCTAAAAAATTTAGTAGTTTTCCGCTGTTTTTTAGGAAGGCGGGGTAATTTGTAGGAGAATAATTATTTGAGCCATTTTGATTAAATTTGTGGGTTGGTGTTTAGCATCCTTTGATATGACAAACAAATTAACAAAGTTTTTATACGGAGCCGGTATGATTCTGGTGGCAATGACTCTCTCCTTCCACCTTGCAGGCTGCAACAACAAAGAAAAAGCCATGGAACAAAGACAGTCCGCCTTAGAAGATTCTCTGCTGACCATAATCAGAGAAGCCAACATACCGATGATCCAGCTCAAGTACACCGAACCTTCAGACAGTGTTTACTGCCAGGTTGGAGTAACCCCTTGGTCAACTCAAGAGCCGGTTGCCGTCGACTCCGCCAGCTTCAGCTACAAGGAGACCGGCAAGGCAGATTATGAAAAGGAAGCTGTGTTCCAGGCGGCATCGCTGAGCAAAGTGGTTTTCGCTTATATAGTGCTCAAGATGTACGACAAGGGAGAAATCGACATAGACCGTCCACTTTACGAGTATACTGATATAGACCGCTTCGTAGACAAGGATATGGCAAAGAAACTGACGGCCAGGCTGATACTTATGCACCGCAGTGGTATAGACGATTGGGCGGCATCTCCGTCTTCAGACGAGTGGCCGACCGCTCCTATCAATTTCACCTTCCCTGTTGATTCCATCTTCGGATATAGCGGAGAGGGCTACGCTTTCCTTCAGAGAGCCGTTGAGGCGATTAAGGGAAAGGACATCCAGTCAATAGCAAAGGAATATGTGTTCGAACCTCTGGACATGCCTCTTTCTTCCTATGAGTGGATTCCGGAATTCGAAGGTATAACCACCGCATCCGTAAGACGCAGCGGAGAAAGCCAGGGCGTAAGGCAGTTCCCAAGACAGAACGTTGCCTACACCCTCAGGACCAACGCCATAGACTATTCCAACTTCATCCGTGCCGTAATGGACGGAAAGGGTCTTTCCCAGACCAGCCACGCGCTGATGATAACTCCTTGCAGCGGACCTGCAACGCAGTTCCCTCCAAAGGTAAGGCCGGTGGACGAGAAGAAAACCATCTTCTGGGGGTTGGGAATCGGAATAGAGGAGAATCCTAACTATGGCAGGGTTCTCTGGCACTGGGGAGACAACGGCAACACCAAGGCCCTGTTCGTGATAATCCCGAGCCAGAAGAAAACCCTGGTTTACTTTGCAAACAGCGGGGCTGGCCACGACATCACCAACAAGGTTCTCGGCCTGTTCTTCAAAGAAGGTTCAATGGATATCCAGGATTGGATTCAGCAAGAATAAAATCATCAGCAGATGGAATTCAGGAAAACATTCAAGGGCGGACTATACTACATGTGGTTCAAGGAATTCATCCGCCTGCTCTTCAACCATTTCCTGTACAGGAAAGTTTATCGCATCGGAGATGAAAAGATTCTTCCGGAGGGTAACGCCCAGGTGATTGCGTCCAACCACCAGAACTGCCTGGTGGACGCCATAGCCGTGATGCTGGCCTTCAAGGGTCCTGGAAGAAGACCTTTCTTCTGGGCCAGGGCGGATATCTTCGCCGTCAGCAAAGTGCTTGAGAAATACCTGAGGTTCCTTGGCCTTATGCCAGCCTTCAGGATGGACCACGAAGGCATGGAAGATGTCGGAAAGAACAGCGCGTCCTTTGACGAAAGCTACCATCTTCTCAAACACGGACAGAGTGTCATGATTTTCCCTGAAGCCGGCCATCAGGCCAAGAGATACCTTGGCCATTTCACTATGGGATACACCACAATGGCCTTCAAGGCGGCTGAACAAACCGGATTCGACCAGGAGATCTTCATCCTTCCGGTAGCCAACCACTATACCAACTACTTCGGGATGAGGCGGGAGATGTGCATTATGTTTTCCGACCCGGTTTCTTTGAAGCCTTACTACGAACTCTACAAGGAAAAGCCCAGGACGGCGATGAGAGAAGTCAACCAGGTGGTAAGAGAAGCTATTTCTTCCATGATGCTGGACATCCAGGATCTGGACAACTATCCGGCCATTGATTTCCTCAGGGTAAATTACGGAAAATCCTTTGCCTTCATCCGCAAGAAGCCATATAGAATCCTTCCTGAAAAGCTTCAGGTCGAGAAAGAATTCGTTGCCAGCCTGGGAGCCCTGGAAGACGGAACAAGGGAATCCGTTTACGGAGAGGCTGAAAAGCTGAGAGAAGACCTCCAGGAATGCGGACTTGAATTCAAGTCTCTGAACAAGAAGGTTTCCTGGGGTTCAACGATATTGAAGATAGCAGCCCTTGTGCTCCTTTTCCCTCTGTGGATTTTCTCCCTGTGGCCGAACCTGCTTCTGTACCACATTCCGAAACGTCTGACAAAGAGGGTGAAAGACAAAATGCTTTCATCATCCTTCCTTCTTGGAGTTAATGCGGTGATAACTATTCCGCTTTTCGCCCTGATCTCATTTATAGTCGTATGGTGTTTCCTTACAATCTATATGGCTGTGCTTTACCTCCTTATGATGCCACCGCTGGCACTGTTCTGCTGGTATTATACCGAATGGTGGGATACCGTCAAGGAGGAATTGAGGCTTCTGGCGTTTCATAAGAAATCAAAAATTGCTAAATTGCGCACTTTAAGGAAAGATAGCGAAAAACTGGAAGACCGTCTGTGGTCTTTGTTCAAGATATGAAAAGAAGAGTTGTCATAACAGGAATGGGAATCTACTCCTGCATCGGTAAGACTTTGGACGAGGTCAGGGATTCTCTCTACAACGGAAAAAGCGGCATCGTGTTCGATCCCGTCAGAAAGGAAATGGGATTCCTGTCCGCTCTTACCGGCCATGTGGAAGTACCTAATCTCAAGGGAATCCTCAGCCGTAACCAAAGGGTTTACATGCCTGAACAGGCTTTGTACGCATATTGCGCCACTGCGGATGCGCTCAGGGACGCACGCATAGACCAGGATTGGCTGGACAGTCATGAAGTGGGCCTTCTCTACGGAAACGACTCCAGCGCGGAACCTGTTGTAGCCAGCGTGGATGCCATGAGGCTGAAGGGAGACACATCCCTGATAGGCAGTGGAGGAATCTTCAAGAGCATGAACTCCACCGTCACGATGAACCTTTCCTGCATATTCAAACTTAAGGGAATAAACCTCACGGTTTCAGGAGCCTGCGCCAGCGGAAGCCATTCCATCGGCTGGGGATCCATGCTTATCCAGAACGGACTTCAGGATATGGTGATATGTGGCGGAGCCCAGGAAACCAACCCTTATTCCGTATGCAGTTTTGACGGTATCAGCGCTTTCTCCAAGAGGGAAAGCGAGCCTGAAAAAGCATCCCGTCCTTTCGACCGTCACAGAGACGGACTGGTTCCGTCCGGCGGAGCTGCCACAGTCATACTGGAAGATTATGAGAGCGCAGTAAAAAGAGGTGCCCCTATCATCGCCGAGGTGCTTGGATACGGTTTCTCATCCAACGGAGACCATATCTCAGTTCCTAACGTAGACGGTCCTGCAAGGTCTCTGAAAATGGCGCTTGCCCACTCAGGGCTGACTCCTGCAGAGATTGGTTACATAAACGCCCACGCCACCAGCACTATGGTCGGAGACCAGAACGAGGCCAAGGCTATTTATCAGGTATTCGGAGACAACATGCCGCCTGTAACCAGCACAAAGAGCCAGACCGGCCACGAAATGTGGATGGCTGGAGCCAGCGAGGTGATCTACTCCATCCTGATGATGAAAAACGGTTTCATCGGAGCAAACATCAACTTCGAGGAACCGGACGAAGACTCCGCCAAACTCAACATTCCGGCGAAGAGAATCGAGAGGATTTTCAACACATTCCTTTCCAATTCATTCGGATTCGGCGGAACCAACTCCACACTCGTGATAAAAAACCTTTGATAACAAACTAAAACAAATAATATGACTAAAGAAGAACTGATCGCTAAGACCATTGACATTCTGTCAGAAGAATTCGAGGTTGAAAAGGAGGTAATCACTCCGGATGCAGACATCAAGAAAACCCTTGATCTCGACAGTCTTTCACTGGTAGACCTTGTCGCCCTGATTGAAGAAACTTTCGACATTAAGATCAAGGGTACCGACTTGATGAAAACAACCAACTTCAGTCAACTCTACGACTTCCTCTTCGAGAGAATCAGCGAAAAATAAATGACTCGTCTGGCTCTGGCCGTCTACCGTTTTTTCAGGAAGAGGCGTGCGGTTTTCTATATAATCCTCCTGGGCAGTTTTGTCCTGCTGGCTTTTCTGGCCGGCCGGATGTACTATGAGGAAGATATAACCAAACTCCTCCCGGCAACGGAAGAAAACAGCGGCGTGAGATATGTCTTTGACAAACTGAGAGTCAAGGACAAGATTTTCGTGGAACTCAGGATAACGGATAGCACCATGTCCCCGCAGGATATGGTGGACACGCTTGTTTCCGCCTCCGACAGGCTCTGCGATTCATTAAAGGCTCACGACAAGGGCGGCTATATGGAAGACGTCTTCAACAGGATAGACCCTTCTTTGCTGGAAGACGGAGCCTTCCTGATTCTGGACAATGCCCCGTGTTTTCTGGACAGCACTTTCTACCCGTCCCTGGACAATTTGCTGAACGCCAAGAGCCTGGATTCCCTGATGCAGGAGAATGCAGACCTGCTTGCCGACGACCCTGCCGGGATGTGGTACGACATAGTGTGCAAGGATCCGCTGGCATTCAGGAGCCTGGCTATGAAAAACCTCGCTTCCGCCGGCGGAGACCTATCTGACGGTTCCGCCCATAAGGATAACGGAAAACTTACCTTGACCGATTTCCATCTGATGAGTTCAGACAGCACCGTTGCCATTGCCTATGTATCTCCGGCTTTCCGGGCAATGGACAGCAAGTCCGGATCCCATCTTATCAGCCTGATCGAGGAAGAAGCCCAGGAGCTTTACAAAGTTTGCCCGCAGGTGGAGGTTCTCATCTGCGGAAAATCCACCAAAAGCGTCTATACCGCAAGGCGTATAAAGAAAGACCTGGTGCTGACTGTCAGCATCGCCCTCATTATCATTATCCTGATAATCGGATATTGTTTCAGGACAAAGGATACTCTCTTCTATATGCTAATGCCTCTTGTCTGGGGAGTGGTTGCAGCCATAGCCGCGGTTTATCTGATACAGGGGCAGATGTCCTTCATTGCCTTGGGCATAGGATGCATCGTGATCGGAGTGGCACTCAGCTACTGCATACACATCATCACCCACCACAAGTACATTGCTCCGGTTGAGCAGGTCATCCAGGACCAGGCAAAGCCGGTGGCTCTTGGATGCATCACCACCGTAGGCTCCCTGCTTGGACTGGTTTTCACCAAATCTTCACTCCTCAGCGATTTCGGCCTGATGGCCTCGCTGGTAATGGTAGGAACCACGCTGGCGGCAATATTCTTCCTTCCGCAGTTCTTCAAGAACTCCACTGGAAAGAAAAACGACAAAGCCTTCGAGGCTATCGAGAAGATCACCACCCATCCTTACCATAAGAGCGGTTGGGTCATCGTGCTGGTTGTCATCCTGTTTGTACTCAGCGTAATCTTCACCAGAGGACGGGCCAGCTTCGATACCGATCTCTTCCATCTGGCATACAGCGATCCTAAACTGATAGTCGCGGAGGAGGTCTATGACAGCAAGTTCGAGGGTGGCCTTCAGACAAAACACATAGCGGTTCATTCCAGGGACCTGGACAGCGCCCTGGCACTGAACCAGATTCTGGCCGAGGAATGCCAGGCCCTTCAAGACAAGGGTATAATTTCCTCGTTCAACTCTGCTTCCAATCTTCTTCTCCCGTCCACCGAGCAGACCGAAAGGATCCGCCTCTGGAACGCATACTTCACGCCGCAGAAAAAAGACCAGGTAAAGAAGATGACCGCTGCCGCCGCTGATCGCAACGGCTTTGAAGCGGAGATGTTCGAGCCTTTCTGGGAGGCTCTGGAAAAAGACTATTCTCCTGTGGACGTATTCGGAGGAGGAACCGTTCCAAACGAGATAATGGGCAATTTCATGGAGAAGAACGAGGACGGAAACTACCTTGTGCTGACCACCCTTAAGGCAAAGGATGCTGACAGCCTGTGGAGGGCTTCCGAAATCCTGGCCGCCGGTGGAAAGGACAAGAACAAGGACCTCTCCCACGGGGTAGTAGTGATAGATCCTCTTTTCTACACAACCAACATGCTGGAAATCATGGAACACGATTTCAACACGGTGCTGCTGATTTCCTCCCTGTTCGTCCTGGTGATCCTGCTGCTGGCTTTCAGGAACATCGTCCATGCCATCATAGCTTTCCTGCCGATGTTCATGAGCTGGTTTATGGTACTTGGCTTCATGAGACTGTTCAACATAGAATTCAACCTGATCAACATGGTCATCTCCACCTTCATCTTCGGAATGGGAGTGGATTACAGCATCTTCGTGATGGACGGCCTTATCAAGGGCAAGGAAAGGGAAGAACTACTGAAGTATCACCGCAGCGCAATATTCTTCTCGGCCGTAATGCTGATTCTGGCAGTGAGCAGCCTGTTGTTTGCCGTGCATCCTGCCATTTCCTCAATAGGTTTGTCAACCTTAGCCGGAATGATTTCCACCATCGTGATTACTTTCACCCTGCAGCCTTACCTGTTTTACAAATGGGAGGCCTTCAGACATAGATGAAATACGATGTCGTCATATTAGGCAGCGGACTGGGAGGTCTGGAATGCGCCTTCATACTCGCCAAATGCGGTATGAATGTCTGCGTCCTGGAAAAGAACGCCGCACTTGGAGGATGCCTTCAGACTTTCCGCAGGGGAAAGGACGAATTCGACACGGGATTCCATTATGTCGGAGCACTCGGAAAAGGCCAGATACTGGAAAGGATATTCCGCCATCTCGGTCTTATGGAACTTCCTTGGCATCAACTTGATACCGAATGTTTTGACCAGATTCTCCTCAAAGGCAGAACCTATCCCCTGGCTAACGGCTACAAACAATTTGCCCAATCTCTCTCAGCGATTTTCCCGGAAAACCGGATGGAACTGGAGAACTATTCCTCCTTCCTGGAGAATGTGGGCAAAGGGATCGCCGATCCCATATACAAGGAATCCGGCGGATATGACTCCATAAATTCCCTATTCGAGAAAAGCGCATACGGTTATCTCTGCCGCAGCATAAGCGATCCCCTTCTTAGAAACATACTGAGCGGGGCTTCCCTGAAACTGGAACTCAGGAAAGATACCCTTCCACTCTATACATTCGCCCAGATCAACAGCTCTTTCATCCAAAGTGCCTGGAAACTAAAGGGAAGAGGCTCCCTGATTGCAGACACGCTTGCAGACGGCATCAGGAAAATGGGCGGAACCGTACTGGCAAACGCACAGGTAATATCCCTGAAAGAAAAGGACGGACATGTATTCGGAGCTGAAATCCTCCACAAGGGATGCAGGGAAAGCTTGAGCGCAGATCTTTTCGTCTCCGACCTCAGCCCGCAACTTACCCTGGAACTTCTAAAAGACAGTCCTAACATAAGGCCGGTTTTCCGCCGCAGGATAAACCGCCTGGAACAAACCTGCGGATTTTTCACGGTTAACATAAAACTCAAGGAGGGACGTATTCCTTACCTTAACCGCAATTCCTACTGTTACTCTCCGGATCTGGAATCCGTGTGGAACATCGCGGAGAATCAATCTGGAGGCAAAGTGAAGGGGGTTCTCGTCAGCCAGCAGGTTCCTGAAAGCGGAGATTACGCCACTCTGATGGACATCCTCACCCCGATGAACTATTCCGAGGTCGAGAAGTGGACCGGCACCCTTCCTAACCGTCGCGGAGAAGAGTATCTGGCATTCAAGGCAAGAAAAGCGGAGGAGTGCATTTCCATGGCGCAGAATTTCTTCCCCGACCTGAAGGAATCCATAGAAACTTTCTATACCAGCACTCCGCTGACATATTTGAATTACACCGGAGCCGTCCGGGGTACGGCATACGGCATCAGGAAAGACTGCAACAACCTGACCCAGACGCTGTTGACCCCGAAGACCCCGTTCGGGAACCTGTACTTTACAGGACAAAACCTCAATCTCCACGGAATCCTTGGAGTCACACTTACCTCTCTCCTGACATGCCTGGAAATCCTGGGGAAAGAACAGGTGGTATCTTTTTTGGAGTAAATGGAGTAAATTTGCACCGTTATGAAGAAATTATTTATCGCTATACTTTCCTGCTGCCTTCTGACAAGCGCAGCCGCTTTGTCGCAAAGCAAGGAAAAAGTCATGGCAGACATCCAGAAAAAGAACGAGTCCTACAAGACCATAGTCTCCACCTGCTCCCAGGTAAAGACTATGAAGGGAATGAAAAAGAACGTGGAGAGCAAGGGCAAGATGTATTTCGTCCGTTCTTCCGAAAAGCTTTCCATGCAGCTCACTCTCGACAGGGCAAAGCATAAGGACAAGGAAAACCAGCTGATCATAAACGGAGACAAGGTCACGATGATAAGCGGCGGAACCCGTAACGTCTTCAACACCAAGACGGACCACAACATGAACATTCTCAGGGGAACCCTTATCAACTGCATCAAGGGAGAATTGGAAAAGGCCGCCCAGCTCAACAAATCCGAAATCAAGATGTCCACTACAGACAAATATTATGTCTTTGATATGGATGTGGCCAAGAACGCAAAGGGAAGGTGGAACCACCTGACCGCCTCCTACAGCAAGAAGGACCTTACCCTGTGCATTTTCACCCTCACCGAGAAAAACGGGAACAACACCACCTGGAACACTCCGGACAAGGAATTCAACGGAATGATTCCGGACGAACTGTTCAACTATTAGACTCTTGACGGAATGCTGATATCAGGCAATCGGGGAATCTTGAAACGTCTGCCGGCTCTTCTGCTGGCGGCCGTTTTGCTTTTGCCATCCCTTGCCGATGCACAGACCACAAGAGTCAAGGGTCGCGTCACCGACGCCGATACAGGAGAAGGCCTTCCGTTTGCCAACGTTTACTTCAAGGGCACCACTATCGGTGTGTCCACAGACCTGGACGGATATTACACTCTGGAAACCAGAGATCTTACCGTAGATTTGCTCAGATTCGAGATGCTGAGCTACATCCCGCAGGAAAAGCAGATTAAGAAAGGAGCATTCAACCAGCTTGACATTGCCCTGAAAATCGAAGAAAACCTACTCAACCAGATTGTGGTAAAGCCTGACTACCGCTATATCCGCTGGATCCTTTCCAACATTGAAAGGGCCAAGAAAATCAATAATCCGGAAGAGAGAGACCGCTACGAGTGCCGGCTCTACACAAAGATGGAACTGGACCTTGTCAACGCGGACACACAGATAAAGAACAAGCTGCTGAGGAGAAACTTCGGCTTTGTGTTCGACTATATGGACACTTCCGTCATCAGCGGAAAACCCTATCTGCCGATTATGATCTCGGAGAACAACTCCAGGTTCTACAAGCAGAAAGATCCGGCCCTGACCAAGGAAATCATAGACGCCAGCCGCATATCGGGAGTAAAGGATGAGGCAACTTTTGCCCAGTTTACCGGCAATATGCACATCCGCACCAATTTCTACGATGACTTCATCAACCTGTTCAATGTCCAGATCCCTTCCCCGGTAAGTGGCCCTAATGTTTATTACGACTATTTCCTCATCGACAGCCTCAACATAGACGGAAGGAAAACCTATCACATCCGTTTCCATCCGTCCAAACTGGTTTCCTCCCCGACTTTCGACGGAGAAATGAGGATTGACGCCCAAGACTGGGCTGTAAGGGAAATCCACGTAAAACTCAAGAAAGGCAGCAACGTCAACTGGATCAGGGATCTTGTCCTGGATTCCGAATACCAGCTGGTTGGAGGAAAAGGCTCGTACCAGGGTAAGGATTCCCTATGGTTCTTCAAGCAGGATAAGATGTATGCGGACTTCTCGGTAACCATGAGGGATTCCTCCAAGCTGATGTCTTTCCTCGGAAGAAGGCAATGCGACTATATCGATCCGAGATTCGACCGGCAGATGCCTGACAGCGTCTCCAAACTGATGAGCAATGTGGTGATGGGAAAGAACCCTCTTGTCGACGATGAATCCTACTGGCAGCAAAACCGCCCCTATGCCCTCAGCCAGAAGGAAAGCAATATCTACAAGATGGTGGATTCCATCAAGAACGTTCCACTGTATCACAATCTCTACACTATCGTAAACACCTTTGTCAACGGATATTACGATTTCAAGTACTTTGGGGTTGGACCATATTTCAAGATGTTCAGCTTCAATAACCTGGAAGGTGCGAGATTCCAGTTCGGAGGAAGGACGACGGAAGATTTCAGCAAGAAGATAAGGCTTTCCGGCCACATAGCTTATGGAACCAAGGACAAGGACTTCAAGGGAAAGATAATGGCCGAATACATGTTCAGCAATCTGCCTACCCGTAAAATCGTTGTCAGTGCAAGCAGAGACCTTGTCCAGATGGGAAGAGGTACGGATGCCCTTACGGAAGGCAACATCATGTCCTCCCTGCTCAACAAGGGCAACAGCGAGAGGATGAGTCCTGTCAACGATTATTCCATTTCCTATGTCCACGAGTGGAACGAGGGATTCAATAACAGTATCGGTGTGGAAAGCCGCAGGGTCTACTCCAACCGCTATGTGCCTATGTTCACTCCGGACAGCGTTCACGTAACCAGCGTTTCTTCCAACCAGCTGCATTACACCGCCCGCTTCTCCTGGGACGAAACGGTTACACGCGGAACTTTTGACAAGATCTATGTCCTTACCCACTATCCCGTAGTTACCATAGATCTCGTGGGAGCGGCCAAGGGAATGAGTCACAATGACTTCGGATTTTTCCGCGCGGAAGCTACCGTGGACTACACCCTGCCTCTGCCGCCGTTCGGAACATCCAAATTCCATCTTACCGGCGGAAAGATCGTGGGCAAGGTTCCATATCCTTTCCTCAAACTCCACGAAGGAAACGGCACCTATTTCCTGGACAAGAGTGCCTTTGCCTGCATGGACTTCTACGAGTTTGCGTCCGATACCTGGACCACCCTGTTCTACGAGCATAATTTCAGAGGTTTCTTCCTCGGCAAGATCCCTGTCATGAAACGCCTGCAGTGGAGAGAGGTCTTCACCCTGAAAGCCGGCTACGGCACCCTGTCAAAGGTTAACAACGGTATTACCGACGGAAAGATCGGAAATCCTTCCAGCACCATCATGGGAACCGGCCCTGGAGCAAAATACGAGGGCATGGAAGCCCGCCTGCTCTTCCCTGAAGGCATGAGCTCTCTGAGAAAACCTTATGTGGAAATGGGTGTTGGCGTGACCAATATCTTCAGGGTATTCCGCGTTGATGTCTTCTGGAGAATGACTCACCGCTTCAAGATAGAAGATGGCGTAAAGGTCAAGAAAAACCACAGGGCCGCCGTTAATTTCGGTTTCGAATGGGCCTTCTAACAAGACTAAACATAAAAACTTCAAATATGAAACAATACATCGAACAGAACAAAGATCGTTTCTTCGAAGAACTGTTCTCTCTCCTGAGAATCCCTTCAATAAGCGCCAAGAAAGAGCACAAGGCAGATATGCTAAAATGCGCCAAAAGACTCGTTGAATTGCTTAAAAAGGCCGGTGCAGACAAGGCAGACGTTTATCCTACAGCCGGCAACCCTGTAGTCTTCGGCCAGAAAATGATAGACCCTAAGGCCAAGACCGTTATGGTTTACGGTCACTACGATGTCCAGCCTGCCGAGCCTCTGGAGAAGTGGAATTCCAATCCTTTCGAGCCCGAAATCCACGACGGGGCTATCTGGGGAAGAGGCGCCAACGACGACAAGGGCCAGCTGTTCATGCACATCAAGGCTTTTGAATATCTTGTAAAGACCAAGCAGCTCAAGCATAACGTCAAATTCATCTTCGAGGGCGAGGAGGAAATCGGAAGCCCGTCCCTTCCTGCCTGGGTGAAGAAGAACAAGAAGATGCTCGCCAGCGACGTGATCCTTGTCTCCGACACCACCATGATCAGCGAGAAAGTCCCTTCCATCAACTGCGGAATGAGAGGCCTGGCCTATCTGGAAGTTACCGTCACCGGCCCTAACAAGGACCTCCACTCAGGCCACTACGGCGGAGCTGTCGCCAACCCTATCAATGTCCTCTGCGATATGATTTCTTCGCTGATAGACAAAAACGGCAAGGTCAAGGTAAAAGGCTTCTACGACGATGTGGTCAACCTCAGCAAGGCAGACCGCGCCCAACTTGCCAGGGCTCCTTTCAACCTCAACGAGTACAAGAAATTCCTCGGCATAAAGGAAGTCAAGGGAGAAAAGGGCTACACCACCCTCGAGAGAACCGGTATCCGTCCTTGCCTGGACGTTTGCGGAATCTGGGGCGGCTACACAGGAGAAGGCGCCAAGACCGTCCTTCCATCCACAGCCCACGCCAAGATATCGATGAGGCTCGTTCCTAACCAGGACAGCGCCAAGATAACCAAGCTCTTCAAGCAGCATTTCCTGGCTATCGCCCCTAAATACGTCAAGGTTAAGGTAGAGGAGAAAGAAGGCGGAAACGGCTTCCTGATCCCGATCACTTCCCCCGCCTTCCAGGCCGCTTCAAAGGCCATGAAGGAAGTTCTGGGCATAGAGCCTGTTCCAAGCCGTGGCGGCGGAAGCATCGCTGTTCTGGCTGATATGCAGAAGATCCTGGGCACAGACCCTCTCCTGATGGGATTCGGCCTTGAAAGAGACACCATCCATTCCCCTAACGAGAGCTACCTTCTCAAGCAGTTCTTCGGCGGAATGGAATCCATCGCCCTCTTCTACAAATACTACTAACAGATTTTCAGATATCTGAACAGAAAAAAAGCACTTGCAGAAACGCAAGTGCTTTTTTGTTGCTCAGTATCTCTTAGAATGCCAGGAAAGCCCTGACTGAACGACCTTCCATTGATATAGAAGAATCTTTCCTGTCTTTTACATGATGGGCAAGAAGCACACCTTTGACACCATCTCCATCTCTAAATCCTGTACACAAAACCCTTTCCGCAGACATCTGGGTACTTGACCAATAATAATTCCAGTTATAATTCTTACCTCCTACATTCTGATGGCTCCAACCAGGCAAGGTGCAAATATTGATAGGCATGGTAAATCCAGATGTGCCAGCATAACCGAAGAAACTGCCATATATGTCTTCATCTTTAGAAAAATAGAAATCACCATCAGTAGGATAATAATTATATTTATTAACATCTGTATGTGTGCTGGTTTTCAGGAAAGAAACAAAATTGTCAGATTCTCCAAGTCCCAGGAAAGAAGCTATCCACTGTGAAATCGTTGGCATAAACCAGTTAGAAGAGTATGTACTATTCACAGCTGGAGTATAACTGCTTATACAAGCGGCTGCTGGGTAACTTGCAGCGTTATTCTTCATGAATTCCGTTTTCCCGATTCCGTCATAACTGAGAAACATCAACTCGTCACGACGGCTAGCAGAAGGATTCTTAAACCACTCCTGCTCAAAAGCAGAATCTTTTATTTGTGTATTATTTGTTGACCACCGAACTCCGTTAGCAGGACTGCAATCATTCAAGGCTATAACCAGAGCATGGCCATAACCGTGAGATTCCTCGGTAATGCCGTTAGCAAAGCTAATGATATCTTCACCAGATGTCATGAAAGAAGGATGCTTTGAGTTTTCTCCTTCGTTCACATAAACAACCAGACCCAGTGGAACTCGGGTGCTTGAAACTGTCTGCTGTTTGTAGTTTCCCCAGGTTCCATCTGAATAGAAGACATCGCCGACTTTAATCTTGTCGGTTACGGTGCTAAGCTTCCCGGTTCCCAAATTTGTGCTTGCGCTGCCAAACTTTCTTGTCCATACAACATTATTGTCAGAATCCGTGATTGTGATCAACGGGTTGCTGAGAACTGTCGCACCAGGGAAAGCGATAGCAAAGAACGCATTACCCTTTGAAATGTTTACAGTATTGGTTGCGCTGTAGTTATTATCATCGGATAGTGTTATCGTATAGTTTCCGTTTAAACCACTGGAAATAATCTTGAAACTAACGAATGTGCTGCCCTGTGAAAGATTAAAACTCTTTTGTGCATAAGTGCTTTCTCCAGTAAGAGAACTGTATTTCTGTACAGCCTCGCCCAGAGAAGAAACTACTGCTGTAGTATAATTACCACCTGAGTTCAACACGTCTGAAGTGCTTATAAGCGTGGCATTCAAGACCAGATCATCTGCAGGATCGCCTTCTCCTTCGTACTCAAGGTTACCGGAAAAAACAGCGGACTGTGTACCTGCGCCGGAAATAAGGGTAAGGTCTCCTGATATTTCTTCTCCGGTGATCCTCAAAACGTCTCCCGTCTCGAAAACCTGACTCTTTTCTCCTGAAATAGTAGCCTTGGTCGAGGAACCTCCATTTTGTACATTTACAGAATAAGGTATCACTTTTGCTGCTGATACCTCAGGCTTTTCTGCTTCAACAACAGGATCTTCCTCAAGAACTGGTTGGTCGGCCTTGCTGCAGGAAAAAGCGGCTGCGACAACAATCATTGTTGTAAACAACCTGAAAATATTATAGAGCTTCTTCATGATTCATTTCTTTAAACTAACCAATTTCATCATCCTCGCCCCCTCCGCCAAGGTCACCGAGATTACCTCCAGCACTTCCACTCTGGCAGATAAAAGACTCCACGCGGATTTCTATCACTTTGACAGCCGGCGTTTCATATTTTAACGGAATCCTCATTGTTTTTGTTATATTTAATGTTATATTATTCTATATCAGCAAGATGCTCGCCATTATAAATGTGAAGAGCTTGGTTTCTAAAGCGGTATCGGGGGGCAAATATAATGCGTAGGTCTTTTTTCTGCAAATTTTATCCCCTCAAATGATATTTAATTACTTAAAGGTTTCAGTATCTTTGTAAACATGAAAACAGGTGTTTCTTAATAACCACATTATGACTACTCTCGGAATTCTTATTATCGCGATTGCTTGTATTATCATTTCCGTGACGATTGTCTGGCTGGTAATGCGCGCCAAGCAAAATGAAATCAACAAGAAGGCAGAAATCACGCTCAAGGCCATTGAGGCGGGCCTTCCTGTTGATGTGGACAAGCTCAACACACCCAAAACACCCAAAGGCCCACAAAACAAACAAAGCCTCAAGCAGGATCTGTTGGGAAAACTTTCCGGAGCAGGCATCTTCTTTTTTATGGGTCTCTCTTTCCTGATTCTTTATTTTGTGGACCTGCTTGGCCCTGGTCTTCCTCAAGGCCTGTGGTTTAGAGAAGGGCTGCCAATGGCTGGCGGAGTCTTGATGGCTATCGGTATCAGCCTGTTCATCACTTACTTTGCCGGCAGGAAACTGCTTAAAAAGGAGATGGAGAAGGAAGACTGACTTTATGAAAAAGGGAGTTCTTTTGATAGCAGTCTTAGCACTGCTTGCAAGTTGCGGCACTTCTGATGTGTCTATATTCGAGCATGTCGAGAAACTTTGCAATAAAGACAACGGCAAACTGTGGGGTATTAACCTATATGCTCCGGTTCTTGGTGTTGATTCGCTGAGGAATATTGTCAGCAATGTCCCTGATGCGCCAAAAACATTCCCGGCGGATAAGCCTGTTGCAAATTCTACAACTGAACTGGACGGCAAGCGTTGGACAATGATTTTATGGCCTCTGTCCGGAGACCAGATGCATCAGTCCATAATCCTCGTCCACGAGATGTTCCACTATCGCCAGCCGGAGCTTGGACTTTGGCAGAATAAAGATCCCAACAATTCTCATCTTTCCAATAGAGATGCCCGTACGCTTCTGAAACTGGAGTGGAACGCGCTGAAGGCTGCAGCCTCTTGTGATGGCGAGCAAAAGAAAACCGCTCTTAAAGATGCCTTGAGTTTCCGTGCCCAAAGAAGACACTTGTATCCTGACTTTGCCGCTGAAGAGAACTCTCTTGAGATTCAGGAAGGACTTGCCGAGTACACCGGAAGGCGCATTGCTGTTCCTGACAACAAGGAATATCTCCAGTCTCTTTCAGACCTTGACTACCTATATGAATCAGACAACCTGACTCGCTCTTTTGCATACCTTTCCGGACCTCTTTACGGTTTGATTCTGGACCAGTCCGGCCATTCTTGGCATAAAGAGATTAACTCTGGCAGTGATCTTGGCTCCTCAGCGATGGAGATTTACGGAATAACTCTTCCGGAAAACCTGGAAGAAACCGTAGAAACAGCCAAAGCCAAGTATGACTTTGAGTCAATTGATGCAGCTGAAGAAGCTTTTCAGCGCAAACTGGAAGAGAGGAATCAGACGCTTCGCAAATTGTTTGCTCCCGATAACATCATAACACTGGAATGCCCTAATCTCTCTATTCAGTTTTCCCCTGACAGCATGATTAAAATGGATGACGGGAGTATGGTCATCTATGGCTGCACTGCTTTTTGCGACTGGGGCTCTGTAGAAGGCCATCCGCTGAAAGTGACAAGTGACTGGCGCAGTATTGAACTGCCCCGTCTAGACACGCTTTCTTTCAACAACGACACGATTACAACCTCCGGTTGGACTCTGATCAAAAAGAACAACAACCCTTAAAACTGCGGTTCTTCATACTAACGTGACCAGCCTTCAATCTTGTAGACTTTTTCGGCAAGCTTCCTCTCCTTTAGGGTCTTTGCAGCTCTAAACCAAACCTCTATGCGTGCCGCATAAGAATCGCCGGGGTCACCTTCCTCTATTACAAAGCTCTTGTTGTCAACAATCTTTGTGAAAGTCTTGACAGAATCTATCTTCGCATAGAAGTCATCTCCAATTCCAGGCCTCACCGTCAAAGGGATGTTCTCAGTTACCTCATAGGCGCGGATAAAAATGTCACCTTTCGGAAGGTTGCTGCAATAGAAGTCGTATGAATATTCAATCCAAGTGCCTCGAAGCTGAAACCAAGTGCTGGAATCCAAAGAATCAACTTCCACAACCGGATAATTTCCATCAAAGTCCTCTTGCAAAGGCTCGTTATATTCCAGCCCTTCTGGAATGGGGTGCTTGCCAAAACTGTCTGGCCCCATCTGGGCCGCCATGCCCAAAGGAAGCAATGAAACAACAACAATGAAAATAGTAGCTATAAGCGAGACGGCAAACTGCCACCATTTTTTGTTTGCCAACAAAAAAGCCCAAGAAACTATAGTTAACACAACCATCGCAAGGACAGCAAGAACCAATAATATTTCCCAAAAGCCATAAGTTGAGAGAGTCACAAAAAACAAGGCTATCAAAAGACCTAGCAGCAACAGAGGAAAACCCCACCAGTATTTCACGGAAAAACGTTCCACAGCAACACTTGAGATTGTTAATGATTCAATTCTTTTCTGCAAAGATATAGCAATTAACAAAAACTTCTATAACAACAAAATGTATAACTTAGCGGTATGAAAACATCGCTGACAGTTTTGGCAATTTGCTTGTTGTCTTTCAGCAATTTGTTCTCCCAGGGGCATAAAGTCTCCGGTACTGCTGTCTTGAATAATTATAAAGACCGTTTGGAATACAAAAACTTGCTTGTTATGCTGATAAACAAGCAAGACAGCATTGCCATAGATTCCGTTTATGTGCTGACTGATAGTTTGGGCAATTATTGTTTCAACGATGTTCAGTCTGGAGAGTATGTTCTTGAATTGAAATATTTCTATGACAGGCGACGATATCACATTTATGTTGGAGACGATGACTTGTCTCTTGACCTTTTCATTGATTTAAAGGGCAGTGATCTCGCTGAACAAGCAAGAAGGGATATAGAGTTAGGGGAGGCTGTCATATATGCTGAAGGCGGAATGGAGCCTATCATCTATGGGGTTGAAGAACCTTTTAAGGAGAAGTTCGGGATACAATACATTGTTCCAGATTGTGTAAGGGGACCAGATTCTAAATACTGGTCAGATTATAATATGGTGATATTCAATTACCTTACCGAACGATTCGGCAATAAATGGAAAGCCTTCTTACGTAAGGATACTGTAGGATACAAACAGTGGAAGAGAAATAAGAAACACAGATAAATTCACACATAATAATAGTTTTATTTTGGCGACGCATAGGCGACGGATTGGGCTATTTTACTCAATTTTTAAGCTTTCAAGGGATTCTATTAAAGAAAGGGAAGGGGTACTCGGCGATGGTGTCTTGTAACTCCCTGAGATTCAACGGCCCCCTATTATTGCCCCGTGAAAAAGAAGGGGTAATATTTCAGAAGCGTTGAGAATCAGCCTATTGCAAAGCACCATCGCCGAGTACCATCTTTCACTGAGAAAATGTTGGTGTTTTTGTTGGTGGCGGGATAAAAGAACAAGCACCTGCGATAGTTCGCAAGTGCTTGATTTTGAATTGTGGGCCCAGAAGAACCACCAAGGGACTTTTTACATATTTCTATCTATCAAGTTCTTACCTTCCTTATATGGGAGAGAAAAGACTCTCTGGCGACATATAGGCGACAAACTTGAGCGAATATAGGCGTTAAAAACATATCGCACAAGGGGCCCAAAGATTATCCCTATTTGATAGATTTTGCGCTATAATCTGGATATAGTGTTGGGCTTACCGGAACATTTTTTTTGTTCATATCGGGACTCCAGCCCCTTCCCTTTTCCTTGAGTCTCAACCACCGTTGTTCCTGTCTAACATCATCGCTATAGTAATTGTATTGACTGTCCCTGTTCTTAACCTTAATATGCTTGTATTTGTCTCCGATATTGTTCCCGAAGTTGTCCTTAGATGCGAGCATCATTAAAGACAAGACATCCTTGAATCTACAAGGCTTTGACTGCAAAATAGTACTTTGGAAATAGTACAGATATGAATCGTCCGTTCTGTCGCGATTAATGATATAGAGGCCGTGGTCATAGCGGAACCTGTCTTCTTTGGTTGTCTTTGTAGAATAAACAGGTTTCTTTTCTACAATTTGGTATGATGAGACCCGCTCTCCATTAACGATCATTTGACCAGAGTAAAGGCCCCTGTATATGTTATTGTTTCTTGAAAGAAGCAGTCTATTGCTCTTATCAACATCCACCCAGGAATTAGTCCAGGTCGTATCCTTAAAGACACTTATTGCAATGCATTCAGCATCACTCTCCTTATCAACAACAACAGCTCCTTGATTTGCCAGGAATCCGGAAAGTATAGCATCTCTGAATGACATTTCTTCTTCAGAAAGATTAGAAGGTGAGTACGCTACTATAAAAACCTTCTTCCCCGATATTGAAAACTCCTTGTCCGAGCGAACAAGAACATCTGCTTTCTTCAGTTTCTTTGGAGTCTGGGCAATGCAGAGAAAAGGTATGGCCGTCATTATAAACAGCAATGATAAAAAGTATTTGTATGATCGTTTCATAATTCTAATTATAATTTTAATGTTTAGATGACCCTTTCATTTGCAAAAATAAAAAAAAACATAAATTTGCCAACAAATTTGAGAAGTCATTAATTATGAAACGAATCTATATTATTCTGACTCTTGTTTGTGCTCTGTTTCTTTCAGGGCAAAACATATACGCCCAGCTTTCTGAAAGGGGGAAACTGCCTCCTGTCAAGGTGGAAAACATTGACGCAGAGAAAGTCGAAGGCACTTGGTATTTGAGCCATTTTAACTTTTACACCGAGAATCCGGAACAGGACAACAATTTCAGCTGCATCGTTTATAGAATAACCAAAGACTCCATTTCTACCTGCTATCATAGTTATAGAGGAAAAGATATAGATAAGGTTTTCTTTTCTTTTATTCCTGTCTTCAAGGGTAGTTATTCAAGGAAAGAGTTAAGAGCTGACGCACCTATAGCATACACTAATAATTTCTACGACTTCAAATCCAGTTATAGATACATTAGGCTCAACGATAGCTTACTCACAATAGCAGACCAATATGACATTGTAACCTGTAAAGATGGAGAATACGCTTTTAGGTATAAAAAACTGATTCCTGAGAAAAAGCGGTCTGATTTCCTTTTTGCAATAAAGAACTCCACCGTGGATGTGGAAGATAGGTTCAAGTGCAAAGGAGGAATTGATATGACTAACAGCGAGGTGAAATTAATGCCGTGTTTCCCTCAGGATTCTCTTAACAGAGACACGGTTTTCTTACAAGCCATTAGCAATGTTCTATCATTCCAAGAAAGAGCATTCTGCGTACGCTTTATGGAATGGTGCAAAGACAATGTTAAAATACCGGAAGGCTATTCCGGAAACATTGTAAAAGGCTATTTCCACGTTGAGTTCTATATCAATATGTACGGATACCTTAACACATTCAGTATAATCCGTGGATTGGATGAAGAACTAGATAGTTATCTGACACAAAAGATAAAAGACTTCCCAAGAATCCTTCCTGCCAAGGACAAAAATGGCAATAACATCCTTTATAAAGCTACCGGAAGGTTTTCAATGTACATCCCGATAGAGTAAGAATACACTCATTTCCCTCCAATTGTAAAACCAACATTAAAAGCAACATTGCTGCTGGCCTTCTCTTCAATTTTATACTCTATCGAGAAACGTAAGTGGTTGAACAGTTTAATCCCGATTCTTGGCAGTATGCAAACTGAATACTTATTATTGCCCACAAAATCACGAGAAATCAATTTGTCGTCTTTATAAAAGTTTTCTGCTGGAGATGCATTTGAGAACTTTGCCAAACCAGCTCCCAATCCGATAAAGAAAGAAGATTTATTCATTCTAAAATTATAGTCTCCGACTACTAAGAGATTTGATGAATTAGTTCCTACAGTATTGTCGCCATAGGTTAGGTCTGATTTATATTCTCTATTCGTTCGTGAAAACGAATACTGGATACCCAAGTCTATCGGAGAACCATAAAAATTATATCTCATCTCTAATCCAAACCCAGGACCAGGTTTAACAGAAGCATAACCACATTTGTCTGTTGCATAATTAAGACCAACAAACAAGCCTCCTTCTATTGAGCCTATATTATTCTGAGCAGATAGAGAAATAGAAGATAGAAGAACACAAAGAGTGGTAAAAATATAAAACCTTTTCATAATACTACCTATACCCTATAGTAATCCCAATGATTGAACTCTCGGATTGATGTAAAGATACTCTGTTTTAAGGGAACTCCAAAATCTATCAAACCAGAGGGTCAAAATAGAGTGTCTATTTAGATAGAAATTTTGGCGACGCATAGGCGACAGATTGGGCTATTTTACTCCATTTTTAAGGCTTTCTGGGGTTCTATTAAGAGAGGTGGAAAGCTGCTCGGCGATGGTGTCTTGTAACTCCCTGAGATTCAGCAGCCCCCTATTATTACCCCGTGAAAAAGAAGGGGTAATATTTCAGAAGAGTTGAGAATCAGCCTATTGCAAAGCACCATCGCCGAGTACCATCTTTCACTGAGAAAATGTTGGTGCTTTTGTTGATGGCGGGATAAAAGAACAAGCACCTGCGATAATTCGCAAGTGCTTGATTTTGAATTGTGGGCCCAGAAGGGCATGATCCTCCGACCCCCTGATTATGAGTCAGGTGCTCTAACCAACTGAGCTATGAGCCCCAATCCAGCGGACAGGTTCCGCTATTTCAAACGCAAAGATAAAGATTTTTCTTTATCTGCATTCTTTACGACAAGAGTCTGATGCGTATCAGACTTTGATCTCGACTTCCACACCGCTCGGAAGTTCAAGCTTCATCAAAGCGTCAACAGTCTTTGCTGAAGATGAATAGATGTCCAGAAGACGGCAGAAAGAATTGAGCTCGAACTGCTCTCTAGCCTTCTTGTTAACGAAGGTAGAGCGGTTTACGGTGAATATCTTCTTGCTGGTCGGAAGTGGAATAGGACCGCTTACGATAGCACCCGTAGCCTTTACAGTCTCAACGATGCGTGCTGCTGACTTGTCAACCAGAGCGTGATCGTATGACTTAAGTTTGATTCTAATCTTTTGGCTCATTTTTATCTATTTTTAAATATTATCATTTATCGACGATCAGTCCTCATCATCCACCATCCTCATTCCGGCCTTGTCTATGATTTCCTTAGAAAGGTTAGAAGGAAGTTCTGCGTAATGTGAGAATTCCATTGTACTTGTAGCTCTACCGGAAGAAAGGGTACGGAGAACGGTAACGTAACCGAACTGTTCGCTGAGCGGAACCTTAGCCTTGATTATGCGGGCGCCGCCTCTAGAGTCCATATTGGTTATCTGTCCCCTTCTCTTGTTAAGGTCACCGATGACATCTCCCATATACTCTTCAGGTGTTACAACCTCAAGAGCCATAATAGGTTCCATCAGTACCGGAGAAGCCTTTCTTGCTGCCTTGCGGAACGCCTGGCGGGCGCAAATCTCAAATGAAAGCTGGTCTGAATCCACAGGATGGAAACTGCCGTCTTTGAGGACAACCTTCATAGAGGTAACCTCGTAGCCGGCAAGAGGGCCGTTCTGCATTGCTGCCTTGAAGCCCTTCTCAACTGCAGGGATGAATTCCCTAGGGATGTTTCCACCCTTAACTTCATCTACAAACTGCAGGCCTGTAACTCCCTCGTCTGCAGGACCAAGTTCCACGATGATATCCGCAAATTTTCCGCGGCCTCCCGTCTGCTTCTTGAAGACCTCTCTGTGCTGGACAGTCTGCGTAACAGCCTCCTTGTAGTTCACCTGAGGTGCACCCTGGTTGATCTCTACGCCAAACTCTCTCTTCAGACGGTCTACAAGAATCTCCAGATGGAGCTCGCCCATACCGCTTATGATGGTCTGGCCGGTCTCCTGGTCTGACTTGACGGTGAAGGTAGGATCTTCCTCGGCCAGTTTGCCGAGAGCGATGCCGAGCTTGTCAAGGTCTCCCTGAGTCTTAGGCTCCACTGCCAGTCCGATAACCGGATCGGGGAATACCATAGACTCCAGAACTATAGGATGCTTTTCCTCGCATACGGTGTCTCCGGTATGGAGGTCTTTGAATCCCACAACTCCGCAGATGTCTCCAGCCTCAACAAAATCTATAGGATTCTGCTTGTTGGAGTGCATTTGGTAAAGTCTTGTAACTCTCTCCTTCTTGCCGCTTCTTGTGTTGAGCACGTACGATCCGGCATCCAGACGTCCAGAGTAAGCTCTCATATAGGCCAGTCTTCCAACAAATGGATCCGTTGCAATCTTGAATACAAGACCGCAGAACGGCTCGCTTGCGGAAGGCTTTCTCTCAGTTTCTTCGTTGTTCCTTGGGTTGGTGCCCTTTACATTGCCCTTGTCCAGCGGACTAGGAAGGTACCTTACCACGGCATCCAGAAGGAACTGCACGCCCTTGTTCTTGAAAGAAGAACCGCAACAGATAGGAACAATATCCATAGATATGGTACCCTTTCTTATTGCGGCTATGATTTCTTCTTTGGAAATCGTCTGTGGATCGTCGAAATATTTCTGCATCAGAGCCTCGTCAAACTCAGCGGCTGTTTCCAGGAGATTGTTTCTCCACTGCTCAGCCTCTTCAGCGAGCTCTGCAGGAATATCCTTGATTACATAATTAACAAGCTCCTTGTTGTCTGTATCGTAGAAGTAAGCCTTCATATCGATAAGGTCAATAATGCCCTGGAACTTTTCTTCCGCGCCAATAGGCAGGCAGATCGGAACCGCGTGGGCGCCGAGCTTGTTCTTGATGTCATCTACTACGCCCATGAAGTCTGCACCTACACGGTCCATCTTGTTTACATAGGCGATCTTTGGAACACTGTACTTGTCTGCCTGTCTCCAGACGGTCTCGCTCTGAGGCTGGACGCGTCCTACAGCGCAGAAAGTAGCAACCGTACCGTCCAGAACACGCAGTGAACGCTCTACCTCAACGGTAAAGTCCACGTGGCCCGGAGTATCGATAAGGTTGATCTGGAATTTTTCACCGTTGTACTGCCAGAATGCAGTGGTAGCGGCAGAAGTGATGGTAATACCCCTCTCCTGCTCCTCCACCATCCAGTCCATTGTGGCCGCACCGTCGTGAACCTCACCAATCTTGTGAGTCTTGCCAGTGTAGTAAAGGATTCTTTCAGATGTGGTTGTTTTACCGGCATCTATGTGGGCCATGATGCCGATGTTTCTCGTGTATTTAAGGTCTCTTGCCATTTTTAAGCCGTTCTCCTTAAAAAACTAGAAACGGAAATGAGCGAATGCCTTGTTGGCCTCAGCCATCTTGTGCATATCCTCCTTTCTCTTGAAGGCACCACCTTCATTATTGTATGCTGCCATTATCTCCGCCGCTAACTTTTCAGCCATCGACTTGCCCGGACGTTTGCGAGCATAGAGAATCATGTTCTTCATACTCAGCGAGATCTTTCTCTCCGGACGCACTTCCGTAGGAACCTGGAAATTGGCGCCGCCGACTCTGCGGCTCTTTACCTCGATCTGCGGGGTAACGTTTTCAAGCGCTTTCTTCCAAATTTCCATAGGAGCCTTGCCAGAATCTTTCATCTTCTCGCCGATCATGTCGATAGAATCGTAAAAAATAGCGTAAGCGATACTCTTCTTCCCCTGCAACATAAGGTTGTTCACGAAACGGGTAACCATTACATCGTGATACTTAGGATCTGGAAGTAGAATCCTCTTTTTAGGCTTTGCTTTTCTCATTTTGGAAATGTTTTAAATAGTTGATGACTTACTTCTTAGGTGCTTTAGGCCTCTTTGCGCCGTAGAGTGAGCGGCCCTGCTTGCGGCCGTCTACGCCTGCGGTATCCAAGGCGCCCCTAAGAATGTGATAACGTACTCCAGGAAGGTCCTTAACCCTACCGCCGCGAACCAGCACGATGCTGTGTTCCTGCAGGTTGTGGCCTTCTCCCGGGATGTAGGCATTCACCTCTTTCTGGTTAGTAAGCCTTACTCTGGCAACTTTTCTCATCGCTGAGTTAGGCTTCTTGGGAGTTGTTGTGTAAACACGTACACAAACTCCTCTCTTCTGAGGGCTGGAATCCAACGCGCGAGACTTAGACTTGGTGACGATTCTCTTGCGTCCGTTCCTTACCAATTGTTGGATTGTTGGCATTTAAAATACTGTTAATCTTAAATTTAAATTATTTACCGCCGTTTTTGGCGGGTTGCAAAGATAGTAAAAGTTTCTTTACCTCCAAAAGAATTGCTATATTTGTAATACCTATAACCTTCAAGCAGACGACTATTTAACACAACTATATGGCAACAAAAACCAAAACCGCAAAGGCACCTGCAAAGAAAGCTGCAAAGCCGGCAGCAAAGAAGGTGCAGCCTAAGGCTAAGATAACCGCCGTTAGCAAGCGCTATATGGCAATGGAAGAAAAGTACGGAGCACACAACTACCATCCGCTTCCTGTAGTTCTCGAGAAAGGAAAGGGAATCTATGTATGGGATGTAGAGGGCAACAAGTACTTCGACTTCCTCTCATCATACTCGGCAGTAAACCAGGGGCACTGCCATCCAAAGATCGTGAAGGCTCTCAAAGACCAGGCAGACAAGCTTTGCCTGACATCCAGGGCATTCTACAACAACTGCCTGTGCGAGTACGAGAAGTTCATGCACGGCTATTTCGGCTACGACAAGGTTCTGCCAATGAACACCGGAGCCGAGGGCGTTGAGACTGCTTTGAAGCTGGCCCGCCGTTGGGGAGCAGTCAAGAAGGGCATTCCTAACGACAAGATCAAAATCATCTGCTGCAGCGGAAACTTCCACGGAAGAACCGTCACCATCATCACTATGAGCGACGATCCTTCTTCATTCGCCCAGTACGGTCCTCTGACTCCTGGTTTCATCCGCATCCCTTACAACGATCCAAAGGCGCTGGAGAAAGCCCTCAACAAGTACGGCAAGGAAGTGTGCGCATTCATCGCCGAGCCAATCCAGGGAGAGGCAGGAGTGTTTGTTCCGGATGACGGCTATCTGAAGAAATGCTTCGACCTGTGCCACAAGCACAATGTGCTTTTCATCGCCGATGAGGTTCAGACAGGTATTGCAAGAACAGGAAAGATGCTCTGCTCACAGCACGATGGCATCCGTCCTGACATCGTTATCCTGGGCAAGGCCCTCGGAGGAGGCGTCCTGCCGGTTTCAGCCTGCCTTGCAGATGACGAGATCATGCTCAACGTAAAGCCAGGCGAGCACGGCTCAACCTTCGGAGGATTCCCTCTGGCGGCAAAGGTTGCCATCGCGGCCCTTACCGTAATAAAAGAAGAGAAGCTAACAGAGAACGCAGAGAAGATGGGAAAGATCTTCCGCGATGAGGTTAACAAGATCAACTCTCCGTTCATCGTCCAGGTAAGAGGACGCGGCCTTCTGAACGCCATCGTGACCAAGCCTATCGGCAAGAAGACCGCCTGGGACATCTGCCTCAAGCTCCGCGACAACGGCCTGCTGGCTAAGCCTACCCACGACCACATCATCCGCTTCGCACCGCCATTGTGCATAAACGAAAAGGAGATCAAACAGGCTGTGGGCATCATCAAGAAGACATTCGAAGAAATGTCCAAGTAACAAAAAAGAGCGGCGGTTGCCGCTCTTTTTTTATCTCTTCTTGGAAACGATAATCGTTCCGGTCTTGCCCCAGAGGGCTTCGCGGGCCTTCTCCAGAGAAGTAATCAGAGCCATGCCGGAAGGGCGTTTCTCGAGGAAGTTCACGCAAGACTCAATCTTAGGAAGCATGCTGCCGGGAGCAAACTGGCCCTCGGCCATGAACTGTTTGGCCTCTTCCACTGACATTGAATCCAGATCGTACTGGTTAGGCTGGTTGAAGTTGATGGAAACCTTTTCAACGGCGGTGAGGATGACCAGCATATCTGCCTTGAGGTCTATGGCTAGCTTGGCGCAGGCGCGGTCCTTGTCTATTACGGCAGCCACTCCGCGGAAGTCGTCCCAGCCTTTCTGGACTACAGGTATGCCGCCACCGCCAACGGTGATGACAGTAGTGTGGGCCTCCATAAGACGCCTTACAACAGGAAGCTCCACGATCTTCACGGGCTTTGGTGAAGGAACAACTCTTCTCCAGCCCCTGCCGGCATCTTCTACAAATGTGTAGCCGGTCTTCCTGGCAATGGCATCTGCCTCGTTCTTGCCGTAGAAAGAACCGATCGGCTTGGTCGGGTTCTGGAAGGCTGGGTCATTCTCATCCACAACCACCTGAGTCAGGACAGCGGCGCAAGGCCTTGGCATGTGCCTTCTTCCGTGCTCCCTCTGGATAGCCTGCTGCAGATGATATCCTATGTAGCCCTGAGTCATGGCTCCGCACTCCGGGAACGGCATCAGCGGAGTCTTTCCGCCGTGAGTGGCCGAATATTCCAGTGCAAGGTTTACCATTCCCACCTGCGGACCGTTGCCGTGGCCAACGACCACGTCGTATCCGTCTTCCTCCAGGTCCACAATCGCAGAGGCTGTAGTCTCTACCAGTTTAAGCTGCTCCTCGGGAGTGTTTCCCAGAGCGTTTCCTCCCAGCGCCAATACTAATCTCTTTCCCATAAATCTTTGTCCAAATTCAGAAAAAAAAGAAAACCAAACTCCCATTCCACGAGGAGTGGGAGCCTAGATAATCTTGTGTGTTTCAGTTAATTACTTGAGAGTTGCGTACATCACAGCCTTGATGGTGTGCATACGGTTCTCTGCCTCGTCAAATACCTTTGACTGCTTGCTGCGGAAGACTTTGTCGGTAACCTCCATCTCCTTCAGGCCGAACTTCTCGTAGATGTCCTTGGCAACGGTTGTCTCCAGGTCGTGGAAAGAAGGAAGGCAGTGCATGAAGATTGCGTTAGGGTTGGCGTTCTTCATGACGGCGTCATTGACCTGATAAGGCTTCAGGAGCTTGATTCTCTTCTCCCAGAGCTCTGCAGGCTCGCCCATGGAAACCCAGATGTCGGTGTAGATAACGTCTGCGTTCTTGGTTCCCTTCTTCACGTCATCGGTGAGGGTGAGGGTGCAGCCGTTCTCCTTGGCGATCTTCTTGCAGGTGTCAACCAGTTCCTTTGCAGGCATGTTGGCCTTAGGGCCGCAGGCTACGAAGTTGATTCCGAGTTTAGCGGAAACCACCATCAGGGAGTTGGCAACGTTGTTGCGGGCATCTCCCATAAAGACCATTGTCAGGCCCTTGTAGTATCCGAAGTTCTCCTTGATTGTCAGAACGTCTGCAAGCATCTGTGTAGGATGGAAATCGGTGGTAAGACCGTTCCATACAGGAACACCGGCGTACTTTGCAAGGTCCTCAACGATCTTCTGGTCGAAACCGCGGTACTCGATACCGTCATACATTCTTCCCAGAACCTTTGCGGTGTCTTCCAGAGACTCCTTCTTGCCCATCTGAGATGAGTTAGGATCCAGATAGGTAACTCCCATACCTAGGTCGTTTCCGGCTACCTCGAAAGAGCAGCGGGTACGTGTGGATGTCTTCTCGAATAGGAGAACGATGTTCTTTCCCTGAAGATATTTGTGAGGGGTATTTGTACGCTTGAGGTTCTTGAAGTCCTCAGACAGTTTAAGCAAATATTGAATTTCTTCGGTGGTGAAGTCCAGTAATTTCAGGAAACTTCTACCTGATAAGCTTCTTGGCATAAAACAAACAGTTTTTAATTCTTAAGGCCACAAAGATATAATAATTTTGATATCATTTTGACAAAACCCTAAAAAAGTTTAACCAAAATCGCCAAAAAGCCCCCAAAACACTCCGGATTAAAACAAAGCGTGCAAGGCCGGCGTTTTATCGCACGTCCTTGCACGTTTCAACTGGAAAAGTGTGCGGATTTATTTCAGCACGACTTCCTCGCGGCTGACTATCCTCTCGCAGAAGTGACACTTGAACTCATCCTTGTCCAGCACGTGGAAGTGGGTGGACATAGGCTCGTTGTTGGAAATGCACTTAGGGTTGGTGCACTTGACTATGTCGAACAGATCCTCCGGCAGTTCCACCTTATGCTTTTCCACAACCTCGTAATCCTTGATGATGTTGATCACGGCATTAGGCGCCACAACCGCTATACGGTTAAGAGTCTCTTTTGGAAGATCTATATCGGCGATCTTTATCAAACCCTTGTGCCCCATGCTGCGGCTTGAGAGGTTGTTGCCGATGAAAACTCCGTTCTCCATATTCTCAATTCCCAGTATGTTCACAACCTTGAAAAGGGCCGGGCATGGAATATGGTCTATCACGATACCGTTCTGCAGTGCAGCTACGGCCAGTTCTTTCTTTCCTTGAATGCTCATAATGTTCCGTTTTAACAGTTTTACAATCCTAATGCGCGGCAGATGATGGCCTCACGGGTGTAGAGGCCGTTAAGAGCCTGTTCGAAATAATAAGCCTGAGGAGTGTCGTCCACATCCTGGGCGATTTCAGTTACTCTTGGCAGCGGATGCAGAACTCGCAGATTAGGCTTGCAGCCCTTGAGCATGCTGGCGGTAAGGGTGTAGATATTCTTCACTCTCTCGTATTCCATCAAGTCTGAGAATCTCTCCCTCTGGACTCTGGTCATGTACAGGATGTCTGTCTTGTTGATCACCTCCTCGCTGAAGTCTCTGGTCTCTTCATACTCTATTCCCAGTTCCTTGCAGTAATCCTTGTACTGCTGAGGCATCTTCAGCTCGTCGCAGGCCACGAAGATGAATTTAGGGTTGAAGTAATGCATAGCTTCCAGAAGAGAATGCACCGTACGCCCGTACTTGAGGTCTCCCACCATAGTGATGGTCAGATTGTCGAGCGTTCCCTGAGTCTGGTAGATTGTGTACAGGTCCAGCATAGTCTGGGAAGGATGCTGGTTGCTTCCGTCTCCGGCATTCACGATAGGAACCTTTGAAATCTCGCTTGCATACCTTGCGGCTCCCTCCAGAGGATGGCGCATCACGATAAGGTCTGCGTAGTTGGCTACCATCATGATAGTGTCCTTGAGAGTCTCTCCCTTGGACTGGCTGCTTGTACGGGCATCGCTGAAACCGATTACACGTCCGCCCAGGCGGTTTACAGCCGTCTCGAAGCTGAGTCTGGTACGAGTGGATGGCTCAAAAAATAAAGAACCCACAACCTTGCCGTCTAAAATGTGTTGGTTGGGATTCTTTTCAAATTCCTTAGCACGTCTGAGAAGTGCCAGGATCTCATCTTTTGTCAAGTCTGAGATCGATACCAAATTGCGATTCTGCATATTGTTTTATGTTTTATCGCCTACAAATATAATCAAAGAAACATTATCGCTGAAGATATTTTTCAAAGAAACAAAAAGAATTTATCAACAACCGGAAAAGGGAGCGGCAGACAGCCGTCAGGCCTTGGAGAACACGGCTTCTTTTCTGAATGCCCACATCCATACGCTGCGCACCGCCACGTGAACCATATAGGCCGCGTAGAGGGCCTGGATGCCCAGCATCCCGCGCAAGGCGTAGTAGGCAGCAAAGAAAGAAGCGGCGGCGCAGATCATTCCCTGCATGATACGTTTTGTGGAGATTGCTCCCACATAGATTCCATCCCACACGAAAGCCGCCATGCTCAAGGCTGGCATCATCCACAGCCACATGAAATAAGGGGCGGAAGCCTCAACGACATCGGCCTTGTCTGTCATCAGCATAATCATCTCCCTGGAAAAGAGAACATAGACAACCGTGGAGACCAGGGCGATCATCCAGCTCCAGCGGAAGATGACTTTCACGGAGAGTCTCAGCCCCTGGGAATCCCGGGCCCCTATGAACTTTCCGGCAAGAGCCTCTCCGGCGTATGCAAAACCGTCGATGAAGAAAGAATAGAGCATCAGAAGCTTCATTATTATAGTGCCCACCGCCAGCTGAAGGTCTCCGTAGTTTGCGCTCAGCGACGTGAACCCCACATATATGAACAAAAAGCAGATGCTGCGTACAAAAAGATTTCCGTTCACCGAGAAGAACCGCCCCAGGTCTTTCAGCCTGAGAGCCTTTTTCAGGTCGGCATATTTGAACAGGCGGCGGTAGTATATCAGGAATATCGCGATGCACAGAACCAGACCCGTGTACTGTGCCGTAAGGACAGCCCAGGCGATGCCCTTGAACCCAAGGCCCATCTTCACGGCAAAAAGCAGGCTGAGACCAAGGTTGGCGACATTCACGGTAATGTCCGCCGTCATAGGGCTTATGGCATTCTGCATCCCGATGAAAAATCCCTTGAAAACGAACAGTGACAGCGTAGCCGGAGCCGCCCAGATCCTTATGAAGTAATACTGGCGGGCATACTCCTCAACTTCAGGAGAGGCGTTTATGAAACCCAGGGCTATGTCTATGTACAGATACTGTATCGCGAAGATTACAAGGGCGATTCCGATTGCCGTGCCTAGCCCCTGGGTGAAGATCTTCATAACCTCGCCGAAGTCCCTTCGCCCGTAGGCCTGGGCAGTCATTCCGCCCGTGCCCACTCTCAGAAAGCCCATGTTCCAGTACAGCAGGTCGAACAGCATCGTGGAAATGGCCATTCCCCCAATCGCCACCGCATCCCCGATATGGCCGCTCACGCCCACATCCACCATTCCCACCAGCGGAACAGTGATGTTGGCGAGGATACTCGGAAGCGCCAATTTTAGCACGCTCCTGTTCATTCTTGATATTGCGGAACCGTCAGCCATAGAATTGTTGATAGACTATTCGTCGCCCTCGCGATACTTGCCGTCATCCTCCAGCATGGCCAGATAGGAAGAATATCGCAGAGGAGAAATCTCCCCCTTCTCGACGGCTTCTTTCACCGCACAGCCCGGCTCGTGGGTGTGAGTGCAGGGAGCAAAACGGCAGTTATCCTCAATGCGGAGCATCTCTGGGAAGAAATTGCTGAGCTCTTCCTTCTTGAAGTCCACCAGGCCGAAGCCCCTGATGCCCGGAGTGTCCACCACGAATCCCCCGCAGGAAAGCGGGTGCATCTGGTAGAAGGTGGTGGTATGCCTTCCCTGGAGATGGGCCTGGGAGATCTCGGCTGTCTTGAGGTTCAGGCTCGGGTCCAGAGCGTTTACCAGGGAGCTCTTGCCCACTCCGCTCTGACCGCTGAAAAGCACGACCTTATCCTTGCACAAGGACTTCAGGCGTGATATGTTAAGTCCGGTCTTGACGGATGTTTCCATCACCTGATAGCCAGCCCCTTCATAAATCTGGACAAAACCTGCCGCCATCTGGGCCAGATCTTCGTCCGCAAGACTATCCGACCCCTCTTCTCCCCTGTAAAGATCGGCCTTGTTCAGCAATATGGTAACCGGTACTCCATAAGCTTCGCAGGTAACGAGGAATCGGTCCACGAACTGGAGTTTCACCTCAGGATCCCTGAGCGTAACGGTTAGGAATACCCGGTCTATGTTTGCGGCTATGACGTGATTCTGCCTGGAAAGGTTCTGGGATTTGCGGACGATGCAGTTTCTGCGGTCGTGAATGCCCGTGATGGTAAAACTACCGGCATTGTCTTCCTGATAATCAACCACATCCCCTACCGCAACCGGGTTGGTGGAAGAACTGCCCTTCAGACGCAGTTTCCCCCTTACCACCGCAATGAACGGATTCCACTCCGGCAGTCTGGAAAGCAGGTAATGGCTTCCTGTGTGCTTTACCACAACGGCGGTACCTGTCGCTGAGCCCGATCCCTTATTTGAGAAATTTCCTTTCATATCAAACAGACGCCCAAAATTACAAATAGAACCGCAATTATTGTTATTTTTGTTCTCAGCGAATCAAAAAAGATAACCTTATGCTTCAACTGGAAGAGATATACAGAATCATCGACGATGAAATCGCCCGCCTGGGCTGGCCGGAAGAACCCCACGGGCTTTACGCCCCTTTGAGATATATGCTGGATATCGGCGGCAAAAGGCTGAGACCAAGGTTCTGCCTGACAGCATACAATCTTTTCAGCGACGACATCGGAGAACACATTCTTTCTCCAGCCATGGCTCTGGAGGTGTTCCACAGTTTTACCCTCATCCACGATGACATTATGGATAAGGCAGACATACGCCGCGGAGTACCAACCGTTTACAAGAAGTGGGACAATAATACGGCCATCCTTTCCGGAGATGCCATGTGCATTTCTTCCTACCAACTGCTCAACGCCGCACCTCAGCATTGCCTGAAGGCTGTCCACGACCTTTTCACCAAGACCGCGCTCCAGGTTTGCGAAGGACAGCAGCTGGACATGAATTTCGAGACAATGGATGACGTTCCGATGGAAGACTATATGAAGATGATCGGCCTTAAAACCGGAGTCCTCATAGCCTGCGCCGCTTCCATAGGAGCCCTCATAGCGGGAGCGGACCACACCCTCGGCCGTCAGATCTATGACTTCGGCTTCCAGCTCGGTCTGGCTTTCCAGATCCAGGACGACTGGCTGGACAGTTTCGGAGACGAGAAAGTCTTCGGCAAGAAAATCGGCGGAGACATCATTAACAACAAGAAAACCTGGCTGCTGATCAAATGCCGGGAACTTGCACTCAAGCAGGACGAAGGAAGCGTTAAGAAACTGGAACAGCTTCTTGCAATGGGAGAAAATGAAGGCACAGCCAAGATCGAAGCCGTTAAAGCCTTCTACCGTAACCTCAATGTAGACACCCTTGCAGAAGAAGCCATTAACTCATATTACGACCAAGCTATCAAGGAATTAGAAAAAACCAACTTAAACCCGGCACAAAAAGCACAGCTGGAAAAATTCGCTTCCAAACTAGTTTCAAGGAGGTTTTAATTGCGTCAAAAGGTTTTTTTTCCTAAATTTGCGAGGAATGCGTAGAAACAATTAATTCAATCAAGTATAACCTAAAGGTTGCGCACGACACAAAACAGTGCTTCAAAAACTATGACTGAGACTACAAAAAAAGGCGCAGGACTCGCAATTACGGGTTTTATTCTGGGTATTCTTGCCCTAGTATTCTGCTGGTGCCCAATTCTTAACTGGATTCTCGCTATCCTGGGCGTTATCTTCGGCCTGATCGGTCTGTTCATCAACAGACTGAAGGGACTTGCTCTCATCGGCGTTATCGCAGCTGTTGCAGCTATCTGCATTTGGAAGTTCTACTATGTTCCAAAGATCCAGAACGCAGCTGGTGACCTGTTCAAGGAAGTACTCGAGAACGTTGACAAGGAGAAGGTTAACGAGGCTATTCAGGAGGCTGCTGAGGCTGTTCAGGAAGCTGCTGAGGCTGCTCCTGCAGAGAGCTAATACACTTATAAAATGTTTAGAAGGGATGCCAAAACGGCATCCCTTTTTTTTATATTTACATCCATAATTCTGTGGATATGACAATAGAAGAATTCAGAAAGTATATGGCCCGGCCAAGGGAAATCGGCGGCTGGAGCGACGTGCATCTGATGTTTCATTCGCTGAGCCAGAGGGCCCTGAAAATCACATCGGAGATCAACGGGAAATATCACGCTCCGGAAGAACTGCACGCACTGCTGGAAGAACTGATGGACAGGCCGCTGCCAAAGACGCTCGGAATGTTTCCTCCGTTTTACACAGACTGCGGAGTGAACACCGTCATCGGCGAGAATGTGTTCATCAACATGGGATGCAAGTTCCAGGACCAGGGCGGCATCTTCATCGGCGACGGAAGCCTCATCGGGCACAACGTGGTGCTGGCAACCCTCAACCACTCGGAAGATCCGGCAAAGCGCGCCGGTATGAACTCCGCCCCTATCCACATCGGGAAGAATGTGTGGATAGGCTCAAACGCCACCGTGCTTCAGGGAGTCACCATCGGCGACGGAGCCATTGTCGCAGCTGGAGCGGTAGTCACCAAAGACGTCGCTCCGATGACCGTAGTCGGCGGCGTTCCGGCCAAGTTCCTCAAGGCCATCAACCCAGAATAAGCAACATTGCTCCCGTCATCGCCGAAAAAGAGAGGTTGGGAGCGTTTCAGGGCTTTTTTGCTCTTACCCTCACCGAAAAAGAGAGGTTGGGAGCACTTTCCGTCCAGAACCTGTCAGCCTAGGACCTGTCAGCCCAGAACCACAGCAGTACCGCTGGTGGAAACCATCAGCATCGAGCCGTTCTGGCCCACTGTCTCGTAGTCTATGTCCACGCCGATCACGGCATTCGCTCCCATAGAAATAGCTCTCTGGGCCATCTCGTTCAGCGATGTCTCGCGGGCTTCTATCAAGACTCTTTCATAGGAGTTGCTTCGTCCGCCCACTATATCGCGGATGCTGGCCTTGAAATCCTTCCAGAAGTTGGCGCCGATAATGGTTTCTCCGGTTACGATTCCCTTGTACTCGATGATTCTGTGACCTTCAACGGTCGGAGTGGTTGTTATTAACATAGTTCTGAAAGATTGTTTGTTCAAAGATAATAGATTCATGAAATCTGACAAAATCATCGCCGAGTGCCCAAACCCGGAAAAAAGGATTACCTTTGACAAATCAAAGATTTGCGTTGAAAGATGGAACACAAGATGCAGCGGATTGAGATAATGGCCCCGGCGGGCAACTTCGAGTGCCTGATGGCGGCTATCCAGGGCGGAGCGGACTCCGTGTACTTCGGCGTTGGCAACCTTAACATGAGAAGCCACTCGGCCAACAACTTCACCAACGAAGACCTCAAGGAAGTTGTCCGAATATGCAAGGAACACGGTGTCAAGACTTACCTTACACTGAACATAGTGGTCTACCAGACCGAGATGGAGGACGTGCGGAAGGCTCTGGAAGCAGCCCGGGATGCCGGAATTTCTGCCGTCATCGCATCTGACATGGCCGTTATCCTGATGGCACGTTCGATGGGTATCGAGATTCACGCTTCCACCCAGATGAACATCTCCAACTTTGAAGCCGCCAAGTTCTACGCCCAGTTTGCAGACGTGATCGTCCTTGCCAGGGAGCTCACCCTGCCGCAGATAAAGGATATCAGCGAACGTATCAGGAAAGAAAATGTCTGCGGCCCGTCAGGAAGGCTGCTGCAGCTGGAACTTTTCGTCCACGGAGCCCTCTGCATGTCAATCTCCGGAAAATGCTACCTCAGCCTGCAGGAATACGGTGCATCCGCCAACCGGGGAAGCTGCTACCAGCTATGCCGCCGCGGCTATCGCGTCACCGACCTGGAGACGGGACGTGAACTGGAAATCGACAACAAGTACATCATGAGCCCGAAGGACCTGTGCACCATAGAGTTCATCGACAAGATCATCGATGCCGGAATCTCCGTGTTCAAGATCGAAGGCCGCGCCCGTAGCGCCGAGTACGTGAAGATCGTCACTTCCGCCTACCGCCAGGCCGCCGACGCCTGCACTTCCGCACCATCTTCATCCGATACATCCAACAATCCAGAAAACAGCAACACACCAGCTCCATCAATAGAATCAAATCCTGCAACCGGATACACGGATGAGATGAAGAAAGAGCTGAAAGACAAACTATCCGGAGTCTTCAACCGCGGCTTCTGGGACGGATACTACCAGGGCGCCCGTCTTGGACAGTGGAGCGAAGTCTATGGCAACAAGGCCGCCCGCAAGAAAGTCTATGCCGCAAAGATCACCAACTACTTCTCCAAGCTCGGCGTAGCGGAAGTTCTGGTGGAAGCCGGAGAAATCAATGTTGGAGACGAAATCCTCATCATAGGTCCTTCAACCGGCTGTGTGGAACTCAAGGTTAGCGAGATAAGGGTAGACCTCAAGCCCGTCCGGAAAGCAGTCAAGGGAGACCTGTGCTCCATCCCTGTCGCCGATAAACTCCGCCGCTCCGACAAGCTCTACCTCTGGCAGACCGCCTAACCCACCCAGTGTCGGCTAAGTGTCTTATTTCCAACTATATAGTTATATAGACCTGCGGGGTTTTCGCCGCAGGACTGTGCTATTAAAACACTCTATTTCAGACAATTATCTACCACCTACATTTTTATGTCATGCTCACTTCCCATAAAAGAGTTCATCGCTAAACGGGCTTTTTCCAGATCTCCGAAAATTGAGCAGACTTTCGTATAACTAATTGGAGAATACTTTTTCAGAATATAATCTCGGAGTTGAAGCTTTTCGTTCTCAGCCAATCCATTAAAGATATGATCTAACACCACATATGGAAGGCATGCCCGTTTATTATATGCAACATCAACTTCTTTTAATGAGCGTCTGAGTTTTTGGGATGCATTCTTTAGCTTGATAGGTAGAGAAAAAGGATTGGGTTTACTCCCAAAGGCAAACAGGTTCCAAACATATTTGTCCATTGTATCGACCAAGTATGCTTCTACCGGGTTGTTGTTAATGTAGGAAATACATGTTCTTATCTTTTTACCACCATATTTGGCCGCATATCCAAATCCCCTTTGAAACAAAGGCCCCGTCCTGTTATGGTATTGATTATACCGACAGGCAAAGAAAGCTGTACAATCCCTTACAAAACCTATCATAGAGGATTCGCTTGTCTTACATAATATGTGAAAATGATTGCTCATCAAACAGAAAGCAATGGTTTCAACATTATACCTTAAACTGTACATCCAATAAACAGATATAAAGAATAAAGCATCATAACTAGACAGGAAAAGAGTGTTTCTATCAAGCGTTCTTTGATATATATGCTGATACACACCGTTCTCGATTAAGGGACGCTTATCTTTCATTTTTGCCCAAAGGTCCAGCTAAGAATAGTATAAACCAAACCATTCGGTAAAATTTACCTCGTACAATTCTGGGAAAAACTCGTACAATTCTGGGAAAACAGAAATTGACAAAGATTTCCAGATATAGTTTGGAAAAACCGGCACATATCTTCGTGGCGGATAAACGCCTTATATTCAACGATATAAATAGTTAGCCCTGCGGAGATTTCGCTGCAGGACAATATGTTTAAAGTTCACTATATCAGGTACTTACCCACCACCAACCACAAGATTGACTGCCAACCACTCCCCTGATTTCCAGGGCTGGTAGTGCCCATCATCTGGGTTATCGCCAGGAGGAGACGGCTTTCCAGAGCTGGGAGTCATAGTCCAGCATATGGCGGATGCGTGGTGCTGTCAACTGGTATTTCTGAATGATATCCTCTTCTACAAGAGGCTGGATTTCTTCGCGATTCTGGTTAATGGCTTCTTCCTTTGTGAGCTTGACCTTTGATTCCAGGAGGTCATAGGCTTCTTTGTTCTGCTCATAGAGGCCTTCTTCCTTTGCTTCGCGGACCAGTTGCTCGAAAACGATTTCTGAAGCGGATCTATGGTCGAACTTTTTGGTTGCGGCATATTTCACAAAGTCTTCCCACTGGGCATCTGTCATCTTGAAAACTCCATCAGGGAAGTCCGGGTTGCGGGTGTAGAAGTCTACGGCATATTCCTCGAGGATGCCGCTAAGGCTCAGGGCGAGGGCCGGGCGGCTGTAAGTTTCCGGCTTTATTTCTATGTCCGGAGTGATTCCTCCGCCATCATACACGGTGCGGCCGTGCTTGGTCTGGAAGGCTTTCTTGAGGGAGTCTGGCACAGATCCTACACTTCCGTCTGGGTTTCGGTGGGCGTAGTCCAGAATCTGGATGCATCGGCCACTCGGAGTGTAATACTTGGCGATGGTTAGCTTGAGTTTCCCGTTGTATCCTACAGGCCGGAAACTCTGCACGAGACCCTTGCCGTAAGTGCGGGTTCCGACTATAAGAGCCCTGTCCAGATCCTGCAGCGCTCCGGCGACAATCTCTGAAGAAGAGGCTGAAGATGAACTTACAAGGACCATCAGCGGAATAAGGGTATCTACCGGAGCCTTGTCTGTTACACAGCTGAAGTTTGCTCCTTCTCCGCGACCACGTGCCGTAGCTACCAGCGTGCCCTTTGGAACAAACAGGGAGACAATATCCGTGGCTTCATCCATAAGTCCGCCGCCATTGCCTCTGAGGTCAAGGATTATTCGCTGAGCACCCTGGTCCTTGAGGCTGATCAGGGCCTTGCGGACATCCTCGGATCCGTTGAGGGTGAAGCTGCTGAGCTTGATGTAACCCGTCGGACAAATCTTTAAGGTATCCGGAGCCTGCAGAAGGCCGAAATATGGGACATCGGAGGTATGGACTTTATCTCGGGTTACGACTATTTCTTCATTTTTGCCGGTGCGGCCTTTCTTGATCAGGAACGTAACCTGGGTTCCCGGATTACCTCTCATTCGTTTACTGCATTCGTCAACGGTAAGGGTATTGCAAGGTGTTCCGTCTATCTTGAGGATTATGTCTCCCGGCTCGATGTTGTAACGTATGGCCGGAGAACCTTCATAGGTTTGCATTATCATAACGCCCAGAGTGTCCTTGCGGATGGTGGCTCCTATTCCTCCGTAAGAGGCGGTGGTCATCATCTCGATGGTTTCAGAGTTTTCTTCCGGAACAAATTCCGTATATGGGTCGATGGATTGAAGCATGGCGTCTATGCCGTAATTAATCAGCTTGGCAAAGTCCACCGTGTCCACATATTCGGTTGCAAGGGTGCGGAGGATGTTGTACTGGATTTCAAGTCCCTGGGTAAGTTTGAAGTTGCGGCTTTGGGCATTTCCCCGGAAGGATGGGCTCAGCAAGAGAACTATGGCCCCAACCGTTGCCACAAACACATTCAAACGCGATTTTCCGTGTATCATATCGTAAAAACTATTTCTTTTCATCATTTTCTGAGCTGTTTTCAAAAATAGTAAACTTTTGCTAACTTTGGTTTGATTAAAACTGCGCGTATGGAACTGATATTTGCAACAGGCAATCCCAACAAACTGAAAGAAGCATCGGAAATACTGGGTAAGGGTGTTACACTAATTATGCCAAAGAAGCTTGGTTTCAGGGGAGAAATCCCTGAAACAGGTGACACTATAGATGCCAATTCCAAGATGAAGTGCCGGTTTGTTTGGAACAAGTTTCACAAGACTTGCTTCGCCGATGACACGGCCCTTGAGGTAACTTCTCTGGACGGGGCTCCGGGCGTCCATTCCGCGCGATATGCCGGAGAGGGGCACGACGATGCCGCAAACCGCGCAAAGCTTCTGGATGCGCTGACGAAAGTGGACAAGCGCAAGAAGAACATACGCGAGGCCAGGTTCCGCACGGTTGTGACCCTGATACACAAGGGTACGATGTACACCTTCGAGGGAAAGATGAAGGGTACCATCGCAGAGAAGGAAAGCGGAGAAGGCGGTTTCGGATATGATTCCATCTTCATTCCTGAGGGCTGCAGCTGCACCTTCGCGGAGATGAGCGAAAACCAGAAAAACGCGATTTCACACAGGGGCATCGCGATGAGAAAACTCGCAAACTTCCTCAGCCAGCTGAAATAAGGAAAGCTGTTCAGAAAGGGTACAATCTAGGCGCATGCTGGAAAAGGACAGGATCATAGTGCTGCACACAATCAAGCATTCCGACAGCGGAATGGTGGTGCAGTGCTACTCTGCGTCCAGGGGAAGATGTGCCTGCTACTTCTTTGCAAAGAGCAAGAACTCAAGGAATTCCCAGATGTTTCCGCTGAGCGTCCTGGATGTAGTACTGCATTTCAGGACCCAGAACGGAGGGGCTATGCCGATGATAAAGGAAGCTTCCCCTACCGTTCCTCTCAACAACCTCAAGACAGACATCCGCAAGGGAGCTATTTCCATTTTCATGTGCGAACTGCTGCTTAAAACCCTAAGGGAAGGAGACGCGGATTCCCGTCTTATGGAATTCCTTTCCAGTTCGGCGATGGTACTGGATGCCATGGACGAGGGGGTGGAGAACTTCCACCTGCATTTCGCCGTGAGCCTTTGCAACAGGCTGGGCTATATGCCGGCGGACAATTATTCAGCAGGCCGCCCCCATTTCGATTTTACAAAAGGTTCATTCTGCGCAAATTACAACGAAGCCTTTTGCTTTTCCCCGGAGGAAAGCCTGCTGCTGCACAGGATACTTTCCACCCCGCTGTCTCAGCTTCCGGAGATCAAATGCAATGGAGAAATGCGTAACCGCTTCCTCGGAAAAATAATAGACTACATATCGTTCCACACATCCTTCAAGACAGAACTAAAATCCCTGCCTGTAATGAGAGAACTGTTCGGTTAATGTTGCGGATTTTATTATTTTTGTTGTATATCAATCCAAAAAAAAGATATGAAAAAGTTTCGCGTACTGCTGATATCGCTTCTTGCCACAACTGCCGCAGTGTCTTGCGAAGGAGGTGGTGGCGATAAGCCAAGTTCAGGAATTTACACCCCACCGGCAAACGTAGAGGTTTCTTCTGTCAGCGTTTCACCGACAACTTCAGAACTCGTGATAGGCGGCACAGTCCAGCTTTCGGCCACGGTAAACCCGTCCAACGCCACAGACAAGTCCGTCTCCTGGTCCTCTTCCAACCAGACGATCGCCAAGGTAACTCCGACCGGCCTGGTTACAGCCGTTGCAAAGGGTACAGCCGTCATCACGGCCTCAAGCGGCGGAAAGACAGCATCCTGCTCCGTTACTGTCAAAAAACCTTATGCCGATGTGGTTTTTGACGACAACATTTTCAAGGCCTATTGCGTCAATCTATATGATGTGGACAAAGATGGGGAAATCGATGTGGAGGAAGCCAAGAAAATTACGCGCCTTGAGATCCAGAATAAAGGCATCAAATCCGTCACCGGAATCAATGCTTTTGAGAACCTCACATATCTGAATTGCTCCGTTAATCAGCTTAAAAAACTGGATTTAAGCGGAAAGGCAAAACTGACTGATTTGAACTGTCTGGACAATCAGCTTGAACTTCTTGAACTTAAAGGATGTGTCGCACTGAAGCGATTAAATTGCGGATATAACAAACTCAAGAAACTAGATTTGAAAAACAGCACCGAAATATCTACAGTAAAATGTGATTTCAACGAACTGACCATACTGGATCTGGAAGGATGTAACAAACTGCTGGAGGTAAATTGTGCAAACAACAAAATATCAAAACTGGATCTTTCAAAGTCCAAGACTCTCCAAAATGTCATTTGCGAAAACAATCAAATAGAGGCTTTGGATGTGGCAAATAATCCATACCTTGCTCTTTTAAGGGCCGATAACAACAAGATCAAGACCCTTGATCTCAAAGGCTGTTCATATCTGATGGAGGTTAGTGTGGGGAACAATCAGCTAACCGAATTTGTTCCGGAAGAAAACGTTTCTTATAATCTGAATTGCTACGGAAACAGCATCGCTGAAATCGATTTGTCAAAGACTGCAATAAACAGTTTAGGCGCCTGGCCTATGACAACCTTTAAAATACTTAAGATAAAGAAAGGCAGATATGTCAACTACTATTATTATTCCAGCGATTCGGCATTCGGTTTTTTAAATCCTGAAGATTACGGAACAACAGTAATAGAGGTTGAATAAATATGGGAAAGAAAACCGCAAGGGCTATAAACAAGGCCGTCCTGGCTTGGGGCAAGGGTTACCTGAAAGATGTGGAAAGGAGCCTTACCCGTTCTGCAGATATGCAGCGGGAGGTATTCTCCCAGCTCATGAAGGGCGGAAGGGAATGCCTTTTCGGCAAGGAGAGGGACTTTGACGGCATACATAACCTCAGCGATTTCCAAAAGAGAGTCAAGCTTTCCAAATACGACGATATGGTTCCATACATAAACCGCATCCGCAGCGGAGAAGACTATGTGCTCTGGAACCAGAAAGTCAGATGGTTTGCAAAGTCCAGCGGCACGTCTTCGGACAAGAGCAAGTACATCCCGATAACCAGAGACTCCCTCTACGGCACTCATTTCAAGGGTATGAAGATGATGCTCTTCAACTATGTGAACCAGAATCCTGACAGCCGCATCTTTTCTTCATACGCGCTGACTCTGGGCGGAAGCGTGGCACCCGACCAGCTCTCCGGAGGAAATGTGTTTGACGGAGACCTTTCGGCCGTAATGCTCCGAAATTCTCCCGCTGCTGTGGAGCTTCTCAGAACGCCTTGCCGAAAGACCGCCCTGGTCTCCGATTTTGCCACAAAAGTTGACTTAATCTGCAAGGAAAGCACCCGGAAGAACGTGAGCAACTTCTCCGGCGTTCCCAGCTGGAACCTTGTGCTGATGAACAAGATACTGGAGCACACCGGAAAGGGCAACCTGCTGGAAGTCTGGCCGGACCTGGAGCTTTTCATGCACGGGGGCATCAGCTTTGAGCCGTACAGAGAGATCTACAAGAAACTGATTCCATCGGATAATATGCACTACCTGGAAAACTACAATGCATCCGAGGGCTACTTTGCTTTCCAGGACACTCTCGAAGGTGGAAAGGGTATGCTGATGACCGTAAGCAACGGCATCTTCTACGAGTTCATTCCATTCAGCAAGTTCGACGAGGCTCTTGAGGGAGACAACTCCAGCATCGTTCCGCTTGAAGGAGTGCAGACAGGGATAGATTACGCCATTGTCATATCCACCGTGGGCGGACTCTGGAGATATATGCCGGAAGACCTCGTGCGGTTCACTTCCACAAATCCTTACCGCCTGATCGTGACCGGCAGGACAAAGATGTTCATCAACGCCTTCGGAGAGGAGCTGATGATCAACAACGCAGAGCAGGCCATTGCCGCGGCTTCTGCAAAATGCGGGCTGGAAATCACGGACTACACCGCCGCTCCACAATTTATGAATGTAGATCAAGACTCCGCCAAGAGCGCTCTCGTTCAGGGCTGCCATGTATGGGCTATAGAGTTCAATGATCCTCTCCGCAATCCGAAAAGCCCTGATTTCAAACCAGAAGCTGTGGAAGAGTTCGCCGAGATCCTGGACAAGGAAATCCAGAAAGTTAATTCGGACTACGAGGCCAAGCGTTCCCCTGGTTCAACCATGCGGCGGCTTAGGATCCTGCCGCTTCCTCCAGGCACGTTCTACCGCTGGATGGAATCCCGCGGAAAGACCGGCGGACAGAACAAGGTTCCTCGCCTTTGGAAAGACCTCAAATACATCGACCAGCTTAAAGGCATGGCCTCCTCTGAACCCAAACAGCAATGACAATAATCGTTGAAGATTTCAAAAACAGGATATTTTCCCTTGACAAAAGCACTTCTCCACAGGAAGGGTTCAGGGCGTTGGCCCTGGAGGCATTTGAATATCAAAGAGAGCATTGCAAGGTTTACAGGGAGTTTCTCGACCTGATCGGGAAAGGAGACTTCCATCCCTCCTCTCCGGAAGAGATTCCTTTCCTTCCTATCCGCTTTTTCAAAAGCCGGGATGTGGTTTCCGCCCCTGCACCCGGGAACGGTATTGTCTTCACCTCCAGCGCCACAACCGGAATGGTGCCTTCCCACCATATAGTCCATGACATTTCGGTCTATGAAAAGAGCTTTACAGAAGGATTCAGGCTTTTCTACGGAGAAAGCGGATCATATAATCTGCTGGCTCTTCTGCCGTCCTATCTGGAAAGGAAGGGATCGTCTCTTGTCTATATGGCCGAAAAACTCATCGCCGAGACAAAGGCAAACGGAGCTGATGGAGGGTTCTATCTCTACAATCACGACGAGCTTCTTTCAACGTTAAAGCGTCTTCAGGCAGAAGGCTCAAAGCGGAAAACCATCCTCCTGGGGGTGAGCTTCGCCCTTCTGGATTTTGCATCATTCGTCAAAGAGCAGATGCCTGATTCCGGGGAAAGAACAAAGATCTTCAGCGATGTCATAATTATGGAAACCGGGGGAATGAAAGGCCGGGGCCAGGAGCTCTCGAGAAAGGAGCTTCACTCCCGCCTCAACGATGCGTTCATCTCAAGCCCCATCCACTCCGAATACGGGATGTGCGAGCTTTTCAGCCAGGCCTATTCATTCGGGACGGAATGGTTTTTCACCCCGCCTTGGATGAAAGTGCTGGCAAGGGACTTTGGCGGATTGAACATAATCGACCTTGCCAACATAGACTCCTGCTGCTTCATAGAAACCGAGGACCAGGGGCGGGTATTCCCCGCCTGTGACGGAAAGAAAAGCGTCCATCCTGCCTTTACGGTGGACGGACGCATCAAAAATTCTGAGCTCCGCGGCTGCAATATGCTTATCGACTAAACCTCATCCAGGGATTTTCCGGTGAAAAGCTTTACATAGGTGTCAGCCTTGCTGCGGATGCTTTCAGCTTTCTTCTCAAGCCCGGCAGCCTTGTAGGTATCTGCAATCCATATCAGGTAGTAGATGTTCTTCTGGAGGTTCTCCCAGGAGAAGATTTCTCCGTCATAAGGTTTGCTGAACAGGGTTATGTGCTTGTAGGTTTCATCAATGAAACGGTCTCCAAGGGCCTCTCCCTTCTCCTTTTCCCCGCAGGCAAAGTAAATGCCCACCGCGTCCATAACCGCAAGGTCGTTTCCGGAAGAAAGCAGGGAAGAGTTCAGAGGGAAATTCTCTGCAGGCATAACCTTCTGCATCTTGTCCAGGACTGCTATTGCCTTTTCAGGCTCGTCTTTCTGGGCAAGGGCCTTGGCGTTCTGGGCCATGATGTCCCTTACAGGAAGAAGGGCGTTGAAGGTAAGCAGGTTCTGGTAATCCATGTTCACCGGAGCGGCCAGAGACTCGAAGCGGTAAGTGTTCATTATCCTGTCGTACATGACGTCAGGATCAACACTCTGGTCGATGTACTCGCTGCTGAGGCCGGTCTTGTTCTTGATCGGAACGAACTTGAACCCGTAACCGTCGTACTGAAGGTAATCCTTGATGCCGATGTTGATGTCGCCACCCCTCTGAAGAACATAAAGAGGACGGTCCCAATTGTAGTGGGCGAGCAGGTCCAGCATCATCAGCGATGTCTTGTCTATGCTGGAAACACCGTCCGGAATGTTGAACTGCAAGGTATCAGGAACCTTAGCAAGGTCTTCGGCAGACACTATTCCGTACTTTTCCACATTCTCTTTGTTGACCGGGATAGTGTAGTGACGGCTTACGATGAGATTATGGTTCTTCCCGTCTCCCATCCTTACCGTAACGGAAGGATCCTTGAGAACCTTGATAAGGTCAACGCCGGAAACGGTTCCCTTGATGTAGTCCGTAACCGGGACAAAGTCGTTCTTGCCGTAATAGTAATCCTTCTTCTCAAAGGTGAACGGAACCGGATCGCTCTCGTACTGCTTACACTTCATCTGGTCTATGTACCAGTCTGTTCCAAGGAGTGACGTGTTCATTATACGGACATCTGTCCTGACTCCCTCAACCTCCTGGATGTACCACAGAGGGAAAGTATCGTTGTCTCCGTGAGTCACGAGGATGGCGTTCTTGTCAAGACCTATGAGATAGTTGTAGGCAAGGTCGTGGCAGGTGTATCTTCCGCTGCGGTCGTGGTCGTCCCAGGTCTGGGAAACCATCTGGACCGGAACCAGCAGGCAGAGCACGGAGGCTATCGCGGCAGCCGGAGCCTTCTTGCCCTTGAATATCTTTTCAAGTACATCGCCGAGCCAGAGAACGGCAAAGCCGATCCATATCGTGAAGGCGTAGAATGAACCGGCATAGGCATAATCCCTCTCTCTTGGCTGGTAAGGCGGCTGGTTGAGGTAGAGCACTACGGCTATACCGGTAAGGAAGAACAGAAGGAAGGTCACCAGGGTGTTTCGCTTGTCGTGACGAAGCTGGTAGAGCAGTCCTATTAAGCCAAGGATCAGAGGCAGGAAGTAGAAATGGTTCTTCGCCCTGCTGTTTACAATATAGTCCGGACCTTCGGACTGGTCTCCAAGATGGGCACGGTCTATGAAGCCGATTCCGCTTTCCCAGTTGCCCTTGTAGATATCTCCGGGAACGGTGGAATGGAGGTCGTTCTGCCTTCCTACAAAGTTCCAGAAGAAATATCTCCAGTACATGAAGTTCAGCTGATAGCCGATGAAGTATTTGATTTCAGAAGCGGCCGTAGGGTTCTTGCCTCCGGTGTAAAGGGAATAGAATCTCTCGAACGAACTTCCGTCCGTACCGTTGGACCACATCCTCGGGAAGAGAACCTTGTCTCCGTAAACAGGCTGGGCAGGGCCGTCAAGCTTAACGTATTTGCCCTTGTTGCTGTCGTAATTGTAGTAAGACGGAGTCTTCACGTCTATCATGCGGGACTTGTAGGTCTGACCGTAGATCAACGGAGCTGAACCGTACTGCTCTCTGGAAAGGTACCTTACCAAAGTATAAGGGTTATCCGGCTGATATTCGTTGGTCGGAGTGTTGGCGGAAGACCTGATGACGGTCACCGCAAACAGGGAATAGCCGATGATGATGGCCAGCGTGCAAAGGAAAACATTATTCCACAGAGCCTTTCCGGACTTGTAGGAATAGTAGGCTCCCCAGAAGCACAATCCGATGACAAGCAGCACGAAGAATGCCGCTCCGCTGTTTTTCGGCAGGCTGAATCCGTTTACGAATATCCTGTCCACGAAGGCGGACAGAGATGGGAGATAAGGGATGATTATCCAGTTGATAAGAATCAGGATGAAGCAGGAAATGAAGAAAGCCCTCCAGGCTCCCCATCTGGAAATCTTGCACTTGCGATAGTAGTACAGCATTCCCAGAGCCGGGATCGTAAGCAAGTTAAGAAGATGTATTCCGATGGAAAGACCCATTATGAAAGCTATGAACACCAGCCAGCGGTTGGCATAAGGCTCGTCTGCAGTCTCCTCCCACTTGAGCATAGCCCAGAAGACAAGGGCTGTAGCCAGGGAACTCATTGCGTAAACCTCTCCCTCCACGGCTGAGAACCAGAACGTGTCGGACCAGCAATATGCCAGGGCACCGACCACTCCGCTTCCCAGGATCTTCAGGGCGGTGCCTGCGTCGATTCCTTCCGCAGATGCCAGGACCCCCTTCTTTTCCATAAGCCTGCGGGCCAGATGCACGATCGTAAGATACAGCAGCATAATGGTAAGGGCGGAGCAAAGGGCGCTCATCGCATTTACCATCATAGCGGCATGTTCCTTATCGGTGAATATCGTGAAGAACCTCGCAAGTACCTGGAATGTAGGGTTTCCCGGAGGGTGTCCCACCTCAAGCTTATAGGATGAAGCAATAAACTCGCCGCAGTCCCAGAAACTGACCGTCGGCTCTATCGTGGAAAGGTAGGTGAAACTGGCAACCGCCAGAACCGCTACCGCCACGATGTTGTTGAGCTTTTTGAATTTCTTTATTTCCATCTGTATGGTTTGTTTCTTTCCGTGTATCGGGCAAAGATAATGCAAACCGAGCGAAAACACTATCTTTGCAGTCCCAAAGTTTAAGTTATGGCTAAGAACGACTGGAAAAAGAGAGACGGAGTTGTCTTTTCCACCAATCCCGACTTCAAATATGATTCCACGGAATCTGACGAGCAGGTCCAGACCCTGCCCCCGGAGAAACAGAAGCTGATTGTCTGCATAGACCGCAGCGGCCGGGCCGGAAAGCAGGTTACCCTGGTCAAAGGTTTCATTGGCAGCGACGACGACCTTTCCGCCCTGGGCAAGCGCCTGAAGACCAAATGCGGAGTCGGCGGCAGCGTCAAGGACGGAGAAATCATCATCCAGGGAGATTTCAGGGACAAGATAACAGCCCTTCTTACCCAGGAAGGATATAAGGCGAAGAGAGGCAACTGATCCTATGGTTGAAAGGTACGCCGATATGGCCATCGTGATTATTCTGGTGGTGTTCTTCCTTGTCGCCACGGAAAGGATACTCGAGGGATTGTTCAGGTCCTTCCATTCTTTCTTTTTCCTCAAGCGACAGGAAGAGGTCGATGATGAGCTCACCCTCCAGTCATCGAGGAATATCACAGCCTTCTTCATTTTCCCGGCGGCCCTTTTCGCAGTCTCTCCCAACCCGGAAACCTTTGCCTTCCTCCTTATTGGAAGCATAGTTTATCTGGCGGTAAAGTACGGCATTATGGCTGTTTTGGATTATGTCAACCGCACAAACATCTTCAAGTTTATAGGCAGAATGGGAATAAACTATCTTATATCTGCCTCCGCGATGCTGTTTTTCGGACGCATAAACATTTGGTTTGCAGCCTTGTGTGCCATACCCGCCCTTATGTATCTCATAATGGAAGCTAAGGTGATTTTCAAAAACAATTTTTCTGTTTTTTTCTACATTTTGTACCTTTGCACCCTCGAACTGCTACCGGCGGTTCTGCTGTTTAGATTATTTGTGTAATGAAGATAAGCAAGATACTCATAGCGCAGCCTGGCGTGGCCAGTGCAAACCCGCACTATGCAAATCTGATAAAGAAATACGGAGTGAGCATAGAGTTTCACCCGTTCTTCAGCATGGTTCCTCTGACTCTCAGGGAGTTCAGGACACAGAAAGTGAACATTCCGGACTATACTGCCATAGTGTTCACCTCCAAGGGAACCATTGACGCGTTCTTCCAGCTCTGTGCCGAGCAGAGGATAAAGATTCCGGATTCACAGAAATATTTCTGCACCTCCGAGAGTCTCTCATACTATCTGCAGAAGCATATCATCTACCGCAAGAGGAAGATTTTCTTCGGCGACGGAACATTCGCTTCTGTGGTAAGGCTCGCCAAGGCAGACAAGCACAAGAACGAGAAGATCCTCATCGCCTCTCCGGACCACATATATCCTGAATGGATCCAGATGTTCAAGGAAGCCAACCTGAAGTTTGCTCCGGCTGTTGTAGCCAAGTTTGTGGACAACGACCTGAAAGACCTCAAGCTGGAAGACTATCAGATCATCGCCTTCTACAATGCCCTGGACATTACTTCCCTTAAGAACAACTTCCCGGGATTCAAGCAGAACGGCACCAAGTTCATCGCGTTCGGAGCAGGTATCCGCAAGGCCATGACGGAAGCCGGATTGACCTACGCTATCGGAGGCCCTACTCCGGAATTCCCTTCCTTGGCAAATGCTTTGGAACAGTTGATCTTAAATCCTGATTTCCGTCAGGCAAACCTTCCTGATGAGCCAAAGAAGGAGCCGGCAAAGGCTGCCGTCAAGAAAGCAGCTCCTGTAAAGAAGGCGGAGACGAAGGCCCCTTCAAAGAAGGCCGTTGCCGAGAAGAAAACGGCTGAGAAGAAAGCCGCTCCGGCAAAGAAGGCCGTTGCCGAGAAGAAGCCGGCTGAGAAGAAGGCTCCCGCAAAGAAGGCTGAGACGAAGGCCCCTGCAAAGAAAGCCGTTGCCGAGAAGAAGCCGGCCGTGAAGAAAGCCGCTCCGGCAAAGAAGCCCGCAACCAAGAAACCTGCAGCCAAGACCGCAGGCAAGAAATAATGCCAGACACCGCCCCTAAGACGTTCAAGAAAAACGAGAGGCTTAAGTCAAGGAAATCCATTCTGAGACTTATGTCCAGGGGACGTCGTATAGAGGCATCTCCACTCATTGCAAAATATTCCTTCAATCCCCAGGAACAGGATCCGGCAAACAAGATCATGGTTGTCGCTCCCAAGAAGCTTTTCAAGAAAGCCGTAGACCGCAACCTTCTCAAGCGCAGGATCAGGGAGGCCTACCGTCTTAACAAGCAGATTCTTCCTCCTTGTGCGGCACATATCAGTTTCACATACACATCAAAGGAAAAGCAACCGTTCTCCAAGATTCAGGAAGCCGTTGTAACCATTCTCAAGACCATCGCCGAGAACAAACCTGAAGAAGAGTCTGAGCCTGTCTCCAAATCAGGAAAGGGAGTCTGGGGCGTTATCCGGAAAATCCTGATTTTCCCCTTCGTTATCCTGATAAAATTCTATCAGGTCTGCATTTCTCCGCTAAAGCCGGCAACCTGCCGCTTTACCCCCACCTGCTCCCAATACGCCATTGAGGCTTTCCGCAAACACGGAGTATTCAAAGGATTCTACCTTGCGGCAAAGCGCATACTGAGATGCCACCCATGGGGCGGTCACGGTTACGATCCCGTTCCGTAAAAATTTCTAGAAATCAGAGCCGTAGAAGCGGCGGTAGATAGGTTCGCGGACATCGAACTCCCTGGAGAGAGAATCCAGGTCGTCCGTAGGGATATCCTCAAGGGCCAGCATTATCAGTCCGTCCACACAATAGTTGAAATCCGGATCCACATTGTAGTCTATGATCTTGGACCCCATCTTTATGTACTTCTTCAACAGCGGAGGAAGACGATACTGCCCTCCGCTCATTCTCAGAAGATAGCGGTCGAACATTTCCAGATTGGCTGTCTTGCCGAAAAGAAGCGCGTCCGGATCCACCCTTCCGAAGTCCGGAACAAACGGAGTCTTCGGGTTTGTCATGTCGTCATATGCTGGATTTCTGTGGAACTGTTTCAGATAGTGAATCATCACACTACGGTAAAGCATAGGGTACCAAGAACTTATGCTTACAGGGCCGATGAGGTATTTGTATTCCGGATATTTCATCAGCGTATAGAAAAGACCCTTGAGCAAAAGCATCAGAGCCAGAGTGTCCTTCTGGTGACTTACGCACACGAAACTGCGGCCGAGCTCAACGCACTTTTCCAGGACCGGAGCGAATTTGTCGGAATAGCGGAAGAGGGTATCTGCATAGAATCCGTGGATTCCTTTCTCCCGTAGAATATCTGCTCCCAAACCAAGCCTGTAGGCCCCGACAAGATCTTTGGTGGTATTGTCCCAAAGCACAAGATGCTTGTAGTAAACATCATATGGGTCCGTATCCACAGAATTGTTGGTACCTTCCCCTACGGCGCGGAATGCTTCCTCCCTCCTTACGGCAATCTCGTGCATCATGTTAGGAATGCGGTTGTAGTCGAACAGGTAGCAGGAAAGGGTGCCCACGTCAAACATATGGGCATCCTTGTTTTCTTCCAGTTCCTTAAGCAGGACATCGGTAGGAACAAAATCTCCAAGGCGGGTGGTGTAAACGCTCTCGTCCTTTTCTATGGTGTCAGCCTCCAGCATATAGGAACGGCTTCTGAGGAATTTGGCCACTATCTTGTCTTCCTGGAACTTCTCAAGTTCAGCATGCTGGATCACCGATCCTATCCTCACCTTTATTTCCTTGCCCTTCTTGTCAAATATCTCTCCCGTGAAGCGAAGGTCGCTGAGCTTTGTGGATATCCTTCCCAGCCACTGGAAATATTTGGAGTTCTTGCCATGGAAATACATCGGGATTACCGGGCATTTCGAGCGGCGGACCTGACGGCTGATATAGGTCATCCATTCGGCATCTTCCACGACCTTTCCCTGATTGTTCCAGGAAGAAATCTCTCCGGCCGGGAATATCACCAGGAGACCGCCTTTAAGCAGATGTTCCTCGGCCTGCCTGAGACCGGAAATCGTCGGGGCGGTGAATTTGCCGAAAGCGTAAGTGGTGTTGATCGGGATGAAGTGGTCGGAAACGTTAGGAACCTTGGAAAGGATGAAGTTCGTGAGGATCTTCACGTCTTTTCTCACCTTGCCAAGAATGCTAAGGGCAGCCAGTCCGTCCAGCCCGCCGAACGGGTGGTTGGAAGTTATGACCACGCCTCCTTCCTTAGGAATGTTTTCAAGGGCGGGAGTATTGACATTCAGGGTTATATCGAGAGACTCAAGCACCTTGTCCGAAAACTCGACTCCTTTGTAATCAGCCAGGCGGTCATAAAGCTCGTTGAGCTTGTCAAGGCCGGCGATCTTCATTGTCATGGCGGCGAGAAGACTCCCGGGAATCCCCGGAATCTTCATTGACTTCTTAACTTCGCTTTTATTGATTACTTTTGCGCTCATACCGATGACCTATGCCTATCAAAGACAAAGATAAAATAAAAAAAGAGATAATCTCCATCCTTCCCCATCAACCCGGAGTTTACAGGTTTCTGGACAAGGACGGAAAGATTATCTATGTGGGCAAGGCCAAAAACCTCAAGAACAGGGTCAGTTCCTATTTCGTCTCTGAAAACAGGCTGAATGCCAAGACACAGGTCCTTGTCAGCAAGATCGCCGATGTAAAATTCACTGTCGTGGAAAACGAACAGGACGCTTTCCTTCTGGAAAACAACCTGATAAAGGAAAACCAGCCACGCTACAACATCCTTCTTAAAGACAGCAAGACCTATCCGTGGATATGCATTAAGAAGGAGCCTTTCCCAAGGGTATTCATCACCAGGACGCTGACCAGGGACGGATCGCTTTACTTCGGTCCATACAGCTCGGCGATGTACGCCCACAGCCTGGTGGATATGTTCCACTCGATGTTCCGTTTGAGAACCTGTTCCCTGAAGCTCAACAAAGAGGATATCGCAAAAGGCAAATTCAAGGAATGCCTGAATTTCCACATCGGAAAATGCGACGCTCCCTGCATAGGAAAAATCACCGAAGAAGCATATTCGGAGAGTATCGAGGCCATTAAGAACATCCTCAAGGGCAACTCATCGCAGATGATCAGGCTTTTCAAGGAAAAGATGACCGAGGCCGCATCCAGGATGGAGTTCGAGCTTGCCCAGGTTTACAAGGAAAGGATGCAGACCCTCTCCACCCATTACAACAAGTCTCTGATCGTCCAGCCGGACCTGACCAATCTGGACGTTTTCTCCATAGTGTTTACGGACAGTATCGGAAACGGCAGCAAAGGTTCCGCCTTCGGAAACTTCTTCCGGGTTACAAACGGATGCATAACAAGGGTCCTGAACCTGGAACTCAAGACACAGGGGGACCTGTCCATAGAAGAAGACGCCCCGGAAGGAAGAAAGTCCATACTGACCCAGTTTATGCTGAGTGTATACAATATCCTCAGCGATGCCTCCGAAAAGCCGAGCAAGGAAATCCTGGTGCCGTTCCTCCCGACAGAAGGCATCCTTTCCCAGGAGCACAACATCCACGTTCCCCTGAAAGGAGACAAGCTTTCCCTGCTGGAGCTTTCCACCAAGAACGCCAAGGAGTTCATGCTCCAGGCACTCAAGCAGGAAGCCCTGAAGAATCCTGAGGAGAAAAAGAGCTTAGGCGTGGAGATGCTCAAGAGAGACCTCCACCTGAAAGACTATCCGGTCCACATAGAGTGCTTCGACAACTCCAACATCCAGGGAACCGATCCAGTAGCATCTTGTGTTGTGTTCAGAAACGGAAAGCCTTCCAAGAAGGACTACCGCAAGTTCAACATCAAGACAGTGGTGGGAGCAAATGACTTCGCCTCGATGTACGAGGTAGTCTACCGCCGGTACTCCAGACTGATGGAGGAAAATCCGGAAGACTTGCCGCAGCTGGTGGTTGTGGATGGAGGAAGAGGCCAGCTGGACTTCGCCTATCAGGCCCTGACAGACCTTGGACTGGAAAAGACCATGCCTATAATCGGCATCGCCAAGCGTCTGGAGGAGCTCATAAAGCCAGGTGACCCGAACCCCCTCTTCCTGGACAAGAACTCCCCGAGCCTGAAACTCATAATGCAGCTCAGGGACGAGGCTCACCGATTCGGCATCACTTTCCACCGCAGCCTGAGAAGCAAACGCCAGACAAACTCAGAACTGACCTCCATAAAAGGCATCGGTGAAGCCACCGCAAAGAAGCTCCTCCAGCATTTCAAGAGCGTGGCCAGGATCAAAAAAGCATCAGAAGAAGACCTTGCCGCCGTCATCGGCAAATCCGCCGCAAAAAAGGTGTCCACCCATTTATCAGGTAACTGATACCCATTATAACGCCATCTAGGGGCATTTGTCTCAAATCTTTTTACGATTTGAGACACTTGTTTGCACGTTCTGTGGCGGAGAGTGAAAAACACTCTGCCTAAATTTGAATAGAATATTCAAAAATCAAAAAACATATCGGCATGAAAAAGATTCAAAAACTGTTTTATGAAGCGCCTTCAGTAAAGGTTTACGAGGTAGCGCAACAAGGTGTGCTCTGCCAAAGTGGAAACACAGAAGGTTACCAAGATGGAGAAGAATATGAAGACGATGATTTCACTACAAGTTAATCGCGGAGGAAAAGTCATGAAAAATTTATTTCTTATTCTAATCGTGATAAGTGCAGGACTTTTCTATTCTTGCACAAAGGAAGACAAGGCTTTGACCAAGACTGAAACTCCTCCTCAAAATAGAATTGTCTTCACAGCTACTACCGAACCGACTACCAAGATAGCTCTGGAAAAGGAAGGCGACACCTACAACGTCTTATGGCGCAGCGGAGACATGATTGCCATAAGAAATTACGTTTTTGGAACTCCACCTGTAGGATTCTACACTACGACCAGCAACACGTCCCATGGTGATTTCACCTACCACAGTGGAACCGAGTTGACAACCGGGTCTTACTATGCTTTTTATCCCGCAGAATACTGGAGTGAACAAAATGCAGCATATCCGATTACCCAGAATTACACCCCTGGAGTTATTAAGGCTCCTATGTTTGCATACAGTACTACCACAAATCTTCAGTTCAAGAATATCGGCGGTTTGATCAGAATAAACCTCAAGACGCCTTTGACGGGAAAGAAGATCAAGAAAATCTATCTCTATTCCACAGCCCAGAGCTTGAGCGGCATCATTACAAACATAACCTCGCTTAACAGCAATCCCACCGCAACTGTTGACAAAAACAGTCCGGCCCAGCATCCTGTGGTTCTGGACTGCGGCAATAACGGAGTGGAGATAGGTTCAGACCCTACACCTTTCTATATCGCAGTTCCGGCAAACACATATACCGATCTCACAATTGGTGTAATAACCGTAGAAGGCATAAAGCAGACATACACCCTGAACTCAGACAAGAGCATAGTGGTTGAGAGAAGTTCCATAGCAGACATTACCCTTACTTTCAACAAGGATCCGGAAATCATCGACCTCAGCGAAAACGGCACGGCCAACACCTATATAGCAATGCCGAGAGGCTATTACAAGTTCAAGGCTACCGTAAAAGGCAACGGCGGACTCGACCCTGTCACCGGAACAACAGCCACGGAGATAAACAAGAACGACATCAGCGGAGTTACCGTACTGTGGGATCTCAAGCAGAGAGGCAATGTCGTATACCATGACGGAAAAATGCAGGCCCATGATATTTATTATCACGACGGCTACATATATTTCTATAAAAATTACAACCTTGAAGGAAACTCTTATGTAGCCATTTTCAAAGACAAGGAAGGTGGAACTGACGGGGTTTACGACAAGGATGTAGACGAGATTCTCTGGAGCTGGCTAATATGGGCAACCACCCCGGGCACCGTGGTTTACAACGGCAATCAGTTCCTGGACCGCAACATCGGTTCCGTAACCACGGGAACTTTCGACGACGGAAGCTACACCGCAGGTTTCAGCTATCAGTGGGGAAGACCTGCCCCGTTCGCGTCTTCATTAGGGAAGGCATATACTCCTTTCAATTACGTCCCTCCAAGAACCTCTGTCTTCTCATTTGAGAACATAGGAAACGGAACTACCGTAGACCATGCCACTTCGCATCCAGTCACATTCTTCTACCATGGCAGCAGAAGCAACTGGATGCCGGATAATGCAACTTGCATGACCCTTTGGTCAGATAACGTCAAAACCATTTATGACCCGTCTCCAATAGGCTGGAAAGTTCCTTCAAAGGCCCAACTGACCGGAATAACATCTGCAATATCCTTCTATGGATCCGGTTTTATCGGCCCTGGCAGCAGTTCGGATTTCGGATATGGAAATCCAGGCTCCGTTTTGCTGTGGAGCAGCACCTGTGACAACAGTGACGGTTTCATTGGAGCCTGGGCAAACGCTTATGGCTCAATGTATAAAAAATATGGTAGCTGGCCTGACGTATATATGATGTCCGGAATGCCTATCCGTCCGGTTCGGGATGAGGCTTCTTTGACATACGCAGACCTGAGTGCAGAGGAAACAGCCAACTGCTACATAATTTCCAGTTCCGGAGACTATAAGTTCAAGGCTACCGTAAGAGGTAACGGAGCTGCTACGCTTGCAGGCGTCAGCAAAACCATAAGCGCTTCTGAAATCGCTTCGGCTAACCTTCTTTGGGCAAGTTACGGAACCACTACCGCCCCGGTAGAGGGTGAAATGCTGTACGGCGTACGCTATGAGGACGGTTATGTATATTTCCGCGTTCCTGAAACCTTCCATGAAGGCAATGCGGTAATTGCCATCAAGAATTCCAGCGGAACGATTCTCTGGAGCTGGCATCTGTGGTTTACCGTAACAGACCTTGCCTCTCTTGCCCAGACTTACAATAGCGGCGCCGTATTCATGGACCGCAACCTGGGAGCGTTGACTAGAACCCATAGCAACTCCAACACATTCGATTACGGTCTTATGTACCAGTGGGGAAGAAAAGATCCGTTCCAGAACTCCGTTTCCCCTGGTTTTACCAGCGGTTACGTATCTTCAAGCGACTGGGCTACCTGTTACATTCCGGCTACTCTTGGAACAGCGGAATCCCGTGCCGTTGTGTCAAACCCTACAGTCGCCTCTATGGTTGCTTATCCAACTACATTCAGTAACGGATCTTACTTTAACAGTTCTCTAGACCACGACAACTGGGCTTCAGACATTACCGAAGATCTGTGGCAGGAAAGCAAAACCATCTTCGACCCGTGTCCTTCCGGCTGGAAAGTACCTGACAAGAGCGCCTGGAACGATCAGTTCATCGTTTGGTTGAATGGGCATAGTTTCTATACTGACGGTTTTTATATTGACGAAGGTGGTATTAAATGCCGCTTCCCTGGTATAGCCGCCCGTATGCCACAGGCGGTCTACGGCTCTCATTCAGGTACAAGCTATAAGCTTATGAATGGAGAGGGAGCCCTTGAAAGAACGAGTGATTATCACGTTCTCGTATGGGCTCAAAACGGAGTCTTGTTAAAAGAGAAATTCTATTTCGAGGATGATGGTACGTATGGCCTGACCTCCAACCCTACTGGAGTTTATAACTATTCAGATTTTGGAAGAGTACGTAACCTGTACAAGACCAGAGGCGGCAGTGTACGCTGCGTAAGGGAATAGTTTCTTTCAATGAATTATTATAAAAAGATTATATCGATGAAAAAGGCGGAAAAACAGCTTTATGAAGCTCCCCTAACAGAAATCCAGGATCTGGAACAGGAGGGAGCAATTTGCATCACCAGCGGAGATAATGAGGATTTCGGCGATGGAGATGATTATGGAGAAGGAGATTTCAATGCTTAATCAGGAGGAAGAGTTATGAAAAAGTTATTTGTATTTATTATCGCCCTTAGCCTGGGCCTGTTCTTCTCCTGCTCAAAGGAAGACGCAAATGTAACGAAGGAAAACAAAGCCACCTTCAAGGCAACTACCGAAGCCGCTACCAAAACCGCCCTGGAAGAGGACGGAAGTGTCTATAAGGTTGTATGGCAAAGCGGAGACGAGATTGTAGTGATAGACGGCAATTCTTATATCGGAGTTTATTCCACCACCAGCACCACCTCTCACGCAGAATTCACGTATGAGAGCGGTAGCGAGGCCAAGGATCCAGACTACAGGGCCATGTATCCGGTTGCTTTCTTCAATTCCGGATATCCGGCCATTCCGGCGACACAGAATTATGTGGAAGGCAACATTTCGGGCTCTCCGATGTATGCGGAAAGTTCCACCGAGAGCCTCTCGTTCAAGAACATCTGCGGAATCATCCGCCTGAACATAAGCACCACCGTGAGCGGGAAGAAGGTCCGCAAGATTATTCTGGGCGCAGACCAGGGAATGAGCGGAACCATCACAAACGCCGCAACTCTTGCTTCCGACAACTATGTGGCTGCCGTGACCGGCACGGCCAATGTCTCTCTTGACTGCGGAGAAAATGGAGTTGCTATAAGCTCAACTGCAAAACCGTTCCATATCGCTGTTCCACAAAACTCATACACATCGCTGAGTATTACAGTTATTACAACGGATGGAGAATATCAGGTACGCACGGCCAAAAAGAACATTGCCGTGACCAGAAGCCGCATTACAGACATTACCCTGGCATTCAGCAATATGGCAGCCGTGGGCGGATTGGTTAACCACTGGCCGTTTACCGGCAATGCCAAGGATGTCGTGGGTGGTATAGATGCAACCGTTACCGGCGCCACTCTGACAACAGACCGTTTCGGAAATGCCGACAGGGCATATCTCTTTGAAAATGGAAACCAAATGGCTATAGGCGATGCTGGAAACTTCGGAACATCTTCTTTCACTGCCAATCTGTGGATTAACTCCACTCAAAACAGATCCAGCGGTGCCAATATGATAAGGACCGATGGAGGAACCGGAGGAGCCGGCTGGTTTGTGCGATTTGTAAACTTCGGCAGGATAGAGATATGGACCTCTGGTATCGGATATACGTCACCCGACACTTATAACGATGGCAACTGGCACATGGTTACCTTTGTACGCGATGCCGAAAACTCAGAAGGTAAATTGTATGTGGATGGTGTTTATATCGGTGGCTTTACGGGTTTGGCAAATGTCTCTAACCTTTACCAAACCCATTATCTCGGAAGCTATGGTGGCGGAGAATTCTACGAGGGAAAGATGGACGATGTGCGCCTGTATGACAAAGCCCTTACCGAGGCGGAGATATCAGCGCTTTATACCACCCCTTCCACCATTATCATCAATTTACCGGAATCCAATGATGCGGTAACGATTCCTGCCGGAACCGACGCCAAACTGATTGGCAGCAACAGCAATCGCAATGTAACTGTAGAGGGAGGTGGTTCAGCTATTTATCTCGATAATGCCACGATGAGGAAGTTGAACATCAATGGCGATGCCACAATAGACCTGACAGGGACAAATACCATCAACGATCCTGATTATCAAAACCCTATTGATATAAAAGAAGGAAGTACGGCCACCTTCCGGGGAGACGGAACCTTCAACCTTAATGCATATTATACTACCGGAGCCATTGTCTGTGAAAACAACAATGCCAACATAGTCATTGAGGGCGGCACATTGAATCTGGTTTCCGGGGCAGGAGCAAGCCACGCAATCAGTGCAGGAGGCTTAACAATCTCCGGGGGAACAGTAAGCACCAGCGGTGACATTTATGCAGAAAAGGATGTTGCCATTTCTGGTGGAGTGGTTAATGCAATAGGCAGTGCCCAGGGAATATATGTCAAAGGCGGGGATCTGCTTATCACCGGAGGAACGGTTACCGCCGAACAAACGGCAGGTCTTTCCTGGGGAAGCGGACCGGACGCTCTTGTGGCTGGCATTGTTGTCAACAGTAAAGACGGAGCTGGAGTCGAGGGAGGTAACCTGACTATCTCCGGCGGTACGGTCAATGCCATTGGGCACATTGGTCCTGGGATTGGTTCGGTCTGGACCCGAAGCGGCTGGTCCCCTGCTTCCTGGACAAAGAGCATTGTCATTTCTGGCGGCACGGTAACTGCCAGCACAGAAGCTTCTGACTTCGGAGCCATACATTATAGTGGCTTTGGAAATGCGACAAGATGCGACGTTATCACCATTACTGAAGGCATCACCAGCCTTAAATTGATTCAGGGAGCCACCGCCGCCAAGATGTTCAGTTCCGGCGATGTTTCCGCAACGTTTACCGTTGACGGCAAAAATATGTCCGAATACTTCACCGATCCTTCTTCCGCAGATTGGACCTTTGACCACCTCCAGAGGACCGTCTCGACAACCGTCAACGAAAACGACACCTGGACCTTTACCAAGAAATAACTCCTGTTAAATACATTATGAAAAAGATTGAAAGAAAGCTTTATGAAGCTCCCCTAACAGAAATCCAGGATCTGGAACAGGAGGGAGCAATTTGCATCACCAGCGGAGATAATGAGGATTTCGGCGATGGAGATGATTATGGAGA
>Ga0310695_10000123_pt1 | contig 199097 bp, 327 predicted proteins | sample RumenRJG_04DNA_FD_203882 | JGI IMG/M metagenome (GOLD analysis project Ga0310695, IMG submission 203882) | Bovine rumen microbial communities from Lethbridge, Alberta, Canada - RJG_04 (v2) (version 2) | ecosystem: Host-associated > Mammals > Digestive system > Stomach > Rumen | place: Canada... | reverse complement strand
TGATGTCAGCCTGTGTTGCATAATTTGCAAGAGCCTGATTATTGCCATTACCCCAAGGGCCATAGCCACCATTACCAAAACCACCCCATGCCATAAGGAAGAAAAGGAAAAATACGATCCATCCACTTCCGTGACCAAAAAAGTCATCACCATCATTACCTACATTATATACAGGTGTTAGCCCGTTATTACCATTTGTCATTAAATCAGCCATAAGGCATTCCTCCTTTAGTATGTACAATAGAATTAAAATTATCGAATATATTTACTAAATTTAAAACTAAAACCTTACTATATCCACTTGGAGGTGGATGACAGTTATCAAATAGTTTTTTCTTAACTATTTTGACTCATCTCCTTGCCTACTAAGCAATTATATTATATTTCAAAGGTTATTGACCTTGAATACCAAACATTTGTTTCAACTGATCTAAATTCATTCCTCTCTGCTTACATACATTTTCTAAAATCTTCATTTGTGCTCTATGACTTTTTCCTTGTAACATTGATTGTGCTCTTTGAAACATAGGATTACTACCAAACATTTGTTGCATCATAGCTTGAGGATTTCCAGAATTCATTAACATTTGAAGCATTTGTGCTGGATTAAATTGATTATTCATTTCTTTTTCTCCTCCACATTCCCACCAGTTAAACTATTAAGCATATCTTCTAAATCAGATACTCTCTTTTTTAACTTAGATAGTTCTTCATTAACAGGGTCTAATTTACTATCTTTTACATCTTCCAGTACATAATGCTTTATTACTGAATTACCTTGCATATCAATACACTTAGTAAATATTGAATTACTAGCTGGATGTGGAAAATACGTTTCAGACCCATCCATATCTACAACACTCGCTTTTACCTCGTCTAAAGATGATACTAATCTGCCTTTAAGACACATCATTGGTTGTTGTGGCATTTGCTGAAACTGCTGTTGCATTGCCTGTTGTGGCATCATTTGCTGTTGAGGCACTGCATATCTATTTTGCATATAATTTGGATACTGATTATACAAGTAATCATCTCCTAGAAATCTATTTTAATAACAAACCAAAGAAGTCCATACTAAAATATAGCATAGACTTCTTTGACCAGCTTTCAAAATACCTATAATACTCATATCATATGTACTTTGAAAACTTATCTACCTTATACTTATATTATACCACATATTTCTGATTTTGTCAAATTTTAAATAAAAGGCTGTTTTCCTTTCTTTTTTGCCTTTACTGATCTTTGACCTTCATTATATGCGAATTTTTCTATATATTCAACTAAATGTTTAATCTTGTGAAAATTATCATCAAAGCCTGTAAGCTTTTCTAATCTCCAAATTAATTCATCCCAACATTGCTCTGAACTTTTTAGTTTACTCATCTTCTTTCTACCTTCTACTTATATTATACCACACTTTTTCAAATTTGTCAAATTTTACACATCTTTACCAACAATATATATCTCACCATCATATACTTCAAGATCATCTATGTCAGCAAGAATATAATTATTATTTGCTACTATCTTTAATTTAAGTTCATCTTCTGGCTCACAAAATGCCAACTTTTCCATTAGTTCTTCTACACTCATCTCTTTCACCCTATACTTATATTATACCACATTTTTCAAATTTTGTCAAATTTTAAAATCTACTTGTTACACTAGCATATCTTCTACTAAAGTCTAACATTATTCTTTGACCTTCTGGAGATCTTAATAACTGTTTCATACCTTCTTGCTCATCACGAACAAGTGCTACACTAATATTAGCTGTATTGCTTATATTATTACTAATATCTTTACCAAAATTACTTATTCCTCTTGCTGTTTGTTCTTGTGCTAGATCTGATACTAATCCACCTTGAGCATAATGTGGTATTCCAGATTTTATTTTAGTAAAATTACCACTATTAACTGCATTAAGGAAATTAGTACCATACTTTTTAACAGAACTTGCTTTAATAACATATTCACCATTTGAAAGCATTGTAGGAATACTATCAGAAGTACTTGTACCTGGTCCACTTATATAGCCACCTTCAGCAAAACCACCCAATCTAAATGCAATATTTGATAGTGCTTGTGCAGCTGCTTTTGCTTGTATTTCTAATTGCATAAAAGCTGTCTGCAATCCTGTTGTCATAGTTGTAGCAGTAGTCTGTATTTCTGTAGCAGCTACAGCTACAGTTGTAGATGCTTGTTGCATAGCCTGACCTAACTGCTGAGTATCGGCTGGTGTAGTATTAACATCTGTAATATTCTGACTTAAATTACTAACATTCTGTGCTGTATCACTTAAAGAAGTAGAAAACGTACTTAAACCAGTATTTGATGTTTCTTGTAGTTTTTCATTAAACTGCTGTAAGCTACCTTGAGTTATATTTGCGCCATTAAAACTTATTGATTGTTGGCTATTAGAACCAAATTGCGAATTTGCTAATGCTGGTAACTCATAAGTCTGTTTCTGATACCCAAATGCAGGACTAGTTAATGTTGGCATTGGTGTTCCACTATAGCTTACTGCATTATTTGCTACAGACAAACCACCATAACTACTAATAGCTTCTCCTTTAATAATATTTGCAGCATCTCTTAATGCTTGTGCAACACCTTGAGCACCCATCCTAATGTCAGCTTGTACTTCTGCTGATGTTCTACCAAAATCTGAATTATTTATATGTAAACTTTGAGGATTATCTATCTCATATCCACCAAACCATTTATCCATCATAGACTTAACCATTCTCTCAGCAGAAAACTTTTGTATAGTCTTTAAGAAATTAATTGCAAGATTTCTTAAAGCTTCCCCAAGATTTTCTGCCTCGTTTATACCATCTGTTAAGAATGTTACTAAACCATCTTCTAAGGCTTGCTTTGCAGTTACTCTTAAATCTCTCAAATAATTGGGGTATTGCTCAGCTATTAGTTTAGCTTTTTCTCGTGCCTGTGTAGCATCCCAAAGTTGTCGATCAATTATCAACAAAGCATCTGCACTTGCACCAGCTTTTTCAAGACCATCTTTAACTTTAGCTAATCTAGAAATCTCAGAGTCCCAAAAATCAGCTTCAGCTTGCCCTTGCCAAGACTTTAATTGTCTTTCTCCATACTCTTTCTGTAATGTAGTATATTTATCAGAAGCTGTAAAAATGTCTAAAGCATTATCAAAAGGCTTTCTAATTGCTTCTAACCCTGAATTCATCATATCCTTAAAGTTATTCATTACCTTCTTAACTTCAGACATACTCTGCTGATATAGCTCATTCATACCATGTGCTAAATAAAATTTAGCCTCATTAGTTATCTTAGTAAGATATTTAAATACTCCCCAAATTCCACCTTGAGTGCCACCACCATCACCTTTAGTGTTATAAAAATAATTAAAATAATTTTCAAGAACTCCATCGAACTCATCAAAAGAAATTTTGCCAGTACTTAAATTAAATAAATGACCTTCCCAATCTGACTGTATTTTAGATAAATTATAATCCATAGTTCTTTTAGCTACAGATATTGTAAGATCAGCAACTTTCTTCTGATAATCAACAGTTATTTCCTGAATATATTTATCCTTTATGTCTCCTTCTAAGCCTTGCACATCAACACTATTAAGCTTTTCTTTATATTCAGATTCTAATTTTTTTAACTGAGCATCGATCTTATTTAACTGATAGGATTCTAAGGTTGCTGCTGAGTCTAGAACTTTCTTTCTTGCCTCATTTATTGCTTTTAAATAAGCAGAAGCAGTTTCACTTGTATTTGCTTGTGACATTCTTATAGGATTAACATTATAACCTCTCTTACCAGAAAAAGATGCTAAGTCACCATAACCAACAATACCACTTTCTAAATCAGATATAGGCACAGTTACAACTTTACCCCTACCACTAGAAGCATGAGTAATAGTACCATCACCGTTGTAAATACCAGTATGTCCTATTTTTTGCCCTTCAACTACACCATAATCACCGCCAAAATACATAGAAACAAAATCTCCACGTTTTGGCTGATAACCAGATCCTTTTAAATGAAACGCTCCTACATCATTAAATTGTCTAGCTTGTTCATCAGCAGTTCTAACTATTTCAACACCCAATCCCTTGTATACTTCTTGAACAAATTTTGAACAGTCTATACCTCTGCTAAGATCATTTCCTAAATAATATGGTGTACCAAGCCATTTATTTATTTCTGAAGTTAAAGCATCTCCTACACCAGAAACTACATTCCTAGCTGTATTACTAGCATTAGCTAAATCCTGATTTACATATTTAATATTATCCTTTCTTGCTTGTGCCTGACCAACTTTATCAGCGGGACGTTCCACATATCTAGTCCACCCTTCTACGGCAGCTTCTATGGTTCTTCCATTATCATTATAATATTTCAATGCTTGAGCAAACGCACCACTTTCTGTAGTCCAAATTTCATGCAATAAATAAGCACTTTGCGTTAGTATATGATTAATATCACTAAAATTATCTTTAGCAAACTGCTTTAATCCATCCCAACGCTCATTGTGCCACTGAGCAATGCCAAAAGAAGTACCATTATCTCCAATAGTATTAGTATCTAGATATCTTCCAGACTCACCCATTAAAGATGCAATTATACCTCTAACCATGTTATCCTCAAGTCCACCTTGAGTTAATTGTCTATATACTATTTCAGTATTAGACATTCCACTAGTTGTTTGAGCATTTAATAGTAAATTATCCCTTCCCATCTGAGTTGCAAATAAATTATCATGCATAGCTCCAACATCTGCAAACTTTTCCGCAGCTGCTTTTGTTATTGCAGCAACTTCTTGCTGTCCTCTAACTGCTTTATTAAGTTCTCTTGTATACTGACTTATCTCCCTATTTAACTTATGTAGTTCTTTACGCTGATCATCCTCATTTTTAAATGGGGTTTTTTCTATTTCAGCCTTTTCAGCTAAAGCCTCCTGTAATTTAGCTTCAGCTTCTTCTCTTTCTATTTGTGCTTTTTGAGTATAGTATTCCCTAATAGACATGAATCCTTCATCAAAAGCAATCTTATTTTTAGCAAGAGTTTCCTTCAAATTAGCTATATGATCTTTTAATTGCTCCTTTAATCCTTGAATATGAGCTTTCATAGCTTTTTGTGCTGCTTGTATTGCTTTATTACGAGCTTTTTCATCTTCTTTATCCTGAGCAGTTCCTTTCATTCTTGGAACATCCCTACCTTTAGGAATATCCCTATTTCTCGCTCTATCTATCAAATCAATTACTTTTTTAGTTAATTTTCCAGATTCACCCAGATAAGTATCAAATCCATTAGTTTTCTTGTTTCCAGTCCATCCAGTATCTATCGTATTATTATACTGACCCTCTACATCAGAAAACGCATAAAAAGCATTTTTTGATTCACTTAAAAATGTCTTTGAAGCTTCAGCATATTCATTAGCCTTAGACTCATTACCAAGTTTAGCATTAACCCAACCAAGAAAAGCTTGTGTTAGCCCAATAAACCCTTTGACTAAACCCTCAATCAAACTTACTCCTGATTTCATTACAGCCCATAACATCTTAAATATCTTTATAACACCTAAAAGTGTACCAATAAGCGTGGTTAATGCACCTATCATATCTTTTATGAAATTAACCATAGTCTCTATTGGGTCGCTTCCACCAACAATGGACTGTATCATATTCAACAAAGCATCTGCACATGAAGTAGCATATACAACTATATCTAATAATCCATCAGCCAATTCTTTTAGCCAATCACTAAGATGAAAATTACCTTGTTCATCAAACTGACCTAACGACTTTGTAATAGTCTGAGCAGTTTCAACAATAAGTGGCCCATACTCATCAACTATCGTCATTGCAGCAATGCCCCAAGTCTCTTGCAACTGTTCTATAGCACCAACAGGAGTATTAGCATATTCTTCCATTACCTTAGTATATTCTTGAAATTTCTTCATCAAATACTCATATAATGCATCAACATTACCCTTAAACTGAGCAAGATCTTGATTAGTAATGCCCAAAATATTTGCTACCTGTGATGTTCTAGCTGTAATACTACCTTGAGCTAAATCACGAGTTTCTTGTAGTACCTGATTAGGAGCCAATCTACCAGTCTTTGCTACACCAGCTACACCAAAAATAACATCTTGGGCTTGTTTTGGAGTCATACCCTTATTTAAAAGCATTGGCAATACGCCTTGCTGTGCTGTAAGAATATCATTTAAGTTCAATACTGTTTTAGCAGCTTCCTGCATAGCTCTGCTAAATAAATACGCTGATTCAGCAGTAGCTTCTTCATTAGTTACTGCTCTACCATTAACAGTGGCTGAAGTCTTTAATGCTGCTTTTGTAGTTAGCATAGTTGTATCACGTTGAGCCATTAGTTCAAATCCAGGCTTTAATGCTGTTGCAACTAATTGTGCTATAGATCCAAGTGCCGAAGCCAAATTATTGATTGCACCTATCAGTAAATTACCCGCAACCAGCATACCGCCAATAGTAGCAGCTGCTATAGATGCTGTACCAGTAAGTTTACTTAAAGAACCCCCAGCAGCATTACCTTTAGCCAATACATCTGCCAAAGCCTCACCAAATGAACCAAGACCTTTTGAAGATCTACCGAGAAAATGAATAAACTGTGTAGCATCACTTGAATTATACCAACGATCACCGCCAACAGTTCCACTACTGCCTCCACCTCTAGATCCTCCACCACCAGATCTATTATTATACCTAGTATTAACTCTAAGAGTCATCCTATTTATTCTACGTATCTGATTAGTAATAATGGCTAATCTTTTTTCTACAGCAAATAAATCAGACTGGTCTGCTTCAACTTTTAATTTTGGTAAATCTTTTGCACCACTAGCTTCTATTTTTATCTTTGAATTTTGCTTAATAGACCTTAAATATAATTCCATATTCTTCAGTTTACCTAAAATTGGATTTAGTCCACTTTCTGTAAACTGAATAGAATTGTTATTCTTTAAATTAGCTAATACATTAGATACTTGTCTAACCCTATCTAAAGAATTTTGTACACTTTTTACAGTTATACCAAAAGTTATATCACTCTTTAATCCTGCAAGCTTAGACATATCTTTAGTAAATGTATTTATTCCTTTTAAGTCTGCATTATTTTTTACATTTATTGTAAAACTTACATTCTTAAGGTTATTTATGTCCTTTGATAAACCTGCTAATTGACTTTTAACTTGTGCAGTAGTAGCATTTAAACTTATAGTGTGCTTGCCAGTAATAAAGTTTAAATCATTCCTTATTGACTGAAGTTGCGAAGATACTCCTTTTGCATCCAAAGATAAAGTTATTTTAGTAAAATCTTTAAATGATCTTAATGTACTTAATAATCTATCGGCTTTTGCTTGAGCGTCAGCAGTAGATAGTTTTACTACATTATCTTTATTAAATGTACGAGAAATGAAATCCCCTAAATTCTGAATAGACATTCTCGCACTTCTAGTTTGTGCTTTTACATCTATAGTTTTATTCTTAAATTCATTAAGCAGATTCTTTAATTCTTGCATACTTTGCTTTGCTTTATCTGCTTTAAGATTTATCTCACCATCTAACTGTAAAATGGTTTTTTCTTTCCCTGCCACATCTCCTCCCCCCTATTTATATATAAAAAGCCTCACCATTATATAGGTAAGGCTTATTTTCTCATATCTTCAACTATTTTTTGTATTTTCTTTCCAGATCCTCCAAAAGCCATACCTATTCCTAATCCTACAGCGTCTATAAAATCTGCTGTATGCCTCATGTCTTGTTTAACACATTTTTCGTAAAACAATGTTATCTCTTCTCTCGAATATTCTCTAAGTACCTTATTCTTATCGTGTCCGTGTTCTATTAAAACTTGCAGAACTTCATAGATACTTACTTCTTGCTGGTCTTTTTTGGCTTTTCCTCGTCCTTTTTCTCGACCAGATTTTGAGTCTTCTCCTTTAGCTTCTGCAAGAACTTCTTGAAAAAAGATTTATTCACCTCATAAATCTTAAATAATAGATCAATACCTTCTTCAGCACTAATAAGCTCTGCCTCGTCATAATCTAAATTAGTAGATTTTACAATAATATTCTGAATTAAATCAGCAGCATCTTCACCAACTAATCCTATAATTTCTACCATACCAATTAATCTGATAGCATTATCTGAGTTAATATCTCCAGAATTTACTGCAAGTTTACCAATAGCATTAGCAGCTACTTCACTGTTATTTACAATAGCAGCTGCTAAACTACTCATTTGACTAGCAAGACGAATTGTATCTAACATTGCTAATTTATGTACAATTACCGTTTTACCATCTACTTTAATTTCCTGTTCTGACAATAATAGTTCCATTTCAGAAGTATTTTTTTCTTCACTCATGTTTCATCCTCTCTCTTAAAAATAAAATTAAATCTTAATATCGACCTTAGTTCCTACATTTATTATACCACATTTAAGCCCATTTGTCAAGTCATCCACAACTTCAACAAACTCCTTTTGGTGGTTATCCTTCTTTTTATTATACTGATACTGCTGATAATAAATATTAACCACTGGTTCTATATGCAATTTTATCTCTCCCAATCTACGTAATTTCTATGTCCACAATTTAATATGTAAGCTTTCCATCTCGCAATTCTTCTTGAAAATCTAACACGACTATCAAGAATATCTATATGTTTGGCTTTTATAGCGTGTTCTTTACCAAATCTTCTTTCAATAATTTTTAACCACTTTTTACGTTCTTTAGCTTTCTCTTGACGATATAATACATGTTTAGATTTTCTCATCTTCATTACTCCATGCAGAAACATTAGTTCCTACTGCCCCACATTTACTACATACATAAGAACTACTTACCGTGTTATAACCATCGACAACTTCATCAACTTCTATACTATCTACCTTAAACAAAAAAGAATTACCACAACAACCACAAGTTATAGTGTGCATCACTCCTGTTTTATTTGGATAGTATCTAAGCACAATCCAAATCATCTTTAATTTTTCTTTTAGTAGCTCAATCATTGCTTTCCTCCATTTTACCTAAGTATGAAATATCTAATATCTTAACCCTATAGCCACCTGTAGTATCACATTCTGCAAATTCTAATAGTTGTGGGGCTATTCCATAGATATTATTATTACACAAAACAAATTCAGTTTCTATTAACTGCCTGTATATAGTATCATCTACATCTACCCAAGAATTAGAAATTATTACTTGGACTTTATATTTGATAAAATAGCTATACATTTTTCAGCATCCTCTTTCTGCAATCCTACTTTCATACTAGTTTGTACAAAATTATTGGGAAAATGTTCTTTTATATCAAATGCTTCATCATCTAAAATAACAAATGACTCTATATCATTATGATTATCTAGCCATTCTTTTATTTCTAATCCACGAATACCATGCTCACTACAACATGTTTTATCATATATTGACATAGAAAAATCATTTAATCTTTTCTTTAATGTATCTAACAAGCTACAATTTCTCCAAGAAGAACTTACTACAATTTTTGCGTTAGTTCTTCTTACTATACATGCTAGTAATATTAAGTGCTTATCAGATTCAATTGTCCATGAAAATCTATCTTGTACTGAATTTAATACACCATCTACATCAAGAAATATTATTTTCATAATGTTTCTCCCATTTAGTTCTTCCAGATCTATATACTTTACATGCCTTTAATTTAAGCATCACATAATCTTCCTTGTTAGAAGCATTAACTGCAATAGCCTCATCAACTAAAGAAGCAGTTTTCTTATCCTTTTTAAGCTTCTTTAATTTAGTTTTTTCTCTACCAATAGCTTCACCATTCAAATACCAATAATATCTAGGAGAAGTCTGAGAAACACAACTAAATCCCAAAGATTCATAAATACCTCCTAAAAAGTAATCATTATCAGAATAAGAAACTAAATAATTTGGGCAATACTCCCGTTCAAAAGCCTTAAGCAATTTATTTGCTCCACCAATTATAGTATATCCATTCTTCACACAATATCTATGAAGTTCATATCTTCCCTCTATATGACTTTTATAAGCTACCCAGTCAAAAGACATAATTGACATAAGCTCATTATTATAGTATAATCCATAATTTATATGATTATATTGCGTCTTTCCTTGTAAATGATACTTGTCCATAAATTCATCTGTAATAGCAGAATCTACTTTTTTAATAACACATTTACGAGCCACTATCTTAGTCTGAGGAATAAATAATGATCTTAAATATGACTTAATTTTATCTTGATTATATTTCCAGTCCACATCAAAAATTGAAATTAAATGTACTCCCTGCATTTTAGCAGTGAGAAATTTATCTTGATGGTAAGTCTTTTCTTTATCTTCATAAGGAGAACCCTTACTAGCATGATAAACTGATCCATTGTATTCTATACCAATACCATAATTCTTATAATAAATATCTATCTCCTTGCCAAAAAGAATATCTGAAGTCTTTTCTGGAGTATCATCAATCAATGTTGCAATATATTTCTTTATTTCATTCTCTGCAATTGAACCAGATACAGCTGTATTATTACAACCACAACTATGAATTTTACCAGCTAAAACATCTGACTTATTTATTACCTTTTCCTTTTTACAAATATCACAGAAAAAAACCCAGTGAGGATGCCCATGCTCATCTGTATGATCATATCTAACAGCAGTTAAATGATCATATACATTTCCAATAATACTTTTAAATCCTGGATTATCTTCACCTGTTCTATGCCTCCTGCAACCACAAGATTTAGTATTACCATTAACAAGATTTTTACCAATCACTATAAATTCATCATTATTACATCTAGTGCAAAAGCATTTCCAATATGTTCTTTCATTTTTCACATAAGCAAAATCAGTAACAATCAAATCTCCGAACTTCTGCCCAATAAGATTATCTTGCTTTAACTTTGACAGCTTCTCAGATCTACAATATTTACAGGTTCTATTAACTAATCGCTTATTAGACAGAGAATGTGAATCAAAAATATCATGTCTGCCACACTCACAAACACAATCCCATACTGCACGATTATCAGCATTAGTATACAAATATTCCACAGCAGTTACATGTCCAAATACTTGACCAGTCAAATCCTTATGTGCAGTAATACACTTACCACAATTCTTTACAGCACCACTAAACAAATCTACTTCTTCTACTACAAGCCTATTTTTAGCCCTACACAAACATTCACAAAGCCATCTACTCTCCCCAACTTCTGCAATAACAACAAGCTTATTAAATCTTTGACCAATTAAATTATGCTTAATATTAGGATCATAATCTGTACACCCACAACTATAAATAGTCCCACTATTCACTTCATCTGTGGATAAAATACATCTAGTACGACTAGAACAGCTACACTCACAAACCCACAACGGTTTACCAGTTTTCTTTTTATCACTTTTAGCAACTACTTCAAACATATTAAATTTATAGCCAAGCAGATTCATAAATAAAACTCAACTCCATCCAATTTTTAAATATAATCAGCGTATGCTTAAAGTATATCAGAAAATTATTCTTTTGTCAAGCCCTTTCTACAAACTAAAAAAGACTCAGAATATTCTGAGTCTTTAATAAAATCTTATTCATTCGGATCGTAAACACCGTTTTTGCCAGATCCTTCAGTATTCTCTGCAAGTTTTGTAACTTTATACAGAGGATAATCCATTTTATTACCTTACAGGCTCTTTATCCTGTAATTCTAATACTTTATCATTGTATTAGTTTAGACTATATCTTCAACTCATATGAGTTGTTCCCTATTCGTGGGTATTTCTTCCTCTTGGGATTACTTTACCTAGTCGTTACACTTCCTATATGTTACCACATAGTTTAGCTCGGTATTATCCTATAATTATTTGAAGGACTCTCTTCTTTATATACCACAATAACTATTAAAATAGTTTGTCGGAACCGAATTAAAGGAAATATACGTATAACTCACGCTACACGCACCCAATTATGTTTAGGATGATTTTCATAATCTGACATGATATCTAGTTGAAGCGTAAATTCTCCGAAGTCGTCGCCGATAAGACCAGTCAAATCTCCATCTGGCCTAATATTACACTTCCATGCCTCAATCATAAGGGCATTGCCTTGGTTTGGATCACCGAGGAACAAAAGCTCGCCAGTTATCTTACCAGCAGCAGAACCACTGACTGTTACATAACTTGCATCTGGTATCGTACAGGAAATCATTACTGTATCTCCAGCCTTAATTGCACCATCTTTCTTGATCTTAATGAGTCCACCACGAATTGACTCATCTTCAAGTACAAAGTCTTTACCTTCTTTAAATGTACTCATACCTGCTGTCACATTAAATGTCATTATACCACTAGGTACAGTAAACATATCAGCAGGAGTTAATGTAAATGTCATTGTTACACCTGCAACAGTTAATGTAAGAGATGTAGAACCAGCAGTACCAGTCATAGTTACATAAGTACCAGAAGCAGTAGTTAAATCTAAGGCATTAGATGCTGCTTCAATTGTGTAACCGTCAAAATCACCCGCAGTTGGTGTACCTGAGTGTGTAATTCTAAATACAAATGTAGCGTCACTTGTACCAGTATAACCAGTACCATTAAGTACTATCTGACCACCTGCGGCATCTGTCATAGTAAGTCCATCAGCACTTACATTAGTTGCTGGAGCAAATTTAGCTTCTGGAAGTACTGCACTTGCTGGTGCTACTGCAACACCAGTTACATTTACATATCTATTACCATCTGCGTCTTTTAGCTCAATAATTCCAGGAACAGAAGGAACTGTATAAGATTCATTTACTAGTGTAGTACCTGTCTGAACATGTACACCTTCTGTACCATATAAACCTAGAGCTAGATTATACATATTATATTCATTTAATACTATAGATCCACTTGCTTTGGTCTGCGTAGTTACTGCTGCCATTAGTTCACGTTTCTTATTCATAGAACTATATTTTTCTACAGTAGTAACATCAGTAGTTATATTAAACTCTGTGCAGTTTCCTAAAAAGTGGAGCTGATTTTCATCATCTGATCTGCGGAAATATATTCCACCAGCACCGACCATTAAATCAGCGGCTTCTGAAAACGCCTGATTTGCCAAGTCAATCACTCCTTCTTAATTTAATATTTATGCATAAAAATTAAATTACTTCTTACTTTTATACCACTCAATCTCAACAACTATTCTATGTTGAGTATTTCCAAGTGCCATTGTCTCATCTCCATCGCTTAATACAGCAAGTATATCAAATTTTACTCCAATGCTTAATTCTCTCTGTATTTTCTTTGAAAAATCATCATGTAGCACTTTTAATAATTCATTCTCAACTTTATAGCTTTGATTATATAAATATTCACTTATCGGTATATCTGGTGTATTTTCTCCTTGAAGGTATATATCAATCCAAAACTGAACTTTTCCTCCAATTATTTTATCCTGTTTTTCTACAGAGTCTTCTTCGCTAAATATTACCCAAATTGCAGGATATTCACCAGTATTGCCTGTTCCAAACCTAAACTGTAATTCGTCCCTATGTTTTAGATATTCAAATAATCTTGAACCATCCAAATATCTATAGGAACGCATAAAATCCACCAGCTTTTTTCCTATCTGTCTCCACATTAATTTTTGTAACATGATTTAATTCCTCGCTAAACCTAAAACAGCAGGAAATTTTCTTTTTCTAGCTGATGTTCCATTTGTAAAAGAACTTGCATTTAATTGTGCTAAAAGCTCATCTAATGCCTGTTTATACATTTCCCACTTTAGCCTAAAAGAGTCTTTATCCGTTTCCTTACCTAAACTATACACAGTTCTTAACCATGCTGCTTTCATATATGAATAATATATAGCAATCATTTTAACTATATATGGTGTTGGATCTGCAATATTTTCTGGTGCAACCCCATAATTTCTTGCTAAAGATTCAACATACTCACTTGATTCTTTTACTAAATCTTCTGTTACATATGTTTTTAGGAGTGCGTCTGTTAACGTGGCTTTACTATAATACGCTCTATATGCAGGAACATTAGTCGTGTTTAATGCCATGTCTATCTAGCACCTCCCCAATAATTTTTCTATAATTAACACTATTTCTGGCTCTTGTAAGCCAACCATTATCACCCTTTATACCCTTTACAGTATTTGGTCTTTTTACAAAATGTATTTTTCCATCTTTACCAACAAATCTCATTGCTTTTGCATGTTTTGAACTATGTGCATGTGTACCTTCTATTAAATAATTAGCGTAATTTCTAAAAGGGCTATTTGGAAATCTACTATTTTTACCAACATCTTGCCCTTCTTTATACTTAGCATTTGGATTTAATATATATGGGCCATTATTTGAATAATATTCTAATGTATCTTCATCTATAAAAACTATTGCCTTTAATTTATTAGTCACCATACTATCTATAGCTTTATCTAATGCAAAAGTTCTGTTCATCCATTTAGGGTGATCTCTTCTTAAGTGTTCTTTGATTCTTTTACAAGATAATACAAGAGCCTCTTTAAGTAGAGGCTCAAGTTTATCTTTAACACCATCTAGCCTAGATAGCCATTGTGACATTCTAAGGTTGATGTGTGGAGTTTCCATATTTAATTATTTTACATCTGCAATGAGGATAGAACCTGCACCACCATTTACATCTGCACCGAAAGAGGGCAGAGCAATCTGAGATACAATAGTTTCAACATTTACAGGATGATCTAATGTACGAGTATATACAGCTACAGCAGTATCCACAATACGAGTATTAGAAGCAAACTTGCTATTGGAAAGCAGGTCAACCTCTTCTGGAGTCGTACCCATTACCATGTTACCAAGAACACCGCCAGCAGGCAGGAATGTTACAACATCATCTGGGAAGAAGGGAACACCAATGCCACCAACTTCAGTTGCATATACATTATCGTTAATAAGAATCTCTACACCAACATAGCTACGAATAAGGTCACGTACCTGCTGTGGATAAATTAGTAGACCAGAAAGGCTAGTAGCGGTTGGATATAGTGCTTTAGCTACAGACTGAGAATTCTTAATATGATTAAATGTAGTAGTAGTCATTACTGCATAACCAAGTCTAACATGGAAATCCTTATTAAACTGTGTTACCCAATCAAGCATATCTTCAAGAGGAGTAGAAGATGCAGTAGTGTGCCAAGAAATAGCAGCTTTTACCTTCTGCTTCTTATGTAGATTATAATTATAAACAAGATTTGAACCATTACCTACTACCTTAATCTGACCAGTAGAAATAAGTTCCATAGCCATACGTTCACGAGCTACACGAGCACCACGGATTAGATTATTAGCGTCATCAAAAATTCTTTCAACATAAGTAGAAAGAATAGCATCATTAGAAATAGCAAGAATCTGCTGACGAGTTTCCTCATCTACCTTCATTCTCTCACGGAAGAAAGGCATTTTAGATTTCTGCACTTCTACGCTCAGACGATCTCTATAGGTTGCCTGAGTATCAAATGCACTTGGTTTCAATTCTACAGGCAGACCTGCACGACCACCAATTTTATTAAGTTCAATACCTGCAATTTTCTTTACTGGGAATAGACGATCACCAAGATATAGATCCTGAGTAGTGTTGTTATAATTATCCCAATATGCTGTAATATTTGCAGGAGTAATAAGATCAAATAATTTCATGTTATATTCGTTCCTCCCCTTTCTAATTAGTCTCTACGTGCAAACTGAATGTGTGGCAGTTTAGCTTTAATAGCGGCACCTGGTTCGCTAGGCATCTTATCAATGTTAATAACACCATGAATAATCATTGCACCAGTAGCTTCACCATCAGTTACCTTTACAGTATGATAAAGAATACCATCAATATCACTAGCTACAGTAGTTGCACCACCTGAAGCAGTAGTACCAGTATCAGCAGCAGGAATATCAGCTTCTTTACCAGATACAACAGTTGCTACAACAAGAGAATTAAGAACAAGATCTTCATTAATCTTCTTAGCAAGCTGTGCAAAATTATCCTTTACATTGCCAGCCTTATCTGTACCAAGTTTAATGGTAATACCTGTAGATGTATTATAACTAAATACATCATTATGTGCGGTAGTGTCTACTGTCATTGCTACAGGAATAGCTACAGCACCTTCTGCTTTTGCAGTAAGTACAAGACCACTATCAAGAGTTACAGTAGCCTTAGCTTCAGTTGGTACTACAACTGTTGCAAGCTGATTTGGATCTACAAGTAGAGAAGTACCGTTAGAACCGTAGAGATAAGAACCATAAGGAATGTAATAATTACCCTTATCATCTGGAGTAATACCTGCCAGAGAAGTTTTGTCAAGAGTTACAGGACGAGCAAGATAGCCTTCACCAATAAGTAATAGCTCTGGATCAAAACCATCAACTGGCTTCATTTTAAAATCAATTGCCATGTTTAAATGACCTCCTTAAAAATATTAAAATTTTCTGTTTATTTTTACGCAAGCTTCTCTAGCTTACGCACCTTTCTTCATAAAAGGAATTTTTATAATAGTAAAATCCCCACACTATACATATGTGGAGATTATTATACATTAAATGCCAAAAGCTTCTGCTAATGATTTAGTATTATTAGGATTCTGGCTACTCTTCTTTGTATTTAGAAGTGCTTGCATAAATGGAGATACTTCATTGGAAGAATTACCACCACTACCACCAGAACTACCTGCACCGCCTTTAGGCTGTACTTCAATAAAGCTTGGATGGTCTTTTGCCCAATCTGCAATATAATCTGCTACAGAAAGTTCTACACCATCATCACCCATAATTGTACAAGTCTTACCATCATCTTCTACCTTAGTTTTATGGAAGAAAATATCGGTCATCATATCTGGATCAAGAGCATGTACACTATCAAGAGATTTACGAATAGTTGTTCTCTTTACATTGTCCAGTCGCATAGTTTTTTCACTATTAAGCTGTGTAGTAAGATCTTCAATAGTCTTATTATTTTCATCTACAAGACGATTTGCTTTTGTAAGACTACGTTTAAGCTCCTTAATCTCTTCTGGAGTTGCACCGCCACCAGCTTCTTTTACAATCTTTTCTTTTGCAAGTTCAATACCCTCGTCAAAATCTTTAGCGTTTACATCCACACCAAAAGCATTAACAAGAATATTATACTGCTCCAAAGTCTGCTTATTTGCTTCAATTGTTTCATTTAATGCTTTTTCCTTATCTTCAAGTTCATGAATAGACTTCTGAAAAGCATTATACTCTTTTTTCAAAATAACAGCTTTGTCTTTAGTTTCTTCGGTATCTAAACCGAGTGCTTTAGTTAGTTCTTCTAATTCCATGTTTCTTTTCCTCTCTTTCTAATTATTATTATATCACAAAATTTTAATTTTGTCAAATCACACAACCTATAACTATATTATAACATACTTTTCAAAATTTGTCAAGTCATAAAATAAATTACTGTATATGCTAACTCATTTGGATATGTATTAAGTAGCTGTAGGCTGTACTGCTGAAACTCCTTCAACATCTACTGGTGCTCCTTTATTTTCTAGCCCATCTAATTCATCAATAAGTTTTTGAGTAACACTAAAATCAAGATCATCGGTCATTGCACGAATAACTTTCTTCTTTACTTCATAGTTTAATCCTTCACTTATATTAAAACCAAATGTAGTTAAAGCATTTGCTAATGTTTCTGATACATCAACTACTCCATATTCTTTATTATAAGTTACAAAATAATTTGACATATCCTCATTCATATAAGAACCAAACATAAATGCTATAATTCTTTCTGTTGCCTGAAGATTCTCTGCTAAATCCATAATAGTACGGAAAAGCTGTAAATTATCCCACTTCTTAGCAAGCCCAGACACATTAGAAATATTTTGCTGATTTAAGAATGTTAAATTTGCTTGCCTAAATATCTCCTTTATGATTAATTCTATTTCCTTAACAATCATATCTGTTGGCTTATCACTAGGAGATATAAATTTAGGAGATTGCTGACCATCTCTAAATAATAATGTATCTGTTACACCTACTCTTATAGGATCATTTTCTGGATCTTCATATTCATCCTCATCACCTATTGGATAAAGAAGTATAGAAAAAGCTTGTCCACGATTTATACAGTCAAGAGAACTTAACTGATTATATAAAGCAAAAGAACTTCTAGCAATACCATACAAATCAGATTGTGGAATTAAATCATCTGTTGCATTTAATACTCCATATAAAGGTATTACTGGTATTCTTCCAATAGTATTTTCAAATACTTCTTCTTCATCCTTTACTTTTTTTCTACATATTGTATCAGTCCATGTCCATGTTTCAGTGATAGAAGAAGTTTCTCCTTTATCATCTATTACTTCATTTTGAACTGTATATGTTATACTTATAAGCCTACCAAATTTATCCCTTGAATATTTAGTTACTTGACTAGGACTTACTAAATACAAATACGGATATATTCTTTCTTCGGCTATTTTCTTTTTTGTTAATACTACATTTGGGTCAACTTTAGGTGCGTCTATTACAATGAATTCTACACCATGTAATTTAGCTCTTATTGCAGCCTTTTTCATAAATCTAGTAAGAGTTGTATTATTGCCATCTACATTATTTATAAATAACTTAAATGTATCTGAAAAATTATCCCTTACTGGATCTGATTTAAATATTGGATTTACGTGCGAGTCAATTATCGGCTTAATAAAATTTATATAATAAGCTAAATCCTGTCTATGTGCATATTTATCTGCTTTTTCTACTGGAAAGGGTACTAGGTATGTTCCATCCTCGAATCCACCACTTCCACGATAAGCATCATCCAGTAATTTATATTTATTTAAATTACCTGCATTATATTTAGCTCCCATTAACAACTGCTGGGTCATCTCATTAAAAGATTTTTCCACTCTTTCATAATGCTCTATATCACCAGAAGCACCCAATACATTTCTCTTTATACCTATTTCTTTATTATGTACTGACATTGATTATTATCTCACCTCCCGTACATAATATTTATAAATATTACCAACCAACATTACGCGATACATTTTCTACTTTATGTTTATCTTTAAGCCTCATGCATAAATATCTAGAAGCGTCCATTACGTGATCTTCTGTTTTAAGTGGACGATCTTCACCACGCAACTGAGCTTTTGAATCCCATGAATATGTATGTACTTCTTTTATAAAAAATCTACATTCATTAGATACAAATAAAGTTCTAGCTCCTATAAAAGTAGCCATAGTCCTTATACCATCTATAACAGAATTATTTGCATTTTTAGCCTTCATATGAAATCTTCTTAATTGAAGTTTAAAACTAGCAGCTGCTGGGTCAATCATTATTTCAATATCACGATACCCTTTACCAGTTAAATACTTATTTTCTTCTATAAAAGCTCTCATATCTTCTGCAAATTCTAAATCTGTTTTTTGAACGTCATAATCATTTTCCCTTCTAGCTTCTTCTCTACCAGCAAAATAATATTCTTTCACAATATATATATTACCATCAGTATCTTTACCACCAAGTAAAAATACAGTAGCATTACCAGTACCATAGTCAACACCAATGCACCATTTAATAATTTTATCATAAGGTATTTCATTAGGATTAACTATATTTTCTCTATCAGAAAACATATCATATATTAATCCGTCTGCAACTACCCATTTCTAGCTTTACCATACAGGCTCTTTATCCTGTAACTAAGATTTCTCTTAGAGTTGGACTATCTCTTAACCATATCATCTAAGACTTAGGTTGTGGATTTCGTGGACTTTCACCATATATTTATAATACTTAGGTTACTTATCTAGTCTCTAAACCTTCAAGACATTTCTATACTTGATTGGTAATTGATTAGCATTTTACAGCTTTCCAATTTTAACCCACTTTATTTTCAATTAGCTTTCGCTAAAAGGACAGCAAATGTTTACCGTCTATAAATCTTTTCTTAAAAACACCAGAATACATTGTCTTATATCTATTTTTTACTTCTTCTGACAATGTTAAATTATCGTCCATAGTAAAATGAACATACATACCATTTTTTTCTTTTAAGTGTTTTAATACATCTTGATAAAACCAATGATGTGGTGAAGCTGGGTTACAGCAAACCATACACTTTGATCCATCCACAGATAAACGTGCTGTAGCTTGATTAAAAAAACTTTGTGGTATTAGTGCAACTTCCAGTTATGTTATCTCTTAGGCTTTTTATCCTAAGATTCTATATGTCACCATATAGCTCGGCATATATTTTCACCATATCTATGTCCATATAGACTTAGGTGTTGGAGACTCGTGGAAACATTATATTCTACTAACGTAGGTTCAGTTTCTATGCTCTACAATACTGAATACACTTTAGATTATTCAGTTATCTAGGTATTATCTTAAAAAGACTTCCACCTATTTTCCCCAATAATAATACAATATATTTCTATACTGCACGACAAATTTTATCAATATATAGCGCACACAAAGTGATCCCTTGGATCAAGTCTGCTGATGATTCCAATTATGTTATCGTAAAGGCTTTTTATCCTCTACTTCTATATGTCACCATATAGCTCGGCTTAAATCTTCACCATATTTAATTAAAACTTAGGTGTCGGAGTCTCGTGGAAATATTATATTCTACATAAAAATATAGGTTCAATTTCTAAGCTCTACAATACTAAATAATTTTTAATTTATTTAGTTATCTCGGAATTTTCTATATATTCTTCATAACCTCTATGAATGTCCTGAAAATGATCATATACTGCATACATGTCATAATTACGCTTTTTCAATCTTGCACTAAGAGTATCTTGTTTTATATTCATAATATCTGACCAATCATGAATAGTCTTAGTCTCACCATTAAACTCAACAAATCTAACACTACACTTAATTGGTGTTTCCAATATATCCTCAACAGACCATCCACGCTCATATCTAGAACATAAAGCTCTATAAACTAATCCAAGTTTATCAGCCCATTGCTTAAGATTATGTGTTTCACCATTATAAGTTAAAACAACATTTGATCTCATATTATTTCGTTGCTCAAATATAGTTGCCCATCTACAATTTGATGGTTCGTAGTTACCATTCACATCTATACGGTCTATGGTTAAATCATCACTATATCCACTACTCATTGCCCAATAATAAAAATTAGTGAATCCCAAAATATCATCTAACCACTCATCACAAACTGTTATACCACGACCACCATAATGCTTATAATCTTTATTATTAACATTATAGCATCTGTGCTTCATCCTATTCCAACAACGATATATTCTTGTATTAGACATTCCAGTTAATGGTTCCATGCTATAATACCTCCAAATAAAAATTTATAAACATATTATAACACAAAACAAAAAAGAAGTCAAGACTTTTTCCGATTTACCCCGATTATAATACATATAGTTTCCTACATGCACGACAAATCAATATCTTTAGCACCAAAAAGCCAAAATAAATTTGTTACACCATTTTTAGTTATTTCTAAATAATTATCTGCTCTATGATCTACACAATCATATCCCATACCTAATAACATTTGCTTTAACGTATTAACTACATTCCTACGTAATGCGCCGCTTGATCTCATTATGTTATCCTATAGGCTTTTTATCCTATAGTTCTATATATTACTATATAGCTCGGAGTACATTTTCATCATATCTAACTAAAGACTTAGATGTTGAACACTCGTGGAGATATTATATTTATTCAATCTCTACTCTCTACACTACTAACTGACCTATTCGCAATTCAGTTAGTTAGCTCGATATTGTCCTATTTTTTAAACTACACCTACGATTATTTGCTTGTTCTTTATGTGTTGCCCAAGTACAGTTTTCTTTACAATAATTGCCATTAACATCAATTCTTTCTATAGTCGTTTCATGTTCACCAAATTCTTCTACATGTTTTAAATAAGACTCATACATGTCTTCTTTAAATTCTTCAAAAGAATTCCAAAGACATTTTATACCTCTACCACCATAATCAGCATACTTATTAGAAGTCTCACAATTACACCTATATTTAATACCATCCCATATCTTATAAAATCGTGTAAAGTACATGCCATGCTTCATATTTGAATAGGGCAATGCTACATCTTTATAACATCCGCAAGACTTAGTATCATTATTAACTAAATGATCGAGCCTAACACTAACTTCATTTCCACACTCGCATAAGCATTTCCAATAAGTACCTCTATAAGGTACACTTCTGTCAATTTCAATTGCAGTCAACCTACCAAACTTTTGACCAGCAATATCTAAAATATCGTGCTTAATTTTCTTTGCTTTTTCACTAGCCAATTCGCGATTATAACAACCACAAGATTTAGTATGACCATTACGAAGATTTTGACCAATTACTACAACTGTATTACCACAATCACATAAACACTTCCAATAAGAACCTTTACCCTTAACCTTATGATCAAGAGAAATAACAAGTAACCTACCAAACTTTTTACCAATCATATCTATAGTCTTTTTTCCTGACATTTCAACTTACTCCCCCTAACTTTTTACTTTTATTAAAGCATAAAAAAGTCAAAATGTCAAATAGGAATTTTATCGAATTTGCTCAATTTTCTAAATAATGTTTCCATTATTAGGGGCAAATCAATTACCCACCATTGCAGCATTCATTCCATTAAATGTATCCATTACAAACAATACAAATGAAAGTGAACAGCAAATAGTTTTGCCACTTCTGACACTACCATCTGCAACCAATAAAAACTTATCACTTACTGGAGAATTATCCTGCCAATATGTTAATACTTTCATTTGTTTTTTACTAAAAGGCTTAAACTTAAATCCAGTTAATTTTAATTTTTTCTGATTAGCCATCTTTTAGAGCTTCTTCTAGCTCATCATCAACCCCTTCAACGGCATCATCATCCCAAACTTCATCTGTCTTACCTTGAATTGCTTTGATAATTGAATCAGAATTATCATCTTTTTCTTCTTTCTTCTCTCCCCAACCAAAGTATTGACGAAGTTTTTCCCACGCTTGCATTTTATCTGGAAGATTTATAGAAATACCATCTCTGCCTTGCTTTACTGAAACAATTAAAGATGCATCTACTTCTTCACTATCTACCAAATGCATTTTATTTACAAATTTAGTTATTGGTTCTCCTGTATCTGGATCTCTCATTACTGACCCATCTTTATCTAATACTGGAACTTCTTCTTCACTAAATTTTAGATAATCACTAATATCTGCTCTGGCTGATTTTATTAAAAACTCAAGATATTCATTAGGATCAATATCAAATACTCTCTGCTGAACTTTCTTCAACTTTTTTATTGCCGATTTTATCTTAGGCTTATTTCTAAGTCTATTGCCCATTACAGCACCCTTATATTTATCATACTTATAAACTTGCATTGCTGCTTGTGTAGCATTATAAGACTGTAAATATCTTAGGACAAATTCTTGCTCTTTATCTGTTAAATCAAGACCATCTAATAGATCCGACATAAAATCAACTGAGTCTTCTTTATCTATTTTAGTTTTCTTTGCCATTTCCTCCCCCTTCCCTTTAATAATTACACATCTTTCTCAATATTAAAATCTACATGAGCGAAAAGCCTGTTTCGGCATCCTCGCCCATGTAAATAATAGAAAGAGAAAGAAATAAGAACTATCTAATTCTATTATATCACAATTTTCTGAATTTGTCAAATTATAAAAAGGAGAGGTGACACCTGCAAGTATTCCTCTCCCACGAGCAGTTATATCATACTCAGGATTCTACGGTTGCCTATAGCGGGCTGTAGATAACCCATATTGTAATCACCGCACCCATTGCCTTGATTACATAATTAGTATAACAAAGAAAAAATAATTTGTCAACCCCTATAGCAAAAAAGAGCCAAATTTTTTGGCTCTTCTTTACGAAAGGAGTTAATCTATATGTATCACTAAGGAGAAAACAATTTGGTAGCAGGTTCCGAACTCGAATCGGAATTTGAAGATCATGACTCTCCCGTACTACCTTTATACTAACCTGCGATTATAACCGTAGCAAAGGAGGCTGAACTAGTATTGCTCCGCACATAAAAGTCGCAGAACCAGCCCCAGATGCTACTATACAATAAACATACATTTCTGTATGATTTTGCTAATATGGTGGATCGTATTGGATTTGAACCAATGACCTGCTGATTATGAGTCAGATGCTGCTAACCACTGAGCTAACGATCCATAATATGGCCTCCCTAAGATGACTCGAACATCTGATATAGGATTAGAAATCCCATGTTATATCCACTTAACTATAGGGAGATAATATAATACTAGACACATTCATGTATCTCTGAAATACCCAAAAGAATATTTGCTGTCTGTGCCTATTTATTTTACTAGATCCCATTAAAAAGATAATCAGTCTTTAATTATGTTTTAGAAATATATTATTGCTGAAAGGATCTACTATAATTTCTTAATCGTACTAGACTCATCAAAACTTAGCTGTTTCCCATTAACGCATATATTTTTGCTGTCAGAATCTACTAAGTCTGCAAGACACATATAAAGTATTCAAATTAACAGTTTGAGCTTTTTATTTGCTGTTCGTGTCTTATAAGAGGTGATAAAATGTTGAATTTAAGGAGAAACGAGACACATTTGAAAAAGTAAAATTGGCATATTAAGTATTTTCTTCTGTATTTGCTGTTTCGTGTCTCAACTATGTTTATATTATAACATAAAATAGGAGGATTGTCAAGCTATTTTTTTTATTTTTTTCTTCAAGTCCATTCCCCAAGAGGTTTTCCTACAATACCTTATCTACTACTGCATATCTTTCTTTATTTAAAACATTTACTAATGCTTTATATGGGTCTAATTCACTACTCATTACCATTTCCATAAGTGACTGACTGAATCCACTCAGCAAAATCACTCCTGCTTTACTTTCAGTTAATGGAATAGTATTAGTTCTTGAGTTTACATTCCAAAAGATTAATTTTGGAAGTTCATACCCTGCTTTTTCATATTTCTCTGCTATACACTCAAAAAGTACTTCATCTTCTTGAGCAATTGCTTCATGATCCCAATCATATGACCAAACATTACCACTTCTTACTGCATCATATTCCATATCACTCAAAATCAATATGCTTTTAGGCATATCATCTTGTGTAGCTTTTGCTTTAACTGCTGTCTCTAAAATGAGATCAAATACTGCTTCAATATTTGTATTAGAGCAATCAGCATATTTATGCAAATATGTGAGCTTATCTGCAAGACTTTCTTTACCATTAACATCTACAATTTGAGGCTTTGAACTAAAAGTGATAAACTTATTATGATACTGACCTTCACTATTTTCTGCACAGTATAATGTTAATGCATCAGCTACATCCATTGCAGTTGCACTAGAATTAGGAATATTACAAGTCATTGAACCTGAACCATCACGAACTACCAATGTGTTCTTGAAACCAATTACTTTTTCTTGTGCTTTCCACAATTCTTCTAAAGTAGCATCTTCTTTATATTTTGGCTCATACCAAAAATCAATACCACTAGTATACTTATGTACAATATCATGTAAAAACAGTGCTTTAGCGTTAATCTTTACAGACTTATCGCCATTAGCTAAATTATTGAGATATTCTTCTCTACGCTCTGCATCATGCTTGAAAAATGCATTTGCATATTTAAGATTAGCACAAGATGGAACTTTGCAGTAATCAATTTCTGACCATTGATTAGCTGAAGTCTTAACTTCTACAACATCAAGATATTTACGAAGTTTACTAAGCATCTTACGATACTGTTTTGGTGAAACTTTAAATACTTCTTTTGCAAGTTTATTAGCTACCCTTCTTGTTTCTTTACTAGAAGTTGAAATTGAAGGAAGCCATTTTGCACATAATGAAATATTTTCACCTCTACTCATAGCCTCTAAATCAATATTGATTATAGCACTAAGAGTCATGGCAATCATATTCTTTACGTTTTTATCTTTTACATTATCCCAAAGCCATACATAATCATCCCATCTACCATATTCAGCAATGTTAATATGATCTAGAAACTTTAATGCTAACTTTGGATGCTTATTGAAAAGATGAAGTGCAAATTCTCTGAATGACTTTCTTTCTCCTGCTCCTCCACGAACATCACGTAAGAATAAAAGCCATTTAAGTGCTAAAGCCTTATCCTCTGCAAAAGCTTGATCAAACAAATCTAAATCTGCTTTTGCTCTGTAACTTGGAATACCAAAGTTTAAGTCTACAAGTTTTTTACCTGTAGATTTATAACCTAAAGCTCCATTCTCTGTTACAGATTTTTCATTTTTCTCTAATTCGTTCATGAAATCCATTAAAAATTCCTCCTAGACTGCATTGCATTTAAAAATTTCAAGTTTTTACTGTTAAATTTGCTGAGTTCAGCCTAAATATTGAGAAATTTAAGAGAGCAATTTATTTCCCAACAATTTTCTGAATTTTACAGCCTAAAGCATCAAGAGAGCAATTTAGCTTTAAGCCATACTCATATTATATCACATCTGCCAAGCCTTGTCAACTAATTTTTTTTATAAAATGTAAATATTTTTTGCTCCGTATGTGATTATAACCCTATTATAACACAACTGAATTGATTTGTCAAGTATTTTCTGAAAATTTTTCAAAAAATATCTAAACTCAAGCTTGCCCATATAGTATAACACAATTTGAACAATTTGTCAAGTATTATTTTATAAGTTATTTATTTCACAAACTAAATATTTCTCTTGACAAAATACTAAAGCTATGCTATAATAATACACTATTATTATATTTAATATTAAAATAGTTATATAATATTAGTAATAAAATTTATGATCATAGACAGATTAAACATACTTTAGTATAGCTAAGATGATATCCCTTAATTATTATATAAATACTAAAAATAAATATATTATAGTTAATAAAGACATTTATGATCTCTGTATTCATAAACTAATTTTTTAGTAATATTAAGATGTTATAAATATCACTACTATTTTTAGATATAATTTTACTGAAATACCTATTTAGTATATATATTATTTAGTATGTATTTAGTATATATTTAGTAGAGGAGCTGAACGCTTATAAATACTGGGCTGAGAACCATTTAAGTGTGCTAATTTAGTCACACTACTGTGCTGGTTTAATCACACTACTGTGCTAATTTAGTCACAAATATATCAAATATATGTGCCAATTTAATCACATAATGTGCTGATTTAGTCACATTAAAAATCGACCTTTTTACCTAAAGCCCTTTGCTCATTTAACCATTTTTCATGAGATATTCTCTGTTCTTCTGTCATAGTTTTTCTTATAACTTTTCCATTATCCCATGGTCTTCCAGTATTTTTATCCATGCTATTCCAGTGATCTTTAAACATAGTTAATGATTTAACATCAAATATTCTATTAGTATTAAAAAGAAAAGGATTAACATATATCAATTGTTTGTTTTCATTATCATGTTTAATTAGTTTATGTTTTTCTAATACTTTAAGTGCTTTACTTAATACTGTACGATCCACACCTAATAGATCAGCTAATTTTGTTATTGTACAGTTAATCATAAACTTATAATTAGCATATCCTATTATATCTTTATAATCAGTATTACTATTTAGTATATCTAATATTTTTTGCAGTATATTTTGTTCTCTACTGTTTAATTTTAATACTAATTTATGTAATATAGGATCTTCTCTACCATAATGATTTACATACTCAATACTGTCAAACTTAATAGGACGATTATCACTACTAATTTCTTTGCTATTCATAGATTTTAACCTCATTTCATGTACATATAGTCATTCAGATTTAGTTTACCACAAATTTTTAAACTGTCAAGATAATTTTCTTATTGACTTTTTGACCAATGTATGCTATAATATAAGTAGAGTAAGAACTTGAGAGCATTGTAAAAATTTTCAGATTTTTTCAAAAAGTTCTTGACTTTTAGACTATAATGTGCTATAATGTATGTAGAGAGCAAAAATAAGAGAAGAAATAAGAACTATCAAATTTTTAACTGGAGAAATTAGCCGTGAAACACATACATGTAAATGATCTGCAAGGAAAAATCAAAATAGAGAAAGAATCTATTGCAGATTTAATTGAACTTACAAGAGTTTCACCTGTAGCTATGAGAATATTGCTTCTACTTTCTGTTTATGTAGATAAAACAAGCTCTTTAATCACTACAGTAAAAACTCTTAACTACATGCTTAATTTAAAATCTAGTCAAACAGAATATGGACTTAGAAAATTAGCTAAAGAAGGATTTATTGATCTTGAAGCAGTAAAACTAGATCATAAACAAACTGCTGAAGTAGTATCTCATAATGATGAACTATACTTTGATTCAGCCTGTACAATTTGGGAAGTAATTAGTAGAGAGAGAGCATCTAATTTTGATCTTACAGGTAAATATATCAAAGTAACAGTAAATTCAGCAGTAATATCTAGCACTAAAGTAAGAGAAAATCGAGTTTTGTTTAAAGTTAAAGATAATTTATTCTTTGACAAAGATATTAACGAAAATGAAATTGATTTAACATGGTGGATTGACTGATGATAGAAAATGGTAAAGCAAGTATGTCATCAACTCTTCAAATAAGGATTCCTCTACATTTGAGAAAGAAATTTAGCGAAGTAGCAAATAAAAATAACGAAACTCCTGCTAGACTTATCAGAGAATTTATTCATAAATACATTGCAGAGAATCAATAACCCACGACTAAAGTCGTAGGCTTGTAAAAAAAGCCTTTATTGATTAGCCTAAGTGCTTTGAACACTACGTTACTCAAGAATATATAGGCACTTCAGAACGTGAGTCCAAATTCTGAACCCTGCGGTTTATAGTTAAACAACTCTGAGAGGTAGGAGTAGTGTTGTAAACATACAAAACCTTGAGATAACATTGGCTATGGACAACTTACCTCCCTTTGGGGGAGAGTTATTCCCTGCTATGATAGGGAATTATGATTATTATTTAAGGAGATATAGTGGACATTCATTCACCAACTAAAGAAGGTGGTATCCTGCCCATAACTTAATGATAAAGATGCTAAATAAAGATGATATTTTAACAGAAACATTGCAAAATAATGTTTTTGTATTAAACACAAATAAAGAAAATGCATTTATATTTACACTTTCAGATCTTCATATTGGACTAGGTAATCAAAAATACATTAAAGCAATTATTGACTTTATTAGTAGTTTAGATAATGCATATGTAATTCTTGGTGGGGATCTTTTAGATAATCCTATTAAATCTAGTCCTGCTTCACCATTGGAAGATTATCTCACTCCACAACAGCAAATAGATAAAGCTGTAGAACTTTTAACACCCATTAAGCATAAGATTGTAGCAATCATAGAAGGTAATCATGAAAAAAGAACTGAGAAAGAAACATATATTTCTATTACACAGATGCTTTCTACACTTTTAGGTATTCCTAATACATATAAACGTGAATTAGCTATAGGTTATATTACTCTTAATGAGAATTGTTATGTATATGTAGATTTACATAAACATAGAAAGACTAAAAATTATTATGCTTTTTATAATGCAGATATATTAGTTTTAGAACATACGCATGAATATAATTATACAGAAAAACCTATAATTTTTCACAATAAATATACAAAAAAGCCTTCAGTAAGAACTGTATATGAAATAAATAATGGATCTGCTTTAGCATTTCCACATTATGCAAAATATGCAGGATATTCTATACAATCTATTGGTACATATGTAGTAGAGCTTAGTGGTAAACAAAGAAATATTAAAGTTTGGAAAGATGTAGATTTAATAAATGCAATAGAGAGAGGTTATCATTAAATGAGTCATAAGTATATTGCTCAATGTACAGGATCTTATGATATTAGAGCTGATTTAAAAATAATAGCTATGAGAGAAGCAGTAGATAAAATTTATCAAAATCACAGAAGAATTAGTGTAGATGATATTCATTTGAGCATTGCTAATACAGATAGTTATGATGGATTCTATACTGTAGAGTATACATTTTACTTTACTGCTTTTGGGGAATCAGAGTTAGATGTTGAGAAAATAATTAAAAAAGGTGAGCATTTAGAAATTTTAAGTGCTGAATGAGGAAATGATTATGGCAAGTAAAAAACAACCAATCGTAACTTTTAAGAATTACGAAGAATTTATTAAGTGTGCATATGAATGGGTAGATATTTTAGGACTTAATAATTGGTTATTTGAGTTTAGACTAATTAACAATAAAGAAATTGGTAAAACTAAAACAGGAGCATCAGAACTTGGATTAAATTGTTTTAATAGTTCTGATCTTTTAGCGGTAATTACTATTGCAAACGGTGCTGGATCTATTGCAGAGTTCAATTTAGTACATGAGCTTTTACATTGTTTGTTAGAATATGGTAATTGTGATTGTGTAGACTCAGACGAACAGGATGGCTATGTGAACTTCTATCAAAGGTCTATTCACTCAAGATTAAACCAGATGGCAAAAAGTCTCCTTAAATGTAAATATCCTCAAATTACTAATGAGTTCTTTAGAATTGAACTTAATGGATTTATTGAACATATGGAGCAAGAAGACATTAAAGATGAATTTCCTTGCAATGGATGTGCTAAGAAGCAATGAAAGAAGTTGAAGTTATGGAAAATTTTGAAACTATTACTCTAACAAATAAAGACCATAAACAAGTAATTGTAGATAAAGAATTATTTGATGAATTGTCTAAACACAAATGGCATGAAAATCCCTATGGTTATGCTTTTAGTAGTAAATTAGGATTTATGCATAGATACATATTAAATTGTACAGACAAAAATTTAATTGTAGATCATATAAATCATAATATTTTAGATAATAGAAAATGCAATCTTAGGATAGTAACAAGACAACAAAATAATTGGAATTCAAGAAGCAATACGGGTACTTCTAAATTTAAAGGTGTTAGACGGATAGAGAGGGACAATAAGTATATTTCTTATGTGTCAAATATTGTATACAATAAAAAAGCAATATTTTTAGGATACTATAGCACAGAACTTGAAGCAGCTTATGCATATAATCTACATGTTAAAGATTACTTTGGTGAATATGCTTGTTTAAATGAATTTACTAGTGAAGAATACAAAACTTTACAAACAATGCTTCCTCTAAGAACTATTTATGAACGTAGTAAAGAACATGCAACTTCTAAATATAAATATATTTGCTATTATAAATCGTTTAATCGTTGGGCATATGAAAGAAAAATAAATAAAATTAGATATAGAAAATCTGGTTTTTTAACCGAAGAAGAAGCACATAATGCTTATATAGAGAGGATGAAGGAAATAGGAGTTGAACCATAATGGGTAAAACAACAAAAGTTGTGGAGAAAGAAAAAACCCTTGATCTTTACAACTCTGATAGAGAAGAATTTTATACACGCATGAGTGCTGAGCAAAAAGCTATGTACAATAGTATTAGAGATAATATTTTTACTTTTTGTGAAGCTAATGCAGGCAGTGGTAAAACACTTTGCTCTGTAAATGCTATGGTAGAACTTTTAGCCGAAGGTAAAATATCTAAGATAATATATATTCAAAAACCATCTGAAAGGTATCTTTCAAATGGATTCCTCCCAGGAACGGCAGAGGATAAGCTAGAAATGCTATATACACCACTATATGATGCATTAAATACTTTAGGATTTTTTGATTCAGCTATTGAAGAAATGATTGATAAAGGAATGCTTCAATGTGTTTCAGATATGGCATTGCGTGGTGTAAATATTAAAAGTGCAGGAGTAATATTGGATGAAGGTCAAAATTTGGATTATCATACATTAAAACTTATCTTAACTAGGTGTTCTGATGATTCCCATATTGTAATGATAGGAGACAGTTTGCAGCGTGATAATAGAAGAGCATCCACAGATTTTGTAGCTTATGGTAATTATCTAGCAGAAAAACCTTTTGGTAATAAAGTCAAGCTTACGCATAATTATCGCGGTATTTTTTCACAAACAGCTGAAAAATTTATTTTTGAGGGTTAAATTATGAGTAGTGACTGGATAAAATTTCGTGACAATCTTTTAAATAATCTGAAATTTGATAATGTTGATGAAGCTTTAAAGCAAAGCTTGACAATCCATATTAAAAATGATATACTACCTTTAGCTAAAGAATCTGCTGATTCGTTTATTTCTCAAATCAAAGAGCAAGCTAAAACGGAAACTGGTTGGGTTAAAATTAGAGATTTAATTGTCCTTCCATATATTATTTATGGTGGTTTATGGCTTATAGAACAAACAATAATTAAAACTGTTGAAGAAACTAAGAAGGTGTAGTAGTGAGTATAGATGTAAAAGAAACCTATTTAGATTTTAATAGCCTGTCTGAAAGAAGTTACACAGATATGATTGTAATTCATCATACAGGTAGTCCTGATATGGATGCAAGTGCTGAACAGATTCATGGTTGGCATCTTAATAATGGCTGGTCTGGTATTGGATATCATTATGTTATTCGTAAAGATGGTGCTATTGAACGTGGTAGACCTGAGTGGTCTATAGGGTCACATGCTTATGGTGAAAATTCTCATACTATTGGTATTCATCTTAGCGGCAATTTTGAGCAAGCTTATCCTACTGAAGATCAACTTGATCGTTGTGGGGCATTAATAGCTGATATTTGTGATAGATATGGGATTCCTATTGATCGTAATCATGTAGTAGGGCATGGAGAACTTATGTCTACTGATTGTCCTGGTACTAATTTGCAAACTTATCTTGATGATGGTACTATTATTGGAAAAGCTATCTGGTATTATAATAAAGAAAATGGTATTGAACAGACTGAAACACAAGTTGTAGAACAAGATGGGGGCAATCAAGGTGGTCGTGGTTCTGAAAGATTTAATACTTTAGATTCTTTACCTGATTGGGCAAAACCAACTATCGAAAAGATGATTAATAAAGGTCTGTTAAATGGCAATGGTGCAAGTTTAGATATTTCACTAGATATGATTCGTATATTTGTAATAAATGATCGTGCAGGTCTATATAATTAATTAGTCTGGGGCAAGTTGAACTGACTTGCCCTTTTTCAGTTAGGAGGGGTTATATATGAAGAAGATTACAGTACAAACAATAAAAGATAAAGATAAAGCAAAGACTCTTGCTGAAATGCTGTGTAGATTTTACAACTATGACGCTGTAGTAAATATTACAGATGATTTATTTAAGATTACAAACTCAAGTAATAATAGATGGGATGATGTTTTAATTTCTTTGTCTGAGTCTGAAGATAATTATACATATCTTTATTTTTGGGAAAATGGAGAAAAGGAAATGAATTTAGCTGCATGTCTATCTATGTACGTTAATGCTGTTCCTAATCCTCTTCCTTCTACTTATTTTTTAGTTAATCATACAGATGCTGTATTTTGTAAGATTGAACTTGGAAAAGAAACTAACGTGGTAGATATTGCTAAAGGTATTCATACTTTCTTTGAGGAATAATTTTTGTGGAAATTGGAGAAATAATGTATTCTCGTCCTGTTGCTATTAAAATAATAAAGAAAAATCCTAATGGCTCATACGTTATTCAGTATTTAGCAACAGGCAAAAAAGAAATTCTTACTGAAATTGAACTTTTTCGTAAATTTCAGCCAAGATACTCTTGACAAATAGGGCAGTATGTGCTATAATTTTAGTATGATGAAGGAAAGGGGATATGCTTCATGTTATACTTATTATATATCACTACTGCTCTTATTTTATTTACTTATTTTTTGGATAAGAGTAGACATATCTATGTTCGTATTTTCAGTTTTTATGCTAGTATTGGATGCAGTGTAGAAATGATATGTAAAATGTATGGCTTTTATTAACTTTTCGGCAAGTTTTCTATTTTTGCCAATATGCTACGGAGGTTTGCATGAGAAAAATATATAATACTAATCAAGGAATTGACATTTATATTGATTTACTTGAAACTAGCTATCACGACCCAGAAACACAAAAATGGCTTTGGGATAAAGCTAAAGTAGTGTATAGCGGTCTTAATACTTCTCCACTTATGTTTTTAGATAATAAAGTAACCATTGGTTGGGAAGATGACGGACATATTTGCTTTGATTCAGATTGTCCAGTGTTTAATATTCTTTATTTTGAGATTCTTTTGCGTGACGGACAAAGTTTACTACAAAAGATTCAGAAAATTTCAGAAAAGGGGTGATACTTTTGCAAGAATCTATTAGATTTCAGTTAAAAGAATTGGAGAAAATGGCATTAGATCCAGAGCGTGAAGAACTTCAGAAAAAAGTTTCTCAATTTGTAGTAGACTCATTAAATAAATTAGAAGAACTTCAGATTGACCCTATGTATTCTACACAACTTCTTTCTGTTTTAGCTTCTGGCTATCCTGTAGTAACTTTAACAGAAGATAACGCTAAGTGGAAAATGAATGAAACAGGAGATTTAGAACATTTTCTTTGCAAGCATGTAATTAAAAGAAATGATCAAATATTCAATACATTAGGCTATGTATTTTTTGAGCCAGAAAGTGATAGAGGATTTACGGATAAAACTTACAGTATGAAGAAATTAGAGCTTCCTTGTCCTGCAACAGCATTAAATCCTGTATATTTACAGCTTAAATATAAATTGAATGAAAAATCTCTTGAAGATCAAGTAAAAACACTAATTGATTACAAACAGGCTAAAGAAACAGAGAATGAACATATTAGAGAAACGTGAACTTGCTAAAGTTATCATTCAATACAATAAGGGCAACTTAGAACCTTTTAATGATATTACTAAAAAACATTGCCCTTCTGTATTTGATTTACCTTGTGCTTGCTCTGATGGAAAAATTACTTGTAAGGGTAACTGTATTCTTTGTTGGAGTTTTGCTTTACGTGAATTTGCTTTTAATAATTTTGGAGTGGACTTAAATGAAATCAAACCAATGTCGAGAGCTATTGTATAATGTATTAGTCAAAACATCAAATATTGAAGATATGGAAAAACTTCTTTCTTCTTTGTGTTCTGAGTCTGAACTAGATAAGATGGCACAAAGACTAAAAGTTGCTAAAATGTTTTTGGAAGGTGCTAAATATAGAGATATAGTAAAAGAGACTAATGCTAGTACAGCAACTTTAGCTAAGATTAAATTTGACTTATTTTATGGGAAGAAGGGATTAGTAAATGTTTAAAGGTAGTAGACATAATGGTGGTATTCGCTGGAGTAAGAAAAGAAGTTGGGATCTTTTTGCATATTTAGCTCCTTTTCTTGCTAGTGAATTACGTGCTTTTAAGAAGGCTAATATAAATGGTGTTCCCAATTCTTTTGCTGAACTATCTAATGGAGATGTAGATAAGGGAATGGAACTTTGGCATGAAACTATAGATAAAATGTATTGGAGTTTTAATGAAATAGCAAAAGATCACCCAAATTCCCCTTGGAATATTGCTTGGGAAAAATATTGGAAAGAATATGGTCAATATAGAAAACCAGAAGATTGGTCTTATGAAGAAAATGGACATCATTATTATAATTCTGATGACCGATTTGTACCGCCACCAAAAGAAGAACAAGAAGAATATAATAATAAAGTAAAAGAAGGATTACATTTATTTGCAGAGCATTTTGAGGAGTTGTGGGATTAATTATGTATCTCAAACTATTTTTTAAAAGGCTATTTAAGCCTTATGACTTTAAATATATACATACAAATGATTATTACTTAAATTTATTTTATGATGACCTTGTTAATTTAGATTGTAAAATCTGCTTAGAGCATGATAAGAATTATGTTAATCATTTATTATTTTTTTCAGATTATGGTGGATACGCTTTTAAATTTAAGGATTGTCTTGAGTCTGCTGGATTTAAAGTAAAAACAACATTTTATAGCTTAGACGATGAAGATAGAGGTGGCATTTTATTTACAGTGTATTTGGACAATCTTTGGGAGCTGATGTAATGTTATCACGCAAAGAAGCTGTTCTTCAAATGATTGAAAGTAGAAATAAAGAATTAACTAAAGACATCCCAGATCTTTTAGATAAAGTAAATGATAAAATTCAAATTTCTGTTAATAAAGGTTTTGGAGAGGTAAATGTTAATTTACATGGTGAAGATATTGAGTCTATTAAATCCTTAATAACATACTTAAAGGATAAGGGATTTTATGTTAAATTTTATACAGAAAGATTTGGTAATTTACCTAATGGGTTAAAAATTCCTCATATAATTATTAGATGGGATTTGCCTTGGTGGAGGCGTTTATTTTGAGTGTATATAGATTATGTTATGTAGATAATAATATTTTATATTTTACTGACCATTTTAAGACACAATATGGAGATGATTTTGATGACGCTCCATATGAACATAATGCAGGAACACCGTATGAATGGGTATCTGATTGGACAGATGAAGAAAACATTAAACATGGTCATGGGCATTTAAGGATATTTGCTTATGAACATAATTGGCTTATTAAAAAACCTTGTGATAGTTATGGCTATAATAGTCCATATTCAGTAGAGGATATAAATAATGGTGCTATAGCTTGGCTATTCTATGAGGATGCAGGAGGTTTAATGGCTGGAGCTACTATTAAAGAAGCTAAAGAATGGTTTAAAAAGGCTAATACTAGATTTGGGGAGCTAAAATTATGATACCTATTCAATATGTAACATTAGAAAAATTAACTCAAGAAGAAATAGATATTATAGTATCTGGACTTAGACTTCTTAGAAAGAAAATAGTAGATGAACCTACTGGATTTGAACTTTTACCTATTTTATGCCTTATAGATGGGTTAAAGCCTTATACGACTGATTTTAAAAATGGTAAAGACCCTGATACTGAAGAATATCTAAAGTATGTTGATAAAGTAATGGGGGAATAGTAATGCTCACAAAATTATTACAAATTTGGTTAGGAAAATCACAAAATTCTAAGAAACATAGTCTACGTTGGTGGGATCGTAAGTTATAACTAATAAAATGTATAATTTTTGTAAGTTTTACAGTTATAACTAATAAAGGAGTATTTTATGCGAAAAAGATTTGATTTTGTAGGGCATACTTTTAGGATTACTAAAAATTTTTCTTACAACATGGCATATGAAGCTTTTTGTAAGGGATATGTAGATCCTAAAGAGCTTATGGGCAAAGAAGTCTTAATCCCTAATGAATATGGCTATGAAAAAGAATATACAATAGTAGAAGTTGCTAATAAACAAATGGGATTAGATTTTTTTGGAAAACATGTAACTAGAACGTATATTACTGCTATAGATTCTGGACAAGGTAGACAATTATACTATTATTGGCAAAGAGATTGGCGAGGTTTTGACGGTTCCGAATTTTGGAGTTTAGATACTAAAATTTTAGAATTTTTAATTCCAAGACTGGAGAGATTTTCTAAAGTTGGTGGTGATCAAAAATGGTTTACTGGTTTTAAGAATGGGGAAGAAATTTGGGAAAAAGGTTCTAAGTTTGTAGATGAGATGGTTAAAGGTTTTAAAATATTAAAAGAAAAGCAGTATACTACGTGTACTAATTATGACAATCAATGTATAAATAGAGCATTTAATTTATTTAAAGAACATTTTGGTAATCTTTGGACATGATTAGGAGGGATGAGATTTGAAAAGAAATAGATGGTTGATAGCTTTAGCTGCTAGTGGTATACATGTTTCGATTGGTTCAGTGTATAGCTGGAGTGTACTTACTTTACCTATAATAGCTTTAACTGGTTGGTCATTGACTAGTGTAACATTTATATTTAGTATATCTATTTTATTTTTAGGGTTATCAGCAGGGTTTTTAGGGAGTTTTGCTGAAAAGTTGGGGCCAATGAAGACGGGGTTAATATCAACAGCTTGTTTTATAACTGGACTGATTGGTTCAGCTTTAGCCATTTCAGTACAAAATTTATGGCTCTTATATTTATTTTATGGTGTAATTGGGGGATGTGGGTTAGGGATTGGTTATATTTGTCCTGTAAGTACGTTAGTTAAGTATTTTCCTAAATCAAAGGGATTTGCAACAGGTTTAGCAATCATGTCATTTGGTTTTGCTTCTGTAATATCAGCACCACTTATGCAATATTTAGTTACAACTTATGGTTTAGTGTCTAATTTTTTAATTTTAGGATTTGGTTATGCTTTTATAATGATATTATCATCTTTATATCTTGCACCTCCAGAAAATTATGTAGAAGATACTCATGTTATTGATGTTCCACCTAATAAAGTATACAAATCTTGGCAATTTAAGGCTTTATGGTTTATATTTTTTATCAATATTTCGTGTGGAATAGCCCTCTTATCTGTAAATTCTATGTTATTACAAGATATTATAGGAGTTACGGCTGAACAAGCTGCTGGTATTGTTGGCATAGTTGGTTTAGTTAATGGTGGTGGAAGAATACTTTGGTCAAGTTTTTCTGATATAATTGGTAGAAGTTATGCCTACATAATATTTTTTATATTAGAAGTAGTATTATTTTTCTTATTAACTGCAACTACAAATCAATTTATATTTGTAATGGCTATATTATTGATAATATCTTGTTATGGTGGTGGATTTAGTTGTATGCCAGCTTATCTTTCAGATATATTTGGCAATAAATATTTATCAACAATTCATGGTCGAGTGCTTACTGCATGGAGTGCTGCTGGAATTTGTGGCCCGCTACTAATTTCTTTTGGTAAAGAGGTTCTAGGTAGTTATACAATGACACTTTATGGATTTTCTTTTTTATTTATGATAAACTTAATTGTAGCGGTCTGGTTACATAGAAATAAAGAAATGATAATTTAACTTAATTTAATTTTATACAATCAAAGTCAAGGAAATTTCTCCTTGACTTTTTTTATTTCTTATGGTAAACTTATTTCAGAAAGCTAAAGAAAGGAAGTAATAGTATTGGAAGCAGTTTTTGTAGTATTAGTAGCAATAGTTTTTCTGATTGCTGGTTTTGGGGCTTACTACCTCAACAAAGTTCTTAAAAAGTATTTAGGTTAAATAGGAAGGAAGTTTTTGTTATGAGTTGTAAAGATTGTGCATGTTATGACTGTGCTCAAAGAGATAATTGTGCAAGTTGTGGTTGTGATGGCGGTGGATGCACTTATGATGACCCTATTGGTTTTACTTCTGAATGTGATGATTATGAAGTAGACCCTTACAATGAAGCTAATTGGGATTATGACGAGGATGATGAAGATGAAGATTAAAAATTATATCACTACAACGTTAGTAGCAGGTTCTATTTTTTCTTTTTCCTATGCTGAAGCTACTCCTACTATGGTTCAAGCAGTAAATATACCACAAGAAATAATGAATCCTAATGAGAATAGCAATTATCTTCTTGTATGGTCTAATTTAGGTAGTAAGTTTTATATAGACTTATCTTCTATTATCGTTAAGGAAAACGATGATAAAATTAGGTGGTGGGCATTAAATATTGTAGAACTCAATAAAAATAATGCTTATGTAGGTCAATTTCCGAGAGAATTCTGCTATGACCGCACTAATGATCATACTCGTGTATGGGATTATAATGCTAAAGAGTGGGAAGATTTCTTCGCATACTCTACAAAATCTCGTATGCAGTTAGATGCAAGAGCCTTTAATTTAAGCTATATTTTTGCTTTTCAAGGAGGCAATCCTGTAGAAAAATGAGTAAATATTCTGCACGAATACAGAAAAATATTCAAGAAAGATGGGATATTGACCCAAAAGACTATTTTCCTTGGGTTAATTTAGAAAAAGTCTTACATTACTTAGATGTCTTTAAGAACAAATATAATATTTCTTCTGATGTAAAACTTGCTAAAATAATGGGAATGACTCCACAAGCTATATATCAAGCAAGAAATTCTATGAGATCTAAAATGACAGCTAGTAATGCTTCTAAATGGCTTAATAGCTTAAATATTGATCCTAAAAGGGTATTAGTACCTAAAGCTTATACAGTAGAATTTTTAGAAGCCTTTCCAGAACCTCAAATGCAAGAAGCAATGATACGCAACAGAGAGACTATAAAAGCTTTTATCAATAAGCTAGAATCGAGGCAACAATGCTAACAATTATATTTGAAAACGGCGATTCATTTTCTATTCAAGATAAGTATATCAAAGACCTTAGAATTATAGGAGTTACTGATAATTATTATCAAAATGAATCAAAAAAGTATTGGACTAAGAGTTGTAAGGAAATTTTCTTAGACTTTGAGCCTAACGATGATATTATTAAGCGTTTGGATATGTTTAGTGATATTAGTATTATTGAAGTAGATGGTCAGCGATTTTATGTACCTTTTAAGGGCTGTGAAGTAAATATCTATCAAAATATAGAGCATTTACTTAATGGTAATATAAGGATTATAATTAAGGAAGATTAGTCATTTTTAAGGGAGGAATATTTATGATTACATTTTTATTTATCTTTTGTTTTTTCTTTGTATTTCTCCCTGTCTTTTTCTTAATCCTTATCTGGGAACTAATAAAAGGAAGGATGTAGGAAATCATGGGTACGTTACTTGTATTTATGATAATTTTTATTGGGATTCCACTTACCTTAATCATTTGGTTAGGACAGGAAATATATTTATGGTTCAGAGACAGAGACTAACAGAGAGGAAGAGAGAATTTGAGGAAAGAGTTTTTAACCTTGATGATACTATCTAGTATTTCAGGGAATGTGTATGCAAGTAATGCTATACCACAACAGGTTTATGATAATATTAGTGTATTAGAACAAGAGCACTATATTGATCATAAAGATGTATCCACGTTAAGTAGAGAAGAATTAGCCTATTATGTAGCAAGTATTTTAGAAAAACAGCCTAGTAACTTTGATATGCTTTTATCTACACGTATTCTTGAAGATGAAACTCAGCTTACTCTAGTTAAAGAGCAGGAAAATAGTGCAAGAAAAAGACTAAGTAAGTTACTTAAAGATTACAAAGATACTTCAGAGTTATTATATCGAAAGTCTATACAGGGTGAAAATAGACTTGAAGTAATGGCTCCTTTGAAGCAAAAACATGATAAGTTGGAGGCTGAATATAAAAAAGTAGGAGTTGAATACGAACAAGCCAAGGCAAGAACGCATAGACTGGAAACTATGATTGAAAGTCTAAAAAAACGACAAGGAAATAATTATAAAGTTGATTATGCTTTAGCAGAACTACGTGCAGAATTTTTACCTGAATTAGATGCACTAAAGTTTTTTGATGAAGAAGCTGCTAAACGGCAACTATATGCTAATACTCCTGTAAGAAATAAAATAGAAAATAAATTTAAGTTTGACGGACAGGTTATGATTAGTCATTCTAATCATAGTGGTGAAGATGTTCCAGAAGATCAAACAAAATTGAAATTATCTTTATATGGTGATTATAATTTTGATAATAATTGGCACTTTTTAACCTCTGCTGAAGCCGAAAAATCCTTATCTCCATCTAAAGATTGGGATTTAGAGCTTAAAAATTATTATTTTGAGGGTAAAATTACTAAAAATATTGGTGTAGATATTGGTAAATTTAATTCTAAACCCGCTGAAGGAAATGTCTTTGATGGAGCTATAAAGGGTGTTTCATTATTTGGTGATAACTATAGAATTGAACGTGGTTCTTATCAAGGAATGAAATTAACCAATATAACTCTACAAAAAGATAATCTATCTATAGGTAGATATGACTTTACTAATCCTAATAAGACTATTTATATGGTTAATGGGCATTTACCCTATGAAAAATGGGATTTAGGAGCTATGTGGCTTAAAGGAAAAAATAAAAATGGCTATGTATTATCTTTAAGTAATAATATCAATGATTGGTCAAAACATTCTTCTGCTTTTTGGGCTAAATATTATTATCAACCATCTGATACATATGTTAAGCATGAAATGAATGGATTAGCTGATTTTATGCTCCCTAAAGATGGATTTAAGGGTTGGTCTGTTGGTTGGAGATATATTCCAAAAGAAGATTGGTGTTTTGGTTTAGAATATTATAGACTTAATAATTTATTAGATAATAGATCATCTAATACTATTTATGCCTATTTAACATATTCTTTTGCAAACTATAGTGAGGATTGAGGTTAGAAAAAATGGATGAAAAGATTATTTGTGTAGTAGGTTTAGGTTATGTTGGTTTACCTTTGGCTGCTAAGTTTTCTGAGTATTACCAAACAATTGGGTTTGACTGTAATAGTGCAAAGATTGAAAAGTATAAACAAGGTATAGACCCTACAAATGAATTGAGTGAGTCAATTTCTGAGTATAACATTAGATATACTTCTAATTTAGAAGATATTAAAGAAGCTAACTTTTATGTTGTAGCAGTGCCTACGCCAATTAACAATGATAAAACTCCTAATTTGGATTTAGTTAAAAGTGCTTCTGAGTTTGTAGGTAAATATTTAAGTGCAGGAGATATAGTGGTATATGAATCTACAGTATATCCTGGAGTTACCGAAGAAATTTGCGTTCCTATTTTAGAAGATGCTTCAAAACTTTCTTGTGGAAAAGAATTTTTTGTAGGCTATTCTCCAGAACGAATCAATCCTGCGGATAAAGTTCATAAATTAGCTAATATTACTAAAATCGTATCTGGTTGTGATGAAGAAACCTTAAAAACTATTAGTACAGTATATCAATCTATTATTGAAACTATATATCCTGTTTCTTCTATTAAAGTAGCAGAAGCTGCAAAACTTGCTGAAAATACCCAACGAGATATTAATATTGCTTTTATGAATGAATTAGCTATGGCTTTCAATTTGATGGGAATTGATACTAATGAAGTAGTAAGAGCAATGAATACGAAATGGAATGCTTTGGGCTTTACAGCTGGTTTAGTTGGTGGTCATTGCATTGGTGTAGATCCTTATTATTTTATTTATCAATCTGAAAACCTTGGATTCCATTCTCAAATTATTACTGCCGCTAGACGTATTAACAATAATATGTCTCAGTATATCGTTAGTGAAATAATAAAAAATATTATTTGTAATGATATTGATGTACGGTATGCAAATATTTATTTAATGGGCATGACCTTTAAGGAAAATTGCCCAGATACTAGAAATTCTCGCTCTTTGGACATTTATAAGGAATTTAAAAAATATACTTCTAATGTGTATGCTTGTGATCCTTATATTGATAAAAATGAGTATAAAAAGGAAACTGGTATTGACTTAGTAGATTTTGGCTCTGTAAGTAATGCAGATTGTTTAGTTTTCCTTGTGGGTCATGATAAATTTAAGAAATTATCTCCACAGGAACTAACTTGTTTTTATCATGAATCCAATAAACTCCTTATTGATGTAAAAAGCATATTTGATCGTAAAAAGTTAGAAGAAAATGGTTTTGGTGTATGGAGCTTATAAAATGGACTACAGAAAACTAATAGGAATAATCATTCTTGCTGTTATCATAGTTGTAAGTATTGGAGTAGGTATAAGAACTTACATCATTGAACATACTTACTTATCACCTAATATGCATGACGTTATTGAAAACTATGGAGCAGAAGAAGAAACTAAATCAGCAATGGAAAAATATGCTACTTCTCAACCTTGTGAAGTAATAACAACACAAGATAAAGGATTAGCTATAGTTATTGATGGTCTATTGGATAGAGGTAATACTCAAAAGATTTTAGACCTTCTAAATAAATACAATGTTAAAGCTACATTCTTTATTGAAGGGCAAAATGCTTCTAATGAGTCTGAATTAGTAAATCTAATTTCTAAAACTCAAGAAGTAGGCAACTATACTTTTAACGGCTTGGCAGAATTTCATAAAAAACCAGTAGATTATCAAATATCTTCTTTGTGTAAAACACAAAAGATATTAGAAATGGAAACTGCTAAGACTCCAAAGTTATTTAGAGCACCTAGAACTGAGTTAACAGATGACTTATTAAAAGCAGTTTCAGCTTCAAATATACAATATGCAGTAAAGGAAAATATTACTTTACAGTATATTGATAGTCCTGAAACAGCAGATAAATTTGTTAAATCTCTTAGAGCAGGTTCTATACTAGCTATTAAAACAGGTCAGCCTGTATATCAAAAAGTAGAAGCTCCTACTAAAGTAGAAGCAAAACCTGCATTTGAGAAACAGCCTACTATAAAAGAGGTATCTGATAAAACCAAAACAGATAAATTGCCTCTTGTATATCAGTTAGAATTATTTTTTAAGGCTTTAAATGATAATCATATTGAAACTGATTATGTAAGCAATTTTAGGAAGATTAAACTGATTAAATAAGGATAGGTGTAAGAATGGAAGATAGCTTGGAAATAAAGAAGAAGGATAGGAGACTTCTAAATCATGTACCAGATGCTTTAGGTATAAGGTCTAATCAAGATAGAAGACAGCAAAGATATGAAGTAAATTATGATGTAAAAGTTGGGTCTATTGATGCTAAAATTACAGATATTTCTACTTCTGGGTGTCTTATTATCTCTGAAAAAGATTTACCAGAGAAGACTAAATTAACCTTTGAAATAACTCCAGGTTCTATGCCTGAAGGTTATGAAATGAAGATAAAAAAGATTCCTGCTACACTGGTAAGACATCAAAATAATGAATATGGCTATCAATTTGATCAATCTTTAGCAGAATTTGTAGTAAATCGTAGACATAATTATATGATTACTATGGCATCTGTATTTATAGCTGTAGTTGTATTTATAATTATTCTAATGAGAGCAGAATCTGTTATTTTCTTTAAGTTCAATAAATGGCTCTATCTATATTCTATTATGGCTGCTACATTTTTATTAACTAGGTACTTATTTGGTGCGCTATATAAGCCTGTTAAGATAGACCCAGAATATACTCCTAGTGTATCTATCATCGTTCCATGTTTTAATGAGCAGGAGTGGATTGAGCGTACAATTTTAAGTTGTATTAACCAAGATTATCCTGTAGATAAATTAGAAGTAATTGTAGTTGATGATAAAAGTAATGATAATTCCTTAGAAAAAATTAAGGAGACTGTATCTAAACTACAAAATTTTGATGGGGAACATTATCAACTACTAAATAGGATTCAGTATATTGCTCAACCTAAAAACATGGGTAAGAGAGAAGCTATGGCAGTTGGAGCGCAAGCATCTAAACATGAATTATTAGTTTTTGTGGATAGTGATAGTTTCCTTGACCCCTATGCAGTAAGAAATATTATACAGCCATTTAAGGATGAAAAAATGGGTGGTGTAAGTGGTAGAACTGATGTAGCAAATACTTATACAAACTCATTAACTAAAATGCAATCAGTACGATATTATATTGCTTTTAGAGTATTTAAAGCTGCTGAAAGTTACTTTGATACGGTTTCTTGTCTTTCTGGGCCATTATCTTGTTATCGTAAAGATTTAGTGTTAAAATATATGGATGAATGGCTAAACCAAAAATTTTTAAGACATAAAGCTACTTTTGGTGATGATAGAAGTATGACTAATTTTATTCTTCGCCATAATCGTACTTGCTACCAAGACACAGCTATATGTTCTACAATTGTGCCTAATGATAATAAGGTATTCTTAAAACAGCAAATGCGCTGGAAACGTAGTTGGCTTAGAGAATCTTTTATTGCATCTACATTTATGTGGAAAAAAGAGCCTTTTGCGGCATTAAGTTTCTATGCTGGATTACTTGTGCCTATTATTGCACCAATAATTGTAATATACAATTTAATTTATATTCCTATTATTCATAGGGTTTTTCCAACAACTTTTATATTTGGTATGTTTATGATGGCTATGTTAATGTCATTTGCTCAATTATTTTTTAGAAAATCTACTACATGGCTATTTGGTCTTTGGTTTTGTGTATATTATGAATTTGTACTTTTATGGCAAATGCCTTTCGCGTGGATTTCGTTTTGGAAAGCTGAATGGGGCACAAGAAATACTGATGCAGATATAGAAGCAAAGAAAAAGAAAGAGGCGAAGAAACTTGCTGTCGAATGAAGAATATTCAAAGAAAAAACAAAGAAAAAAGGTGATTCGCTCTATTTTAGAAATAGCCGTATGCCTTGCAGTTGGTTGGTTACTTATAACTCTTTTTTATAATTTTAGACAGTATTCTCCATATACAGAAAAAACTTCTGAAAAAGGATTTATTACTTTATCCTATTTTGGAATTGACCAGAATGGTGAAACTGCTAGTGTAATTGGATATAAACAATTACGTGACCAATTAACTGCACTTAAAGAGCAAGGGTATGTAACTATTACTCAACAAGACGTTATAGATTATTATAATGGTGGTAAGTTACCTGAAAAAGCTCTTTTTCTTATGTTTGAAGATGGTCGTAGAGATACAGCAGTATATGCTCAAGATATGTTAAAAGATCTTAACTATAAAGCTACTATGCTTACCTACACAGATAATCTTCATACATTAGACACTAAGTTTTTAAATTCATCTGAACTTAAAGACCTAGAAAACTCCTCTTTTTGGGAACTTGGCACTAATGGTAATCGTCTTGAATATATCAATGTATTTGACCGATATGATAGATACATTGGAGAACTAAATGTCCTTCAACATAAAATGATGCGCCCCTATTTGGGAAGAAAGTATCAGCATTATGTTATGGATTATATTAGGGATGAAAATCAGATACCTAAAGAAAGCTATAATGTAATGAAATCTCGTATTTCTTATGAATTTGAGAACTTAAGAGATTTATACACAAATGAAGTAGGTTATGTACCAAAAGTTCATGCTATTATGTATGCAAATACTGGTAGATTTGGAGTTAATGAGCAAACTTCTCGTGTTAATGAAAAGTGGATAAAAGAATTATTTGCCATTAACTTTAATCGAGAAGGTTTTGCTGTTAATAATCATGAAAATATTATTTATGATTTAACTCGTATGCAACCGCAAGCAAGCTGGTCTACAAATCACTTATTGATGCGTTTAAAATATGATAATGCAGATGTAAAATTTGTTAAAGGTGATGAAGATAGATCTAAGCAATTTTATGTGCTTGATGGTGTTTCTGAATTAAAAGGAGAAACTTATATTCTTACTACTATGCCACAAGGAAAAGCTTTAGCTATGGTAGAGAAAGAAATTCCTGATGATTTTACTCTTACTACTACATTGCAGGGCAATAGTTTTGGCGTACAGAATATTTATTTAAGGGCTAGTTCTAACCTTAATAGTTCTGTAAAAGTTTCTTTTAGCTGTGGTGATGTTATCATTAGTGAAAATGGTGAAATACTGTATAAAAAACGCCTTGAAGAAATTAGAGGTAAAGCACCAATTTCTGTAGAAGAAGATAAGAAACAAGCTAACATTATAGAGAATGAAACTTTTGCTAGATATGCTAAATCTCCTGAAGAAGCTCAACAATATTTAGGTAGAGCACAAATAGCAAAAGAAGAACCTGCAAGAACTATTGCGGAAGGAAGTCCAGAATATGTGGCAGAAGAAAGTTTCCATAAAAGAGAAGTAGTTAATCTTAATTTAGAAGTTAAAGGAAATCAATTAAGTTTAATTATTGATGGAAACAAATTAGATCCTATTACTATTACAAATCCTTCAGGGCATGTTTTCTTAGAAGGTAAATGGGATGATGATGCTTGGAGTCAGCGAAATTTAGTGGATAATGTATATGATGCTGTTTTTGATAAATTTACTATTAAGAATGGTGAAAATGTAGTTGCAACTACTGAATATACAGGTTCTGATAAATTTTGGTATACTTTAAGATGTGAAAAAGATAGGATTCTTCAGTGGTTTATTTCTCATTTTTAAGGAGAAAGGAATTTTATGCGAAAATTATTATGCTTAATAGCTTTAGGTATTGGTATATTTAATAACCCTATACCTGTAGATGCTTCTACTCATGCTTGGGTAGTGGATTGGGATAATTCTTCTTATATTGAATATAAAAAGAATAAATCACATTATTCTGGCGTATCTAACTTTGCCGTATCATTTAATGAGGATTTAAGTATGGCAATTCCAAGAAAAATTGAAAGTAAACATGCCTACTTAAGTTTTGTAAATGACTCTACTAAAATAGCTAAAAGTCAAGAATTATTAGAAGTTTTACTTAAAGATGATGGTAGCATGGATAATCTTATTTTTAATATGATTGAAGCTTCTAAAGGTTATTATGGTATTGAACTTGATTTTGAAGGTTTTTGGAAAAATGAAGTATTAACTAAACAATATATGCGATTTACTTATCGTTTATATCGCCAATGCCTTAAAAATAATCTTAAATTGAGAATAGTGCTTGAACCTAGTTTTACTAAACAAGATTTTATAAAAGGCCCTGAATATGTAGTAATGGCTTACAATCTTTATGGTAAACACTCTGGCCCAGGACCTAAAGCTAATTATGAGTTTATAGATAAGCTCATTGAAAAATCTAAAATATTACCTGATGTATCTTTTGCTATTGCTAATGGCGGCTGTCTATGGGGAGAAAAACCCATGTATCTTACTTATAATCAGATACAGAATTTAGAGCCTACTAATATAGTTAGGGATAAAAGTGATGTTTTAGTGGCAGACACCAAGCAGGGTGAAGTATGGTATGCTGATGAAGTGACCATTGAAAATTGGACAAAATATATCAACAATAAAGGATATAATGTGTCCATATGGAGACTTGGAGGTAACTTTTGATGAAAAAAGCATTATTAGCAGGGTTATTATGTATGTCTATAGCTTCTTCTGCTAGTGCATCTTTAGCACCTAGTCATGAGCAATGGAGATATATTCCTACAATGGAACAAAGTGTGTGCTATACTTTTGGTGGTATTACTAAAACTGAGCCTTTGCAAAATCTCTTAATTTCTTTGCAGGAAAATAATATTCATGCTACATTTTTTATTACTAAAACTGAATACACTAAGTATAAGAAGAATGTGGATTTAATTAAATCTTATGGACATGATTTTGGCATTGGTATTATCCCTATGCAAAATGCTACTGAAAAAGATTATATTGACCAAATTAACTTCTTAAAAGATAAACTTAGTACTAAGTATGTTAGAGTAATGTATAAAGCAGATGATTTAGACGCTATTTTAAACGCTATTGAAAAATGTGATTGTATAGCAATTACTCAAGGTGTAAACGTAGTTCAGTCTAAACATAAAGATGCAAAATCTGCTGATGAAGTTATGAATATTTTTGGTAAATGGACTACATCTTTAAATAAGGGTGAAATAGTTTATGCAAGAACTGATTATTATTCTGACCCAGCACTTCTTCCTAAAGTAATGATGGAAATAAAGAAAAGAAAAATAGATAATATTGGCTATTCTTCTTTTGAGGATAATAATCAAGTTTCTAAGTATTCTATTAAATCTATTCAGGATTTAGATAAAGAAACTTTTACCTATCCTATTAAAGAAATTCCTAATGAAGTTATGTTAAAGCCTAGAGAAATTAAAGACTTTAATAAGGAATTTTATAGAAGATATATTGGAGCACCTGAAGTATCTCATGATGATAGAATGTTAGATTTTTCTATGTGTCAAATGGATAAAGCTGATAAAACAGGTACTGTACATACTGTAAAGGATAATACTATCTTTTTAACTTTTGACGATTGGGGAAGTGATGATTCCATTAACAAACTTATTTATGTTTTAGATAAACATAAAGTTAATGGCACATTCTTTATTATTGGTAAAAATATCCATAATAACCCAGCACTTCTTAGAAGTATAGCTGAACATGGTAATGAAATTGGTAGTCATACTAATTCTCATACTCCTATGGCTATTTATGAAGGCGAGAAGTTAGTTTCTGGAACTAAAGAAATCAATTATCGTGAAGATATAGTTGAAAGCCATAGAAAGATAGCTAGTATTATGGGTGATATTAAATTATCTAATGGTAGATATGCCTTAACTAAACTTCTTAGACCACCTACGCTTGCAGTAAGTAAATCTGGATGTAAAGATATTTTAGAATCTGGATATGACTTTATTGTGAATGGTAAACTATCTACAGAAGATTATGATGCTGTATCTTATCAATCTTTAGTTGGCATTATGAATAATGGTATTCGTAAAGATGGTAAAGTAATACCAGGAGCGATTGTCATAATGCACATGTCTTCTACTGCTGATAAAACAGCTAAAGCTTTGGATATTCTTCTTACACATAATGATTCTTTACCAGAAGGACATCCAGAAAAATTTAAAGTAGGTTTATTAGGTGACTATTTAACTTCTGATTATGATCAAACTAAAAAATACTAGGAGTGATTATATTGGGCATGGATCAATATATGTATGCAGTTAAAAATGGTGTATATGACTTGAAAGATAAAATTAATTGGAATGATCCATTAGTAGATAAGATTTTCGTTCCTGCTACTGAAATAGGATATTGGCGAAAAAATACAGCTTTACAGCATTATTTTGGTACGCAATGTGATGTGTATACTAAAATATCAAAACAGCAGTTAGAACAGTTAGTTTCTAATATAAAAAGGAGGTGGGGTGAATTTGATTATTTTGATTATAGAAAGTATAGGAAAGAATATGATTTAGAAGTGTTAAATAATGCTTTGGGCTATATTTCTGATGATTTTTCCATATATTATGAAGCCGATTGGTGAAATTTTTCTTGATTTTTAGGCTAAAAAGGTGTATAATAAGGGAAAGGGGTGGGGAAAATGCTGACTATAGTAGATGTGACTACAGGCAAAAATAGACTTGGTGTTCAATGGCTGAATATTAGTTGGATAGCTTCTGAAAATATGGGGGAGTGTATATTTTTTAGGGAACACGGTTCTAATAAGTGGCAAGTAAAATCCGAAGGTATGTCCAAAGAATTTTGTACAAAACTATTAAAATTATGGTTAGAAAGTTGTGAATTAATATGAATTATAATGAAATGGTTAAACAAGCAAGAAAAACTGGTAAGGTATACAACGGTATATCTTTAGCTGAAAATATTACAAAGGAGAGGGGCGAAAGTGAAAAATTTTACGCTAGAAATAACTACAGAAAACAACAAAGTAAATTATTCTTGTGATGGAGTAGACTTAATAGTGCTAGTAAATGCCCTTAGTACAGTAGTAGCTGATATTGCTAAGAAAAGTGATCTAAGTGAGGATTATGTAAAATACATATTCTTTAGGCTAGTAGCAGATGAATTTGTACATTTAGGCTCATTTACTCTAAAACTATTAGATATTTGGATAAGGGTCAAAACATGGCTAAAACATTTTTGAGGTAAAAGTATGAAAAGTGATGATATTCTTACAGAATTAGTTAATAAATATGATATTAGTGATGATGATTATATAGAGTTAATTTCTGCTTTTCAAGAAGAATTAAATAAATCATGGGAAGATGGTGCAGAATATGGTTTAGATAGAGCTAAAGAAGCTCTTGCGGATGTGATTATTCCATGAACGCATTAGAAATAGCTAAATATATAATAGCTTATAGTGAACAAATAGGTAAGCCTGTTAATAATATTAGATTACAAGCGTTATTATATTATTTGCAACATTTATTTTATAATGAAGTAAAGTATACTAAAGATGGTCTTTTCTATATTCCAGATGTCTACTATGAATACTGTAGTACAATAGGTTATTTAACAATAGGCACACAGATAAATAATGAAATACCTAGTGAAATAAAACAAATTGTAGATAAATATAGTAATACAAAAACTTGGAAGATAATTGAGAGGATTGTAGATGAACACATGGCTAATAGCTGATACACATTTCTTCCATGAAAATGTAATTAAATATTGCAATAGACCTTTTAAGTCAATGGAAGAAATGAATCAAGTTATGATTAAAAATTGGAATGAAACAGTTGAGAATAATGATACAGTCTATCATTTAGGAGATTTTACTATGGCTCCTTATATTGAAGGAGTTTCTTATAAAGATAGATATACTAGTATAGCTAATGAACTATTAGACAAGCTTAATGGTAAAAAATATCTAATCAGAGGAAATCATGATCCACGAAAAGGTATTTTAGAGTATTGCTATTTTGAAGACACTTTTCGTGAAATAGAATTAAATGGCTTTTTATTAACTCATAGACCTAAAGAAACGGATTTAACTAACATACATGGTCATGTGCATGATAAAATGCCTTTTTGGTATATAGAAGATGGTAGAGATAAATTTAATGTAAGTGTTGATATGATAGGATTTAGACCTATTAGTATAAATATTATTATGGAGATTAACAATGGAAAAAATATTAAGTTTTAGTGGTGGTAAAGATTCTACTGCGCTTCTTCTTAAATTAATAGAAGAAAAAATGCAATTAGATGAAATAATTTGGGTAGATGTTGGTATGGAGTTCCCAGAAATGTATGATCATATCAATAAAGTAGAAGATTATATAAAAAGACCTATAACAAGGCTTATTCCAAATAAGACATATGAAGAGCTTTTATTAAAATATGGTGTACCTACTCAAAGAGTAAGGTGGTGTACTAAAGAACTTAAAATAAAAACTATGCAAAAATATTTAAGGTGCAGAGAGTATAGTGTTTATATGGGATTTGCTCTTGGAGAAGAAAAAAGAAAAGCAAGATTCCCTCAAGATAAATATATTTTTCCACTTATTGACGAATTTAAGATGACTGAAAAAGATTGTTTAAGTTATTGCTATGAAAAGGGCTTTGATTGGGGTGGTCTATATAATAGGATGGATAGGCTTTCTTGTTGGTGTTGCCCATTACAGAAAATATCTGATTTTAAAGTAATTTGGGAAGATTATCCAGAGTTTTGGCAGAAATTAAGAAGTTGGGAAAAAGAATTAGGGCAAAGTTGGCTTATTAAACAATCTACAGATATACTAGAAGTAAGATATGAATTAGAAAAAGAATTAGGATTTCCAATAAGTAAATTCAAAGTACATCAAGATATGCTAAAGAAAAGATTAAAAGAGAGGGGATTAATTTGACATTTGAAAGAGTATTAAATCAGCTTAAAAGTGGGGTAGCAGTTAGTCGTAAGAAGTGGATTTCTTCACCTAAACATGCTAATTATATTTATAGAGATAATAAAGGAATTACTTGGGTAGTTTTTAAGGATAAAGAAGTAGAAATGGGTACTATATTATTAGAAGATATCTATGCTGATGATTGGGTAGTGGTGATGTAGGGTGTATAAAGAATTAGCACATATAGCAAAAGTTATGTATGACCTACAGGAGTACTGTAGATATATTGACGAGTTAAATAATCATGAAGAATGTAATGGTTGCACGTTTCTTTTTGATCATGTAAAGTGCAGACTCATAGCATTAACTAAAGACAATAAAATCCCATGTGATAATTGGAACATCACTAAAGTAGATATTGAGCGATTGGAGCGTGAGTAGAAATGAAATATCAATGTATAGATAATTTTTCATTATCTTTATATGACGAAAATGGATATATTACAGATAATTATATGGATGTAGAAGAAGGGTCAATATGGAATTTATCAGAAGATAAGTATAGATTTTGTGCAGACAAAGATAGTATACGCTTAGAGTCTGATGATGGCAGATGGTTAGAAATAACAAAAAATGATTTTAAGAGATATTTTGAGTGATTGGGAGCGTGAAAGCAATGACGATTGATGAGTGGATTGACCATTTTAAGACCATTGATAATTTTGATGTGGTCGATGTTAATGAATGCGCAGAATTAATTAACTATCTGGAAGAACTAAAGCAACGTAGGGAGCGTGGCGAAGATGACGATTGATGAAGCTAAAAAATTATTACCACCAGAGTTAAAGTATCCGTTACCTGATGGAGTTATCGACAATCTTATTAGTGTTCAAGCTATACCACTTCAATTTGAGTTTGACGAAGATGGAAATGACAATAAGGGTATGCACTATGCAATGATGGCAGCATTAATTGAACTGAAAGAGCGCAGAAACGGTGGCTCTTACAATTCTAACGCGAGAAAAGATTTCATGGATATTGTCTATGATGAATTAAGTGACGATGCAGATAATTGCCGTGCAAACAGAATTATAGATGCCGCTGATGAGTATGCAGATAGTTTTTAAGGAGCGTGATTCAGATGACAGAAAATAAATTGGAAAATGATTGGGTAAAAAAGCTAAAAAAATATAAAGCGGAACGAGATGATGTATTTCTGACATTCGACTTGAAAAAAATAGAACAATTTTATGAGGCTTACAAAGATTTGTTAGGGTTTTCTGTTTTGCCTCCTGACATTGCTTTATATTGCGATGCTATGAGAACAATTTTGCGAATGGACAAAGCGACACCAGAACAGAAGGAAAAAGCACAAGCATTACTTAATGATTATAGGGGGGATAATCATGGCAGAAAATAAAATGGCAGAAGTTGCTAAGTTGTTTGGCAAGCAATTAGGCGAAGTAGTTTGGATAATAAATCAGAAAAACGAAATGGTACAGTATACATTTTTGGATGGAGGACTATTTTATATAAAAGATGGAATACCAAGTTTTAATGACTATTATATGTTGATTAAGTTGCTAAAAGGCAAGGCGGTGATTATTGATGAAGATAGGTGATAAAGTACAAATAGTAGATAACCCAATATCATTACTGAAGCAACACGCAGGTATTAAAGGTAATTACTCAAAACCAAATTTAAAAATTTACCCAAAATTTTTTGGGCTAAAGGTCGCGTAAGATATAATAAAAAGAGGGGCTTCACTTATGACTAAAGATGAATTATTAGAAGAATATAGAAAAATAAAATTAGAAGAAGAATTAGATAAAGCAATGTGGAATAAATATAAACCAATAAAAGTAGAAATAACATATAGTCCACTTAAATCATATGGAATTAAGTTGCCAGTAGATGCAGGTAGGTTTGATGAATTTATAAAGAGGGAATTAAATGAGTTGGGGAATTAGTGAAAATGCAAGTGAAAAAGAAAAACTCAAAGCAGAAATCAACGATTTCTTTTGTGGGCTAAATTCAACTTGCGAAATTGATTACGAGGCATACAGCCAGATTTATGACGCTGTTATGCCGATTATTGATGATATGTATAAAAGACGAGAACAGGAGAACAGGAATTGATGTATAGGAAAACCAAATTTAAGATTTTCAAAAAATCCGAGGACATGCGGAGAGCGTTTGGTTTTACACAATCGTTTGAATCCCAAGGGGGTTGCATACAATCAATTGATTTCAAAAAAGATTGTGTGCGATTGATTTATTTTTCAATGTATCGTAGGGGTAGACAAATGTATGTATCCAGAGCACACAAAATGTTTGTCTATCGTGTACAAATGTTTACTATGGGTAGACACTAAAACAATAAAAAACAGGAAGGAATAATATCCTTCCTGTTATTGATTTTTATTTCATAAGTCTTTCAAGAAAAGCCCCTAAAAATTCGGGATAGTCTTTGAACACATTTTCCAATGTATATTTATACAAGTCTTGCATATTTTCATCCTTTTCGCTAGTGATAATATTTATCACTCTATCAATCGGCAACGTCTTGCCCGTCAAAACTGCCCTCTGCAAATCGTCAACAAAAATGAAGAATTTATCCGTGTTATTCATAATTTTTCCTCCTCTACGGGGCGGTTATTATCCCGCCCCTTTATCATAAACAAATCTTATGCAAGCAATTTTTCCTGCCGTCCTGCAATTTCAGCTTGCAGAGTATCCTCACCGAGGATATAGGTGAGAATTGCAAACCCTTCTTTGACAAGGGAGATTATCCTTGCCGTTCTATCCTCCATGTCACACGGTACTTGCACCGTGTCGGAGTGTCCCGACTTGAACGCCGACACCAACGTGTTGAAGTCCTTTGCAGGTGGTAGAACAGGCAAGCCCTGCACCTCCTGCAATTCTTGCAGGTCACGCCATGCAAGGGCGAATAAGTGGTGAACATGTGGGAGAACTTCGCTATCTTTGAGGCGTTTTCTAAACACTTTGATTCCGCCCTCTATCTCAATGATAGGAACGTCCTCAATCCCTTGCAGGGATTTTCTACCAATTTCGGCAGGAGTCGTGAATTTTACAGCTGGTACGTTAAACATGGTAAAACCTCCTTGCCCCGTGGGGCTTATCTCTTATCAACTTACAAGTATATTATACACCCAAAATTTACTGCCGTCAATACCTTTTAGGAAAAAAAATAAAAAAAAATTTCATGCCCCATCGAGCACCAGACACACTTAAATTTTCAGAAAATTAAAGCAATTTCCAGCCATAGCTCCAGCATCGGACGAAACAAACGTCCACTACAGAAGAACAATATTCGGTTGCATACAATCGAAAATCCGACTCTGCCGCGCCTTGCAGGACAAGGGCAAAATTCAAATTTCGCCTATAAGCCCCGCGTTTTTCGATTTGAGTATAAGTATATAGGCAAGCGCATAAAATCGCTTGTAGGGGCAATGTGCACGCGCACAAATGGATTTTGACACATCCCTGACAAGGGATAAAATGGCAGGTAGTCGAAACATAGTTGACGATAGCAACAACTAGGTAAACATAAATATATCTTATGGTAAAACTTCAAACCATAATAAATTCATATTATACAAAATATCTATGGAAGGATAAATTTTATTTATAGACTGAAAATCCTTTAGCTTATTAAAGGGTAAAATATCAAAAATATTTTTGACTTTTTATACTTTAACAGACTAAAGGAAAAACAGTCATTTGACTTTTTGATTTTTATTCCTTTAATTAGCTAAAGTATTCACGAATACGCGACAATAATAATTTCAGATCAAAACAATAAACGATTGAAAATAATACTCAACTAATAATTATCAATATTTTCATAAATTTGACACAACTTGATAAAACAATTTTCACAAAAAACTAGCATTTGAAAACGTGAATTTTCAAGTATGAAATTCATAAATGAATATTCAAAAATGAAATTCTGGACGGTGATATTCATTTTTCCAATTTACAAATTTTTCCAAAAACGTGTAAATTAAAAATCTTAATTGCGTGGAAAATGAGAAAATTCTGCCTTTCAGAATATTCTGACAATTCCCAGAAGTTTTCAGAAAATTCAAAATATTGCCAAAATTCGGTCACAGAATTTTCTGACAATTCAGAAAGGTCTAAATTTTCTTGAAATTTGCCAGAATTGACTGAAAATTCTGCTTAATATAATTGTCTGAAAATTGTCATAATTGTTTGAGAACTGTTTTCAATTTGTTAAAATTGTTTTGTTTATAATGTATTGTATCAAATTGTTTTGTTTAATTGTTATTTATTTGTTCAAAATTGTTTTGTAAAATTGTTTGTTTTGTTCAGTAAAAATTGTTCTGGATTGATTTTATAAAATTGTTTTGTAATTGTAAATTGATTTTGTAAAATTTAGTTTGTTAAAATCAAAACCAGCTGGGGTTTGTTCTGTTTGTATGGGGTAAAAATAGCCGTTTTCAGCGTATTTTTTGTCCTTGCCTATATGTTTATATGCGTTAACCTACAGACAGCCCTCCTGGGCTAAATACGGCGGTCTGAGAGGGTATTCTGTTTGTTATGTTATCCCTATTGTATTGTAATGTTTGAGAAAATAAAAAAAGGGAAGGATTTTTCCTTCCCTGCCTTGCCTATTAGCAAAAATACTCTTTATAGCTATTTATAGCCCTTGTGGTGCTTGGTGTATTCCACCCGCCATTAGTGTATTTAGTAGTACCGTCACCAACTACACAAATAGCGGTATCATGGTAATAAAACCTTGCTACACCGCCTACAAGCTCGAAACGGTGGTTTCCTGCCTTTGCATGAGTTTTACCGTGTTTATAAGCAAGAATCATTTTTTCTACACTAGCCAACATTTTAATCAAATCCTTTCCTATAAAGGGGAAGGATTAACCTTCCCCACATTATCAACTTAGGCGGTTACTCCACATATTGACTATAATCAAAACTACCATCACTATATAATTTTAGTTCTATATCTTCACCCCACGAACCATGCCCATAATGGCGGGATTCATCTGCAATGGGTACAGCTTCACCTTTTGCATATTCTGCAAGCATTTTTTCCCTGTATTTTCTTGCGCTTTCAGTCCAGAAGTTCGTTTCACCCCATTGCTTGGCTTTTTTTGCTACTAATTCATCATAGTAATGATTAACTTCTGCACTATCGGCTTTATGGGGCTGAATTGAAAAATGTGGATACATTTTGCAAAAATCTTCCCACGCCTTTACACCAAATTCTCTAGCCATAATAAACACCTTTCCTTCCTACCCTTGCGGGTAACTCATTAACTTACTGTAGGTGTTCCCTACGCTTATTATATTACAGTAAAACTTGACTATTTGCAAGAACTTTTTTCAAAAATACAAAATAAATACAATCGTGTACTTTTTCATGGAGTGTATTTTATAGGTGGACACGCTCGTTTTTCATTTTATACAATTAAATTTGATCTTTTCGCGCGAATACGATGAGTTTTCTGACAAATATAATCTTGTGAGTTTTCTGAAAATTCTGCTTATCAGAATTTTCTTAAATAACATACAATTAAAAATTCTTAATTGACGCTAAAATAATAAAATTTCGACTATCAGAGTTTTCTGAAAACTTTCAGCGAATCAGTTGCATACAATTTAATTTGATAAAACCAAACCCAGCAGATTAATTGCATACAATTAAATTGTTTGTTATATAATTTATTTTGTTTTTGTTGTATCAAATTGTTATTGTATTTGTTTAATTGTATAAAACTAATCCTAGCTGAATCTGTTGTATACAATTAAATTGTATCAAATTGTATATTGTACAATAAAACCTAGCCAGATTGTTCTGACTAGGCTATTGTATTGTATTCAATTAAATTGCCATAAATTCATCTAAAAACATTCTTCTTTTGTACTTGTTAAAATAGGCACTACCTTTTGCTGTATAATATATTTTGTACAATTTAATTTTTCCCTGAATGTCTTGTGTTTTAACTTTGTCATCAATTCCATAGATAATGTCAATTACTTTTAATCCAGTGTATTGTGTGCTATCAATGTATGTTTTCATTTTATTTTCTCCTTTTTACTTGTGTACAATTTAATTTTACTAGCAGGCAAGGGATTTCTCCCCCGCCCGCTATTTGGTTTTATCCAACTACAATCCTGCTAATTCCTTCTTCAAGCAGGTTCTGCATGATTTCCAAAGTATCGCGGTAGGTATTAGAATGAGCGTGAATATTTTCTGCTATCCATTGCAATCTTTTCGCCGTTGGGGTTTTTCCATGGAATTTATTTAACATTTCCATGTAATCCTCATTGCTACCACAGGTGTAGTAATTATGGTCAATACACATAATTCTAATTCTATTGGAGTCAATCTTTTCAACAATTTTAACGTCATAAATATTCATAATAACCTCCCTGCCCCTGTGGGGCTAACTCAATATCAACTTACATACATAGTATAGCATATATAAGAACACATTGCAAGCATTTTTACAATAAAAATTGAAATTTAGCAAGAAAATTTTTTACCAGAGTGTCCATCTACGGTGGACTATTTCATTATAATAAAGAACCCCCCAGTTTTCATTGCGTACAATTAAGTAGCATACAACTGATTAAAGTAGAGTAAATATTCAGACAATTTCAGGGAGATGATTAAATTTTCTCACAATTAGAAGATAAATAATTTTCTGACAACTTTTTTCCAGATTCTTTGAAATTTTCAGAAAATTCATATTAACAGAAAATTCTGTATACTGATTTTGGTTGTATTCAACTAAATTATATATTATTTTGTTGTATAAAATTGTTTTGTACTCAATTAAATTGTTTGTTATTTTGTTTTGTTCAATTGTATTGTACAAAATTAAATTGTTTACAATTGTATTGTGGGGAAATTGTCAGAATATTCTGTTTGTTTAACAATTTGTATTTTAGGGAATTAGTTGTACTCAATTTAATTGTATAATTGTTATTGTCTGGGGATTCAATTGTATACAATTTAATTTGTTAATTTTATTGTTTATGGAATTTAATTGTATCAAATTGTTTTGTATACTAAAAAACCTGACCATTTTGTATTGGTCAGGCTTTTAATTGTATTCAATTATTTAACAAGGGAGAAACATTTTACCCATTTGTCTGGAAAGGTCTTTATCTATATTTCTTTTGTATTTGACTAGTGTCATTATGTTATCACGGAAAACTATGTAAGATTTTCTTGTAAGCAATTGTTTTTCAATTTTAGGATTATAGCACCCGTAGCTATCAAAGCTACATACCAGTTCTGTCAGTTCCTTTTCGTCATAGGTACAGTGTACGTTTAGGCGTTTCGGTTCATTCTCATAAAAGAAATAACCCTTCTCACCATTGATGATTTTTTCTACAACATATACAGTTTTCATAGTAAACCTCCCTGCCCGTTTGGGCAACCTCTCTATCAACTTACAAGTCTATTATAGCAAATCTGGAATAGCTTGTCAAGGGTTTTTACACCAAAAATTGAAAAAATCCTAATTATTTTTTATGTGCTTTTCAGGTGGACATGTACATCTGGAGTAGATAGCTAAATTTTCAGATAATTCTGGACAGCATAATTTTGCTACAATTTCATATGAAATTTTCAGAAAGTTCTGGACACCATAATAGTCTTGCTTGCGTAAATTTTCTGACAAATATAATCTTATTTATCTTCTAAATTTTCTGAAAATTTACAATCTTCGATCATATGAACATGTGAACATACGTTCATGTGGTAATTTCTATTGTACACAATTGTTTGTATTGTATTGTTGTATTGTATGCAATAAAAAGGGAAGCCATTGTTTTGACTCCCCTAATTGTTTTAATATACTGTTGCAAACCACTCTAATCGAATATTGTCATTAACCTGTAAGATATCATGGTGTGGGTGGTCATCCTTTAAGCAAGTAACCTCTATTCCCAATGCCTCAGTTATTGCTTCTTTTGTAAGGTCATACAACCTAACCGCGCCAGTAAATTCTCCATTTTTCCAAACTTGATATTCTTTAAATCTCCACAGTCTTACCATTTTAATCAATCCTTTCAATTAACTCGTGATTAACTCTATGCTTATATATTACACCAATACATAAAATAAGTCAAGTACTTTTTTATGTATACAATAAAAAACTTTTTCATAGAATGTCCTTCCTGAAAAGACACTGAATTTTCTGAAAACTTTGCCAATAGAATAAATTTTCACACAATCTAAATATTCTGAAAATTTCAAGGAATTGACAGAAAACTCTGATAGTCGTACAATTTACTAAAAATAAGGCTATTTTAGGGTATTTTTTAGACAAGGTATATAATTATACCTAATTGTTGTTATCCTTCACGATAGGGCATAAATAGGAAGTCTGACAGGGTTTTATTTATTGTTTTTATCCCTGTATTGTAATTGATAAATTAAAAAGCAGGGTTTTTATTCCCTGCTTATTGTTGTTTTTAATTGTTGACAGCACCACAATAATTTTTTAGGTTGCAAGCTACAATAATATTATTACCTTTATCGTCATAACCTGCCGTTACTTCACTTGTAGTATATTCGTCTATAATACATTCGATACACCCATTACATACATTTTGACAAGTAGTATTTGATTTTTCGTTCCCATAGATAGTGTTAAAATCATTGTTGTTTAATTCCATTAACATTGTTTTATGCCTCCAATTCTGCTAAAAATTCATCAATTAACTTGTCTAATTTATCTTTTCTATTGTGATAGTCAGGATTTTTGCTTATAACCTTCATAGCTAGATTTTCATATTTTTGGGTTAATTCATAAGGAATTGATTCGCCTTGTGGTGCATAACCTGTACTAATTACTACACCGCCCACACGATATAAATCTGACCGCCACCCATAAGTGTTAGTTGCTGTATAGGCGAAAGGTTCAAGGCAATTAAATAAATATTGCAAGTTACAATACCCTACGCCATAGTTAGCAATTCTTTTAGCTTCCTTAATAGTAATGTGTTTTTTCATAATTAAAACCGCCTTTCAAAACTCTTGATTAACTTATGCTTTTATTATAGACTAATAGCAGAATAATGTCAATAGGTTTTTTAGATTTTTTTATTTTATTTTTCTTGCCCACTGATTAAATTTTCTGATAAACATAATTTTATTTATCTTTTAAATTTTCTGATTATTTGACAACTCTACCCACAAGAAATTGATTTTATGCAATTAAATAGCCTACGAAATAAAAGTAGGCTATTATTCTTATGCTTCTCGAATTTGAAATAAAATAGGTTTTATGCAATTAAACCACTCTTTTAAGTTTTGCATTAAATCCTGTCTTACATTACTGTATTTTTTACGCAATAAATAATAATTATGTTGTGATAAATTAGTAAATTCAAATTTAATTGTGTCTTTATATCTGTTAGCTATAATTCTTGTATCCAACTGAATTTCATCATTTAAGTTAAATTTACAGTCTGCCATATAAAGATGTTTATCACGTGAAATTCTTATGTTATTAAAAACAGGTGTAATTCTATCATCTATGTCGTTGCCATATTCAGCAAAAAACTGCTCTAAATTCAAGTGATAGGTTTTTAATTTTGCCATACTTACACCACCTTATAAAATAGCTATTCCTGCACCTAAAATAGTCAATCCTGCAAGAAATAATGCAATTAAAGATATTCCTGCTTTTAACATGTTCCAATACATTTTATATTGTGCTCGGTCACTCTTAAATCTATTCCATTTATAATTAGTCATTGCTATATCCTCCAATATACAGGGAAGGCTTTTTACACCTTCCCTTTTATGCTTTTATGCTAATTTGCTTAATTCCTTATATAAGCTATTATACATTGTATCAAATTCTTTTTTATTACGTTCTTTTTCCATATCTATACTATCGTCCGTTAATCTATCAAATAGACTATACATAGAACGTATCGAGTCGCTATTGGTATGTGTATCGGCTATTATATCATATAATACACAATACATTACAGTCTTTTTAAGATTTTCACTCATTTTCTTTATCCTCCGTGTTTTCCTGCTTTTCATTTTCCTTTTTAGCTTCATTTAATTGGTCTGCTACAATTTTAAGATTTTCAATAAGACGATGGAACTCTTTTCTAGTCATTTTTGAAACTTTCATGATTAAAACCTCCTCTAAAACTCTTATGTGTTTTTCTCTATGGTTATATATTACCATAAAAATTGAAAGAAGTGAAATACTAAATATTTATTTTAAATATAAATTTCATTTATGACTAGACAATTTCCTAAGTATATGACTGAAAGGAATATACTTAGCTATTGGCTATATACTTTACAATTTCTTAACAATATTCTGTAAATAATAATATTATTTATTTTCTGAATATTTTGCGAAATCAGCATCTTAAAAAATTTCTAAAGCAATCTAGCATATATTCGACCATAGGGAGAATATGTGCCTTTATTGCTTTATTAGTTGCAATCTATACAGTATTGTTATTTTATCTTAACAATTTAACTAAAGGTATGTTAATAGCTTTAGTGTATTGTTAATTGTACTAAAGATAATTTTATTTAACAATTTATCAATGCTACTGACTAAAAGGAAGTAGTATTGTTTATTGTTAATATTATATAAACCTTACTTAAAAATATTTTAGTTGTTTACAACTATTTCTTAAAACTTAAAGGTTTATTCAGATTATCTTTATTAAGGATAACAATTATTCTTTCGACCTATGGGAAACAATTCTCTTGTTTAACGCCGTCCAATGCCTTTGGCATTGTTTGGGCTATTCTAGTAAAGCTATTAGCTTTATTCAGTAGAATTGTTATTGCGACTTCCACGATACTTCGTATCGTTACAGTCGGGCTTCGCCCTTTCTCTCTAAAACTATTTCTAGGATCATTAAAGGTAAATAGGTTAAAATTTTTATGTTTATTGCGAAAAGTATATATATTATACTATATATGATGTTTTCGCAAGAAAAAAGCCCTCAACCCTTATAGATACTGGACTGAAGGCTATTTTTGCTTGTCCCCATTGGGGACAATTTTATTCTATTTTGTCCATTTTGGGGACATCTTCACTAGGTAGTATATTTATAGCATCTTTTCCATATTCTTCTATGACATGTTTATCTAGGTTTTTAATAGCTCTTTTTGGTAAATTATTAACAAGAATATGTCTAAAGTGCATATAGCAATCTAAGGAAATTCCTTTATTTCTCATACCAATAAGGGGATTAAGATAATAAGTATAATAAACAGGATAATTATTTATTTTGACTTTTGCCTCAAAGATTATATCCATGTCAATGAGTTTTTTAATTTTGCCCCTAGTACGCCCTGAAGAATAGTTTAAGTGTAGTATTTCTGCTAATTCTTCTCTATTTTTAATAAGTATTCTTGCTTTTAAGTGCTTATCATATCTAGTGATAGCACTATCATAATTCATATTTGATAGTAAATAAGTAATATAAGCGACAATATTATTATCTCCTTCTGCAATTTCATATAAATCATTAGCTATCCATAGTTTAGCATAACCTTTATTATCCATAATTCTATACCTTTTACTATCTGGGTCATAATATTTCTTGTGCTTACCTTGTGCATAAGTTACAGTATCACATTCATCTTCTAGTGGTGTAGAAATTAGAAATTTTTCGTCACTCATTCATTAACCCCTCCTCTTTACTTTAGTATAACAAATAAAGGGCAAAAAGTCAAGAGGAAAAATACAAACGTCTATAAACTAAAAGTCACACAATCAGAATTTTCAGAATTCTTCAAAGATTAAAAAGACAGGGAATATTCCCTGCCTATAATCATTTATCATAAGTATATGGCCCGTATTTAACTAAATAAATAATAATAAATAGTGGTGTAAGGAAAGGAATAGGCAGTATAAGACAAACAAGAAGACTAAGCAGAAAATTGGTAGTAGTCATTTTTATGCCCTCCATTACAAAAGAACATTAAACAAGTAATTATTTACTTGCTTAGTGACTAATTCAGGGTAATCATAGCGTATATTATTATATTCATAGCTAACAAAAAAGCCGTTACCACTTCTTTTATTTTTTGCCTTGCCTATATAATCTATATGCCCTGTAAATACCTTTCCTTTACTATTATATTCCATTACAATCCCATAGTTACCAACGATAGCGTCATAGTTTTTCATAGTTACCAATCCTTTCTTAAAACCCTTAATCAACCTTATGACTATATTCTACAGTATAATATAAATAATGTCAAGTATTTTTTATAAAAAAATAAGGGGAATTTTCCCCTTTATATTATCTATGACAATATTCTACTATAGCTATAGCCTCTTTTAACTTGCTTACAGTATACGACCTAAAATCACGGTTAGTATTTCCAATAAATCCCGATTGAGACTCTAAAATAGAGTTCATATAATCATCTATGGTTTTTCCTTTTGGCGTTTCATCTTTAATACCATATAAAGCTGAAAATGCTTGCCACATTAGTTTTTGAATATGCTCTAATATTTTATCGTTTGGAATCTTTTTCCTGTATACCTGTATTCCACCAACACATAAGCGAATAGGTACATCTTCAATATTAGCATGAGCACTTTCAATTATATCTTTTGGAAAATACCTAGTCATTTTAACCAACCCTTTCTTTATCTCTTAACTATATTTATATTATAGCATAGCTTAAAAGATAATGCAAGCACTTTTTTGATAAATAAAAGAAGTTCGACAGTAAGAATTGCGTGAAAATTTACAAGATTCATATTAACAGAGAATTAAAAGTCAAAAAGACAAAGGCAAGACTTCCCTGCCTTGCCATTTAGTTTTATGCAATTAATTGATAATCGTGCTTTACAAAATTCTGAAACATTTTATCAAAGATAAGATTATCCTTTACACTAAAACTACTATCTTTTAACTTTCCATTTTCTTCTTTTATTTTGTTTATTGTTCCATCTTGCCAAATTGACATATAATATATACCATTGTATAACATGGCTTTGTGTCCTGTTAATTCTACTCTCATTGTTTTAACCACCTTTCTTTAATGTATCTAAAGTATATCATACTTAAAACACAATGTCAAGGAGTATTTTTCTTTTGTTTGTTCTCTAAATATTTTGCAAGTGCTTCATGTGGGGATAAATTACACTTTTTAATGTAATAAGACGCAATTAAATTATAATCATAATTATTTATAATACAATGTTGTCTTAATGTTCTATTACAAGGCAAATAATATATTGCTTCTCTAACTTTCGTATTGATTATTTTATCCCAATCCCAGCCTGCCCTAAATCTTTCATCTAATAATCGCTTACTAATACCTAATCTTTTGGCTAATTGTGACATTGTTTCACCTGTTGGAGAAACTCTATCATTATGTCTACACTTTGTTTGTATTGGTGTATTTATTGCTTCATCAATTTCCCAACCATTTAATAATCTACTCATTATTGTCCTATACCTTAAATTATTTCTACGACAATAGTTAGATAAAGACTCACCATTTTCTAATCTAATTGTATTTCGTCTATTATTAACTTGTTCTATAATAGTAGCCCATTTACAATTAGATAATTCATAATTACCATTATAATCAATCCTATCTAATGTTGTGTTCTTCTCTCCATATTCTTCTACATGTTGTTGATAGCTATATATCATATCAATACAAAAATATTCAAAATATTTCCACCTATCACATATTTTTATTCCTCTATCACCATAATTTTTATATGCGTTATGATTAGGGTTTTCACACCGATTTTTCATATTATGCCATATAGTATAAAGCCTACGGCGTGATTTATATGAAAATATAGATTTAATTTGATAAAACTCTACTACAGATTTAGTATCTATTTCCTTATGCAACCTATTATATTCAGAAACTTGCTTATAATTTAATCCTAGTCGCTCACACTGATTTTTTAAGTTATCAATTATACCATTAATCTCAACTAAAATAATATTACTCAAATTTAAGTCCTCCTCATAGTTTTCTTTTATCCTATCATAAATAAGTCAAAAAGTCAAGTAGATTTTTACAAAAGTACTTTCCACAAGGAAAAGAAGTCACACAATCAGAATTTTCTGAAATCTTTTCAAAACAATAAAAAGCAGGAATAAATCCTGCCTTTATTTTTTATTCTTCTTCTTCTGCTTCTTCTAATGCTTCTTCAAGTTCGGAGGGTAAATAAATATCGTCAAGTACATCCTCAATAGCTTCTGCAATATCTTCTGCATAGTTTTTAATTTCGTCTACCATATCCTCTAATGTAGTAGATTCTACGCCATAAATAGAGAATTTAATATAATCAGTGTTAATATCAAAATCACTTGCTAATTTCTGCAACAGGTCAGTGGGCTTTGTATCACAATAGAATTCGTTGAGCATTTCAACTTCATAACAGCAATATTCTTCAAGATTTCCGTTATATGAGTTTACTTCATTAACAATCTGAATCAAATCATCATCACTAGCTTCATTCATCATCCAATTTTTAATAATTTCATACTTAGTCATTTTTAACAACTTCCTTTCTTAATTGACTTATCTCTTAACCTGTATATATAATACCATATCTAAAAAATAAAGTCAATAGTTATTTACAACTTTTTTTATTTTATTTTTACCGTTTTAATGCTTAAATCGTCATACAATGAGAATTTTCACGCAATTCACAAGATTCAATTTAACACTCAATTTATATATAAAAGTTAAAAAGGCAGGATTTCTCCCGCCTTGCTTTTATTCATTATCCTGTATTTTAATAATGAGTGTTTCAATCATAGAAGAATATAGAGCAATACAACCACAATATAGCATTTTATTATCGTCATGGCACATGTTAATTGTTGCTAACTGTACTTTGTTATTTAAGTACTGTATACACTCAAGGTAGTTACCATTGTATGTTTTATTAGACTTAATACAGTCCATGGCAAACTTTACACCCTCTATGTATTCTTTTTTCTTTTCCATAGGTTCTTGTGACTTAATAGCCAAATCTAACAAGTTAATAATCATAATAACAACTTCCTTTCTTTAACTCCTTAACTCTATATATAGTATAACAAATAATAAGAGTTATGTCAATAGGTTTTTTATAAATATAGCAAAACAGACAAGAATTTTATTCTTGCCTGCAATGCTGTAAGTTAATTGAGTTTATAAAAAGGTTTTAACAGGTTTTATCTTAACCTGTAACTATATTATAACATTGTATTGTTAGCTTGTCAAGTAAAAATTTAGTTGTGGTTATTTTGAAATTAGAAAAAGAAGTTCGACAAACAGAATTTTATTTATCTTTTAAATTTTCTGAAAATTTCCTAACAAAATAACAGGGCAAAATTAAATTGCCCTAAATTAAATTTATTCATTTTTTATTTCTTTCAAGTATTTAGCAAGTGCTTTATCTGGTGTTAAATTATATTGTTTGATATAGTTTATTATTGCTGTATAAACATAATTGTTCTTTAGGCAGTGGTGTCTTAATGATACCCCACAAGGTAAATAGTATTTAGATTTTTTTATAGGTGTATTTATAATCCTTTCTATTGACCATCCAGCATTTAATCTTGCTAATACAACACTATAAGGAATATTATATTTTTCAGCAAATTGTGTCACATTTAATTCTTTGGTAATCATTCTATTATTTGTTTTATTATTTTGTTGTTCTTTCATTGTTGCCCAACGTACATTATTAGGTTCATAATTCCCTTCTTTGTCTGGATACCTGTCTAATGTTGTATTTTTTATCCCATATTCTTCAATATGTTTAAGAAAGGACTCAAGTAAATCGTTCTCAAAATTTTCATAATTTTGCCAACGCTCACAAACTTTAATTCCCTTTGCACCATAACGGGGATAGGCAGTATGTTTAGGATTTTCACATTTTTCTTTTGTACTATACCATTTACTATACAATCTTTTATCTTTTATTTTATAGCTATGCCTATGTTTAGGTCTAGCTCTAATTACAGATTTTACTCCATTTTCTTGGTAATATTTTAAACATTCTAAATCTGATTCTCCTGTTCTATGTTTTCTTGTCCATAAAGTATTAGGACTTATCCCTAAATCCTTACAATGTTCAGTTACACACGCTATTTTTCCATTGAATTCAATTAAATTTGCCAAAATTACCGCCTCTCTTTGATTTTTACTTTAGTATATCACATAAAAATCAAAAAGTCAAGAAAAAAATTACACCTGTCTTTTCTGCACACATTGAAAGTGTCTGAAAACCACAATTTTCTGAAAATAATATAAACCAATAAAGAGCAAGACTTCCCTGCCTTGCTCTCTATTATCACATATTTTCTTCTACAAACTTCTTATAAGTCATAACCATACAACCACCTAAATTATTAGGTGTTTTATCTAATTTTTCTACTTCCTGTGGTAACATATTGTCAATATACATAGTAGCTTCATAGGGGATAATAAATTTTCCTTCTTTGATAATACTATCATATTCCCCAAAACCTTTATTAAATTCTTCCATAGTACTATCAATAAGAAAATCCTCTAAAAAGTTATTCACAATGATTTTAAGTGCATTTTCTGCTTGTTCCTTGCTTTCACACTTTACTACTAATTCCTTTTCGTTAATCCAATTTTCTACACATACAGTAAACATAATCAATCAACCTTTCTTTTAACTATTAATCAACTTCAACTTACATACTTATTTTAACATACATATAAAATAATGTCAATAACAAATTAGTAATTTCATAAAAATATTTTTATGGAAATTGACAGATAATTCTTGAAAACAGACAATTAAACACTAATAAAAGACAGGGATTTCTCCCTGCCTGCATATTCAATACTTAAATTTACCTAAATAGCATTTTCCCCAAATACAATCATCTAAATAGGGTTTTGCATTTTCTTCTAAGTACATATTAAATTCTTTTTCTACTTCTTCATTACCTGCTTCATTGTCTTTATGGTTTGTATCTTCTAAAAAGTTTTCCCATAATGCGTCTTCTATGTCTTTCCCTGTAAATACATAAGATTTGTATATTAAATTCCAATCTGACCAACTACCATTGTAAACATAACGAATACCTTTAATTCCTCTCCAATTAGGATATACTTTTACACTAGCCATTTTAATCAATCCTTTCTTTTAACTCATAACTTACTATACTTATATTATAAACACTTTATAGAATAATGTCAATAGGTTTTTCAAATATTTTCCATAAAATTTTCAAGCAATACATGAATAATTTTAGTTTTACTCATACCTGTAGTAGAAGAAATTTTTTCAAGCATTTTATTATCTTCTTTATCAATAGATATAACCCATTTTTTCTCTTTACTGTATCTAACACAATACTCTTTAGCGTGTTTTTCTCTATTGTGTTCCTTGCAAGTATTACAGAGTCTTTTTCTGTTATTGTCTGTAGTAAATGGTTTACCACAACATTTACATATCTTTTCAAACATTGTTATCAACTCACTTTCTGTATTTAGTATACCATAACTAATATTATATGTCAATAGTTATATGTAACATTTTTTATTTTATTTTTGCAAGTATTAAAAGAAGTGTCAGAAAACCACAATTTTCTGAATTTTTATAAATCAATAAAGAGCAGGTCTTACCCTGCTCTTATTTCTTATTCTTCTCTTGGTAAATCGTGTACTCCTGTTTTACTATTGATTTCATACACTTCTTTATCTGTTAGTATTCTGTTTACTTTCATATTTCCTGCAATCAACCAATTACCATACATGTTAGCATTTGTTTTGAACCTATAATAACCATTTTTAGGTACTTCCCTTAATGATTTGTAGTCTGTATAGTGTATATCTGTTTTAATCTCACACTCAGCCCAAACTTGATTTTTAGGTCTAAAACTAGGTTTAATGTCTGTTTTATTCTTCTTACTTCCGATATGGGTCGCTACAGGATAATCAGAGCAATGGAATCCTGGACGATATGAAAGATTACCTAATCTTGACTTTACATGTTTCCCGTCACTTGCTTTTATTCCTTCTTTAGCTTCAAGCCATACACCTACAGGAATAGGCTCATTAGCTAATACATACAGTGGATATAACTGATTATCCTTTAATCTAAACAACTTGTAACACTTCATAAGTATCAACCTTTCTCTCAATCAACCTTACAACTATATTATAAGATATAGCACTAATTATGTCAATAGGTTTTTGAAATATTTTTTATGGTCGTTGAAAGTGTCTGAAAACCACAATTTTCTGAAAACTTTTCAAACTAATAAAGAGCAGGATTTCTCCTGCCCTATTCTTACAATTCTTTAATTGCTTCTATTTTAGCTAATATAGCTTTATTATGCTTAATTGCTTCTTGTTCTTGATTATAATCATCTATGTAACATGTATATTCATCATAGCCTTTCATGAGTTGCTTTTCTAATTCTTCCATTGTTATATCATATTCTGTTATTTCTCGTTCAAACTTCTTGCCTTTTATATGTTTACAATCATGTTTTAATTCTAAGTATTTTTTGTTACATTCATCTTTTGTGGTCTGTTTCAGCCCCATATAATAAATCTTTTTATCTCCTTTGGAATACTCTACCATTGAAAATGGTGTATGTACATAATAACCACCACCTGCACAAGCAAAGAAACTTACACCATTTACATATACATACTTAACATGAATTTTCATAACCAACCAACCCTTTCTTTTAACTCTTAATCAACCTTACAATGTAATTGTAGCATATAACAATAATAATGTCAATAGGTTTTTGAAATTTATTTTTCCTTTTAGAAATAAAGTGTCTGAAAACCATAATTTTCTAACTATTTAAAACATTAAAATAAGACAGGTTTCCCTGCCTTATTCCTTTATTCTTTTACAAGTTCTAATTGCAATACATATTCACCTGTTTTTCTATTGATAACTTCAAATACTGCTGGGTCACAAAATTCTTTAATGTTTGTTGTATACTTGCCATTTTGTAAATTATAGTGTTCTCTTAATTTCTTTAATACTTCCCTTACATTGTATGGATTTTCAAGTTCAATCTTTGCACAATCTCTCATTACGTCATTGATTGTATAACCTTCAATATCTTTCCAAACATCAAGCTCATTTACCATATAAGTTTTCATTGTTAATCTCTCCTTCTCTTTTAATCGAGTTATTTACTATACCTATAATATAACAGATTATTTAACATTTGTCAAGAGTGTTTTTGGAAAAAGTTCCTTAAAAGTTTTATGAATAGTATCAAACTTATAACAAGCATGGTTATAATGAGTATATTCAAATACTTCGCTCTTATCATAAAGTTTATAGGTTACATAATACATATCTTTAATATCATCATGACTAAGAATAACATGATTCTTTTTACTTTTATCCATTGTTCTATAAATAGCATAACGCATATTTATCTCTCCTCTCTTTTAACTATACTTATTGTAACATATTGTCGTTATATTGTCAATAGGAAATTATTGTATAATTACTATTAAAATCCTCTTTACTAATTAGCTTATCCTTAGAACCATCTGCATAGTTTACATGAAATAACGCCACTTCTCCTTTTACTGTACTGTTAATAACATATTCATTACCATAATTATCTTTTGCTAAAATCTCTGTATTGTCCTGTTTTTCAAGTTCTAAAAGTCTTTCGTAATTAGTCATTGTTAATCAATCCTTTCTATCTCTTAACCTGTATATAGTATAGCATAGTATTGTTATTATGTCAATAGATTTATTAAAAATTTATGATAATAATTTTGCTGAATATATGGAGTTTTCACACTAATAGAATTTTCTGAATTCTTTACAAAATAATAAGCCGTGAGTCGTAACAAGCGACCCACGACCTATTTATATATTTTAGTCTTTCATTTCTTCAAGTTCTTTTGTGATTTTTTCGATTACTTCTTTAGTAAGCATAAACTCATTGTTCCAATTTTCATCTACAATAGATACTTGTGCAACAAGTGAAGAACTCATTTCAAGCATAATAACAACTTGGAAACGCTCACTTTCTGTAAATGGATTAGGAATATTCTCTGCACCTAAATTAAATTTGATATCCTCTACTACTTCCCCAAAATCTGAAAAGTATTCCTTAATAAAATTTTCTGCTTCAAGTGCATTACAGGTATAACTACCATTACAATTTGCTTCACTAAAAATCTCATAACCGAGGTCTGCTCCATAGATTTCTCTATCTTCCATTGCACTAAGTTCATCAATCATAGCGTCAATAACAAAGTTTTTCAAAGTATCCATTTTACATCAACCTTTCTTTTAGTTCTTAATCAACTTTCTGTACTTATTATAGCATATAGCATTTAGCTTGTCAATACTTTTTTGTAAAAATATGTTTGAAACTTGTAAAAACAATGGTATAGCCAATAGCTAATACTAATACGTCTAACATTTTTATCTCTCCTTTTCTTATCTTGATTATAGTATAGCACATACTAAAAATAATGTCAATAGCAAATTATGATATTTTTATTGAGAATAGCTACCATTAAATTGTCATTTAAATAGAATTTTCTTACAATTTACAGACTAAAAAGACAGGGAATATTCCCTGCCTATGTATCAATTATTAAAAATGTCAGCTAGTTTTTGACCTCTTTCTGTTGTATGTTTAATCTTACCATTTTCAATACTATAACCATACATATTATGAATAGCGCAGGTATAAACATAACATAAATCTTCTATTTTATTTAGTATTTCCTCATTGTCATTTGTTTCTATTTCTGACAGTTCTTTTCTAATTTTATACATAAATTTTGATTGAAGTTCTGCTACTTTTGAATGTTCTTCATTGTAATTAGGGTTAAATGGGGCAGGTTCAATATCATGCAGTTTTTCAAGTGTATTCGCCCATTTTTCTTCATTAGTCATTTTAATCTTCCTCTCTTTAATTCGAGTTATTTTCTTTATGCTTATATCTTACCATAGTATTGTTTTATTGTCAATAGGTATTTTTAAATAAATTCATAATTAGTATCAAAATCTTTGATAGAAATTATTAAGTCTCCTTCACCGCTATTATCTACTATACTGTATAATTCTATGTTATTTCCTGCTAATGAAATTCCTGCTAAATATGTATTGTTATTATGTTTATTTTTTACAAGTATCTCCTGTACATCTTTATATACTAAATATGCTAAGTTCTCAGAATTAGTCATTGTTTATCTCTCCTTTCCTTTTGTTACTATTATTATAGCAAAATACTGTTTTATTGTCAATACCTATTTTTATTTAAGTTGTCTGAAAGTTTGACAATAATATTAAGCAATAAAAAACAGGGAATTTCTTCCCTGCTTTCTTTTAATCTTCTAAGGTTTTAATAATATTATAGATTTCAATACTATGTGTACTTTCTTTTCTATATCTTTGATATTCTTCATATGATTTTTGTATTTTTTCCCATTTATAACTATTTACAAATCCATCTTTTTTTATTTCTTCAAGCATAGATTCCATGTTACGGATAAGATTCTGTTTTTCCATCTCTACAAGATTGGAAGCCTTTTCATATTCCCCATTGTAGAAATTTAATGCAAATTCTTTTTTCATTGTTAATCTCTCCTTCTTCTCTTATTGAAGTATTTATCTTATATTAAAAGTATAACATGATATCGTTATATTGTCAAGCATTAATTTTTATTTTTTAAGATAAAAAGGGCTTTTTCAGCCCTTTATTGTTTACAATCTATGTACTTTTAAGAGTTCTTTTGCTTGTTGTTTTGCTTCTTGCCTATATTCTTCCCATCTTTCATATACGCTATTGTCTTCATTGTTGGTAATGTCTCTAAAGTTCTTTTCAAGGAATTCTTTAATGCCTAAATAATAGTTTACATTGTCATTTACTTTTCCTTCTTCATCTTTAGGTAAATTAAGATTAAAATAATAGCTGAAACATGCTTTCTTATATTCCTGTGTAGCATTACTGTAAGTCATAATAAATCTTCCTTTCTTTAAGTCGAAGTATTTTCTTTATGCTTATATATTATCATATTCTAAAAGTATTGTCAATAGTCTTTAGGATGTTTTTTATATGCAGTTATAAATTCTTTATCTTTAATTGTATAGTAGTATGAGTATTTACCTTTTAATTTCTGTGGTAATGAAGATTTTTCTATAAATTTATCATCTATTATTTCGTAAAAAGATTCTTTTGTTATATCTTCATAATAGTAAGCAGTATCTTTAAATGCTAAATATACATCATAACCGATAGATATTCCCTTCATATCTTTATATGTTGCAGGTGCATCACTATTTAATATTGAATACCAAGGTTTAATTTCTATCATTGTTTAATCTCTCCTTTTGTTTTGATACTATAAGTATACCACAATATAAAAGTAATGTCAAGTAAAAATAGCTAATAGTATCGAATAGGGATTTTATGGGAGTCGATACTATCAGCTATTTAATGGAATGTGTAAATCCATATATTATATTACTAAATTTCGCTTTGCTTGTCAAGTACTTTTTTCAATATCTTTGTATGTTATTCCATTGTTAATTTCCTGTCTTAATCTTTGTAGGTATTCTGTAGTTTCCAAATTAATTGACCTCCATTGTTTGTGACACAAGAAAAGGCTTAAAAAGTCCTCGCTCTTTAAGCCCAATCTTGCAGTTAAAAGAGTTTTATGAAAGGTAGGTGTAAGGCTGTTTCACTTCAACCTTATGTACTCATTATAGCATATAGCAATTATCCTGTCAATAGGGAAAATGAAAAATGACAGGAAATTTATTCCTGCCATAATCCATGTAAGGTTAAAAGCTGAGCGTCCTTGATTCAATCAAAGACATTAGAAAGGGATAAAAATATATGCTTAGTTAGAGATTTGGTGTTCTCTAACTGCTTATAGTATAGCAAATACTAAAAAGATTGTCAAGGGGTATTTTTATTATTTCTTTTTTGTTTATTTTCTAAATATTTGGCTAATGCTTCATGAGGTTCTAAGTTATATTTTTTAATATAGTTAACTATTGTCTTATAATTATAATTATTTTTATTACAATGTTCTTTTAATGACTTATTACAAGGTAAATAATATTTATATCTAGGTTCTACAGGTGTATTTATTATTTTTTCTACTGACCAACCATGATGAAACCTAGTATCTATTACCTTTTTAGAAATACCTGTACGCTCACTTAATTCTGCTATTGTTTCCCCTGTTGATAACACAATTTTAGAAATATTTCTAACTGGATTACTTAAAGCTTCTTCCCATGTCCAACCCCTATTAAGCCGTGTTTTTATCGTGTGAGGAGAAATACCAAACTTATCTGCAATTTCTTGCAAAGATTCTCCTGTTGGAGCAACAATTGACTCTCTAACTTGAGTATTTAATATTTTTTCCCATGTCCAACCTCTATTAAGCCTACTTTTTATAGTACTTTTATTTATATTCAATCTTTTAGCAAGTTCTTCTATACTTTCTCCTGTTGGTGCATAAATTTTAGGTGATAATTTTCTAACAGGTGTAGTTATAATTTTTTCTATTGTCCACCCATAATGTAGTCTTGCCCATACAGTTGCAACAGGTAAATCATACTTATTACTAAATTGTGTTAAATTTAATCCATCTATGACTATAAAGTTGCGACTAGTATTGTTTGCTTGTTCTTCTTGTGTAGCCCAACGTAAATTGGGTAATTCGTAATTTCCGTTATAATCAATTCTATCTAAAGTTGTGTCTTTCTCTCCATATTCTTCCACATGTTTAATATAACTATCGTATAAATCATCTTCAAAGTTAAAATAATTATCTTTCCACGATTCTTGTACTTTAATTCCCCTACCACCATATAAAGGGTACGCTTTGCACTTAGAATTATAACATCTATACACCATTTGATACCATATTCTACGCAATCGCTGATTTTTTGATTTACGTTTACCATTGCTCTTTGCGTCTAAATAATTCATACTTATTACTCCTTTAATTTTTCTTTTAGTATAGCATAAATAAATCAAAAAGTCAAGAGGAAAAATACAAATGTCCACAAAGAAGTTGTCTGAAAATCGCTCTATTATAAATATTCTGAAAGTAATAAAAAGCAATAAAGACTAGGAATTTTTCATCCTAGTCAATATTATTTAATCAATGTTTAATTCATCCATTACTTCTTCAATGGTTGAATAATCATCCATGTCAAGTTCATTAAATTCATCTTCATCATAGCATTTTCCTGCATCGTCAAGTTCTTTTTTAACTTGTTCCTTGTCTTCTACTTCTGTATTTCTAAGAATCCAATCATCGGCCTCGAACCACAACCAATCGTTGACAGTTACCATTTCAGGAATTTCATCACAGAAGATTTCTTCAAGGTAAGACATTAAGGTGTCATCAAGCCCTTTTTCTTCAATCTCTTTAATTCTGTCAAGTGCTCCACTCCAACAATTATTTTTCAAGTCTTCAAAGCTCATTTCCATTTTTACTTCTAACATAATCAATCTCTCCTTTTTAATACAAGGTGTTTATTTCTTCTATGCTTATATAGTACCATATTTTACTTTAAGTGTCAAGAACTTTTTTACTCTCCAATATAAAATTCTTCTTCTTTTCCGTTAAGAGTTTTGCCATCTCTCCAAGTAAGTCCAATAGTATTACCAATATAGCATACAATAAACCATTGGTCATATTTATCTTTAATTACTTCATAATTATTATTACACCAATACACATGCTTACCACTGTTTACTGCTTGTTTAATTTCTTCAAGTGTCATTGTTTATCATTCCTTTCTGTTAATGTACTTTAAGTATAACACATACTAAAAGTATTGTCAAGTATAAAAAAGAAAAAAGCCTACGATTATTTTTCGTAGGCTCTTTCCCTTGTAAGTTGATTATGTTGAATTGAGTTAAAGGAAGGTACATGTTTAATATACCATCATTTTAACAATTTGTCAAGGAGAATTATAAAAATCTAATAAAGAATCAACTTCTTCTTTAGCTGAATCTTTTAATTCTTGTTTATCTACATCTAGTCCTAAATATGTTGCAAAATTTTGCTCTAAAAATGTTACTTGTCCCGAAAAGAATAATACATCATTTGTATTGTTTGTCTTTTGTGCAAAATAATACTTCTGAAAAGCCTCTTTGTAACATTTGCGCACAAAGAGGGTAAGGTCATCTACTACGCTCATTTATATAATCACCTCATTAGTGTTTTTAATTAAAAATTTAGGGGGATTTTACTCCCCCAATGACAAACGGTAATGTTAAACTTACACGTGTGTATAGTGTAAGTAATGATAATGATAGAAGATGATTTCCACCTTCTATATATATTATAACACATTTTTTCAAATTTGTCAAGTCATAAAATTAATTATCATTTAACTAGAATTTTCTGTGAATTTCATATATGGAAAATAGCAGAGATCCCCACCTCTGCTTATTCTCCGAACACAGTCTTACATAATCTGTATCGGATACATACATCTTATGCTTTTGCTATTAGTTTTCTGACTTGCTAATAGCTATTTGTAGTTACCGCAATCAAGGCTTCCCCATCTCGATTACATACTTAGTATAGCAAATTCTAAAGCCCTTGTCAACACTTTTTTTGAAATTATTTTTAGAGTGAATACCCCATATACAACACTATAAGCCTTCCCCTATAGTGACAGATTATATTTGTTCCTCTTACGTCTAAAATGCTTAGATATTCCATTGTTTTGTCCTTTCTATTAATAATTTACAATATTATAGCACAAAAAAAGCCCTTTGTCAAGAGCCTTTTTTGTAATTTGAAATTATAAAAGAAGAAAAGTGTTGAAGCCATAGCCCACTTATAATATAGCATATTTAGCTTTATTTGTCAAGATAAAAAAATATCCCTAGTAGGTAGGACTACTAAGGATATTTCTCTAAAAGGAGATGAATCTATTAAGATTCTTGTAAGTTCCCAATGCAAAAGAACCTACTCTCTTATATTACCATACTTTCTACAAACTGTCAACTATTTTTATAGAATTATTTTTTATTAAGGATTCTACTTCTCTCTTTGTTCTTATTGTTTTATATGCCGTGTATTGTCTTAAAAATTCATAGGTATGTTTATTTGTTGATTGTGAAAACTTATCCCAATTTTTTACCAAAAACAAAGTATCATCATCATTATACATAGCTATAGGTTCGTTGTACGAGAATAAAATGTATGCAGAATCTAAATGAACCACATTAGCATTATGACTTAGTTGATATAGCCTCATTGTTCTTCTTCATCCTCTTCATCTTCATAATAATCACAAGGTTTGAATACTAAATATAACGAAGTCATATCTAATACTAAATCATCTTTTGTTGAACCTAATAAACTAAAGAAAAGTCCTAAATTATCCACATTCTTTCTTAACCAAAACTTTGTTCCTTTTTTATAAAATGTGCCATTACATGTTGTTGTATCATCTAGCAACTCAAATACATCCATAATGTTATCACCTTCCTTAACTATTTAACTAGTCATATTATAACATATTTTTACTGTTTTGTCAATAACAAAATCCTTTAGTATGTTAATATGTTACAGTTTACCGCTTAGGATAGGGAGGCTACTCAAAACATATATGAGGGGGAAGTATCCCCCAGACCCCCTCGGTTAGAGCAAACATGGGGTAGGGAGAAATTGTTAAATTTATCCCTGCCCTATGCTATAAATTATTCTTTATATATTCTTTAATAAAAAGTCCTAGAACCCTTGATATTACTAGGTTTATTTTCAATTTTAGCACCAAAAAAATTTTTTCGGTGCTAGAATTGTAATAAGAAAAAAGAAAAAGAGAATGAGAAAAGAGATTAAGCATAAGCGGTTTAGAACATTTTGTTAGGTTCATAGACTTTTGATAAGTGAATGTATTGTTCCAACAATCCTCTCATTCTGTTAGAAGGAATATACACATAAGTATCCAAGTCTCTTCTAATTGCTGACCGCCAAATAAATTGTATCATTTCGGATAATGCCCATTGGTCAACATCAACACTGATTTTTCTTTGCCTAAAAAATTCAGATACACTAGGATTTAAAAATACATTGATTGGATAAACAACAGTATCACGACCAACATATTGTTCAGTACTGCGAGTAGTCCATGAAGCAAAAGAATTTGTATATCCTTTGCCACTTAGTACCTTTTCATATTTTGAATATGTTGTCCAAAGTATTTTATTTGCAGGTGCTTTACGTTTATTTCTGACGTAATTATAAATATTATTGCTCATTTGTTCTAACTGTGTTTTAGTTGCATATTTATACCAATTAATTGATAGAGTAGAGTTACGCTTTTTACCTGCTTCTCTATCACCTATGCTATTTAGTTTCTCATCTTGACATATGTGTAATTTATCAAAATTAGGAAATTGTCTTTCATAAGGAATAATTTCTCTATTTTTTATTGTTAATAATTCATAGTCAAATCCAAAGAAATCAAAGTAGTGCTTTTGTAGTTGTGCATAGAACATAAATGTACATAAGTATACTTCTTTAAAACAATCAAAAAATTGTACAGGAAATGTCCACACAAGTTTCTTCTTTTTGTATATATATGCAGAATTATTCTTAAATCTATATAACTGTTTAGCATGAACACCTTTAGGAGGATATTCATTATCAGTATTGTATGTAATTAATCCTGTATCTTTATCAATAGATATAATCCCTATTGCTTCCATAGCTTTTAAATCCATATAACATACTTCTGACTCCTTAATAGGCTCTACTACAGACAAAGACTCATCTAAAATAAGAATATAGTTGCGTTCTTTAACTAATTCTGCAAATTCTTCATCACAAATCTTAAAGAGTGCATGAGTAGTCATAATATTTTGCTTACGAGTAATAAGTCTTTTTAGGTCAGCTAATTTGCCACCCTTACCATTATTTTTTGGTTGATTAAACATAGACTTTATTAAATCGTCATCACTAATATCCTTTAAGGAAAGACCTTTAAGCCTAAAAGTCTTCTTGAGATTATTTGCAAAATAATCAAAATCTTTTAAGCGTGGTGTTACATATATATAATTAAATCCACCTAGTTTAGAATTAATCATGTTTGCCATTGCATAACTTTTACCTGCCCCACAGGGAGCGTCAATTACATGGATTTTGCACATTGGGTTCTCTCCTTATAGTTTTTCTTATATTGTAACACCTCCATATATAATTGTCAAGCATAGATATATCAAGGGTTAGCACATTTTGAGAAAAAATTAGTGCTAAAATTAGCACTAAACAACATAAAATTGGTGCTAAAAATAATCACCTCTAATTAATAAAAATGGAAAGAAGTTACACAAACAGAATAGTCTGAAAATTAAGCATAATAAAAAGAGGAAAAAGATTTCCTCTTATATGCTATACTAAATATATAAATATACTCCAACAAATAATATTATATGCTATATTAATAATAGTAATGTCTTTAATATCCATACTTATACCTCCAAGAAAAGATAAGGTTCGCCCATATAACAATTCCTATCATTAGAAACAATATGTTTAACTCCTGCATTAAATAGTTCTTCTCTTACATCATCTGCTAATTCTTTTAAAGCAACATCATAAGCACTAATAGTTTTACGATTAGGGTCAGCTAAATAATATAATACATTATCCCCATAATCTCTAATAGGCTTAAATATATCTTCAACAAAAGATGTATAAAGCCCTATTTTCTTATTGTATTTAAGTCCATTATAGATACATTTTTCAATGTATTCCATGAGTTTAGGCTTTACTTCTTTAAGTTTATCTCTGTAACGAGCCAAATCCTTATTATATTTAATTTCAGCAAGTTCTTTTTCAGCTTCTACTTCTTTTTGGGCAAGTTCTTTCATTTTATCAATACTAATCATTATTATTCCTCCCCAATAGTCTTAGCAAAAATACGCATAGCTAATTCATCTAATGAACAATTAATATGACCATTTAAAGTATCAGCAAGAAAATAATTAAAATCTACATCTTCAATAGCTTCTTTATTAATATCTCCTAAAATCTTAAATAAAGATAGCATAAGTTCTTTTTGCTTAGTAGTCATTATTAATCTCTCCTTATTTTCGCGGAATAATTGAAGAAAAGGAAATAGTATATAATTTACCATTAATACTAATAATATATAGCTTATTAGCAATATCAATATTAACAATAGTAAAAGTATCATTTACACTAAACATTATTAATCTCTCCTTTCAATCTATATATATAGTATAACATACTTATAGAGTTATGTCAATAGTAAATTTTAATTTAGAGAAGATATCATCCACGGATAGTAATACTGTCCATCAATAATATACATGTCATCTTCCTTTAAATAAACACCAATAACAACTTCACCTAGATGTTTAAGTCTACTAATATTAACACCATAACAAAGATTATCTCTATCTAATCCGTATTCTTCTACTAATTCTTTATAAGTTTTAAGTAACATATTAATCAACTCCTTTTATATATACTATAACATACATAAAAAGTAATGTCAATAGAAAAAACACCCTATTTTTATGCTCTAGCAGACAGTTTATTCAAGTTTTAGACCTAACTATTGCATAGCCATGTCTTATAAGTTTCCATAGCAAATTCAATTTTACTAATTTCTAATTCTATATTATGGTATTCTTTTTCCATATTTTTAATACTTAAACTATTAGTTTCACTAATAAATCCATTTTTAATAATAAAAGTATATTGCGTAAGATAAACTTTAGCAATTTCTTCTGTAAGTTCTTTTAGCTTTTCATGAAGTTTAACTTTCTCTTTAACTAATTTATCATAATAGGTCAATTTTATCAACTCCTTTCTATGTAATAAGTATAACACAGCTAAAAAGTAATGTCAATAGAAAAAGTCAATAAATTTTTTCTTGACTTTTTGACTAATTTATGCTATACTAAAAATAAAACTTATTGGAGAGTGAGGTAAATTGGCACACTATTTAGAATTAGATGGAGAAATGATTCCTGCCAAAGAATATTGTAAAAGAAAGAAGCTTAACTATTGTGCAGTACAATATAGGGTTAAAAAATACGGAGAAACCTATGAACAAGCAGTAGCTTATTATGAAACAAAAGAGGATAAATCTACTTGTACAAAATATTTAATTGATTGTGATGGTGAATTAGTGTCAGTACTAGAATACTGTAGGAGGAAAAGAATAAGTCCTACCATGGTATATAATAGAAGGTATAAAACAGGAGATTCCTTTGAGGATATATTTGCTTATTATGAAGAAAATGGAGGCAGAATAAATAGGCAGAGAGGAATTATTAAAGATTTAAGATTTTATAGTATATGGTATAGTATGGTAGATAGGTGTACCAATCCTAAAAATATTAACTATAAATATTATCACAAACATGGGATACAAGAATCATGGTTAGATTTTGAAAACTTTCAAAATGATATGTATGAAGAGTATTTAGCTTGTTTAGATAATCCTAATGACCTACCCTCTATTGATAGAAAAAATAATGATATAGGTTATTTCAAAGAAAATTGCCATTGGATTCCTAAAAGTATGCAGAATAGAAATCAAGATAGAAATTTGTGGGCTAATGAAGATGAACTTTTAATAGAATACTGTGAACGTAAAGGCTTACGATATAATGTAATACATCAAAGAATGTTGGATGGTTATACACTAGAAGAAGCAGAGTCAATGCCTATACCTAAGTATAGAGGAAAATATTTAGAGTATATTGGTAAGAATATTAGAGAATTTAGTATAGTGTGTTTAGATGAAATAGATACTTCAAGTGCAATAGGAAAATGTAATATTTGTGGTAGTAACCATAAGTTGTGCGTATATAACTTAATAAATCGTGTTCCTAATAAAGGTTGCTCCTGTCGTAAAGGTCATAAATTTTATATAGGGGATAATAATTATACATATAAAGAATTAGAAACATTATATAATTTATCTCATAAAGAAATGAAAAATATTATTAAAAGTGGGAACAATGAATTTTTTAAAGATATAGAAAATTTATCTTATGATGAGTGGATAAACTTGCTTAAAGATATACATAGTAAATGGTAAGGAGTAGGAGTAATTTTACTCCTTATTTTAGTAATAAATAGTCTGATAATGAGAATTTTCGCAAAATTTAGCAAAAAAGAGAAGAAAGTATCTTCTCTTATATACATACATTACATTTAATATAACTATTAAGACTATATTCTAATTCATTAATTTCAGTAAGAACATAAAAATCATTACCATATAGCATAATAGCATTTTCTATAATAGCTTTTTCAATATTACTACTAGGAACTACTATACTATCATGTCTATCAAGTTTAGTATTACAATAATTAAGAGTCATTAAAATCACCTCAAAGAGTAGGTAAATCTAACTGTATTCTATCCATTAATTTACTACTATTAATACCATTAAGACTAATACTAAAATTAGTACCATTATCCATATTAATTATAATAAAATCATCTTCAATATGAATATCAATAACTCTGTCTAGGTTAAAAATATGATTACGGATTCTGTAAAACATATTATATACACCTTTCTACTTCAATTGTCCAATTGCCAAAATGACCACAACCCCATGCATCCAATATTTTATCGGTATTAATAACATCTTTTAATGAAACAAGATGTCCCTCAATATCACAGTCTGTAGACCATCCTTTCTTTACAAGATGATTATATAAGTCTTTAAGTGCTTGTCTAACAAGTTCTTTTACTTCATTAATAGCATCTTCTCCTGCAAATATGTAATAACCTTCTACTTCACTATAAATATCTCCATCAAAATCAATATAAACTACATATGCATTTCTTATTCTCATATACATTTCCTTCCTATATAATATATAATAAATTTTAAGTGGGGCGGGAAAGAATTAAAAAGAAAGAGTGTATTCAATACCATCATTAAGTCTTTTAATAGTATAAATAGTTTCTTCATTAATAACTTCACCTTTAACAAAATTAGGATGAAAATACCAATCATAAATAACATAAGAATCAGATACCTTATCATATTTAGCTTCTACTACCTTACCAAATAATTTAACCATATCAGTAGCTACAACACCACTACCAATAATTAAATAGCCATTTATTTCTTCAATACCATATTCTAATTTAAGTTCTTTTAATGACTTAAGTAATACTTTCATAAGTACCTCTCCTTTCTATATATAGTATAGCATATACCAATAGTATTGTCAATAGGTTGGCGGTAAAAAGAAAAAGAAGTTATTTCTCTATAATACAAGTAATATCATCAGCTAAATATTTATTATTATTAACCTTAATAACACTATCAATATGCTTATCATATAAATCCCAAATTAAAGCCCTAATACTATATTTACTTTTAACCTCTATAGTCTTTTTAGGATAGTCTTTAGACTCAAATGTAATTTTCATTATTTATCACCTCTATATATAGTATACTATAATATAGCTATAATGTCAATACTATAATTTTTATAGGTCAAAAAAAGAGTTGTCTGATAAACTGAATTATCTGTCTATTTAAGTAAGTTGTCTGAATATTTAGATTATCAGACAACTTTAGCGTTTGATTGCATACAATTTAATTTATGAAAATAATATGAAAAAAAATTATTTAGTATACTAAAAACAATACAAATAAATAATACTACCCCCCTTATATGGAGACACATTTTATTGTGCTAAATTAAATAAGAATAAATAGTATCGAACAATTTATTATTGTGTTCAGCATAATAAAGAATTTGTCCATTAATTTGAATATTCTGACATAGACTGAATATTCTAGTTGTTAGAATATTGTATTGTATTGTGTGCAATGCCTCTGTAATTACTGTTATTTGTTGTTGTTATTGTTTGTTGTAGTGAGAAACGCCGTAGGTTTTACCATCTATTTTTGCCAATATACCTTATATTTTTATCAATTTACTAGTTTTACCATTTATTTTTGCCAATTTAAGTTTACCTTTTATTTTTGCCAAATATATATACTAGATTTTATCATCTATTTTTAGCAATTATTTTTATTAATAATAGTGTCTATAATAATACTTATTCTAGTTTTATATATTTATTATCTTATACTATTATAACTTATATTCCCATTCTTTCTCTCTTCTTTTCTCTGCCCAAATTTTAAAATCTTTTTTATATAATCACCTCCTTTTCTTTTTTGATTCTCCCCCTAAAATTTTTATTCTTCTAATACTACTTCTTTTATGCTTCTTCCTTCTCTTTGCGCTCTACTTCCTATCTTTTTATAGCTTATACCATTTACTCTACAATACTTACTTATAGCTATATATTGACCTTTATAGTATATCTTATTTTCTTTTATTTCTTCCGCTAACTCTTCCTTTGTCATTATCTTTAGTTTTCTTCTATATGTTTGTGTGCTTATATCATATAGTCTGCAAAATTCTTTTACTTCTTTTTGCTTTCTTTTCATCTTCTTCCATGCTTCTATTGCTTCCATAGTTGATAATTCTTTATGATTTGCTCTATAGGCATTTATAGTATCATAGGGAAGATGATAACAATCACAATATTCTTTTAGACTATATAACATATCATTCGTTTCGATTATCATAATACCCTCTCACCGCTTCTTCTACACTACAATTATGCTCTTTCTTATAGTATAAAATACCTCTATAATCATTATAGCTTTTATGCTTTATACACCATGCTCTTAAACTCATTCCTTCTATGTAATAATAAGTGTTTCTATTTCCTGTACCTTTATATACTTCTAAGGCTTCTTCTGCACTTACCTTATGGCGTTGCATATAGCTATATATAGCACTATAGGATAATCCTTCTTTTCTGCAATATTCCTTTAGGCTTAATCCCTCTATTTCATATGCCCTTCTTTGGGTAATTTCTCCTTCCTCATATCGCCGTATTACTTCCTCATAGCTTAGATTATGCTTTTTCTTATAGTTATATACCCTATGCGGATTCAGCCCATGCCTACGGCAATATTCCCTAATCGTTAATCTTTCCCTGCCTACTATGATTGCTCTCACTTCCAAAACCCTCTCTACATTAACTTTTTCTATTACATAATATAGCATAGATTTTTATATTTGTCAAATTATTTTTTAGCCTGTGGATAACTATGTGGATAACTGCATTTTATTGTGGATAACTTAATTTTATACAATAAAATATAAACCCCAATAAAATGGGGTATATATTTACCACGGCAAAATATCTTCTTTCAGTTCAGCTATATTAGAATAGTTATCAACGTCAACCTTTGCTAGTTTTTCTTCACTATATGGAATATGATTCTTGATTAGGTGTACTTCAATTTCTGCCTTATCCTCAAAAGTATAGATAGGTCTATTAAGGATAATATACTCATTAGCATTAGAAAGGATATAGTCACTAACCTCTTCAATGGAAGGATATTTACCTTCAAAATAATCCCCCATGTCCTGTACAAAGTCATCTAAAATATTATAGTCATACATAGTATCAGCATACTCTAAGGCTTTTCCTTCAAGTTCTAAGGTCAATTCAAAAGACGATACTTCTTTTCTGATAGTTAGATACGGCATAATAATTCTCCTATCGTTTTAATTGCATGAATGTCTACTTTATTCAATTTTCTTTTATCATATTCAATTTCGTAATAGCTAAGAAAATCTTTTAGAAGTTTCCTTGTCCTAAAGTTAATCATTTTAGTATCTAGGATTTTAGCTTCTTCTTCTGCGCTATAAATCATAATTACCATTCCCCACATTCGATTCTGCGTCCTCGCGCATAGGCTCTTACAATACGCTTGATAGTCTTTTGACGAATATTCTTCTTGACTAAAGTAGTTTTACACCAAAAGTATACAGTATTTCCATCTTGATAGATTTCTCTGCCATTACCTAATACATAGTAGTCTACACCTTGCATAGTATATGGTATTTTAAGTTCTTCTAAAATCTCTTTCATTTTATTTTCCTCACTTTCATATCATCAATAATATACCTTTCTCCAAAAAGTTTATAGGTATTATTTTTGGAAGTTTCAATCATAGTAAAACCTTCTCTGCAAATCTTTTTTGCTACAAGTTCTTTTTCTGTAAAGATTTCTCCTTTACTTATATAAAAGTGACCTTTAAGATTATGGTTAATGATTTTTCCTGCATTACCTACATAGTAAATCAAATTCTTCATCCCCCATCCACTCTATAGCTTCTAAGTTGCAAAGTTGACAATATCTTTTTAGGAAATATCCTATAAATCTGCTTGTAGTTTTACTCTTTTCTTTTGCGCTCTTTTTTACCGCCACATTATGCCCATTTTTAACTATAACTACTTCATCGTAGCTAACCATATATAACTTACAATCATGCTCTATAATCATATTATTTTTACTAATATGTCCAAGATGATTTTTCATGTGCATTATTCTCATAGAATTTCACCATCCTCTGTAAATTCATAATCATTTGCAATAATCATATCTTCTACATACTCATCACTATCATAATATTCTTCTTCACTATCTAAGAAATTTTCAATAGCATAGCCAACACGATTTAAGAAACATTCTACAGCAGTTTCAAATTCTCTTAAATCATCTTTCCACACATTAAAAGCGTCAAGTAAAAGCATATCTGCACAATATCCTGTAAATGGACAATTAAATTCTTTAGTTACTTTACTGTAATAATTTTTATGCCCATTACTAATATACTTACCCTTTAGATTAGGTTCAATAAAGTTATTCCACACATATTTATAGGCTCTTGCACCTTTAAGAGTTAATACTTCATCTTCCCCTTGAAAAGTAAGAAAACAATGATTATAGTTATCAATTTCATAGCTACAGTTAAGTGCTTCACAAATTTTGCGAATACTTTCACTATTTTCATCTGCCCAAGGAAGTTGGTCACATTCACATTCCCTACGATAGTTTTCACGAGCATTTTCTTTAGCCTTTTCAGACAATTCATCAAACTTGAAGGCTTTAATAGTAATATATCTCATTTTTATCTCTCCTTTTAATCGAAGTACTTATCTTATGATTTTATTATATCAAAGAATGGGGCGAAAGTCAATCCCTAATTTGAAAAAGAGTGCGTAAATATTGATTTTGATTTTGGGCAATATAATCTACAAGTTCATAAAATCGCATATTAAAAGCCACTAATTGAACTTCTTTTGGGTCAAGCATATCTACTTTACCGCTATGGTCAATAATCCTAATCTGATTAATTATCTTATTCATGACACAATCTCTCCTTTAATATATGTAGGCTTAAAAGCCGTAACAATGGCACATTTACTAAGAGTTCTATAAGTTACCGCACTACCTCTAACATCTGCATAAGTATATTGAAAATAATTATTAGAAATATAATCGTCAATAAACTTTTTTGTAACTTTATCTACTACAACACACTCTTTTTTAATCTCATTGGTATCATAGTTTTCACTTTCAATATGAAGTACAATCATAGTCTATACATCCTTTCTTTTGCTTTTCCTTCTCCTTTAGTATACTCTCTTACCCAAATTTTCTTACCATTTTTAAGATGTCTATAATGTCCCCTTACCTTAAAAGCATAAGATGGACTAGCGTGGTGTCCACCTTTATACTCACTACTATAGCTACTATTGAAAATATAAGTATAACGTGGTTTATTCTTTTTCTTCTTATTTCCTACATGCTTATTTTCTACTTTGGCTTTTTGTGGTTCAATAGATTTTTTATAAGTTGCTATATATACCATAAGCAATACATAAAAAGTAGCAAGCTGATTTAGTGTGTCTATAGGAATATCAGTATTCTGTAAAGTCTTAGTCTTATTTTTAATGACCTTCATATCCGTTAATCTTACCCTATAATTGCCACAACTTTGATTATCTATCATAGGATAAATATTAACATAAGTACCTTTATTATAACATTTTAATCCTAAGTTAGTTTCTACAATATATACTTCAATATCCTTAAATGGAGGATTAAAGTGATGGCAATATTCTTCAATGCTTCTCTTTTCTGCATTTTTCCAAGCATCAATTTTAGCTAAATCTTTCATTTTTACAACTATCTTATCCATGTCTATCTCCTTTCTATAGTTATATATTAACATAAATCTAAAGTAATGTCAATAGTAAATATGAAAAAAGCAGGGATTTCTCCCTGCTAATTTTATTTAATCTCCTTCAAAAAATAGGGAGAATCGTGTCTATAATCATAGTTAAGATGATATTGAGTCACATAATAATCATTATCAAGAAACTCTGAAATATCATCAATAATATGACCATTGTCTAGCCACACATAAGGGTCAATACCTAACTCTTCAGTAAATCCTGCATGAGTATAGCCTGTACCATCTGTAAGGTCTAAATATTTAAGAATATCATGCTCATTATCAGCAATAAAACAAATTTCATTTTCATGTAATACTACATAAACCATATTACATTTCCTCCATCATGGTAAGAAGGTCAGATACTACATACTCATAACCATACCATGCAAGTAAATTCTAATTGTGTACATCAAGGCAAAGAAGGTCATCGTCATCGAAGTCCCTAAAGATTTCTTTAATGCTTTCACAACCTGTATTCTGCCAATGTTCACTAAGATAACCATTGATAATATATTTATGGCGTTCATAGAATTTTACAGTATCTTCATAGTTAATCATAGAAGTTACAATACCACTCTTACAGCCATGAGAAGAAATATCATTTACAATGTTATAGAAGTCTTTGTCTGTGTATTCATCTTGTACAAGTTCTTCAATAACCTCCTTATACATTGCATCAATAGCTTTCATTTCTTCAAGTCTTTCTTTAAGTTCTTCGCTAAACATATTAGCACTTCCTTTCTTTATCTTGACTATAGTATAACATACTTAAAACTATATGTCAATCAGTTAATGTAAATTCTTTGCCCATCTTCCGTAAAGATATAATTATTTTCACGAATATATTGTGTTACAGTATAATCAGAGAAAAATTCTTCTGTAAATTCTTCCTGCCGAATTCCAACTTTATCCAATACACCATTAGCCCATGTTTTAATATCTTCTTGAAAAGTATTTACAAGTTCTCTAATAGGTTCAGTATCATAATTAACTTTTACTGTAAAAGTTTGATTTTCATATACTGATACATCACCTAAAATATACATAGAATAGAGTGTGCTAAGAATAGCACTACCATCCCCACTACCATCTTCATATACAGAACTAATAAGAATATCAGTATCAGTAATAGTATATTCAGCATTATTTTCTAAAAGTTCGTTGCTTTCTTCACCAAAAACTCTATCTGAAAAAGAATTAAATTCTGCACTATAATAAGCCTTGTATGAAGTAGAATCCTTTACATTTTGAAGCGCAATAGCTTTTGCTTCATCGGATAATTCATCAATAGTATACGTAACTAAAGTCCCCATAAGTTATTCCCCCTTAAGAATAGTATCTACAACAATTCCCTTATTTTCCATGTAATAATATAAAATCTTATGAAATACATCTGCAATAGTTTCATCACTATTTTTAATCTTCTTAACTAAATCTATATCTTCATTATAAAGATATGAAGCCCTAATACCTAGTTTCTTCTTTCTATCTTTAACTTTACCGATATTCTTTTTACGGCGAATTTCGCTCATATGATATCTACAATAGCTACAAAGTTTCTGATTTCCATGTGTAGCTTCAAAAGGTTTACCACATTCTTTACAATATTTAGTCTGCTCCAATTTTAACATCCTCTCCATCTTTAGTAAACATTAGGTCATGCTTATAAATATAATCTTCAAGGCAATTCCTTGATTTATAATCCTTAATAAACTTTTCTTCTTTCTCCTTTAATTCTTTTTTAATATTTCCAAGCCAATACTTAATATCTTCCCTAAATTCTTCAATAAGAAAATTGAAATTAGGATTATCTAAAAAGGTTTCAATACCTACATTAGTAAGATAGTCACTAATGGTAATTTTACCCATATGTTCCCAAGCACATGCACAATTAAGTTGTACATTTAATTCCGTATCATGTTTATTATCGTAACGATAAATTTCATCAAGAAAGTTTACTACATCTGTAATAACACATTCACGCTCATTAGTGACAAACCCACCACCAATGTCGTATATTTCTTCATCGAGAAAATCCTTTAGTGCAATACGCATATCTAAAGCATAATCATCACTTTTAACAATTCTATTTAATACTTCTCTCCGCACATCTTCGGTAAGTTCGTCAAAGTCATAAATATTCAGCGTTTTCATGGTGATACTCTCCTATTCTTGCATAGTAATTAGGGTTATCATAATCTCTATATATTTTATAGTTCAATACTTCCGCTTTAATTATATCTTCACTATCTAAATGGTCGTAAATTTCTCCACTCATACGTTCATGAAATTCTTTATGAAATAATGCTTGCTCAAATCCACGAGAATAAATATCAATCTGCTCTTTTAGTTTGCTAGTTTCCTGTATAATTCTTTCGCCTATAAGTTCTACAAAAAGGTCAGCTTTTTCTTGTCCAAAACTTTCTTTGATGAGTTCATAAAACCCATCCAAATCATTTACATACATAATTTAATCTCCTACATCTGCATAATAATTATTATATGCCCACATGTAAATAGCTTTACTAAGTTTATTAGCTTCTTCTATATGGCTATCATCATAATCAATCTTAGGATATTTTTTCTCATATTCCTTAATTATATCTAAGGCATCTTCAAAACCATCTTCATAAATATCAATGTTATCCATGAGTTTTCCTGTTGCACGTGAAACATCTTCTTCAATAAGTCTTTGTGCAAGTTCTACAAATTCATCTCCATGCTTTTGCCTAAGAAAATCATAAAGGTGTTCAAGAGTGAAAATCTCCATAGTCAATGATACCTCCCAATATAACATCTACCATGAATACAATCATCTAAATAATTTTTAGCACGATTATCCTCATTAAGCCACATGTTATATTCTTCATTAACTTTACTTAGGTCAGCTTCACTATCTTTATGCCCTGTTTCTTCACAAAACATTTGCCATAATGCGTCCTCAATATCATCTGCATTAAAAATGTATCTATGGTAAAGCAAATAGGAATCAGACCACTCACCACCAAAGTTAAAACGAATACCACGAATACCACGCCAATTAGGTAAACCTTTAATACTTGCCATCGTTATCAACCTTCTTTCTTAAATAATCTTCCATTGCTAGGGCAAAGTGAAAAGCAAAATCATCATCTTCACCAAAGTAGTCATCCATAACATCTTCAATCGTGTCTCTTAAATCAAATTCTTTGCCCTTAACTTTAATAACCATTTCTTATTTCTCCTTTATTATACTACATATTAAAAGTCTTGTCAACCACAAATTATAGTTTTATACAAAAGTATAAGTCCTTCTGCATTACAACCTGTTTTAGTTTTCTGAATTAAATTTCCATTTTCAAGCCAAAATACGGCACGAGTTCCCTTCTCATAATTATCTACAAATACCCTTTGACTATCCCTGTCATAAGAATATTTCTCATTCCCAAACATCATTACTTCCAAGATTATTCCTCCTTCATATGGGATAGAATAAGCATATGAAGAAGTGAGTACACTTCATCTTCATCATCAAACTCTACCATATGGCTGATAATGTTAAAGTACAAGTCAGTAATTTCATGTGGACTCATATCACCTGTAACATCAATAACATCATCATCTCTACCATTTTGAATTGCTTTAATATTAATATATGACATTTATAATCTCTCCTTATACAACCAATTTAACTTGTGGGGCATAATCCCAAAATTCAGATATCATATTATCATCAGATACATGGTCTTGCTGAAAAACAGTATTATCTTCATCTAAAGTGGTAAGAAGAAAATCATGGTCATTAAAGTAAACTATAATTTCATCAATATAATCATCTTTAGTATACCATTTTACACCCTCAAACATTACATTAACTAAGTCAGTTCTTGCATAAGAAGTTACTTTAGCACCCTTAACATAAGGATTATCCATATTATTTTCTGCAAATTCTGCCCAATCATAACCATGTACAGTAAATACAACATCACTTACAATTGCCATTTTAATTCATCCCCCTCTCAAAACCAATATCTTCTAAATACATTTTAATAGTGTTTAGAATAACTTCTTCGCTATTAGTGTCCATAATTTTCTGTAGTTCCTCTTCTTCATCTTTTTGAAGTTCACAAACAGATAATATATCTGTATACTTATCAAAAGCTAATCTATTATCTTCCTGCAATACCTCAAGTTGAGCATAAGTTTTTTCAGTAAATTTAATATTCACAAGTTTTTCATATGCATCTAAAGCCGTTTTTGTCATAGAATATTCTTCTGCATATCTTCTTAAAATATCTTCATAAAGTTTATTAGCGTTTACTCTCATATCAATCTCTCCTTTCTTTACTGTACTTAAAGTATATCACAATGGGGAAGTAATGTCAAGCACAAATTTAGATAATTTCTATACAGAATTTACTACCTTGCATAGCTAAAAAAGGTTTTTCAAATTCATCCAAGAACTTAAAATAATCAAATTCAGTATGAGGATAAAGTGTAAATATACAATGATATCTATCTATATAGAGCGTTTTGCCTACATGAAAACTATGTTTTATATTAAAAAATTCATCTACATATTTTTCCATATACATAGCAAAATCAATACATTCATCCGTACACATATCAATAAGCATATCTTGATTATTGCCAATATATTCATAGAGCCAAGAAGGAATATCCTTAGCTTCTCTTATGTAACATTCCATAATCCCTGCTAAAACACCACATACAAAAGGTGAAGCCTTATGCACCTTATTATTCTTAAAGAATAGCTTAGCATGATTATCTCTTAAATACTGCTGAATATTATCGTAGGCAAAATCATGTAAATACGCTTGCTCAATATCCTTAAATTCCAATTAGCACACTTCCTTTTCTGTAAATACAATCTCATTACCCTTAAGGGCAGGAGAATAAACAATTAAAGAGTCAAATGAGCCATAAGGCTTTTGATAAGTTATCTTATTATCTTTAATACAAGTAATAATACTATTACGCTTACTGAAAAATTCAGCAATATTTTCAGACAACTCATTCCATTTTAAATTAAATACCCCATTATAGATTTTAAACTTTGCCGTATCAACCTCCATAGCGTTAGGGTAAGCACTTCTAAAATCAAGCCAATCCCCTACAAAACAAGTCAAAACAATACCATTCTCCATTTCTTAAATTTCTCCCCTCAAAGTATAAACTTATTACATATATAATATACCACACTATAAAAATCATGTCAACTGTAAAAATTAAAATAATAGAAAACAATTTGAAGCAATAAAAAGGACTACGAAATGTTTCGTAGTCCTTTTATAATCATGCGATTTCTTCCTGTTCGGCTTTCTGCTCACCTTCTACCAAGATACGGAGATATTCTGCAATGGAGATTCCTTTTTCTTTACTACCATTACGGAGAATATTAAAGGTGGATTCATAGATGCTCAAAGATTTCGTAACCAACCCCAATTTAGCCTTGCGTTCCATTGCACGTTCATGTGCTACCTTTGCCGCCATAGCTTTCTTTTCAGCCTTGCACTCATTGCAAATGGTCTGTCTGCTACCCTGCGGAAGCCAAAGTTCCTTACCACATTCTACACAGAAACGGCGTACCATACCTTCATGATTATTTTCCTGTTTAACTTCTTCATTCATCATTTCCTTTTCCTCCTTATTAGCTACAACAACATTTTCCTGTGCTTTTACTTCTTCGTTCATCATTGCCTTTTCCTCCTTAGATTCTTCTACAAAATTAACACCATTAACTACATTTACCATGTTTTCCATTTTACATTCTCCTTTTCCTAAATCCTTAAATTTTTTATGCTTTAAGTTTACCATACTTTTCATTGCTTGTCAAGCAATATTTTCTAAAGTTTTTACAGTTTTATAAACCATATAGCTTACAAAACTTACCAATAGGATAATTGATAGTGTCATGATTATCTCTCCTTTCCTTTATCTTGATTATATCTTATCATACTTTTGAAGTTTTGTCAATAGGTTATTCTTATTTTTTTATTGCATCTATACATTCAATTAGTAAGAATAAAGCTATCGTGACAATGAAACCACATCCAAATGCTAAGAACCCCAATACAATCAAGCTAATCACCTGCCTTTAATATTATACTAACACACTTAATCTAGTTTGTCAAGAATTAAATCTTTATTGATTAAATTTTCTAAGCCAAACTTACTAATATAAGTTACAATATCTTCTATGTTCCAATACTCACTAATAAAATCAGCATAAGTATAGGATACAATCAAGCACCCCTCTTCAAAAATAATATCGTCATAAATATTAAATCTATCGTGGTCAATTAAACTATATACATGCAGAAAATCGTGACCAAATATTTCAGATATATCATCAATATTATCCCACATAGCATAGTGTCTATTTTGTGCTATTTCATTATAGATAAGACACTTTTCATAATCAGAAAGATTATCATTAATGAATAAGCCAAAATCATAAAGCCATTCATTATAAGAACAATGTGTATATTTATCACTATTTTTATACAATTCTTCTAATTTACTCATAATAAATCTCCTATAGCTACACCATACAAATCTTCTAAGCCATGCCAAACATCTTCTCTTGATGTACCTTTAGTGAAGAAATACCAATCTTCTGCCAAGAAGAGTTCTCCATCTACTTCATCAAAAGGAATATTAGCAAGTTCTTCCCAAACTTGATTAAAGGATTTAAGGCTCATTTAATGCACCTCCAATCCAATAGGTTTACCTTCAACACAAATAAGTTCACCAATATCTACTTTATCAGCCAAAATCTCAAATATTTCTTCCTTAGTAAGCCCACAAAGTTTTGTAGGTACTTCTACATAAGCGGTAAGATTGACTTTAAGTAGAACTTTTTCAATATCCATTAAATACTCATCCGTTTTACAATTAGGACAAGCATAAGTATAATCCTCACCTAATTGCATCATCGGCATATCTTCTTCACACTTAAATACAGACATGCAATTATTACATCTAATCATAATTAATCCTCCATATCTAAATCTAAAGGTTCACTATCAATGCTATAAAGTTCTCCACAATCTACACAAGATATATCATCCTGCAATTCATTCCAAATAGTATCAATGTCTTCATCTTCAAGTTCTTTAGGTACTTCAATGTCTGCAATACCTGTTACAGTAATTCTAAGTTTCATATGTATCTCTCCTTTCGTTTGATTATATATTATCATACATTCAAAGTCTTGTCAATAGGTTTATTCAAAAAATACTCTAATATCACCATCTACAGATTCACCAATATTAGGTGTTCTCTCAAAAATTTTCTGATATTTATCATAAAATTTATTAGCATTATCATTATCCTGCAATAAGTGGTGTTTATTACCCAAATAAAGGTCGTAGAAAAGGTCAAAACCTTCTTCTTGCTTATCTTCCTCATACTCATTACAAAGAAGTCCTGCTTCACAATATGCTCTTGCAGTATGTACAAGAAGGTCAACTGCTTGTGTATCAATACAATTTTCATCAATCTTATTTAGAATACTGTCATAAATATGACAATCTTCTTCATCTAAAATATGTTCAGCTTCACTAATAAGTGCTCTAGCCATACCTAAAACTAAACCATCCCACATATAACAACCATTATCATACAGATTCATATTAAATCTCTCCCTTCTTAAAATAGATAGCCACAAGCATAAGCATAATCAGCAAATCCTCATAATAAAAATTATACTTATATTCACCAATCAATGCGAACAAGATAGCTAAACACATAATAGTTTTACTAATCATTTTTATTTCCTCCTTATGATTATATATTAACACATATAAAAAGTTTTGTCAATATGTTTTATAAAATTTCTAAATTAAATTCTTTATGTTTACATGCACCACAACGATAAGTGAGTCTTGTCCCTAATCTAATCTGACGAACAAATTTAGTTTCATTTTTATAATAGTAACTATGACCACAATTATTACAGGTTACTTTGTATTTATATTCTCTGTATCTATCAATAGATTTAATATATTCATTTTTCTTTTCAGCTTCTTCATGAGTAGAATATGTACCAATATGGCAGTTATCATAAAGTTGCATTACTTTTCTAGCATAATTCTGAAACCATTCTCTATGTCCTTGTCCATTAGGCATAGCATGACAAAGCTCATGTAAAATAACATCACGCAAACAATTTTTTGTACTATGAAAACAAATATCAGAAATAGTAATAGTAACCTCAATAATCTCTCCGTAATCATCTCTATGATAAGTACATAAACCAAATCTTCTAGTACATCTTGTAGAAAGTTTAACTTCCCTAATAGGAAATACATTAAAGCCTTTCTGAATAAGTTCATTCCTTAACTGATTTACATTAAATACAACTTCCTTAAGCATTTCTTCTCTAGTCATTTCAATTCCTCCTTTAACCTTGATTAAAGTATAACATAGCCTAAAAGTAATGTCAATAGAAAAAGCAGGAAAAATTTCCTGCTTAAAGTTATTTCTTAACATCTTTTTCAGTTTTACCACAATTAGGACATTTGATAGTATCTTGAAAGTCCTTACTATTATCTGACCATCTATCAGCCGTACAACCACAATAAGGACATTCAAAAGTAGCAATAACCGCATTAGGATTTCTATGTATTACTGTTTTGATTCTCATACTTGTACACCCTCCGCATACTTTGTTCCTATAGGTCTATAATCAGTACCTAAATCTTCTTCTGATAGTCCACAATGAGGGCATTGTATTTTAGGTACTACATTTCTATGAAAGTTATCATCATCATAACCCCAACGCTCTTCCTCATAACCACAAGCAGAACAAGCAAAGATAGCCTTAAAATCCCTTCTATGTTGATAGGTAATTTCTTTTATGGTCATTATTACCCCTCCACAAATTCTACAAAATCATCAAAACCATTAAGATAATGCTCTACATACTCACCTAAATGTGGGTCTTGTTTCCATACCTTAATCTCTGTATTGCCATATTCAAAATGATAATACTCATCTTTGTCAGTATAATAGATACTACCCCAAATATCGCCATAATCTGTAAGGTAAATTGTATCTTCTTTTACAGCATATTCAGCATTATAGATATCGAGTAAATCTTTTAGCCTATCCATTATTTACCTCCTACATAATATCTAATCCATGATTTTAACATAGGATTGTTAATACTAAGTTTTGACTCACTATTAGGATAACTAAAGTATACATATTGTCCTACTACATACATACGCTTTTTACCAACCACTATGGAATTTCGTTTGAGTTCAAACGGAACTTCTAAATCTTTAAGAATTTGAATTAACTTGCTCATTAGTATTCACCTTCTCAATAAGTTTGTTGATAATATCTTGTTGCGTATCTTCTACATCCATTTCTCTTGCTACTTCTTCCATAATATGTTCTACTTCATTTGTTGTTTTAATAGTATCTAAGCCAATAGTTTGCACATATTTAGCAAGAATATTAAAACCAATAGTAGTTAAATAGTTATTGATGATAATTTTATCTAGTGAATGTGCAAGAAAAATTCTATTCATATCTGTTAAATATGAAACACCTGCAAAACTATCATCCATTGCTACATCAAGAAAATCGTCAATATAATCTTTGAACTGATAAATATACTTAATATCACCTTTATGTTTTATTGCCATATTATCAGCAACATCAATAATTCTATCATAAAATGGTCTATCACTAAATCTTTCGAGTTCAATACATTCTTTAATAAGTTCATCTTTAAGATAACAGTCTACATACTGATACATACGAGAAGGAATAGTAAACTTTCTTTTATCCAATTTAATAATATGGACATCACCAAAGAAAATTTCCTGTAATAGCGCATTAGATACTCTATCACCATCATGAGTTACAAGCCCAAGATTAGGGTCAACATGAAAGGGATTATGCCCCCACTCACTAATCATAAAAGGTTCATTGATATTAACACCTAAATGTTTAGCAATCTTTTCCTGCGTAGTCATTTTTAATATCCTCCTTAAGTTCATTTAATGCTTCTTTATAAGAACAAGAAGTATAATCTAATCGTTCATAAATAATACCCCAAATATTTTCACTTGATACATCTATAGCATTAGCTTTAACATAGTCTACCAAGTAATTAAATGTAAGTGCTTCAAGAATATCGTTGGAAATAAACTCATCAAAAATATACTCTAAAGTATACTTAAAAATTTGCTTCATATCCACAATATCTACATCTTTTTGTTCAAGTGCTTTTTCAATAAATGGGGCAAGGCAATCTGCATTAAATTTAGTTACCATAATCTCCTGTACCCACTCTACAGACACAACATCAATAGCATCTTGTGCAGAATTACCATCTTCAAAAAGAACGCCCTTAAACTTTTCTACATAATCGTACATACTAAATAGTGGATAAAGGTCTTTAAATCTTTCTTGCTGACTAACTTCTACATAGTACAAATCGTTATGCTTTTTGCCACAATAAAGAATATATAGAAGTTCCTGCTGACTAATCAATTTACCATCTTTAACAATACCATCATTAGTGATTGTATACTTTCCTGCAATACTTCTAAGCGTAAACGAACTTCCAACAGGCATTCCCAACTGTTTAGTTAATCCTTCAATCATTTTACTTTTCATGTCTACCTCTCCTTTCGACTGTATCTAAAGTATAACACAAATAAAAAGTCTTGTCAATAGAAAAGGCAGGAAAAATTTCCTGCCCATATTTTAGTCCTCTATCATGCTACGGAGATTATCTGCAAGTTCTTGTGGCGAAGTATACTCATTAGCATTACTTGCAATAATATCTACCATCTCATAACTAACACTTCTTTGTAATCCAATACTATTAATAAGGTTAATAAGGAAGTTATATGCGACTACATCCATATTGATAATAACCTTTTCACACAAATAGGTATCTAATGCTGAATCCAATAATTGAGTAAAGGAACTAGGTCTATTACCATCATTGTATGCATCTTTCAAATAGTGCTTAATTTCTTCCATATGGAAGTTAAAGCAATCAGACTCATTCTTCTTTACAATCGGCGGTACATAATCATTCAGTAAATCATAAAAAGTTCTTTTCCAATTATTACTTGTGCTAGAAAGATTGTCTGCTAACTTGCAAATATCATCACAAAGATACATTCTAGCGTCATAAGGAAGTTGCTTAGTTTTCATAATTAATTTCTCCTTTCATCATAACCCATTAAATATTGTGGTGTAACACCAAAGAAATCACTTAACATTAGAATTGTTTTCCACCGAGGATTCCCTTCCCCTCTTTCTAATGTTGCAATCGTTCCATAGCTTATTGCATTTCCACCATACTTTTTGTTAACTTGAATAGCAAGTTCTCTTTGCGATTCTATTAGTTTGTGCATCCTTAACTCTTTTAGTCTATTACTCATTGTTTACCTCAACAAAATGATAAAAACAAGTATGAGAACCATAATCCCATATTGTTACATTATCTCTTGTCCATTGCCTTACATAAGGTGGCTCATAATTATTCTCTTTCCACCAATCCATTACAGATTGTTGTGCTTCTTCTAATGTAGAAAATGTACCATGTATATTATCTTGTCCATGTCCTACCCAATGAGTTTCATACATTTTTATTAGCCCCCTCATATTTTGCTAATGTACCTAAAACGTCATAGTTATTCAGTAGGTTAATAGCATCTATATCACTAACACCATAGGTTTCTCTTAACTCTCTGCGTAATGCTTGCCATTGTGCTCTTGTAGTGATATTTTGAAACTTATTTTGATACTCTAATATTGTAGTTGCCGTTAGGTTAGACAAATTCATATCTCCTTTGCGAAGTCCTTCATAAAATAATATAGATTTACAAGCATAGGGTCATCCACTCTAAGTTCCTTAAAGTATTCTTCATTATCATATTTAATTAATGCCCAATCATCTTCCTGTCCATGAAAAAATCTAATAGTAACATCTTTAACACCATCAATATAATGTACCTTACCATTATATTCTACAAAAGTAGCATGAGTTTTCTTTGTGCAAGATTTAGTGTTTAAGAGTACTTCAGCACGATTATGCTCATTATTGACCTTTACCATATCATTATAATAGGAAGTGTCTTGAAAAGGGTGTGCAAATCCTACATTAGAAATGGTGGTGGCAATAGCCATAGCAATTAAAGTTTTCTTCATGGTTAATCCTCTCCCTAATTCTCAATTTTCTCTGTCCTTATTATAATACATGGGAGGAATTTTGTCAATAGGAAATTTTTTATATTTTATGCTTGACAATACTTTTATAAGATGCTATCATATAATTACAATCTCAACAGGCTCTCCATAATAAAGATTTAATGCTTCACATGCTTCCTGCAAAGAATAAAATTTAGTTGCATATTCAATATCTCTGCTCCATACATTAGGACTATGCTTATTAATACTTAAATATTTTTTAGTAACTTTATTTTGAACTACATACATATAATCCCCTCCATTACACACGAAAAGCAAGGTATCGCACCTTGCTCTTAACAATAATTGTTTTGTTCTTCTACGAGAAATATCATCTCAAACCGAACTCTTTTCGTGTTTGGGTCGCTAAGCTCAACGACACAAGTTTTAAGCGTGTATTATTTGAAGCATATTGTTATGCCACAAACCGAAAATCATTCCGCAAAAACTCAAAGGTTTCTGCAATAACATCAGGATTTAGCGCAGTCAAATGTTTTTTAGGAACTTCAAAAATTCTTGTTCCTTCCATAATTACTGCCTTTGTTCTCCACAAAAAGACTACACGCACAAATGTATTGTTATACAATACAATGTCTTTTTCTTTGATACCCATGACAATCATCCTTTCTGATTAGATTTCCCTATTTCCTTACCTATTGCTTAGGCTTTGAACATAGTATAGCAAATATAAAAGGCTCTGTCAAGGGCTGAAACAAAAGAAATTATATTTGAATTTTTGCGAAAATTCTATACAAATTGAACCTCAACATATGGTGTTGTAATACCATATTTTACTATATTTTGTATGTTTATATTGTTATTGTACTCATAAGCATTAACAATTCTTCCTCTGCCATCAAAAATATAAAAATCTTCAAATACACTTGCATTACAAAATAGAAACTTCATTAGTTTAGCTTTAGTATCAGATGCAATAATATGTTCTACATTGTTAGGTGTAAGTGCAAATGCTACATATTTTTTACGGTGTTTATTAGCTATATCTAATTTAATCATTTACTGACCACCTCCATATTAGGTAAATCTTCTTTATCAAATACACGAATTTCATTAGTTTTTAGATTTTGTACTGCCCAACATGTATCTATATTGTTAGCTTTAATTACAATACCTACACCAAATTTTTTATGTTTAATTGTTTCTCCTTCTGTTAGCCAATAGTTATACATTGTCATCACCATCCAAGGAAAAGAATCCAAAATTTTTATTAGGGTACTTTGTTTTTAATGTATCAATAATTGAAATAGCTTCATCTTTTGTACAAAACTTTTTTACATACCTAGAAAATTCGTTTGTATTGTTATCTAATGTTCCGAAAAAATAGTAATGCTTATCCATCATTGTTACCTCCTAGTAAATATAATGCTAGAATCATCAGCGCAATAAGTGAAATTAAAAATACTAACCAAATCATCATTAACATAAATCCCAAAGTATATCAACCTTTCATTGTCGCAAGAGTTATGAATAATTTTTTAGCAAGTTCTGTATTGTTCATCCTGCCTGTAAGGATTAAAGATAATACAAATCCTGCTGATTGTTTATATTTTGAGTATGAAAGTGAAAAAAGAATAGAAATAAATTTACTATTGTCTACTAAATATACACAAGATAGATCTTTAAGTATTTCTGCTTTATAGTCTACTTTATTTTGTTTATTAGTTGATATTGTTTTTATATATGGCTTAAATTTTTTATAGATTATTGTTTTCTTGTCTAGTTCTTCTTCTATAATACAGACAATAATAGAATCTGTACTTTCAGCAAACTTAATAAAGTTATCTATTATTTCTTTATCCTTAAAAAATTCTTTGTCGTAAAGAAAATAGAAAAGAGTTGGCTCGTAAAATAAACCATGAAACTTTTCACTCATTATGTTTTTACTAAATTTTAATTTACTAACTTTAGAGTTACGAAAAAGTTTTTCTATTTCCTCTTTTATTGTTTTTAAATCTCCTTGATAAATTCGTAGCATTGTTCTTTAATAACCTCATCTAATTGTTCTTTTAGCTTAGTATTAGGCTTTTGTTGTTTATAGACATCTTTAATGCAATTAGCATTGTTGGTACACGTTTCAATCATATATTTAATTTCTTCTAAAGTATACATACCTCGTTTAATAGATAAAAGTGAATCTCTTTTTATATCACTATTATCATACCAAATAGCTTTACCAAAAGAAAAGTCACATTGAGCTAATTTAACTAAAAAATCTAATACTCTAATAGCATGACAAGCTGACTTTGTATCATAACCATACTTTTCTATATTATTATGCCTAGCAGGACTATCAATTAGCATATCCTTTTGTTTTCTAAGACTCATTCCCATACAAGCATCATAAAGATAAGGAAGATTCATTGTAGCTAATTCACTATCATTTTGTTCTATGAATTGTACAAGATCATTATCCCTATCAATATAATACATAACATCTCGACTAAATAAAACCTCAATAAAATTAATATTAGCTTTCCACCACAATTGAGATAATTTTCTTATGTCGTGAACTTCATAATCTAAATCGTTTGATACTTTCGATTTAGCAATTTCTTTTTTGTTATATAAATCATCAAAAGTAGGAAACACAAATACTTTATAATCTTTATCAGAAGTTTCAGTATTAAGGTTATAATTATGTGAACCTACTAAAGCTGACATAAATAATTTATTATTCATGATAAAACCCCTAAAACTAAAGCTAATCCAATACAAAAGAATATAGCTGTAAATAAATCTTCACATGCACACATTGTTACAAAAAGTATAATCCAGCCTACTGTTACCATTGTTTTACCTCCACAGTACATATTGTATCATTATGCCACCCACCATGAGCAACAAGTAAAATTCTTGTAATAATAAAGCCATTTGTTTTCCCAATACCTCCACTATTCCAACCAAAAGATATTACTTTACCATCAGGCTTTACTATTCTTGCTATCTCTTTTTTAATGTTGGCATAAAATGATGCTTGTGTTGTTTGCATTGTTACAGGAATGCCAAATCCCTTATAACATTCAGAGACTTGACGAGGCCCGAAAGGTGGATCGAATAAAACCCCATCAACACTTTCATTTTCAAAATGTATTAGAAAATCTAATGCATCTAAATGATAATCTGTATCATACTCTGGATTTAAATCATTAGTTATATTACCCCACTTATTAGTATTAGCAAAAGGATCTATCCACAGATTACTTTTGTTATCTACTTCTTCTATGAGTAATTGTTTAATTGGTTTAATAGAAAATGTATTCTTATTAGGCATTGCCCATGTTCGCTCTATAACCATTAGTTGCCACCTCTGATATTCTTTCACTTGCTAGATCATAATACTCTTTATTTTTCTCAATACCAATAAAATCTCTATTATATCTTAGACAAGAAATACCTGTTGTTCCAAGTCCCATAAAAGGATCAAATATAATATCTATCTGTGTAGTAAAATTATAAATAAACCAATCAGCTACTTCTTGTTTCATTACTGCTCTATGTATCTTTGTTGTTGTAGCTGAATTAACAGATGTTGTTAATATATTTTTAGTATATGTGTAATTAGATTTAAGTGCTTTATCACCGAACACTAAAAAATATTCATAAGCATTTGTAATATTAAATCCTTGTGCGGGCATAGGATTAGACTTTTCCCAAACAAATATCTGCTGAATTTTATTATAATACTTGCCAATAATTTTATAAATATCTTGCTTGTTGTAGAAATTTGTCTGTACGTTTAAGAATAAATACTTATTGTATTGCACATTGTCTATAAAATTAACAAGAAAAGCAAAATAATCATCTATTGTATCATCGTAGTTTTTATATTTATCATTACGCCTTCTATTATATGGAGGTGAAGTAAAAACAATATCACACTTAATCTTAGATAATAGGTTAAAGCAATCATCGTGATAAAGACTAATCATATTTTAAGCCTCGCAATCTCTCATATTCATAATCATAATTAAGATTAGTTGTTGCTAAAGTAAAGTCATTAATAATACTATGCAGAAGTTTTAAGTTATCTATTGTATATTTATCGTAGTTATTGACAAAGTATGTAGCAAGTTCTTTATAAAAATATACATCAGAATATACTTCTTTAGGTATTGTTTTATCACCTAAAAAATCATTTATGTATTTAATATATGACTTACCTTTAATGTATTTTATTGTAAATCTTGCTTTAAGAGCTTCCTTAACATCATCTTTGCCTGTAGCAAACACATGAATATTTTTAGAATTTTCCTCTAAAATTTTCAACAATACATCAGAAGTATTTGCTTTGTTTAGATTTTGGATAAAAAGACATAAATTATCAGCATTTCTAAACAATTCTTGAACCTTTTGCATGTCTTCTGAATTGTTATAAAAAGAATAAAACTCAAGACAATTGTCTTTTGCATATTGTTTTGTTAATGCTTCTACTGCTTCATTGTTATTTGTTATAAATAAATAGTTACTCATACATTATCCCTGCCTCTAAATAGTATAATAAAGCATCATGAATAATATTAAGAGTTACATTATCTAGTGTTACGTTATATTGATTATTCTTTTCACACTGTTCCAATGCGGTAAGAATACCAATAATAATATCAGCTTTTAATCTCTCCATAATTATTATTAATACCACCGCCATCTAATTCTACATTTTCCGCATTAGGATATTCTTCCCAAAAAGTACTGATAGCTTCATAAGATGAACCTGCTTCAATAATACAACCTACACGCTCATTATCTTGATCGAAACTAAAATGATACATATTCCACATCACAGAAATCGCTCCTCTAGCCAAAGTAAAATAAAATTAAATATAGATGCCCAAAATAATATGCTTAAAAATACTGATATGCTCATGGGTGCTCCCAAATATATAAGTATACAACACATGATTAAACATACTATTACAAGTATAGGAAAACCATCTAAAAATCTATCTATCATAACTCGAACACATCCTCATAGTCTAATTCGTCTAATTCTGCTTCATCAACAAGTTTTACTTCACCATAATCTTCCAAAAGTTTGTATACAGCATCCTCATTTGTAATATCAAAATCATCTGGCACTACAAATTCTTTTTCACCAACATAAATTGCTTTATATGCTACTAATATTGTTTTCATCTATTATTCACAACCCTTCCACAAGTTTCATACAAATCTTTTATATAGCTATACATATCTGTAGGTAAATTATCTGGTGTTATTGTTTGTGAAGCAATTATAGCAAGACAAGTTTGTTCACTAGGTATAATAATTATTACTACAACACTTATTATAAATACTAATGCACTGCGCTTAACAATAAGATAAACAAAACTAACAAATGCAATTATATATGCAACCAAAAGTATTTTGTCAGCACAACTCATTAAATAAATTAACCACGGATTAATCATTATTTGCTCACCTTTACAGCTTCTGCGATCTTTTGAACAAAATCAATTATGTTGTCCTGTACCAAAGAAACATTATCTGGAGTAGTATATTGAAGAACTAACATCATTAATAATGTTGTTTTAGTAGGAATGAAAATAACCAATAATATAGATACAACGGTTATTGCACCTATTAACTTTTCAATTCTAATTAGTGTTTCTTTTTGAACATCAGCAGTATCTGCAAGCATAGGAAATAAAATTACAGCAACTATTCCTAAAATCATGACTATCATAGACACAATTTTAATAGTAGATGCTACATCTACTATGTAAATAAGCCAAGGACTAATAATAGGTTCCAAAATTATAACCACCTTTCAAAAATAAATCTTAATATAAAACTTGCTACAAAAACGTAAAGAAAAAATTTTAAAAATGTTTCTAAAGCTGTTTTAGGATCTAAAGGAAAACAAAGAAGGTAAACTAATGCACTAATCATAAAGATTATAGGAAATTCACCCAAAAATTCTCTAAACATTACGAACCTCCTGCATAAGATTAGCCAATAACAACTCTTTCATTATAGCAGATTTTTTTACCTCCGTCAAGAGATTGAGTAATTTATCTATTAAAGAATCTACATGCACCATATCTTCATGTTTTAAAGCCTTAATATCTTCTTCATATTCTGTTGGTAGTGTTGTTAAACCCATATTGTTTGTATTATTATAAATCTTAATGTCAAGCAAAAAGCTAAAGAAAGATTCTGTAAACTTATTAGCGTCTGCTACTTTGTTTAAGATATTTATAATTTCATTTAAATTTTTATCAGATACTGAATAGACAATATTTAAGAAGTTATCATAGCTACAATCATAAATCATCTTAACTCTATCTATTGTTATATTAGGTGCTATAAGTTCTAAATTAGCTATTGCTTGTCTAACAGATCCACTACCAGATTTAGCTATTTCTGCAAGAAACCGATTGTTATCCACAACAAAATGTTCTTCATTACATATATACTCTAATCTTTTTGTTATATTATTTACATTAACAGGAAGAAAATTAAAACACTCACATCTGTTTTTAATTGTTGGAAGTATTTTATTTTCTTCTGTAGTACACATTATAACATAAAGGTAGCTCGGCAAAGACTCTAAAAGAAGAAGGAGTTTACTAATTGCTTTAGTACCAAAACAATGACATTCATCTAAGATTAAAACTGTATTGTCATATGCAATAGGTTTAGTCTTTACAGATTCTATAATATTAGCCATATCTTCTGATGTATTATGAGATGCAGAATCTACTTCTACTACATAAGCATTAAGTATATTAGCTATGATTCTAGAAATTGTTGATTTTCCAGAACCTGATTTTCCCATGAAGATATAAGAATGCTTAATATCATTATTAGCTATTTCTTCTTTTAATATTTTAATTATATGTTCTTGACCAACTACTTCATCTAAAGTTTGTGGTCTGTATTTAGTTGCAAGACTCATTTGAATACCTCTTTATAGCATTTCCAAATTATTTTACATGCAATACCAAATGTTATTATAAAAATTATAGCATAGACAATAAGTAATCCGATTCCGATATTAAATAGTGTCTCCATTAAAAATACCTCTTAATCAGCCATAAAATACCTTGTGCCAATACTAATAAACATAATACATAAGTGCCACATATAGCACCTAGAATGATACTATCTGAAATAATATCAATCATAGATAACATACCATGTACATAAGGAATACTACTGCAATGCAAGTACCGTATATTATAGCTAGTGTAAGTAATACAGACATTACAGTAACTAGAGTAAACTTATTCATAAATTTATTTCCTTTATTTTTTCATTAATTTTGTTAAGTCTTTCTTCCAAATCATTTTCAATAATAGTTTTAATAGCCACTTGTGCAGCATCTGTTAAATTGTAAAACTCAATAAAATTATTTAAATTCTTATATATAGCTATATGATGTATATTAAACATTTCATGTATTAATTTAAGTTTGTATTCTAATTCTTCAGCATTATCAAAAAGCTTTTTGTACTGTTTCAACTCTGCATATCTATATTCAGCACGTTTATATTCTTTATTAAACTCTTCTTTAGTCATTATTAACCCACCTAAAATGCACATCAAAACCCAATTCATCTTCTAACTCGTCTACTTTATATGCAGCTTTTGCACCTACAGACTTTGCTGCAAAAGTTAAAAACCAAAGACTAACAGTTAAGCTAATTTTAGCTAAAAATTTAAAAAACTTATAAAGCATTAAGCACAACCTCCACAACAACCAAAAGGAATATTTTCATTTATTGCCCTATCAATCTGATCCGCATATTTAACCAATTCTTTAGGAAGATAATCACAATCTATAAGCCATTCTTCTATAGTAGGATTATAGTCTCTATCTAATCCTCCACCACTTTCCCAAAATCTATCATATTTTTGTCCATACCCAAATATATATGTTTTACCATTAATTTTTAAAGTTAATATCCCACTACAAAGATTAGGATATTTCCCTGTATAAGAAATAAATTCTACAGTATTTTTATCTTCTGGTCTATTAATTACCATAATTATTGCCCCTTCCTAATTAATTCAACAAAAGCTTTATCTGCTTTACTATATGAGTGAACTACTCCCACTTATAGAAGTGGGAGCTTCTAATTATCATTGCTTCACCATCTAAGCATAAGAACTTGTCCTATACGTAGATATATATGATAACTCCCATTAGACTTTAGGACAAGTTCCTTGCCCTTTTTGAACGCAAATTAGCTAAAGAAAACTTATTTTGCTTTTCCTCAAATAATTTAGGTTCAATCATAGATATTCCAATATCTCTAATATTCAAAGATGCATTATAATCTCTGTATAGATGCTTACCACAACCACCACAATCATACTCCTTAATAGCTAAATTTTTAGTCAATGTGTTTATATAACCGCACTCATGGCATTTTTGTGTAGATTTTTCAAACCTATTTATCTTTACAAAGATCATGCCTTTATGCTTAAGTTTATACTCTAGCATTAACCTAAACATGCCGAAACCATTGTCTAACAAGTTTTTAGCTAATTTAAGTGTCTGTGACATTGCTCTTAAATCAATATCTTCTACAGAAACTAGTGCAAATTGCTTTACTATCCTAAAAGAAAGTATATGTAGTGCATTCTTCCTTATATTAGCTACCTTCCTATGAAGTTTTTGAATTCTTTTAAGCAACTTTAGGTACGCATTGCTTTGTTTTTCCTTCTTCGCAAGTTTCTTTTGTAATGCTTTAAGCTTACATTCATTCTTGTGATATGTCTTCTGAAATGATGCTAATATATTATCTAATAAGGTTTTATCCTTACTGCTAGGAACACATCCACCTTGTTGTGCATAATCTAATCCAAGACATAATTCTTTATGATTATTTAAATAATCCTTAACTTTAGCTAAAGTTTCTTTATCATGTTTTAATGTAACATACTCTTTAGTATATATTACAATTAAAGACACAGTATATCTATCTTGACCTATTCGCTTAATAACTGCTTTGGTTATTCTGCAATTTTCTGGTAGGTCACGATGATACCTTAGTTTTATTGGATTCTTTAACTTAGGTATTACAAGTGCCATGTACCTACTACTTTCTCCAAGATACCCCTCTAACCTTACTGTACCTTTTTGATTATTGGTAGTAAAAGATTGTTCAGAAAAGAATTTAGCTGAAAATTTAGGCATACCCTTTAAATCTCTAAATGTAAGCTCCTTACCAATAGTTTTAACTTGTTTAAGAGCTTTCTTTTTATATTGATTACCTTTAGGTACATATTCATCATTATATTTCTTAATAGAATTTACAAAATCTAATCTTGCGGCAGACAATGCTAAAGAATCAACTTCTTTCATATAAGAAAACTTTTCTTTTATAGATTTAACTGTAGGTAAATTCTTTACAAATTCTTTAGGAATATAACCACACTTAAAATTTATACTTTCAAGATAATCATATAATTGAGCAACAAATATATTATGTAATTGACGTTTACAGCCACAATTTTTATGGATATACTGACGTTGCTCAGTAGTTGGGTATATTTCATAGACATACCCAGCAGTAAATTCTTTTTCTAATTCTTCCAAGAATCCTAATCTTAAAAACTTGTCTTGTAGATTATGCACAATATTCACCTCCTTTATAGATATTCTAGCATATCTTTAGAGTTTTGTCAATCCCCTACCTATAGAGGTGGAGGTCTTAACTTGCTGATAAAATGTTTGAGAACCTTCACCATCTACAATAAGATAGGCTTTAACAAGTGATGTAAATTGATCAATTACTGCAAGTAATGAATAGTTACCAAAAGTTTTGATAGTCGCTGTAATCATAGCGTTTCACCATAAGCTACTTCGGCATCTTCTATATGCTTAAATCTTCTAGTGCCGATTAAAAACAACGAACAAGTGCTAGTTTCTTCATATACATCTACAAAGTATTCTTTAGTTGATTCACAATAGGAAAGTATTGCAACATTATTTGCATTTGATTTTGAATTTAATATCATTATTTCCACCACCAATAAAATAAAGGCAAGCACTAACCAAATATATTCAGTTAATACTTGCCTTTTTACTAATTATACTGCTTCTTCACCTTTTACTAATGCTTCAATTTCTGCTTGCTTTTTAGCTTCAGCTTCTTCTTTTGCCCTTCTTGCAATTTCACTAGCAGGAACAAATTCTAAAACTCCATCTTTACCCAATTCATAAGTAGCAAATTGGGAATTACCATGAACACGAGCCTTATTCATTTCATCCTTAGCTTTCTTATTGATGGCTTTACTTTCCTCTAATTTATAGAGCATAAATGGTTTTTTATTAACCTTAGATTTTTTAGGTTCTTCTTTTACCTCAAATTCATTTAGATAAAGAATACCTTTTTTGGAGAACTTAAATTTCTTCTGCTGTTCTTGCATAATCTCAAAAATTGTCATAATACTTGCCTCCAATCTTAAAAATCAATAATCTCTAATATCCTCAAAAGTTTGCTGAAGTCTATCTCTATAATTTTTAAGTGTATCCACGATCAGTTTATATACTGCAAGATCTACTTCATATAGAGATGGGTCAGAAAACTCTTCACCAAAGAAAAACTCTGTAGGATTTTGAATACCTGCTTGTATACAGATAGGTAAAGTCATTTCTTCACCTGTTGCAGTATTTACAGCTTCTATCTCCTTAAGAATTGCATCTACCTCATTTATACGAGATTTAAGTTTATTACATCTTACAAGTATTTCGTCTGTCAACTTGCATCCTCCTCCAATTCTAATTGTTTCATTTTTCTAAAGAAGTCATCTTGTACATACATGATCCCTTCTAATATTTTTTCTTGATCTGATATAGCTCCGTGTTGTTCCATTAAGTAACCTGTAGAAACACCAAATATATCAGCTAGTTTTAGTATAAGACACCATGTAGATTTTACATTGGGGTTTTCAATGTTCCCAATAGTAGCAGGAGTTACACTAAATCCTTGATTATTAAGCATCCTACATAATTCTCTAGTAGAGCTAATACCATACACACGACAAATATCTTTTACTCTTGACATTATTAATCATTCCTTTCTATGTACTAATATTATAGCACAATCTGATTAAATTGTCAAGACTAAATTTTGTTTAATATTTGCCCGCTAGACCCCCATTTTCATAGGCTAGGAGCGCGAGTAGAGCACTCCCTATACATTTATATATACCTGTGAAAAATAGGGCTAAAATAGGCTTATTTTCTAAAAGGATCTGTTCTCATATCTTCAATCATTTTATGAAGTTCTGTAATATCTGGGTCTGCATTCCATAAATTATATGTTCTTTCAGACCCTCTACAAATTAAATTTAATTTATAGTCGTTTGTAATGCCATTCCAATAAAATTCAAATAGCTCATAATTTCCATCGTGTTCACGAGTAACTAATCCCATAAACTTAAAGAAACAAGCATAAGCTATCATATATAAGAATACCCAAACAGCTACAATTACAAGTGCAAAATTAAGTAACATCGTGTTTCACCACCGTCAATGGCTTTTTATATTTAGTGCAATAAGGAGAAAAATCATCTAAGAATTTAATATCTTTATACTTTTTAAAATATGTATATGTTTCTGAATCCTTATTTCTCTGACAAGCTAGATTAAGACAATCTGAATTACAAAATGTACATTGATACATTGAAAGTCTATAAAGAAAATAATTTCCTTTATCCACCAATATCATTCTCCTTTACTTGTAATCTATTTTCTGCTATTTTACAATAAGTCTCATCTATATCAATGCCAATAAAATCTTTATTTAACTCTTTACAAGCTTTTCCTGTTGTACCACTACCCATAAACGGGTCAATAATTGTAACATTATCTGGCAATATTCCTACAATATTTTTCATTACTTCTAAGGGCATTTGACATGGATGTGTTGTTTTAGCTTTAGAAACATTCTTTACTTGATTTACATTCCACCAATCATAAAGTCTACCACCTAAAATACCTCTAGCTATACGCTCTTTAATACGTTTATCATTAGGATTCTTATACGGTTGAATGACTTTCCTAAAGTCTGGTTTAATATCAAAAAATGCAATATCCCTATGTTGTTTTGCAGTATTTGAGTTGTACACCCAAGATACAACCTTTACAGGTGGTTTACCCATAGCAATAGCTATTTCATATGTTGTTTCAGGATAATTAATTATTACTGACGGACACATAGAAAATACATACTTCATTTTTTCAATATATTCTTCATGTGGAATTTTATCCTTAAAAGTACGATAGTGATAATTAATATTAAAGGGCGGATCAGAAACAATAACAGGATTTTTACAATTTGTTATAATAGACGGAAGTAGTGCATAACTATCACCACAATAAATTTTAATCATTAAACCAACCACCTTCAGCATAGATTACAATATGGTCAGAAGTTACTTCATCTACTTCAACACCAGTAAAAAATCTTTCAAATCCATGCAGAATATAAGCAAGGTCTGCATAAAGCCAACTTGCTTTAGCTTCATTAAAAGAGATAGTAATTAAATGTCCAATCCTTTCATAATGCTCTACAGATACAAGATGAAATTCTGTATGTAAATTATTAAATATATTATTTATAGTTGCTACAATTAAACTTTTCAATGGTTATTCCCCCAAGAAATATTCATCATATACATAAATGGTTACGATATGATCTTCACTAATACTTACTAAATTAACAATATCAAACTTTGTTTCGAGTTCTAAGAAAAGATTATAAATATCTTCTAAATTATATGACCAATCTCTACCTGTATCATCAATACGAATCACTACTGTACATTCAAATAATCCATGCTGAACTACATCTACTAATGTTAAAGGTTCTTCAAGTAAACCATTGATAAATTCTTCCATAATAGTTACCCCGCTTTTGAAATAAAACTTACTTTATCGTGTAATACATTTCTAATAATATCTTCAGCTAAATTAGTAATAGGTGCTCCTGCTGCTTTAGGATGTCCACCACCACCATAAATATCTTTCATTAACTTGCCTAAATCTAAATTATTTCTTGTAGTTCTTACACCAATAATATTAGTAGCAGGATTAATATTCATTGCAACATCTACATCATATTCATTACAAATAGCATTTCCAACTGTACTCATATCTACACTACCAAATACAATACCATAAGAATAATTATTGGTATTCACAATATAAGTATTTTTAAGTGCTTTTTCCATTTCTTTATTTTGTCTACGCTCTTCATATTCAAGTACTGCACGTTCACTATCTGTAAATACATTGAGGTCATTTAATTTACCTTTGAGAAGTTTTGCAGTAAATGTGTCACAGAACTTATCTATACTATTAGTGTAAAGAAGCATTGACAAATATCTAGGAATATTAGATGTCCCTTCAGCCCATTCCCATGTATCATAGAGCCTAACTTGCTCTACAAAATAGTCACAATTAGTAGTAAATCCTTTTCTTTCCTGCAAGAATTTATAGAAAATTTCTGTGCCACAAGTAGGATGTCCATCTTCTCTATGAGTTTCTACCTTAAAATATTCACTTTTTTGTACTAATGATAATGCTGTTGCATGATGATCAAATAATCTAATCTTACCAATTACTCTATGATTACTGTTACGTAACTTTTCATAATTAAAACTACAATCTGTAACATATACTAAATCTTTATGTGCATTATCATCCTTAATTAATCTATTAGTGACTTCATCTGGTGAGTTACAATACCGAACTTCAACTCCATCTCCCCATGCAAGTTTAGCAAGTATTGCACAACCAACACCATCTAAGTCATTGTGTGTATATAATTTATAGTTCATGCTATCTTACCTACTTTAACTAATCTAACAATGTGTTGTGTTCCAAAATCTTCTTCAATTTCATATCCTATTATATTTTCAATGTACTTATCAATAGACTTAATCCTATTCAAAAGTTTCCGTTTATTTCGTAAAATATAATCTAAAACTGCCTTTGCTTCATATATAGTATTAAAACTATAAGATTTATATTTATTGTAGGTAATGCCAAAACTAAGTAGAATATTTTCTTCATTAACTATAGGTGTTAAATATAAATAATCTAACTTACCACTTCTTTGGCATTTAAATACTAACCTGTACATTAAAGGAATACTTCTACATCTTTATTTAAGTTGAAATGTAAATCTCTTACAAACCGAGACATAATTTCTTCTGCTGAATAATCAAGATCAAATACATAATGGTTAGCTTTTTCAAAATCATCAATATTTAATTCTGGAAATAACCAAAGCTGATTATTTACAAAAGAAATATGCCAATTACTGATAATATTAATAATAGAATTCTTTTTTCTGTCCATAATAATCATTTTATACCAACTCCATTTTCATAAATTTATTATAGTCTGTATAATACACTGTAGTTATTCCAACTTGTCTTAAAACAAACTCACAGGCAGGACAAGGTTTGCAACAACACATTTGTCCATTACCATCTTCTCGATAAAGATAACAAGTAGCTCCGCTTAAATTATAAGTGGTTGAATGTATTACTGCATTAAGCTCTGCATGAATATAGTTATTTTTCGTAGTGAACTTCCTACACTTTTCATTTAAGAATTTTTGTTTAGGGTGAGATTTTTCTACATTACAGCCACGAGCAAGAATCTTGTTACCTTTAACTATCACACAACCTATGTTTATTCTATAGAATGTGGATTTATCAGCTTCGGCTTTTGCTAGTAGAAAATAATGTTTTTCTTTATTTGTCAACATAAAATTTAGTGATGTGCTGAATACCTTTAAGCTCTAAATCATCTATAACACGATTAAGATTAAACCCATAAGTATAACCCTGAGATTTAGAATAGTATTCAATATATTTTCTATACATCTTATCACAATTCTTACATTTATATAATTTTAATACATCTATACCAATTAAATCTGGTGGATAATAAGTATATGTTGTATATTTATACTCCCATCATAACCCATCCACAGGTTAATAATCGTGGAAACCAAAGAAACATTTAAGATTCAAGATACTCAACCCTTTCTAGTTCAATTTTTACAGAAAGTATCATAATACCTTCTACAATAAGGCTATCTTCTTCCTTAAAATATTCTGTCAAATTACTTGCTACATCACGAGCTACATTCTTATCCCAAAAAAGGAACGCTTCTCCAATATTAAGTGTGGTGAACCAACTATCAGCAGTAGCACCATCTTTTACATACATAGTAATATCAGCATTAGTTTCTTTATCTCTACATTCTATTGCAATTGCATATAACTTTTCCATTAGAAGTACTCCTTTGCAACTACTACATCATCCATATTTACATTTACACTGCGAACCTCAAAAGCTGTAATACCACAATCAGCAAAATTCTGACGAATTAAAGAAATACCATGCATAGCTTCTTCTTTTGTCCTAAAGAATGTAGCATCATGCCAACGACATGTAAGAGAAGGAGTATTGCTGTTAATAACATAAAGATAAAGATTATCAGATTTTGTTTCAACTTTAACAATATAGCGCATAACTTATTCTCCTTTCACTACTCTAACATCTTTAAGTGAATATTTAACATGCCAAACCTTACTTTTATTTTCTCTTGTATATGAGTATACTATTCCTTTAATTGTAATTGGATTATTCCAATTAAATTCTTCTACATTAAAGTTCTTAAATTCTTCTAAGTGAATCCACAAATGATCCACATCTGGGATATTACTGACACTGAATAATACAGATTTACCAATGAAATTTACAGATAATACATCTTGCAGGGCTAATATCTTTCCAGTTAAGGTTATCTCTTTATCCAAAAATTTTCTGAAAAAATCGCCCCTAGCTTTAGCTTGTTCGCCTAGCTTAAGTCCGATTTTATTTTTTGTTCTATGACTCATCCCATAGCTCATCCTCCGACAAAAAGTATATTTGAGTACCAACTACTTTTAGATATTGCTTTTCTATAAAGTCAACCCAAGAAGTAGTTGGCCCAATACCTAAAGATTTTTTATGTGGTGATAAAAATCTCTTAAATGTTCCAATATGCATTCCATTTTCAAAAGGTACTTCTAAAATATTTCCATTTACTCTTTTTACCCAAACTCTTTTCTTGTATGAGTTGTAAATAGTTGCAGTATCATTTGTCCTAGTTATTCTAGTAATAAATGAATTATTATCTTTTGTGTCAATCTCTTCTATATCCACATATTTGAGATCAACACCAACAGATTTAAGATTCGATAACTTCTGTCCAAGGGATGTTACAAGCGTTACTCTTTTTAAGTGATCTGTAATGGCTTTAAGTGCTATTGCTAAATCTTTATCTTGAGTAATAACATAATACTGAAAGATATTATCTTCATATAGAGATTTAACAATATCTGCGGTCATATAGGTATCTGCACTATTTTTACCGTGACAACAATCAATAAATTCTACATTACTAAGTCTAAGATATATACCACTAATTACTGACTTCTTTGCATATACTTTATACTTTTCTTCTTTATGTTTAAGATAGAACTGCTTAAAAAGAGTTTTACTAATATTTTCTGCGTCCACAAAAACCATGTACTCACCTCTTTCCCTATGATTTAAGTATAGCAGATTTTGTATTATTTGTCAAGGATTTTTCGATAAATCTACGTAATTTTTATTGTTTTGTACAGCTTCTGCCAGTAATTGTATAGAATTTGGAGAAATGTGTGAAAATTCACTGGTAACTACAGGCTCTTTTGCAGTAATATCATTAACTAAATAAGTCAGCTTTATTGTTCCTTTATTATAGGAAGCAGGAGTAAGTTCTGCTTTGATTAGTTTATCTATACAAATTAAGTCATTATTTACTTTTACATACACGAATCTCACCTTCCTGTTTCCAAAGACGTTCACGATTAGACATCTCTACTAAAAATTTAAATCCATGAGAATAATCTACATCTACTACAATACCATACTTAAATCCATTATCATAATAAGAAACCTTATCACCAATCTTTGCTAAATTTCTTGCTGTGTGTATCATGATATGACCTTCTTCTGTCCAAACAATAGTTCCATCTACTAGTTTAACTTGATATTGTAAAATACCATTATGAATACGTGAATCTGTAATTAATCCTACTTCATTATGCCACTTTACAATGTCGTTATATTTAAATTTCAATAGCTATCACCTTCAGCGTAATCCACATCTATAACGTCTGTCCTATTCTTTTCAAAAAGCTCAATTTCAGTATCGCAATCAGTTTCAGCATCCATAAAATCCTTCACAAATGCTACAAGATTGACATTTTTTCCTTCTTCTATATATCTTTGTAGAAGACTGACTAACTGATGTTCGACAATCCAAGATTCTTTACCGTATCTAGCAAACACTTTTTTATTTGTCATAATTAGCCCTCCTCCAACAAAAAAAGACAGAAATTAAATCTCTGTCTTTAATTGTCGTACTGCTTAAATTATTACATTCTATCTCTAAGAACTTTTACATCGTGTTTTACTGCGTATAAAATTTCTTTTTTAAGTTGTGCTTTAGCAAGGTTAAAACGATTGATAAGATCCTCCCTAGCAAGTCGTTTACCTTCCTCCAAATCAAATGTATCATTAGGATGACATTTTGCAATACCTACGAGTTTTCTACCATTTAATACTTTTTCTGTAATATCATCTGCAAATCCCCAATGACTAAAGGCTGTGCCATATGTGTACTTATCTACACATTCCCAAAGGGATTCTTGCCAAATTCTTTTAAGTGTTTTACCATCTTGAGAAAATTTTGCGACAATAGTTGTACCATTCTGTTCGTAAGTAATCATATTTTTATGCTCCTTTGCTTTACATTTTCTGTATTTATTTTAACATTCTTCTTTATATTTGTCAAGTAGTTTTTTGAAAGTTTTTTCTGGGAGGACAAAATAATTTTCCCCATCTGGCTCAAACTGAATAACCAATGCCCCAAATTGTTTATGCAATTGAAGCCGTTCAAGCTCATTATCTTCTAACCACGATTTTTTTATACTAAATGATTTTTTACTAGTAGTCTGTGTTTTGCATTCATACACAAATAAATTATCTACACAATCTCCACAAGTGAAGGGTGAAGCACCTGAGTTGCTACATCTAGAACCACCTACAAGATTTTTTATATATTCTTCTTGTTTATTTGAGTAGAAACGTGTAGCCTTATCATTCTTAGTTGCCATTAGGAATAAACTCCGAATCTAAATATTCATTGATAAATTCACCACAAGACCTAAACTTATTATTCTTGTATGCTTCATTACAGGGGGTTCTAAATAAACAATTAAAACAGCCCAAACTACTTCTCATCATCTTGCTATATTGATAGTTAGAGTGTTCTGATCCAAGAATAGAATCCAATGCTTCTTTTCGTGTCATATTCAATCCTCCAATTCATTCATTTTAAGTAGTATAAGACAATTACAGTCCAATACAAGTACTTCCACTAATCCATCTGATCTATGGGCATTTACTATCTTACATCGCTTACCATTATATTCTTGATATTCTTTTTTATTTGTTCTTATAGTGAATTCCAAGTTTAGCCCCTCCCCTAAGTAGATTACAGTCCCTTAAAAACATAATCAGGAGGAACTGAATGTTCTATAGGGTCTATAATAACATCTTTTTTAGCCAATTCAGCCCAATATGCATACTGTCTAGCCTTTTCTTTTTCTTTCTCTACAGATTCACCTTTCTTATGCGACATTCGCATAGAATATTTAATGAAGTTACCTATTAAAAATCCATAAAACTGCTCCTTAGACATAATTCTTTGCATCACCTGTATTGGTTGAAGTGCTGAATTTTGATAATGTTCTTGTTTTGCAGATACTCCGCAATTGGCACTAGATGTTTTTCTTGCAAATAAAGGAGTAAACATTTCTTCTGTCCAAAAATGTATTCCAGAGTCAATATCTAAGCTATAAACGTATATTTCTTTAACATCATCATATTCTACAGATGTAATGCAAGCTTCTGTTCCTGCATAATTACACATACCACTAGAAACTCTAGGAGTAAGATTATCAATATCTTTAATTCTAACATAGTCTCCTATCTTATATTTATAGGATTCTGATTTAATGTCAAGAATTTTGTCCATTGTATACCTCCATAACCTCTTTTAATGTTGGTGCTTTTCCACAAGACATCTTACCTTCAGGACAATAACCTAAAGATATACAAGATGCTCCTGCATTCTTAAAAATAATAGGTGCTACTTCTTTACAAAGTTTAAGCATTTCATTTGCTACCATTCTAAACTCATATTGAGCACGATTACAGCATCTTAAATTAAATATATGAAAAAGTTCTTGTGCATTTATAGTAGCAATTAGTTTAGTTTCACAAGCATTAGGAAGAACAGATCTAGCATCTTCTTTTTTAAAACCTGCATCTACAAGTCTTTTATAGAATCCTGCAATATTCTGCATAAAGGATTCATATTCAGAAGCCATATCAGAATTAGCTATCGCTTTTGGTACAATATACTGAAAATTTTCTTCATTAACATATCTTTGACTACGTTGATCTAGAGTTAACCCTACATGATGCCGACAAAATTGGTGACTAAATGCCCTTGACACACCTTCTACAGCAAAAGTAAAGTATATTTGAGTAAAGGGACTTGCATGACCACTTTCGGCTAAATCTTCTACCAAGGCATTAACTTTCTCCCATGTAAGATTATCCATTAAAGTTTCTATATTTACTGTATTCGCATAACAAAGTCTTGCAGCAGATGCCACAATAAATTCTGGATTTGGTGTATATGTGATTAATTTTACTCTCATATTTTACTCCTCATAAACAGATAAAACAAGTTCAAAACTTTGAGCATCAAAATACATAACGACTCTACCATATTTAGGATGAATAAAATACCACCAATAATCCATAGCGTTATTATCATAGACATCTTCTGTAAAACCATTATCCATTAAGACTTCTCTTAAATTGTAAGGGGAAATACTTGTCCCTGCAAAATTGACAGGTTCAAAATCTGTTAAAAATTTATCTAAAGCAGTTTGTACAAAGTTTCTTTCTTCTTCAGTCAATGTATATCTCACTTGAAATCCTCCACAAATTCTTCTGTAGTCTTATATTCATCAAAAAGTTCTGACGCTTTCTTATTTTCAACTCTAGCCTTAATCATGTCATAAATATGGTCTAATTTTTTAGATAATTCTTGCACATCTAAAGGAACTTTAATCATATAGTTTACTACTATTGAAAACATTTGCTCTAAGCGACTTGCATAGCATAAGGATTCATATGTAGGTTTCCCGTCCACAGGCTTTTTAACCATACATAATGCAAACCCTGCATTATACGCTCTAATGAAAAAGGGATACTCAAGAGGTATTACATGGAGAGGAAGGGGAATCTTACTTTTTGTAGGATCTTTCCTCTCCTTTTCTAATACTGCTTTTACCTTTTCTTTTGAGCCTGTAGCTTTTTTAATTTTCTTGACAGGGTTAGCTACATTACCCTTTTCTTTCATTATTGTTTTGCTAGTCTTTGACCCCTTTCTTGGCATTATTAAGCCCCCTTATGGAATTAAACATATCATCAACATTGCGATTTTTAATGTCATATGTAAAGTTAGATGTAGAACTCTTAGCAAATTTATTATTGACAAGATCTACATAGAATGTAAATGAACCATCATCACCTTGATACATAGTTTCCCACTCATCTTCACTAAGCATAGATTTAATATCTAATTGCTTACAAGCAAGAGTATCAAAACCAACACCTTTAAATTCTTCGTAAAAAGCTTTGGTTCTTAAATACTTCTTTAAAAAATCTTGATTATCAGCAATAAGCCTATTCATATGCTCATAATACTCTTTACCACGACCTATATTTTTATATCCTAGTATTAAAAGATTTAAATCTCTAGAAGCTAAATGATATAGATCTTCTTCACTAAATATACCTGCAACTACATGAATAACTACATTTTCTACTTTTGATAGGCATAAAAAGAACTCCCCTTCGTATTTCTTATAAGAAATACCAATGCCATGAATAAGTTCATTTTCTTGCCAATCAGCTAATGTTTGTAGATTATACATGAATTGATTTTGATTTACTGTGATGTTAGCAAATACTTTTTGAGCTTTAAGCATTTCTAAAAATGGTAGTAATGTAGGGTTATCTAAATCATTTCCATTTAATGCAAGCTCTGTATATGAGTGCAATGACGGAATAAAAGTATTCACTACATAATCAGACATTAAATCTGCATGTTTACCTTTTGGTGTACAACCCAAATAACAAAAATTACACGACTGACTGCACTTCTGCGTTATAGAAACATCCATACTTTCTGCAAAGGAAGGATGAAAATCATCCTCCTTTGAGAATCTAATTTTAGTACCTGTATTTTCGTCTATACTTACATAGACATTGCCATTCTTGTACTTTACCATGGAAGCACTTCTTTCTCTACTTCAAATTTAATATCTCTTTTCATGCTATTAAAGATACAATACTCATCACCATCAATAATTACAATATATTTAGGTGTGAAAATAAAATCTTCTAAGGTAACATTTTCTTCACTTAGGAATTTCTGAAGTAATCCTTCTGATTGATGATCCACATAACCAAAAGGATACCATGTATCTTCTGGGTCTGGAAGTTCAATATGGTCAAAATTTTTTACATGCTTTTTAATAATAGCCTCAAGCTTAGAAATAAATTCTTTAGCTTCTTCATCATCTTTATTATATTCTTGACAATAAGATGCAATAGCGTAAGCTACTTTACTACGCCAAGTATTTAAAAATTTAAACGGATAACGACTAAACTCTAAATCATCGTCAGAAAAATGTAATGTACCTCCATAATACACTTTAAGTTCTTTTTCATCATAACTATCATTATTCTTAGTAATAATAATAGAGTGCATTGAAGATGAATTTGTTTCAAACATACCTTTTCTGATTGTTAATTTCATAACTTATACCCCATTTCTGTAAGAATTTTATTAACATTTGCTGTTGTTACATCTAATCCCTTTTTTGAACGACTCCATTCTCCATCTCTCATGAAATATTCATCAGCAAAAGGAGCCATGATCTTAAATAGATTACCTTCTGTAATTAGAATATCGCTTGGTAATACTAGCCCTATTTGCCTTACCACAGATGGTTTATAAACTAACACTATTAATCACCTCACAAAAAGAGTATAGCATATTTTAAGAGATTTGTCAAGAGTTTTCTCGAACTTTTTTGTCCACCAAGTCAAATAATTCAGAGTATTCTTTTTCATGTGTTTCAAAATACTTTACTACACCAGTCAATCCTTGCCATTTCATTGTATTCGAGTCACTATCTATACGAGGATTACCTTCTTCATCTTCAAATGTAAACCATGCTCCAGACTTAGTAATAATGTTATAATCAATAGCTAAATTAACTACATCAAGTAAAGGATAAAGACCTTTATCAAATAAGATATGAAGTCTAGTTAATCGTATGTCAGGTTTAGAAATTTTATTCTTTTCAACACGTACTTCAACATACTGACCAAAATAGTTTTCACTTTTATTAGGAATTTCTTTATAAGATTCATCAAGAGCTTTACCTTTACGGAAGTTAAGAATTACATGTGATTGATAAGAAAGCGCACGACCTCCTGGCATCTTCGTCTGTCCAGGTATAGAGCTATTTAAAACATCTCTTAACTGATTAATTGCAATCACAGAACAATCATGTTTATTGAGTAGTGGAAGAAGTTTAGCCACAAAAACTGTCATGCTTGCACTAATGCCCCCATAAGTTTTCTCTTCTATTGATTTTTCTGTTTGTGCTGCTGATGCTAATGCTGCCACTGAATCTAAGATAACTAAACAAATTCCGTCAGATCTAATTAAATCTAAAATAATTTCTAATATTTGTTCAGCACTTTCTCCTTGTGGCTTACAATAGATTGCGTCAGAAAAATCAAACCCCATTTTAGATGCCCAATCACTATCAGCAGAACATTCTACATCAATAAATGCGACTTTCTTATATCCATTATCAAGCAACTCTACATATTCTTGTTTTTCATTTTTGTTTAACTTTTCTTTTGCCTCTAATTCTGCAACTCTATCTGCCCACTTTTTCTTATAATACTTCTGAAAGTCTGAAGCAATAGCCATAGCACACGATGTTTTTCCACTTGAATACTCACCAGATAATGTAAAAAGTGTATGTGTCTTATGCCCACCATGAAAAAGTCTAGTCAGCGCAGGAGTAGAATATGGAACTTCCTCTTTACCTCTAAAAGTTATTGCATCTATATCTGTGGTTAAGATATCATTTTTTAATTTACTATTAACGCTTTTAATTACTTCATCTAATTTACTCATAAATTCTCCTCTCCAATATACTTAGCCCAATATTGTAGAAAAACAATGTCTTCAGTAGAATCAACTTTATTAAGCCAATGTCCATGATCTAATGCAATATGTCCAAATCCTGTAGTATCTCCGTATTTTGGATTTTCTCTAAATAATCTTTTATACCATGGAAGACTATCATATTTTTCTTGTAGTTTCTGCCAATGTTTCCAGATATTATTTCTTGCTCTTTCTCTTAATACTTCAATATAGTTCACCACTACCCGCCCCATTATTATCAGAAATATAATTAGCCCAGTATCTGATAAACTTATAATCTTCAATGTCTAGCCCAAAATAATCTGGGGACTCTAGAGCACTTCTAACACCATTCAAGCTTTCTTTATAGTTAGTACAAAATAATAGGTTAGAGTGTAATTTCATATGTTTATCATTAATAATGTTTACTCTTTGCCAAAATGTTAGTTTATCATACTCTTTTTGTAGTTTTGCTTCATACTCTATAATATTTTCTTTAGCTTTTTGATAATTATCTTCGATATATTTTCTTTCAAAAATAGTTGCAGGTCTAGGATCTTTTCTATACATCTTCTGCCCACTCCATCACCAAATCGTAATCATCTTTAGTTAGATTAACTAAATCTAAATTAGATAATTTCATCTTAATAATATTTAATTTTTCAAGATATATATTATCCCACCATGTTCTTCCGTACATTTTTATAGAATTACTTATGGCTTTTTCAACATTAGCTTTAATGTACTCTTCTTGCTCTTTAGTTGCTATCATATTCAGCCCACCATCTAACCAAATCATAATCGTCCATATCTAAACTTTTATTTGGATAGTATCCTTGAAAATACTTTTTAACATTAAGTAGCTTATCTTCTTCCATGGAATAACTGAAAAACATAGCACAATTACTTAAACACAATTCATTTTCTTTTTGTTCATCAGTTATTTCATAAAAAGGGTTATCTCTAAACCACCTTTTATACCAAGGAAGGGCATCATATTCTTTTTGTGCTCTTTTCCAATCTTCATAAAAGTTTTCTAGTGCTAACTCTATGTGGTCTTTAATATATTTTTCATAGCAGGATGGAAGTTCTATATGGTTATGCATTTGACCTTCCTGCTAATTCCATTGCTTTTACTCTAAGACTAATAATCTTTTTAACACCATCAGACATTCTAATGGTAGAGTCTAACTTATTTTTAAGAATTTTATATACACGATTATATATAATCTTAATAACTTCTTCTTCTTGTGATTTACTTGATGCTATGCTAGATCTAGCAGCAACAGTTCCACTAGCAGTTAAGAGTTCAAGATTATATCTTTCATTATATACCATTTCAGATACGTCAGATTTTATAGCAGATAGTTCAGCTTTTGCTCCAAGGAAATATGCATAGCTATTGAGTACAATCATTATTTTAGCCAGTTCGCTTTCTGTAAGATCATCTCCCTCATCCACAAGAACTGTATGGATCTTATTCATATAATCATCTAACTTATCTGTATAAGATGCTACTATTTTATTTACAATTCCTTCAAGCTGAATAGAATTATTTTCAACTTGATCCTGTATAGTTTTGTTTATAAGCATTCTTCTTCCTCCAATGGGTCTACATAAAGTATAATTACTTTTTCCCATGATTCATTAAGCTTGATTAAAAAATCTGCAAATTCTTTTTCATATCTTGTATCATCTAAAGAAAGATGTACTCCTATTTCCTGCTCAAATATTTCCCAAGGTTCATTTTCATCTTGAACATATATTCCATTTTCACCTGTATAAATATTAGTAATTTGACAATATTTAGTATCTAATTTTCCCCAAGAATATTCATCTGATAATGTAAGACTTCCATTGTCTATTTGTACTAATACTTTTAAGTCTTTATTTGCGTCTAGTAGTTTTGTTAAAGTAGACATAGTTATTTACCTCGCTTTTTTAAGCACAGACCAATCCCAAATGTTATACTTTTTTAACGCCTTTATCACAGGTACTTCTATACCATTAGGATCTTTATAAGACACACTTTTCTTACCCTTTTCAATAAATAACTTATATAAATACTTAGTTTTAAACATTAAACATATAGATTTTTCATAGAACCAAATGATAGTATAAGCTTTAAGTCCTCTAATTTTAGAGGCTTCTGTCATACTTTGTAATTGATAGTCAGAAATATTTTTTGATGGCATCGAAGCTCCTTGACAGGTTTTAAGTTCACACATAATAAACGAAGGTCTTAAAAATACAAAAAAATCACATGGATTAGATATACATCTGTAATCAAATATATCATATAATCTATATACATATGCTTCTGGAAGTTGTTCTTGAATTTGTGCCTTAAAATATTTCTCAAAAGCTTTACCTCGGTTAGGCATTAGAATCAGCCTCCTTACGTTTTTGTCCTACAGGAGTATTAAGAGATTCCTCCAAAGTCCAGCCCCTATTCATTCTTGCTTTAACTGTAGCAATACGTATATTATGATTCCTACAAAGTTCAGACAATGACTTACCAGCATATTTAGTTGGGTATTTTACTGGTTCTGATATCGCTTCATCTAACGACCAACCTCTTCGGAGTCTACTTCTAATAGCCTCATAATTTAACCCCAAATCAGCACAATAACTTTTTAAAGATTTACCTAAAGACTTCAAATACCTAAACTCTGCTATAGGCTTTGAAAGTGCTTCCTCAACAGGCATTCCATTTTGTATCCTTGCATGAACAACACCATAAGGCATATTTAATTCACTACACTTTTCCCTAAGCGTCATACCGAGTTTTTCAACATACTTAGATCCTACTGGTGTATTTATAGCATCATCTAAATCCCAGCCACTTTCCACTCTGGCATAAACACACCTAATATCAATATCTTTACCCTCACATGCTTTTGCTATTGTATACGGACTAGTTCGTTTATTGAGTGCTTGCTCATGCCAAGTTGCCCATGTACAATTCTCCTTACTATAATTACCATCTACATCAATTCTATCAAGGGTTGTATCTCTTTCCCCATATTCTTCTACATGTTTATAATATGACTCTGCCATATCATTAAAAAAACCTTGAAATATTTCCCAGCTAATATCATAAGATATTCCCCTACCACCGTAATTTTTATAACTAATATTATTAGGATTGTTACACCTTTGTTTCATACCCTGCCATAAATTATATAATCTCTTATGATCTTTTGCCCGTACTTCCATAACTCCTTTCTCCTTTAATGCTGATTATGATTTCCTTTACCAAGGATTAAATCAACCCATTCAGATACATCTGTATCTGCATATTCACCTAAATTATCTTTGGATCTTACCCTATTAGTTAATGGTGCATATTCTACTACCTGTTTTGCTGTAGAGTAATCATATCCTCTACGCATAAGTTCTTGAATACACCCTTCATAGTAATATGTAAAATTATCCATAATGATATTCACCTTCTCCAATTTTATTACAAAACTTCCTATAAGAACAATAAGAACAAGTTGTCTTAGTTACATCTTGTGGTTTTGCTACAATAATATTTTCTTTTGACTTTTCTAATACCTCATGACATTTATCTAATAAGTTTTGTTTATCTTCTTTACTGGGCTTAAAAATAAATGGTTTAATTGTTGGCACATCTCTACAAATATACAAATATAATACTGTAGGTATATCTAATAATATTGAGTAAGCAATGCCTTGATTTTTATGTTTTTCCATAAACGAATCCATTTTAAAGAATCCTGAACTGCCACAACTTTTTATTTCTAATATCATATATTTTCCAGATTCTTTATCTTGTAAAATACCATCAGCTAAGAATGAAACTATCTTATTACCATCTTTGTCTAACTTATATAGATGAGTTTCATACATTCCTTTCTCAAAATCAGATTCTTGTCCAATTTCTAAGTCTAATTTTTTATCTCTAACATAATCAGCTACTGAAATATACTTAAACTTATTTAAGCTTAAACAATGCCTCTGGGTAATCTCATGTATAGCAGATCCAATATCACATATATAAGATAAAGAATATGTCTCTTTTTCCCCTTCTTTTGGTACGCCCAAAACTTTACAAGACATCTGTCGTTGACAATTTAGACTACTAGGAGATAGTGTATGTGAAGAAGGATGATCTTCACCACTATTTTCTACTGTATATATAAAATCATTCTTAAATTTCTCAGCAATATCTTCAGTTTTAGCTGATTTAATCATTCCTATTAAAGATTTTCTAGCCATTATATTACCTCAATAGACAAATAAAGGCAAGGACATATGCCTTGCCTATTCAGCTTTTACTCTTCAATAACTTTAGCCTTAAAAAATACTTCTATTCCTTTAAGGAGATCTTCTTTAAATTCTTCTTGCTTTTTAACAAGAGCAAAAGAAATTGTACCTGCATTATTTCTACGTTCACTATTATAGGATATAATCTCATCTCTATATTTATCCATAAGAACACGAGCAAGAAGATTAAGTTCAACAAAGCATTTCTTTACATCAAAACCAATAGTAAAAACATTTTTACCATGAATGACCACTACTTCATAGTCATTATTTACTACAGACTTTTCTTCCTTTTTCTTCTTCTGATAAGTAAATCTAATAATACGAGAGCCATTATCATAAGTTCTATCTTCAGTAATATCAATATCATACTGTTTTTTAACTTCTGCTAAAGAGTTCTCTAACTCTTTAGCACTATCATCTGTACAACTAAGAGCACATTCAGTACCATCATCAGTGATTCTAAAGGATTTAATCTCTTTAAGAGCCTTTGCACCAACTTCTACAACGTAATACTTAGTAATAGCAGTACCAAAATCATCATATTCCATATCAAGAAGTTCTTCTGCTTTTTTCTCTGCTTCAGCAGTAGTATTAAATTCTACAAGTTTATCATTAAAATCATCAAAGTAACCAGTGCCACCAAATTCATCTGTATATTTCAGTAAATATGCCATTTCTTATTCCTCCTCGTCTATAAGTGATAATACATACAAGCTAAGATTATCTTCAAATCCAATACACTTTTGTGAACCATGAATCACAAATTCATTATTTACTTTTCGTAGAACAATAAGCATTTCTTCAGCAGAAGTTACCATTCTACAAGGACTACCTTTAAGTTTAATATCTACAGTTTCATTTACATCTTGATTCTCACCTAATAGTGTAACACTATTTTCAGTAAATGTCAAGATTACTTTTCCTTTTTGCCAAGGTTTAGTGAAAATACTAATCCGCTTTAAAGCGTTAACTAATTCTGACTTTTCTAAAGTAAAACTAAATTCAGCCCAATCCGTATTCATGAAAGGTCTTACCATATCTACAGGATATTCCAAAGGATCATCATACATGAAATACATTTGAAAAATATCAGAATCAACTCTTGCTCCTTGTTCTGTTTTAGAAAATACTATGGGCTTATCTAAAAAAGAAAGTTGTTTCATTAACTTAGCAGGAAGCAATTGTTGTGGCAATATTGCTTTAGTAGTACAGGCTTTAGCTACATCTGTTGTAAATACTTTACCATTTTCGCAATAATACTGCTTGAAGAAATCATAATCATCACCATCATATAAGCAGATAGAATTGCGTGAAAATACTTCGTGTAGTGGCTCTATTTCACAATGAATTCCATTTTCCATTACAGGCATCCTTAAGTTAAGCTGTACTTGAGTACCTGTTTCATCACATTGTATAGGTAATTTATAGTTACCACAACCTTTAAGAGCTACATACTTATCCTTACGAATAAACTTGATGTCTTCTTTATTAGTTAATTTAAGTATTTTAAGCAACTGTTCACGATCTAAAACTATATTATCCATGTCATCAGTATCTAAAAGTGTAGCTACTAATTTTGAACTTCCATCAGTAGTTCCAATTCTGAATACTCCATCTGCACAAAACATCTCTACAAATGAAGTTATAGGTCTTAGAGGTTGAATTTTATTTATTACTGCAAACATCTCTAAGATGTACTTTAAGTCTTTAGTCTTCAAGTATCATCATCTCGCTTTGTTGGGTCAAAATTAAATAGTCCATCATCTGTATCTTGACTAGAAAAGCCTGTTACATTTAATACTGAACCTTCTGATGACCATTTGTTTAAATTATCAGCAAGATCCGAAGATATAATTAGAGCATGATAAGGATTAGACACTAATGCCACTTTTAACTTAATAAATTCGTCTAAAATTCTTCGTAGCCTAATTTTTTCAAAAAATCCTGCTTTAGTATATCTTGCATTAATGTTTAATAGGGCAGAATCTGCTCGAATAGCTTCACTAGTAAACATCTCTGGATAAATTACAACCTTAATCATAATATTCTCCCATATCAACATTAAATCTGTCTATTGCTCTCAATAAGACTTCTTTATTTGTTAAATTAAACTTCTTTTTCCACTTAATTAATGTTCCTCGACATAAATTAAATAAACGACACCATTCTGTTAAATTATGTGCTTCACTGCCAAAAGTGATGATTTCTGAATTTCGTCTATTATCCGCTTGCTCATTCCATGTTGCCCATCTACAATTTTCTGGACAATAATCACCATTTACGTCTATACGATCTAGTGTAGTATCTTTTTCCCCATATTCTTCTACGTGCTTTAAGTAAGATTCATACATATCATCACGAAAGTTTTCAAAGGAGTCTTTCCAACGACCACACATCGTAATTCCTCTACCACCATAATGCTTATACGCTGATGAATTTGGCTTAAGGCATCGCTCTTTAATTTTAGCCCAGATATTATATATTCTTGTCTTTGTCATCCCATGTGTAGTATGATACTCTCTAAGTGTTTCAGCAGTACAACATCCGCAACTAAGTGTATGAGGTCTTTTAAGATTATCTGCAAATACCTTCCGTTTAGTCCCGCATTTAGTACATATACAATTCCATAATATATGTCCATTTCTAGATTCTGCACGAGACAACACTTTCCAATAGCCAAACATTTTACCCCTTAAATCATCAATTTGAGCACAGCTTGAGCATCTAGTACGTGCTCCTCTACACAAATCATGGCTTGAAACTCTAGTTAATTTTCCACACTCACATAAACATATCCATCTTCCCTTGCCACAATATAATATTGCAGTAAGTTTATCAAAGGTTTGTCCCTCTAAGTCTCGATACTTCCTACTACATTTCTTACAGGATAATAATCCATTAAGTAACTGAAAACTGGACACAGATATCTTATTTCCACATTTACACTCACATAACCATAACTCATCGCCATAATTACCACTACCAAGACATTTCAAAAGGGTAAACTTATGTATCACATCCCCAACATGAAGTTCTTCATATAATACTAACTTTGACTGCACAAACTTCTCACCCGCCTAAAATCAGTAAACATTTCTGGAAAAATTACTACTTGTACATCATTCATCTTCTTCTTCCTCTAAAATATCATGGGCTATACATGTCCAATCTAATCCTCGCTTATGGCAAGGCCATGCCCTATCATCTATAAATAATTCTACATACGGCTTGGGAGATATTGAAGATCTAGGGAACTTTTCTCGCCAATCTTTAATAGCTTTTGATGTATCACTATTAATCGCATCGAATTCTAATCCATATTTCTTACAAGCGTCTATAGCTATTTGTAAATGCTCATCTGTTCGGCAAGTAAAGAGTATAATAATACCTCCACGTTTCTTATACTCTTTAAGTACCAAAAATGCTTGACGATTAACATCCTTTGGTTCATAGTAAGGATATAAGTTAGGATTACTAAATATTAAGGTGTTATCATAATCAACAGCTATAGACTTAATTTTAAGTCTACTCATACCTTACCTCTTTTAGCTATTTCTTCTTCAACCATTCTTTTTGACTCTCGATCAATAGCTAAGAAATCTTTATCTGTAATTTCACTACGATAATCACTTAATTCCTGTAACCACATAAGAATCTGATATAAATGTACTTTATCTAATTCATTATCAACAGTTTCTACCATTTCTTGAATATATGCAATCATTCCATCTAACATCATTTTAGATCAGCCCTTTCTATGATTAGAGTGTAATTTCTTCTCCATTATGCCACAATTTCTTTGCTCCCAATAAGTCTGCCCAAGTTAATAATTCTTTTGTGAAATGCTTACCATCATATCCTACAATATAGTCTTCCCCAACTGCTACAATAGTATATGTAGTAATAATATGTTCTGTTGGAAGGTACTGAACTTCTTCTAACGCAATTACATCTCCAACATGAAAATAAGAGCTTAACTTAATTTCCTGCAATAATTGTTGCTGTTTAGTAAGTAATGTGTCTTTCTCTAATCCTTGCTTCTTCTCAAGCTCTTTTAATTCCTGTTCTTGTTGTGCTTGCAATGCCTTAAAATTTTCTGCCAATTCTCTAAAAACTACCAATATTCTCAGCCCCCTTCTGACTATACTATTATTGTAGCACAGAATTTAGGGATTGTCAATACGTTCCGTTAGATTTTTTATTATTTCTTTCTTAAAATCCTCAAAAGTAAGACCAAATCCTTTGTAAAGCATAATAATAACAAGAATCATATTTTCCACAGATTTTGAAGAAGGAAAGGTTGTGAACTCCTTATAGGCAAGTCTCAAATCATTGTCATCTAGCTCGTAAGAATATTCAAATAATTTAGGCACAGCTATATTAGGTAGCATATCATTATCGCCACTATACTCAGCTAAACACATAAATACATTAACTAAGATACTGGGTTCATGAGTTTGATAGTAATAATTTAAACCATTTTTAAGATATTGTATATACTCTAATTTTATCATTTTAAATTACCAAACTTCTTCATTAAATCATTAAAATCAATCTTACTAAAATCAATATTCTTAGATTGCTCTTGCATTTGTTTTGTAAAATCTGCTGTAATAGATGATGTTTTAAGTGCCTGTGCATTAGCTAAAATAGAAAGTCTAAGGTCAACTTCCTCCAAAATAATTTCAGCTTTATCTACATCATCTTCGGTTAAGTATTCTTTAGCTAATTTTTCTGCTTCTTCATTAAGTTTATCTAAAAATTTATCCATATTTTTTACCTCTTTGTATTAAGTTTCCAATCTAGTTTATATTTACCATGTCTAATTTGGTCATAAGCGTCTTTAAATCCATGTAACTGACTATGTAAATGAAGTAACATATCTAAATGTTCTCCACATATTGTACATATACCAGAATTATATCTAGGATCTTTGCTTAGTTTAAGTTTATTTAATGGATTAGGTTCCATCTTTCATACTTAAAGTAGCATTATTAACTAAATGCCCACACTTAGGACAAATATATAAATGAGGAACTTTCACATTTCCATTTTTACTAATCATAATGCTCTTTACCTCCGTACCAAAATCATTCTTCTCATACCATCTTTTTGTTGCTTGATACATTTCTTCTTCATTAAATGTACCGTTACAAAAACCACATACTAGTTCCAAACAATCACTTCCCTTAGTATTTCCCTATTATACCACACTTCCTCTATTTTGTCAAGTCTTTAGAAGATGCTGAAAACCCATCAGATTCTCTATTAAATTCTGACATATGTTGATACAACTCCTAGTTATTCTTTTATTGGAACTAATTGTTTATTTTCATCAAAAGTATATTTTTGACCTTCCCAACAATAAGAAATAGCTACATCACAACGTAACTTAGCTTTAAGTCCTTTACCTGCACCTATAGCACACTTTTCTAATTCTTGGGCACATTCATAAACATATTCTTCTGGACAACTTAAAACTACTTCATCGTGAATGAGAAGCTTAACTTTTGCTCCATGTGATTGCAGGTATTCGTTATTAGCAATATTTAATAAACATAATTTAGTTAATACTGCAGCAGATGATTGAATAGGTGCATTATAAGCTTCTCGTGTTTGCTTTGCTTTTTTACTTCTATTATCAGCAATGATAATTCCATGTGTTCTAGCTTCTCTAATAAGAGTATCTTTATCATCATCTTTCCAAACACTATCAAGTTTACTTTTATAAAGATTGCTATAATAATTAACAGTATTTTGAGAAGTTCCCTCTGGAAATTTAAACTCATAATCTGGTGCTTTAAGCAAAGGAAGTCTACGTTTTCTACCGTAAAAATCTTTTACATAACCATGTTCAGCACCATATTTAACTACATTTTGAAGATAATTAGCAAGATCTGGGAATGCTTTTAAAATACTATCCTTAATTTCTTGAGCTTTTTCTAAATTTACATGAATATCTTCAGATATTGCCTTCACACCTTTACCATAAGCTATGCCTAGTGCTATGGCTTTAGCTTTCTTTCTTCTATTTTTCCCTTCTTCGTTAGTGGTTACTCCATCGGCATAAAACTCTGAACAATCTTCATATGGAAGATTAAAAGCTATACTAGCAATATGCGAATAAATATCTCTGCCTAAATCAAAAGATTCTAACATTTTTGCGTCATCTGCTAGACTAGCCATACACATCATTTCCTGCTGGCTGTAGTCAGCCGATACAAATAATCTTCCTTCTCCTGGTACAAACATATTTCTTATGTCTTTATTCTTCGAGGGTATCTGCTGCAAATTAGGATTAGTACTACTCATACGGCTTGTTTTTGTACCGTATGAATTGAACTCAGCAAAAATTTTCCCGCCATTAGCTAATGCGTCTGCACCTAGCTTATCAATAAATGTGCCAATAAGTTTGTCATACTTCTTAACTTCAACTAAAGCTTCAGTAATTTTTCTGACATCTGTATCCTTATACTTATCCTCCGCGATAATAGTATCCAATACATGTCTGTCAGTTTTTCTTGGATATTTAGATAATACTGTACCGACCTTCAACATATCATAGAATAATACTTGAATCTGTATGGGACTATTATAATTTATAGGATATGAAATACTATCTACAATATTACAATAATTCTTATAACTTTGATTTATAGAAGCACAATACTTTTCATCTGCATAGTATTTTTTAGCATTAGCAGTTTCCTTAACATATTCTGTTAAAGTTAATTTATACTGTTTAGGATCTCCCAGTTTATCTAATACTTCTTTAGTAATACTATTAAAACTATCTAAAGCGTCTTCTTTTAATTTAATGTATTTTTCTCTTAATTTTTCTACAATATTATTGTCTACTTCTATACCATCTACACGCATTTTAGCTAAAATTGGTATGAGTGGTAAATCTACATTATGAAATAACCATGCACTACCTTGAAGGTCACAATCAATACATGAAATGTGATTTTCTGTTAAATATGGAAGTTGAAACTCAAAAACGTCTTTAGTCATTTTACTATCATGAGCACTATAGAAACCCGCATATTTAGGTTTAATATGTAAAATAGAAATACCATCAAATAAATCGTTAAATTTCACTACACCTGCTTGCCCTTCCATTACATAAGTATCCCACAAATATTTTAAATTGTGCGAACCTTCTTCATTTAAATTATATGCTCCAAGAAGGGTATCCCAATAAACGTCTAACCATAATCCTGTAGCTAAATATATAACTACAAGATCAAAATATGCATTATGAAATATAAATTTACACCCACCATTTATCATTATCTTAAAGCCTTTTTTAAGGGCTTCTTTTGATACTTGATGTGGAAGTATAGTTTCTGTTATATTACTAATATGTCCTACAGGAGCATAAGCTTCTTGCTGATTTTGTGACATTATACAAATACCTGCAAGTTGCTTCATTTCAGATATAGACAAACCCCCTGTTTCACTGTCTAGATATACATATTCATCTTTTACTGCATTTCTGCAATATTCTAACCACTTCTCATCAGAATCTAATAATGTATATTCATAATCTCCAAGTAAAGTTTCAACTTGTGCCTCAATACTAGCCAATTTATTTATTAGCGTTCCACTTTTTAATTTTATTTTTGGCTGTTGTATTTCTTGTGTTTTCTTAAGTATTGCTTGTGTACTTAATGTATTTCTTTTAGGAATATTAAATAGTGCCATTATTCTTTACTCCTCATATTACATATAATTTTTTACCACATAATTTACAAATACAGATTATATATATTTTTGTTGTTCCTTCTTTAAATATAAAATCACGACTTCCACAATTAGGACAAATCAGCATTGGAATATTACTAATTCTATATTTCAATCTCTACATCCCCAATCATCATGTTTAGATTCCCAAACTATTGCTTCTAACTCATATTCAAATTCTAAATCTTTCTTATATGTTGAAATAAATTTAGTAGCTTCTTGTTTGGTCTTACCATTAAATACACCACCACAATATCTTTCAATATCATATATTATATCTAACTGTTTTTGTGTTGGCTTTAATGCTTCTTCTAAGGTTATACGCATTATTCTTCCTCCAACCTCTTCCAGTTTATAATTATTGGTTCAGCGGTAAAAACTTCTTTATCATGCTCATACAAATATTCTCGTACTTCATCTAAAACTGTAGGTGTAATTTTTCCTTCAATATCAAATACAGAACTACCATATCCAATTCCATTCTTATAAGAAAAAGCATAAACAAAATAATACATTATGATTCCCCTAACAAAAAAGCAAGGACTTGCCTTACTTTAAATATCCCATTCTTCTATAAGCATATTTATCTGAAAGTCACTAGTAATTTCCTTCTTTTTATTACCAGCATGTACAAATACCCTATAGTTTTGTTCAATCAAATCATCTACACACAACTTTGTTTGCGTAATATTAATATATTTTTCTTTATTTTTAATAGCATCTTTAGTAGATGTATATGTACTATAACATGCTTTAGGCATACAACACCCACTATAGTCTAACCAAATATGGATTTCTCCTTTTCCTTCTTCTATAAACTCTTTAGGCAAATAGCTCCAAAAACAGGTTGATAATTCCCAATAATGACATGTATTAAAGAGAAATACCTTATTATTTTCTTTATTAAACTTTCCTTCTCCATACCTACCATCATCAAGCCTAATTATAATATATGCTCCATCTTCTGGCTTCTCTTCTTTATAACTATACCAAGTTGATCTAGGATAATCAGCTGGTGTTGGCTGTAAACATTTAGGGACTAATACATCCTTACCAGGAGTTAATGACCAATAATCAAAAACAGATTGATTACACATCTTATCATTATAAATACCTGAAGCTATACTATCAGTCATACTTGAATACATAATTACATCATCACCAACTTTAGGTTTATTTTCTGAAAATTTATACCACATCTTCTAATCCCTCCGCAAACTCTATAAGTTCATCAAAAGAATATAATACTCTAGTACAATTTTCTTTAATAACATGAATGTGACCTAAAGAATCTGTATCATGTCTAATTAATATATCATAGCCTAATCCATGAAGTTTAATAATTGCGTCTTCTATCTCCAATGTGTAAACCTTCTTTCTATTTTTTCTACCTTTCTTACTCTTTTGTGCTCGTTACAATTAGTAACAATCACAATAATACCAAATACAGCTAGTACAATGATTACAAAAATTATTTGAGACATTTGTGGTATACCCTTAAGAATTCCTTTACTCCAAAATTAACCTTAGTATTTGTATCTTTGAAAATTTGTTTTACAGTTTTAGCATTAATCTTATCTAATGCCTTTACTTTAGCTACAATTCCTGTATGACATTCTGCCCATTTAATGATTTCATTATCTTTATAATAGTGATAAGCAAAACATGCATATGCTTTTCGTTCTGTAGTGAAACCATAGCCTTGAGCGTCATCTACAATTTCTCCTGTTTCTTTATCTACAAGAACGAATCTATCTTCATAATCAGAAGATAATGATGGACTTCTTACTGCTTTGGCTGTCCAAACTATCTTATCATTATGCCATTTCTTCTTCCTTGCCATTCTTACCGCCTACTTCCACGTATTTAGTAATTTCAACAATTTCTTTTTCTTCTTTAACTTCATAAGGCTGATCATAGAATTCATGTTCTTGAAACATACCGTGATCTTCTATCCAACACAATGCAAAAAGTCTATCATCTACCTTAAAAATGGTAGTTACACTTTGATGACATTTGTAAACATCTGGATCTCTATCTTCATCCACAGTATAAAAATCATATAAAAGTTCGCTAAGTTCTTCTTCTGTAAACTTTTCTCCATTATCATACCTTGTTATAAACTCTTTATCAGTCACAATACCTTCCCCCTTAATTGCCCTATTGATCCATTATCTCTATGAATATTGCCAGGATTATGCACTCTGCAAAAACAATTTCCTGCTCGTTCACATAAAAGCTTTTGTGCAAACAGTGCTACTTCAGTAGCACAACCTACACTATTCTTTTGTCTGCTAATTTTTCTGATTTCTTCTTCTGGAAGCTCTTTAATTCTTCTACATTCTTTAATAAGTTCTTTACGGTTCATATAAGATTAATTGTCCCTTCTTCTACTAAATTTGATAACCTATGGTCAATAACATCATCTACAATGTCAAAGGCTTCTATTACTTTTGCATGTTTAGTGTGTACATACTCATCTCTAAATTTATTAAGTAATACATAAAGTTGTGTAATTTCACTCTGTTTCATCATTTCACCCGCTTTAAATTTTTGTTTCCTTTATGTTTTTTCTTTGGCTTTTCTTCTTCTACACTTAAAGCAACAAACTCTCCCAATAGAATATCTGCAAAATAAGATGCAAGCATAGATACTTCTAAAGCATCTATATCTTCTTTTCTAGAATCAATGATAAGATCTGCTACACCTTCTAATAATGCCATAGGATCTAAACCATTTAGATGCCATTCCACATCATAACTCTCATCATTAAAAGTAGTTACTTTAAGTGACATTTCGGTTTCCTGTAGTCTTTTACTCAATTTTCTTCCTCCCCTCATTTACATAATAAGTATAACATATTTTTAAGCCTTTGTCAAGAAAAAAAATAAGCCTGCCCATAAAGGGCAAGCCTATTTTCTCTATTTAGAAACCATGATGATTACTTCTACGAGTTACCTGCTGTGGAGCTTCTTCTTTCTTTGCTAACATATTAGCTTTTGTTGGATTCTGCTTAGTATTAAGATAGAAGTCCATTTGCTCTGCTGTCCAAGTTTTAATGAGAGAATCATATCTGCCGATTACATCTGTCTCGTCAAAATTCAAATCTGCTTTAAGTTCTTCAAGCGTTTTATCCATCTTAAATTCATCTGCATTCATTGCTGGGAACATGGAATATGTTGTATTAGCTTTAGTCCCATTACGAGTAATCTCAATAGGGTCAATCAAGGAGAATCTAGCGGAATAAGGAGAAATTACACCAGTATAAAAGCTAATTGGACGAATAAATAACTCATAAGATAACTCTTTTTTACCTCCCCGTTCAAGAACAACCAGAGGCAAAACCATTCTATCATGAGCGAATGAGAGAGTATTATCTTCATTGTTAATATCAGCTTTTTTTGCTTCACAGAATGGACAACTATCACTATCTGCAATACAGGAAACCTCTGTATAATAAGGAGTCCCCTTTTTACTATACATCTGAATCATGTGGGTGCGAACCACGGGGATAGCCGAGGGATCATCAAACAAAAATTTAATCGTGGCTGTCTGTTTGTCTTCTAGCTTAAAGAAAGGAACATTTTTAAATTCAGTACCCTGCCCATTAGCTCTAGCTTCTTTCTGCCCAACTCTTTTTACTGCATCTTGTAAACTTACACGCATTCTTCATTACCTCACTTTTGTACTAAATGTTTTAATTACTTCGACAATTATTATTTACATAAATTATTATAGCATACTTATTCATTATTGTCAAGGGGATTTTTATTATTTTCTTTCATTTTTAACCAAGTTTTGTATTGTGTCCCTTTTGGGGCGTTTATTGCGTCCTCTATATCCCAACCTACGTAAAGTCTATTCTCTACAAGTTTATAAGATATATTATTTATCTTACAATAATATGCTAAGGGGTATCCGTCATACCAATATTTTGATTTAACCTCACTAACTCTTCCAGTCATACACAACCAATCATTATAACTAACTCCAACAGGAGCTTCAATAGCAGAATTAACATCCCAACCACTATAGATTCTTCGTTTAACCATGTCATAACAAATATTATTGTCTTTACAATACTTAAATATACGAACTCCTTTATATAGAGTATGTAATCCAATAATACTATGCTTTTCTCCTGTCCATTCTTTGTATGTAATACCTATTGGAGCTTCGACAGCAGACTCAATATCCCAACCAAGATAAATACGCCTAGACACTAATTTATAGTCAATACCATTGTCATGGCAATACTTTGTCAAAGGAATTCCCTTATAAAAATAATTTATTTGCTCTTGTACTGGAAAAGTTAGAGCATCTTCTAAATTCATACCAGTATAAACTCTATTTCTAACTGTAGATTCCTTAATATTTCCTCTCGAAGCATGTTCACTTAATGTGCCTGTAAATCCATTTAAAGTAATAAATTTAGTTGTTCTCTTATTACGTTGTTGCTCAGCAATGGTAAGCCACCTACAATTTTCTGGGCAATAATTCCCATCTGGATCTCTTCTATCTAAAGTAGTATCATTTTCTCCATGTATTGACGCATGAATCTTAAATTCTTCATACATATCTTCTTTAAAGTTACTATAACATTCTCTCCACCTATCACATACTATTATCCCTCGACCACCATAATTATGGTATTCTGTATTATTGGGATTATAGCATCTGTCTAGCATATGTCTATAGGACGAATATATTCTTGTTCCAGAATCACCATGCACAGTAAAATCATGAATACAATTGCCACAACTTTTATTGTGGCCACCAATAAGTTCAGCCCTACTAAAATCACGCTCATTACCACATTCACATTTACAATGATAAGAGTTTCTTTTTGGTAACTCGCACTTATACATCACTTCAAGTTTCCCAAATTTTAATCCTGTGAGGTCTTCTGGATAACCATCTTCCATTAATTCACTCAAGTGTCCCTCCTTTGTACAGTATCCAACCGTACTTATCTTGAATATAAATGTTTCGTATACATATCAATAAGCTTAACAAATGTTTCCTTATCATATTTACCTAAGTCATTAACATCACATCCTTGAGGTAAATCTAAATATTCTAGGAATGCTACTGATTTTAATGCTTCTATTAGTTTATCTCTTGACCTATAACCAGCCTGGTCAGGATCAGTAGCAATTATGTATCTCCTGTAACCTAGTTTTTTAATTTCTTCTATCTGAGTATTAGTTCCTGTACCAAGCATGGCAATAGCACAAAATCCATTTTTAACTAATGTAATAGCATTCAACATTGACTCTACGATATAGCATACTTTTGAATTAGGAAATAACTTTCTTGCTTCCCATATACCATATAAAGGCTTATCTGAATTAGGGGGATACCAATAATATTTTTTATGTATACATCTTCTTGCCACAAATAAGCATCTTCCTTGTATATCTAAAACAGGAAAAGTTATAGCTTCTTGTCCATAAAAATCTTTTTGATATCCTATATCATACAAGTCAATCATTTCATCATTAAGATACCTATCATACATGTAAGTGCATGTATATCTATAACTATCCAATTCTTCTTCACTTACATATTCTATCTTTTTTGGTTTTGGCTTTTCTCGTGAAGGAATATATATTAACCCTTCTCTATTTTCTACTTCTATAGTGCCAAAATGTTTAAGTATCCATTGAGCACCAAAATTTTCACCATAATATCCAAAACATCTTGATACTAATGTTTCTAGTGTGCCTTTCTCATGACAAGTAAAACAATTAAAATATACTTTGCCAGTATCTCTATCTGCTCTTGTCATTATACCTGCTGATGGTCTATTTTCATTACCATTCTTATGAAAAGGACAAGTAAATACTATATCTTGTCCTGGTGATTTTGGCATCCACAGGTCTTTTAAAAGATTAATATTTTCTCTATGTAATGTTTTTTGCAGTAATAGCATTATGTCTTGGACACTAGCCATTACTGGTATATTATCTTTTCCTATGAATAACATAGGCATTTACCTTTTACCAAAGAGCTAGGTTTAAAACCTCTTCTAAGCCTAATTCTATTACCTTATCTCTCTTAAAAATTCTGAAAACTTGCTTTGAAGGAACTACTTCAATGAATTTAGCATATTCCCCATTATGTGTAATTTCTGTATAAATGGGGAGTTGTTTTAATACATTAATAGCTATTTCATCTATTTCTTCATATTCTTCACGTTCAATGTCTTCAATTTTATAACGATACTTAGTCATCACTTGGGCCATCTTGTTCTTTGCTTCTTCTAACACGTTCATAGTAATCCTCCAATCCAAAATTATTTACTTCTTTTAGTTCGTATACACCACAATTCTTACATATTCTTAATTTAAATGAAGTGGTTCTTGTAGTACCTCTTGTAGCGTTTCCGCATAAAGCAGTTAAATCTACATCTTTAATAACTGTTTCTGCAACTTGCTTGGAATCACAAAAGGGACATCGTTTTTTATTAGCTGGCTGTAAATCATATACATCCATTATTTTAAGCACATCTTCTAGTAGTTTTATATCTTCTAATTCTTCTGGAAACACTGCTTCTAACTTTAACCTATTTATTAATTTAGTTAAACCTACCTTAACACCTCTAAGTCTATAACGCATAGGTTTCCATCTATGATTTAATCTTGGCATGTTATCGCCCCTAAAATACATTAGCTACTGTCTTTTTTACTTCTTGTTGTTGTGTTTTTAAATCTTCATCTTTTTCTATATCTTCTAAATCTGGGATATAATTAAATGTTAAGTGATCAAAATCATATGCATACAAAAGTTTTTTATCTACTAAACCATAACGATTCTTAGCTATACTTAATTGTAATGCTCCTGCTTTCTTTTGAATAGCAATAATTCTAGTAGACACTTGCGCTAAAGAATATGATCCACCAATAGACTCTGCATCCATATCCACCTGTTCATTACTCTTACTTTCATTTTGTCTACGTCTTGCTTGTACTACACCAACTACAGGTATTTTATACTGTGTAGACATTGAAAGTAACTCTGCACCAACTTCTCCTTCTATTTCAGCTTCTGTTTGCCCCTTCTTAGGATAATCTTGACGAACATATTTAATACCATCAATAAAAACAATATCACACTTAGTCTGCTGAATTAACTGCTCAATTTTACTTACAGTTATTTTTCTATTTAAATCAGTCATATCTACAACAAATAAATGCTTATCGCTTTTATTCATATCCTCAATATATTCTTTGTAGCCATTTATTTGTAAGCCTTTTTGCATAGCCAAATTAGAAAAATTAGTGATGTAAGTATCTATACGATATTGAATATCAAGCTTTGGCATTTCTGGACTAATAAATAAAACTCTGTCTCCATCCATACACGCTTTAGCAGCACTACTACAAAGTACTTGAGATTTTCCTGTATTAGACTTACTAAGGTAAAGAAATAAATCTCCACCTCTCTGATAACCATATACATATTCATTTAATTCTTTAAATGGAGTTTCAATATATATCTCTGCTGGATGTTTATTTCTTTCTTCCCAAACCTCTAATCTTTCCTTATCATGCATCATATCAACACAAGTTATTTCATTAGTAAGTTTTAACTCATCTACATGAGATAAAAGATATCTAACACCATCATTAGCATCTTTTTCCATCATCTTCCCAGAAGATTGAATTAAAGTTACACAACGATTAAATAACCTAAATTCTCTAATATCATCTAATACAGATTTAAAATTAGAAGGTAAGTCTGTAAAAGAAAAATTCGGACAATTCGCAATTAACTGTTCAGCTGTTGGAGTAGATTTATATTTTTCATAATATTCTCTAACATAATTAAACGCATCTCTATGCTCAAAGAAGTAAGTTTCATCTAAAAAATTATTAGTTAATACAGAGTAATCTTTATCTTTTATTACTTTAGTTATTACTTGACTTTCTGAAAGGCTCATAAGTTACCCTTCCTTCTATATTGATTTGTTGAAGCTCTTCTACTTTCTCCGATTATCTGCAATGAAATATCACTCAATATTCTATCAGCAGTTCTCACACCGCACTTTGACGCAAGCTCTTCTTGATTTAAGTTACTAGTAAATATAGTTGCTTTTTTATTTCTATATCTGTTATCAATTACATCTGCAAGCACTGAATCATCATACTTACTTAAATGTATCGCTCCAATATCATCTAATATAAGAAGATTTACGTTTAATGCTTTTTGAATTACTTCCTGACGTTTTTCATTATCATCAAAATTTTTTGCATTAGCTAAAAAACTAGGAACATATACAAAATAAGCTACATTAGGATTAAAACCATTACCTAAACTATTCATTGCTAAATACGTTAGCATAATTTTAATTGCCCACGAACTTTTACCACTGCCTGCATTATAACCCCAAATATATAAAAACCGTCCTTCATCCACAAAGGCATCTATATCAGTCTTTATATCGTTTAAAGTATAAAATACATCTACGTCTTCATCAGAAGGTGTTAATAATATTTTATCATAACTCTTAAACTTATCTGGAACTTCACTTGCAAAAAGCAGGTAGTCAAATTCTCTACGCATTGCACAGAATTTATTACAACCTTTAGTCTTTTCTAAGTGACAAGATCCATTAAACCAACACTTATCTTCATAATGATACTCATACTCATTCACTTTACCACCCCCTCCTTTTCTCCCAACTATAACATCTTTTAAAATCTTTTTCTAAATTACAAGTACGAGTAAAGCTATTAAAATACTTACAAGAACTACATTTTGATTGCCTATAGCTTAATCTAACCACATTATTATTCTTACCTTCTTGATAGGTTTGAAAAAGCATAAGAACAATTAGTATCCAACAAGACATTATAAGCCACATCTATCTATCCCCTTTCTGCACATATTATCATAGCACAAAAAAGAGAAAATGTCAAGGGGAAATTGCTTTCCCCTTACAAAAATATTTAGATAATTCTAACAAGGTCAATATCAATATCTACATCTGATAGCTGATAATCTAAATCACCAATATCTAAATTTGCTTCAATTTCTTCATAGATTTCTTCTTCTGTAGTATCATCTGGAACTACTATAGTTACTTTAGCTTTACCATTTACATAGCAATTTGCTGTTACTTCTTTCATTTTACTCTCCTTATATATTCTGGATATACTTTACTAGCACTAACTTTTTTACCTGCCTCATCTACTAATACTTTCTTACCACTAGGAGTTTTTACTTCGTAATATTTAGGTAAAGGTTCTTTACCTTGTTCTCGCATGAAGTCATCAAATATATCTGTGCCATTTTGTTGTCTATATAGATTAGACATAGCACACATTATATTTACGTTAAAATTTAATATATCACTATTATCATAGCCCCAAAGAACTTCTTCTATGTTATCTTCTCCGATTGCAGTAAACTCGTCCATGGACGTAAATTTTTCAACAGTACTAAAATAATCTATACACTCATATTTCTTGCCATCATATACTTTATTAGGAATAAATGTAATTAAAAATTCTTTTGGAGTTAACCTAGCTAAAAGTTGTGTTGTTTCTGTACCTGCCTGAAATATTAAATAACTATTATCTTCTAACTTACAAATACAATTAAAATCTTTAACTAAATATCTACAAAGACTCATATATTGATATCTATCATATGGGTCTAGATTTAATAAAATATTATCTATTATTGACTTATATTTCTCATGCCACCATTCAGTAGTTTTCTTATTACCATCAATTACTTTAAAATTAGTAGATGCATCCATCGTCATAATCTATTTCCCTGTATATTACATCTGGTTTAAAAACTTCACTTATTTCAAATAAAATAAAATCATCTTCATGTTCTGTACCATCATCAACAATAACATCATGAAATGCTTTTGTGTCTTCAAAAATAAAATCACTAACGTATGTTGTAGAATCTGGGCTATAGCAATAAAGTTTTCCTGTACTACGATTAACTGCAATTATCATGATAAATCTCCTTTTTTAATAACTTCCAATAATTCTGAATCTTTTAAGTTGTATAACTTGCCACAATTAAGATCTGCTGTACCATATTCTTTCATTAAAATATTATAAAGTAATTGCAAAAATCTTTGATGAGGATACTTTGCATGTAACTTTATCAATTCTTGCCCTAATATTACTATATCTAATTTACTTTCCACTAGAACCAACTCCACCAGTACGAATATCTGAAAGTGGTTTATCATCATCTGTAATATAATATGAAGAAAAAATGCCTTGAGCAATTCTATCATACTTCTTAATTTCTACAGACTCATCCCCATAATTATATAATGCTACTAAAAGATTGCCATCGTTTTGGATATTGCTATAATAAGAACTATCTATAATTCCTGTAATATTAGCAAGCATTAAATGTTTTTTAATTCCTATAGAGCTACGCACATGAATAGCCAAATACTCATTACTAGGCATATATGCTTTTACATCTGTCTTAAATACATGCATAGTATTAGGTGCTATAATAGCATCTTCATTACTATAAATATCATATCCTGCTGATCTTAAATCAGACCTTGTTGGTAATTTTACATCTTTACTAGCATCCTTTACTCTCTCAAACCCTCTGTACCGCAAAATTCTTCCTCCTTTGGATCAATCTTCTTCATTAAACTAGTTGCAACTTCAAGTTTTTTCATAGCTACTGATACTTCCAAAATTGCAACATCAACATATTCCTTATCAACATAATTAAGATGATTTTCTGCAACCTCCAAGTCAGAAATTGCTTCATCAATCAGTTTCTTTACTTCTTCCTTGCTCATTAGAAAACCAAATCCTTTCTTATTTTACTTTCATCTTGCTTTTTCCTAGTTACAGACTCTTGTGGTCTATTATTATTTTGTTCATATGCCATCTGCCTATATCCACACAATACAGATCTATGAACCATTTGAACTCTTTCTATTTTAGGTATTTTTTCTAAGAGTTCACATTGAGCTATCCAGCTTATTTTAGTTGGATAGAATCGTTTTTGTCTACATACTTTTAGAAAATCTTTAATCTCTTTCATTAAAGCACTATCATCTCCAAACTTAGATTCAGCAATTTCTAAAAGCGTTAGGTTTTTCTTAGGCTTCTCCTGTTTAGGGATATTAAATAGACCCATATTTGCTCCTCCTCAATTTCTATACATAGTATATCACACTTCTAAGGGTTTGTCAAGAAGAAAAATAAAAAAGGACAGGAAAATTTTCTCCTGTCCTATCCTCTAATTTAATCCTTCTTATATACATTATTGCCTATTGGTTTTGGTGGAGTTGTGAGTGCTTTTATAGGCTCCCAACCAAAATCATTTATACGACTAATAAAAGTTTGATAAGCTACCTTTCCGCATTCTCGCCACCACTCTTTAGCAGTTTTTGTAATACCGTCTATAGTTATATAGTGATTTCTTCTTGTATTATTTCCCTGCTTTAAATGTGTAGTCCACCTACAATTTTCTTTACAATAATTCCCATCTACATCAATCCTGTCTAACGTAGTCTCCTTCTCACCAAATTCTTCTACATGTACTTGATAACTTTCATACATATCAGACATAAATTCTTCAAATGTATTCCACTCAACTTTTATACCTCGTCCACCGTAATTTTCATACCCAATACATTTAGGAGAAGTACAACGTCTTTTTGCATCATGATAAATATGATAAAATCTAGTACCTGTCATTCCATGTGTAGATGTATAACCACTATGCTTTAAACATCCACAAGACTTTACCATACCACTACTTAAATGGCTATAGCTAACAGTCTTAAATCCTCCACATTCACACTCACAAATCATTTTTGTACGTTCACCCTTTTTATACCTAACACCTATAATAGTAAGCTTACCAATTCTTTCTCCAATATGGTAATTCATACTAACATTGCTAATAAATATCGCCTCACTTTAAATAGGATTATCATTCATCAACCTTTCTGCTAGAGAATTGCTAACCCATTTACCAATACGTTGTTTAAGGGCATCTACATCTGCAAGTTGCTTTTCAGCCTGTGTTAAATTCACATAACCATTAAAAGAAATATTATTACCTGCTACATTAAAGATAAGTGTATCTTCTACTAATCCATCTGGATTATAAGCAAAGATATCAAATACTGGCCCTTGTGGTTTAATATTACCACGAATACGTACAATAGAAAGTGGTTCAATGTAATCTTGGCTTACTTCTACTTCTTCGACATTAATTGTGTCATATTCACCAGTTTTAATGAGGTTTGCTTTAAGTGTACCTGCATTATCCTCTTGATCACAAGCAGAAATAATCTGACCATTTCTACCATTTTTTAATAAATATACATACATGTTTATCATACCTCCTTTAAATATTATTAACCTTCTCCATCTCCTGTTTCTGTACCACCTTCAGTAGGTTCTGTACTTCCTCCTTCGGTTTCTGAACCACCTTCTCCACCAGTATCTGGGTCAGGGTCAGGATCAGGTTCTGGATCTGGGTCAGGATCTGGAGTTGGTTCAGGCTCTGGTTCAGGATCTGGTTGTGGATCTACCTGTTCAGGATTGTCATTAACAAGTCTTTCACTAAATAATCCTTCAATCCAACTTGTAAGTCTAGTTTTTAAAGATGTAATATCACTAGCACTAATTTCTGCTTCAGTTAATTTAGCATATCCAACAAAGCTAACAAGATTAGCAGTTACAGTAAATGTCATCTTATCTACTTCTGTTACTCCTTCTGGAATATTATATGGAGTAATAGTAAGTCTAGGGCCACCAGATGCGAAATACCCTTCTACTTTTACAGCAGATAATGCTGTTACCACATCAGAACTTACCTCAATAGTTTCTAGATCAATTTTACGATAAGATCCAACCTTTAAAAGATTACTACGTTCTGCAATGGCACTTGCTTCAGTGTCATATGCATTAATAAATTGTCTATTAAGACCGTTTCTTAAAATATATACGTTCAAAACTCATCCCTCCAAATTTAATAAAACAACTTTATTATTATCTAAAGACGCTTTTACGTCTATTATTCTTTGATTTGATGATCCTTTAAAAGCTAATGTTATATCACGATTATTTAATTCAAATTCCCCATCCACTAATACATCTATACAGGATAAATCAATTCCGTCTAGTTCTTCCCAAGTATACCCAGTATAACACCAAATATTTTTATGAGGCAATTCTTCTTTTATCCTTTTTGCAAATTTTAGTATATCATTTCTATTACTAAAAGCCAAAGGATCTCCACCACTAAATGTTATACCATCTACTTCTGGTTTTGCAAGGTACTTCAAAATTTTATCTTCGGTTTCTTTTGTGAATATATTACCACAATTAAAATCCCATGAATTACTATTATGACAACCTAAACAACAATGATTACAACCACTAACAAATAGCACACAACGAATACCCATACCGTTATTAATGGAAGCCTTATCTATTTCTAAATATCTCAATCCATCTCAACTCCAGTATGTTTTACTCGCATCTCTACTTCTTGCTGTTTACCTAAATTAAATGCTTTCTTATAATCTGAAGTCATATACCCTGTGACCCTACGTAATCTTTGAATATCACTACTACCACACTTAGGACAAGTATCATTCATTTCATCACAATACCCACAATTTTGACAAGTATCATTAGGGACATTTATAGCGAAATATGGAATATCTTTATCCATGGCATAAATAACTATCTTCTCTAAAGCGTCTATATTATGTTTAGCGGTAGCATCAAGTTCTACGTAAGTTATACAGCCAGCATTTGAATATCCTGTCAACTGTGATTCAATATCTATTTTTTCAAATACATCAACCTTTTTATATACAGGTACATGTATACTATTTGTAAAATATTTTTTATCTGATACTTTAGAAATTACTCCATACTTTTTCTTAAATTTATTCATTGCTGTATAACAAAGATTTTCAGCAGGAGAAAAATATACTCCAACATTTAATTTATGTTCTAATTTATAAGCTTTACATCTATCATAAAATAATTTCTCGATACGTTTAGCCAACTCCATACCTTCTTCTGTTGTATGGTCACATCCAATAAGTATTTCTAAAGTTTCACTTAGCCCTAATTGACCGAGAGCCAATGTACCATGTTTCATAGCAGATCTAATATCTTTACCATCATAACCTACCATAGTATTATTTTCCCACATAAAAGTAGCAGATGCTGGATCTTGAGAACAAATCCACTCATATCTTTCAACAAGCATCTCAATACCTTCAGATATTTTAACATCTAAGTATTCCATAAATTTTTCCACTAAATCATCATTATCACTTAAAGATTCTTTAGTCTCCATAGCTAAAGTAGGAAGAATAATAGTAACTGGAGTAATATTACCTCTACCATCTTTAAGCTGACCAAGACCATTTATATCGAACCCATTATATGTGCGGCATCCCATAGTTGCCATAAATGTATTTGGATCATTCTTATCATACCCCTCATTTACAGACCAATCTATGTTAGCATAGTTAGGATAAAGTCTTTTAGCCGTACATGTTAAAGCTAATCTAAATAAATCATAATTAGGATCTCCTTTATGTTTATTTATTCCTTCCCCAACCTGGAAAATGACGCAGGGAAACACAGAAGTTTTGTGTAATCTCCCCACACCTCTGATACTTCCTTCAAGCAATGCCCTAATAACAAGTCTTCCCTCAATACTAGTACATGTGCCAAAATTAATTGAAGAAAATGGTAACTGATTGCCAGAGCGACTTTGTAAAGAATTTAAATTATGGTATAATCCCTCAACTGCCTGTTCTGTTTCTTTTATCGTCATATCCATCGCATATTTATACACTTTAGGTATCTTTTTATACCAATTATCATCAATAGATATATCAACTACATTTGCTCCACAAGGTTCTTTATATACAATAACCAAATCATCTGCTTCTTCAATATATTTTAATCCATCACAAAAATGCTTATTAAAGGACTTTCTTACATAAGGAATCATAGTCCAATCAACATGTGTTGCAGCAACTCCACCAAATTGAGCAAGACTTTGAAGCTGAAAAATAACTGCAACTAACTGCATAGCAGTATTTATAGAATTGGCAGGTCTAATATCTACTTGTCTAGTATTAAAACCATACATAAGTAAATGATCTAAAGGACAAGATAAACAATTATGAAGCCCAAGCGCATAACTATCAAGATCGTGTATATAAATTTCGTTATTTAGATGATTATCTCTTGCCATTTTAGACATACAGTAATTTAAAGCGTAGTCCTTTAAAAGTTCATTGGTCATTTCACCTTTACGACCACCAAAAGATCTTTCATCCACATTAGCATTTTGGTTTTGAACATTTTTTGCAAATAATTTTTCGTCTACTATATCTAATAGTTGTGCATATTTTTCTCTTGCTACATCATGCAAATGTCTATAAGAAATATAACTTCTTGCTACATCATAAAAGTGAGAGTGCATCAACTCATTTTCTATAGCAGTTTGTATATCATGAACAGAAATATCTGATAATTTTCTCAATTTTTTTGTAACTTTCTGTACCACAGAATTTATATCTGAATAAGATAAATCCCCTGCTTTTTGTACTGCCTTGTATATCTTTTCCGCATTAAAATCCTGTAAGCTCCCATCTCTTTTTCTAACCTTTACCACATAACTCACCCTCACTTTTTACATAAAACAAAAAGCAAGACATCTTGCCTTGCATATTTGTTCTCTAATTATATTATACCATAAATTTATTTATTTGTCAATCCTCATTTGGAGTTAATGACTTAACAGTTTCTTCGGCCTGATCATCCACTAAAGCATTTGCTCTTTCATAAAGACTAGCAATATAGTCATCTACATCTTCATCTTTAAGATCTTCAACATTAGCATCATAGCCAACCTCAAATTTATAGAATTCATCCTTAATTTTCATAGTCCTAGAACTAACACAATGTATAGAATTTACTTTTGGCAATTAATCCACCTTCCTATCCAAATATACAATTATTAAATTAAGTATAAATATTGATAATACAAAATCTATTATAGTACCAACAACAGCACAAAAAAGATTACCGCTAAAATATGTTTCTACTAGCCAAAGAGTAGACGTTGTAATTGTTGCTACTACTAATGCTATTACTGAAAATATTGAACACTCCCACCACCTATAGAGGTGGGGGATTCCTGATTCATCGACTAATGCGCCAAAACCTTAGTTTCAGTGTCTTACATAATCTCCAAAGGCGTAGAGGTTATTTCTAACCTCAGTTCCCGTATGACCTACGGTACTATTTTTCTTATGCTATATCTTTTGCTTTTGCTAAAATATTTATTGCCGCATTTCTATCTCTATCATGATGCGCTCCACATACAGGACATACCCAATCTCGCACAAGTAAATTCTTTACTAGTGGATTTTTATATCCACATTCATAACAAGTTTGACTTGATGGGTAGAATGTAGGTATTTTTACTACTACACCGCCATGTTCTTTTGCTTTATATTCTAATTTAATAAAGAACTTACCCCATGCTACATCACTTATTGCTTTTGCTAACTTGTGATTCTTTAACATGCCTTTGATGTTTAACTTCTCAATAGCTATAAAAGCATTGTCTTCTGTTAAGTGATAAGTTAATTTATGCTGAAAATCATCTCGTACATTCTTTATTTTTTCATGAATACGAGCAACTTTTATCCTTTGCTTTTCATATTGTGCTGAACCCTTTTTCTTACGAACTAATTTTCTTTGAGCACGAGCTAATTTCTTTGCAAATTTAGCAAGTATTTTTGGATTCTTTACCACATTACCATTAGTATCTGCATAAAAATCTTTTACTCCTACATCAATACCTATTTCATGTCCACTATTAGAAAGCAATTCTGTTTCATATTTTACACAAATAGACACATAATATTTATTAGATGCTGTGCAAGTAACTGTTGCATTTACAATTTTTCCTACCAAATCACGAGAAAGTTTGATTTTCACTTTCCCAATCTTTGGTAGTTGAATTGTATTACCTACTAATTTAATATTATTACTTACACACTGACTTCTATATTTCTGACAATATGCATGTTTAGACTTAAACTTAGGATACTTAGATATCTTTTTAAAGAATCTATCGTATGCTACTTGTAAATCTCGAAGGGAATTTTGAAGTGCCGTACTATCAACTTCATTAAGCCAGCTATACTCATCATACTTTTTAAGGTCTGTAAGCATAGCATTTGTAGCACTATAATTAACACTTTTATGATTGAATTTCCATTCATCTCTACGAACCTGTAGAAAATGATTGTAAATAAACCGCTTACAACCAAGAGTTTTATTTATCAATATCCTTTGCTCTTTTGTAGGATAAATCCTATACTCCATGCCACGAGTAATTTCTACTATCAAAATTCTCACCTCCTAATTATATTGTAACATATGTAAGAAATAATTGCAAGTAGTTTGTGGCAATTCATCTCCACCCTTCGCTTCGCTTAGAGGATGAAGGCTTCTTGCCACACTCTGCTAAAACTACTTGTCCAAGGACTTTAAGCATTTTTAATGTTTCTTTATAGGCATCTTTTATCATTTTTTAACCTTCACAAACTTGACAGCCATAGTCTTTTTCTCAATAACACAATCTGCAAATTCAGCACCATCAATTTCACCTGTAGCAATAGAATCTTCCAAAGCTTCTTCATTTACTACCTCCTTCAGTAACCATTTTGCATTTAGCTTTTTAACTACTTCTAAAGTTTTTTCTGGGTCTAATTTTTGTGATACTCTTTCTTCTACAATAGCTCTATATTCATTTCCTTCATATGAACCTACACCTTGAGATTTTACTTCTGCCTTTAGCTTATCTACTTCTTTCTTTAAAGCTGTCAACTCGGCATTCTTAATGGCAAGCAAATCAATTTTATTTTCTGACATATATAGTGTACTCCTTAAAATAACATATTAATTAGACATGGAATAATTCGATAAAGCAATAATATACTGAAAATTCCTAAGATAGCTATGACAAGCATAGCCATAAACCTATACAATTTCATATTCATTATCTTTTAGCTGTTCCTCTACTGATTTTTCATCTGAACTATATTTAAGTTTATACACTGGATACTTATCTGGTGGCATGTATGGAAATTCTACTGGAACTCTTGATTCTCTACAGGTAAATTTAACCCCATCTGGTTCAGCAAAAATTCTACCTTCTACATCATAACATTCTCCAGTTTCTTTATTTTTGAATACTGCTGAATATCTTTTATTTTGCCGTGTATTGCCATCAGGATCTAATATATCTGACCACTCATCCTCTTCTCCAGTTAATGGAGTTAAAGGTTTCCAACTCCAAAGCCTATCTACAAGTGTAATTACAATAGAAGCTGACATATTAGTATGTCCTTGATCTACAAGTGTTTTTATAACCTCTAATACAGCTTTGTTCATATTATCGTCATAGAAATCAAAGTTATATCTTTTAAGTTCTTCTTCTGCCCAAGTTAACATATCTGACATAATATATACCTCATTTTAAGAAATCAGCGTTCAAAATAAAACTATTATTTCCTGCACCAATCTTAGGAGTTTCGCCATTCCATTTTTCTATTGCTCTTTGACGTAATACATTTTCAGTTAAAGATTCTTGCAATTTAGCGTTAGCTTGTGCTTGACCTTCAGCTTCAATAATAGCAGCATCTGCCTTACCTTTAGCAGTAACTCTAGCTTTTTCAGCTTCAACTTCAGCTTGTTCTTTTTCAATACGAACACGTTGGAGTTCATTTTGTGCATTCACAACATTTTGAATTGCAGTTGCAGTAGCTTCATCAGGAACTACATCAGATAAGTTAAAAGTTTCAATTACAATGCCATATTCCTCTAAATCATTTCTAAACGCTTCAAATATCTTTTGATTAATCTCTGGGCGTTTATCTCCTACAAGTTCCATCAGACTATACTGGCTAGTTATATTATTAAGTGCTTCATACATAGCATTTTTCATGTAGCCATTTTGAATTGACTCAATATTTTGCCCTCTGAACTTTGCATAAACAGCAGGTAGTTTTTCTACATCCATATGATAAGCATAAGTAACAGATGTGTTTACCTGCTTACCATCTTTAGTATTAACATTTACACTCTTATCTACCTTCTTATCATCCTTATCACTACCGTCTACAGTATTTTTAGTATAATATACTGTTTCAGTAGAGATAGGATATTCACTCACATGTTTCCATGGAGCTACAATATGAAATCCTTGTGACAAAGTTTCGTTTTCAATACCACCGTCCATGTTGTAGACTACACCAGCATATCCAGGGCCAATTCTATTTACACAAGTAAACATGCCTACTGTACATACTGCCATACCAACAAAAATTCCAATAGCACCAAGATTTTTAATTTCCATAATGCACTCCTTCAAAAAATCTTATTGAAAAATTTCTTTATCTCTCTACCTACTTCCTTACCATAATGAAAACATAGATACGCCCAAATAACAATAAAAGCTATTAAGATACAAAAGAACATTGCTCTCATGTTTAATCAACTCTCAATCTAAAATCTCTATTGTAGCATATCGTACACCAAATTCATTACATTCAGCAACAGAATTCATAAAAATATCTAATACTCCATCTGTAGCAACTCTGTCTTTTATAACATAAATCTGACCATTATACCGAACTCTTGTCCCTAAAGGTAAACCATTCATAGCTGCACACCCCACATAAGGAACTTCACCATTAGCCATAACACTATTAGGAGTTAGTCCATCATTAAGAGCGTATGCGCTCACCTTTACTTGCATTGTCCTATAGCTTAATTGTTGTGCCTTTTGTACCTGACCTTTTAACTCTGAAATTTCCTCATTCTTAGATTGAAGGTCAACTTTTAATTCATTTACATATTCAGCTTGTTTTTTAACAGAAGTATCTAATACTTCTATTGCTTGACTTCTTGATTCTAATTTTACTTCTAATTCTTTTGTGTGGTTATACCACAATACATTACTTCCAATTAGCATTCCTGCTAAGATTAAACTTCCTACAATTTTCTTTTTCTGAGTCATTCGCCCGCCAGTCGAGCAAGTCCTTTTGGCTTGCTTTGCTGACTTCCCTCCTTTGATTTGATAAACATAGTATAGCACATTTTTAAGTGCTTGTCAAGGATAAATTCCAAATTTTTCCAAGTACAAATGAAATTCTACAAATTCTGGGATTGAAATTTCAGACTTCTTTATTACTGCTCTTTCAAATGTATGTTTTGTATTATCTGGAAATGTTATAGTAAATACTTGACTGGTTTCTTCCATAGGATAACCTAGTATATTAAAGTATTCTTTAAACATTTTTACTTTTTCTTTTGCTATTTCTTCATATTCTTTTTTCTTCCATCCTTTTTTCTTTACTAATCCTGCTCGTTTTTTAATAGCAAAAGGATGTGTCTGCCACATGTCAAAATGTATCTTTATAGTTTTACCTTCAAGATGTGGAAATTTATCTATAAACTTTTGTATAGGTTTATATATCCATATCATTCCTTTTTCTTCGCCTATAACTTCATCTAATATGAATTTTGCCATTTTATTAGTATGAGAATCTTGTAGCCAAATTACATTTTCTTCTTGCGGATTTCCATAGAAAAGGCTGGGCTTTAAGTGACTAGTATAGCCAGTATAGCCATTTTTATGCTCTAGCATATGTTTACTGTTAATCACTCTTGATTTCATCTAGTTCTCCTTCCCCTGTTAATAGGAAATTTAATACTTTTTCATCTTTAAGATCATACTTATGATCCACTAACGCATCTCCAAGAGCACCCTTCCTTTTTACTATTGAGTGAATATTTTCATCTATAGTATGTTTGCAGACAAGTGTGATTACAGTTACAGTTTCTGTCTGACCTATTCTATGACATCGATCTTCACACTGAAGTTTTTCACTAGCACTCCATGATTCATCTAAAAATATTACATTAGATGCTTTGTTTAAGGTCAGCCCAACGCCCATTGCTCCAACCGTACCAACTATAATATGACAGTCATCCTTTTCATTAAAGTATTTAATTTGCCCTTCCCTATCCTTTATTTTACCAGTTATTACAGCTGAAATCAAATAATTGTCACTTAGAAATTTTCTGAAATTTGATACTACTGTTTCCCAACAAGAAAATACAATGACAGATTCGTTTCGTTCAATAATTTCTTGTATTAACTCTAATGCTCTATCAAACTTAACAGACTCTTTTACAGTACTAGAAAGAATACTAGTATCAGCTGTTGCTTGTCTAAGTCTTATCATTTGACTAAGTGGATTTATACTTAATTTAATATTATCAATATCTGCCACAATAGCATTTAAAACATCTTTATATATTTTCTTTTGCTTTACTGACATATCCAAAAACTCTTCCACATAAATTTTAGGGGGCAATTGTTTTAGTACATCAGCTTTTCTAAGCCTTTTAGACACTGATATAAGCTTTGCTTGTAATTCATCTAAATGCTTATGCCCCACGACTTCGTAATTACCAAACCCACCTAGTATATCATATCTAGATCTAAAATTACTAAAATTGCCTGTAAATGCTCCCGTAATCTTTAGTGGAATATAAAGGTCATCTGGTCTATTCATGAGTATAGTACCAGTAAGTAAGTACACATATTTAACATGATTAGTTAATCTTAATAATGCCTTTGATTGTTGTGCAGAAGGTGAAACTATTTTATGACTTTCATCTACTACAATACAATTAAATACACCCTTATCCATTAACTTAACTAACTTATCTGTAATAGTTTTCTCTCTAATTGACTCAATGTTAGTAACATAAATAGAAACATCATTCTCAAGATTATTTAAATCTTCTAATTTTTCTTTTGTACCTTTAGTAAGCCATATACCTTTGCTATTCTGTCTATTACCTAAAATTTTACACTTAACTCCTGTTGTATGCTTATTTACTTCATTTTCCCAAGTATACTTAAGCAGGTTCATTGCTGGTAGTATAAGTACTTTGTTTATCTGCCCTAGCTCTATTCTTTTTAGTATTGTAGCTATTGTGCAATTAGTTTTTCCAAGTCCTTGGTCGAGATTATAAATATAACGATCAAAAGCCATTCCTTCATCAAAAGTTTCTTTTTGATATGGATATAATTTAGTAGTTAATGCTTTAGGTAAAGTTATTGTGTGATCTACTATTTTTTCTCCATATTTTTTATTGTCAATTGGCTTCCCATAAATATCTATTCCCTCTTTTGGGAGAATATCTTTAAGTTCTGACAAAGCATCGTAAGGTATCTCCCACATCTTTTCTTCATTATGCCAATATCTTGGAGTTATTTTTCTTATTGCATCTACTATATTTTGTTTGTATCTAAATGTTAAAAATAAACTTTGTTCTATTCCTTTTAATTTTTTTGGTTTTCCATATTTTGCGTTTATCATAAATTAAACTTCCTTATCGCAATACTCATTATTCCTGCTACAAAAGCATTTACAAAAGAAAAATAATGTGTACTGAATATTGTATCTATACCTAAAAGTAATATTGTTCCTTGTACAAATCCTACAATCATGCTTGCTATTACTGACGCGAATAATATTCTCATTTCTCTTTCTCCTATACAATTAGTACAAATAAATAAAATAGCATCTCTATAATTAATACTGTTAATGCTCCGTACAAAAACCACTTAACACTATTTTCTGACATTTCTCCCCAACTCTTTTCTTTTAATTTCTGTACATAGTATAACACACTTTCGTCCTTCTGTCAAGAGCAAAAAAGGGGAAATTTTACTTTCCCCTTAAATTCCTTTCCCTAATTTTTCTAATAATTTATTAAGATATTCCACTACTTATGCGGGTTCCTTTAGGAGTCTCTAATGCTTCCCTAAAAGACATTCCATTATGTAATCTGCGTCTAACCGTATGCCTACCAATGTTATATAATTTACACCAATAAGATATAGGTTTCTTGACACCATCAAGCTCAAACATCTCTATACCATTTCTCTTTTTTGTCTTACGAGGTACTATTTCTAATGCTTCATATATATTCCAACCATCCCTAAGTCTTCTTGCCACTAAATCATATCTCTTATCATATCTTTCAGCTAAATCCCATACTAAGTCAATCTTACCATCAAATTCTACACGTAAAGAAGTTCTTCTATTAAGTATTTGTTCATGACATGTTGCCCAACGACAGTTTTCCTTACAATAATTACCATTATAATCTATACGGTCTAATGATGTATCATTTTCTCCATATTCATCGACATGTTCTTGATACTCATCATACATAGCATCACGAAATGCTATAAATGAATTATTCCATTCTTCACATACTTTTATTCCTCTTCCACCATAATTATGATATTCACAATTACTTTCATTATTACATCTATTTTTCATGTCTTGCCAAATTCTATAAAATCTTGTCCTAGACATATTATGAGTTATTTCTGACTCTGATACATACTGAGATTTCTTACAGCCGCACGATTTTGATATGCCATCTCTCAATGCCTGTGTAGTCAATTTCTTTCTTGTACCACAAGAACAAACTATATTCCACCAAGATGCCCTTTTCTCATATCCTGCATATGATTCAACATACCACTCACCAAAAGTCTGCCCTGTTAAATCTATAAATAAAGCTTCATGTAGTCTTTCTTTTCTCAAACATCCACATGACTGAGAAAATCCTTTCCTTAAACTATAACCATTAACTCTCAAATGCTTTTCTGGATCACAATCACATACACAATCCCAATACCCACCACCAAGATAACTAAGTGCAGTCAATCTTCCAAATTTTTGTCCTGTAATATCTATAACACTTTTATGCAAAAATATCACACCTTATTTTTAATATATTCTAACAACTTATTTATATACTCAACCAAGCTACTTCTTAGAAAGAATAGTCCCGCGACCATAGATGTCATAGAAGCCCATTTACCTAAATCTTCCAATGAACCTAATGGGTCTAGTTTACTTCTTTCCTTTACATACCAATGTATAGATGCTGTTAGCTGTTGACCTAGTGTATATGTTAGGTTACTTGCTTGTTGTTGTACTACATCATGTACTCCATTTTTTAGTGCTGTGTTTATTACATCTTTTTGCGCATCTATATTTTTCTCTAATTCTTTATACCACTGTTTTGCCTCATCTATATTTTTTGGCTCTACAAATGCATAAGAATCTACAATAGCTTTTGTAGTATCTGCTATTACTGTATTTACAGTTTCTTTTACTATCTCTTTTGGTTTTTCTTTATTTTCTGTTGATAACATTACTACTTCTTTACTTATTATTTGATCTATATCTATTATTTTTAATACAAAAGATTGTGTAGTAAAATCTTTCTTAGTTATAGTTACTGGTAATACTCCTACTTCTATTCCACTTATTGAAGTATTTCCTAAATTATCAGTTGTTCTTTCTATTAAACCTTTACCTTCTAAATTAAATACTACTGAAGCTTCTTTAACTGGTTCTCCTGTTAAATCTTTTGTTTGTATTTTAATTTGTGCCATCTAAATTTGTGGCGTTCTCCATCCTCTATAAGATAAAGGAGAACGCCACTTTCACCTCACTTTCTAAATAAGAATTATTATGTTGTAAAAATTTAATCTTTGAAGGTACTTTTTCAACTTTATTTCCAAATAAATCTTTTAATACAAAAGACCCTCTTTGCCTTAATCCTCCAATAAACCATAACTTATCATTATACTCTACTGTATCATGCAAACAAAACCCCCTTACAAAATGTCCTGCTTGTGCTCTTTTACGAACACCACCTTTTGTTAGCACTTCTCTATGTAGTTTACGATTATGTCTTCTTACTTGCTTTCTAAGAAAATAATAATCAAGCCGTTCTGCTTTAAGATTATTTGATATACAGTAAGCATCTGTAGTATGAGACTTTTCTATATTATTTTCTATACGCTTTACTTTTGTAATATAACCATAAGTTAAACTTACATTAACATAAATTTCTTTTAACTTATTATAAAAAGCCCATCTCATTATTCCCATAAAAGTAGCGTCTTTAAATGACATACCTCTTTTTATATTTTTAGGTAAATCTATTAAACCTTTATGGTATTTATTGTGGCAAGACTCACATAATGTAATTAAATTGTTTGGAGCATTACCCCCAGTTTTACGAGACTCAATATGGTGGACATTTAACACCTTATCTTTAGATTTTCCCTTACAGCATTGGCATTTATGATCATCTCTAAACAATACATATTCTCTCACATTACCAAAACCATACTGATCACCTTCTTGATATTCCTTTCCGCTTATATTAGGATTTTTAATCTTTTGAATATCAAAACTAGCAACTTCCACTATAATTTTAGTTATAGGTAATATTTTATGTATATCAGCAACTAATTTTAAGTGTACATGAATTTTATTTTCTATAGAAGGTGCAAGCCAACCTTTAGGTTTTTCCCTGTTTAAAAATCTTGCAGATCTATAACGTGTTTTTCTATTTCTACGAGAACGTCTTAACTCCTTTCTTGTAGATAATAAATTTACTATACTTTGCTTACCATCACCAGAGCGCATAATAGTCTCTGACGCATACAATTCTTTCTTTTCAGTAGTTGCTGAAGCTCCAATATGTACAGAACCTGCATCTATACCTAATGTTATTGGTTGTTTATACCCAGCACTACCATATTTTAATTTAATTGTAAATGGTGTATACTTATATATTTCTGCTCTACCACTTTTAAGCAATTTTCTTGCTTTTTGTGGGTTACAAGGCATAAGTGGTTTACCATTTTTGTTTAGTACATAAACTAACAATGAGTTTACCTCCTATTCCTGAGTTACACGACCCTTCGCCAATGTTATAATAGCTTGCTTAAATGTTAAGCCGTCCCCAGGTTGACTGTTCCTACCCATCAGAACTGTTTACAGAGCCTGTTCAGAGCTACAAACTAGGATCTATATTCATAGGTGAAATAACTAAAATAACGTAGTCAATTAAGACTTAGGCTAGTCAACTAGTGCTTGGTTCCAAGCTTCCACCTCTATAGGTGGTGGGTTATTGACCCACAATTACCATCCTTTCTATTATTGTATTTGCATCTTCTATTTCTATATGAATTATCTGACCAAAAATATCAAATTCATATTTTCCTTCTCTTAACCCTGTGATAGTTATTATACTTCCTTCACCTTTTTTATATACTTTTCCTATATCTTCTATAATAAATCCAGCCTCCACATTTTGCAGAGGCTTTCCTTCTTTATTTATTACACAAAATTTTACTGTAGCTCTATACTCACTATCTAAAAAATTAATAAGTTTATTACTTAATTTTTCTAAGTATTCATCACTATGTTTATCCATGAACCTTAATAGATACGGTATTATTGAAGCTACTAAATTTGCTATGAATTGCAACTAACTCACCTCTCTAATCCTCCTTCTTTAATTCGTGTGGAATTTGTAATACTTTATTATATACAGAAGTTACTACCCCATTTCCACCTAAATTATGATATGCTATATACATATTACTTATATTTTCTAGTTCTTCTATTTGTATTTTTCCTATTCTACTAAAATGATTATAGGCTTGTAATATCCTATCTCTTAATACTGCTCTTATACCATTTTTAATAGCTTCTGATTCTTCTCGTTCTTTTTCTTTTTCTTCTTCCCTTTTCTTTAATTTAATTCCTACATATCCTACTATTATGGTCATCAGTCCTTGTAGTATTAAAGTTAAACTCATTTTATCACCTCCTGCCAAAATGTACGCATATTAATCTTAAGTTGTCTACATAGATGGTTTCTAATGCTTTTTCTACAACATCCTCATTGTTAGTAGCATCACCATCTTCTACTATTCTTTCTGCTTCTTTATTGGCTGGTGTTATTGAATATGTTACTCCATCATAATCTATATAAAACTCTCCACCTAAAAGGTTTACTGAAGTCTTACTTAGCCTACTATCAGTTATTACCTTTGGTAGTGGTCTATTTTTATCTAATAGTTCTATATCTACTTCTCTATCATTCTTTGTTAAGTAGTATTCCCCATACATATAATACTTACCATCTACTTCTTTTATTATTAATATCTCAAAATCTAAGTCTACTGGCTTTCTTATAGGCTCTACTATTGGTCTATACTCCTCATACACTTTAGGTTCAGGTTTAGGTATAGGTTCTACTTTATTAAAGTTTATTGTTATAGGTACTGAATCTCCTACTTTTCCTTTTTCTTCATGCGAACCTGTATATGTTATGTTTATTGTTGAGCGAGGATTATTTATTTCTTGTATAAGTCCTCTTACTGTATTTTTAGCATCATCTACATCTGCCCAACTGTTGCCACTATTATCGTGCCAACCTATTGCAACATATGGTTGGTCATAATTAGAATTATTATTAGGTTCATTAAACACATAACCAAATATTCCATTTGGATCTTTAGACCAAGCTGAATATGTATGTGTTATACCTTCTCCTTCTCCTGTTGATGTAAAGAATACTACATCTTTAGATATTCCTGTATACCACTTAAATACTCTATTGTCTTTAATGTTCTTGCCTACTATATCAGTTCTTCCACCAAGGAAATATTCATAACTTTTACCTTTTAGCATGGAAGTTACTCTCCAATTTTCTAGCGAATCAGTTATTGTAGCTAAATATTTATCACCAACTGCATCTCCACCTTCAGTTCCTTCCTTTGCGGAATTAACTGCATTTGCCCATATATTTAGTATAGACTCTCTATTATCAGTATTATTATATGCAAATGTTGTTAGTATATGTTTAGCTAATTGTGTATATTGATCATCAGTTAAATTATCAAAATCCGTAGCTTCAGTTAAACCACTTAGCTTTACATTCTCATTAAAATATGCCTTTACTGCTTCTTGTTCATCAGTTGGTAATGGTCTATTATGATAGCCTTTATATTCATCTAAGCATCTATCTCTAATAATAGCATATTCTTCACTAGTTAGATTTTCAAAGTCTTTATATACTATATTTTTTAGATAGTTTTCATAATAAAACTTAGCTAGACTTTTCATTGCAGGCTCATCTTTTACATCGGCCCCATAAGTGCTACCATTTTCATATACATTGTAAGAGTTTGCTGAGTCTATATTTGAATAGAAGGTTATATTTTCTGTATCTATATCTAAAGTGCTATTGTCTACGGCTACATTTCCATAAAAGTTAATATCTTTTGCGCTTATATTACCTTTTCCACTAGGATAATTAAAATAAGTACCAGTAGTTGGTGCATAGAATGTTAAATCTTTATCAGTAGATATATTAGCACCTACACTAACCATGCCTTTATAGTCTTTATCATAATCCGCACCAAAAATAAGATTTCCTGTAGAAGTTATAGGAGAATTTATATTAGTATCTACCTTAGATATTAAATTAGTATCTCCAGTAGATATAAAAGTACCATTTTCTAAATTTATATTTTCTCCTACAACTATAAAATTATTAACTTTTGTATCGCCTGTTATTAACGCATCATTACTAGATTTTAGATAAATCTCACCATCTTCACCTAATTCTACTTTATCAGCCTTTATTATACCATTCATATTTACTATATTACCGTGTTCATCAGGCTCAAAAGAAATTAATGGGTCATTTGACATACTAAAATTAGTCATTATATCATCTGAAATATTTTTTGTAGATGCTATAAATGCTCCAGTATCTATTTGGCAACCTTCGCCAAAAAGAATACCATTAGGATTAATTAGTATAACCGTACCATCAGATTGTATTCTGCCAAAAATAGAGGATAGGTCATTACCTACCACTCTATTTAAGGCTATTCCACCATTCTGATTAAATCTTACTAATTCATTTCTATCTACATTAAAAGTATTCCAGTCAATAGCTACTCTATTAGTATTTTGTGTTATTACCATTGAGTTACCATCTCTAGCTATATCTGCGCTACCTGACCTAATATTTTCACCAGTAGGTAGCGCAAAAGCAGTATTAAATGTTGCTAGTGATGCTAGAGATATTGCTAAAGCTGAAAATTTCAAGTTATATCACCTCCATACTACTGCTTGTAGTAACATTAAGAAGAATTGAATTTCCATTGCATTATATTTCCTCCATACAACTTTTATTAAATACCAAAACTAGACTCCATATGGACTTACTGGCGGATCAAAGTTGCTAGTCCACCTAGCTATCGAAGATATTCTAAACTCATCAATATAAGAATTCGTATAGTTATTATATTGACTTGAATCCATTCCAATAATAAAATCACTAAATGAAAGCGTTTGTTCTGATATACCACTTTGACTTGATGACAATACACCATCAATATATATAGATATTACACCACCACTACCAACTATAGCTATATGGTGTGTACCATTTAGTATAGCTGAGGAACTTTGTATATCAATTAAAGATGTACCAGACACAGAAATAATAATATATCTAAATTTACTATTAAAACTATCATGCCTTACATAACAAAGCATATGCGGTCTTATAGATTCATTAACTACACCAAACAATCCTTGATACCCATAATTATTATCAGTATAAACTAACCAAAAATCTACTGTAAATGCATGAGTATTTATAGAGAAAGAACTATCAGCTTTTATATACTTCTTAGCATTATTTGTATTATTAGCTTGCATAGCACTACCAAATTTCTTATATATACTACTATATGTTGGATCTATACCAACTGCTTGCCAAACTACTCGTGCTTTACCAACATCTTCTATATTATTATCAAAGTGCATCAATACAAGGGTATTTGCATCAATTACCTCACTACCATTTCCATTATTAGCTTCATTAGTTACAGGATAATTTATAATATAATCACCATTTGTTAGTAATCTTACTGACATTGTAGTTTTATTTGGATAAGTCACATTATAGTCAGTTCCATGTACAGACTGACTCCAACTACCATCAATATCTACTACTGCTGATATTTCTGATAATTCTGCTGATGCATTTTCACTTGTTCCTATAAAACATTGCTTAAATGCTATACCATTTGATATATTTAATAATGCTAACATCTCTGGTGTTAATGCATTTATTTGTGCGATACTCATACCATCTTCTTCTATATCAGTAGATGTTGCCCACTCCCCTTGTATAGCATCATATACCTTGTAAGTAGTTAAATCTGTAGTTATCGCAAATTTAACTGTGGTATCTGTTATTGTATTAGTTATATTTATTGATTGTACTGTAGATACTGCTCCTGTATTTATTAGTGATGTTGGTTCTATTGTCTGTGGTTTTGGCTGTCCTGTTACTTTTACATTTGTCGAAGAAGTATCATCTGTTAATACTCTAAATGGTGATATAGTTGCTAAATTTGATATTGCTGGCATATCATCACTAAATGATGGTACTAATGCTTCTTTCTGTGCATTTGTTAGTGTATTCCACGAATTAGATAATTGTGTTAATGATGCTCCTGTATATAATGAATTATTTGAAAGAAAAGCAAATTTAGATGGAAGTGTAACACCATTCCATGGTGGAGTAAAATTAGATGTCCACAACGCTCCATCTACAATAACAATGTCATCTAACTCACCGTTAAAATAAGTTACACTTTGCATACCGTCCCAGCCAATGCATAACTTATTACCAAAATCAACATTATCCAACCATGTTTGTGTTCCTGTTGCAACTCCATCAATATATATTGTTGCGGTTGTTCCTTGTTTAACTAAAGCAATGTGATGAACAACGCTTACACTATAAGCAGATGAAGATATACATTGAGTAGCGTAACCGTCATTCTTAAATGATGCGTATGGAATCCATGAACCAGCTCTACCAACAGCTAATCCAGGCCCATACGCCGCATATTTCACTAACGCTACTGGATATTGAGTTGGTTGCAATGCTTTAACAAATACAGATATAGTATAATCATCAGATGAAGAAAAATTATATGATTGAGATAAGTCTACCACTAAATAATTGCTTCCTGAAAATCTAATAGCTTTTCCGCTAACCTGAAAATCATTATCGTCAACTACACTAACTGAACCATTATTTGTTATCGTATTTCCTGCCAAATCTTCTATTCCATTTGATGTAGCTCTAAGTCTAATCAAAAATTCTGACATATGTTAATTCACCTCCAATGAGGTAATATTACAATTAATTATGTTACTGTATGGATATTCTGGAACATTAAAATTTGTGTCATATCTACAAACATTAGAAAATCTAAACTCATCAACATTCCATAATTTAGTACTTGTATTATATTGAATCATACAAAACACATTAAATGCTGTATTTGTTGAATAAAAACTACATGATCTTTGAGAAACTAATGTACCGTCAATAAATAAACTTCCATTACCATTTTTCCTAGTAAATGCAAAATGATGCCAATTTTCATCCATATAATCTATCATTGTAACACTATATATGTAATCATTTGATACTTCATGTCTACCTACCCTTAATTCTGTTCCATTATAAATATAAAAACTTAATTGACCATAGCCATTTCCACAAAATATAGACAAAGATGTACCACTAAAACTACTATCAACAATCTTAAACCAAAATTCAATAGTAAAATCACTATTCAATGCGCTATTTATAGCAGATATTAAACTGTTATCACTAATCATCATTGCATTAGCATTAGTATCATCATTTATATATAAACCTTTATCAAATTTTCCTGCAACATACTCTATATTATAAGATGAATTAACTACTGGGTCTGCATAAGCTGTTTCGTTTATGACTGATTCATTGAAATGAATTACTACTAAATCATTAGAATCTATTAGATACCTTTTTCCTCCACCTTCAACATAAAAATCATCAAAATCTATTTCATCACTTACACCAATATCAATAGTAGACAATGTTTGTGTAGTTATTGGATATTCTTTATAATTATATAGTTTAGCTTTACTGTTTTCTATTTTTAGAAAATCACTTGTACCAGTATATGCTGACGCATTATTATAGTTTTCTAATGTTAATGTTACATTATCACTACCGCCAGTTTTCTTTAATACATCTATTGGAGGTTTACAATAATTACTATCCCCAACTTGTAATAGCATTTCATATGGAGCTACTACATTTGTTATTATTTTTTGTGCATACGTACTTGTAGAATTAAATGTAGTTCCTATTACATCCCATTCACTATCTACCCAAGTTGTTGATGTTGTAGTATTAGCTTTATACAGTACATTATTATTTATTACTAAATCTCCAGACGAATAGCTTGTTCCACTTGTCCATTCATCTATACTACCTCCACCACTGATGCTTGCTGAAATTTCAGTAAATTTTGTATCATCAAATGTAGATGAGCTTGTATGTGCCGTAGTACATCTATAAATCTTATCATTATATATAACAACATCATCTAATGCATAAGTTGTTGAAGATGACCAATAATCTAATCCTCCACCACCACCAGCACTGATTTCTGCCCATTTCGTATCATCAAATGTACTTGTTGATGTATGTGCAGTACTGCATTTATAGATTTTATCATTATATACTACTTGGTCATTTAATGCATAATCAGTACTAGATGCCCAATAATCAATTCCTCTTTTGTCTAAGTCTACTCTTGTCCAAACAGCTGTTCCATCAGGTAATGTATCTCCTACATCTAATGCTGATACATCAGGTTTTGTAGTAGCAGTTGTTCCAGCTGTAGTACATTTTAGAGTATTTCCATCATAATTTACAATATCATTTAAGATATATGCTGTACCTCTTTGCAGGAGTTTTATATGCTCTGCAAGTTCAGCATGATAAGCTTGTAAATTTTCATTTGTTACTAACTTGCTCACAATACTGCCTCCCCAAATATACTTTCTATTAAGTCAGAATTATCTTCTATATCATATGTTAATTGTGTAAATTTTGTATCGTCAAAAGTACTAGTACTGGTGTGTGCTGTATCACATCTATAAATGCAATCTTGATACATTACTATGTCATCAACTGCATAATCAGTAGAAGATTGCCACTCACTTATTCCATTTTCACTAGCACTTACTTCTGCCCATTTTGTTGTATCAAAAGTAGAAGTTGCTGTATGTGCAGTTGTACATTGATATATATTTCCACTATATATTACTATATCTCCAACATCATAACTTTCTCCAATAGTATAAAAATCTATACCTTTATTGCCGATTAAAGTCCATTTACTTGCATCAGCTGTAAATGTAGTTGAAGTATGATTAGTATTACATTGATATATATTATTATCATGTATTACTAAATCACCTACAGAATATGTAGTTCCTGTAGCCCAATCTGAAATAGTTGTACCTCCGCTACCACCAACTAAGTCAAATTTTGTAGAATCAAAAGTTGTAGTTGAAGTATGCTCTGTTTTACATCTATAAAATTTTCCATCTTGTATTACAGTATATCCTACTTTATATTTTTTATTGGCTTGCCAATTATTTAATGGTAAGCCATTTGATTTTAGATTATCGTGAAATCTTGATAATCTATCTAAGTCTATTACTTTTTCATCAGGCAAATTTCTCACCTCGTTTCTGTGTATAAATAAAAAAGCTCAATCCATACTATATCTAGTATAGCATAAATTGAGCCATCTGTCAAGTCTTAATTAAACATATCGTCAATATCTTGATTGTCAGCAATAGTAATATTATCACCAGTAATTCTTACCCAATTAGCAGAATCATTACTGAAATCACTAACATCTGATGTATGAGCAGTAATACATCTCCAAAGCGCATAATTAGCAAGCACTATATCATCTACTTGATATTGAGTAGAACCTGCCCATTCTGTTATTACTACTCCACTATATGCATTGGAACTCAAAATCTCGAACTTGTCATTGTCAAAAACTGTATTTGCAGTATGTGCTACTGTGCATCTGTATAATTCACCATTATGAACTACAATGTATCCAATTTTATATGCGTTACCAGTTGTCCAATCATTTAATGGCAAGCCTTTTTGTTTCAGATTGTCATGAAATCTTGCAAGTTTGACTTTATCTATCAAATCATCATAAACAGCCATTTACCTCCCCTCCATTACTTAAAAATATCATCTACTTCTTCATCTGTTGCTATATCTGCAAATGGTTCTAAATCCTCTCCATCTCGTATTGCGTGAATGTATGAATATGGAGTTACTATTTGCAGATGATCTAGTGCTTCTCTAACAATAATGTACTCATCTTTTACATTTTTATAAACACTCCAACGGTTACGAGGCTCCATTACCACCACCCTCTTTATAAAAACATAGCGTCAATATCATCATCACTAGCAATACTAATTTCTCCCATAGCTACATCTACCAGTGTGCTAAAACTGATTTTATAATCCCCATTAGCTATTATATCATACTTATTATTAGCTATTACAAAAAGATCTTTTATTTCTATTTCTTTATCTCTTTTCATCTCAGCAATATATACTGCAACACCTATATTTCCTTGCCAATTTGTAAAATCAACGTCATTTAATTTACCTAATGGCATTCCTCTTGCAAAATCTCTTAACATCACAAATTCACCATTTAAATAAACATAATAATGTTTAAGGTCATTAGTTAATGCAAATCTTACTTCTGCATTTAGTTTATCTGAAATATTTTCTGTTACATTTAGTACATTTTGTCTTAAATACAACTTTCTAGGAAGAATTAAAAAATCATCATGTATACCTATTGATTTTACTCTATGACCAAAATTATCATCAAAAGTTAAGGTTTTTATTGCTCCTAAATCTTCTAAGGAGTCAACTTCTATTTTTTCATATCCTCCACCAATAAGTACATCTTCTATTTCATCTGGCAAAACCATTATGTTTCACCCCATATATAAATAAAAGCCCAACCAAAAGGTTAGGCTTATTTCCTGTCCTCTCTAATTATATTATACCATAATTAAAACATTTTGTCAAATTATTCTCCATCCTCAGTAGGCTCTTCAGGATTTGTGATTGGTTCTTCTGGTTCAGTAGTAGGCTCTTCACTACCACCGCTACTTTCTGGCGTATACTCATAAGTATCATCACCAATTTTTACACCAGAACTATATTTAGAAGTATTTACAGTATATTTACCTGTTAATGCATCTTTTTCTACGTGTGCTTCTATTGCACCTTTATAACTCTTTAAATCAGTTGCCATGTTATCATTCCTCCATTAGTTAAACAAATTATCTATATCTGAATTAGTAGCATATATTAAATCACCACTACCACCAGAACTTATTTTTATCCATTTATCACTATCACCATAAACAGTAAAATCAGTTAAATGTGCATTTGGTGAAACTGCTCCAACATCTATATTTACTGAGTCTACAGTTAACTTTATATATTTAGCATTTACTGCATCTTCTGTCCAATTTTCATATGTAATATTATCTATACTTGTTTCTATTGTATATGTAAATGACATTTCAGAAGTAGATTCTGTATAATCTATGTCTGTTATATGCTTAACTGAACCTAAATCTATTATTTCTGAATATGGTAATGTAATAGTATCATCTACGTCTATTACATTATCTGATGCTTCGTATATTTTAGCATCTGTTGGCGGCTCATCTGCTATACTTTCATGTGTTATTAAAGATTTCCACAATCCATCTCTATAAGATACAACTTGGTCTTTTAAGTACAGTTTATCTACTGCCCAATCTTTTACTAACCAGTTTGTATCTAATACTTGCCATTTAGAAATATCTCCTAAAAATGTACCTGATGTATGTGCTGTAATACACCTATATGTCTGATTATCATATATTACATTATTGCCTACAACATAATAAGTATCAGTTTCCCACAATTGTATATTAGCAGAACTTACTTCTACCCACTTAGATTTATCGAATTGAACATCATTATTATCCTCTAATGCTATGTATATTTTATCTTCATATACTACTAAATCATCTTTTTTATAACCTTCATAATTTGGATTTTGAAATGGCTCAGTTGGTATATCAAAGTCATCTATATATTTTTCTCCCTTAGTAATAAGAAGTTCATCAATACCAAATACTCCATGGTCACGCTGACTATGTCTATCCCCCATAGACAAATATATAGGCAAACTATCTGCTCTTGTAGACGTAGACTCTTTTTTACCATTAATAAATGTAGTACATTTTGTTGGCGAAATAACAAATGCCATATGATTCCACACCCCACCAACAAAATTAGTTGGCACAAATTCATAAGGAGAACTATAAAACACCTTCAATCCTTGATACATTGGGAAAGTAATAACTCCCCCTATATTTCCAATACTAACATGGGCATTCTCACTAAATCCCCTATCTGTAGCAACTATCCAGAATTCTATAGTATATACCTCATCATTCTGAAAACTATACTGTGGGCTAGAAATATTACCATATCTACCACATAAATCTATTCCTGACCCAAACTTCCCTTCTCCAAGAGCTGGATTATCAGAAATACCAAAGTTATCCCCATATTCATTATACCCTTTATCATTTGGATTATCAAAATGCAATAAAGCTAATACATTTGGGTCTGGTGCTCCCCTCCACATTTCTATACTACACTTATTTACTTGTCTCCATTTAGCCCTTTCAAATGCAATATCATTATTAGCAACTGTACAAATATACAACTGGTCTTCATATATTACAGTATCTCCAACTTTATATGTAGTTCCACTTACCCATTGTCTTATATTAGCACTTAGTGGTTCCCAATCAGCTTTATCTAATTCAAATGTTCCAAGTGATGTATGTGCTGTTGTACATTTATATGGTGTATTATTATAAAGTACAACTTCACCTTCTAAATAATAGGTATTAATTACCCAATCTTTAACTTGCCACTTTGTATCTAATATGTCCCAGTTAGCTATGTCTGTATAAAAATCACTACTATCTGAAGTATGTAATGTTTTACATCTATATATTTGATTATCTTTTATTACAACATTTCCAACTTTATAATCTGTAGATGATTGCCATAAGCCAATATCAGCAGAGCTTATTTCATCCCATTTTGTTGGATCAAATGTACTGCCACTTGTATGTGCTGTATTACATTTGTATATTTTATTATTATATATAACTACATTTGAAGTAGTATATGCTTCATTTGCTCTCCATATATCTATTCCAGTACTACCAATAGCATCCCAATAAGCAATATCAGTATTAAAAGAGGTTGAATCAGATGTATGGTCTGTATTACATCTATATAATTTATTATCATGTATTACTAATTGACCAATTTCATAGTCGGTAGAAGGTGTCCATGTACTTATTTCGTTTATTGTTGGCGAAAGTTCTTCCCAATTTAGTTCTTCTGTAGCATCCCAAGTACTTTCAGAAGTATGTGGAGTAGTACACCTAAAAATTTTAGCATCATGAGATACTAAATCTCCAATAACATAGTCCTTATTTGCTTCCCAATTTGGTATTCTAGTAATACATGCACTTATTTCATTCCACTTATCAGAATCAGCATTAAATGTTGCTCCAGACGTATGTGCAGTAGTACACTGATATATCTTATTTGCATATACTACTACATCTCCAACAATATAATCAGTATTTTGTTCCCATTGATCTAATCCACCGCCACTTACTTTTTGCCAATTAGAAATAGTAAAATTAGTATCATTATTTGCTGTAATACATTTATATAGAATACCATTATAATTTACATACTGACCTACTACATAATCACGACTACCTACCCAATCGTTTATTGAGTCTGTAAGTAAATCCCATTTAGCAATAGTAAATGAAGCATCATTATTTGTAGTATTACATCTATATAAATTACCATTATGTCTTACCAGTTGATTTTGGTAGTAGTGTGTACTACCTACCCAATCTCTAACATACCCATTTGGATCATGCAATAATTGCCATTTTAAATAATCAAAATTTGCTCCTGATACATGTGGGTCTATACATTTATATAACACATTATTGTAATAAACAACCACATCTTGATCATACCACGCATTACTTGTCCATGGAATAATACTTGCAAATACTGGCTCCCACTTTAATGTATCATCAGTAAATACACCACTTGAAGTATGAGTTTCAACTGCTCTATATAATAAACCATTTTTAGTTATTAATTGATCTTTTAAATAATTTGTTACACTATGCCATTCTGAAGCTCTAGCTAAATTACCTACAATATCCCAATAAGGAACTTCTCCAGCATTTGTAAATGTGCTTGCAGAAGTATGATCTGCATTACATTTATATATTACATTATTTACTATTACTGTATCATCTTCATAGTAAAATTTATTCAGTACCCATGGTCTAATACTTGCATATATCTCTTGCCACTTTGACTTATCTGGCTCAAATGTACCAGAAGCTGTATGATTTACTTTTGCCCTATACAAAGCATTTGCATATATTACAATATCTCCACGAGAATAAATCTCACCACCAAGCCAAATCATTATGGGGGCAGAATTATCTGTAGCCTCAGTTAATGACATTACTTTCCAAGTAACTGATCCTTCTGTTAATACTGAACCAGTAACATTATTTCCTGGCTCTATACCACCACTTGTACCACCAGTTATACATTTAGCATATTGATGTGATTTCATATTAGGCCATCTTACCACATCATTAGCTATATAAGTAGTATTTTCTTCCCACTCTGTCCAATGTAAAGCAGTTTGTAGATGGTCTATACCCAATACTTTTGAGTCAATATCGTCCAATATGTTATTAAAAGTATCTGAAATAAAATAATCTGTAGGCTGTACTTTAATTATATTTAACTTTTCTGTATGTGTTGCAGACAAGCTTTCTCACCGCCTTTACAAAAAAAAATAAATCCGCAATCTCTACCTTTATTATACCACAAAAGGGCTAATTTGTCAAGTAGAAAGCGGATTTACTTACTAATTATGTTTCACCATAAAGCTGAGTTTCATACCAATTACTATTTCTATATCTATAGTACCTTCTATTAACACCTTCAGCCCTAGTAAAATCATTTTGTAATACATATTCTTCTTTTAACTCTATTTCATGAATTACTGCATCATTATCACCATTAGCACCATCTACTCTATATGCTTTAGTTGAAGGAATATATCTAACACCATCTTGACCTGTAATGCCACTTAAATCTGTAGTAGTACTATCAGCGACTAAAATTAAAGGTGCATCTTCAAATGTCATAGTAGAAAATTCTACGTAAGTAGACTCAGGTATTTCAATATGTGTTGCAGTAACAATACTATCAGCATACGTTTTTGCCATTTGATCTACGTCATCACCATCTTGTGGATATATAATACCAACAACTCTAGGTACATGATATATTAGATGTTTATCATAATGGTCAAATGAGTATAAATCTTTTTGTTTATTATAAGAACCAATTTCCAATTGAACATCACTAACTCTTTGAAGTCTATTCCCCATCTGCACACAAAATTCATTCCAGAATAGTGTAATATCAGTTGGGAACTCTTTTGTAACATTTCCATCATCATCAGTTACTTCAACAACAGCGTCATATTTAAATTCAAACTCTTTTTCATTACAAGTACATTTAATATAGTATTGTGTAGTATCTTCTGGTTCAGCATCATTTTCATTATTATGCACATTTATATTATCAGACTGATTAAACTTATTTCTTAGATTATATGTAAAGTTTATATCATGCCCAAATATAGTACCTGCTGGATAATTATAATTATAAACTGTTTTATCTCCACGCTCAGCAGCAAATTTAAGATTAGCCATGGGAGATGGACATTCACTTCTGCGTTTAGTGTAAAATGTTACTATATCATCTATATTAAACTGCTCTTCTTCATCTACCGTACCAGACCTAAGTTCATACTGCTCATCTGCAAAATTACCTTCTGTAGCTACTCTCTTATCATCAACCTGCAATTCATAATCCAAAAAATAAACTTTAGAATATGCTGGATGATCTCTTGGTATAGTATCATATACACCATGAATTACATTTGTTAGCGTATAATGACCATTAGGTAATTTAATCATTGTATCATATGTTAGTATCTCACCGTCAATTACCATCATATTTCTATTAGATTTATTTGTATATACAGATGGATAATCTAATATTTTTTGACATTTATCATCAAACAAATCTCTTGCTTGAGCACCAATAACTTCTATCTCAAACCCAGTATTATCTTCATCATAAATTTCTTTCGTACCATATACTAATTGAGCTACCATTGACCAATCATTAGTTCGTGTTCTTCTAGCATATTCTGTTCCAGTATATCTATAATTAACATAATAATCATCATCATTTGTAGGTCTAGCAGCATAAGCATTAACATAAGTATCCAAAGATTTAGTCCATTCATACGGCATTTCCATATACATATAGTACTGGATTGATGACGCATATTTTTTAGGATTAGTCCATTCTGGTACTTCTGCATAAGCATACCTTGTATTTTCAAATCCATATATATCTTCAATTGCAGTTACCTTTATAGCATTAGCTGTAAGAGTAGCATAATCTATATCTGTAACTCTATATATTTGATTATCTATTCCATATGACAACCAATGTACTATTATTGGATCACCAAGACCAATATCATGACCAAACCTATTTGTAGTAAACTCTACTGTAGATAATGGATAACCAGAAGCTAATTGTGAGATTTTTGCTAACCAACCAGCGTTCTTAGGTACAGTATAATAAACTCCCTCAACTGAAGACTCTTTATAAGATCTTGTTATAAATCTATTGGCCACATCTTGGTATATTACTGTACCATCAACATATTTATTAGAAGCATGAGTAAATGAAACAGTTGTTGCTGAAGATGTTTCTGACCAATCTAATCTTGTAAATTTCATGCTTTCACAATTACTTGGGTTAAAAATAGGCAATGTACTTGGGTCATAATCACCACGAATAAGCTTAAATGTAAGTCTACCTGTATACGGATTATCATACATTATACCATTTATATGATTTAATATCTTTTGAATATATGAACCAGCCTGTGCTTCTGATGTAATTAAGCATGATACACCTAGTCTTTCTTCCTCACAAGTTATGCCTAATTGCAATAAACTCTGTGCATCTATATCTGTTATTCTATCATAATTACATCCCCATAAATCATTTGTAAGAATTGCATAGATTGCCTCTGCTGGGTTCAAATCTTCATCCAATTTCCCTAAATGCCAAACACCATTATCAAGAAGCGTGTCTAAAGGATCTACTAAAGAAGCTACCTCATCTCTATTTGTTTGAGGATAATTATCTCTAACTGCATCCGCAGCATCCCTTAACGCTTGGAAAGTTTCTTCTGTTTTCTCATGAGCTTCATCTGCTTCTTGTTTTGCTTTATCATATTCTTCTTGTGCATCAGTAATTACTTGCTGATCTCCACTACGTTCAGCTTCTTCCAGTCTTTCTCTAGCTCTATCCATTACATCTATTTTTAACTGTTCTGCTTTATAATAAGCGTCATATTCTCCTTTAGCTTCCCGCAATTCTTTTGTATAATCTTCCATATAAGTTTGTACTGATTGGTCTTGATTAGATATATATGCTAAAATATTATCAACTAGCTCACCTATACGTTTAGAATATAGACCAAATAAATCTGACTTAAATTCTTCATATAACTTTGTTGGATAGTTTACTACCTCAAACCACATTTCTGGCATAGTTGACTGTTTACCAATATACGCACCATCAACTTTATTTCTATCAGATACTACACAAGTTAAAAACATCGGATATCTTGGAGTCAATCCCCTCAAATCTTCCTCTATAGTATCTGCTTTCATTTCATTTACCATCCATGAGTCTTTTGGTTGTTCATAAGTACCAAAATAAAACCTTACTTCCCCAATAAAGCCTCCACCTTCATCTACACCACCAAACATTTGGTCATTGTCGATATATGCAGATATACCAGTAGGATTATCTTTTTTATATGCTATATGATTATCATTATCCCAAACACCAGTTTCTGTAGATTGCTCAACTTCAGTATCATATACATTCATCCACAATCTCTTAACACCGATATTTTCATCTGTCCAACAAAGAATATGTTGCCAGCCAAGATAATATTTAAATCCTTTTTGAATAGTGGTACGTAATAAATGTTTACCTATTAAGTATGATAATAGCCATAAAATAAAATTAAGTAATGCTTGCATTATAAGAGCACGTTTTTTACCTGGTCCACTAAGGTCAATAGTTCCCTCTACAGGTGCTGGCCCAGTGGAAGTAATCGCATTTAAAACAGTTGTCGAAGGTGGTGTCTTCTGTTTAGGCACATCACCAATTTTACCAGAATTATTATTCATACCAGAAGTTCCGCCTCCAGTAACAGTAGCAGCAGGTAATCCGCCAATAGTCATAGCCTCTGTTGTTCTTCCTGTTATCTCTACTCCTGTACCAGCAGTAACCTTTATAGTGTCTTTCTCTGATACAGCAAGAATAATTGGAATTAAACTAAGTATCCAAGGCCAAATATCAAGATTACTATGTGCTCCATACTCTTCTGTATAAATATCTGCTCTAAATGCACCATAATAAGAAATTAAAGGATTTTTTATCATTACTCTACCTAATGCTACAGGTATTGGTTGACCTATTTGATTTGAATTACTATCTGTATATGGTGAAGCTTGCATAGAAGAAGTAGAATCACTATCACTATTATTTCTATTAAGTAGCCACAAAAGTAAAGTAGATATTCCCCAACCCAAGAATGAATTGAACCAACCTCCACCTCTACTTGTACTACTAGATTTACTTTTAACTGTAGCTGCCATATTAACCACCTAATCCAATATCACCAGTATCACCGTTAGTATCTTCATATCTAAGATTATCTTTTACCCAATATGTACCTTTACAAGTAGGATGTGTAAATGCATTATAAGGCATAATATAAGGTACACCACTAAAATTATCAGAATTACCAAACTTCCTTGCACATACTGAAAATAAATTCTGACATCCAGGATATACCTTAAAGCTACCTTGCCAATCTGATGACCTTATTGGATATTTTATTTGAATCCAATCTGCTTGTGCATTTACTATTGCTCTATAACTATTACCCATTTTTAAAAACCCATCTATTGGCCAACCCTCTTCATGTTCTCTAAGATTTGTTGAATAAAGCCTCATACCATTAACATGCTTATCTAAATAGCATTGTAATGCATAATTTTCTGGCTCAAGTGTACATTTGTTATCATAAATACAATTTTGACAATAATAAGAAAGCTTACCTCTTGGAATCAATCTATTTAAAACATTTTCTATTGTAATAGTTAATTCTGCATAACTACCATCAAAAGATACTTGTGTAACTACACCCCTTAAAATTAAAGCATAATCACTATTATTTAATCCATGCACCCTGTATACTCTTACTCTTACAATATCTTCTTCTGGTGGTGCTCCTTGAAATAATAATGCTATATTATTTGTTCTACTAACTGTTATTGTTGTAGTTTCAGTATTACCGCTGGAATTACCAGTTTTTAATGAATCACCACGTTTTATATACTCAGGATTAAATACATACCACTGATTATTAAGGAAAGCTGATTTAGCATAGCCACTTGATGTATATGTAAAATCTACATTAGCATAAGTAAATATATATAATTCTACTGGTTGTGCGTCTTGAATCGAAGTTTCATCATCATAAAAACTCATACTAAATCATCCACCTCCTTCATTGATAATGATGTAGTTGCTGCTGTATTTGACTCAAAATCTAACTTTAAATTATCTGAATCTAATCTAACTAAATTAAAATAAGAAACCATTAATACCTCATCTACAGGTATTGCTCTTGGAACATTACTAGTTAAAATCAATTTACCATAAGTTTTATTCCCTATTACTTCTGTAGTATAAGACATTATTTCTAAAATATATGACTCCCATTTTTTTGTAAATATTATTATTGCTTTTTTACGCCCATTATTTGCATAAAATTTAAATAATAAATGAAATCTTGTATAAATGTAATTACTATTTGGTCTTATATCTAAATCTACTTGAAAATCATTTGCCCAAGTTGGACAATAAAATGATTTATACCTTCCCTGCACCCTATGAAAAAAGTGTATCATATTAGTTATTCTTTTTATACCAAACAAAAAAAATGTCATGTTATGAGTATCATAAGAATATGTATTTATTGTATCATAAACAAATGTTCCTGTAGTATTATCCATTAGCTCTACTTTCTTTTCTAATAACAAATTATTAGAATCATCCCCTACCCATTGAGGAGTAAAAAGTAACACTTCTTTTCCATTATAAAATTTTGGTAAGTGAAATCTGTTGAACTGTTCAATATCTTCCCAATCATCATAGCGATATTTATTAGGTATATGTAATTTACTTTCATGAAGTATAAGCTCAAAATTAAGACATTCTTCATCACCATTTGAATACAAGTATTGAATAGCATCAGTAGTTTTAGTAGTTACTTGTTTTAATGGAAATATCCAAGTGTTTTTCATATTTAATGGTCTAGCTATTTTCTTCTTTAATGTTATTATACCATCTGTATAGGAATGAACCTGCCTAACAATATTTACACCAGATTGTGTAAAATCATCCTTAACAAATATTTCAATCCACTCACATTCATCAAAATTATAGTAATAATCATTATCTATATATAAAGCCTTACCATTAGCTATGAAATCCTCACGTAAATAACTTCCTTTATTCCATATAGGAATATACCAAACATCTGATTGTCTTATTCTTGACATCCCTCTAAGCCACTGTGCTTGATATTGATCCATAGCTGAATAATCATAACTAAAGTATTGTCTTGGTTGTTGTCTTATTTTTATGCGTTGTTCATGCCCATCATAAGAAGTCAATACATCAGTCAAGTATTCTATATTTTCTGATATCTTTGTTTGTGCCAACTATTTCACCTACCTTTAATATATAATAAAGCCCCTATTTTCTATATTATAGCATAATAGAGGCTTTTTGTCAAGTTCTTTGTATTTAAATACCAAACTAATAACTCCAGTTCGGCGAAAGCATTTTTTTACTTTATATTTCTATAAAGATTAGACTATATCTTATCCATGCCTTATATTAAGGTTTAGGTTTATTCATATCCTGTTTTATTAACAGTACTTCCATTTATGGAATAGTCGTTGACCCATTTTATTGGGTGCTGATTTTCTATTAACATCTGATAAATTTTTATAACTACTTCTAGTTTTATCAGCTTTAAGAAGTTCCAGCAATTAAAATAATTATTCATGTACAAATTTCTTTGTAATGCAACCATCTCTAAATAATCGAAGACATCTATCTCGTAATCATCATCATCTACTTCTTCACGATGTAAGAATAAGAACTTAAACACACCCCAGATCAACCAAGGTTCATAGACTGGTCTGTTATTATGAGTTTCACCCAATCTAATAGTTATATTTAGTCTTGGATACATACAATTACTAAGCATAAAATATAATAATGAATATTGTAATGCTATTGCTTTATATGTTCTAGGTAAATGTGTTACGTTAAAAGGCTTAAACGAATCATCATATACCTTATTAGTAGTAACCATATATTTATCATTAGCTGTATATTCTGCTATACCTTTTGGCATTGCAGACCTTGGAACATCTTCTTCATATACTACTCTCCTAATAGGTATTCTAATATCTACAATATATGTTTCTACAGATGCTATACGTTTTTGCATATCTGTGCTATTCTTATATGCTACCCTATTATCTGAACCGTACAACTTATCCCCCTTACTAATAATAGGATTCCATATATATGATTCACCATAAAGCTTTTTCTTTAATTTTGCTATGGGGAAGAATCTATTTATAAGTGAAACATCAAAATGTATCTCAAATTGATGACTCATTTGTATAGTAAAATCTATATGTAAATCACCAATAGTTTCTATATTATCTCTATGTATATAAGTATTACCATTCTCATCATATACATCAAATGTTGCTGCTGGATAGTCATAAATATATAACCACCCTTCTTGCCTTGTTAATACTTCTTCTGAATCATCTATCTCACCAAAAGGTATTTTTAAAAAGTTCCATCCTTTCATAGTAATAGTATCCCCATACCACGGAGATTTCATAGTTCCTAAATCTGGTTCTGGGTCTATTACAAATATACCTTGAAAGTATGGTTTTGCAAAATATTTGTCACTTGTAGTCATCCTCTGTAAAAAATATTTTGGCCCGACAATACTTGCCTTACCTAATATATTTTCTGGCATAGGCTATCACCTACCCGTCAATACCTTTTCTTGTTGTAGTAATATCTCCTATAGTACTATCACTATCATCTTCATTTTGTCTAATGCTTATACCATCAAACCCAAATCTTCCTCTACGCATTGACATAGAAAATACCTGACACAAATCATTAGATTTTGGATAGCTCATCTCATAACAGAAACTTGTCTGCATATTTAACATACATACAAAATATACACCGCTTACTTGACCAGCACCTGCATAATTATTTAATGCATCTGGGTCTACTTGCACAGCCATAAACATAGGCATATTTAACGTAATACAATTTAATGTATTTATGTTTCTGCCCCAGTCTAACTTACCTTGAGATTGAATATAGCCATAATGAGGTATCTTACCATTACCAGAAGAACCACCATAAGGATCTCTAACTGGCATTGATAATCTTTTTCCAGTTACGTTATCTGTACCACTAGATGCCCATCTAATATATCCTCTGCTTTCTTTTGGAGCATCGTCTATATCCATTCTTAAAAATGTATTTGATATTCTACCACTACTAAGAACAGGAAGTATATTTGCATCCTTAATTTCATGGAAAGGGTCATCTGCGTCAGAATTAGCGAATAACTCATAAGCTTGCTTAATAGTACTAGGAACGGCAGAACCACTCATAAAAATTCCTCCTTCCCAATCATCATACTTATTAAGCATACCAACTATTAAATGTACTGCTCTATAATCCCAACCATTTGCCTGATCTCCACCAACATTTTCAGCTACTAAACTAAATACTAAAGTATCTGTTGGAAGTGTAGTATTATTACAATATAGTGTATATGCATTTTCATTTGTATCTGGATTTTCCTGTTCGGTATATTCATAATTCTCATTTCTATTTACTACAGGCATACATACAAATTGTACTTGATTTCCCCTATAATTTAATGGTACTAAATACTGATTATACCATCTTTGCGTTTGAGAATACCCTTCTGATATAGTCATTGCTACACCTTGATAGCCTATATCAGTATCTGGTGTTGCTATATCCATTGCAGCGTCATCAGTAGTACCAAATGGACTTACATATTCAAATGATCTTAAATGAATAAAATACGTATTTGTTTTATCCATAAATACAAACTTTTTACCATCTACAGAAGACCTATCGTATACATTTACATCATCTTTTAATGCGTCTACTACTGTAAATCCTCTACTTGTTATATACTCAGCCATTTTTTCAATGACTTGATTGGCTGTTTTTAAATTATTATATGCTACATATGCCATTTATATTATCAACTCCTTATAGTCATCTACTAAAAATAATAGCCCAGTATATCTATTTGAAATACCTATAAATTTTTTACCTAAGTAATTGTACTCGTGCATCCTATTATCATCATCATACAGTCTTTGACATGAATATACAAAGTTTAATTTACAATATATAGAATATGTGTTAGTGTCTAATGGCTCTCTCTTAATGTATATATGTATAGGGTACATTATAAAATGATTGTTAAGTACATTATTTGTTTGAAAAGGAAATAGCTTAGTAAATACTTTTGGATCTCCTTGTCTTGCCATAGAGAGAAGTAAAGAATAATTATGTTCATATTCCCCTATATTATCACCATTTGTTAAAGTTGGAAAATGAGGTATACTATAATTATCAAGTTCCCAGTCATCATAATTTACACCATCTCCTTCTGCCCCACTAGAATTAAAAGAAGTAATTATAGTAGGAACAAGGATATTTGAAGTCCACCCTAAACCGCCAACCCACCTATCTGGATCATCTTCTGCTAACTTACCCTTAAACATATAGCTCTGTGCTCGTTTTTCTACATTATTAAAATGCTTAAAATTTCTATATGACCCAAAATTAGGTTTATAAGAACTATGCCATAAATTACACACTCTGTCTTTAATATTACTATCTGCATATGCACCAAAAATAACTAAAGGTACTCTCTCTGGTACAAAACTATATGGATCTCCTATACGAACTGTATGCCCATAAGAACATAAATATGGGGTTCTATCCCTTTCTTTGTCTCTATCATTCACCTCTAAATGTTCATCCCCTTCTGGATGACCATTAGCCATCATACTAAGAAAAGCTACCCCATCTGATTTACAAATCAATGCCTCCTCTGGACTCATTAAATCACATCCACCAACCAGCTGAGTATCTTTAACTGAAATAAATGAATTTAAACATGTAGTATTTGCTACATAATTTTGATTTTTTAAAAAATAAAAACAAATAGTCTTATTATACAAGCTCATAGCAAAACTAAAACTATCAACATTGCTACTAATTATATCATCAGCCACTATATCCCACATATGATAAAATGGGTCTAATATTAGTATAGGACTTGATTTTATTGTAGCATCTTCATACAAAAGACCATCATATATACTATCAACACCTATACCACTACGCATTGGATGTCTTTGAGTGTATCTAAATTTTGCTCTCTTTGAAATCTTATTATTAGCATCCAAATTAAATATGCTTAGATCAAAAGCTACACAGATACTTTGCCTCGAACTAAATCCATCATCCGGTCTTAACCCTTTTGTGTAATCAGACCATGTAATAGCACCAGATTTAGAAACAAATATTAAAATAGGGCATGGCATCCACGAATAAAATATGCAATAAACAGGATAATTTATATCAGCAAAATGAGATATTTTAAACTCAGAAAAGTCATCTAGATTAAATGCAGAATTAGTACTATTATCAACAACATTAGAATAAAAAATTAGAGGGGTCGTATCTTTTATATAATCTGGCATATCATTTACCCAAGGAACTGGTGTATTTATATCTTCAGTAGCAGTAAAATCTGTATTTGGAGCTATATTACAAATAAATGTCTTTATATTTTCCATTGTTATTCTTAATACTTCTGACAACGGACAATTTTTAGGATAATTATTAAATACTTTATACATACTAACCAATCCTTATTGCTAATTTTTCCATTACATATGGAAATGGATTATGACCTCGTAATGCAGTACTATCATATAAATCAACAACATCACAAGATTCCCACGGTTCATTCAATACCTTAAACCTATGTCCAAAAGAAGAATCATAAGCATCATAAACATATAATCTTCCATCCCAACCACACGGAACAATCAAATATTTACTACCATCTTGAGCAACATATTCTCCAGATTCTATATATTTATCAAACGTACAAAAAACACATGGTATTGTAGCACACTGACAACTTTCAAAATGATCCTTAGATTTATCGAAGAACACAGACACTGGTATAAACTGTGTATTACAAATATAACTAGTACCCATGATATGATTAACTCCAGTAATATTATTATACCCATGTGTATTAATAAATATAGTACTATTTATTTCCCTAGCGTTATTACTTGTAGGAAATAACATATGATCATTATTATTATATCTATACACATTATTAAGTATAGACGCATAGTCTGGAGGAGGGCCTGCCGTAGGCCAAGAAACAACTGTAGCATCCTGTATTATACTATATATATTTTTCCATATACCCTCTATAGACAACACTCTAAAATTACTCGTATTTGCACCGTTAAATTTACACGGAGTCAATAATGTTGCGGGATGTCCCCAACTAACATTATGAAAATCTAAATCATAACTATTACCATGCACATAAGTTTTTGTTCCTCCTCCTGCTGGAGTATACACATACACATCATTACTTATTCCTAAAGACCCTCCAGCACAATATAAACTATAAGAATAATTTTCTGTTTGTTTATACGGAAATCTTCCAAAAGATATTGATTGCCAGTTATCTAGTTGCTGATGATTTCCATCTACCTTAATCGTAATGCTACAATTTTTATCGTCTGACATGGTAATCCAACAATCATACAGCATGTGATTAACACCATCAGTATCCTCATAAAAAGAATAATCATTTATGTTATTATCACTTATAACAAACCACGGAGCACCAGTTCCTGGATAAACTGTTGAATGATAAGGCTCATTTTCTGACCCCGATGATAAGTATCTACGACAAGGCAAAGTATTTATTAAATTTCTACCAGCATAATTTTCACCACAAGTATCTGTCTGACATAAAAATTCGTAATTAGTATTTGCTTGAAATTGCTCATTTGCCCATAACGTATCAGAATATCCTGTATGAACAATGACAACAAATCTTTGGCCAGTATTCATAAATAAATTTGGAGATTGTAACCCAGAACCATATTTATTAACATGATACTGTTCTATATATGGAAGTACACTCCATTCTATAACATTTTCACGTTTCTGTGTAGATAACTTATTAAACTCACTAGTGTACCAATCATTATTGTGGTCTAAATGACCAAGACTAAAACCTTTCATAAAATCATTATAAGAAGTATTAGTTATCTTATCGCAAATTAATGACACATAATACTTATCTCTATGTACAGGTAGATGCCACTTTTCAATAGCTTTGTCGCTTATATAATTATATATAAAGTCATAAAATACATCAAAAGTTTCTAGTGCAAAGTAATCACCATCTCTTGCCTCAGTTACCCATCTATCTATATCAATTATATAATCATCTGGAACTTTATTATCTATGAAATTTCTATAATCTAAATAAAATGAGCTTTCTTTGTAACTTGGGTCAGTAACAATTACAAGCCTAATACCCCAAACTCTACATATATTCATTATATCAATAACAGTACTTATTGCGTCATTAAAGTTATCTAAATCAGATATTTCCTTCTCTATGCCTCCTATAAGTATATGTGTTGGTAACTGTGATCTATATATATTCACATCTACACTATCATAATCTACACCACCAACAATATTACTAAGTATATTAAATACCTGAGATATATTTGATGAAGAAAGTGTGTAATCAAATGTAGGTGTAGTAAAATCACCAAATTTAGTTATAGTCGCATTAGGATAAGATACTGAAACTATATTCTCTAAACTATCAAATCTTATGCCATCAACTTCGTGATGCCAAGAATTTGCAATATCATCTCCCCACCCCATATCAGCATATGATTCTGGTTCATCTTTAGGACTAACTACATAATCAACAAAAATACGAGAATAGTCTGACATTATATGTAAGTTACCACAAATAACAAATCTATATGCTTCAGAATGAACTTCATAGTCACTTAACGGACATTCATATGTAGAACCATAAAAAGTATTTAATCTATTGTCTAATCTTCTCCAACACCTACCATCAGTGTTTCTTGCAACATTTAATACAAAACCACCGTCTTCAAATATAGAAATCCCACTCTCCCACGCACTAGAATAAGGAAATGCATTAGGCACATAGCATGTTGCATAATAGAAAGCAGAATCAATAGCATCAAAATTATCATATGCTGAAAATCTTAAATTATACAACTCTACCCCTCCCTATTGCTAATGCATTTTCTGTAGTCTCATCATCTAATTTAAAATGTATTCCTGGATATCCACCAAAACCCCAAGACATATTATATTTATGTCCAGGATTCGGCTCATTTTCATCTGGACTCCATGGAGTATATTTACAACGTCTTTTATATAAATCATAACAAGCATGTTTTTGATAATTATCTCTAAATCTTGATTGCAAAACTCTTCCGCTTGACATGTTATACATATTTATATACCCAACAATATCAGTCATACCAACACAAGACCAACTATCTAAATCATCTGGATCTCTTAATACATAAAATATAAGAGGCATACATTCACTAATATTATTATTAGTATTTACAGAATTTCCTCCTGTTCCGCTACGTCTAAATCCTGTAAAATCATCGTAAGGGTCTGGCCCTGGAATATATGGGTCATATTGTCTATAAGACCTTTTTTGTGTATCTAATAAAGGAAAATAATTTACGCCCACCGTAGACTCTTCACATTCATATGTGCAATGTAATTCTCTGTACTGCCATTCTAATACCTTTATATTACCATTATATTTAGATTCTGAATCACTTTTTTCTTTCGCTAAATTCCACTTTTGTATCCATACTGGAGCTATATTTTGTCTAAATCCAACTTTTACCCCATTTACAGAATATTTTTTTGGTTCTGGCTCAGCATCTATATCATACTGAACTAATCTAAACAATTCATTATTATAATGTATTATTCTATCCTCACTATGTAGGGGAAAAGTTTCAATACCATTTGCACCTTCAAAAACAAATGAATCATCATAGCCAGCATTTTTATTTTCGCTAACAATACGAAAAGTATTAGATAAAATAAATGTTCTATCTGTATTATTTTTATGCGTAGGTGTATATTCTCCAATCACTAAGGTGTTAGTATTCTTTCTATCTCCATGTGAATATAAGAAAAAAGCAAATACACCATCATTATAGTGACAATCCAAATATTTATATCTTCCTAAAGTAGCATCTTGAGTTACATCAGAAAATCTAAGTACTCCACCTATATGAAATACATTAGTATCATATAATCTATGCCACTCTTTTTTTGTTTTCTTTATTTCGTCTATCTCTTTTAACTTCTTCGCTAATTCTTGTTCATATATTACTTTCTTCCTTACTTCCTTAAAAGTTGATTCTGGATCTTCTCCACCTTGTTCCTTTTTCCACTCCTCTAATTCTTCCATAGCTTCTGCCTTTGCTTCTGCTGTTGCTTCTTCATCTATAACTGTTACTTGCTCATCTGTTACATATCTTCCAGCAAGACCTACAGTAGAGGTAGCATAATATGGAGATGTTTCTACTGTAGAACCATCTACGTTAACGTCATCAAAATCAGTAATCCATACAGATATACCATAAGATTCCTGCATAAACCATAATTTATGATTATTATCTTTAGTAAGTACTTGTATATTACTTGATGGTGATAATTCAAGTCCACACACTATACAAACAAAATTTATTATTTTTTCTTTCATTTCCGAAGTACTAGTAACTTTATAATGTGAAAACAATTATTATCACCACCTTAAAACACTGAAATAGGTAAATTATAATTTAATTCTTGAACCTCAGTTATAATTGAAGCTCTTATAAATAACAACATATCAAAAGCTAATAATGAAAAATCATATATATCATTAACACTATCATATACTGGATAACAAATTACTCTCAACGGGTCAAGCGAATAAGAATAAACATTAACTGTCCCAGTATTAAAATAATTAAAATATGAAACGTCTAACTGCTTGACCTTACTACTTAAATGTAAATTACTAACCATATTATAATAATTACCATAGCCACTGGATAATACTACGTTTCCCTGAAATTGGTCTTCTTCTGTATCTTTAGGTACTATATATAAATCATCAATACGAGTACCATCCCAAAAATTTATAGAATAATGATCTTGTACAGCTGATATATATACATACTCTAATGTACCACCACACTCAAAAGATACTTCTGTAGTTTCAAATTCACCACTACAATTAACGTACAATGTCTTAAGTACACTAGACGTATTAAAATCTGAATTAACAATAACCCTATCAAGCAACCTAACATGAACAGCCGAGTTAATACCTGAAACAATGTCTACATCTACAACATAATAACCAGGTGAAGAATACTTATGACTTATAACTGTACTATAATCTTCTTGAGTATATACATTCTTACTACCATCGCCAAAATCATATACATATGTTATGCAGTTACTAAGAGGCTTAATATAAAAATTTACAGTCTCATTAGAATTTTGTACAAATACCTTCATTCTAATAATAGTTGTATTTTTTGTTGGCTTAGTAGGGTTTTCTAACGTAGGTGACAAATCATCAATTAAAGCCACTTTTCTCTCAACTTGCTTATACCAAATAAGTAACTTATCTGTAAATCTATTTCTATTTACATAAACATCTAAATTTGTTTCATTTCCATGATAATATCTGTATACACTTTCATTGTTTCTTGCTCCTTTTGGAGTAGTACTTGAATTTTCATAATTTTGTTCTGGATAATCCCACTGATTATATTGCCAATATCTATGTCCTGTATACCAAGGATAATAACAAAGTCTTTCATCCCAACCGTTAGGAATAGATAAATAAATATCACTACCTATTCTTACTTCTCCAGAAGGTAAAGACCTTGACCAAGAAACATAGCAACCCTTTATATTAGAAGCTATAAATCTATATGTTTCTGGAACACTTTTTGCATTTTCTGTTTTTGGTTGATAATCTATAACAGCATTATATTCAGCAAGGCCGTATCTCATTAAGGGATAGCCAGCTGATAATGCTTGTGCCTCAGTCCCCAATAATACCACCTACCGCATATTGCTCTGTATCTCCATTAACAGCTGTATCTTTAATATCTGTTTCGCCCAACTCATCATAACCAACCAATGTTATAGCTATTGCTACTATTATAGGATGCCTATAAAATGCTTGAGCATTATTTAATTTAGATAAAATAATAAATATACAAAATATATATAAAAGATAATTACCTGTATAATAACCCATTGCAGGCATTGTATCTCTATCATCTATAGGAATATAAGCATGAGTATAAAATGTAATTAACATGCTGTTTACCTTTCCACTCTCATCAAAACCAACTTGATAACTACAAGGACGTATAGGAGTTGGGTCATCATCAAAATCTATATGAATAACTTTACAAAAACTAAATGAATCAAATCTCAAATTTAAATAGTAATCCAAACATTGTAACACAGGTTTAAATATCCCTCTAATGAGCCTTGATATTATTGATTTTTTATAGTATGCGTTTATTGTGCTTGATGTTATTTCTGTAAATTTTATAGTTAAATCCCTAACCTTATATTCATTATTTTCATATTTAGCGTAGTAGCTAAAACTATAATAAAGAGTATCTGCCTGATTAAGATAACTGAATATATTTAATATACGAAATCTGTCTTGCCTTTTTATAGCATAGTCAACAAATTTACTATCTTTTCCTCCATATGCTCCACCATCTTCATTAGTAAAGTCTAATTTAGATAATATATATAATGAGCTATCTATGTCATCAATATCTAATTTATTAACATATTCTTGTATAAATTGTACATATGAAGTTTTTATTCCCGTTAATTTTGTAGCATATTGTATAGCTAAATTTATTATCATTGTTACATCAGCATAAAATTTATCATATAAATTTACACCATATATAAGTTTATTGAGAAAAGGCGTATAAACTTTAGGCTGAAATCTTTCCTTTAACCACCTTAAAAAAGTATCTGCAACAATATATGCCCCATCATCAGTTAGTGGCCCTCTTTCAACAAGCACATCATATAACACACCAATATTATTAGTTAATAATTCAATATAGTCAGTTCCATGATTTATAGGTCTAAAATCACCACCAGCAAAAACATCTGCCAACCCATCCATAAATAATGCAGGTAATAGCTCTGCCCAAGGAATTAATCTCTCAAATACAACATCCACAAACACACGAGCAAGTTCAGTATCCAAATAATAAGTTCTCTCCTCACCACCAGAAACTAACACTACTCTACCAACATCAACAATATCCATATTATTTATAAATTCAGTGCCAGTAATTATTGCCCAATAATTGAACGATTCATCAATAACATCGTCATCATCATCAGTAGCATCACCACGAGGATAAAATAAACAATCGTAAAAAGGCACTGAGTAATCAATATTAGTATGGGCTGAAACAAAATCAACTGGTGGTATTGAATTAACCTCTATTTTATCATTAACAGTTAAACCAAAAGATTCATATATCTTATCTATAATAAACGGTATCCAATTATAATATGCATGCCTAAAAAATAAAGATGTTTTGTCACTATCTGATTCTATGTTAGATAAATCACGAAAATCTATAAGTATCCCATTAATATTAGCATGTTTAGGAGGTAAATCTTCTGGAACTTCTTTAATTGGACAAAAATGCTTACCTATTACATAGTCACCTCTAGCATCCTTACCAATAATGCTACCGCTATCTTCATTATCGAGAACAATTCCGCACTCTTTTAATAAAAATTCATTTTTATCTGCATAAGAATTAAAAGAGTAAACAAACTCGGACACAGCATCACTGTAAGTATTAAATTGACCATCAGAAACACTTCTTATACATAGATCTAAAAAATCATTGTTATTAGGTGGTATAGGAGGAGGATTATCAATTAAATCCTGAGCAGGCTTAATAAATTTCTTTAAAAATTCAGACATCGCTATATCACCTACTTTGCTAAATATACAGTCAATGGATCTATCTTCCCAGACATATCGTTCTTCTTTAAATCATACTTATTTATGGTGTAAGAGTCTATCTTATGTTGCCAATCTAAATATGGATATGCAGTATTTAGATTATTGCTAATATTAAAGTTTGGTTTAGTTAATGGCACTCCCCAAGTATAAATTGTGGCATTACCATTACCATCCAAATATTGATATTCCTTGTATCCCTGTGTGGCAGAATATATATCTTCCCAAGTACCTTCGCCATTCATAATTCTAAAATTAGATAAATTAGTTTTCTCAAACTTTGAAGGATGTAATATATTAGAATTTACAATAGAAGAATTTTTCATGTCTAAATCCATCTGCAATCCAATTATATGAGAAGTAGCAAAATATGTCCATGAATCTGGAGATAAAGCTTGATTACCTCCTGCACAGTAAAATTGATCTATATTATAGCCATCTATTCTACCAACAAATTCTCCAAAAGTAATTGATTGCCATAAATCTGGTTTTTGTCCATTAGCGTCAATAACTCTTATAGTTAAAATAAATGAACTTCCTACCCTAGTAATATATAATTTAGCAGGACAATTTGCAATACCATAATCAGCAATATTTTTACTTGAAATAGTAAACCAAGGACAACCAGTAGTAGGAAATACAGGAGGCTTGACTTTTTTATTTGGACTTCCGTTTAAAAATGCATAAAATCCCATTAAGTCTAGATCTTCTATTTGTTCATCTTCCTCTTTTTTACAGGTTATCCCACCTTGCTCACACATCCACAAAAAAGGATCATAAGAAGTATGTACACCAACAGAAACTAACTCTCCAGTATTTTTAAATATATTTGGTGGATTAGAACCATATTTACTTTGTATACTCCAACCACCATGAATATATTGGTCATAATTAAACTCCTCAATCATATACTCATCATAAGTAGTAAATAACTGTGAATACCAAGTTTTTGGATTGTTACTATACATTAAAGAAACATAATATTCTTCTCTATCTTTATGAAAAACATTAGATAATATAAATCTAGTAAATAATGCTGCAATATTTCTTGAGTATGTTGGTATGCCTACATAAGTTTGAACTCCATATATTGACCTATAATCTGTTAATTGATAGGTATTATAATCAAGAGCAACTTGCATATCTAGTCTAGTATCAGCTAACTCACTATAAAAATTTAATATTTTTCTTGGTTTAGCTTGATAAGCATAACTTTCAATAGCGTCATATAATTCATCACTATGTTCTTCTGTAGGTGCATATACTAAATATAAGTCTAAGTTATTACTCAAACATACATCGTTCATAGTATCTAAATAATCAAACAACCCAGAAATACTACCATAACGATTTGTTATATTATTACCAAAAACATAAACAACCTTACTATCAGATAATCCACTTAACATTGTTAAGTATTCAGAAGTACTTAATTGATTTTCTACCAATATATTGCTATTTGGATATATCCTTTTTAATGTATTACCTAAATACCATTTATTAGCATATCTAGAATAATTTTTATAACAAATAAAAAATAAAGAATAGAAAGTTGGATCTCCAAGTAAATAAATACTATCTGTAAATTCAGCTTCAACTTTATAATCAGAAATTGGTATAGCTACTGTAGCTCCATGCCAATTATCATAACCATAATTAACAATAATATTATCCTGATTATAATCAAAAAAAGCACAAAAATCTAAAAAAGATGGGACTACATCATTAAAACTTTTAATATCATATCTATAACTAAACATGGTTCATCACGCCATCTTTATACAGAAATAAGTATTCGGCCCCCTATCTTGTTTTGTGTCGAATACTATATACTGCTCATTGCCATATACCAAAACTCTTTCTGCGTCAATATCACGAGTACCAGATACCCAATAACAACCTCTAAGTAAACCGTTCATATCTACTGGGTCATTAGTCTGCATTATTATTGGAATTAACAAAAAGTTATCTTGATTTATAGCATCTGTTTCTTTATAGTTAGGAATTAATCTTTCGTTGTGTGAATTATATGGAAATACTGTACCTACAGTAGATGGACTTGGGTTTGGCTTACTAGCATTAAATGCTCTCCAAACACCATCTGCTCTTCTAAGCCACCCTTGATTATTCTGAGGGAAAACAAAAGAACCATTTGTATTATTAGGCCAAGCTTGACCTCTTTGATGTGTATTACCGCATACATACATTGGATAAGGATACTGTCTTTCATCTGCTATCGGATTCAAAAATCCTAAATACATAGACTCATATACAATAGACATACGTGCAACTACAATTATTCTATAAGTATCTACAAAAATCCAATAAAAATAACGCTCATTATTAGATATAACAAACTCTGGTGTATCTGTCATTGTAATACCATCATGCTTCATCCATTGTTGTAAACTTCCTGGTTGTTCAAATACACCTAAATGCTGGTCATAGCCAACGCTACTATCCAAAATAAGTCTATCACTAACCTCATGACAACTCAAATATATGTATATATTATCTGTACCATCACCAGTACCCATGAATATTGCCCCATCTGTTATACCGCCAGATGTGGTAGTCATGGGGTAAACTGTCCAACCAACAGCAACAAGAGTATCATGAATGGCAGTGAATAAATCTAAAATATTATTTCCTTGTCCTGAAATAAACACTAACCACACCTCCTTAACAATTTAATTTTATTATAGCATATTTTAAGGAATTTGTCAAGCCCCTTCACTAAAAATAAATACAAAAATAGGGGAGATAACTCCGAAGAGAAACCTCCCCTATTTCTAATACAATCACATGTATCTTGACTTCCAAATACAGTATACTTTCGTATCTTTTGCATCTGGGTCATCAATATAAGCTTTAGCCATATTTAAATATGTTTTAGTATCTTCACCTAATATTTTACTGAAATCTGAATGTAACATATTAAGTAAATAGTACCAATCAAACTTATTATACTTTAAGTTTTGAGAATTTAATAATTGAGTTGTTTGAGCTAAATCCCAATGCTCACCTTTTGTTCCGTCTACATTATCCATCTCTGCAACAGCGTATTTTGATAAATTTTCACTAAAATGCTTTCCAAATATTGCTTCATGTACTGTTAACATTGCTTTTACGTATGCATCTTGATTAACATATCTCATTTCCCCTATGCTTTTCATTACTGCATCGTAAAACTTCTTCTGCAAAGTTGGATTACCCTCAATTGCTTTCCAATATTCCTTTTCTTCCATGATTAACTTACCCTAAATATTGTTAACGTACCTGCTAACAATGTACCTGCTTGCCCCAAAAATTTAACTTCTAATGACGCATTATTATTTACCATAGGACAAGAAGGTTTAACCTGTACTATAGTTTGAAAACTTATATTTGCAATTGCTGTATCCGCAATAGAAGTTGCTCTTGCTTGGGCATTAGGTATAGCAATGCCATTATTATACAATTGAAAGGAGAATGTGCCATCACTTGAATCAACAGTAGATGCTGCACCAGTATTATAACCAGTAGCATTAAATTCTACTACATAATATCCTGGTCTTGTTATGCTTACTACTGGTGTTCCAGCTACATGAGTTATTTTACAACAAGAATCTACATTATTTGTATTAAATACAACACTATCTCCAGTGTTTAGAGAAACACCTAAATCACTTATAGTATATGTTTCTAACATTACTTTATTACCTCCTTACAAAAATATAAAGGGGAAGAATTAAATCTTCCCCAAATCTATATTAAAATCTGCTATTAGGACAACGTACAACCACAACCATTAGCAGAAGCGTAAGGAGAACCTACAGTGTATGCAGGAACAGGATAAGGTTTTAATGCACTAACTAAAGCCTGTGTCTGTGCAGCATTATCAATCTGATTTCTTGCTGCTTGAAGATCTGACTGAAGAGCATAAATCTGATTATCTTTATCATTCATCTGCATAGTAGTTAATCTGTCAAGAATTTTCTGAGTATTTGCATCAGACTCTGCTCTTGTAGCACATGCTTCAGTAGCTAACTGATATTTAACAGCTTCGATATTATTATTTACACCACAAATCTGATTCTGAGTTACATAGCCAAGATTTGCCATACCATTAGTAATTGCATTACCAGTCTGTACCATGTTCATGTTTAGTGCATTAGTCTGTTCTGCAATACCCATAGCTAAATTATTTGCATTTTGCATAATTGCCATATTAGTAGCATTTGTATTCTGCAACATGCTATTATTGATATTAGCCATACCACCCATAATAGTAGTATTAATTGTGTTTAAACCTTGTAATTGATTATAACCGAGTGTGTTAATATCATTGCCAATATCACCAAGTTTGGCATTTAGGTTTTGATATTGGAAGCCATTATTGATGTCAGCCTGTGTTGCATAATTTGCAAGAGCCTGATTATTGCCATTACCCCAAGGGCCATAGCCACCATTACCAAAACCACCCCATGCCATAAGGAAGAAAAGGAAAAATACGATCCATCCACTACCATGACCAAAAAAGTCATCACCATCATTACCTACATTATATACAGGTGTTAGCCCGCTATTACCATTT